>LXOW01383049.1_pt1 | contig 149443 bp, 120 predicted proteins | sample 1368591 | NCBI WGS metagenome assembly LXOW01 (sample SAMN04884650, study PRJNA319009) | bovine gut metagenome | isolation source: Cow rumen | host: Bos taurus | place: Italy: Legnaro (PD) | collected 2014-07-09
GCGATGCCCCGGTATAGGACAGATTGCACACCTGTTACGCACCCGTGCGCCGGTCGCCGCCAAAGTATTGCTACCCCGCGCTGCCCCTCGACTTGCATGTGTTAGGCCTGTCGCTAGCGTTCATCCTGAGCCAGGATCAAACTCTTCGTTGTAAAAAGAAATTATAAGATAGCTCAGAATAATCGATTTATCAAGTGTAGAAATTTTAGGGAACCATTTTCAATGGTTATGGGTTATGGGTTATGGGTTACGGGGAATCCCCTTAACCGGTAACCGGCAACCTGTAACCGTTATTCAGTTCTTGTACTACAATCTTGTTATGAATAGACAATCTTTCAAAGATCATTTTTACCCCCGTCCGTTTTTTGGGCGAAAGCGGATGCAAAAGTACTACAAATTTTTGAAATGACCAAATATTTTTGCATTTTTTTTGCATTTTTTTTGTAAGTGCTTGATTATCAGCACCTTTTATTTTTGGACATTTTTGGCATTTTACTAAAAAAAGCCCCTTTCGCGGAGAAAGGAGCTATTTTGCGTACGCATACACGTCTATATAAGGAACGTGCGTGTGCGCGCCTATACGCGTGAAGGGATTAGTCCTCTTGCGCTTTTTTAGCCTTCGGAGCCTTGGGTTTCGGAGCTTCCTCTGCAGCCGGTTCAGCTTTCGGAGCCTCAGCCTTGGGCTCTTCCTTCTTCACAGAGTTAACCACTTCGTCTTTGATATCCTTGAGTTCCTCTTTGATCTCCTTGCCCTCGAGGATCTCACCGGAAGTGAGTTGTTTGTAGATCGAAGCGTCTACACCGAAGATAGCGGGAACGATGAAGATCACGAGGATGACTTCGATGATCGTACCGATAGCCTTGAGCCAGCTGACGTCGCCGATACCGAAGAGACCACCGATGATAGCAACAACGATACCCAGCGCGAAAGCAATCAGGAACTCCGCACCGAAGATACGCCATTTGTTACCATAGGTGATACGGTTGGACTCGCGCAGAGAATCGAGCGCAGACATGTCTTTGTCCACAAAGAGCACTACAGCGTAGTTCCATGCGATAGAGATCACGAGGCCCGGGATTCCCATGAACATGAAGCCGACACTGATAGCACCGGTCATGAGGGCCATGAGGATAAAGAACTCACCCATGTTACGGCGATACTTCGACTCGAAGATAAAGAGCGGGTTGATCATATTACCCTTTGCCAACTCTGCGGGCAACGAAGACATAGCGATCGTCGTACCTACGTTCAGATACGGGATCCAGATCGTAACGAGGTACAGCAAGGTAACGAGAATGAGGCTAAGGAAATTCACCCCTGCGATAGCGACACCGTCCTTGAGGGTCGCCATGATGTTGATTTTCTTGTTCATAAGCGTAATGAATTAATGAGTTATAAAACCTTTGCGACTGCAAAGGTACAACATTTTTTTGGAATATGCAAATAAAAATACGAAAAAAACTAATTTTATTGCTCAAACGGGTGCGCCTGTTTGTAATCGTGAATGAGCGAATTATATTTCCACGCACGAACAGTGGTGTAGGTTTTGCCGTTGGAGGCAATGTGGTTCGCTGCTTCGAAGTCGGCAGCCAGTTGCGCCTTGGCTTCCGGAGAGGTCAGGCGTTTGAGTTGGGAATTAGCGTATTTAAAGGCGGCAGAGTTCCATTTCTGGCGCGGGGATTGATTCTTTTGATAGTCTTCGTCACGCTCACGATAGAATTGTTTGCCATTTCGCATGTAAAAATAGCCTCTGCTACGGCCATCGGTTTTGCCGTGGATCTCATCAATGCCTGATGATGTTTTAATTTCTGACATAAAAAGATGATTTTAAAATGTATATTATATATAAATATATAATATAGTATTATACATAAATTGGGGCTCGTTTGTGGGCAGACAAAGGCCTCACATTGGCTTTGACTGTCGCTCGACTGTCGCTTGACTGTCGTTCGACCGTCGTTCCACCCCAACAAAAACGGTGCAAAGGTACAACAAAAAATTGGAATATGCAAATAAAAAGAGAAAAAAGTTCGGGGAAGTAGCCCCGAAGAGTAGACAGCAGAGAGGAAGCGGGCGATTAGATCGCCCTGGAATAGAAGAAAGAGAGGCGGAACAGCGCACATGGATGTGCGCGCAGAGACGCTATAAAAAAGAAAACGCCCGAGGGGTTAGCCTCGGGCGGAGAAATCTAGATGTAGAAACTGCGAAGATCTTGAGACTTCAAAATCACGATAAAAATTAAATATCAATATTATACAAATATGTACCTTGGGGCATAATCCACAGCTGTGCCATTGTCTCTGATCCTGCGCTATAAGCTATACCTACTTGATAATCGCAATCGTTTGCTTTCCACTCTCCATCTATGTACATTCCTATTGTTAATTCTTTAGTATTTGTGAGATAATCATCATAAGATGCTACATCTTTCGAACTGTACCCCACAATACAATGACCATGGTAAAATGGAATAGACTTTGAATATGTGGGCAAATTAACCTTTTCGGGAATATGTGCTAACCATTCTTTTGCATCTGTAGGAATTACATCCTTCTTGGAATCATAAACTATACCTGTTATTAATCCATCAGCATCTATAATACAGATTATGCATTCTACTCTATCTTTTGTATAATACATATAGTATTTTTCCTGTTGCACTTCTCCATCCTTAAATCCCATTTCTGCAAATTTTGCTTCAGCTTTTGATAATGGAATTAAATGTAACGGTGCAATGTCGCTTAAACGCAAATACGGGTAAGGATTTTTGCCTTGACTCGTACCATTTTCACAAGACGCTAATACGATGCCCATAAAGGCAATCATAGCAAATAAAAGATACTTTTTCATAAATAGATTATTTTGGTTCCCTTCTTACACCTTCGGGGATTGGTATATAAAAAAAAAACATGGGCGCTTCCTTATCATCCTTGAGGCTGTAGGAAATGCCCATATGCCGATAAGTCACGCCCATATACATGGACGTTTACTGACTTATTATTGGCATATCTTTAAAACTTCCTACATTCCAAGGATTCCAATAAATCGCAAACGCGAAAAAAAATCAAAATGTCACCGCTTTTTTACGCTGTCGGAGCCAGCGGCCTTATGAAAGACGGCGCAAAGGTACGAAGAATTTTTGATATATGCAAATAAAAGTGGTTTTTTTCTGGAATTTCCGGAATATCCAGACCGCTACGCTGATCCGGAAGCGGATAATATCCGCACTAATAGACAAAGCCAGAAACAGCAGGTAACAGCAGAAAGAAAACGGCGGATGAAATCCGCCAGAATGGACATACGCGCCGCAGGGGCTACACCCGCATTGAGGCCGAAGCGGGCGGGGCGGCGCGGCGGATAGGCCCGAATGACATTCGGGACAATAGACGACGTGACGGACGCGAGGGCGAACTCGCCCGGTCGTAGAGAACGGGCGGCGAAGCGGTAAACCGCCTACACCGCGAGCTCACACAAGAGCGGGCGATAGTATCGCCCTGAAATAGAAGAAAGAAGAACTCCGCGCTATCACGCGGAGCAGGAAACGAACTAAAGCGGCATAGAATGCCGGGATAATGGACGGAGAAAAGAAAATCCCCTACTCTAATGAGCAGGGGATTGGGGATGTCGGATAACATCCGACCTAATAGACGACGCTTATTTAACCTCTTCGAAGTCTACGTCTTCGGCGCCGGGGTTGTTGTCGGAGTCGTTGTCAGCACCCGGTTGCGGGCCTTGCGGGCCGGCTTGTGCGCCTTGCTGAGCTTGCTGTTGAGCAGCGTACATCTCGGCACTGGCGGCTTGGAAAGCGGACATCAGTTCGTTGTTGGCAGCCTCGCAGGCATCGGCGTCACGTTTCTCGTACGCCTCTTTGAGTTTCGCGAGAGCTGCCTCGATCGGAGCTTTCTTGTCAGCCGGGATCTTATCGCCGAGTTCAGCGAGTTGTTTCTCGGTCTGGAAGATCGTAGCGTCGGCTTTGTTGAGTTTGTCAGCCTGCTCTTTGGCCTTCTTATCGGCTTCAGCGTTGGCTTCTGCCTCGGCTTTCATTCGCTTGATCTCGTCGTCAGACAGACCGGACGATGCTTCGATACGGATCTTCTGCTCCTTGCCGGTAGCTTTATCCTTGGCGGTGACGTTCAGGATACCGTTGGCGTCGATATCGAAGGTTACTTCGATCTGCGGTTCGCCACGACGTGCCGGCATGATTCCATCGAGGTGGAAGATACCGATCTGCTTGTTCTGAGCCGCCATCGGACGCTCACCTTGGAGGACTTTGATCTCTACAGAAGGTTGATTATCAACGGCTGTGGTGAAGGTCTCGGTCTTCTTGGTCGGGATGGTGGTGTTGGCCTCGATCATCTTGGTCATGACACCGCCCATGGTCTCGATACCGAGGCTCAGCGGGGTTACATCGAGCAGGAGGACATCCTTGACATCGCCGGTGAGGACACCGCCTTGGATGGCTGCACCTACGGCTACTACCTCGTCCGGGTTAACGCCCTTCGACGGAGCTTTACCGAAGAATTTCTGTACGGCATCCTGGATAGCCGGGATACGTGTCGAACCACCTACGAGGATGATCTCGTCGATATCGGAGGTCGTGAGGCCTGCGTTCTGCAGAGCCGTGCGGCACGGAGCGATCGTACGCTGGATCAGATCGTCGATGAGTTGCTCGAATTTAGCACGCGTCAGGGTCTTAACCAGGTGAGCAGGAACACCGTTTACCGGCATGATATACGGCAGGTTGATTTCCGTAGAGGTAGAGGACGAAAGCTCGATTTTCGCTTTCTCGGCAGCCTCTTTCAGACGCTGCATAGCCATCGGGTCTTTGGACAGGTCTGCGCCGCCGTTCTCTGCTTTGAACTCCTGAACGAGCCAATCGATGATACGATGGTCGAAATCGTCACCGCCGAGGTGGGTATCACCGTCGGTTGCTTTTACTTCGAAGACACCGTCGCCGAGTTCGAGGACGATGACATCGTGGGTACCACCACCGCAGTCGAAGACAACAATCTTCATATCCTTGTTCGACTTGTCGAGGCCGTAAGCCAGGGCAGCAGCGGTCGGCTCGTTGACGATACGACGTACGTTGAGACCTGCGATCTCACCGGCTTCCTTGGTAGCCTGACGTTGGCTATCGTTGAAGTATGCCGGCACGGTGATGACAGCTTCGGTAACTTCCTGTCCGAGGTAGTCCTCAGCGGTCTTCTTCATCTTCTGAAGGATGATCGCGCTGATCTCCTGCGGGGTATAGAGACGTCCGTCGATGTCCACACGGGGAGTGTTGTTGTCGCCTTTGGTTACTTTATACGGAACGCGGGCGATTTCAGATTGCAAGCGATCGTAGGTCTCGCCCATGAAACGCTTGATCGAATAGATAGTTTTGGTCGGGTTCGTAATGGCTTGACGTTTAGCAGGGTCACCTACTTTACGCTCACCGCCGTCGATGAATCCAACAACAGAAGGGGTCGTACGCTTACCTTCAGCGTTAGCAATGACGATAGGTTCGTTACCCTCCATTACGGCTACACACGAGTTCGTGGTACCGAGGTCAATTCCAATAATCTTAGACATAGTATATTTCCTTTCTTTTAAATTTTCAACTTTTGTCGGTATAACGTTATAACGGGATATCGGTATAACGAAACCGTTCGCTTAGAAAATGACAAAGACCGTGCCATACAAAAAAATCTGCCAATTTGTCAGTTTTGGCAGACTTTTAGGGGGTATGGGTTACCGGTTGCGGGTTACGGGCTATGACAAATCGTAGCCGTAGTGCTTGAGGCGGCCGGTGTTGGAACGCCAATCGCGGTCCACTTTGACGAAGAGTTGGAGGAAGACCTGCTTCTGGAGGAAGTCCTCGATATCTTTGCGGGCCTGACTCCCTACCCGCTTGAGGGCAGAGCCGGCTTTGCCGATGAGGATGCCTTTCTGCGAATCGCGTTCGCAGTAGATGACGGCAGAAATCTCGACGAGATTTTCTTTCTCGATAAAGGACTCCACTTCGACTTCGACGGAGTACGGGATCTCTTTGTCGTAGTTGAGGAGGATCTTCTCGCGGATGATCTCGTTGACAAAGAATCGTTCGGACTTGTCGGTCAGTTGGTCTTTGGGGAAGAAAGGCGGTCCGACAGGCAGTGCCTCTTTGATGGCATCGAAGAGTTGGGCGACGCCGAACTTCTCTTGGGCAGAGATGGGGAAGATCTCCGCTTCGGGCAGTTGGGTATGCCAGAACTCAACGAGGCGCTCGAGGGTGTCCTGCGTCGTGAGGTCTATCTTATTTATTATAAGGAACACGCGCGTACCCGCGGCGGCCATCTTCTTGACCTTGTCGAGGAAGTCGGCATTGCGCTCGGGGTTATCCTGGACCTCGGTCACATAGAGCAGCACATCGGCATCGACGAGGGCCGAACGGGAGAACTCGAGCATCTGGCGCTGGAGTTGGTAGTTCGGGCTGAGGACACCCGGCGTGTCGGAATAGACCATCTGGAAATCCTCGCCGTTGACGATACCCATGATACGATGGCGGGTGGTTTGCGCCTTCGACGTGATAATCGAGAGGCGCTCCCCCACCAACGCATTCATGAGTGTCGATTTGCCGACGTTGGGATTTCCGACAATATTTACGAATCCTGAACGATGCATCAGAAGTCGAGATCCAGCGGAGCAAACAGTTTACCTTTGGACATCTTCTGGATCTTACCGAACTTCGCCGCGAGGCGTTTCTGGTCGATCTTCTTCGGGTCACCCATGACGATGATTGTCATCGGTTTACCTTGTACATTGGCCTTATAGAAGTCCATGAATTGCTCCCAAGTGAGTTGTTTGATTTGCTCTACCTCTTTGCGAGCGGGGTCGTCGTTGTAACCCATCTCACGCCAGTAGTCGTATACGCGGCTCTTTGCGCGGAAGCCCGGTTTGGAGATCTGCTCATTCTGCAGCAGCGCCGACTTGAGGACATCGAGGCGCTCCGGATATTCCGGCATGGAGTCTACGAGGTTCATGAAGGTCTCGATAGCATCTGCCACCTTGTCGGACTGGGTACCGATGTAACCCATGAAGTAGCTGTTACGGCCCGGACGTTGTCCTTCGCGGAGCATACCCGTAGCGGTATATGCCATCGAACGCTTGGTACGGATCTCATCCAGTACGATACCCGTGAAGCCGCCCGAGAAATACTGGTCAAACGCATTGAAGAGCACAGCCTGGTCGGTCGAGTACGGCACGCCTTCGAAATAGAAATAGATCGTAGCCTGCTGTACGTTGCTATTCGGCAGGAAGAAGATCTGGGTCTTGTCATATTTCTGACGATCGCGGAATTCCGGCGATGTCGAAGCGTGCACACCTTCCTGCAGCGGCAGGTTAGCAGCCAGCAGCTCTTTCACCTGCGGAGCGGGCAGCGCACCGCAGTAGTGGATATCGAGGGCGTACTTGGTAGCATCGAGGAACTCCGATTTAAGTTTGACCTCGTCCATGCGGTAGATATCCATGAACGGCACTACGTCGATATACTCGGACTTATTGCCATAAATGATATACTCGCGAAGGGCTTCCGCCTGCACACCGTCCACCTTACCGAGCATGAAACGCTGCGAGAGTTGGTTACCCTTCATGGCGTCGAACTGCTTGGTACTGAATTTCGGGAAGAGCATCTGGCGCTGCACGAGACGGCATATGGGCTCGAGGTTCGCCTCGTCGCCGACGATGGTGACGGTGAAATAACTGTCATCCACACGGTATTGCACACGGCCACCGAGTTCACTCAGTTCGCGACGGAAGTCTTGCGGTTCGGTCGAAGGCATGATACCGGAGACGTTCATCAGGCTGGTGACGTACTCGAGCATCGGTTTCTTCTCCGTACCGATACCGTAGCGGAGGGTGAGAGAGAAGATATTATTCTTCTTATTGGGCGCATAGTGCAGTTTGATATTATTACCCATCGGCATGACGGTGACGTCTGCGAAATCGAGGAAGGTCTGTTTCACCTCACCTTGCGGCAGTTTCTTAAACTCCTTCGCATACTCGGTCTCCGTATTCTTCGGCATGTCGAGCGGTTTGATCTTCGGCTTATCGAGTTTATTCACTTTCTTCTCGCCTTCCTCGAATGCGATGGTCATATGCGGTGCGTCGAAGAATTTCTTCGCTACACGTTGGATATCCTCCTTGGTCAGCTCCTGAATGCGCTCGTTCTCCGTGAAGATACGATCGGTCGGGATGTCGTAGATGAAGCATTGTACGAGTGTCATCGTCTTCTGGTCGCTCTCCTCGAACTGCATGGCGATATCCTGGGCGTACTCCGCCTTGACGGACTGAATCAGCCAATCGGGTATGTCGCCGCGTTTGAGTTTGTCGATCTCGCGGAGCACGATCTTCTCCGTAGCGGAGTTGGACTCATAGGTGCGCTGGTTCGCGTCATAGTACGGGATAGCCAATACGATGATACGGCCCATGTCACGACGGGAGTCAACTTGGCAAGCCGCGCCGGAGATATCTCCGTCCATGGTGAGTTTATCCAACAGACCGGTCTCCATGCTGTTGCTGAGCAAGCTAGCCACAAACTGGAGCGTTGTCAGCTCTTCGTCCGAAGCCTTGGCGCCATCGAAAGCCCACACGATCTCGGGATAGTAACCGCGCTTGAAGGAGAATTTCTTGTTTGCCTGGAAAGGAGCGTTGTATTGACCGCGCGCCGGCAGTTCTTTGGGTTCCATCTTTCCGAAGGTCTGCTCGATAAGCGGTTTGGCAGCTTCCGCATCGAAGTCACCGACGATGACCAGCGCCATGTTGTTGGGCACATACCAGGTGTTGTAGAACTCGATCAGTTTGGACAGTTGCGGGCTCTTGAGGTGCTCCGGCAGACCAATGACGTTACGCTCATAGGGGTGACCTTTGTAGAGTTCGCCCATGAGGAGGTTGCTCACCTGGGTCTGCACGTTGTCCTCGTACATGTTGTACTCCTCGAACACGTTCTCGAGCTCAGCCTGGAAGGTACGGAAAACCGGTTTATCCAAACGATCATGGAAGATGGTCAACCATTTGAGCATCTGGTTAGCGGGGAAATGGTTGTGGTAGCAGGTCATATCATAGGACGTGAAGGCATTCACACCCGTTGCACCGATACCGTCGAGGAGGGTAAAGAAGTCCTCGGTAGTCGAATACTTAGCCGCCTCCAAGCTGGCGCGGTTGATACGGGCGATAAGGGTGTCACGCTCTACGGGGTCGGTTGTCTTCGCGTGCTCGTCATAGAGACGAATGATCTCCTCGTAGAAGGGTTTCTCTTTCTCCCAATCCAGCGCACCGATACGTTGCGTACCTTTGAAGAGCATATGCTCGAGGTAGTGCGCGAGACCTGTACACTCGGCGGGTTCGTCGATCGCACCGGCGCGAACGGCTACAAAACCCTCTACGTCCGGTTGATCATGGTCTTCCCATAACATGACAGTCAGACCGTTCGCCAGTTTGTACTCCGTCAGTCCTTCGCGGGACTGAGCAAACAGTGTTGCGGTGCCACAAATGAGCAGCATCGCCATAAACAGACATTTTCTCATTGTTTTGTTCATTGTTATTGTTTGATTTATTTAGTTTTCGGTATAACGGTATATCGATATATCGGTATTCCGATTTTTTACCATTCTAACAGCACTTTACCGCACTGGCCGCTGACCATGACGTCGAAGCCTTTCTGGAAGTCGTCGAACTTAAAGCGGTGGGTGATGACCGGACTGAGGTCGAGTCCGCCGAGCAACATCTGCTCCATCTGGTACCAGGTCTCCCACATGCGGCGACCGGTGATACCTTTGATGGTGAGGGCATTGAAGATGACATCGGACCAGTTGACCTGGGTGTTGGACGGCAGGATACCGAGTTGGGCGATGTTCGCACCTTTGTACATATGCTCGATCATGTCGTTGAAGGCCGCCGGTGCACCGGACATCTCCAGTCCCACGTCGAAGCCACGGATACCGAGTTGGAACATCGCGTCGGCGATCGTCTCGCCTTTGGAGCCATCGACGGTAACGGTGGCACCCATCTTCTTAGCGATCTCCAGTCGCAGCGGGTTGATATCCGTGACAACGATGTTCTTCGCTCCCGCGAAGCGGCATATACCTGCGGCCATCGTACCGATGAGGCCTGCACCCGTGATAAGGACGTCTTCGCCCAGCAGCGGGAAAGCCAGCGCTGTATGCGTCGCGTTGCCGAAGGGATCCATGATCGCCGCGAAGTCATCGGGGATATTCGGGTGCACTTTGACCACATTCGATTCGGGCACCGAGACGAACTCGGCAAAGCAGCCGTCGCGTCCCATGATACCGAGCGATATCGTGTTCTCGCACACATGGCCCATACCCCGGCGGCAGTTACGGCAATGTCCGCAGGTGATATGTCCTTCCGCCGTGACGCGGTCGCCTATCTTGAAGTTGCGCACTCCGGGACCGCAGTCGGCTACGATACCCACAAACTCATGGCCCATGGTATAGGGCGGTTTGCAGTGGTTCTGGCTCCACTCGTCCCATTTGTACATATGCAGGTCCGTGCCGCAAATAGCAGCCTTGGTGACCTTGATGATCACATCGTTGACCCCCATCTCAGGCGTCGGGACGTCTTCCATCCAGATACCCGGTTCGGCATATTTCTTGACTAACGCTTTCATTTCAGTACTTCGAGTTTTTTACCGACTTTTATGAAGGCTGCGATACCTTTGTCGAGTTGCTCGCGGGTATGGGCGGCAGAAACCTGCACGCGGATACGCGCTTGGCCTTTCGGCACGACGGGGTAATAGAAGCCCGTGACATAGATACCTTCTTCCTGCAGCGCCGCAGCAAAGACCTGACTGAGTTTGGCGTCATACAGCATGACAGCGCATATAGCCGACTCCGTCGGTTTGATATCGAAACCGGCCGCTTTCATGCGCTCGATGAAGTACGCCGTGTTCTCGTGCAGACGGTCCTGCAGTTCGTTGGAACGGGTGAGGATCTCGAAGGTCTTGATACCTGCCGCTGCAATCATCGGCGGAATGGAGTTCGAGAAGAGGTACGGACGACTGCGTTGACGCAAGAGGTCGATGATCTCTTTCTTACCCGTCGTGAAACCGCCTACCGAACCGCCGAAGGCTTTGCCGAGCGTACCGGTAATGATCTCTATCTTGCCGCGCAGGTTATAGCGCTCAGTCACACCATGACCGGTCTTTCCGACTACGCCGGCAGAATGGCTCTCATCGACCATGACGAGCGCATTGTATTTCTGCGCCAGTTCGTAGATCTTATCGAGCGGACACACATTGCCGTCCATCGAGAAGACTCCGTCGGTGGCGATGATGCGGAAACGCTGTGCCTGCGCCTCTTGGAGTTTGGCCTCGAGGTCCGCCATGTCGCCGTTCGCATAGCGATAGCGCACGGCCTTGCAGAGACGTACGCCGTCGATGATCGACGCGTGGTTGAGGGCATCGGAGATGATCGCGTCCTCTTCCGTCAACAGCGGTTCAAACAGACCACCGTTGGCATCGAAACAGGCCGCATAAAGGATGGTATCTTCCGTTCCGAAGAAATCCGATATGACGCGCTCGAGTTCTTTGTGCGTGTCCTGCGTGCCGCAGATAAAACGCACCGACGCCATACCGTAACCGCGGGCATCCATGCGGTCCTTCGCCGCCTGAATGAGTTCAGCGTTATCGGCAAGGCCGAGATAGTTGTTCGCGCAGAAATTGATCACGTCCTTATTGCCCTCGACCTTGATGCCCGAAGACTGCGGCGTGATGATCACGCGCTCATTCTTATAGAGACCTGCCTCGCGAATCTCGTTCAGCGTCGCTTGCAGGTGTTTTTGAAAATCGGTATACATAGTTCTGGAATTTCTGGATGTTCTGGATTTTCTAGATTATTCCCTGTTCAAGCATCGCTTGTGCGACTTTCATGAAGCCGGCGATGTTCGCGCCCTTGACGTAATCGATATGTCCGTCGGCTTGGCGGCCGAACTTCACGCATTGCTCGTGGATGGACTGCATGATATGATGCAGACGATCGTCCACTTCTTCGGCTTTCCAGCTCAGGTGCTCGGCGTTCTGGGTCATCTCCAGACCGGAGGTAGCTACACCACCGGCGTTCACTGCCTTACCCGGAGCAAAAAGTATGCCGTTCGACTGGAAGAAATGAATAGCGCCCGGTTGGCAACCCATGTTCGATACCTCGCAGCAACACCAGCAACCGTTGGATTTCAGTTCCTTCGCGTCATCTTCGGAGAGTTCATTCTGGAACGCACACGGCAGGGCGATGTCGCAGGGTACGGACCATGCTTTCTTCTCGGCCGTGAAGACGCAGTCTTTCGGGAACTTATCCGCCATATCCTGCACCTTGTTACGGTTCGACGCACGCATGACGAGCATGTAGTCGATCATCTCGGGCGTGATACCATCTTTGATAGCCACCACGCCGTCCGGGCCGCTGATAGCCACTACCTTAGCTCCCAGTTCGATGGCTTTCTTGGCCGCACCCCAAGCTACGTTTCCGAAACCGGAGATAGCGACGGTCTTGCCTTTGATATCTTTTCCTGCCTCATGCAGCAAGTGTTGCGTGAAATAGAGTGCTCCGTAACCCGTTGCTTCGGGACGAAGTATCGAACCACCCCATGTCATACCTTTGCCGGTGAGGACACCGGTGTGGTACTCGCGCGCGAGCTTCTGGTACATGCCGTTGAGGAAACCGATCTCGCGACCGCCTACGCCTACGTCACCTGCCGGAATATCCTGATCCGGACCGATGCAACGCCAGAGCTCGAGCATGAAGGCCTGGCAGAAACGCATGATCTCTGCGTCCGACTTACCTACCGGGTCAAAATCCGAACCGCCTTTCGCACCGCCCATCGGCAGCGTCGTCAAGGCATTCTTGAATGTCTGCTCGAACCCCAGGAACTTCAGCATCGACGGCGTCACGGCGCGGTGGAAACGAAGGCCACCCTTGTACGGACCGATCGCGCTGTTGAACTGCACGCGGTAACCGAGGTTGGTCTGCACCTTACCCTCGTCGTCAATCCACGTCACGCGGAAGGTGAAGATACGGTCGGGCTCGACCATGCGCTCCACGATCTTCGCCTCTTCGAACTCGGGGTGCTGATTATACACCTCTTCGATAGACTCCAACACTTCCTGAACGGCCTGCAGATACTCTGCCTCACCCGGATGTTTCGCAGCCAACTGCTGCATGATAGTTTGTACTTTCATTGTGTTTGTGTTTTATAAGGTATGTGTTAAATGAATGTGTGTTTCACCTTTGCGACTGCAAAGGTACTATAAAAAAATGACATACACAATAGATACGTCATTTTTTATAATTTTTTACACCTTTTTATTATTTCCCGGTGCTTACACCGCCTCCGCCACCGCCGAGACGATTGAGTTCGTCAAGATCACCTACCTTACGGTTCTTGTGCTGCTGGTACTGGCCGAACATCCATGTGAGCGAGAAGGTCACGCGTTGCTGGCGAACGGTATTGCGGAACCAAGAAGTAGCTCCCGACTGCAGCGCCACATCCTCGTTGCTGAAGACGCACGAACGCGCGAGGTCCTGTACGTTGAGGTTGAGAATCAGACCATGCTTCATGATCATCTTGCGGACTCCGAAGTTCAGGAAAAGGGTGCTACCCATCTTTGAATAACCCGTAGTCATCGGACTCGACCAGTTGGCGTCAACCGTCAGTGTCCAGTCTTTGGGCAGATAGGCTGACAGTGTACCGCCGACATAGCCATAATGGTTCCGGTTCTCATAGACCGGCGTGCCGTCCGCCTTCTTCTCGTACGACTTGTTGATGAAATGGAGCCAACCGGCATTGACCGTCAAAGCCAACCATGCGCCCTGCATCATCTTCGTGCTATCCGGCAACGTGAGGTACTTTGGTACCAAGGGCAGTTCGGTCAGCGAGAGGTTCACACCGTGAGTGGTACAGGTACCGAAATTAACCCATTGAATCATTCCCGTACCGTTCGGCATGAGCGTCGTCCTCTCGGAGAACATATCCTGCGTATGGGCGAAATTAAAGGTCATGTTCCAATATTGCGTCCACGAGAAATTGAGTTCTACATCGTTATTGAATTCCGGTGTGAGCGCCGTGTTTCCGGTCGTATAGGAATAGGCATCTACATATGCCACGAAGGGGTTGAGCATGTAGTAACTCGGTCGCTTGATACGACGCGTATAGCTGGCACTCACGGCGATCGGTTGACCAATCTTACCCAGCGGTTTCGAGGTGTAACCCACATACGCCGTCGGGAACGGGTTGAAATAGGAACGGGTGGTTACCGAATCCGCACTCTGCCAATCGCCGCGGCTGTAGGTATATTCGCCGCGCAGACCGAGTTTGACGGACCAGTGCTCGCCGAACTGCTTGCCGACGGAGATATACGCCGCAGCCACATGCTCATCGTAGCGGAAGATAGAGGGCGTATGGCTAATCGGCACACCGTCAATAATAGAATCGGTGGTCATGTTGTTGTCGGTAGACGACAGCGCATATTTGACACCGCATTCGATCATACCCGTCTGCCAGAACTTCGTCTGGAAATCCAGTTTGCCGCTATAGATATTGATCACCTGACGACTGTTGATGTCAAGTCCCAAACGCCGCGCGGGATATTGCGTCTCCTGGAAATTGAGTTGGCGATTGTTATAGCGGTTATAATCCACGTTGACCGTCAGTTCGCGCTCCAGCGCCTCGTCGAACGTATGGGTGAAGTTGAGGTTTGCAGTATGTTGAGGCGAAGAGACCTTGTTGGTCGTAACCGTTTTAGTCCACGCGGTATCCGGGCCGATAGCCGTGTAACCGATGTTACGTCCGTCGATGATCTGCTGCTTCATGTTCATGAACGGCACATTAAGAATAAAGCCCAGCGTGTTCACCGAGTCGATATACCAATCGTTGCCGACCTTGAGCATATAATACTGGAAATTGATGTCGTAGCCCGACCGGGAATAGTTGCTCACCTTTGGTGTGGTCTCGGTTGCAGGAACAGTACGGCCTGTCTCGAAGTCCACATCATTCTGCGCAAAGACTTGGGTCAACTGACCGAAAGTATAAGTCTTCTCTCCGCGGTAGTTGAGGTTGAGCGAAGCATATTCGGTACTGAGCCAGCGGTTCACATCGCCGAAATACATACCCCCGTAACCAACGGAAAGTGTTCCGTTAATGCCCTTCATCATATTGCGCTTGGTCTTGATATTGATGATACCGCCGGAACCGCTCGCGTCGTATTTGGCGGAGGGGTTGGAGATAATCTCGATTTTCTCGATAGTGTTGCCGTCTGTTCCGTCAAGCATCGCCTTCAGTTGTTGACCGCTCAGGTACGACGGTTTACCGTCAATCCAGATCTCGACAGCCTTGCCGTTGACGGTGATGTTTCCATCTTTGTCGATACGCACACCCGGTGCACGGCGAAGGATATCGTTACCGTTCGAACCTGCGGAGAGGGGCGACGCACTGACGTTCACCACGAGCTTGTCCATCTGGCGCTCTACGAGCGGTTTCTTGGCCTTGACCTCCAGTTCCGCCAGGCGCTCGGTCTCCTCGCGCAACACGAAATCCGGTCCGCCAAACGCCGTCTGATAGCCGACGTACGAAGCCTGGATGATGAATGTTGAGTGTTTAGTGTTGAGTGTTGAGAGGTCTATCTCGTACTTTCCGTCGTCATCGGTGATAGCACCGGTGAGAAGCGTCGAGTCCGGCGCGAGCACAGAGATCGTCACAAACGGCATCGCGTTGCCTTTGGCGTCAATCACTCCACCCTTAATCGTCTCAGCAGCCACTCCGACTGCCATGCAGAGCATAATACCTAAGAAAAACTTTTTCATAATCGATTTGTTTGTTTATCTACCTGTATGATACATTCTTTATCAAAAGGTTACACCTCTTCATCCACTTGGCGAATAATATCGTCGCACAGGCTCAACACGCGACGGTGTATCCGATAGCCGAGGATAAAACCTATCACGCCTCCGAAGAACAGCATACCCAATACGGCGCTGCGGGCCATGAGCGAACTCTCCGCATATACGGTATGACCGAACAGGATCTCCGCTGCCAACCAGAGGAACCAGATAAATACCATTACCATGCCGCCGTACAGCGAACGGATATAATCTTCTTTGAGGCGTTTGGCGGCGTGCGCTACCGTGCGCAGGTCATCCGTCATGACGTTGTTAACCGCCAGACGACGGTGGATCACGATGGTCTTGACTACCGAATAGATCATCATCGCTACGGTCGCGCCGATGAGGTACCAGGAGAGTCCTAACTCATGAAAACTCCATATACCGAACGTGCACACATATAAAGCACAGATACCAACCACCCATGCCTTGCGGTGAATACGCTCCACTTTGCCGTGCATGGCTTCGCGCAACAGCCGGTCGTTTACTATCTGCTCTTGACGGAGAGTCTCTTTGAGAAGAGCCATTTGCTCTTTCATCTCTTGCATTTCATTCGTTTCCATAGTGCTCATTTGCTTTGTTTCAACTGTTCCTTGATACGAACCAATTTCACGGAAAGGTTCTTCACCGATATGCCGACGATAGCGGCAATCTCCTCATAACTGAGGTCTTCGAGCCATAACAGGATGATCGCGCGATCTACCAGATCCAATTTCTGAATACGGCTGTGCAACTGACGTGCCTGCTCGGCCGAGTGCGAGTTGTCGCGATACAGGTTTTGCTGCATGGACAGTTCTACGCGCTGCAAGGCCGATTTCTTCTTGCGGTCAGCCGACAGACAGGTATTCAAGGCGACACGGTAGATCCAGGTCTCCGGTTTGGCCTCGTGGCGGAACGAATCCATGCCCTGCCAGAGGTTGACCAGCGTGTCTTGAAACAGGTCCGCCACTTCATCCTCGTCCTGCGAGAACATATAGCAGACGGTATAAATCGTCTGTTTGTGCTCCCGCACGAGCGCCGAGAAAGCCTGCTCGCGACCTTGCGCTGTTTCTTGATTTTCTTTCATTGTTTGATTGTTTTTTTACCTGTTAGACGCAAATGGGTACTAAAAAACTACATGAATGGCACAAAAAAAATGCAGATTCGTGAAAATCTGCTATTCAGACAACTTAGGCTGTCGATTTTTTAAGGTAAATATAGAAGGTGGTTCCTTTGTCGGAGGTGGTGAAGGTGATACGGCCGGCAGAACCCTCGACGATATGCTTCGAGATGGCGAGTCCCAGGCCGTTGCCGTTGCTCTTGGTCGTGAAGTTCGGGCGGAAAATCTTCTCTTGTATCTCCGCCGGAATGCCCGGACCATTGTCGGAAATGGTGATCTCCATCTCGCGCTCCGAATAGAGCGGATTGAGCGTCACAATGATATCGCCGTCTTTCTGGCCTTCGAGAGCCTGAATGGCGTTGCGGATGATGTTGACGAACACCTGCGCAATCTGCTCTTTGTCCGCGAGACCCATCACGCCGGAGTCCGCGCCAACATACCGTATCGGTATCTGTTCATCGTTCTCGCGCTGCAGCGTGATGACGGTGGAAAGTTTCTGCGCGATGTCCACTTCCGTCGTCACCACTTCGGGTTGTTTGGCGAAGGCCGAGAAGGACTGCGCGATATGCGCAAGGTTGTCGATCTCCGCAATCAGCATCTGCGTCGTCTTCTCGAAATACGCGTCAAACTGATCCGTGCCGCGCTTGAGTTGCAGTTTCTGCACAGACAGTTTCATCGGCGTGAGCGGGTTGTTGATCTCGTGCGCTATCTGCCGCGCCATCGTGCGCCATGCACTCTCGCGCTCCGCCTTCGCCAACTGCTCAGCACTCTCCTCTACCCGATCGACCAGCAGGTTATAGCGTTCCACCAGCGCACCAAGTTCGTCGTGGTACGGATAGTCGATATGATTGTTCTGTTTACCGCCGATGGTGAATCCTTTCATCTTCTCCGCGAGCAACGATATCGGCGCCGACATCGATTTCGCCGCCGCGAAAGCGAAGAACAGCGCCAGGAGTACTACCACCAGATACGGCGGCAAGAGGTGCGACAGCAGTTTGTCCACTTCTGCATTACGCGTCTGCTCGCTCAGGAATGAGGGCACGGCAATATAACCGATTGTCACAAATGAACCGTTATGGAACGGCACGTACGACACAAGGTACGGATGGTTCGCCAACTGCTCGTAGCATATTACCGAGTGCTCTTCGGTAAACAACGCTTGCGGCGCCATACGACGCGAAAGCAGTCCGCTGTTGAAGAGGGCCGGCGAAGACGAAGCCAGCAGTTCGCCGTTCAGCCCATAGACGTGGATGTCCTGATTCATGTCGTAGCCCAAGTCATGCAAGTCAATCGCCAAACCCGGGGCCTGCGAACTCGTCAAAGCCTGGTCCCAATAATAGAGGTTACGAAGGTAGGACTGCACATACTCCGAGCGCATCTGCAGGTCGTGCCGCTGATGCTCCTCCTGGTTGGCGTGCACATAGCGGATGGACATGAAAAAGATATAGATGAACACCGCCATCACAGGGACCATCACAATATACATAATACGCGTGCTCAGGCGCATGTTACGCGTGCCCCTGTAATGAATCAGAATGATGATGCCGATGAGGATGATTAGTCCGAAGAGAACATGGCAGAGGATGAAGTACGGCCGCGAAGAAGTGTAGGGTTTGTCTTCGTACTCTAACAGTTGCCTGAACGAGAACGTCTGCGCCGCAACGGTGTAGATCTCCGTGTAGTCCTGCAACTCCGTGTACGAGATAGGAATGACCGTCAGCACGTTATACATCCCCGCGCGGGTCCAACGCACTCTGGTCTTTGCATTGGAGAACTCTTTATCCCGCCACGTGTCGTACGAATGGAGAAACACATCGCCGGAAGCCAGGCGGTTGGAGGACCAATAAACCATCTGGTGGGCATCAAAGACATAGAAGAATATCTCATTCTTCTCGTCCTTGGCTTTTCGTCCTTGGCCGTTAAACGGCTCCGTGATAGCACGTATCGTGTCGATGGACGCACCGCGTTCGAGGGCTTCGCACAGCACGGCTGTCTGCCGCTCCGCGAATGCCTGCTTCTCCGCAATCTTACGGTTCTGCTTCGACTCCGAACGACATGCCGTCATCCCGATAATCAGGGCCACTATCACCAGCCCCGCGAGTATCCAACCTAAATATGCCTTTAATTTCTGCATCTGTTTCCAATTTTGCGCTGCAAAATTACAATTATTTTTTGATATGTGCAAATCTTTTTGATAGAAAAAAACATATAAAACACGCTGCCGCGCAAAAACATATAAAAAATAGTAGTAAATCAAAAACGCGGCGGGCGAGGGAAGTACATAAAACTAAATAAACCCCTCCGGCAGCGAAAAAGCACCCCGAAGGGTCGCCTGCATCAATTGACAAACGGATGAGCAAGTTTATATTCGTGGAGAAGAGAATTAAATTTCCATGCTCGAGGAGTGGAATACACCTTCCCGTTGGAAGCAATGTGTTTGGAGGCCTCGTATTCTTCGTTCAGTTGAGTTACGGATTCCGAAGAAGAAAAGAGTTCATTCGTGATTTTGTTCGCGTAAGCGAAGGCAGCAGAGTTCCATTTTTGTCGCGGAGATTGATTTTGTTGATAGGTTTCATCACGATCACGGTAAAATTGTTTGCCGTTACGCATGTAGAAATAGCCTCTGTCTCTGCCATTTGTTTTGCCATGAATCTGATTAATAGCGGATGTGGTTTCTATTTTTGCCATAAAAAAGAGTGTTAAATTGTATATTATATACAAATATATAATATAGTATATTTTTATGCGATTTTGGGTCTTTTCTCGGTTTTACAGGAGCCTTACATTAGCCTTGACTGTCGGTTGACCGTCGGCTCACTGTCGGCCCAATAAGCTAAATGATGGCACAAAGTTACAACAAAAAAATGACATTTCCAAATTTTTGCCTTCGGAAATGTCAATAAAACTGAGAAAAGGGGAAATATGCGCTGTCAAGGCCAACGAGGAATTAGGCAACCGCTTGTGTTGTTCTATATGTATCTTGTCCTTCAGAGGCAAAGAAGCCTTCAAAAGACAAATCTTCATCTAACTTAGGCCAATGGAGGCCAAACGGCGAGCGCGTATATGCTTGGCGTTCCTTTGCAGACGCGTTGCGCAACGATGCGTAATTGTCAAACTGTTCGCAAGCCTGACGACCATCCGCCGTTTCAATCCAAACAGCGGAATCAGTAAGCCAAATTTTCTTTACATCAATCATAGTTCTTAGGTTTTAATTTATTAAAAAAGTTTTTCCAATTAGCGACAATCGTCTCTTTGTTCTCTTCTACCAACGACTCTGCCAACTTCAATTCAGCCGGTTTTAGCCCATGATTGTCTATTAGGCTTACATTCGGCAGCACCTGAAAACGTGCCTCGGCATCTCCTTTAATCACATGCACGTGGATAGGCTCGTGATCATTGGAGTAAAACAGGAATCGAAATCCAAAGACAGTAAATAAAGTCGGCATAACAGTTGTTGTTTTGATTTTGCGCTGCAAAATTACACAAAAATTTTGATATATGCAAATAAAAATGAAAAATTGCCGCAAAAAATGATCAAATAGAGGCGGAGGTTCTGATCCGTGTAAGGGACGTAATCAGGCTCGCCGGGGGCGGATTGCTCTTAGGGCTCCAAATCCGGATGTTGGATGGTAACTTCCTGACCGGGAGAGGAGAAGTAGAACATATTGAGGATGACGGGTTTGGAGCCGCGGTTCTCGCCGCGATGGATAGTGCCGATGACCTCGACCAAGGGCTCACCGTCGGCTCACTGTCGGCCCCATAAGCTAAATGACGGCACAAAGTTACAACAAAAAAACGGCATACGCAAATTTGTATGCCATTTTGGGGGATTTTTTCGGAATTTTTATCTCAGTTCTTGTCCGGTTGGTGTATAGGTTTTATCTCCGCGGTCGATGAGAATCTGTGTCATACGTATAGTGTGTTATCTCATCATAATCCGCATTCACCGTCCGCATGTTGGTATAATTGATAGTCCTGTATTTTCTTCCTTGCGACGAATAGCGCATGAATCCTTTAGTCGTCATCTTCTTCCCCACATTTTGTGGGGACAAATAGTATAGTATCCGTATATTCTATTGCTTCATAACATACATCTGTTTCTTTTTTAATTTTTCGGATCTTATAATTTTGCCACCAGGAATACTTCGGGCGTACTGCCAAGCGATACGTATTTGCGTATTTTATAGTATCAATTAAATCTCCTTCGTCAGGATCGTTAGAGTCCCATACAGTGTACGCTGTTGTATGCATGCTCAAAACAAACGTTAAGTCTTCATCAAAAAAGAAACGACTAATATGAATAGTGTCATTGAACGGTTCGGGATCCAGCCAAGGCGATCTTTCCTCCCACGATTTAGGTTTGTACGACCTATCTCCATAACTTTTGAAAAAACTCTGTTCTTCTTTGTCATGCCAGCAACCATTCAAAAGAAACACATCCTCGCGGTCTTTCCAATTCCTGTCTGCACAATACTTTACAGCACTATCTGGACATACAAAACCACACATTGGATAGTCGATATATGAACCATCTCTTTCATAAAAAAGTACTGCGCGAGGATTTTGAATACGAATTGTCGATATGTAGTATTGATAATACTGATTGTTTCTGTAATTATCATCTGCGCTTGTGCAAGCGGTCACTACGAAACCAACTAATATCAATAGACTACTAATAAAATCTCTTTTCATCATCGTTTCCTCCATTAAAGATTGTTTTAAAGAATGTTGTTATCGTTGATACGGAAGTTCTGATCCGCAATGGCTTTCTTCGCATTTTCTTCAATAGCGGCTTTCCGCGCAGCACGCTCTTCCGGACTCAACCGCGATGCACCGCATGAATTTCGCCTGCAAAATTAATATGAATTTTTAAAATATGCAAATTTTTGCAGATTTTCTTCGGAATTGTTTATGAACTTTAGTTTCCCTGTATCCCGTTTATTTCTTTTTTAGCATAAAGTCGGCATGTACGTGTCCGTCACGAACAACATACCATTGCGTACCCTCCGGATAACGATGTCGAACCTCTACAGAGAAAGTTTTTGTCTGCGTCTCGTATATGCCGGCAGTATCCTTTGCTGTGAGAGTTAGTTCTTCGGGAAACTCCACATCTTCCCATCGGTCATATTTAGAGGCAATCGGGAAACCGAAATTGCCCTCCTTATCCGAATAGCAAAGATCTGCATAATAAAAACTCCATACCTCTGAACTAACTTTAGGATCATTTACCGTGATCTTGATGGATCGAATCGGCTGATTCGCATCATCAGTAACACTGCCCATAACCACAAACTGTGAGGGCGCCGGAGCAACTGTCGGATCGCCACCCGTCTGCTTGTTCTCACATGAGATCAGCGAGAACATTACTACTAATACAAATAAAAAATGTTTTTTCATAATTGTATAATTTTAAGTTGTATTTTGTTTGACGCTGCAAAATTAATATGAATTTTTAAAATATGCAAATTTATGTGGGACTTTTTCGGAAGTATTTATCTCAGTTCTTGTCCGGTTGGTGTATAGGTCTTATCTCCGCGGTCGATGAGAATCTGTGTCATACGTATAGTGTGTTAACTCATCATAACTCCAATTTAGATTGTTTCCACATTTGCCGGAAAACCTATCTTCTTCGGCAAATAACATACCTACGCTTGCTAAAAGCGCAAGTAATAATGTAAAAAGTTTTGTTTTCATAACTGTTCTATTCAATTATTGCCTACTCTTTATCGGATTTTCGGCTTTCTCCGTTTATTGAATAGTTTACACAAATACACACGAAAAAACGTGAGGCTTGTTAGCTTCAATCTGGGTTTTTGAGGATTCTGGACTACCTTACTAAACCAAATATCTACAGAACAAGGCTCACGCAATTACGTGAGCATAAAAGCCTTGTTCTTGGTTTAGTAATTGTTTGAAAGTGTCCAGTTTTCAAAAACCCAAGTTCTTAGCTGTATGCTTAATTTTATCTATATAGCGCACACTTGCGCTTGTCCTTGCTTTTTTATGCTGTCAAGGCCAGCGGGATGTTAATTATCTTACTTCTTTCAAAATCACCTCAGGGTTCAAGTCCATCCGCATAATCGCAGAGAGCTTCTTTCCTAAGTCCTTGACAGAATGGCCGCAGTGGTATAATGTGTCGTCAATAATCACCCAACGGTCGTGCGAGGATTTAGACCATTTATGTGTGTTAATAGGTTGTTTGCCTTTTGATGCATTATGTGTGTCGCGTAGCGATTTATACTCTCCATCCGAGTAGATGTCCGCCGTAACTCCTTTAGCACGAACATCGAGCATATCGAACGTCCCTGCATCTACATACGGATCAATAATAACCACGCGTTGCTGTGCTGTCTTAATCAATTTCTCCAATAATACACGAGCTTCAAAGAATTCTCCCTCAAAGAAAATCTGCTCCACGGGAGGTAATGAAGTGCGAACAAAAAAATCCACTTTGTTCTGCAAATCATGAATTTGCTCTGTGTGCTCTTGCAGGCGGCGATCAATACGCTGCTCCATATTCATGAGTTGTTGATTGACGGCGTAACCCTTCAGCATATACTCTTTTAATATGCGACTTGCCCACCTGCGAAATTGAGTGCCGCGTTGGGATTTAACGCGATAACCAACCGAAATAATAACATCCAAATCATATAGTCTGGTCGGCCTATCAGAATTAGGAGTTTGCAAAAAATGCAAATTGCTTTTTTCTTCCAATTCCCCTTCTGCAAAGGCGTTTTTAATATGCCTTGAGATGACAGAAATATCCTTTTGGAATAATTCCGCCATTTGCTGTTGTGTCAACCATACAGTATCATCCTCCAAGCGTACTTCTAATTGTACACTTTCATCCGGTTGATATAATACTATTTCATTCATCTGCGGCGTTTCGATTTTGCGACTGCAAAATTACAATATTTTTTTGAAATATGCAAATATAGGGGCGAAAAAAGCAAATAAATTTGCACAATTGAAGAAAAAGCAGTACTTTTGCAGGCGGAATGGCAAAGATAGGTGTTTTTGACAGCGGGTATGGCGGATTGACGATATTGGATGCGATCCGCAAGGAGATTCCTCAGTACGACTATTTGTACTTGGGCGATAACGCGCGTGCGCCATATGGTACGCACTCGTTCGACGTGATCTATCGCTATACGCTGCAGGCTGTCAAATACCTTATCGAGCAAGATTGCGCACTCATCATTCTGGCTTGCAACACGGCGAGCGCGAAGGCGCTGCGGACGATTCAACAGAAGGATTTATTATTGATTAATGGTGAGAATGGTGACGCTGCGCTTAATGGTGAAAAGAGGAAGCCGGTGAATGTGTTGGGCGTTATTCGGCCTACTGTAGAAGCTGTTCCGGCGATCACAAAAACCGGACATATCGGTATTCTGGCGACGCCGGCTACGGTGAGTTCGGAGAGTTATGTGTTGGAGTTGGAGAAGATAATGAGTGAGAGAGTGAGTGAATTAGAGAATGAGGGGGTGAGAGAGTTAGTAGTCACTCAGCAAGCTTGTCCGATGTGGGTACCGCTTATTGAGGCCGGCGAACATAATGGCCCGGGAGCCAAGTATTTCATCGGAAAGTACCTGCGTGAGATACTCGCCAAAGATCCGCAGATTGACACCCTCGTGCTCGGTTGTACCCACTATCCTCTTCTCAAAGAGAAGATCAGCCGTCAGTTGTCAGCCATCAGCCGTCAGCCTATTCAGATCATCGCACAAGGCGAACTCGAAGCCAAATCGCTTGCTGACTACCTCTCGCGTCATCCTGAGTATCGCGAGCAGTTGAGTACCGGCGGCACGTGCACCTATCTGACCACAGAAAATGCCGACCGCTTCGCGCAATCGGCATCGAACTTCCTCGCAGAAAAAATCTCTGCTGAGCATATAGATCTCTAGAACTCTAGATTCCTAGATCTTTATCCCACCGAACCTTCCAGCGAAACTTGCAGTAATTTCTGGGCTTCTACGGCAAACTCCATCGGCAGTTTGTCCATTACTTCTTTGGCGTAGCCGTTGACGATAAGTCCCACCGCATCTTCCACGCCGATGCCGCGTTGACGGCAATAGAAGAGCTGATCTTCGTTGATCTTACTCGTTGTGGCTTCGTGTTCGACGGTCGCCGTAGGATTGCTGATAATCATATCCGGGAAGGTGTGCGCGCCGCACTTGTCGCCCAGCAACAGACTGTCGCATTGGCTGTAATTGCGGGCATTCTCCGCATGTACGCCCATCTTTACCAAGCCGCGGTATGCATTCTGGCTGTGTCCCGCCGAGATACCTTTAGATATTATACGCGAGCGCGTGTTGCGGCCGATATGAATCATCTTCGTGCCCGTGTCGGCTTGCTGGTAGTTATTGGTGACAGCGACCGAATAAAACTCCGCGCTGGAGTTGTCGCCGCGCAGGATACAACTCGGGTACTTCCACGTGATTGCAGAACCTGTCTCGACTTGCGTCCAGCTGAGGCGCGCGTTCTCGTGCGTGATACCGCGTTTGGTGACGAAATTATAGATTCCGCCTTTGCCGTTTTTATCGCCCGGATACCAGTTTTGCACGGTGGAATACTTCACTTCCGCGTTCTTGTGCACGATGATCTCCACGATTGCTGCGTGTAACTGATTCTCGTCGCGCATCGGCGCCGTACAACCCTCCAAATAAGAGAGATACGCGCCCTCGTCGGCAATGAGCAACGTGCGCTCGAACTGACCTGTCTTACCGGCGTTGATGCGGAAATAGGTACTCAGTTCCATCGGACACCGCACGCCTTTCGGCACATAGACGAACGAGCCGTCCGAGAACACCGCGGAGTTGAGCGCCGCATAGAAATTATCGGTCGGAGGTACTACAGAACCGAGGTATTTCTTGACCAAGTCCGGATACTCGCGCACCGCCTCGGAGATGGAGCAGAAGATGATTCCTTTCTCGGCCAATGTCTCGCGGAAGGTGGTCTTGACGGATACCGAATCCATGACGGCATCCACGGCCATGTTTCCCGCCAGCGCCGCGCGTTCTTCCAAGGGAATGCCGAGTTTGTCGAAGGTCTTCATGATCTCTTCGTCAATCTCGTCTTTCTGCCCTTGCTCTTTCTTCGCTTTCGGTGCGGCGAAGTAGGAAATGGCCTGAAAATCTATCTCCGGGATGTCGAGGTGCGCCCAGGTGGGAACTGGCATGGTCTGCCATTTACGGAAGGCCTTTAGACGGAACTCCAGCAGCCATTCCGGTTCCTGTTTCTTCGCCGAAATGAGCCGAACGATATCTTCGTTCAGTCCCGCGGGTACTACCTCCGTCTCCACGTCGGTCGTGAAGCCGTACTTGTACTCTTGCTCCGTTATGTCCTTAATGACTGAATCCATAAAAAAAGCCGCCCTTTGTCGGGCGGCTTGGAGGCCGGTAGCGGAGTCAAACCGCTCTAAACGGTTTTGCAGACCGCTGACTAAGTCGCTCATCCAACCGGCCGTTTTTATCAAAGCGGGTGCAAAAGTACTGCTTTTTTTTGAATTACGCAAATTTTTGGGCATTTTTTTTGCAAATATGGGAAAAAAAGAGTAACTTTGCACCCGCAAAAGTTTGTGAACATGGCAAAATACATCATTATGGCCGAAGAGGGTGAGCGGCCGTTGATCGACAAAGCCCACGAGGAATTGGGTCTGGATCTGCACGACGCGGAGATACTTTTCACCGGTGTCGGTGCGATCAATATCATCCGTTCGCTGCAGCATCTCGACCGCGAGGCGGAGGTATATAATATCGGTTATGCCGGCAGTGCCAATTTTGATTTGGGCAGTTGGGTGGAAGTGACGGAAGTAAGGCTGAATCACCCGAATGTGACGTATCCGGAGCCCGAGTTGAAGTTGTCAGCAATCAGTAATCAGCCTTCAGTTGTCAGACAAGCTGTTTGTTATTCGAATTGCGATTTTGTGCTGGCGTCGGACTATACCGATTGCGTGTTCGATATGGAACTGGCGTTTATCGCGGCGCTGGGGTTCAAGCACTTGCATAGTCTCAAATATGTGAGCGACAATCTTAGTCTGCACGCCTATCACGAACATACGAGAGGAGTGGAATAATGACCACGATAGTTTTAAAACCGCATAAGGAAGAGTCGCTGAAGCGTTTTCACCCTTGGGTGTTCAGCGGTGCGATTGCCCGTGTTCTTTTGGACGCGGCGCATAAGGCGGCAGCGCCGGAAGAAGGGGAATTGGTGTGCGTGGAGAGTGCGAATGGGGAAACAATGGGTGTTGGTCACTGGCAAGTGGGGTCAATAGCTGTGCGAATCTTGGAGTTCGGCGCAGCGCAACTGCCTGCTGATTTCTGGGAGCAACGTATCCGCGCGGCGTATCAGGTACGGGAGAGTATGGGGCTGGTGAGAATTCTGAGTAATCCGAATAATCGGAGTAATCCGAGTAATCTGAACGATACTTTCCGGTTGGTTCACGGCGAAGGCGATTGGTTACCGGGATTGATTGTGGATGTATATGCCGATACGGCGGTGGTACAAGCCCATTCGGTGGGCATGCACGTGTTCCGCAAGGCGATAGCTGAGGCGATTGTAGCGGTTGTGCCGCAAGTGAAAAACGTGTATTACAAGTCTGACGATACCTTGCCTTTTAAGGCTGCTATCGAGGGCGAGAAAGTGGGATATCTGATTCGGAATACCGAGATGCCGGAATCCCGGGATACCGACGAGTTTTGGTCGACGGAGAACGGTTTGGAGTTTCGGATCGATTGGTTGCGAGGCCAGAAGACAGGCTTCTTTGTGGACCAGCGCGAGAACCGCGCGTTGGTGGAGCGCTATGCGGCGAACAAGGAAGTGCTGAATATGTTTTGCTACACGGGCGGTTTTAGTCTGTATGCCTTGCGCGGCGGTGCGAAGCAGGTGGACTCTGTGGACGTGAGTCAAAAAGCGATTGACCTCGTGAATGCGAATGTGGCGCGGAATTTTCCGAAGGCGAAGAATCATACGGCTGTGACGGCTGATGCGTTTGAGTACCTCACGGCGCAGAAGAATGCGGGCCGGACATATGACTTGATTATCTTGGATCCTCCTGCTTTTGCCAAGCACCGCGATGCGGTGAAGAATGCTTTGCGCGGATATCAACGCATCAATGCGAAAGCGATCGAGATGATTCGTCCGGGCGGCATCTTGTTTACGTTCTCCTGTTCGCAGGCAGTGGACAAGGAGGCATTCCGTTTGGCGGTATTCAGTGCGGCGGCTTCCGTAGGCAGAAAAGTGCGGATTTTGCATCAGTTACATCAACCGCAAGATCATCCGATAAATATTTACCACCCCGAAGGGGAGTACCTGAAGGGTTTAGTACTGTATATAGAATGAAACTCGTTTGTTTTGATACCGAGACGACCGGTTTGGATGTGCAGAAAGAGCACATTATTCAGTTGTCGTTAGTAAAAGTGGACACGGCCGATTGGCAAATCGTTGATCAGCGCGATTGGTATATTCTTCCGGAAGGGGAGTTCTCGATTCCCGCTGAGGCGGAAGCGGTGCATCATATCTCGAAGGATTTTCTGCTGGAGCACGGCGTGTCTCTGCGCAGCGTATATGACGATTTGATGGCGTTCACGGAGGGTTGCGACATCCTCTCGTATAACGGCAACGGCTACGATGCGCCGATTCTCCATTATAACCTGGCGCGTCTGGGTCTGGACTTTGATTTTGACGGTCGTACGTGGTACGATGCGTTGTTACTCGAGCGCATTCATACGGCAGGGCAAGTGGATGAGAACGGCGAGAAGTTGCATAATAACCTGACGGCGGCTTATACGCGCTATTACGGTCATCCGTTCGAAGGTGCGCATAACTCGCTGGACGATGTGATGGCGACGATAGAGGTGTTCAAGGCGCAAGTAGCGGCTCACGGATGGGAATGGGCGCAGAGGGAAGAATTCGGATTTATCTCTTTTGACCGCTGGTTGGTGAAAAAAGGCGATTATTACTACTTGAATCAGGGTGCGCATCGCAATGAGTCGATTGAGTCAATGCTGCGTATTGACCGCTCGTACCTGGAGTGGATCGTGGATAAATGTCCGACGACAGACGATCAGACGCGCGCGATTATCAACCCGTATATCGGTCGGTATGTATCGCCTTTCATGTCAACGGGTACGAATGGAGCGAAACCTTCTTCGCGAGGCAAAAAACGCTCCAAAGGAATCATTACGGACGCCGATTTGAGCCTTTTTTAGCAAAAAAGTGCAGAAAAATGCTCGAAAATTTGCGTAATCCAAAAAAAAGCAGTAATTTTGCACCCGCTTTTCGAAAGAGAAGATATATCGCGGAGTAGAGCAGTGGTAGCTCGTCAGGCTCATAACCTGAAGGTCGGTGGTTCGATCCCGCCCTCCGCAACAAACTATGAGAAAGCACTTTATATTACTCATGACTCTTTACACGCTCTCCGTTTCGGCGGTGGAGCGTGTTTCGTTAGCGCAGTTACAGGCTGATTGGTCGCGATACGCCAATCGGATGGTTCAAGTGACGACACCGCTCGTGGTGTGCGGTAGTTTCTATGACTCGTTGCTTTTGGCTCCGGAGCGCTTGTATTGTCCGGAAGAACGTGCGGTGGGTTTGGCGGACGGTGACAGTACGGATTATTGGCGTATTGTGGCATCGAATCGGGCGAACTCGATCGTCATTCATTGCCGTAATAGTTATTATAAGGTTCGCACGGGCGATCGCGTACGCGGGTTTCAGGCACGCGTGACGGGTGCGCGTCATTTTGTGGCGGGTTCCGGCGTGAAGACTTCGCACACGCGCGTGACTCCGCTCCAACGGAAGGAGAAAGATGCGGTGCGCGTGGCGGGCGCGAATGTGGAGAACCTGTTCGCGGATCTTGGCGGATATGCTACGCGGCGTACTACTCCCGAACAGAACGCGCTCAAGGTAAGCAAGGTAGCAAAAGGACTGCAGGCCATGAAGGGCGATCTCTATGCCCTGTGCGAAGTGCAGGTGGGCGACAAAGCGCCGACGATGCTTTTGGAGGCGTTGAATAAGGGCGGCAAGAAATACGCGTATGTATCGATGCCGATGGAGAATATCGACCGAATAGGCGGTTGTTTTATCTATCGTGTGGATCGCGTGCGTCCTTATGAAGCGCCGCTTTCCGCATATGCCGATACGAGTAGCCATTACCATGCCCGTATGTTCGCGCAGGGTTTTGAGTGCATCGATAAGAAGGGCCAACCGACCGGCGAACGATTTGTGGTTAGTCTGAATCATCTGAAATCCAAGCGTCCCGGTCGCGGCAATTACGACACGCACTTGAAGCGAATGTCCAATGTGGATTCGTTGTTGGCGATGCTGCCGCAAGCTATCGCGCTTTATGGCGATTCGGATGTGTTGCTGTTGGGTGATTATAACTGCTACACGCAGGAGTTGCCGATTCAGACCATCGTACACGCCGGTTATCCGGATCAGTTGATGCGCTTCTGTCCGGACGACTATTCGTATGTCTTCAAAGGCGAGATGGGATATCTGGACCGCTGTTTCGCTTCGCCGTCGATGGAAGCCCAGGTGGTACATGTGCAACCCTGGCACGTCAATGCCGATTGGTACTACCAGCATGGCGCGTATAAGTTAAAGGACAAGAGTTTGCACCGCTATGCGGACCATGAGCCAATCATCGTGGATATAAAACTACACTAAAACAGCCGCCAACTTGGCGGCTGTTTTGTGATCCCGCTGGGCGGGTTCTACCTTGCACCTGGCGGTGCGAGCTTCTGTGATCCCGCTGGGGCGGGTTCTACCTTGCACCTGACGGTGCGAGCTTCTGTGACCCCGCTGGGGCTCAAACCCAGAACCTTCAGAACCGGAATCTGACACTCTATTCAATTGAGCTACGGGGCCGATGAGGGTTAACGTCTGTTTCCCCCTATAAATATCAGTATGTAATATATCAGCGTGGCGAGCGAAGAGAGGGCGGCTACGACGTAGGTGTAGGCGGCGCTATGTAACGCATCAGACGCCATCTCGGTGGTCTCGCGGTCGGTGATACCTGATTCTTGCAACCAGTTCACAGCGCGCTGGCTGGCATTGACTTCCACCGGTAAGGTGATAAAGGAGAAGAGGGTGGTTATTGCAAAAAGACCGATACCGGCTAACAGGATCTGCGGGAAGGTCTCGATGAGCAGCATGCCGGCGAGCAGAATCCAAGTCATCCAGTTGCTGGCGAAAGAAACTACCGGAACCAAGGCCGAGCGCATTTTCAGCGGTGCGTAAGCCGTGGCATGTTGTACGGCATGTCCGCATTCGTGTGCGGCTACCGCTGCGGCTGCTACGTTTGTGCCGTAATACACGTCTCTCGAGAGGTTGACGGTCTTTGTAGCCGGATTGTAATGGTCGGTGAGTTGGCCGTCGATATGCGTAATCTGCACATCGGTGATACCATGGTCACGCAGCATTTTTACCGCTACGTCCCTACCGTTCATAGGCAAAGCCTCTTTGCTGTATTGCTCAAATTTATGTTTGAGCGAATACGAAACGAGCCAACTCGCCAAGGCGATGCCGATGAAGATTATCCAATAAATAGTCATTGTGCTCATACTTTCGATTTCTTTTGTGCTTTTTTCTCATTCAGCATCCTACATTTGCGACATTCGCCGTATAGCAAGAGCGTATAATGCTGCATAAAGAAATTCTGGTTTTTCAGTTCTTTGATGAGTTGATCTACAGCCGGTGCGCGGAAATTGGTGGTACGTCCGCAAGTCTGGCATATGCGTTGCATGCGAATCAGGTTTCCGGTAATCATTTCGTACTCCGTTGCCTGATGTCCCTTTTGTCGCTTGGTAGCGTGAATGATATTCGCATTCAGGAAGAGTTGCAAGCAGTTGTATATTGTACCTGTAGAGATACCTTCCGACTGACAAGCTGCTTCCAATTGTTCTGCTGTGAAGGGTTGGGGTAACATACATGCTTGCTCCAACACCCTTTCTCGAACGGCAGAATAGCGTCCTCCGTGCTCTTGCTGGTACGCATTCAAACGCTCGAGTGCACCGCCGAAGATTTTGAATATCTTTCCCATTAGATCGCTTTGATATACGCGCGATGACGCTTATGTATCTTATGGTCGAACTGTGTAAAATTGGCAATGTTCTTTGTGTTCGTCTCCAAGATATTGGTGGTTTCCAAAGTCTTGATACCATATTGATTGATGTACGGTATTTGGTCTTGGAAGAAGAGCGAATTGATGCCTTTGTCCTGGTAGTCCGGACGCACGGCAATCAACAGGAAACTGAACGAGTCCATCCGCTTTGCTTTCAGCGCTTTGATCAGGTGGTACCACCCGAGCGGAAGTAACTTACCACCGCATTTACGCAACGCGCCTCCAATATCCGGCATACCTAAACCGACACCTACGATCTCGTCTTTCTCATTCACAACCAGCGTCACGAAATCGAAGTTCAGCAGCGGGAAATACATATTCTTGTAGTAGTTCTTCTGCTTCTCGGTCATGGGTTGGAAGTTGTATAACTTCTGATACGCCTCGTCAATCACGTCCATGTATTGGATGCCGTACTTACGCACGAGTTCGCGCGAGTTCTTTACTTTATCTACGCGCACGTGCGAGCGCTCTTTCACAATATTCGCTATTCGCTCCAAACGCTCCGGACATGCCTTCGGAGGATACACCTGCATCTCTATCCAATCGGCATCTTTCGTCAGACCATATGCGTCCATGTGCTTCACGTAATACGGGTAGTTGTATAGCGAGGCCATCACTGCGGGGTAATCATAGCCCTCAATCAGCAAACCTTCATGGTCAAAATCCGTAAAGCCTACCGGACCGTTCAGTGCATCCATTCCGCGTTCTTTTCCCCATGCTACTACGGTGTCCAACAGTGCGCGGCTTACCTCAAGGTCATCGATGAAATCGAACCAACCGAAACGGACATGTTTGTAGTTCCACTTCTCGTTTGCCTTATGATTGATGATGCCCGCAATACGTCCTACGGCTTCGCCGTCCCGATAAGCCATCCATAACTGATACTCGCATACCTCCAACGCAGGGTTGTGCTCTGCATCGAAGCAGTTCATCTCGTCGAAGAAGAGAGGCGGACAATAGTACGGACAGTCGGCATACAAATCATTAGCGAACTGAATAAATTTCTTCAGTCCGCGTTTGGTGTTAATTTGTTTAATTTCTATTGCCATTAAGTGGAGCATAGGGGAGTCGAACCCCTGACCTCAACATTGCGAACGTTGCGCTCTACCAACTGAGCTAATACCCCTTTTCTGTGGAGCTAGCGGGATTCGAACCCGCGTCCAAACAAGGAACAATTCCGCTTTCTACACGCTTATCTTGGCCTTCATTTTCGTCCGGCAGCAAGACCCAAGCCACCAACCACCGGCTTATCTGCTAAATTTTCGACATCGCATCGCAGCCTGCGATATCTATTCTGTGAATTTCCGCACCGCTATATCCATTGAGCCCACAGACTCGGCTTGGAGCGATGTCTCGTTCAGACGCCTTGCATCCGAAAAAAGGCTAATCTACTGTACTTCGATTAGGCAGCGAGAGCATACTCATAGTTGCCAGTTATCTTTTGAAGCGAGATTAACGAGCGTTGCCTCATTGCTCGGCGTGCTTACACAACCATTCTACCTGCTGTCAAAACCAAATAGCCCCGGAGGTGTCCCCGTTAATCGGGGAAACCGGCCTCCGCCGGAAGGGGCATTGTACCCCTTTGGTCGAAAATGCGTGCAAAATTACTGCTTTTTTTTGAATTGTGCAAATATTTTTGAATTTTTATTCAAAAGAGAGGTATGGAGCAAGGCGTTCCAGTTCGATTTCGGTGAATTCGGGAAGGGCTTTTAAGTCCTCCATGCCATTCAGCCGAGTGCGTTTTCTGCGAAGCAAATAGATAGCTTTAGCCTGCTGATAGCGGATATACGGATGGCGTTGGAGTCGCTCCACCGAACTGCTGTTCACAGGAATGGTCTGTACATCTTGGCTATTGGCCGTAAAATGACTTAATAGCGTATCCAGACGTAGTTTGGAGAATGCCTCGTCTGTCAGTTGGTTCGGACTGCTATACCCTCCTAACTCTTCCCGATACCGGATAATCTGCATGGCGGTGTAGCGACCGATGCCTCGGATGAACTGCAGTTCGGTCGTATCCGTATGGTTGAGGTCCAGGGTGGTATCTTTCTTGATATGCCGCGGGTAATGCCATCCTACGGAGTCGCGCCACAGCGAGTCGGCTATGCGGAAGGAGTCATATGCCTGTTGCCGCTCGCGTTTCCATTCATCGCGGCGCATGGAGTCGATGATATGAAACGAGTCATAGCGCTGTTCGCGTTCTTTGGACCACTCTGCAAACCGTATAGAATCCACTCGCCGCATGGAGTCTTTGCGTTGCTCCCATGTGCGCTTGACGGGTTCTTGCGGCGCTTGTAACTCCGGATCATTAGATGGCCATAAGGCTACGGTCAGCCATATAATCAAAAAAATACCGAAGAGGACAAACGCACCGATACGTTGCTCTTTGGCCAGTATATGTCGGTCTTTTTTAGCCATTGACTGTCATTTCTGCCGTGCCATCCGCGAGGTGCGAGGTGACGAGATCGCCCGGTTGCAGATCCGCAATAGAACGAATGATCTTTCCGTTTTTTGTCAAGAGACTGTACCCGCGTTGGTAGATTCGTTCGGGATTGCAAGCCGCCAGGCGTTGCTCCAACAGTTCCACGCGATGCTGGCGAATAAGAATCTGTCGTTCCGCCGTGCGGTGCAAACGAACCAGCAGATCTGCGAGTCGGTCCAACTGCGCGTCCATCCGATGGATGAGCCATTCGGCTACGGCCGTAGGTGTCTTGAGTGCTTCGTGCGCCACCAGATCCAATACCGAGATATCGCGGGTGTGACCGATACCGGTGAGTACCGGCAGTTCACATTGCGCGCACACGGCGCAGAGCGTATAGTCATCAAAACAACTGAGGTCGGCGGTAGCACCTCCCCCGCGGATGATCACCACGGCATCGAAACGCCGGCTGTCAATCTCATCGAGCGCGGCGATGATAGAGGGTGCGGCTCCTTCACCTTGCATCGTTGCCCCGAAGAGACTCAACGCAAAGGAGTAAGGTGAGGCTTCTAGTTGGTGTTTGAAATCTTCATAACCGGCGGCTTTCGGAGAAGAGATAACGGCGATTCGACGGATGAGAGTAGGTAAGGGGAGCAACTGCTGTGCATCCAATAGTCCGTCTTTTTGCAACTGAGCAATCGTCTGTTGTCGTTGCCGCGCGAGGTCGCCGAGGGTGTAACTCGGATCGATGCCGATGATTGAGAGACTCAAACCATATACTGCGTGGTATTGGATCTCCGCTTCCACTAACACCGACATGCCCGGTTGCAGGGACTGCCCCGTCTCGGATTCAAAATAGGCGGTAAGCATCTCTTTCGTGCCGGACCAGCAGGTTGCCCGCATTTTCGCGGACTTACCTTCTATCAGATCCAGAAACAGGTGCCCGCCTCGTTCGCTGAGGCTGCTTATCTCCGCTTTCACCCAATATGAAGCAGCCAGACTGTCGTCCAGCGCTTCGCCGATGAGGGCGCATAATTCAGAGAGAGTTAGTGCCGCCACGGGTCGCAAAGGATACAACGCTGTTGCGGTCGTAAACTGAAGAGCAGCGTGAAGCGTACGCCGACCGTGAAACTGCGCACCCAGAGTTTATTGTTGTTGGCAACGTTCGTCGTGAAGATGTGGTTCATCTTAAATGTATGGATGTCATACAACCCGAGTTGTTGCGCCGCTATCGTCGCCGGATCATTGGAATTCACATTCAAATCATAGAGTTTGTCCACTCCTTTGGGATTGATGCTTGGCAGACTGATGTCGATAAAGGCCGATACACGCATTCGGCAATCCGTATTATCGATCTTGCTGGTACGGTATTGATGGATTGGCTGGAAAGTGTTGAACTCGTATCCGCCTTCGATATGGCCGAGGATATCGAGATTCTGGACGCTTGTGCTACCTAAACGAATAGGTAGTTTGCTTCCGTCATCACTAACGGGCGCATCCTTAGGGAAACCATGATTAGGCATCTCCTCGAAGATGCCGATATATCGCTCGGAGTATCCCGTGGCTGTACAAGTGGCCTCCATATGTGTCTTTCCGCCGAAGGCGTAGTTGATTTGTGCGCCGAGCATTACATAACCTACACCGCCCTGGCCGGCGATATAATATCCGAAGTTGATGGGCAGTTGGGCATAGTAGAGTTCCGCCATATCGCTCCGCTCGCCGAAGACGTGCTTCATGTGGAACTTTAAACCATCGCCGGGGTGAGTCAAGGGATAATCATATCCGGGTCTTCGATTCAAAGGCAGGTCCGGGTCTCCGGCGAATCCATTAAGGAATGTTGACTCACCCTTCGGAAGAAGTTCCGTCTTAACCGGCGTCGTCACATGCTGGATGCCAACACCGACACCGGTTTGCAAGAAGAAGTTACCAACATGGTACTCGTACAGGAACTTTCCGTTAGCGGCCCACCCGCCGGGTGTGCTTTGAACGGCCGGGATATTGTTGAGGAACGTACTCCAACCTCCGTCTACAGAGAAACCAAGGTAGTGTCCCGTACCTGTATAGGTCGAGGAATGCAGTCCAAGTGAGTTCCTGGACTTACCCGCATCCTTCGCGGAGAAACCTTTCACTTTCGATAGTTTCTTCTCCGCCTTGGATGTCGTGGAATAGCGGTTCTGCCCCCATGTCGCAACAGAGGCGAGGCAGAGGCTTAGAACGATGATTTGTCGCAGTATGGACATGATTCTCTTACTATTACTTTAATGGCTCTATATGATTCTTTTGATTCTTTCTTCGACGACCACACTTGAATGATATACATTCCTTCTACGGTTAGTCTATACTGTACCGCAGTGGCCTTGCCGTTAAATTCGCCCTCCTTGAGGAATTGACCTTCTGCGGAACTCAGGCGGTACTTACCGCTATTATTCTCATTGGATAGGATATACATAAATTCTCCTATAGGAACGCAAGTAGGCGTGACAGCGATATAGTCGCTCGAAGGACCATGATCATTTCCGGGATCTGTATGCGAGTTCGGCAGCGCTTGTATCGTGATCGGACAAGTAGGTGCGGAACTGATGGTATCACCCAATTCGTTTGTCTCGGTGAGTACAACATGATATTCTGCATCTTCTCGCAGGCCTCCCGGTATGTAGAGATAGGGCTTGGTATATCCGTTCTTCAATATTCCGTTTTCGTACCATTGGAATCCATTCCAGTTATGACCACCGTTATAGGCGGAATCCAATATCGCGATCAGATCACCGTGGCGCTGCTCAAGAACCCATGCGGGGTAGTCGATGTTCACATCGAAGTCATAGGTCATCAGATCTTCTCCGAGGCAAACGCCGTTCTTGAAACCGATCTTCGCGTGATATACGGCGGGTGCCGGATATTTTTTAGGATCGTCTAACTGCGGCATAGGCAAGTCGAGTACATAGACGGAATCGGCTTTCCATTCATTCTCCGAACGAACAATTGTGCGGTCTCTGATAGTGTCAAAACCTATATTTGCCGCATTCTCGTCATAATAGACGCTATAACTTATGGGGTGGTTCAGGCCCTTGTACGAATAGCGAATCGCATAAGTGGCATTGGTATATGCCTCCGACGGGAAACATACCGGCGCGGGGTCAATCGTGAATGTAGACGGTCTTACTACATTGAGGTTGAGCGTGGTCTTGGTCTTACACGGCTTGCCCGGCTCTTGAATAAACTTTACATAGCCCGTGACAGGTTGTGTCAGTAGTTCTCCTCCGAAATCGTAGGCTTCGCCATCGCATATCGTGGTATCAATCGTTGTCGGTGGTAAAGCATCGCGAATCTTGTAGTTGAGCGTCAGCACAGAGTCGCAACGACATCCCGCGGTCTTCAAACTATCGCGAACAATGTAGGATTCTCCGATAACTAAATAGGTAGGAATAGTGTCGCCCGACATCTTATTTGTCGGATTGCCAAATGCGTCTGTATAATATTCAATCGGATTCCCGTTTGCATCGAACAAATACGAATTATGTACTGCGCCGTCATTTAATATCCAGTGGAAATCATCGTCGCCGTAGCAAATCTCGGCATCGCTGATAAACGGATCCATATAGTCAATGCGGTATCGAGCCAAATCGGCGGCATCGTACTGGCAAGGCAGCACACCATAGGCAGGGTTGTATCTAACAACGACCTCGTGGATGTCGGTACAGTCAACAGTCGGGTCTGTCGGCGGTATAACATTGCGTATCGTATCGGGAAGAGTTTGTCCCGCGTCATAGCATACACTTGTACTTTCTATATTCCACTCCGGAGACCATGCGGGATCATTGAAGCACCTGGGTTTCGAATCACGCACTACTCCGTTTCCGAAGACAATCAATTCCAATACCGCGATAGAGTCCACGCAGATACCGCGGTCTTCATATCGTTTAGCGCATAGCGTATCTCTTACCGCCGCATGACGATTCGTTACCTCCAATTCAGCGACATTGACTCTGAATACGTTACCGTTCTTGTCGAAATGTCCGTTCCAATCAAACACATCGGTCGCACACACTTCCTTCGGGTCATCGGCATTTTCGCTTACCAGATACGTCGGATAGACCACTACACGGTGAACATAGACTGCGAACGTTCCGTCTGCATTCAATACGGTATCTACCAGCAGATACGTACGAGTACCATCCTCATTGTAATGATAATCCCTGGAACCTGCACGGATACGGTTGTCTGTCGTGTCGGTATAATCGACCTCTATGGGATTACCATCGTCGTCTACAATCACATTCCCGTTTGCATCGTAGTAGAAACGGAAATAATCTCCGGTAATATACGGTTGGGTATGCCAGCGAGTACCGTCCGCACGAGCCACGGTAGTGTCACCGCCGAAATGCCATATATCGGTTGCTCCGGCGTCTAATATCTCGCCGTTATCGCCGAGGTTCGTAGATGTGAAGCCCGCTGTTGCTTGCACCGTCAATGCCAAGAAGGTAGTGCTATCGCATTCCATTCCTTGAGTTGTTGTGCGTTGCAAAATCTCACTGAAACCATTCGAAACGATGACTGCGGAATCTACCTTAGCGGAATCCTTGAGTACCTCCATGTTCGGTATTTCCGGATGGACAATAAAGAAGTCTTCTCCTACAAATAGGACTCTCGGCTCGGTAAAGAAACTTAATGTGTCGTACGAATAAAGCGTGCGCGGATACGTGGAAAGTTCTTTATTCACATCCTCTCGGTAAATAGGATGTACATAGAACCGTACAGTCTCGCCGCTATCGCAACGAACCTCATAAGATATGCCGGTACCACGATCTATCCATGTCCTGGGTTCTGTCTCTAAGGGCCTACCTTTCTCCTGCCAACCCGGTACATCCAAATAGAAAGTGCTGTCTTTGAATATATATGTCTCTCCCGGAGCTTGGCATGCCGAATCTGCTACTGTCGTGCGCCATGACGGGAAAATCGTCAAATATAGATTGAGATATGCATCCAGACCGGCTACAGGCCAAGGATAAACAGTCTTGCTGGGATCGTCAACAGTCTTACGATGCTGTATTAAGTGAATTTCTTTTGGTAACTCACTGAGATCGTCATAGTAATCCTCTAAGTTTACCTCGATAGTAGTGTCACCAGCCTGCCATATATAAGGCGAGTAACTGCTGCAAGTGTGATCGTACTTATTCTCCTCCTGTACACCCGCCATCGGAACCCGCAACGTCACGGTCGAGTCACAGGGGTGAGTCTCCGTCTCCGAATCATCGTCGCGTTTATACGTCCGGGTTTGTGTCGTCGTTGTCAAACTATACATATTGCTGCCCGAAACAACTGTCCACCCTGCAGGTGCGCCCGGATTATCATCGAGAACAACGACTGTTTTACCTCTGCTCGGGACGGTATCCGGATTGACTTCCCTACCGGCCCATATCACATCGTGCCACTCAAACCATTGGTCGGTTGATACCGGCGCGTGATCCTCCGTAGTAGCATATGGCGGAAGAACAATAACGGTCTGGTAATAAAGTGTATGGCATGGAGTACCGACTACCGTATCCGCCAATTCATAGATGACACGCGTATCGCTCGTTGAACTTTGCCGCGGGCGGTTGATACGTAGCGGATTTGTTTCATTGTGGTATGGCCGTTTGACACTGGAGCCTTTTTCATTTGCCCAGTATCGAGTATGACCTTGCCACTTATGCACTACTTGTGAACCATCCTCGTAGCAATATACCACTGTGTCATAATGAATCTCCACCGGATTGACAGTCAGCTTGTATTGCAGAATATAGGGACATCCATCCGAGTTTTCACACGGAATCTCACGACTGAAATATGTTCTTCCCGCAATTGAATCTCTCGGGCTGAATAGCCATGAGAAGTCCGGGTCCTTAATATCTCGATCGGTGGTTGCTTTGCTTATTACCAATAAGGGATCATCTTGACATAATTCCTTCTCCTTCACGCGAGTATCGTCGTGGTGGAGGAAGGTGAGGTGTAAAATGTGGCGTTCGCCAATACATGCATCGCGACTCCAACCGGTGCCTGGAGGATAGGTAGATCTTGGATGCTCAAAGATAGTATCATTAGTACCTTCGTGCATATTCCGATCGGAAAGTCTACAAGGGATATTTATGTGCTTGGTAAAACTTCCATTATACCAGTTGTAGTCAAGAGACCAAGTGTACTGTGTTTCACAGGTCGTGTATTCGTATTCTTTTTCTTCTATTGGCCAAACGTAGAAGGTGATTGTCAGCGAACTGTCACATCCGAGGACTGTGCGGCTTGGATGGCGGGTAGCCTTGTGGTCGTCAATCCATTCTTGCATCTCGCCACTACAATCTGTCTTGAGGATGACATCGGTGCTCTTGAACTGCCAATAAGTTAACTCATCATAAGTCTTACGTGTCCATTCTTTGGTGTCGGTTTTAGTTTTTTTGCAGGCTTTAAGCGTGCCTAAGAAATCAAAATTCTTAAAGAATTCACCGAACTGCTGTTGGTCGTGGAGATCTTTCATGTCCTCTTCACACAAATACCCAAGATCCAACTCTTTTACCTTGCTCTCGCAGAGTAGCACGTATAGCGTCACAATCGAATCACAACCGTGGATAGTGGTGTAAGGAACTGAGAAATGATTCTCGCCTAATACCAAAACTGACGTATCTTTCTTTTCTGTCTCAGGATTATAGAAGTAAGCTATCTTATATTGACCATTTTCCTCAATAATGTCCGGGTCGTTGGTACACCGAATCAACCAAGTGGTATCGTTATAACTGCGGTACGTACGTACGATGGTACTCAGCGTGTCTTTTGGCCACTTTTCTACATCTTCTTCCTCGCACATAGTAGGCTTGCGGTACAGAACGGCGCGCACCTCAAAGTCCTCGTGCGCAGAACGTCTTCCGGGCGCTAAGTTTTTCTCCGGTTGTACGAAGAATTGCGCCTCAAGGTACGGATTAGTGGATGATAAACCGATGGCCTTACGTGCGTCTTCATCGTCTGTGTATTCCGTGCGCTCCTTAGTGCCGGGATTGATACGCATTACTTCCCATTTGAGACTATCACCATGATTATAGCTGTAGTCATGGATGATCGCAGGGAAGCGCAATAGTGAACTGTCGCAAACGAAAATAGTATCATATTGAATCGGTTGGCTCGGCAGAACAATTTTGTCCAAATAATAACCACCGCCGAACGCTTTTTCCGGGTAATTAGAACTCTCCTCCGCACCATGCACTTCCTTCGGTTCGTATTGCTTGGACAGGAATAACGAGTCCACTGCCGACGTGAAGTCATATCCTATCGGATAAAGACATGCCTGACCATCTGCTGTTCCACATACATATCCGCCAAAGCCTTTCTCGTTTGCAGTAAGAATTTGATAACCTTCTTTATCTTGCGGCACCTCAATGCGGGCGTATTTATAGTTGCTATTGCCGGGTATGTTTTGGAATAAACTTGTAGAGACAGGACTCCCATTGAGTTGGAGCGAAGAAATGGTAGTACTCTTTGCCCATACAACCAACTCGTATTTCAAGGGGAGCTTATTTTCGTCCGTCGGGTCACTCATCGGATTACGATATGTAGCGAAGACAGCGGTGTCCGTTAGATGTTCCAATGCTGTAATCATCGTCATGGATGGGTCGCCGTGCTTATTTAAATCACTATCAACATTGTATATACCACTTGAGGTGTGAAGATGTACTTGTATCGGATGATTCGCATTTACAAAGAACACACTGTCTTTTAACGTGGCGTAACTAGTCTTCTGTCCTGTATATGCATCGATTAATTCAGGCCATTTCTCTCCAGATCCCAAGTTGATTGTCTTTGAGATTGTCCCTGTACCGCGTTGCCTCGTAATCGTTACGTTCGTTCCATCGTCTCGAGCAATGATATCGAGTTTGTTGATTCGCATGTTATTACCTGTCATCGGAACAATGAATTGAGTGCCCCAACGATCAATAGGCAATAATTGGTCAAATGCATGATCATCTTTCGCAGAACCTTCGCCGGTGGGGAAAAGAGCAGCCTGGTTACCGCTCCATACCGCTACCGGATGGTCTGCACAAATCTTTGTTCCGGATAAATCAAGTTTACTATTTATATCGGTCGAGTCACGTCGCGAACGAACAATGTAAACCTGATTAGGTTTTTTGAAAGTAAAGTCGTATTTGTCGGTCTTTCTTTGCGTTGTTTGCACATTGTTCGGTAACTCAATGTTAACCTTTGTGCCGGCTACCGTGGACATAATGACGAACTCAGCAGCCAACGTCTCATCGCTGTTGGATGTGACGATATACTCGTTTCCTAATGCCTGTTTTGGCAAAACATGCGCACCATCCAAATAGAACGAACTATTATTCGTACCTTTTTGGTTTATAGCATAAACAGTCATCTTTTTGCCGTTCGTACTATAGATATGCACACCAGTATTTTTCGGAATCTCATCGTCATAACCATTCCAATACGCGTAAATCGCCGGTATGTCTATTATTTCCGTAGTGCCGGCTGCTATGGTGCGCTCCACTCTAAAATTACTACCACATTCTACAACGATAGTATTTTCTTCACGGGAACTGACTAATAATTGCAACTTCATATCCGGAGTAGCATAATCGCTTTTTCCGTTCAATAGGAAGGTTGCATAGAATTCGTAACCCTCCGTGCTCGTAACCGGCGTAGCAGACAATGTCGTTTGGGCCTGCATGACGAGGGCCAAGCAGAGGGTATATATCATCACTAATATTCGACGCGTGTGTCTCATGATCGTGTAATTATTCATTTAGGGCGCAAAGATACAAATAATTTTACATCTACACAAATAAAAATACAATTTTTATGCCATTTTAGCGATTTTTAATAAGAAAAGTGATAAAAAGAATAAAAATCAGGTAATACACGACAACCATTCCTAACCCGATATGCACCGAGACGGTACTGCCCGGCAGAGACTCAATCCAGCCCGTCGAATGATTCATCGCCCAAGCCAAACTGTACGTCATTTTTCCTGCTATCGTGCCCAACCAACTGCCGCCTAAAACAATCGTCGCCAAACCGCAAGGAACCAACAAGGTCGCGAGCGGCAGAACGATCAGATTCGTCAGCAGAAAATAGCAACTGATCTGCCCGAAATAGTACATCGTGATAGGTAATGTACCTATCTGCGCCGCAAGCGACACCGCGATAATCCCAATGAAATAATGGAGTATTTTCTGACGGCTGAATACTGACGACTGATAGCTTATCAACACCACTATCGCCGTCGTGGCTGCAAAGCTTAGTTGAAAACTGACGCTCCATAAATCCGTCGGATGCACCGCCAAAATCAGTACCGCCGCGGCCGCGATTGTATTCAAACTAAACGCTTGCCGGTGCAGCATTCGTCCCACTTCAAAAATCGTCACCATTGTTACCGCTCGTACTACCGAAGGACTCATACCCGTCAGCCATGCATATCCCCACATTACCGCAATCACCACACTGCTGATTACGCACCTCCTGACACGGTCCTCATACAGCGGTTTGAACCGTCCTCCCAAGGTCAAAAGCCACAATACCAAGCCGTACAAAATGCCCGTGTGCAAACCGCTCACAGCCAATACGTGCGCCGCACCGGAGGCCTGAAATTGCCGTCTTATTTCCGGGTCGATGTCGTCTTTGTAACCCAATGTCAACGCACCCGTCGTAGCCAACTCATCCCCGCTCAAACCTGCCCTAGCCAACCGCCGGTACAATCGCACTTGCAGCGGTATTTTATGCTCCTTCGCCGGCAAGATGTTATACCTCGCCGCGAACGCTCTTCCTGTTCTTCGCGACCATTCGATCTGCGTTTTTGCCACCACCGTATCGCCCCAACTCGGCAAAGCCCGCGTACTGTCTCGCAACAAATATAAATACACCTCTAACCCCCTAACCTCTGACTCTCTAACCCCTATCACTTTCGCTTCAAACCGTTCGCATTTGGCTGTCGCCTTTGGCGCACTCTCGATCACAAATCCGTATGTCCGCGCCTCTTCTGTTGCCGGCTCGAATGGCCGGAAATAGTCACAAAGAAGTATTGCTGCTACCAGCGGCAACAGCAATACAATCATCGGGTATGCACGTATTTTGCTTAGCATGCCTTCATTCTATGAATGACTCCTTCCGGATCTTTGGCTCCGAAAACGGCACTTCCGGCTACCAGCACATTCGCGCCCGCCTCGAATAATTCATGGGCATTCTCGGCGTTCACACCGCCGTCAATCTCAATCAGCGTCTTCAGGCCCCGCTTGTCAATTTCCTCCCGGATAAACCGAATCTTATCCATCGTCTCGGGAATGAATTTCTGCCCGCCGAAACCCGCAAAAACGGACATCAGCAGTACCATATCCACTTTGTCCAGATACGGAACCAAGCGCTTCACGTCGATGTCCGGATTGATAGTCAGGCATGTCCTCACGCCCTTTGCCTTGATCAAATCCAAGATAGGCAGCGGATCGTCCACGGCTTCCAAGTGAAAACCTACCGACCACGCCCCCGCGTCGCAGAAACGCTCCACGTATTTCTCCGGATGAACGATCATCAGATGCACGTCCAGCGGTTTTGTGCAATACTTGCGCATGGGTTCCATCAGCGGAAAACCGAACGAGATATTCGGCACAAACGTACCGTCCATCACATCCACATGCAACCAATCCGCTTCACTGCGGTTAATCATTTCCAAATCCTGTGCCAGATGACCGAAATCGGCCGACAAAACACTCGGAGCAATCAGTCTCATATCTTTAATCTTTAAACTTTCAACTTTAAACTTTCAACTGCTTGTCGCAGACAAGCTTATACCCTTTTCCTCTCACCGCCACAATCGTATACCCGGCGGGCTCGACAAATCGACGTAAGTGATTGATATACACGCCCATAGAGCGCGAAGTGAAGGCGTTGTCCTCCTTCCATAACGAGGCCAAGATACGGTGTCGATCCACCACTTCGTCCTCATTTCGGCATAGCATCAGCAATAGGTCACTCTCGCGTCCGGACAAGTGCTCGCCGTCGAAACTCTGACGCGTCGCGTCGAAATGGTGACCGTTCAGATTAAAAATCCGCTGTTTGCTCTCTTCCCGCTTGCGAATACGACGCAAAATCGCCTCGATACGGTAAATCAAAATATCCATCGAGAAGGGCTTGAACTGGTAGTCGTCGCAACCCAATTGGAACGCACGCATTTGACTCTCGCGATCCGTACGCGTCGTCAAAACGATAATCGGCAACTCCGGATGGCGGTGGTGAATCTCGCGCAATAGGTCGTATCCGTTCATCCCGAGACCCTGTATCTCCATCAGCACAAGGTCGCAGTATGTCGCCGAGAGAAAATCCAAGCCTTCTTTGCCCGAACCTACGGCATGACTCTCATACCCGCGACTACCAAAGTAGTCGCTCAGCACCGTCGAGAGGCTGATATCGCCGTCTATGATAAGAATTTTTGCGTTCATACCAATAAATTCGCTGCAAATTTACTACAAAAAAATGAAATGAGCAAGATTTTGACCAAAAAAATAAATAAGTTTACTTAGTATAGTGGTTTTGGGTAAAATATTGCCGTTTGCACGTTAGAGCGAACGTAAATTCGGAGGGAACCCGCCCCGGAGGGGAAGGGGCGTGCCGAAGTTACATTTCTTTTTTTCTGAAAAAATTTGCACAATTAAAATATTTGTAGTACCTTTGCAGTCGCAAAGGTCTAGGCCCTTTCCCTGTAGCGGTTTTCCCGCTTAACGGGAACACCTAGTAGCGCAAAATTGAAAACAATCGCACCTCATGCCATGAGTAAAATTCTTTTAATATCTACGGGCGGAACCATTACGATGGTTCGTGACGCCGCGTCGGGTGCACTCGTGCCGGCGGATATGGAGACCTTCAAGGCCTACCTGCCCGAACTCTTTGCCGGCGATATTCAGGTGGAGATTCTGGCCTTCACGCCGCTTATCGATTCCTCGGATATCGGTCCTGCCAGCTGGGAACAGATGGCGCACACGGTTTATGACCATTATGCCGAATACGACGGATTCGTCATTCTTCATGGTACGGACACCATGTCCTATTCCGCGTCTGCCCTCTCGTTCATGCTCGAGAACCTCGGCAAACCCGTCGTCTTCACGGGTTCGCAACTGCCGGTTGGTGTCCTCCGTTCGGACGCGAAGGAGAACCTCTTGACGGCCATCGAGATCGCGGCCGCGAAGGACGAAGACGGCAATGCGATCGTGCCCGAAGTGACTATCTATTTCGAGGACCGGCTCTTCCGTGCCAACCGTACCACCAAGCGCAACGCTGAGCATTTCTCGGCTTTCAATAGTTATAACTATCCCGCGTTGGCGAAGGCCGGCGTGCATATCACCTACCTGCCGCACCTCGTGCGTTATTCCGATCCGTCCAAACCCCTTACGCTCCACACCTCTTTTGACACGAACGTGGCGGTACTCAAGCTCTTCCCGGGTATCCAACCCGCCGTCGTGCGCGCGCTCTTGCGTACGCGCGGTCTAAAAGGAGTAGTGCTCGAGACCTTCGGCGCCGGGAACGCACCTTCCGATAAATGGCTTTACCGCGAACTCAAAGCAGCGGTAGATCGCGGTATAATCATCGTCAATAAGACGCAGTGTAACACCGGTTCGGTCGAGATGGGACTCTATGCCGTCTCGCTCAACCTCATGAAAGCCGGCGTTCTCTCGGGCTATGATATCACTACCGAAGCCCTGCTCACCAAGATGATGCTTCTCCTCGGCGAACAACCCGACCGCGCACGAGACCTGCTTACCAAAGATCTCTGCGGCGAAATGACTATCGACTAAAAATCACAAATCACAAATAGCAAATGAAAAATTTACAACCCCAAGGCCTGTGGTCCAGTTTCTACAGCCTTACCCAGATCCCGCGTCCGAGCGGAAAACGCAAAGAGATTGCGGACTTCTTAGTGAACTACGGTAAATCGCTCGGTTTGGAGACCCTCCAAGACGAGATCGGCAACGTCCTCATTCGCAAACCCGCCTCGCCGGGCTACGAGAACCATCCGGGTGTCATCCTGCAGGGACACATGGATATGGTTCCTCAGAAGAACTCCGACAAAGTCTTTGACTTTGAGAAAGATCCGATCGAGGCGTATATCGAGGATAACGGCGAATGGGTAACAGCCGACGGAACGACCCTCGGAGCCGACAACGGTATCGGCGTAGCCACAGCCATGGCCATCCTCGCCGACAAAGATGCCGTGCATCCTCCTTTGGAGGCCTTCTTTACCATCGACGAAGAAACCGGTATGTACGGCGCCAATGACCTCAAGTCCGGTTGGCTCAAAGGCAAATACCTGCTCAACCTCGACTCCGAGACCGAAGGCGAGTTATACGTAGGTTGCGCCGGTGGTATTGATTCCGAAGCTACCTTCCGCTACCAACCCGTGGAGACCGAAGAAGGCGACATCGCCTTGCGCGTATCGGTCAAAGGTTGCAAAGGCGGTCACTCCGGTTGCGACATCCATCTCCAGCGTGCGAATGCCATCAAACTGCTCTTCCGTTTCCTCAAGGACGCAGTAGCGAATTTCGAGGCACGTCTCGCGTCGGTCGATGGCGGCAACATGCGCAACGCTATCCCGCGTGAGGCGTCGGCGGTGATCACCATTCCCGCAGAGAGTTACCAGGATCTGCAAGACCTCGTGGATCGTTACGAAGACCTCTTCCTGCGCGAGTACGACGGTGTAGAACCCGACCTGCATTTCGTTGGAGAAGAAGTCGAGTGCCCGAAGACCGAGATGCCGGAGGACGTACAGGATTTCCTCATTCACGCCGTCACCCTCTGCCCGCACGGCGTATACCGCGTCATCCCCGAGATGCCGGACATCGTCGAGACCTCCAACAACATCGCAATCATCGAGACGAAAGACAACAAGGTCAGTGTGATCTGCCTTACCCGTTCGAGTGTGGAGAGTCGCAAAGAAGAACTGGCTTCGATCATCCAATCGGCCTTCTCTTTGGCCGGCGCAGAGGTGGAGTTCAGCGGCGCATACCCGGGATGGAAACCCAATTTCAAGAGCAACTTACTTAAGGTCATGAAAGAAACGTACGAGAAAGAGTTTGGTAACTCTCCTCGTATCGTTACTATCCATGCCGGACTCGAATGCGGTATCATCGGTAGCAAATACGATGGTATGGAGATGATCTCCTTCGGTCCGACGATCGAGCACCCGCACAGCCCGGACGAGCGCGTGAACATCGCTACTGTGCAGAAGTTCTATCGCTTTGTGTTAGCTGCTCTACAGCAACTTTAGTAATCTCATCGTCGCGCTCGAAGAACGGGAAGAATCCTTCGTCGCCGAGCACGTCACGAATGATATATGCATGCAGAAGTCGCGTCATTAACGGGCGCGATTTTTGTATCTCTGCCTCCTTGGGTTCCACGCCTTTCTCTTCAGCAAAAGCGACAAACTCACGAATGATATCCTTGCTCTTCAGGTGCTTCTCCAGCGCCTGCCAATCCGTGTATTTGCTCAACTCCTTGCGGTGCTCGTCGGTGTATTTGTATGCGAACTGATAGGTGTACGCGAGGTTCACGCAGATGTTGTACCACGGGGTATTGAGCGTCGTGTCGCGGCCTACAAACACATCCGGCATGATACCGCCGCCACCATGCACGATACGTCCTTTCTTCGTGCGGTACACCGTCGTATCCGCGAAATGAACCGAATCGGCCGAATAGAACTCGCCGTGCTCGTAGCGGTCCATCAGATCTTTCTCATAATCGTCCTGATCGCCCAGCGTATACGGTTTCTGGATGCAACGGCCGCTCGGCGTGTAGTACCGCGCAACCGTCAGACGCACCGCACTGCCGTCCGCGAACGGCATCTGCTGCTGAACCAATCCCTTACCGAACGAACGGCGACCGACAATCGTTGCGCGGTCGTTGTCTTGCATCGCGCCGGCGAAGATCTCGCTCGCCGAAGCCGAGAAGTTATCAATCAGCACTACCAACGGCACGTTCTTGAATCGACCGCCGCCATTCGCTTTCGCCTCATAGCGCGGGTAAGCACGACCTTCCGAATACACGATCAGCGAACCGCCCTTCAAAAACTCATTGGCCATCTTGATCGCCTGGTCCATGTAGCCGCCGCTGTTCTCGCGCAGGTCCACAATATAACTCGTCGCACCTTGCGCGTGCAGGTCCGCTAAAGCCGTGATAAACTCCTTATAGGTCGTCTCGCCGAACTTATTCACGCGCACAAAACCGATCTTCTGACCCTGGCGCTCGATGATAAATTTCGCATCCACACTCGTCACAGGGATATCGCCGCGCGTCACGGTGAACGACAGCGGTTCTTTCATGCCCGCGCGCAGAATGCCCAATTTCACTTGCGTACCTTTCTCGCCGCGCAAGGTCTTCATGACCTTCTCGTTATTCATTTTCTTTCCTACGAATGCCGAGTCATCCACGGTAATGAGCTTGTCGCCCGCCAGCACACCCACGCCTTCGCACGGACCGCCGGCAATGACGGCTACGATACGCACCGTGTCTTGCTGGATCGTGAACTGCACACCGATGCCGGAGAACGAACCCGACAGCTCCGAGTTCACCATCTCCAGGTCCTCTTTAGGGATATACGCCGAGTGCGGATCGAGTTTCTTCACCAGATCCGTCATGGCCTCGTCGGTAATACTGTCGATATTCAGTTCATCGACATACGCGTTCTCCATCAGTTGCAACAACCGATCCACTTTCGAGAACTCCCACTGCAACTGCCCGTTCTGATAGACGATACGCTGTGCGTTTGCTTTCTGACTCAGTGCGCCGCCAATGAGTATTCCCAGCGCCACACCAATCACCGTCAATGTAGGAAAGATATACTTTTTCATACCTGAATACTGATTACTGAATACTGATCACTGATTACTGTCGTTCAAGAACACGACCTCCACCCCTGCCCGTTTGAGCAGTTCTACGCCGTCCATGATACGGTATTCCTCACCGTACACCACGCGTTTGATACCCGATTGGATAATCAACTTCGAGCACTCCAGGCACGGCGAAGCCGTGACATACAGCGTTGCGCCGTCGGAACTGTTGTTCGAGCGCGCTACTTTGGTCAGCGCATTCGCTTCGGCATGCAGCACGTAGGGTTTGGACACGTTGTTCTCGTCCTCGCAGATGTTCTCGAATCCCGAAGGTGTACCGTTGTACCCGTCGGAGATGATCATCTGGTTTTTCACCAGCAGCGCACCTACCTTGCGGCGCACGCAGTAACTGTTCTCTGCCCACGTCCGCGCCATGCGCATATACAAATAATCGCGTTTCTGTTGCTTATCCATTTCTCTAAACTCTAAACTTTAAACTCTCAACTAAGGAGTTGCGCAGCGAACTCCTTAATATTCACGCCGTCAAAAGTGCCCGAGGACATCATAAGCAGCGCCGTGTTCTTGTACTCGAGACTGCGTAATTGCTCTTGCAGCGCTTCGCTCTCCGTGAACACCTCCACATTTTTCGTGCCAAACGCGTCACGTACCTCTTCGGCAGTGATCGGCGTCAAACGTTTATGCTCAATCACTTTCGGGTTGAAATACACGTACGCCACATCCGCTTCGGCCATGCAGCCCTTGTATTGCGGCAGAAAATCCGCCATCAGACTGCTGAAGGTATGCAACTCCATACAAGCCACCAATTTCTTCTCCGGATAGCGTTCGCGCACGGCGTTGACCGTTGCTTTTAACTTACTCGGGCTGTGCGCGAAGTCTTTGTATGCCACGCAGTCTGCCGTCTCGGCGATCTTCTCCAATCGGTTGCTGGCACCGGTGAACGAACTTATTTCGCGGTAGAAATCATCCGGCGCAACTCCTATACAATGACATGCCAGCATCGCTGCTTGCAGGTTCTGCATATTGTGCTTGCCGAACACCTGCATCGCCACATTGCCGGTGTATTCGCTGTATGGGATACACGTGATATCCTTGCGCGCACCTTCGGCGATTGCCCGCAAGTTCTCGTCGCCCTTATAGTAAATAAACGAACCGTCGGGTTCAAAACTGTCCACGAACTTCCGGAACGTCTCCACGTACTCCGGGAAGGTGGGGAACACATTGATATGATCCCACGCGATACCCGTCAGGATAGCTACGTGCGGGTGGTACCAAAGGAATTTTGACCGCAGGTCGAGTGGGGAAGTGAGGTACTCATCGCCCTCAAACACCGCGTACTTAGCGGTGTCGCTCAACCGAACCATTCGCTCGAAACCCTCGATCTGTGCGCCTACCATATAATCGGCTTCGATACCGAGGCGGTTGAGTACGTACAGAATCATCGAGGTGGTCGTCGTCTTGCCGTGCGAACCACCTACCACAATACGAATCTTATCCTTCGTCTGTTCGTACAGATACTCCGGGAATGAGTAGATCTTCAGTCCCAACTCGCGGGCGCGTACCAACTCCGGATTGTCCTCGCGGGCATGCATACCGAGGATGATCGCGTCGATATCCTTGGTGATACGCTCGGGGTGCCATCCCATCTCGTCGGGCAACAATCCGGCCTCGCGCAGATGAGACAAAGCGGGGTCGAAGATCTCATCGTCCGACCCCGTCACTTTATATCCCGCCTTGGAGGCAACGGCCAATGCCAAGTTATGCATCGCCGCGCCGCCAATAGCTATAAAATGAATCCTAACCATTTACGATTTGTTCATTTACGATTTGGTCATTTATTTGTTCATTGAACCATTTAACTAAATGACAAAAATTGCCAAATGGTACATAAATGGTACATGGTACATGACCAAATGGTACTTTATTTGAACAGCTTATCGAACTCCTCTTGGCTCACCGTCTTCGGCTCGATCTTTGCCACACCCTTCAGCGCTGCGAAGATCTTGTCCTCAACGACGCGCTCTACGATGCCGCGCAACTGATTCTCTTGCTTGAGCATCTCGTTCGCGTAGTTCGTCAGGTGCTCGTCCTCGATATTCATCAGACCATACTGCATGAACTGCATCTTAGCAATCCGTTTCGCGAAGTTCTCTACCTCGTCTTTCTCCACGTTGATGTTGTACTCCTTCATCAACTGGTCCTTCGCGAGTTGCCATTTCAGTTCCTCGAGCATCTTGTCAAAGTCCTTGTCGAGTTCCTCTTGGGTCATCTTCTCGTTTGTTGCGAGTACCCAACGTTTGAGGAAATCAACCGGGAACTCTACCTTCTCCATCTTCTTCAAGATAGCCTCTTTTGCGTCGATGCCGAAGCGGTACTTGCTCTCCTCGGCCAGACTGCGCTCGATATCCTCTTTGATACGTGCGCGGAACTCTTTCTCGTCTTTCGGAGCCTTGTCGCCATACACTTTCGCAAACAACTCAGCATCTACCTTGCACGGCTTCACTTCTGCCTTCGTACCTTTCTCTTTGTCCTCCGGGATATACTCGCCGAAGCGGTTGGTGTATGCCTCTACCTGCTTGTCGATCATCTCTTCGGTCGCCTCGATCGTGTACTCCGGCAGTTTGTTCTTCGCCGTCAGTTTGGCGTCGAACTCCGGTGCTACAGCGATGTCGAAACTGAAGGTAAAGGTGTCGTCGTGGTCCAGGTCAATACGCGGAGCGTTCTCGCTGGGCAGCGGATCACCGAGGATCTGCAGTTTCTTCTCCTCGATGTGCTTCTGCAGGTTCTCACCTACTAGTTTGTTCAGCACGTCAGCCAGGATACCCTTGCCGTACATCTTCTTTACCAAACCTGCCGGAACCATTCCCGGACGGAAACCCGGCATCTGTGCTTTCTGACGCACTTGTTTCAGCTCTTTGGCTACTTCTTCCTGATAATCAGCCGGCTCGATCGTAATCGTTACCACGCCATTCAGGTCTTTCAATTCACTTTGTTCAATTTTCATATAATAAATTTTTTATCTTAAAACTTTCAACTTATAGCTAGACGACTTCTCTCAACTCTCAACTTTCAACTCTCAACTTTTTTATGCTCGTCCCGCGCGCTTCCGCTCGAGCTCGTCGAGAATGATCTTGCGGATACGCATCGCGTGCGGCGTTACCTCTACGTACTCATCCTCTTTGATATACTCCAGCGCTTCCTCGAGACTCATCCGTACGGGCGGCGGCAACACGGCCTTGTCGTCCGCACTCTTCGAACGCATGTTGGTCAGCTTCTTGCTCTTCGTGACGTTGATCACGATATCGCCTTCTTTCGCGTTCTCGCCTACCACCTGACCGGCATACACCTCCTCTTGCGGGTCGATGAAGAACTTACCGCGGTCTTGCAGTTTGTCCAGCGCGTACGCATAAGCCGTTCCGGCTTCCATGGCGATGAGCGAACCGTTGTTACGTTTCACGATCTCGCCTTTCCACGGCTGGTACTCCAGGAACCGGTGCGCCATGATTGCTTCGCCGGCACTCACGTTCATCACATAGGTACGCATACCCATGATACCGCGGCTCGGGATCGTGAACTCGAGATGAACGCGGTCGTTGACCATCTCCATCTTCGTCATCTCGCCCTTGTGCGTGCTCACGAACTCGATGATCTTACCCGAGCACTCTTCCGGCGTGTTCACCGTCAGACTCTCTACCGGCTCGCATTTCACGCCGTCGATCTCTTTGATGATCACCTGCGGCTGACCTACCTGCAGCTCGTATCCCTCGCGACGCATCGTCTCGATCAGCACGCTCAGATGCAGCACACCGCGGCCGAAAACGCGCCAACTGCTCTCCTCCGCGCCTTTCTCCACGCGCAGCGCCAGGTTTTTCTCCAACTCTTTGTTGAGGCGGTCCTGGATATGACGGCTCGTCACGAACTTGCCGTCCTGACCGAAGAAAGGACTGTCGTTGATGCAGAAGGTCATACTCATCGTCGGCTCGTCGATAGCAATCGGTTTGAGTGCCTCGGGGTTCTCTGCGTCGCAGACGGTGTCGCCGATCTCAAAACCGTCAATACCGATCATCGCGCAGATGTCGCCGTTCTTCACCACGTCGGTCTTCACATGACCCATACCCGAGAAAGTATGCAGCTCTTTGATCTTGGTCTTGATCATCGTGCCGTCTTTCTTGGCCAGCGTCACGGCCTGACCGTCCTTGAACTCGCCGCGGTGTACACGACCGATCGCGATTCGGCCGACATAGGAGTTATAATCCAGCGAAGTCACCAACATCTGCGGCGTACCTGGGTTCTCTTCCGGCGCAGGGATGTACTCGATGATCGCGTCCATGAGGTCCGTCAGATCCGTCTTCGGCTTGCGCCAATCGGTACTCATCCAGCCTTGCTTGGCACTACCGTACAGCGTCTGGAAATCCAACTGGTCGTCCGTCGCATTCAGGTTGCACATCAGGTCAAATACCTCTTCCTGCACCTCGTCCGGACGGCAGTTCAGTTTGTCCACTTTGTTGATCACCACGATGGGTTTCAGACCGATCTCGAGGGCTTTCTGCAGCACAAAGCGGGTCTGCGGCATCGCGCCTTCGAACGCGTCCACCAGCAGCAGTACGCCGTCGGCCATGTTCAGCACACGCTCCACTTCACCACCGAAATCGGCGTGCCCCGGAGTGTCGATGATATTGATCTTCGTACCCTTGTACTCAATCGCTACGTTCTTCGCGAGAATGGTGATACCGCGCTCGCGCTCCAAGTCGTTGTTGTCCAGAATCAACTCCTTCGGCTGATCACTGAATGCTGATTGCTGACGGCTGATAACATTTGCCGTGTACAGCATCTTGTCTACCAGCGTCGTCTTTCCGTGATCGACGTGCGCAATAATAGCTATATTTCGTATATTTTGCATAATCTATATATGTGTGTGCGATGTACGCATAGGCGCGCACTCGTGCAATTTAGCGTGCAAAATTACTACAAATATTTGGAATATACAAGGATTTGGGGCTAAAAATCAAATTTATTTGAATTTTTTCGCGGAAAGTCTTGTTATTTGCACAACTGTGCGAACGTAATTTCGGAGGGCTAGGTGTCCCCGTTAATCGGGGAAACCGTAACACGGGAAGGGGTAATGTAGTCTGGAGGGCCGAAAGTACTAGAACGGATACCCGATGCCGAAGTTGATGCGGAGGGCATCAAGTGCGGAAGGTATGTTGAAATATGTGGTGATTGGTTGCGTAGGATCGGGCTTGCCGTTCTTGTCATATCGATAGGTCTGGTACGGCGCGTGGATACCTACGCCGAGATCGAGTCGTACCACGAGTCCGTCAAGGTCAAGACGCAGGCCTGCACCGGTGCCGAGCGCAATCTGTTTGGCAAAATCGGGATTATGGAAGATGCCGTCATACAAAGGTTGATTGGCATGCAGATAAGAGAGGTACTCTTCATGACCGATGGCTTTGAACATGTCTTGGAGCGAGTACCAGTTCCATACATTACCGGCATCCACGAAGGCGGCGCCGAAGAGTTTCCATACAATCGGGAATCGGAACTCGAAGTTCGCCTCCAGTTTGATATCGCCGGCGTGGAAAAAGCTCTGGTTGTATTTGGAGGAATAGAAGTTTCCGGGGCCGTAGGCATAGGGCGAAGCCGCACGCAGGCTAAGCGGTCCGCCCGTATGGAAGGCTTCCGAGAGGGGCGCGAAATACGAGTTACCAAGCGGAATATTCGCCCCTGCAAACAGACGCGTCGCAATACAGATCTTATCCGTGAAATTGAATTTGTTGCGCAGTTCAAACGTCAGTTTGACAAACTGGTTGAAGGTGATACTTCCCAAGGGTTTTTCTTTGTCGTTCCATTTATATCCGAAGAGGCAATAGAGCGAGTTGATCAGGTTGCCGGACTCCTTCACACCGAGGTCCAGAAAACTATTCACAGCGCGCTTGGAGCGGTAATCATCGTATAAGAAATGATAACTGATAGCGGGCACGAACTCATCTCCGGCAAGGACTTGAATCAGTTGCGGGTACTCGGCCGCTTTGTCCATCAGACTGTCCGTCTCGGCTTTCATGCGCACCACAGAGAGCGAGAACGGCGTGAAAGCGTGCGTGATATACGGATTGTTCGGCGAATGGATGAAATAGGAGAACGATCCGGAGAGTTTATGCACGCCGTACCCGCCGGCGATGTTCTCATACTGGTAACCGAGCATATACCGCGTGTCTCCCTCCGGGATGTTGTCGCCCGTCCAATGCAGGTACGGGAAGACGAGGGACGCGTTGATGCCTAGTTTGTAGGTATCGGTCTTTCTCGGATCCCCCGGATGTCGGTTGCGCAGCGCCCAGAAATAGGCACCGTTTCCTTTGACCGTGAATGTCTCCCCTTTGCCGAGGAGGTTCTTGATGCTCGACTTAAGCGTTAGGTCCGGGCCGATACTGTTGTTCGACCGATAGGCTACACCGGCATCAGCCGAGAGCCCGTATGTACGAGTGATACTGTCGCCGCGGAACAACTCTTTCCGCCGCCAATCCTTTGTGGCTCGCACGGCAAGACCGGACTTATAGAGTTCGCCCTCCAGCACGTTGTTATAATCGCGTTGCGAGTAGAGACGCAAGGCTACCGAACCATCTTTGGTTAACTTATAGTCGGCGGTGAAATTGGTGAACATGCCCTTGGCGTCGTTGATCTCGGGATTGTCCGTGAGGGTCGAACCTATGGTGACACGCAGTTTGTCTTTGAAGAACGACTTGCTGATGGATATATTCATGTCGTTGGTCTTACCGGAGGCGTGCTCTGTCTGACCGCTGCTGAGGTCGATATCGACGAACTTACCCAGTTTGGAGTTCGCCATAGCGGCATTGATACGACTGTTGATGATCGACGAAAGGGCATACCCCTCGCGCTGTGCCGCTACGTTACTCTCGCCCACATACATACCCGTCGCTAACAGCGTAGCCGCCAAGCCTTCGCGCGTGTCCTCATCCAGCGAAGCCAGTTCGTGTGTGATGTCCTCATCGTTCGGGGCCTCGAGGAAGAAATTGATACTCTGCAGACCTATCGAATCCACGATACCGTTCACCCGCACGCCGGTTCGGAAATCCACACGGCGCGTCTCTTCGCCTTCCGACTCTACATCTGCTTTCACTTTCTGCGAAGCGGAGACATCAATGAGCGTCTGACCTATCGGACCGTTGAAGGCGATCGCACTACCGGAATCCACATGGAACGGCATAATAGGATAGGCCTTGGGCGAATAACGCACAAAACCGTCATCCACATTGATCTGTCCGCCAAGCGAGAGCGGTTCTTTCTCGGCCATATGATAGTGCACATTGACCGTACCATACGGCTTGACCTGCGCGAGGTTCTTCTTATCGATCGGGTAGGTGATATCCGTTACAGGCAACAGCGTCACATCCACATCGGCCTTAATACTGTCGAGCGGACCGGAAACCCGACCGCGGATATCTGTCGCTAACTCACCATAGACGGGGATAGGTCCGCCTTGGGGTAACTTCACCGGCGCAAAACTGTCTGCGGCAAGCGAGATATCCAATCGCATCTTATCCAGGTCCAGACCGCCGGAGAGCGCGATAAACGTGCTATCGGCTCCATAGACCGGCAGACCGTTCAGATTCACATGGTTATGAATCATCGTGATCGGAGTCTCGCCCAGACTGACGCCCACCTGATACGGCTTGTATTCCGCGGCAATACCGAGCGGCACTACTTCAGCGGAGATATCGGTCTTCTGCGGCAGTCCGTCCACCGAAGCGGAAGCCCGTATCGCGCCTTGCATGTCTATATCCGTGAGGGTGACAAAACTGTTAACGAGCGCCAACGGGATATCTTCCGTATAGACGTCTGCCCGCAGCGCGTGGGCATAACTCTCCGAAGGAGAGAGGCGGATATCTACGGCGTGATTCCCCAGTTCTTTATCGCCATAGGCGAGACTGTCCAGCGTCAAGCGACCGTTGCCGTGCAGGCTGTTGCCTTTTCGCGCAAGATCGAATCGTAACGATGCGTCGGTGCATAGGTCGTAGAAACTCATCGCGCCGTCTGTAAGCCGTGTGTCGGCAGCGAGCGAAGCGTTCGTGCTGCCTTCTGCCATGTGTACATCCAACGAGGTCTTCAACGCCGGCAACCGCATAGAGTCCGGGAAATAGATTGTCAGCGGCGAGAGTCGAACGCTCGTCTGCAAACTGTCGGAGCGAAGAGCCAAGTCCACTCTTCGGAAGTCCAGACCCGTATTGTCGATCAGGAACTGTATCGGACTTCCCTTGCGTAGCGTCAGGTCGGCGTTGAAGGCCGGTATCTTCCGACGAATCGTATCCAATACCGTGAGGTCCTCCATCGAAGTAAGGGCATGCAGTACGGCGGAGTCGCTGACGGTTTGTACAAGCGGTTGAATACGGTCGATGAGTGCGAAAAGCGGCATAGGCGATTCGATATCCGCCTTGAGACCCGGCATCGCGAGTTCCAGCGAAGTGACACTGTCGGTAGCGCCCTTGAAGGTAGTATGGGAGAGGTTATACGGCCCGTAAATCGCTTCGTCCAGACGCATGTTCACGCGCGAGACCATCGGTCGTTTGGGGTTGATGCCTTGTCCTTGTGCTTCTATATCACCGGCGAGAACGACCCGTGTCTCGTTTTGCAGGAAAGGCGCGAGGTTGACGCGCTCGATATGCACCGAAGCATCATAGATCTCGTCGTCGATATCATAGGCCGCATGCAGATTCGCTTTACTGCCTTGGTACTCCGCGTCGCCGGTCACCTCCACGCGCATCGTCTCGAGGTTCATCTCCGTCGCATAGAGGTCTGCCGTCGCACCGAGCTCGCTGGAACGAACATGCAAACCGTCCGAAGTGATCCGATTGTTATTCAGGTGCACGTTGGCATTGCCGTAGATCGTGTCGGCCGGTATGCGAAGTTGATTCAAACCAAAGCAAAAATCACCAACATTCAAGCGCCGCGCGTCATACACATTCGCCCCTACGTCCACCAAGGCCTCTGTAGATAAAGAACCCGTACGGATATCCAGATTCAGCGGTGTCATTGCATAATGAATGTTCCTCAACTCGCCATCAGGTATGTCGAAGGCCAGCAACAACGGTGTCGTATTCACCGCTGCGGTATCCGGAGCGGCGCCGCGCAGGTCGATAGCTACATCGGCATCGTACAGACGCAAGCCGTGCAGCGGGTACTTGCCTTCGGCAATCAAGATCTCCGGACTCGACACCTCCAACCGGTGCACGATCGCATCGACACCTACGGCCGCTATCAAACTATCCGAATGGAAAACCGTGGATTCCAATAGCAGTTCGTCCACTGCAATCGGAATATGTAAAAAATCCGGAATTTTGACTCCTGACTCCTGAATCTTTGCCGTTGCTTTCAGGCGCAAGGCATGCACATACGCCAACGTGTCCTGTCCGCGGTGACCGACAAAAAGGCTGTCTATCTGTACCTCGACAGGCAAATCCGCCTGACCTTTATAGGCGCGGTAAAGCACCATCGGCGAATGATGGAAAGGCGAGAGATAGATGCCGCCCAAGTCGATATCCCACTCCGTCTTCTCTTGGGCAATAATGAGGCCCTTATGTAAAATCTTTGTGCGAAGGGAAGGCGTATAAATCGCCGTTGCTACCGCGATGAGTAGCAACAGCACGATACCCGACACTACGCCAACGAGCGCAAGCGGGATCTTCCACCAAAGACCTTTTTTACGCACTTAGAAGCTCCTCTGAATACCGAATTTCAAACCGTATAAACCCGGCGTGAGATGGTTCGCTATCAAGTTACTTAACTTGCCCGAGAAGATAATCAGGTCATTGCTGTACTCGTTGGGCTTGTCCGCATAGAAACGCGTCGTGCCGCTGTAGCCGAAACTCAGAATCGAGAAGAAGACCTGAAACGTGCTCTTGCGGTTAAACTGATACGTGATCACCGGTGACACCTGACATCCGTACGTCAAGCTGTATTTCAGACCATCGTAGTCCGTGCCCGCGACCTTTCCGTCGGTCACGCGCGGGAAGTCCATACCTGTATATAGGTGCGCCTCCAGCCAGATACCTACTTTGTCGTTAAACAGCGTCTTGAGACGATAGCGCACATACGGCGTGATGTCCCATGAACCATGCATCACACGGATATCCTCCGAGTATTTCTTCTCGTCCGGACCTACATACATATACGTCGTGTACATATCTGCAAACGAACCTCCGACACGCACACCTAAGTAGAGGCGCTCCTTCAGTTTCCATCCAATCTCCGGTTGCAAGGCGATGGACCATCCGTTCTCTTTCTTGTCCGTTCGCGAGTCGTGGTGGAAATAGATGTCGAAGTTATAACCGTAGTACAACTTCTGTTTCCACAGCGGAACAGGTTTTACCGCTACTTCCGTGGAATCATTCTGTGCCATCGCGGCAGTCGCACTCAGCACTACCGCGGCAATAATAACATACAATTTATTTATGGCTTTCATGATTCTCAGGGTTGTCGTTTTCCGTCATATTCTGGATGAACAGGTTCACCACCCGTTTGGTGACAAACGTGTGCGCCAGCACTTTATTCATCTTCTGTTGATGGTTCTTCATTCGAGTCTCCGAAGAGGTGTTCTCCGTCTTCTGCTCCTGCTGTGCTACCTTCGCTTCGCGCCGGTCGATGCGGTCACGCATCCCCTGCGGTGCATGCTTGTAGAGGAAATTATAACACGGCACACTCGTCTTCATGATATACGGCGTGAGGAAAGTGGTTAGTACCGACGCCGCTACGATGATCGGATAGATAGCCGGATCAATAACCCCCAGTTGGTTTCCTAAAGTAGCGATGATGAACGAGAACTCACCGATCTGCACAAAGGAGAAACCCGTCAGCATCGAGTCCTTCAGCGTCTCACCGCCCCACCAGCAACCGAGGGTGCCGAAGACGATCATACCTACGATCACTACCACTGCTACCAGCAGGATCGACGGCCAGTACGTTACTAACGATGTCGGATTAATCATCATACCCACCGACACAAAGAAGATAGCGGCAAATACGTTTTTAAGCGGCGACATCAGTTTCTCGATACGGTGCGACTCTAAAGTCTCCGCCAATACCATACCCATCACAAACGCACCGAGGGCACTACTGAAACCGGCTTCTTCTGCCGTCAGCACCATACCCATACACAAGCCCAACGAAATGATGATCAGCGTCTCGTCGTTCAGATATTTGCGCGCCTTGCGAATGATGGTGGGGAACACTAATATACCGACTACGAACCACGTTACCAAGGTTGCAACCAGCACACCGATGGTCTTGAGCAGCACGAGTGCATCAAAATTATCACTGGTAGCGATATTGGAGAGCAGCACCATCAGTACCACGGCGATGATATCTTCGAGAATCAAGATGCTCGTTGCGCCTTGTACGAATCGTTCTTTGCTCCAACCGGCTTCATCGACCGCCTTCATCACAATGGTCGTACTGGACATACAGAGCATCGCTGCCAGGAACATCGAGTTCATGTTATCCAAACCGGAAATACGTCCTACGCCGTAGCCCAACAGCAGCATACCCACCACGATGGTCAGCACACCGATGAAAGCTGTTTTTCCGCTCTCGAACATCTTCTTTAATCGGAACTCCAAACCGATGCAGAACAGCACGAACAGCACGCCGATCTCACCCCACGCCTTGACGTTCTCCGGATTAACCAGGTTCTCGCCCACTAAGTTCGGACCCACTAATACACCGGCCACGATGTAGCCTAATACAACAGGTTGTTTCAACCATTTGAATAGCAGACTCACCACGCCCGCTGTAATCATCAAGATGTATAAATCATGTACCATATATATGTAGAAAAATGTTTTATTTTTAATTATTTTTCAATTTTTTCTTTCCAAAAACAAGTTTGGCACGGTATTTGAATTAATGTAAGTGAAGTAAGATATTCCGCCGGGATCTACCGGCAATAAATAGAGATTGTTTGTTATAGTGAAAAGGTTCGTCGGGAGACGAGCCTTTTTTTTATTCCGTGATCTTCCTGTACTTGCCTTCTATCAGCAGCATACCCGGTAGAATCTCTCCGCCGGAGACCTTGGTGAAAGTCGTATAGGGCAGGGTTGCGCCATCGGTCTCTTCGAGCACCGCGTTATAGCGGTTATCCCAGATACAATCTTTTTTGGCCTTGACGGTAGCCACGTACTTATAGGTCGTCTTACCGGTCTCGGGATCCAGCACGCGTTGTACCACTTGGAACTTTGACCCATCCGCGATACCTTCTTTCATTCCGATCTTCGCTGCGTAGCCTTCGATACGGCCGCGTTCGTCTGTGAGCACCTTGTAAACCGGCGTCTTCACTTTGAAGTCTTCGTATTGCTTCGCGAGCGCGACTATATTTTTATCTATGGAACGCGCGCATATCGTGCGCACGAGTTCCGTGCGCGCGTATTGACCTTTGAGTACGGATTTCTTGTCGAACTCATACTGGTGCGCTACGTATTTGAGGCGATAGGTCGTTTTGTCCATCAGGAACGCTTGCACTTTCTCCGGATTCGGTGTGCCGGTATAATGGAACTGATAGAAGATCGCCGCGATGGAGTCATTCCATTCCAACTGATAGAGATACGAGTGCGTCTTCACTTTGAAACCCGTAAAACTGTCGGCGATAGCGCCTGCCGCTTTGGCCATATCCCTACCGGCCGATCCGCCGGTGAAGGCATCGAACAAACCGCCTATCACACCTACCGCCGCTTTAGCGGCTGCGGCTTCCTGTTCCGCCGTGATATACGTGATATCATTGACGAGCACGAAGGTGTTTTGCAGCAGTTCTTCACCGGCATCGGAGAGCGTAGCGAGCCCGCGCGTCGTCTGCAGCGCCAAGGCTACATCGATGTCATTGGCGTTATATTGCCCGCGGGTCTGAATCAGTTCGGTATTGAAGGTTGCGTCTTCGGCTGAACTGCCGGAAAACCCGAACCACTTGGCTACCATCTTCTTGCCTATCTCCGCGTCGTTGAGCAGTTGCTCGGTATAGCGCGCATTGGCCTTCAGTTCTGCTGCTGTCAGTTGGTGACCGTACGTAGCCTTGTAATAACCCGAGTCGCGACGCAAACCCCGCACGTCATTGTTATTGATGATACGTGCGCCTTCGATGGTATGGTCGTCGTACTTGTCGGGAATAGGCAGGGAGTCGAACGCTTTGTAGATCTCGGGTCCGAACTCGTCCTCGGGGTGATACACCAATACCGTCGCCAACGAGTTGCGGCGATAAGACAAGTCCTCCTGCGCTTGCGCCATTGTCACGCAAGCGAGGAGAAGAGTTGTCATAAGAATCGTTCGATTAGTAACCACGGATGAAGTCAATATTGATTTCCTTACTCGGTTGATGTGTTCCGTACGCTACACCTATGGCGCGGGCAGCCTCGATACGTTGTTTCTCAAGATCGATACCGTCTTGGTAGATCTTCATCTCGAATTTCCAATCGTCCAGCACTTTGCCCTTGATCTCTTTGTACAGCGCCATTGCCTCGTCGTAGCAACCGGCATCAGGCAATATCTTCGCGAGGAATTCGCCTGCAGCCTCTGCGCCGTTGGAGTTTTGGTGCGCTGCCCAAGCCTGACGGGCTGCCGCCAGGTTCACGTTGCATTCGTTATTGATATACTGCTGGTAGATCTCCAGACCGATAGCGAGGGCGGCATCATAGTGCTTGCTCTGCTGCGGGATGAGACTTACCCAGAACAGCGCCTCGTCGTAGTTCTTCTGCTTTGCCAGGAACTGCGCTTTCTTAATCAGCGCTTCACCCTCATGGTCGTAATAACCGATGATTTTCTCTTTGCCTTCCTGAATGAACTGCGCAATCTGCGGACTTTGCAGCGGCATGCGGCTGATAGCGTTGAGATAGCACTTGTTCTCGGTCTCACCCAAACCGCGTACGGAGAAGGAGGTCGAAGAGAACACTGTCTTGGCGTACATGTCCACGATATAGAGATTCATCTCCATCTTCTCTGCAATCTTGGCGGGAGGACCGGCGATGATATCTTTATCCAGCGGGGTAGTGGTGACGGTGAGCACAAACTGACCCATATAGTCGAGTCCTGCAATACCGTTACGGGTCAGCAGTTGCGTCAGCTTGTTCTCTATCATAGCCTTCGCACCTTCGGGGAAGTTCTCCGAGTTATCGGCTGCGTACACAGAGATCGGCAGAAACTGCGTCTCGGCAGCGAACATAGTTGCGCTCATGAGCGCCACTACTATTGAAAAAATGAATTTTTTCATAATTCTCTAAACTCTAAACACTAAACACTAAACTATTTTTCACTTCTCTCCGAGAATAATCACCGCGCGACCAAGACCCTTCACGAGCACTTTGCACGGGATGTTATACGGTTCTTTTTTCAGCATCTTGGCCAGACCCTTCGCGAAGCCGTTCGCGTCGATAGCACGTCCGCGTTCGTCATAAACAGGGATACGTACCTGCGTGAAGTTCGCTACGTTCTCGCTGGAGTACTGGCGGGAGAAACGACCCTGCACCGTGTTGACTTGCAACCAGTTCTCAATGATATCGACTAACTCTTCGCCGTCAAACTCGGTCTCAAGATCTACGCCGGCGGCATTGTTCGCGAATACCTTGATGTCCAAGGTAATCTCACGACCAATGGTCTGCATCTCGGTGAAGTGGTCCATGAGGCGGTTCACGAAGTTATCCATGTTCGCTACGATGGCTTCTTCGAGCAGCACGTCTACGTCGGCCGAGAAGGATTGTGCACCGGTTCCGGAAGCCGCACCGATGGACTTGCTCGTGTACGCATCGCGGGCCTCGAGGATATAGGCGATGGAGTGCTTCGGACCAAAGTCTTTTACTTCCCAACTGAGCTCCAGGATGATGTCGCATTTCGCTACGCGGGCTACTTCGTCCAGGGGACTCTCTGCCAGTTCATTACCGGCCTTGCTCATCGTCATGTTATCCTCCATGCGGCGTTGCTCGAGGTTCTTGATGGTCTGCTCCAGACTCTGCAGCGGGAACTGACGCTCCGCCATCAGGTCATTCAACTTGGCGATGGCGAGTTTGAGACCCATGTTCTCTTGCAGCGCCTGCTTGTAGTTCGGTACCTTAACCGTCGTACCCATGTTCTGCACCTCGGTGTAATAGCCGTTATTGATGCACCATACATCCGACGGGATAACCATCAACTCGGGTTTCTTGATCTGTGCGCTCGCTACCAGCGCTACCAGCGCCAATGCGAGAGTAAATATTGACTTTTTCATAACTTTCAACTTAAAACTTTCAACTTTCCAACTTCTTTCAACTCTCAACTCTCAACTCTCAACTTTAGTATCTTCCCTCCATCGGTATGATACCATCTTCTTGCAGTTTCTTTTTCAGTCCTGCGCGGTCCACCGTCACAGTCACGGATTCTACCATCTGGCGACCGTCGCGAACATAACGGGTGCTACCGACACGTTTGTCTTTGAGGTTAGCAAACTGCGTCCACGCACCTTTGTCTGCGAAGAACGCATTGAAGTAATCCTCGTGTTTCTCGCGTGCGTTCATGTCGAAGCACAGCGGTTTGAGGTCGGATATACCGTTACTTCCGGCCTTCACACCCTTGAAGATCACTTCCTCTACGGCTTTGCGTTGACCGTCGGTAAACGCGATCACCGCATCTTTGGCGCGCACTTGTACGCGGATGACGTAACTGCCGTCGTAGTTGGCACTCAGTACCTGACTCGGCTTCTCATAGTAAGCCTGCGAGCGCTTGGAACCGCATCCTGCGAAAACGATCGCAGCGAAAGCGGCTATGAATAAACTGAACTTTTTCATATTGTCTAAATAACTAAATGAACAAATAAATGACCAAATGGTAAACGACCAAATGGTAAATGCTTAGAATCCGCTGTTTAATCCTCTGATGATACCGGCGGCCTCGAGGGCTTTGCGCAGATCGTCTTTGCGAACGCTGACTACTACGCCGACCTTGTATTCGCGGCCTACACGCACGGTCTCGGTCGTACCTTCCATGATAGAAGCGTATTTCTGGAACTCACCGCCGTTAGCGAAGAAGCTGTCGAAATACTCACTGTACTGCGTTTCTGCACCCGGGTTTGCTACCATCGGACGCTGCGACACGCAACCCTGACCGCCGCCGTAACCCTTGAAGATCACGCCGTGAACGGCATTCTTGCGGCATTGGTTCTCAGCTACCGAAGCTTTCTTACTGTACGTCCATACCTTAACCAGGTAGGTACCTTGAATGGCATTGCCTGCACACTCAATCTCATAGCGGAACTGATTCGTGTCCTTGTCCGCTTGTTTCTGACGAAGACCGGCCATAACCGGTACACAAAGCGCTACAGCGAGTAGCGAAAAAAGAATTTTTCTCATATCTGTAGAATCATTAAATTATATTTGCGCCGCAAAGGTACAAAATATTTTGCATATATGCAAATATTTTATGTATTTTGTGGTAAAAGGCGCAAAAAAACGCACATACCCGAAAGTATGTGCGCTCTTTTCGTAAGAAAAAGTCCTACCAATTAGAATTTGTAGCGGATACCCAATGTGATACCGTCGTAGAGACCGTTGGTGTTGAAGTTGACACCGCCAACTTGTCCTTCGGCAGCTGCACCGATGATACCGATGTTAGGACGCCAGTCTACCGACAATTGGAGCGGGAACCAGAAGTCATACTCAATACCGATATGTCCGGCTACACCTACATTCCATATACATGGACTGAAATTATATACACCGCCGGCACCGCCGACACCCATGTACCAGTGCCATTCACCTTTCTCGTTCCAAGGAACAGTAGCACCAAACGGATCAATCCAGTCGTAAGTAACAGTACCACCGATACCCCACAATTGACCACGGCCGGCTGCAATAGGAGTGTAAACGGCTACATCCAACATGTTGGCCTCACCGAAGCCATGCTGATAACTAAAACCAAGCGAACCACCGAGGTTGGCACCAATCGCACGAGGTTGTGCGTAAGCTGCAATGCTGGCTACAGCAAGCAGCGCAACAAAAAGATATTTTTTCATTGTTTGTTTTTAAAATTTTCGGGATACCGATATACCGATATACCGATATACCGGAATACCGAGGGTTAATTACTTGTTCAGCGCGAGAGCTACGTTTACTGCGCAAGCAACGGTACATCCTACCATCGGGTTGTTACCGATACCGAGGAAGCCCATCATCTCTACGTGTGCCGGAACGGAGCTCGAACCTGCGAACTGAGCGTCGCTGTGCATACGACCCAGCGTATCCGTCATACCGTAGGAAGCAGGACCTGCTGCCATGTTATCCGGGTGCAACGTACGACCGGTACCACCGCCGGAAGCAACGCTGAAGTACGGCTTGCCTGCCAGGATACGCTCTTTCTTATACGTACCTGCTACCGGGTGTTGGAAGCGGGTCGGGTTCGTCGAGTTACCGGTGATCGAAACATCCACGTTCTCGTGCCAGAGGATAGCAACACCTTCGCGAACATCGTCTGCACCGTAGCAGTTCACTTTCGCACGCGGACCATCGCTGTACGCTTTCTTACGAACGATCTTCAGCTCGCCCGTGAAATAGTCGAACTCGGTCTGTACATAGGTGAAACCGTTGATACGGCTGATGATCATAGCAGCGTCCTTGCCCAGACCGTTGAGGATGCAACGAAGCGGGTTCTTACGAACTTTGTTCGCCATCTCAGCAATCTTGATAGCACCCTCAGCAGCTGCGAACGACTCGTGACCTGCCAGGAAAGCAAAGCACTGGGTCTCCTCGCGCAGCAGACGAGCTGCCAGGTTACCGTGACCGATACCTACCTTACGGTCGTCCGCTACGGAACCCGGAATACAGAATGCCTGCAGACCGATACCGATAGCCTCGGCAGCGTCAGCGGCGTTCTTACAACCCTTCTTTAAGGCAATTGCCGTACCTACTACATACGCCCATTTGGCGTTCTCAAAACAAATACGTTGGGTCTCCTCGCATGTCATATAAGGATCGAGGCCGTATTGCTCGCAAATCTGGTTAGCCTCCTCGATGGAAGCGATACCGTTAGCGTTCAGAGCGGCGAGAATCTGTTTCTCGCGGCGGTCTTGCGACTCAAATTTTACTTCACGAATCATAGTGGTCCCTCCTTAGTTTTTGCGTGGATCAATCGATTTAACTGCACCTTGCTCTTTGGTCGTGCGGCCATACGTACCGGTTACGCTCTTCAGCGCCTCGTCTGCCGGAACACCCTTCTTGATGGCGTCCATGAACTTACCCATGTGAACGTACTCATATCCGCAAACCTCATTGTCCTCATCGAGGAACTCCTTGGTGATGTAACCTTCGGTTAACTGCAGGTAACGAACGCCTTTAGCCTTGGTGGAGTAGAGTGTACCGCACTGGCTAACAAGGCCCTTACCGAGGTCTTCCAGACCTGCACCGATGGTCAGACCGCCCTCCGAGAACGCACTCTGCGTACGACCGTAAACGATCTGCAGGAACAACTCGCGCATCGCCGTGTTGATAGCGTCGCAAACGAGGTCGGTGTTCAGCGCCTCAAGAATCGTCTTGCCCGGCAGAATCTCAGCAGCCATAGCAGCCGAGTGCGTCATACCCGAACAACCGATCGTCTCAACGAGTGCCTCTTCGATGACACCGTCTTTTACATTCAGACTCAGTTTGCATGTACCCTGTTGCGGTGCACACCAGCCGATACCGTGCGTCATACCCGAGATGTCCTTGATCTCAGTAGCCTTCACCCATTTGCCCTCTTCGGGAATAGGTGCGGGACCATGCTTCGGACCCTTCGCTACAACGCACATTTCTTGTACTTCTTTCGAATAAATCATGTGTTTAAAATATTGTTTGTTAATAATTAATATTATCCGTTTTTACTGGGCGGGGTTTTATCCGTCTTATTCAGCGGGGTTTTATCCGTCTTACTGGGTGGGGCTTTGTTCGTTAGGTCGGATATTATCCGACGTCTAACTCCCGTGCCATACCTTTTGCGACTGCAAAAGTACTACTTTTTTTGCATATACGCAAATTTTTTGCAAAAAAAATGGAATTGTGTCGATTTTTAACGAGGATTGGAGTCCGTTAGTACTGTTAGGTTTCCCCTATACAGGGAAACTAACGTACGTACTAAGGACGTCGTTCCATTCCTGTTAACCATCGTTTTCTTTGTTCATTGTGCCGGATATCCGGCGGAATGTTTTTGCAGGTTACGCCGGCCTCTTAGTAGGTCTAATATTATTACATATATTAGACTACTCTACTAAGGCCTTACCGTTCACCGCAACTTTGGCCTGTCTATGTCCGTTTTGCCGATTAGTAATCGGCGGCTTTTTTTACTTATAAGTCCCTCGCTCTGCGAGCAATTTAGTATATACCCTCTCGGAGGCGTGTTTTGTCGAAGGGGTACGGCAAAACTCGTCGAGCAGGGGGCGAGTTACTCCGAAGGGTATATACGCTATCCGAATGGCTTCCTGGGACTTATAGCCTTTTAGTCTATTGCTCCGCGGCCTGCCTCTTTGTTGTTATAGGGGCTTTGTCTATTGTGCCGGATATTATCCGGCTGGTTTCGTCTGTTGTCGCGGGATATTATCCCCCCTGCTTCCGTTCTTTCAGTAGTACCATCCGTACGAACACGGGAAACATCCCGTAGATGACTTTCTCCGTCCGCCCTTCATTCAGAAACGCGTCGCACCCGCCCTTAAACTGCGCATTCCATCGTTCCCGCAACTCCGCGTACCTCGGATGGTTCTTGTCCTTCACGATCGCACTTGCCTCGCGGCAAACCGCCTGCCAAATCCCCGCTTGCCGTTCTTCCGCCGCCGACCTCGGACTTCGCTTGTAGTCTCGCTTGCGTAAACGGTAAAACTCTTGCGGACCCATCGCGATAATACGCCCCGAGTCATCGCGGTAACTCTTGATGCGCATCACCATGCTGGAGTCCGGCCGTCCTTGACCGCTCACCTTTCCTCGCAGGATATCCAACCCCGCACTTAAAATTGCTTGTGACATATCTTTTTAGTATCAATTCATCATTCCATCAATCCATCATTCCATCATTTCATCATTCCATCATTTCATCATTCCATCATTTCATCATCCCATCATTCCATCATTTCATCATTTCATCATTCCATCATTCCATCATTTCATCATTCCATCATTCCCCTGCACATCCTGTGCTTATAATATACTTATAATTATTGACTATTTTTTATCTAATCTTTAGTGATTATTTAATGATATATTAACTATTCATTAGTGATTCAGCATATTGGCACGTAACAACGAAATAACCAGAGTATAGGATAAGTATAGTTTTTAAACCCTAATTTTGTGAAAAATCCCTCTTTTCTAAATTCTCTGCAAAGATACAACAAAAATTGCACATATGCAAATAATCGGTTATTTTTCGCTGAATAAAATGGAATTTTATCTATTAAAACGTACTGATAGCAGCTATGCTCGCATAGGTAATAGCAGTTACGGGTTTAATAGGGGAGCCGACCGGCTGGCGAAAAATGTCCGAATTTGCATATGCTCGGCAAGATGCGAACGTATTTTCGAAAGGTTCCCTTTCAGGGTAGTTGGTCGAAGATACAACAAATATTTGTAATATACAAGGAATAGACGATTAAAATGGAATTTACTCATATTTTTTCCGTTTTTTTGTCTTGTGCGCGGGACGTCAGGCTCGCGAGGCGTTCTTTCTTCTCTTCTATGCGGCTCAGACCGCCGCTTGTCTTTCTTCTCTTTCAGGCTCATCGGATGAGCCGCTCTCCTTTTGGTTGCTCGGACGTTGACGGTAGTCGTCCTTCGCTGTCCGCCCTCTGCGTGCGGACAATTCTTATCTCTCTACGCTCGTGCCAAATTCGCCCTCGCGTCCGTCATATTTGCGTCATGTTGCACAAGGCCGCAAAAGATGCCGTCCCGCCCGTGACGCGCTCAATGCGGAACTAGTGTCAAAAATAATAACAAGCAACCATGTGGTTGCCTGCTAATTGTATGGTTTTACTATCTTTTAATCTTTTCTAACTAGAATGCTCTTTATTCCCTTAAAATATGATTTACCATTGTATGACAAAATACTAATTTGTATTCTTTGTTTTTTAGCTTTTTTGTTTTCTAAACGATAATTTTCAGCAGCCTTTATCAATTCTTCTACATATGGTGTTTGTCCATCAACCGTCCATTTCTTTTTTATATAATCCACATTAAAACTTTGAGTACTCATTTTCGGTTGGGTGCTTACTACTAAAATCAATGGGACATCAACAACTTGCTTTGTTTCTGGGTTTATTGCAGTTTCTAGGATTATTTTTTTCTCTTCCAAAAGTTTAGCAAGATACTCCTTTATTGATTTGTCAATTTGAGGCGAACTTGAGAATATATCGTCCTGGATACTAATATTGTTGCTTGATGCAATTGTTACTTTAAGCATAGTCCCATAACATACAGTATCTAATGTGTTAATTTGTTCTTCTATTAGATTAAGTACTCCTTCATAATAAGTTGGGTATTTTATAAAAAAGGATTGAGGGGTAGTTGCCTTATTAAAAGCCTCCATCTCTTTAAGATACTCCATATGCGCAATATATCTCTCTTCTGATATTTCCGATACATTTTCAAATAAATATGTACCATATGTGTCTAGTTTGGAACTAACTCTTTCAGTACCATCCCTATTTACGAAAGTAATTATACGTCCATAGCCTTCTATCCAATATGTTTTCTCTACAACTCTATGCTTTTCCTTTCCTATCGTAAAATTATTATCTCGGGTTATTTTAATGGCTTTCAAATATTTACCAGATGCCATTATATATACGTATTCTGATGTGCATAGATTTTTGTCTCCCCGATTAATTTCAGTCCACTTATAAGGTTTGCCGTTAATTGGGAATGCGAAAATCGTTATGTTATCTTGATATTTAGTAGATCCAGTAATAACGTTCTGGTAAATTTGGATATCAGACACTACGGCATTATCTTTTATATGATACCGATAATACGTGGTTGCTGATTTCATTCCCATTCCTATATAGGTTTCTTCGACAAGAAAGTTGTCATAATATTGTGACTCAAAACTAAATTGACTCATACTGGCGGTTTTACCACTGGAATCTTTTGAATGATAAGTGCGACTTCCAAACGGGTATAAATAATTTTCAAAATTATAATCCGCTTTGCACACCATTGTTGAAGTCAGTATTAAAATTAGAAATGACAAAAATCTTTTCATTTCTTTTGTTGGCGGTTATATCCCATCGCCTCATCGGTTTAAATAATTAATTTGTTGTTTATACAAGTACACGAAAAACGTGGACTTTTTAGCGATTTATTGGTTTGTTCGGGTCTCGACTCCCATCTCTTCCAATATACGCAAAAAGCCCACGTAAACACGTGAGCGTTTTGCATTATTCTTGGAAAGAGATATTCAAGTTGTCGAGAAATGAACAAATCCTCAAATAAAGCAAACGCTTATTTTATCCATTAGCGCACACTTGCGCTTGTCCTTGCTGTTTAATGTCGGCAAGCGACGATTATATTTTCTCCTATTGAGTTTAGCAGAGTTTCTTTAATATCTTATCCGCCCATTCGGGGATGATATTTGTATATTGTTTGGCAAATTTACCATCTACTGTGCGGAATAATAATTGTGCATTTTGATTATCAACCGAGTTATCGTAAAAATACACTCTATCTGCAAATCGTGTTACCTTTTCGGCATTTACAATAGCTTTTATATAACGGGATATAATCTTCTGAATAGGTACATCGTGTCCGCCTTCCATGACGCGCTTGGCAATGCGAGCAGCGTTTATCGTTGGCGCCTCTGTGCAAATGAAGAACATGCGAATAAAATAACCTTCTTCTTTTGCGCGTCTTAAGAAATCTACTTTCCCGTCCGAAGAAAGCACCGTTTCAAAGATAAAATCTTTGTGCTCGCGCAACAGTTGTTCCCGCCATTCTTCGCAATACTCAACCGCTTGACGCACAGCATTCATATCATTCCAGTCTCCGAACTTACTTTGCGCGATCTCGTCGGGATTGATATACACGCACTGCTCTGCCCACTCATGTTTGATCACCAAACGAGTAGTGGATGTCTTTCCCGAACCATTTGGACCGGCGATAACTATCAGAACAGGCTTTCTCATAATGCGCACATCATTTTGTCTATTTGTGCGAAATAAGCAGCATGAGCACGGTCATAGCGTTCTTTCGCTTCTGCTGCAACCTCACGCATCAACTGTGCCAATTGTGCTTCCGTCGGCTCTTCGTCAATGTTTATAAAACGGTAGTCATTCATAGTTCTAAACCTTTGCGGCCGCAAAGGTACTACAAAAAAATAACATATGCAAGCACGCATGTCATTTTCTTATTTTTTCTATTATGTCCTTGCTTTTTTACGCTGTCAAGGCCAGCGGTAGTATATTATTGCTTTAGCAATTGTTCTATGATAGTCAAGAGCTCATAGGCAACAGGTTTAAGCGCCTCGAGATCCTCGCGCGATACGTCATAGATAACATCGTAGTCTGCTTTGCAATAACTGTTCGCCATCTTTCAAGCAAGCATGTGCTTTGTCCAAGTGCAACTGAGTTAACACCTTTTTGTCTTCATTTGTAAGACTCATACTAAGACTATTTTGTCGTGTTCAACATTCTTATAGAAAGGCGTAAAATGGCGTTCGCTCCATTCCTTACGCGTGTATAGCATAGGATTAATCTCCGCGCCTAGGTCCCATCCCATTTCCATGAAAGGATAAGCATACTCGGTAAAATCCTGCAAATGTTGCTTCTCCTTATCCACTAACACTACTAAATCATAATCGGAGTCTTCGCGGTTGTCGCCGCGCGCCCGAGAGCCATATAGCAACAAACTACTACCCTTAGGAAGAACTTTCTTCCCAAGAGTCTGAATTTGCGTTAATATGTTACTATCGTTAGTCATGTTTGTGGTGGTGTTAAACCTTTGCGGCTGCAAAGGTACAGAAAAAAAATGACACATGCAAATAATTGTGTCATTTTTCTTTACTTTTTTATTCCCAGGGGAGGATGAGGGTGTCGTCGGGGGATTGGTAGAATTTCCGGATTGTGTCGCACACATGGCGGGGATTGCGGAGAAGGGGGCGGGTGGAGTAGAAGCACTCGCCGGTGATCTCCGGAATAGTGCGGTTGAGGTGCATCTGGCGGGCGATCTCGTTGCCGGTGTTCCAGGCGTTGGCTTTGGCTCTGGGCGAGGCGTTCTCAAGGCGGTAAGGCGCCATGCCGATATAAAGTTTGCAATCCGTACCGCGTACTTCGTTGGCCCACCAGTGGGCGAGGATTTCGTAGTCGGCGACTTTCTTGCCGATCTCCCAATAGAGCTGCGGCAGGACATAGTCTATCCAGCCTGCTTGAATCCACAGCCGGATGTTGGCGTAGAGGTCATCGTAATTGGTGATGCCGGCTTTGGTGGCGCTACCCGTGGAGTCGACGTCCGCATTGCGCCACACGCCGAAAGGCGAGATGCCGAATTGGACGTTGGGTTTGCACTCGCGGATGGTGGCGCTGATGTCCTGGATGGCCATATCGACGTTGTTGCGCCGCCATTCCTTAATATCCTCGTAGCCGCGCGGCAGACGGGCGAAGGTAGCGGCATCAGGCAGCTGCTTTCCGCCCGCCGGATACGGGTAGAAATAATCGTCCATATGGATGGCCTGGATATCATAGCGATCGACGATATCTTGTACTATTGTACAAATCCACTCGCGTGTTACGTCCAAGCCCGGGTCAAAATACCACTGTTTATTATAGCACCAGAACCACTCGGGATGACGCCGCATCAGGTGATTCGGCGCGAGAATAGAGGTGTCGGTGGTGGCGAGATTGACGCGGTAGGGATTGAGCCACACATGGACCTCCATATTCCGTGCGTGCGCCTCTTCTATCGTCCACTCCAAGGGGTCCCATGGTGTCTGTTCGCCCCAAGCGCCTTGCGTACCGGTGAGCCAATGCGCGACGGGTTCGAGTTCGCTCTGGTAGAGCGCATCGGAAGTAGGACGAACCTGGAAGATGATGGCGTTGATGCCGAGAGACTCCAAGGAATCGAGAATCCATACCATTTCCGATTGCTGCTTCTCGGTGTTGCCCACCGCTTCGGGCGAGGGCCAGTCGATATTGGCAACGGTCGCAATCCATGCCCCGCGAAAGGGCATAAGAGCAAAGACCGCTTCGCTCAAAGACAAAAGAAAAAAGACTAATATGTGCTTAATACCTTTCACTTTTCACCTTTCATTTTTTACTTTATCATCCCATTTTCTACATGGAAGATTTTGGCGTCCGGACCGGGTTGGATGATGTCGGAGAGGTGTTGGCGGTCGGTATCGGTGATGAAGATCTGACCGAACTGCTCGCCCTGCACCATCGCTACGATACGCTCTACGCGTTCGCTATCGAGGCGATCGAAGATGTCGTCCAACAGCAATATCGGTGCCTCGCCCGTTGTATCGGCTAAGTACAAAGCCTGTGCCAATTTCATCGCGAGCACGAAAGTGCGTTGCTGTCCCTGGCTGCCGACTTGCTTGAGCGGATAGTCGCCGAGACGCATCTCAAGGTCATCTTTGTGCGGCCCTTGCGAAGTCCAGCCGAGTATCAGATCGCGCTTGCGGGTGCGAACATACGCCTCGCGTAAGTCGCGGTCTTGGAGTTGGGAGATATAGCGGAGAACCGGTATTTCGGAGAATTCCGAATTATCCGAGTAATCTGAGCCGGCGATAACCTTATACACTTCTGCAAAATAGGGTTCAAACTCGCGGAAGAAATCCGTGCGGGCACGGAAGATATACTCTGCGGGTTCAACCATCTGCCATTCCAAAACCTCTAATAAATCGTCCGGAGGGTTGGGCGCGTCGGCATATTGCTTAAGCAGGGCATTGCGTTGCTTAAGCAGCGCGTTGTATGTCGCCAGACAATCGAGGTATTTGCGGTTGCGCTGACCGATGACGACGTCCATGAAACGGCGCCGCTCGTCCGAACCTTCTTCGATGAGTTGATGGTCCGCCGGACAGACCATGACTAAGGGGATGAGACCGATATGATCCAGCAAGCGCGGATAGTCTTTCTTGTCCTTACGGAACTGCTTCTTCACGCCGCGGCGCAGGCCGCAGGAAATGGTGAACTCTCTAAACTCTAAACTCTCATCTCTAAACTGTTCAGGAGTTTTATAAACTCCTTGAACAAGTGCCATCTCTTCGCCGTGCGTGATGTTGAGGCTGTCCTGCGAGGTGAAAGCGGACTTGGTGAAGGACAACAGATAGATGGCGTCGAGGACGTTCGTCTTACCTTGTCCGTTGAGTCCGACGAGGCAGTTGAGTTTGGGGCTGAACTCCAAACTCGCTTCGCGGATATTGCGATAATTCAATATGTTGAGGGACTGCAGGATCATGCGTATGTCTCGACGTCGGCGGCAGTGATGGTATTGCCGGCAAGGATGATGAGGCGCTCAATGACGTTACGCAGTTGGCGGATATTTCCGGTCCACTCTCTGGATTGCAGCGCTTTGATGGCACTCTCGTCAAAGGTCTTGGGTGCGATACCTTGTTCATTACAGATACGTGCGGTGAAGTGCTCGACAAGCAGCGGGATGTCTTCGAGACGATCCTTGAGCGGCGGCACGGCCACCGGAATGACGTTCAGACGATGGAAGAGGTCTTCGCGGAAATTGCCTTCGGCGATCTCTTTGGCGAGGTCTTTGTTCGTAGCGGCCAGCACACGCACATTCACTTTGATGGGTTTGTCGGAGCCGACGCGGGTGATCTCGGATTCCTGGAGCGCGCGCAGCACTTTGGTCTGAGCGGCGAGCGACATATCGCCTATCTCATCGAGGAAGAGCGTACCTCCGTCGGCTTGCTCGAACTTGCCTGCGCGGTCTTTGACCGCACCGGTGAAGGAGCCTTTCATATGACCGAAGAGTTCGGATTCGATGAGTTCCGACGGGATGGCGGCGCAGTTGACTTCGACCATAGGTCCGTTGGCACGTGAGGATTGCTCGTGAATGAGATGGGCTACCACTTCTTTTCCCGTGCCGTTAGGTCCGGTGATGAGTACGCGCGCTTCGGTAGGCGCCACCTTATCAATTATCTCGCGTACGCGGGCAATGGCGGCACTTTTGCCGATCATCCGCGGGCCGTGATCGCTGATTTTCTTGCGTAACTGTTTGGTTTCCTGTTTGAGTGTTTTGGACTCGAGGGCATTCTTGGTGGTGATGAGAATACGGTTGAGGTCCAGCGGCTTGAGCAGGAAGTCATATGCCCCGAGTTTGAGGGCTTGTACGGCTGTCTCTACGTCTCCGTGGCCGGAGATCATGACGATGGGTGTGTCGATGGCTTCTTCGCCCTCCTTGAGTGCTTTCAGCACTTCCAAACCGTCCATCTCGGGCATTTTGATATCCGAGAAGATGAGGTCGAAGGTTTTGGCTTGCGCCATCTCCAGACCTTGCTTACCGTTCTCGGCTACTTCGACTTCATGTCCTTCGTCCGCCAGGATCTCACGGAGCGTATTTCGAATGCCGCGTTCGTCGTCTATAATTAACAATTTTGCCATAAATCCAAATCAATTGCCAAATTTTGCGCAAATATACTGCTTTTTTCTGAAATATGCAAATAATTTCATTATTTTGCAAAAAAATTTGGTCATGTCAAAAATTATGCCTACCTTTGCACCGGGAAATGGGCACAAATTAACATTTTATGTTACATAACATATTTTAACCCAATTTATTCATTTAACACAAAATTTAAAACAATGAAAAAGTTTTTTACTTTTGTTGCAGCGTTGATGGCAGTTGTAGCTGTCAATGCGACTGTTGTTACGCTGACGCCGAGTCAGTTTACGGCTGTAGCTGAACAAGCTATTACCGAAACGGTAGATGGTATTACTGTAGCAATTAGCCCGAAAGGAACGGTAACTGCTGAACAGTTCCGTATCTTCAAAAGTTCAACGATTACCATTTCTGCTGAGAGCGAAATCTCCGGTATCGTGTTCACTTGTACCGCAAATGGTACAGTTAAGTATGGTCCGGGTTGCTTTGCAGCACAGGACGGTTATTCTTTTGAAGGCAAGGTAGGCACATGGGTTGGTACTCCTGCCGCTTCCGTATCTTTCACCGCTTCCTCTAATCAGGTACGTGCTTCGAAGATCGAGGTATATCTGGACGGCGAGACTCCGGGTACTCCGACTCCGCAAGAGACCGTTAAGGTTGATGTAGCCGGTGCAATCGCTGCCGGCCAGGCATTGGCAGACGGCAAGACTTCGGAGGAAGTATATGAAGTGACCGGTTTTGTAGTGAATGCACAACCGTATAACCCGACGTACAAGAACCAAATCTGGTTCATGGCTGACGATGCAGAGAACACCGGTGCTCAGGAGTTTGAGGCTTACGCATGTACGGTAAGCGAGAACAGTACAATCATGCAGGTTCTCAACGGTGACAAAGTTACCTTGACCGGTAATATTACAAAGTACGTAGATTCGAAAAATGACAACAAGGTTATCATTGAGATTAAGAATGGAACTGCTGTCTTCATTAGTAAGGCTGAGGGTGATCACTCGATTGACGGCGGTGGCACTCCGGCTGCAGATCTGGATACGATTACCGTAGCGAAAGCTTTGGAAATCGGTAGTGCCCTGGATAAAGGCGGAAAGACCGACGTACAATATGTTATCGAGGGTTATGTATCCAATATTGTAACCTATTATGATCCTGCATCCGATTTCGAGACCTTCTGGATGATGGATGAAAAGGGCGGCCGTGGCGCAAGTAACGCAGATAAGGCATTCGAGGTATATAAAGGTAACCCGATTCAGAAAATGACGACCGGTTTGGACGGACACGTATTTGTAACCGCTAAGATTACGAATTACAATGGTTCTATCATCGAGACTTCCGGAACTGCTGTTGTTAACATCGTAGAGCAAGGAAGTGTTGACGAGGTTGAGGCAATTACTGTAGCAAAGGCGCTGGAACTTGGAGAAGCATTAGCAGACAAGGGAACGACAGCGGAACGCTATGAGATTACCGGTTATGTCGCGAATGTATATAATTTCCTCAATCCGGATTATGGAAGTGAAACATTGTGGATTACTGATGATCCAGAGAGCACTTCTACTGAGAATGCTTTCCAGATCTACCGCGGTAAACCGAACACCCAAACTCCGACCGGTATTCACGCAAAAGTGAAAGTGGTTACCAAGATTAAGAAATATGGTTCCACTATTGAAACAGATGGTTCTACCATTCCGTTTGAGGTGCTTGAGGCAAGTACGTTCGTTCCGGATACGGTAGATATAGACAAAGTTGTTGAGATTGCTGAAGCTTTGGGAGAAAACGCAAAGACTCCGGTATATTATGTAGTGAAAGGTTTCATCCAAGAGCCGGGTACGTTTGATTCACAGAACAGCAACGCAACCTTCAAGCTCTCTCAATTCCCGAATGAAGCAGAGGGTCCCGTTACGGCTTATCGCGCAACGGTTCTCAAAGCAGATGCAGAGAAAGTGGCTGTGAAGAACAACTACGTGAATGTAACGGGTTATCTGATGAAGAGGAGTGGCGCTGCACAGATTGCACAAGGTGCCATCACTGCTTTCGTAGAGGCTCCGGATATGGATACCATCCATGTAAGCGTAGCTGAGGCAGTAGCTGAGGGCTTGAAATTGCCGATTGAAGGTAAGTCGGATCGTATCTATGCCGTAACCGGTTTCGTGAATTTTGTATCTGAAGAGTTTGCTGAGGGTGTAGAGTCCTTCTTCCTGGCAGATGATGCAGCAAGTGAGGCATATAACTTCTTTGCATCTGCCGCTTCAATTGACAAAGCCGTCGAGGTCGGCCAGAAGGTTGAGCTTGTCGGTCGTCTGCAGAATGCAGATGGTGAGACAATCTCCATCGAGAATGGTAAGGCTCGTATCATCTATCCGGAAGGTATCGAGAATATCGTGCTGACCGAAGAGGTTCAGAAAGTAGTTGTGGACGGTGCAGTTTACATCGTTCGCGGCGGTAAGATGTTCAACCTCCAAGGTGCACAAGTTCGTTAATCAACGATCCTTGAATAGAATTGGGGAGGCTTCACGGCCTCCCTTTTTTTGTCATATAGAGTTAATAAGGAAACTATAAAAGTGAAAAAAGTTTCCAAAAAACTTGCACATTCCAAAAAAAAGCAGTACCTTTGCGCCCGCTTTCGCTACGACTCGCGTGATTCGCTGCCTCGCAGCTCAATGACGCTACGTCGTGCGCTACGCTCTCCCCAAGGATTAAAATCCTCGGGGACCCCAATATGAATGATCAGCGCATACATATTATCAAGACGGCGGGCGAACTATTCTTTCGCCTGGGAATTCGCAGTGTATCGATCGACGATATATGCCGCGAACTCGGTATGTCGAAGAAGACCTTCTACGTCTATTTCGAATCGAAGGATGCGTTGATAGAGCAGATGCTGCAGGCCAACCTGGATTATATGGCGGGGAAGATGGAAGAGTTGGTGGCGATGAAGGATTTTCGCCAGTTGGTGAAGGTGTTTATCAAGCGTCAGGAGGCAGAGAAGAACGATGTGCGTCGTGTGCCGCAATTGGTGTATGACCTCAAGAAATACTACCCGCGTCAGTTTGCGGATTTCCAGACCAAGTGTTTTGAGACCCAGAAGAAGTATATCATGCAATACCTGGAGCAAGGTGTCGCGCAGGGGCTCGTGCGCGCGAACCTTAATATAGAATTAACGGCGGTGCTGTTTGCGAAGATTCACAGCGATGCCATTCGCGATTTCGAGATCATCGAGGGGCACAACCATAACATGCACCAGTTGGCGCACACGGCGATGGACGTGTTTGTAAGGGGCGTGCTGAGCGAAGAGGGAATGAAACTATTTGAGTCCGAATAATCAGAGTAATCCGAATAATCAGAATAATCAGAAGATAATGAAGAAAACTATTTTGTTGATGACCGCGATACTCGCGATGAGTACAGCGGTAATGGCTGAGGACCATGTGATGGCGGCGACGAGAGGCTCGAAGACATCGGCCGAAGAAGCTGCGCCGAAAGTGTTGACCCTCAGTTTGAGTGAGGCACAAGAGTATGCGGTGAAGCAGAACCGCACGCTGAAGAATGCTTCGTTGGCCGTACAAGAGGCATATGCGCAGCGCTGGCAGACCATCGCGGCGATGCTGCCTTCTGTAGACGGAAGTTATACCTACAGCAACTATTGCGGCTATAGCGCCACCATGTCAATGGGCGGTATCGATATTCCGATCAACATGCCGAATGTCGGTGCGCTGGGTGTGACCGCTGCGATCGGTTTGAACGGTCAGGGTATCGTAGGCGTGCTGCTGAACAACATCGCTATTCAGATGAAGAAACTGGCGGCTGAGCAATCGGAGAACCAGTTGCGCGGAAGCGTACGCACCAGTTATGTATCGGTGCTGGCGCTGCAGAGTATTGCGGGACTGTTGGATTCCAGTTTGGTCAATATCGAGGACCTGGAGAAGATGACGCAACATGCCGTCGATGCCGGAGCGGCCGAGCAGACGGCTGCGGACCAGATTCGCGTGCGTGTGAACACCCTCAAGAACTCTATCAATGCGCAGCGGCGTAATATCGAGTTGGCGACCAACAGTCTGAAGGTGCTGCTTGATGTGCCGGTAGAGACGGAGTTGGTACTGACGGACCATATCGACGCGGCGCTGTCACCCGAGAGTGTGTTGGAACTGTTAGGTGCGAACTTCGCGATCGAGAACAACCTTAATTACCAGATGCTGCAGAAACAGGTGGATCTGGCGAAGAAGAATGTGCACATGGCGGGTTGGGCATATGGTCCGACGTTGTCCGTGGCATATAACTACACCAACCAGCAATACTATGGCGACGGCGGTATGCGTATGACGCCGCCGAATGTGGTGCAGGTGAGCGTAAGGATGCCGTTGTGGTCGAGCGGAAAGCGTGCTGCAGGAGTGGTAGAGAAGAAGATCGCGTTGGAGGAAGCGAAGAATACTCTTTCCGAGACGACGGAGAACTTGGAAATCCAGTACCGCCAGTTATGCTTCAACTTGACGAACGCGTATGAGACCTATCTGAACGAGAAAGAGAACCTGGATGTGTCGCAACGCGTGTTTGCTTCGGCGACGAACAAATATAAATACGGCGCGGCATCGAACGTAGAGTTGACCAATGCGTCGAATGACCTTATTAACGCGCAATCGAGTTATATACAGGCTATCCTCACGCTCGTAACTGCGCAAGTGGACTTAGAAGAATTTTTGAATAATTGATTATATGAAAAAGAGTTTTATGTATGTACTTGCCGCGTTGACGTTGATCGCTTGCGGCAGTGAGACCACGACGGAGCAGGAAGAGCGCGTAGAGCAAGTGCGCACCAAGGTGCTTCATGAACAAGAGATCGAGCGTGAGATTTCCGTCTCGACGAACCTGCAGGGCTATCTGACGCAAAACGTAGCGCCTTCGTTGACCGGTAAGATCGAGCATATCTACTGCGAGGTAGGTGACCGCAAGGCTGCGGGTGCAGACCTGGTACGCATGGATCAGACCCAGTACAAGACCACGAAAATCTCGTTAGCCAACCTCGAGATAGAGAAGAACCGTATCGAGATGTTGCTCAAGACCGGTTCGGCTACGCAACAGCAATATGACCAGATCCTCGCGCAGTATAACTCGACCAAGGAGCAGCTGGAGTTCCTGGAGAAGAATACCTATGTGAAGGCTCCGTTCAGCGGTGTGATCGCTGCGAAGAACTACGAGGACGGCGAACTCTATAGCGGTCAACCGATCTTGGTGCTGACGCAGATTGACAAGTTGAAAGCACTCGTAGCTATTCCGGAGAGTTATTTCCCGAAATTCAAAGCCGGTATGAAATTGACCTTGACCTCGGAGATCTATCCCGATCAGGTCTTCCCTGCTACGGTGGAAGTTGTGTATCCGACCATCGATGCTACCAGCCATACTTTCCAAGTGAAGATCGTGATCCCGAACGGCAAGAATCTGCTTCGTCCGGGTATGTACGTGACCACCACCATCGGTCTGGGTAAGGCAAAGACGATTGTAGCGCCGTATCAGGCTGTAGAGAAACTCGTCGGCGCGAATGACCGCTATGTGTTTGTGGTGGAGAACGGCCGTGCGAAACGCGTAGGCGTAGAGTTGGGGCAGCGCTTTGACCAGAATATCGAACTCATCTCACCGGAGATAGCAGACGGTGTAGAGATGGTGGTTGTCGGTCAGCATAAACTCGTAGACGGAGTGAAACTCAACGTGGTTGAGTAATTTACCATTTGGTCATGTGCCATGTACCATTTATGTACCATTTGGCTATTTAGCCATTTGCTGCATAGTTGACTAAATGATTCAATGAACAAATAAATGAAAAAATTGTAAATGATTAAATAGTAAATAATTTTTATGGCAATCTATAAAACAGCGATACAAAAACCCGTAACGACGGCATTGATTTTCGTTGCGGTCATTGTGGTTGGTGTCTACAGTTTCCTTAAACTGCCGATAGACATGTTCCCGCAGATGGATCCTCCGTATATCACGGTGATGACCACTTATCCGGGCGCATCGGCCAGTGAGATGGAGACGAATGTGACCAAGTACATGGAGAATGCTTTGACCTCTGTGGACCACCTCAAGCATATCACCTCGCAATCGAAAGATAACATGTCTATGGTGATGCTCGAGTTAGAGTGGGGTGCCAACATGGACGAAGCCGTGAACGACGTGCGCTCGTACGTTGATATGACAAAGAGTAACCTGCCGGATAACTGCGGTACGCCGATGATCTTTAAGTTATCGACAAGTGCCATGCCGGTGGCGCAATACTCTATCACCGCCGATGAGACGTACGCGGGTCTGGACAAGATCATGAATGACGAGGTGATACCGCAACTGAACCAGATTGACGGTATCGGAAATATCTCGTTATCGGGTGCGCCGGATCGCTATGTCTATATCAATATCGACCAGCAGAAACTCGATGCGTACGGGTTGACGATTGAGCAGGTGGGTAATGTCGTTTCGGCGAATAACCTCAACCTCTCTTCGGGAACCATCAAGATGCCGCAGGAGCAATATCAGATGCAGGTTCGATCGGAGTATATCGAGAGTTCGGAGATCGAGGACCTGATGGTGACAATGACTCCTGCCGGTCAGCAGGTTTTCATTCGCGATATCGCGACCGTCAAGGATACGATCAAAGACTTGTCGCTGGACGAGAAGACCAATGGGCGTGAAGCCGTTCGTCTGATTATCGCCAAGCAGACCGGCGCGAACACCGTGAAGATATGTAAAGACGTACGCGAAGAGTTGGCGAAGATTCAGAAGCAGTTACCCTCTGACGTAAAGATTGAGAAGATCTATGACCTGAGTGATACGATCCAGAACAGTATTAACTCGCTGGAGGAATCGGTGATGTACGCCTTGCTGTTCGTCGTGCTGGTGGTGCTCTTCTTCCTGGGCAAATGGCGCGCGACGCTCATCATCGGTATCACGATTCCTATCGCGTTGATCGTAGCGTTTATCTATCTGGGTGTAGCCGATTCGAGTCTTAATATCATCTCCCTCTGTTCGTTGACCATTGCTATCGGTATGGTGGTGGACGATGCGATTGTGGTGCTGGAGAATATCACGCGCCATGTGGAGCGTGGTGAAGACCCGCACGAGGCGGCTATCTATGCGACGAACGAGGTATGGGTATCCGTTATCGCGACGACCCTGGTGCTCGTAGCCGTATTCGTGCCGCTGACGATGCTGAACGGTATGGCGGGTATCATGTTCCATGAGTTAGGATGGATCGTGACGGTCGTTTGCTGTACCTCTACGCTTGTCGCTATCTCATTAACGCCGATGCTCTGCTCCAAGCTGTTGAAAGCAAAGAAAGTGCATGTAGATGAAGAAGGAAACCTGGTTGATGACGAAGCAGACAAGAAGAGTTGGTACGACCGTACCGTAGTGCGCATGCTTGATACGATCGATATGTATTATGCGCGCTCCCTCGGTTGGTGCCTCAAACATAAGGCGCTTACTATTCTTATCATCTTCGGTACATTCATCCTCTCGCTCCTGCCTGTTATCACAGGTCGTATCGGTACGGACTTTATGCAAGAACAGGATAACGGACGTTTGTCTGTGACCGTGAAACTGCAGCGTGGTACGCGTATCGAAGAGACATTGAAGACAGCGCGTCAATTAGAGACGCGTTTCATGGTGCTTGTTCCGGAGATAGAGTTGATCAACACCTCCGCAGGTTCTAATGACGATGCTACCATAGCGGCGTTGTTCTCGAGCACGATGAACAACAAGATATCCATGACCGTACGTCTGCCGAAGAAATGGGAGCGTGACAAGACGGTATGGGAGATCGCAGAGATTCTCCGTCAAGAGATGGCGCGTTATCCGGAGATTGTTGAATACCAATGTCAAGTGGCTTCTAACGGCCCGGGCGGAGGTGGCGGTAATACCGTGAACGTGGAGATCTACGGATATGATTTCGACAAGACGAGCCAACTCGCGGAGCAGACGCGCCGCTTATGCATGGCATTGCCCGGAGCNNCTGAGTTCCGCAACCATCTCAACGTATCTGCGTAACCGCGTAGCGGGTATGAACTGCGGCTATCTGAAAGACGATGGCTCGGAGCATGATATCGTGGTGCGTTTGCAAGAGGAAGACCGTAATTCCATTTCCGACATCATGGATCTCACGATTCCGACACCTACGGGAAAGAAAGTGAAGTTGAGCGAAGTCGCTTCAATCGGTGAGTATTGGGCTCCGCCTACGATTGAGCGTAAGAGCCGTCAACGTATCGTAACGGTTAAAGTAACGCCGTATAACACCTCGTTAGGAGAACTCGCCGGCCAGATTGAAGCGAGTGTATTGCCTCAATTGGATCTTCCTGTCGGTTATAGTACGCACCTTGCCGGTAACTACGAAGACCAGCAAGAGACCTTCGGCGATATGATCTTGCTGATGGCATTGATCATCCTGCTCGTATATATCACCATGGCTTCGCAGTTTGAGAGCCTGCGTATGCCGGCGATCATTATGCTGACCATCATTCCTGCCTTTACGGGCGTGATCCTTGCGTTGTGGATAACAGGTCGCTCGCTTGATATGATCGGTGCGCTGGGTGTGGTACTGCTCGTAGGTATCGTGGTGAAGAACGGTATCGTGCTCGTGGACTATATCAACCTGATGCGTGAGCGCGGATATGAGTTGAATAAGGCTATCACGATGTCCGGCCGTAGCCGTATCCGCCCGATTCTTATGACCGCATTTACGACCATCCTCGGTATGGTGCCGATGGCAGTGTCGAGTGGTGAAGGTGCGGAGATGTGGCAACCGCTCGGTATCGTTGTGATCGGCGGCTTGACGGTTTCTACCTTCCTGACGCTGTATCTGGTGCCTGTACTGTACGGGTCGATGACCAAGCACGGCGACCGCGATAAGCAAGAGGCGCTGCGCAAGAAATTCATCTTTATGGACATTAAGGTAAAGAAGGAGGAGAAGGCATGAAAAGCGTAATGATTGTTTTCAACCAGGCCAATACGGGCCGTGTGGAATATATGTTAGACGTACTGGGCATCAAAGGCTTCACGTTCTTTGAGCAAGTACAGGGTCGTGGTACCAACGGCGGTGAACNNGCGGTGAACCCCGCCGTGGTACACACGCATGGCCCGAGATGAACTCGTGCGTCATCACCATTGTAGAGGATGAGCAAATGGCTCCGCTGCTGGAGGCAGTGAAGAAACTCGACCTGCGTAATGAGGAGGTGGGAGTGCGCGCGTTCGCTTGGGATATCATCGCTACGGTTTAGACGTGACGAATGATATAATACGGTATATCCAGGGCCTGAATCTCCGCTTCGTAACGATCAAAGAGTTCTTTGCGAATCGCATCCGAACCATTGGAGCGGGCAGGGTCAGGAACCCACGCGATATCCGGATATGTCAATAGGTAAACATCCATCGGAAAACGGTGGATGTTTTCGTTTAACCATTCCGGTATGCGGCCGAAGGCATAGTCGAACCAGACCTTGGTGATGATGAGCTCGGTATCAAAGAAGACCGGCTGCGCCTGACAGACCGTTGCACTGACAGACCGTTCCACTGTTAGACCGCCTTCGGCTGTTAGATGCTCTAATTCTTCGATCTGGTGCTTGGCGATGGCGCATAGTTCGTCAAAGGTGACCTCTGTGGTTCCCTTGCGCTCTACGTAATCGCGGGCATATTCGGGAATGAGCACGCCGTTGTAGCGCTTGGCCAGATAGCGCGCCAACGTACTCTTACCGCTGGACTCGGGTCCTATGATACCCACTTTTAGCATTCAGCATTCAGTTAGCGCGTGAGCATCAGTTTGATATTCAGACCCACATTATCCGCCTTGACGGGGTAGGAAGACGAGATAAGCGGTGTGGTGCCTTGATGGTCGTAGAAGAGTTGCAGGTTGATCTTCTGACTCAGCACATAGTCTGCCGAGATCTTGATAGCAAAGACTCTGTTACCGGACGAAGCCTGCGTGATACCTTCGTCAATCTTGCGGAGCAGCATCTTCACATCTTTGTACGACAGGTCCACTTGTATCTTGAGATCATTGCTTACTTTCTTTTGTACACCGTCTTTATTCTTGGTGATGAAGTTGAGATTCTTGATGGTATAACCACCTCCGACAACAAATTCATCGGTATGACCTTCGGTCAATTGTACACTCGTGATATTGAGCGCGAGGTTACGCTGCTTGCGATACTCGGCTTTGACGGAGAGGGAGTTCTTCATCGTGAGGTTTACTCCGATCAGCGGCGAGAAGGCCTCGGTGAGGGTGACATTACTGATGTCGTACGCGGATGAAGGCATCGGCGAATCGGTCGATACATTTCGGATAAAACCGACCTGTGTGTTATTATCCTCACAACCTACCCAGGTAGAGTAAGAGCCATAGGAACCGATGGCATACTTACAGGTGTACGCATGCGTGAGGGTAACCGATTTGAAATGGTCTCTCATCCAAGGCAGTTTACCTAAACCATCGTACGTAACAGACCAGTTAGGTATGATCTTGAGGATGCTCAAGAAGGGGTTGAGACCGATGGTATGCGGATTCCGGCCGGTGTATGCGGCAAGGAAAGCGGGCACTAAGACATCGGCCGAGGTGGAGCTGACACGACCGTGCTTGTTCGGGTCATACTTCGTGCCGGCCGGGATATCCTTCATGAATCCTTTGCTCGGGAGCGTGATACCGGTATATTGACTTTGTACGCGGGCAAGCATCACTGCGCGGTACTCCAAGAATCGGTCATAAGCTGCGTTGGCGAAGTTATCTTCTTGCGGTCCCACCGGTAAGAACATCGTTCCGATAGCGCACTGCGTGATATTGAACGAACCTGTTACCATCTCTTGCGGATCCTCGAAGGAATAGATGATCGAACTCGATTGCGCGAAATAGCGCTTACCATTCAGTTGCACTTTGAGACCCGGCAGAGGTTCAAGCGTCAGTTTGACATCGAAATCGGATGTATGCGCGCGAATGGCGGGTTGTACGATAGAGGTGTCGCCGGATAACCAGCCGTTCTCTTTCGCACGCTCGATCATATTCGCCGGTATGAAACCGAAGGCAAAGTCGTAGCCCGGCGCCCATATGCCGTTCACCTTACATTGTCCCATGAAGCCCGCTTCGGGTTCAAAGCCAGGGATCGTCATGGAGTTCGTCTCGCGATAGGTCACTTGCAGACGACGTATCATCGTACCGACATAAGCAAACATATCGCCTGCTACCTGTGCCGGCGTGCGCTCGTTCGGATTACGTGTGGTGACGGTTACGGTTGCGTTGGCGCAATCCGCCTTCGGCGTGATCGTCACTTTGGTATTACCGTCGGTGCGGAAGGTGACGGGGATGTTTTTGCCCGTAGAGTCGGCTACACTGACGGTAAGCGTCTCGCTATTGAGGCGGTGCGTTACTTCGAGCGGCTCTCCTTTCTTGAGTGCTACGGTCTGGGTGTAGTTCTTCGGTTTGAAGTTACGTTTTGTATTCCGACCGGCGTAGCGCTGGGTCATTTCCTTCCAATATTTGGATTTGCCATACCAGGTCTCGAAATTGATACCTCCGTCAACTTGCCATGATTGCAGCGAACTAACGGTGTTACCGCGTTTGATGCCGTTGGTAGAAGAGGCGGTACGATTCCAGTTATAGTTGGCGTTATAGGATGCGTTAGCTGTGAGCGGATCGAGGTACGGGATGCGGTTGAACGGCACATTCCAGCTGGCGGTGAAGATCTGCTGGTATGCGTAAGGAGAACCAAAACGCGCCAGCGAACGCTGGATGGTGTCGCGCCATGCCTCGTAATGATCGTGGTTGAACTCCGGATCGAAATAGCGATCGATTAATATCTCCGGCGTATATTTACCTTCATCGATGATGGCGTTCATTGCCGATTGGAAGGTGAACTTCAGGTTCTTGGTCAGGTCGTATTTGATATCTACGTTACGATCCCAGGTGAAGTCCTTGCTATAGGTCAGATCCATGGCTTGGGCGGAGGAACCGGCAAGGTCGCGCATCTTCATATGACTGAAGGTACGGTGCATATTCATACGGAAGGCCCAAGACTGCGGCAAGTAGTAGAAATTCATCTCTTTGAGAACCTTCACGTTCTGGACTTTCTCTACCTTGCTGAACGGTTCCCAAGGTTTGGGATTGAAGTTATATGCATACTGGAACGAACCCTTATGGTCGGTGTTGTAATTCGTCTCCATCTCCGGCGAGTGCTCCGATTGCTTGTTGTACGAAGCCGAGAGCGAGAAGTTCGCCGGGTCGTAGAACATATCACGTTTCTTGGAGTGGATATCCACTTTGAAGTTCGACATCGAGAATGATGTGGACTCGTGTACGGTACTGGTCAATGCTTTGACGGAGTCTCGATCCGCCTTTTTCTCATACGTACTAAGGGTCTCGGATAACTTCACATCGGTATCCAAGGGGTCGTAGTCCGGCGTAGTGGTCTCTTTGCTGTAAGAAACGTAGAGCGGGATCTGCAGTTTGGCTTTCTCCGGGAAGAGTCGTCCGGCTTCCAATGCGGCGCTGACGGATATCTGGTAGAAATTATCCATGTTTCGGTCAAGCACATTGGCCTCAATGGATCCGTATCCGGCAGTCTCGAGTCGTCCGGCGACATTCACTTGCGCGATATCACTGATGGCCAGCGCGGCATTTGCCATCGCAGCTACACCTCCTTGCTCATTGAATTGGCTAAGGCGTAACTCATCGACCCATACTTCTCCGGAGGCGTCATGTTGACCGTTGTTACGCACACCGATCATGATCGAGGATACTTCTTCGAGTGTCGGGTTACCCAAGACAGTGATCTTATTCTGCGGATGACCGGAGTCTTCATCGTATACGATATACGGGATGGTGTTGCTGACTCCAGCACTGCCTGCACGTTTGGCTTTGTTACGCGCCAGTTTGGCATTCGTCAGCACTTTGAGCGCGAAGTTGAACATGTTCACATCCGGCCAAACGAGTCGGCGATCCGCTTCAGAGTTGTTATTGTACAATCCCGGCGCAGTGAGATGCAGCGGAATCTCATATTCGTAGTAGTTATTCTTGAGGTCCGTACCCAGACGGATGAAGCACGAAAGGTCGCCATCTTTCAGGTTCGGATCCAGCGCCGTGAGTTGCTCTGCATGGACGAACATCTGGAGATTCTTATATTGGCGCATGTCGTAGGAGGTGTTCTTATACATCGCGCGGGCGTCATGCGGACTGAGGTTCGTGACACGCAGTACCATCGATTGCTCGTTCTGCGCGATGAGTTGGGCCTGTCCCGGGTCGGTCTGACGACTCACACCCGGCGGGAGCACGTAGTTAACCGGCGTACGCGTACTGTTCTCCTCAATATTGACGGTCTGCACGTCAATGGAAGCACCCGTGTTGACAGGTATGCCAACCGGCGCCAGGTCACGCGTATATTGACGCCATTCACCGCGAACGAGGTCCATGGTCGCAAAACGCAGGTACGTGTCGTGCGAGAAGCCCGTAAGGTAGATACGCATGAAGCGGATGGATTTCCAGTTGCGGATACCATTGATCTTCTGTACCGTAGCGCTGTCTCCGCGGAGAGGTATCTTGAATTGATACCAAGTTACATTGACTGTTTCACCATTACGCAGGGTGACCGCACGAATCTTCTTCTCCGTGATATGCTGTTTTCCTACCTCTAACATATCGGGGCGGAGGAGCACTTTGTACTGGTAATATTTCTCGTACTCGTTAAGGGTGTTATCGAGGTTGACATCTTCGATATCCGGTTGCATGGTAGAAGCGGTACCGTAACTCTCCGTCTGTTGCTCGGTAGCGGGTGAGTTTCCTTGGGGACCGTTGAAGTGCTTGTAACGGTTGAGGATACTTATTTCCTGCTGGTCGAAGTCCGTGCCGCGATAGAAATGGTAGTTATCACCCGCCGGGTCATTGAGCGGCGAGAAGACGTCATGTCTCCATGCTTCCAAAACGAGCGGACTGACTTTGTTCTGCAGCGCTTCCACGAAGGTCTTGTAGGCAGGCCAGTTCTGCTCTTGCGTATCATTCAGACCATTCAAACCGACATCTTGCATAGGACGTGAGCCGGCTTCGTTACTGAAGGCGACTACGGTACTCGTTGTACGCGGCACGTATCCCCAGAACGTGGAATCCACACGGCCTTGGTCTGCCGGAGAAACAGGTAAACCGTGTTCGAAAGCTTTCTTACCGTCATGCAGTACATCCTCGCTGATATCACCGAGGTTGATATACATCTCGCCGTTGTAGTCGAGTTCATGTCCCGGGTTGGTGAGGGCCGGATCCATCATCCAGAACTGGATATATTCGATGTTCGCTTTCTCGAAATCCGTATTATCCAAGCGACGCATCATACCGCCCCATCGTTGCTGCGGGTTGAGCAGTCTACCATCCGTTCCGATCTCATCTGCCGCGATATTGTACTGTCCGCGTTCCTCGGGGTAGAAAGCAAGGTTGAGAACCGGCAGTTTGGTATCCACATTGCTGGCTTCCTGACGATTCGGGTATATCTCATCCTGGTATACGATACGCGTACGATGGTCGCTGAGTGCGGCCAAGTCGTTGCGAATGTGCGCAGGGGTATTGGTCTGCGGGTATCCGAAGATAGGATCGACGGTGTACCATGCCATGTGGGCACGGTTCTTATTGTACGAAGCATCGAATGCCCGGGATTCCGTAAAGGTGGATGGCGTGGAAGCCAAGAACCAGTAGGTCGGGTAATGGACGTCTATATTCGTCGTCGTATTCTCGAAGTCATCGATGTAAGCTGTTCCAACGGAACCCACGTCATTGGTATGACCCGGGATGAGGTGCGCAAACTCTGCGTTGATAGAGAAGGTGGACGGAGCGGTAGCTGTGATCCATGGAATCTTATCGATGGCATTGGTGAGCCATTGCATCTCCGTCTTCCAACTGCCGTTTACACCCCATATGGTGTTCGCCAGCGGTTCTGAACCCGTGTTCACCTTCGTGGTCAGCGGTCGTTCACGCAAGTGCATGATGGTACCGCCGATAACGAGGTCTTTAGAAAACTCGTATTCGAGGTGCGCGCCGAAGAGCGACTTACGCTGCATAGAGAAGGTACTCTGGTTCTCGAGTTTGACATCAACGTTCGTGCCGGACTCGAGAATAGAGGTGTTGAGAATGGTGACCGTTCCCATGGTGTAGTCCACAGTATAGTCGACGTTCTCGACGAGGGTAGCACCTCCGGCGGTGACGGTGACACTTCCGCGCGGCACATTCATCGCACCGAGACGAATCTCGCTGCTGTTGGTACCTTTATACTTACCGGTGAGGCGGAACTTGTTTTTCTCCGTCATCTCTTGAGCGATTACGAGCGTAGAGTCATAGAGTTCGGGGAAGCAGTATTTGCTGACTAAGCGCGGGTCATTATTCAGCGCCTTCGCCAAATGAGAGCCGAAAGGTTCCAATACCGGGAAGATGATTCGGCCGGAGGAGGAATAGACGGTGAGTCCTTCGAGAAAGTCAAATCGTCCATCGGGGCTGGCATTATGCTTTTGATCCAAGCGGTCGAGATTCATGACACGGATGAGTTGCTTACCATTGATGGGGCCTTCGTCCAAGTATTGCATGTCCGTTCCGACAGAGTCGTTACGGTAGGTGACGTAGAGTTCGAATTTCTCTTGTGAGAGGCTTGTGGCACCTAAGGAGTAGATGTTCTTCATCATAAGGTCCCAGGTACCGCGGTTCTTTTCACTCGGTGCATTGGCGCTGGACTTCAACATCTTCAGAGCCAGTGCGTTAGGTGCACGGAGGGCATCGCCTCCGTCTGTCGAGAACTCACCTACTTGGTACACCTGTCCGTTATATGTATATTCGTAGGCGACAGCCAATACCTCGTCTTGGTTGAGGGCGCTCTTGAGGGAGATGTATCCGAGGGCGGCATTGAGCGTATATTCGCTGCTGGTCAGCAAGCGCGCGGACTCAATCTTCTCGAAGTCCACACCGCCGTGCATGCCGTTGAGTCCTTCCAGCGCGGTAGTAGTCTGCGAGAGATCACGGAAAGGCGTTTGCTTGACGGTCTCGTAGAGGGTGTTTGCGGTGTTGTCCGGAACGGCGTCAGCCGATTTGTCCCAAGCACGATCGTGGGTGTGACGGCTATTCTCACCGAGATCCACAAAGGCAACGATATTACGTGCCTGGTCATACGCACCGCGTTTATTGGTGATCCATACTTCGATCTTCGTAATCTGCGCGCCGCTCGCTATGTAGGGCACCGTTTCCATCGCCTTCTCGTAGTTATCACGGAAGAAATGGCCGAGGAAGAAATGTCGGTTCTCGTCGTAGTTGTCTCCGGCGATATCGAAGCGTGTCATCTGCGCACCTCCCTGGCTGCTAACCGTTTGCGCCTCACTGTTCTGCTGCGAGATGAGGGCTTGGATCTTCAGTTTTCCGAACTTGAGGTTCGTCTTGATACCGAAGAGTGCTTTGCTTCCACGTATGAGCGATGAAGGCAGGTCCATCGTCACATTACCGGCTTCGATAGACTGAATGATATCATCCTCTTCGCCCTTGTAGTTCAGTTTGAGGTTCTGCTGGTCAAAAGCGAACGAAGCTTCGGTGTTATAAGAGAGGTTGAAGTTGAGTTTTTGGCCGACCTTTCCCTGTACGCTGGCTTGGATCTTCTCGTCGAAATCGAAGATGTTGTTGTTCCGCGCGCGTACGGTAAGGGACGGGTTGGCGATATACTGGTGCTTGAATCCGAAGAGCAGTTCCGCCGAACCTTGCATCTTGAGTTGTACACCGCCGGGACCGAATACTTTATCGGCAGGACCGATATTGAACTTCATATCGGTGATGTCGAATTTCGATTCGTTGTTATGCTCCACCTCTCCGATCTTCTGCTGCCAGTACTTATGCATGATTTGTCGCTCGGCATACTGGTTGTATTCTTCTTGCGTGAGCAGGTAAGGCGTGGTGATATCCGTGTCTCCCATACGCGTGCGTATGACATAGGTGCCTGTCTCGGGTTGATACTCCACGGACGTGGTGATGTTCTCCGGATCATTCAGGTCAAGGGATGAGACGGGGCGGGTCAGTTCTCCGTAGTTCTGCGCACCGAGTTGCTTCACGTTCGTTGGTGCCCAAAGGGCACTGTCGGTGAGGGTGACATAGCTGGCTACATCTTCCGGAATAGCTTCGCCGGCAGCGATAGCGGCATCGCGCTTTGCTTTGGCTTCTTCCCGTTTGGCATTGGCTTCTTCGCGGGCTTTTTTCTCAGCATCCTGGCGAGCTTTCTCTTCCGCCTTCGCTTTCTTCTCCGCTTCTTTGGCCGCTTTTTCTTCGGCGACTAACTCTTTGAGCGTCTTCGGTTTGGACGTAGTCTGAGCTGCCGCCGATATCGGCAGCAGTACAAGCAGCAATATGTATAGGAGTTTTTTCAAATTAGAGCATTGTTAGCGCTTTACGAATCACCCCTTCCACACTCAGGGTAGGTTCGGCTTTGAGGATTTTATCTACAGCTTTTCCACTGGCTTGGGCAGCAAAACCGAGCATAGTCAGGGCACTTACTGCTTCGGCTTTGATGCCGTTATCGGCTTCCACGTCCAGCATCGGAATCTCCGTCGGGTCTCCGCCAAGGTCGAGTTTGATCACTTTGTCCTTGAGATCCACGATGATACGTTGCGCCGTTTTGGGTCCGAGACCTTTCACTTTCGCCATTGCCTTGGAATTGCCGGTAGCGATGAGCATACGCAGTTCTTCGGCTTGGAAGGCCGACATGATCATTCGCGCGGTCGCTGCTCCGACACCGCTGACGGTCATCAGCATCTCGAATAGTTGGCGCTCCTTGCGCTCATAGAAGCCGTATATCTCATGTGTGTCCTCACGGATAATCTCCGTGACGAACAGTTTCACTTCTTTGTTTTCGCTACCTACCAGCGCCGAGTATGTCGGGAGGGTGATAGCCAGAGAATACCCTACGCCGGCCGCCTCTACGACCGCCTCTGCAGGATTCAATTCCGTTAATATTCCTTTGATATATTCGATCATATACACACAAAAAGCGCGCAAAAGTACAAAAAATATTTTATATACGCAAGTGCGCGCGCATTTTTCTATAAAAAAGTACCTATTTACCCTAAAAAATCGCAAATTTCAAATTTCAAATTTCAAGTCTCAACTATTTTTCGTACCTTTGTGCGCTAAATTTGGCATAGTATGGCTAGAACGGAAATATCGGAGTATGGTGAGTTCGGGTTGATCAAGCATCTCACCAAGGATTTGAAAGCGGTGCAACCGTCTACGAAGAAAGGTGTCGGGGATGACTGCGCGGTGATGGATTTCGGCAGTAAGAAGGTGTTGATGACGACCGATATGCTGTTGGAAGGAATCCATTTTAATTTGGAATATGTACCCTTGAAACACCTGGGATATAAGGCGGCGGTAGTGAATTTCTCGGATATCTACGCGATGAACGGTACACCGACGCAGATCACCGTGAGTCTGGGTATCAGCAAGCGTTTCTCGGTCGAAGATATCGAGGAGTTGTATAGTGGAATCCGTCTGGCGTGCGAGCGGTATGGCGTAGACCTGGTGGGCGGAGATACTTGTGCGTCGATGACGGGTTTGACGATTTCTATTACCTGTTTGGGAACCGCTGCGGCAAAGGATATCGTTTATCGCAACGGCGCGAAACTGAATGATCTGATTTGCGTGAGCGGTAACTTGGGAACAGCGTATATGGGTTTGCAGTTACTGGAGCGTGAGCGAATCGCTCTAAGTAATCAGAAAATTCCGAATAATCAGGGTATTCCGAGTGCCTTCGAGGGCCGCGAGTACCTGCTGGAACGCCAACTCAAGCCGGAGGCCAGACGAGATATCTTGGAGGCATTGAAGAAAGCCGGCGTGAAACCGACAGCGATGATGGATATATCGGACGGATTGTCTTCGGAACTGATGCATATCTGCAGCCAATCGGGCGTAGGATGCTGCATCTACGAGGATAAGTTGCCGATAGACTTCCAGGCGGCGGCGTTGGCCGAGGAGATGAATCTGAATATCGTGACTTGTGCGCTGAACGGCGGTGAGGATTATGAGTTGCTGTTCACTTGCTCGCTGGACGATTACGAGAAACTCATCCCCGTGGAAGACCTCTATATCATCGGCCATATCACAAAGCAAGAGTACGGCTGTAACCTGATCGGTAGAAACGGCGAGGAATTAGCCCTCAAGGCCCAAGGCTGGAATGCTTTCCAAGAAGCGCATGTGTGATTTCTGCGCGAAGAGTTCGTCCGATTTACTGTCACCAACCATCACCGAACGATGAAAATCTACTTCGGGGAAGTCGCGTTGTGCCTGTAGTGCCATGCCTATCTCCGGTTTGCGATTCGGACTTTTCTCGCTCTCCAATGCCGTACATACATAGACTCTGTCTATGCGGCCGCCGGCTGCTTCTATGTCAGCCAACATATGACGATGCACATCGTCCAAGTCTGCTTCGGTCATCAAGCCTTTACCAACGCCTTGTTGGTTGGTGACGATGAAGATTCGTCGGTAGCGTTTAGTGAGTGCCGGCATAGCGTCTAAGACACCGGGCAGCCATTCCCATTGATTCCAATTTCGGACATAATCGCCTATAATATGGCGGTTCAGAATGCCATCGCGGTCAAGAAATAAGAACTCGTCTTGAGGGAAGAGTGTCTTGAATTCCTGTTGTGCACGGAAATAGTCTTCCGGCACACCGATATCGATGAAATAGTCGTTAAAACTGAGGCCGTAGAAATGCGGGTCTCCTGCAAGCGGTTGCATCAATTCTTTCTCGAAGGAGAATTTGGTAGGCAGGTCGAGACGCATCAGCCATGCGCAATTGATCGCGTATATTCCTCCATTGATTTCTCCTGCTCTGCGGCTATCCGTTTTTTCATTAAAAGCTACGATGCGATTGTTAATGCAACTGACTGAACCATAGCGACTTGTGTCACTTACGTGACGTAACGCAATACTTAGATGAGCATGGTTCTGAATATGAAAATCGTACAGTTTTCGGAAGTCGATATCGAAGAGCGTGTCACCATTCAGGACAACAAAATTTTCGGCCTGAATCTTCTCCGCCGCTTGTCGGATGGCGCCGCCGGTAAAGAGGGGAGTGTCTTCATTTGAATAGATGAGTTCGATTCCTCGGTATGTTGCGCCGAAATAGGTCTCTATGACTTCGTGCAGGTAGCCCGTCGCAAGCACTACGCGCTGGATCCCGGCATCCACGAGTCGGTCGAGCAGATGGCACAAGAACGGTCTGCCATAAACCGGAGCCATGGGTTTTGGCACATCGCTGACCACGTGACTCAAGCGAGTCCCGAAACCTCCGGCTAATATGACGGCTTCTTTAAACACGCGGGAAGAGGGTAGCTTCGACGATCTCGCAGATGATATGTCCGAGCATAATGTGCGACTCTTGAATACGCGGTGTGTCGTTGGATGGCACATTAAGCAGATAGTCCGCCATGGCTTTCATTTCTCCGCCTGTTTCTCCGGTCATAGCAACGGTAATAACACCTAATTCTTTCGCTTTGCGAAAGGCGTTGCAGATGTTCTTTGAGTTACCGGAAGTGGAGATGCCGATGAGTACGTCGCCGGGTTTGCACGCACCGTCTATCATGCGCGAATAGATAAGGTCATAGCCGTAGTCATTGGCAACAGCCGTCATGTAAGACGTGTTACAATGCATGGCTTCGGAGTTGAGCGGAGGGCGATCGTAATAGAAACGTCCGGACAGTTCGGCCGCGAGATGCTGGGCGTCGGCCGCACTACCACCGTTGCCGCACCATAAGATACGTTTGCCGTCCCGTAGCGCTTTGACCATTACTTCTGCTACCGATTGGATGGTGTCCAACAGCGGTTTGTTGTTCAAGATCTGCTGTTTGGTAGCGATGCTCTCTGTAATAGAGCGAATTATAGTGTCCATGTTTTTAATCCTTCTGTGGTAAATTCATAACGTTTGACTTGGCCGGAGAACTTCTCTGTGAGGGCTTTTTCTACGGCATAGCGGTTGGTTTTAGGGCAGTAGAAGAACATAAATCCGCCGCCGCCGGCGCCGCTCACTTTACCGCCTGTTGCACCGGCTTGGATAGCCGTTTGATAGATATCGTCCAACAGTGGGTTGGTAATGCCGGAAGCCGTTTTTTTCTTGTGCTCCCATCCGAAGTTCAGAATTTCTCCGATGGCGTCAATATCGCCTTTGAGAAGACTCTCTTTCATCCACACGGCCTGCTCTTTGAGTTGGTGCATGGCTTCGATGGACTTGTTGTTTTTGGCCTTGACATTGTCTATCTGTCCTTGGATAATTTCTGCGCTGACATGACTTGTCTCGGTGTAGTAAAGCAGCAGGTTATGGGCCAGCTCGTCTTGGTAGCGTTGACGGATACGAAGCGGGTTGACGATGACTTTGTCATCTTGCAGGAATTGCATATAGTTAAAGCCTCCAAAGGTGGCGGCATATTGGTCTTGTTTACCACCTGCCATCGCGAGATCTTTGCGCTCTATCTCATAGGCAAGACGAGCTAAGTCGTACTCGCCTAACGGCAACTTGAGCCATTCGGCAAAAGCACCTAAAATGCTGACGACCAGCGTACTGGACGTACCTAAACCACTACCTGCGGGTGAATCCACATGGCTGGTGATACGGAAGGACAGAGGCTTGTGCGCAAAGTCTTTTACCACGCGGTTATAGACTCCTTTCGCGAGCACGAAAAAGCCGTTTGTATCCAGTTGTTCGGTAGCGTCATAGATTTCTTCCAATCCAGCATCGGGAGACGAGAAGACAATCTTGCCGTTGTCCAAAGGTTCAATGGTTGTATAGGCATACAACGAGATCGTGGCATTGAGGATAGCGCCGCCGTATAGATCGGAGTAGGGAGAGACGTCTGTTCCGCCGCCTGCTAATCCCAACCGTAAGGGTGCTTTACTTCGTATGATCATATATTTTTGCGGTCATAGCTGACCAAGCGTATTTTTGTTTTTCTGTTTGTATATTCTTGCGGAATTGCTTCTCGCGTTGCGCTTTCTCCATGCCGGCGAAGGATTGGATTGCGTTAGCAATGTCGTCTTCGTTTACCTTGCATACATAGCCCACTTTTTCGTTCGGAACAATCTCCGCAAGGCCGCCTACGTTGGTGACAAGCATGGGTCGCTCGAAATGGTAAGCGATCTGCGTGACACCGCTCTGAGTGGCGGTTTTGTAAGGTTGTACGATGAGGTCGGCCGCCGAGAAATAATAGCGCACTTTATCGTCCGGAATGAAGTCCGTTCGCCAAGCAATCGTGCCTTCCAACTTCAACTCGCGCTCCAAGTCCTGGTACTGCTCACCGTTGTTATAGAATTCGCCGGCGACGACGAGAAGGATATTCTCTTTCGGGACTTTGGCGTACGCTTTCATCAAGAGGTCAAGCCCTTTGTAATCGCGGATAAAACCGAAGAAAAGCAGGATGGTTTTGTCTTGCGGCAGACCTAAGAACTGACGCGCTTCGGTTTTTGGGACGGCTTTGCCGAAATTGTCGTACAAAGGATGCGGCGAAAGGGTGACGCAGTCTTGGCGAGAAGCCGGAAGGAATTTCAAACAATCCTCTTTGACACTGTCGGACATCGCGATGAAGCGGTCCACGCTGCGGATGAAATAGCGGATGAGCCATTTGTCCCAGAAATGCGGCTCGTGCGGAATGACGTTGTCCAAGATCGACACGACGCGAATGCCTTTACGCCGAGCGAGACGCGCGATTGTACCCAAACACGGCGCCATCAGCGGGATCCAGAACTTAATAATCAGGATATCAATATTCGCTTTGCGAATCGCCCGTGCGGTCTTGAACCAAGAGAACGGATTGATGCTGTTGATGGTTCGGGAAATTGTCAGGTCTTCGGGCTGCGGCGCGTCCGAATATTGGGTCTTTCCTGGGAACAAAAAGTCCGGATATTGCATAGAGAAGGTGAAGATCTTCACCTCGTTATTCTCTGCGATAAACTGCCGCGCCAAGCGTTCATTGAACGCTGCCAATCCACCTCTATACGGCCATGCCGTGCCTGCTATACCTATCCGCACAATAATGCAATTTTACAATTTCGTGGCAAAAGTACAAAAAAAAACTCAATTGTGCAAATTTTTGTGTAAAATATCGGCAAACAATGTTTTTTATTTGCATAAATAAAAACTTTTCCGTACTTTTGCATGCTATTTTGGGTAAAAATGGACTGATGAAGCACATAGCTATCATATTAGCCGGAGGAATCGGCAGCAGGGTAGGCGGAAAGACGCCGAAACAGTTGTTGCCGTTGGATGACGGACGTTCTGTTTTGGAGCACGCCGTGGATGCGTTCGAGCAGGCCGCGTGTATCGATGAAATCGCGATTGTCATGCACCCGGATTGGATAGGAGCAGCGGAAAACTTGCGGGCGAAGAACGCATGGCAGAAAGTGCAGCAGATTATTCCGGGCGGCAACGAAAGATGGGAGTCGTCATGGAATGCGATTCAGGCGTTTAGTGGTCAGAATTCTGAGATCAGCCTCTGGCTGCATGATTGCGCGCGACCGTTCGTGAGTCAACGAATCCTCGCAGATGTGGCTGAGGCATTGGAGAACCATGCGGCGGTGACGGTAGCTGTGCCGGTGACGGATACGCTTTATTTAGTAGAGAGTCAAGAGTCAAGAGTCAAGAGTATTCCGCCGAGAACAGAATTCATGCGTGCGCAGACGCCGCAGGCTTTTCATCTGGATGTTTTGAAAGAAGCTTTTGAGCGAGCTTTGAAAGCAGGGAAGATGATTGTGACAGACGATGCGGGAGTGGTGCATCAGTACTTGCCGGAACAGCCGATAAATATCGTGCTGGGCGAAGAAGCGAATAAGAAAATCACCTACAAGGAAGATTTATGATACAAAATACTATGATTCAACGAGCCAAGGATTGTCTGACCTGCGAAGCGAAGGCCATAGAGGCGCTTATTCCGCGTTTGGGCGAGGATTTCGTGCGCGCGGTGGAGGCGATTCATGCCTGCAAAGGAAAGGTCGTCGTGACGGGTGTCGGCAAGAGCGGACATATCGGATCGAAGATCGCGGCTACCTTGGCGAGTACAGGTACGCCGGCCTTTTTCCTGAATCCGCTGGATGCCTATCATGGCGATTTGGGTATGCTGACGGAGAACGACTTGGTGTTGGCTATTTCCTATTCCGGCGCGACGGAAGAGTTGTTGCGCTTCTTGCCGCTCATTCAGGCAAAAAAGATACCTATCATCGGCATGACGGGCAATCCGGAGAGTTTGTTGGCGAAGTATTCGGATATTCACTTGAATATCGCGGTGGAGCGGGAGGCCGATCCGCTGAACCTCATTCCGACAGCCAGTACGACGGCGACTTTGGCCTTGGGCGACGCACTCGCGTGTGCGCTCGTAGAAGCGAAACATTTCCAACCGACGGACTTTGCGCAGTTGCACCCGGGCGGCGATCTGGGACGTAAGTTGCTTGCGAAAGTGGAAGAAGTAATGTTCACAGAGAACTTGCCGTTTGTACGTCCGGACATGCTGCTGAGTGAGGCGATTGAGGTAGTCACCAACGGAAAGTTGGGCGTAGGCATTGTGATGGAGAACGAGGCGTTGGTAGGAATTATTACCGATGGCGATATTCGCCGGGCGATGCAGAAATTGGGACAAGCTTTCTTCGCGACGCCGGTTGCGGATATTATGAGTAAGAACCCCAAGACGATTTGCAGCAATGCGAAAATAGTCGAGGCCGGCGAGACGATGAATCACCACTCGATACATACATTGGTAGTGGTGGATGAGAACAAAGTAGTTGGAATTATTGACTCGTTCTCGTGTTTGCCAGGGACACGTTTTTACCATTAGATGCGTAGGGCGATGGTAGGTAATCCTAAGGGTAATAACCAATGAATATTTAACGAATATCGAACTAATAACTAACGATTGGAAGCACATGCAAAGCATAAAACTCTTTTTGACGGATGTGGATGGATGTCTGACGGACACGGGAATGTACTACTCAGCGAATGGCGAGGAGATGAAACGTTTCTGCGTGTACGACGGTATGGGAATGGTGTTGTTGCGGCAGGCCGGAATTCCGTGCGGAATCCTGACATCGGAGCAGTCGGCGATTGTGAAGGCGAGGGCAGAGAAGTTGAAGTTGGACTTTCTGTATTTGGGCGTCGGCAGCAAAGATCGGCAGGGGAGTATGACTAAGTTAGGCGCCGCGCAGAAGATATGCGAAAAGTTAGGTATCACGTTAGCAGAGGTGTGCTATGTGGGCGATGACGTGAATGATCTCGATTTGTTGAGCGCCGTGGGATATCCCTGCTGCCCGCCGAACGCACGACCGGAAGTGAAGGCTATCAAGGGGATCAAGGTTCTGAAGACGCCCGGAGGGCAAGGAGCGATTAGAGAGATTGCCGATGAGATATTGAAGGGGTTGTAAAAGAAAAAAAGGGAATTTTGTAGAAAAGTGTAGAAAATACTTGCACGATTCAATTGAAAAGTGTAATTTTGCAGCGTAAAAAAGTATTGAAAAGTGTAAAAGCGTATGTTGTACCGCAAGATTTCGGGATATTTGGAGGAGTATCTGCGTTCGGAGAATGACAAGATACTGATCGTGGAAGGTGCACGACAGATAGGTAAGTCGTTCATCATTCGTGAGGTGGGTAAGCAAGTGTACAAGCACTTCATTGAGGTGAACTTCGTACAAGACGATGAAGGACCACAGCTGTTCAAGAACATTCACGATGTGAATGACTTCTATTTTGCGTTGAGTTCGGTAGCAGGAAACGAGTTGCATGACTACAGCGACACGTTGGTGTTCCTGGACGAGATTCAGCATTATCCGCAATACCTGACGCTGCTGAAGTTCTTCCGGCAAGACAAGCGGTACCGGTTCATTGCGAGTGGAAGTTTGTTAGGCTTGACGCTGAAGAAGACGAAGTCGATACCTGTGGGGAGTGTGATCCGCAAGCGGATGTATCAGTTGGATTTTGAGGAATGGCTGATAGCGAACGGTTATGGCGAGGAGGCATTGCGTCGACTGCGTGAGGCATACGACCAAAAGGAGAGTCTAAGCAAGGAGCAGCATGAGTATGTGCTGTCGCTATTCAAGCGGTATCTGCTGGTGGGAGGACTGCCGGATGTGGTGAATGAGTATCTGAAGACGCATAACATCGCGAAGGTGCGTGAGGTGCAGAATGCGATAATGGACCTGTACAAGCAGGATGCTGTGCAATACGAGGAGGCAGCGGAGAAGAAGCTATACATCCAGCGGATCTACGACATGATACCGAGTCAGATGGAGAACAAGAAGAAGCGTGTGGTGGTAAAGGATATTCAGGAGAAGAAAGGGGATCGGTTCGGCAACTACAAGGAGGAGTTTGATTATCTGGTGTTTGCGGGAGTAGCGTTGGCTGTGCATGCGATATCGAATCCGAGATATCCGCTGTCGGAGTCGCTGCAGAAGAACTTGCTGAAGTTGTATCTGAACGACGTGGGACTGCTGACGAGTGTGCTGTACGGGTTGTCGATCAAGGCCGTGATGGAGACGGAGAAGAGCGTGAACCTGGGTGCGGTATATGAGAGTGCGGTGGCACAGGAGTTGGCTGCGCATGGACATAAACTGTTTTATTACGACAACCGATCGAAGGGCGAGGTGGATTATATGATCGACGATACGGAGAATTGTCGTGTGATGCCGGTGGAGGTGAAGTCAGGTAAGGATTATACGGTGCACAGCGCGCTGACTAATTTTGTGACGAATCCGGATTATAAGATCGAGGACGCGGTGGTGTTGTCGAATGAGCGTGAGGTAAAGCGCGAGGGAAAGATATGGTATCTGCCTGTGTATTTCACGATGTTCATGCATGCGATAGAGGCATCGGAGATGGATGAGGAGGAGTTGATGTTCTAGAAGAAAAAGTACAAAGATAAAAAAATGACATGACACTTTTGGCACTTTTGACACTTTCTATCTTTTTGATAGTGGAGTCTTGATTTGCAAGTATCAAAATGTCAGTAATTGCCCCCAAACAAGCTTGATTTTTGACATTAGGTAAGAAAGTGCCAAAGTGTCAAAAGTGCCAAAGCAAATTTTTAGAAAGAAGCTAAATAAGGTTAAAAGATGATGGACAAACAATTTTGTATGAGTTCATATCTGGCTTTCAGATATATAGAGCGAGATGATATGGAATTTTACGATGGAATAAAACATCGTCCTATAGTTCGTATATCGGATAGTGAAAAAGTTTTGGTCAAAGATAGTAATGAGACCGATGCTGCAATACAACGAGTATTTGATACCTTAAAAGGCGAACGTCTGGGCTTGTTGTTGTCAGGAGGTATGGATTCGGCAACTTTGGCTTCCTATATGAAGGGATGTGATGCATATACATTCCGTTTCTTAGGAGGCGAGTTCCAAAAAGAAGAACTGCAACGTGCTGAGCGTTTTGCCTCATATAACCATATGACTTTACATTATGTGGATATTAATTGGGAAGAAGTTCAAAAGGTTTTGCCGATAGTAATGCAAAGTAAGGGTGCTCCTGTACATTCTATAGAACCTCAGTTATATATAGCAGCGAAACAAGCTCAGAAGGATGGTATTACTCGTTTGATAATTGGCGATGGTAGTGACTATGTGTTTGGAGGCATGGATAAATTACTATCCAAAGATTGGAACTATGAGGAGTGGAAGAATCGCTTCATTTATTTGAATCCAAATAATATACTTAAAAATCCGGGAGATTGGGAATATTTGTTTGAGCGGTATCGGATTGATGAAACTAACGTGGATTGGTTTACTATGAATGATGTGATATCTACGGAGGAGAGTTATAGTTCCTATGAAAATGCTTTTGCCGCAGTGCAAATTCCTTATACGGATCCGTACGAAAAGTTGAAACTATCTGAGCCTCTGGATTTGAAACGAATTAGATCGGGCGAATCTAAATATGTGATACGTGAACTCTTTAAGAAAAAGTATCCGGATCTTCCTCTACCGGAAAAATTACCGATGCCGCGCCCGGTAGATATCTATTTCAAGGATTGGTCAGGTCCGACTCGTCCGGAGTTCCGTAGAGATATTGATATGGATTCGCTAACGGGAAATCAGAAGTGGTTGCTGTATTGCTTGGAGGAATTCCTAAATATGGTGGATCCTATAAAGGTCGGTTATACAACAGGTGTGTATGACTTGTTTCATATAGGTCATTTGAATCTGCTGCGCAAGGCAAAAGAGCAATGTGATTATCTGATAGTAGGAGTTTCTACGGATGATCTAGTAGAGTATAAGGGCAAACGTTCTGTTATTCCGTTTGAGGAACGCAAAGAGATAGTAGGTGCTATCAAATATGTGGATGAAGTTGTCACTCAAGAGAATATGGACAAATTAGGCGCGTGGAAGAAGTACCATTTTGATGTGATGTTTGTTGGCGATGATTGGAAAGGAACGGATAAGTGGAATAAGATCGAAGCGGAGTTGGCAGAAGTTGGTGCCAAAGTACTTTATTTCCCTTATACTAAAGGTACAAGTAGTACGTTGATAAACGAGACATTGATTCGTTTGCGCGAAGAAAATCAATAATGGAAGATTTACGTAAATATAATCCAGAAGGCTCAACACTCCGCAAAGTTCAATTGCGGATGTTAGATATATTACAGGTCATTGATGCTATTTGTCAAAAGCATAATATCCCCTATTTTTTAGATGGAGGATCCTTGATCGGAGCTGTACGTCATAAGGGATTTATACCTTGGGATGATGATTTGGATATAGCTGTAATGCGGGATGACTTTCTTCGCTTACGGAAGATACTTCAGCAAGAGTTACCTACAAATTTGGTATATCAAGACAGCACTACGGATTATGATTATCCCCTATTGATAGGGAAAGTACGAGATACAAGGTCTTATTTTGAAGAAGAGTTTACGCATAAACTGAAACAGAAAGGCATCTACGTAGATATTATTCCAATGGAGAAGGTTCCTTCTTTGAAATGGAAAGCGAAATTGGACTATTGGTATGGGCATTGTTTTCGTGCTATCCATAACTATACGGATACAAAAGATAAGATACTTTCTTGTTGTGTAATGCCATTTGCTTGGACTCTTGTACAATTAACACGCTTTTTTAATCATTTGAGTAATAGTACGCAGATAGCGCATATGTATGGGTGGAAAGCATATAATGGTTTTTCTTCATTAGACGTCTTTCCCGTTAAGCGCATTCCATTTGAGAATATTGAAGTGTGTGTACCTAAAAATCCGGATGCTGTTCTTAATGCCCTTTTTGGCAACTATATGCAGATCCCACCAGAAGAAAAGCGTTTCACGCATACCGGTAAAATTGAATTCTACGACTGATGCCACTTGTTTCGATTATAGTACCCATTTATGGCGTAGAGCGGTATATAGCGCGCTGCGCGGTGAGTTTGTTTGAACAGACCTACAAGGATATAGAATATATCTTTGTCAATGATGCTACGCCGGATAAGTCGATAGAGGTTTTACGGACCGTTATGGTGCGTTATCTGGAACGTGCAAAGGCTGTACGGATCGTTGAGCATCCGAAAAACAAAGGTCTTTCTGCGGCACGAAATACGGGCCTAGACCATGCGAAGGGGGATTATATCTGGCATGTGGACTCGGATGATTATGTAGCTACGAATGCTGTGGAGAAATTGGTAGAGGTGGCAGAAAAACAGAGTGCGGATATCGTTATTTGTGACATCAATATTTTAACGACAAAAGGCATTGAAACGGAGCGAGTTACGTATAAAGATAAAGAGGATTATATCCGTCGTTTGCTTCAACATACTCAAAAATGTGCGCATTGGAACAAATTCTACAGCAAGTCCTTTATAGACGAGATAGGAATTCGCAGCGATGAACAGATACGCATGGCTGAGGATTATGCGGTGACGCCGCGCCTGCTATACTGTGCGAAACGGGTAGCTATATTGCATGAACCGCTTTATTTCTACGAGACAACGAACCAAAGTTCGTACGTGCATAACTTAAGACGTGTGTCAATAGAAAGTCATCGTAGAGCAGAAGGTATATTAACGGAATTTTTTGCAGATAAACCGGAGTATGCAGATATAGCAGCAATCCTTTCCCAGCGGAGTATTACCTCTTTGGTTAAAAACTCAAACAAGGAAGGATGGCAAATGATAGCGGACGTGTATAGCGATAGTATGATGCGTTCCGGCAAAGGCATGACGCTCGTCAATCGTAACATTTATGCCTTGTTTAAGAACCATCATTGGTGTCTATTGCAGGCATTTATGAAGTTGTATCATTGTGTAATGCAGGATAGGCCATGATAAGGGTGATTTTACAAGGCGGTTTGGGAAACCAGATGTTTGAGTACGCGGCGGCGTATGCTTTGTCGCAGAGGAATAATGTACCCTTTTCCTTGGATATGTCCTATATGGATGTTTTTGGACATAAGTCGTGGTGTCGCCCATATGAGTTATCGGTTTTTGCGTTGCACAACGCAGCTACCTTCACGCATGATAAGCGTTTGGCAGTACGTATTCTACCTCGTTTGAGAGCATGGTGCAGTAAGAAAGGGATATTGACTTTAGGCCGATATGTGTTTGATGTTGAGCAATTGGATCAGGCACCGAACTGTAAGTCTCTTATCCTATTCGACTACTTTGCCAATGCGCATCTCTTTGAGTCATATAGGGAAAAGTTACTACAGGCTTTTACGTTTGCTCAGAAGCCGAATGAGGCGAATGCGATATTGCTCAAAGAAATAGCATCAACCAATGCAGTGGCGGTGCATATTCGTCGCGGAGACTATTTGAATAATGCGAATGCGAATGTGTTTTACCATCCGACGGTTGAATGGTACCGGCGCGCGATGGGGCAGATAGAACAGCAGGTGAAGGCGCCGCATTACTATTTCTTCTCCGATGATAGCGCATGGATGAAGGAACAATTTGCGGATGTACAGAACGCGACATTTGTGGACTGCAATCATGGCAAGGAGGCCTATAACGACATGCGTCTGATGAGTGCGTGCAAGCATAATATCATCGCGAACAGTTCGTTTAGTTGGTGGGGTGCGTGGCTGAATACGAACCCTGAAAAGATCGTTATAGCCCCGTCGAGGTATTACATGAATGATGAGGGGAATAGAAACTATTTGACGCGGATGATACCCGTTAATTGGATAACAATGGAATAATATGCTAACCGTTATTATTTGTACATATAACCGGGCGAAGTATATCGGCAATCTATTGGAGAGTATTGCTGCGAATGATATGCCTAAAAGCGCGTATGAGATCGTGCTGGTGGATAATAACTGCACGGACAATACCCGCGAGATATGTGAGGCATTTGCGAAGGCGCATAAGGATGTGAATTTCCGTTATGTAGTGGAGCCGGAACAAGGACTATCTGCTGCACGGAATAAGGGTATCAAAGAAGCGAAAGGCGACCTGATTGTTTATGTGGATGACGACGCGTTAGTCGATACTTGGTATCTGCGGACTATAGTCGATTATATGGATGCTCATCCGGAGATAAGTGCTGTCGGAGGGCCGATTATTCCTTCGTATGAGGATCCCCAGGAACCGAAATGGATGACGCGCTATACGAAGGAGTTGCTGTGCGGCTATTTGTATTTTGGAGAAGAAGAACGTTCTTTCCCCGGTGAGCGTTATCCGGGCGGAGGCAATGCGGCCTATCGCGCAAAGGTTTTTGAGCAGGTAGGATTATTCAATACCTCATTAGGTCGTAAAGGAGATGGTCTGATGGGTTCGGAAGAGAAAGATATCTTTGATAAAATGCGGGCGCAAGGGATGCGATTTATGTATTTACCGAAGATGATCCTGCATCATATTATTCCGCAGAAGAAATTAGAGCGCGATTATTTTGATCGTCTGACCAAGCAGATTGGTATCAGCGAGCGGCAACGAACGCTCGCTATCGGTAAAGGCAAATACGCGAAGCGTTTGTTTGCAGAGTTCGCCAAGTGGTGCGGAACGATGGTGTTGCTTTGCGGTTATACAATAAGTTTCCACCCCGGGAAGGGATGGAAACTCGTTCAATTCCGTGCAAACGTCACACGTGGTTTACTTGGCCTTATTCGGTAAATAGCCTTTCCACAACGGCCACGTTATACCTCCTATTGCGATTAAGAGCAGTAGGATGGATAAGGCATAACTCCATTTATCTAACGTTAGCGCTTCCGGCACAAACTCCATTTTAATCGTGTGTTCACCGGCCGGGATGACTGCGGCACGGAGCACATAGTTCACACGTCCCATGGCTATCTCTTTGCCGTCCACATATATATGCCAGCCTTCCGGATAATAGATCTCGGAGAAGACAGCCACGCGGTCATTTGTCACATGCGCGGAGTAGGTGAGTGCGTTAGGTTTGTAGTCCGTCAATACGATCTTATCTGTTTCATTCGGCTGCGGCTGACAGGTCAGTACATCGCGGAAATGCTCATCGGCTACTGCGGACTTGGTCAGATCCAATGTGTTAAGCGCCGCACTCTCATCATCGGGCGTCGGCACAAAGAGCACTTCGTTCACAAACCACGCATTTCCTATCGCATCGGGATTCGGATAAACGCCCTGGCGCGTAACGATATACTTGGTGTTGAGCATGTTGAGCACATTCCAGTTCATCTTGGAGATGTGTTCGTCAATGAGGTCTTGGTAGCGGCGTAATTTTACAGCGGAGTAGCCTCCAATCGATTTAAGACGGTAACTGGTGCGCGCGTCATTAAAGGTGTTTGTATTGAGGTTCAGCACGCGATAGTCCAGGCTCTTATCTTGGAGGATCTGTTCCTCCCATTGTTGCATCTTAAAGAACGCTTCGTTGTCTTTTGCTTTGACGAAATTATCGTTATTAAAGAAACGTTTGTCCACAGGAACCAGATCAGCCAATATTAACACGGCTAAACCCGTATATAATATTGTATTGGTAATTGGTGATTGTTGATTTTTAGTTTGCTGCCAAGCGTACCAATAAGTAAGTGCAAAGCCCAATGCCACAAAGAGCAAACTACGCCATGCGTCGGCTTTTGCCATCGCTACGCGCTGGTCTAAGACAGCGTCGTACAACCACTGAGGCATTTGGCCTTTCCATTGGGCATCGTAACTGCTGGTCATATCAATGCTGCCGGCAAAGAGTGCGGCAAAGAGACAGATCCCCGCGGTGATGCCTCCGGCGATGAGGAGGTTCGGACGCAGTCTTTTCCATTCTATCTCTCCGGATACGATGCGTTGGAGCGCCATGAAGCCGAGGAGCGGCATCGTGATCTCTGCGACGACGAGGATGGACTCCACCGCGCGGAACTTATTGTACATCGGGAAGTAGTTGAAGAAGAACTCCGTGAGCCACATCATGTTCTTTCCCCATGCGAGGAAGATGGACATGAGTGTCGCGAAGAGAAGTGCCCATTTATACGGGCCGGGAACGATGAGTAAACCAAGCACGAAGAGGAAGCATATAATCGCACCGACATACACGGCTCCGGAGGTAAACATCTTTTCTCCCCGATAGGTGGGCGCATGTTCGCAGAATTGCTCTGCGTCGCGTTTCGGGACTCCTTGTTTACGCAGCGCTTTGCATAGTTCGGAGTCTTTGCCGACATTGTATCCGCTGGCTCCGCCTTCCCAGTTGGGGATGAGGAGCGTCATCGTCTCGCCTTTGCCGTAACTCCAGTCGGTCGCATATTTGATATCCAAACCTTCCGCAGGGGCTGCCTCTGCTTGTTTGGTGAGTTCGCTATGCCCGCCGCGCATGGTCTGCTTGAGATACGATTGGTTCATCTCCATCCAACTCCATTTGGTACCCAGGATCAGAACAAGGCATGCAAGGCATATAGCAACACCGATGCCTAAGTCTTTCCAGCGTTTCTCTTGGATATGGATATAGAGTTCGGCTATTGCCATTACGCCGATGAGGAGCATGATATAATAGGTCATCTGCGGGTGGCATACGACACCCAGAAAACTGAATAGCAGTACCAAGGGTACGCCCAACCAATACCGTTTGCGGAAGATAGCATACACACCACCGATGACCGGAGCCAGATACCCGATAGCCATCGCTTTGGTAATATGTCCGGCAGGAATGATAATGAGGAAATAGGAACTCAGACCCATCGCCAAACCGCCTGCTATACTGAGCCATGGGTTGACGCCAAAACAGATCAGCATCAGGAAGAAGCCCAAGAAATACGCGAATAACAGCCCTGCGGGTTGCATCGTTCCTATCATACCGGCGTGGGCGATTTTCTCAATAGCTACGCGCAAGGAGTTGGATGGTAAATGACCTGTTATCTGGAAAGTAGGCATACCACCGAACATAGAGTTAGTCCACCAACTCGTCTCCCCTGTAGTTTGATAATATTCACGTGCTTCTTGTGCTGCACCTTTCCAGTTACTTACATCGCCTGCCTGCAGCACTTTACCTTCCAAGAGCGGGCTGCAATAGATTACGGCGAAGGCAATGAATACCACTATGGCCGTCAAATATGGCGCTATTTTCTTCCAGTCTATCTTCATTGTTTAATCATTTTGCGTATTTCACATAGTTCATCCTTGACGCGCAGCAGGATTTCCAAAGCCGCTTGGCGTTCGTCGGATTTCTTTTCGTTGCTTTTGAGTTCTTTGCGGATGGCCTCGATGCGCGTGATTTTCAGATCGTCGCGGATATAGCGGATACGTTTGATGACTTCCTGGTCGGCCCGCGTGTAGTAGCGGTTGCCATGCCCGTCTTTACGCGGGTTGAGTTCATCAAACTGCTTCTCCCAATATCGCAACGTGGTGGCGGGCACACCCGTCTCCTGTTCGGTCTCGCGCAGCGAGTAATATATCTTTTCAGTATTCAGCATTCAGTAATCAGTATTCAATTATTTGCAGATTTTCAATTTCTGACCTTCCCGAATGTTGTCACTCTTCAGGCCATTCCATTGCTTGAGTTGCTTCACCGTACAATGGAATCGTTTGGCAATACCGCCCAAGGTGTCGCCTCGTTTGATCTTGTAATACGTGATTCCGTTCGCGCGGTAGGCACCGTTGATAGAAGTGACCTTCGCCATGTCGATCTCTGCGCGGCGGTTATTGATGAGGCTGTCGGCTTTGTAGGCGAGAATGGAATCCTGCTGGTCAATGAACAGACCTACTTTATCGGACGGCAGGCAGAGCGCGTAGGCATTGCCTCCCGGGAGGATGTCTCGCGAATACTGCGGGTTGAGGCGACGCAGTTCATCCATGCTGATATACAGGTTCTCGCTCACCTGTTGCAAGTGCAGCCGCTGCGTAGTACGGATCGTGTCGGTGATCATCGCTTTGTCCTCTATCGGAGCCTTGCAGATACCGTGCTCCTGACCGTAGTTCATCGCGTAGTTGGCGGCGATGAAGATTGGCACATAGTTGCGGGTCTCCAAGGGCAGGAACGGATAGATCGACCAGAAATCGCGCTTACCGCCGGCACGACGGATAGCTTTGTTGACGTTTCCGCTACCGCAGTTATAGGCCGCGATGACGAGGTTCCAGTCTTGGTACACGTTGTACATGCTGCTTAGGAAGCGACAGGCGGCATCGGTCGCCTTGAGCACATCCATTCGTTCGTCGACCAGCGAGTTGATTTCCAAACCAAACAGTTTACCGGTAGCCGGCATGAATTGCCATAGACCTGCTGCTCCGGCATGCGAACGGGCCATCGGGTTGAGGGCCGACTCGATGATAGGTACGCAGCGCAGTTCGTACGGCAGGTTATAACGGGCGAGGGCTTCCTCGAAGATCGGGAAGTAGTACTCGCTCATGCGCATGAGGCGCGCAACCTGTTTGGGCTTATTCCTGACGTAACGCAAGATGAATGCCCGCACCCGTTCGTTATACGGCAACTCGATGACGCATGGCAAAGCTTGCAGACGCGCCTTATAGACGGAATCGGGTAAGATAACCGTGTCATGCAATGAGACGCAATCGGTCGTGTCCAACCATCTCAGGCTCCACTCCAGCGAACGCATCTCAATGTCCGAAAGGGCGCTGTCGTTCCACGAGAGATAGAAAGGCGGGATAGGTTCAATGATCGCTTCAGCCGGCACGATGGTGTCTGAGAGTACACTATCCGCGACTTGCATAGGCACTAACTCCAAGGACTCCACATCGGTAGAATCGTTGGCAATGCTGTCGGTTACTACCTCTTGCGCATGCATCGCGGCGATGCAGCAGAGGGAAAAAAGTATTAAAAAGATCTTTTTCAAAACTGTATAGCTAATTTTAGTTCAGCACTTTGTTGGCGCTGATAGTCATAATAAATCTGCGGTTCTATATTGAGGGATAAATCGGGTGATATATCGTAATCAAAGAGTTGGGCATCTACATATGCATCGATGAGGGAGAGCGCATACACGATCACAACGGCCAATATCGAATAGTCACGGTAACGCCGGAAGATCTGCTGCTGGTTATTGAGCGTCTTCACCCATGTACTCGCTCCTCCTACGCGCTGCAGGTTGTAGCCGTCAGGGATGACGGCGATGTAACTCTTCGCGGGATCTTCGGTCACCGTACCTGCCTGGATATCGTTATAGAGGTCGAGGTAGGCCATCTTGTAATTGGTGTAGCGGTTTTGGGTCCAACTGATGGCGTATCCGCATCCCATGAACGCTCCGTACACGATCGGCAGTTTCCAATAGGACTTGTTATAGATCTGTCCTGCGCCCGGGCAGATGACGCCTAACCAGACGGCCTTGATGGCGTCGGGTTTCTTATAAAAGGTGCTATCTGCCGGTTGCTGTTGGGCTTGCGTCAGCAACGGGAGCATCATCAGTACTATGTAGAGCCAGCGTTTCAACGGATCTTTGCGATGATATCCTCCAATTCCTCATTGTCTGTAAAACGAATGATGATTTTTCCGGCTTGTATCTTCACTTTATGACCGATTTTCTCACTCAATTCGTTTTGTAACTCATCGTAGGGGTTGATAGTCGGTTTGGCGGGTTTCTTCTCGTTCTTCCCTTCTTGAACGAGTGCTTCTACTTTGCGCACGGAGAGTCCCTCGCGCAGGATGCGCTGATAGAGGGCTAACTGGCGTTCCGCCGAAGGAGTACCGAGGATAGCGCGGGCATGACCCATATCGATTTTCTTCTCTTTGATACCCACCTGTATCTCTGCCGGCAGTTTGAGCAGACGCAGGTAGTTGGCTACCGTCGCGCGCTTCTTTCCTACGCGCTCGGACATACGTTCCTGCGTGAGGTTATAGTCATCCATGAGGCGTTGGTAAGCCAAAGCGATCTCGATAGCGTCCAAGTCTTCGCGCTGGATGTTCTCGATGAGGGCCCATTCCATAACCTGCTCATCTTTGGCCGTGCGGATATACGCAGGGATGCGCTCCAACCCCGCCATCTTACTGGCGCGGAAACGACGCTCACCGGCGATGATCATATAGGTATCGTCCCCGTTATCGCGAAGCGTGATAGGCGAGATGACGCCATGCTCGCGGATGGAGTCCGCCAATTCTTGCAGTGCCTCCTCATCGAAGGTGCGGCGCGGCTGATCGGGGTTGGCTACGATCTTCGCCAATTCGATCTCCGAGATAGAACTGCCGCCGTTGGTATCTACATGCGAGGTGTCGATGAGTGCATCGAGGCCTCGTCCGAGTCCTGTCATCTTTTTCATAAGGCTTGTCGTTTAATAAGTTCTTTAGCCAAGGAGGTGTAGTTCTGCGCACCTTTCGATGTGGGGTCATAATCGAGCACGGACACACCATGCGAAGGTGCCTCGCTGAGGCGTACGTTACGGGCGATGACGGTGTTGAACACCAGGTCGCCGAAGTGACGCTTCACCTCTTCGTACACCTGATTGCTCAGGCGCAGACGATTGTCGAACATCGTCAGCAGGAAGCCTTCGATCTTCAAGGCCGGGTTGAGTTTCGACTTGATGATCTTGATGGTGTTCAGCAGTTTGGCGATGCCTTCGAGGGCGAAGAACTCGCATTGTACAGGGATGATGACGCTGTCGCTGGCCGTGAGGGCATTGACGGTGATCAGACCGAGAGACGGACTGCAGTCGATGAGAACGTAGTCATAGTCATTGCGGATGGGTTCCAGTACGCGTTTGAGTAAGGTTTCGCGGTGCTCGAGATTCAGCATCTCTATCTCTGCGCCTACCAGGTCGATATGACTTGGGATGAGCCATAGGTTTTTGGTGTTGGTCGCTACGATAGCGGTGTGCGGATCAATGCCGTTCACCAGACACTCGTAAACGGTGTTGTCCAGTTCTTTGATCTCAACACCCAAACCCGACGAGGTGTTCGCCTGCGGGTCGGCATCGATGAGCAGCACACGCTTGCCCTGATTGGCCAGAGCAGCTGCTAAGTTGATGGAAGTGGTCGTTTTGCCGACGCCTCCTTTTTGGTTTGCTAATGAAATGATTTTACTCATATAGTTGTTGTATTATTGTTTCTGCTTCTATCTGCCGGCAGGCATAGTTGCCGTATCGGCAGTGGTTTGTTCCGTGGCACGTACAGGGACGGCATCGAAGGTCGTTACGCTGGATGATATCTTCGCTGCGTTGTTTCCAACCGGCGAAACCTATCATCGGGTGGGTTGCGCACCACACACTGATGGCACGAAGGCCCACAAGACTCGATAGATGCTGGTTCGCACTGTCCATACAGATCATCGCATCGAGTTGGCGCATCAGTTCCAGTTCTTCTTCCAAAGCCAACTGTCCGGCGACACTCTCGGTGCGCGGAAAGACGGAAGCCCACTGGCGTAACATCTCGCATTCGACCGCGCCTGCTCCGAAGAGGAACACCCGCGTGTCGGGGTCTTGCGTCAAGCGCTCAATGATCTCTTTTGTCACGCGGTAGGGCAACATGTTCGATCGCGATTTGGCGAAAGGCGCCAGACCTATCCATCGTCCTTCTTTCACGCCGAAGCGTTCTTCGATCGTCTGCGCGGCGGTGCGGTTGACCTTGATGGCTTCGAACGCTCGGTCGGCCTCCAAACCTGCACGACGGAAGGTCTCTTCGTAGCGGTCGAACTCCGTCGGGAGATCTCTTCGGATACCCCATACGGTGATGAAATGTTTCCGGATACGCCCGTAGCGGATGCGGGTCACTTTCTTTCCGCTCAAACGCATCAGCAGGTCAAAAACCCTCGTGCGGAGCACATCTTGCAAGTCAATGACCACATCGGCTTCATGCCGCAGGTGTCGCCAAAGACGCCATACCCCGCGCCAGTTAAGGTGATTGTCCACCTCCCGAAACACCACGTTCGGCATGGAAGCGAACATCGCCCCGAGTTTTTTCTTACTCGCTACAATGAATCGCTCATTCGGATAGCGATGACTAAGCGAAGCGATTACGGGAACCGTCATCGCCACATTGCCTAATGTTGCCAAACGAAGAATCAGATACGTCATTGTCGCGTGTTATTGTTCTTTCCATTCACTCCAGGTTGCCCCGAAGAAGTAGGTTAATGTATCGCCGAGTTGGTAGTCTTTTACGGCTATCAGGTTTCCATCCTGTATGTCGGTGATAGTCGCATCGGGTGTGCGGACAGTTAAGTAAATACGTCCCTGCGAAGTACTGCCGTTGTATTCGTAGTTCATCTGCGCGGCTGTCTTGTCGCTCAACGCGTCCTCTTCGTAGTAAACCGTTCCCAATTCCTCGTACACCTCAAAATGATCGATCGTGTCATGCATGTAGATACCACCTCCGACGAGCAGTTCACCGTCATAGTCACCGGTGAGTACCACCTCTGCGCGGTTCATCGGTTCACCGGCTTCGGCAGTGATGGTGATAACCTCTTGCAGGATATGTCCTGCTACCAACAGACTGTCGTACTCCAAACGGAAGACGAACTTATCCGGCGTCTGCTCGAGAATCGTCCATCGGTCGTAGGGCCCGCCGATATACGTCGTGTCGTTCGCCAGCACGATCAGTCCTCCGGCGCCGCAGGTATGGCCTACTTTGTAGCAGTCCAATCCTTTGCCGTAGTTGATGTGATACGGCAAACCAAGCACGTGCTCGCGGTAGTAAAAACTATCCACAATAAGTTCCGGCGAAGCCTTGAGCCACAGATCCACACCGTTCGACGGGTTCTCGGCCTTCAGCGCAGGTCCGTACATACGCCATGCGGCAAACTCGTTCTCCCAAGCGAAATCATCCTTGCGCTCCGGCACAAAACGACCGAACACTTTGGGCTGTACCGCTTGTTGATGACAAGCCGTGAGGCTTAAAAGAGCGAATATGATAAACAGGTACTTTTTCATTTCGGTTGTCTTCCAATATAGGCGAGTATTCCGCCGTCTACATATAATATCTGTCCGTTAACCGCATCCGAAGCGTGGCTCGCTAAGAATACCGCTGGAGCACCGAGTTCATCGGCTTCCAACCAACGGCCGGCAGGAGTCTTCGCGCAGATGAACGCATCGAACGGATGCTTGCTGCCGTCGGCTTGCGGTTCACGCAGCGGTGCTGTCTGCGGGGTAGCAATATATCCCGGTCCCAGACCGTTGCATTGGATGTTATACTCGCCGTACTCCGAGCAGATGTTACGGGTCAGCATCTTCAATCCACCTTTCGCTGCGGCGTAGGCACTGACGGTCTCGCGTCCCAACTCACTCATCATCGAGCAGATATTGATGATCTTTCCTTCGCGGCGCTCCATCATCTCCGGCAGCACAGCTGCAGAGACGATATAGGGTGCTACGAGGTCAATGTCGATCACTTGCTGAAACTCCTCGCGCTTCATCTCATGCATCGGGATACGCTTGATAATTCCGGCGTTATTGACGAGAATATGAATCGGTCCTACTTCCGTATGGATCTGCTCTACGAGGTCTTTGACAGCCTTCTCATCGGTCACGTCGCATACATAGCCATGTGCGTTATGGATACCCTCGGCGCGGTACAATTCATAGGCTTTATCGATGGCCTCTTGACTGCGGGCATTGAAGATGATATTGTCTGCGCCGGCCTGTGCGAACGCTTTCGCGATTGCAAAACCGATACCGTAACAACCACCTGTTACCCAGGCGTTCTTGCCTTCCAAAGAAAAGAGATTTTTCATATCACTTGAGATCTGTTATTTTACTAAAATCCTGGTCTCCGTAGTCGAGGTTCTCACCGCCCATACCCCAGATGAAGGTGTAGTTATGGGTTGCAGCAGCGGAGTGGATGGACCATTCCGGAGAGAGCACCGCTTGGTTGCCTTTCATCCATATATGACGGGTCTCTTCGACCTCGCCCATGAAGTGACAAACGGCCTGCTCTTCGGGTACCTCGAAATAGAAATACGCTTCCATACGGCGGCTGTGTACATGCGCCGGCATGGTGTTCCATACGCTACCCGTTGCCAGTTCGGTCATACCCATCTGCAGTTGGCAGGTCGGCAGCACTTGGTTGACCAGCATCTTGTTGATGTCGCGTTCGTTGCTCATCTCCAGACTACCCATATGCGCTACCACGGCATCGGCTTTCGTCACTTTCTTATCCGGATAGGTGCAATGCGCCGTGGTAGAGTTGAAATAGAAGAGGGCCGGCTTATTGGCATCCACACTCTCGAACTTCACCTCGCGGTCACCGCGACCGAGGTAAAGTGCTTCTTTGTAGTCTAACTCAAACACCTTGTCTCCGGCAATCACGCGACCTTTGCCGCCTACGTTGAAGATACCCATCTCGCGGCGGGTCAGGAAGAACGGCGCTTTGAGCGGATCGATGGCTTCGAGCAGCAGGGTCTCACCTACCGGCATCGCACCGCCTACGATCATGCGGTCGTACATGGAATACACCATGTTCACTTCGTTCTTTACAAACACGTGCTCGATCAGGAAATCCTTACGCAGACGCGCGGTGTCATAACTCTTTGCGTCTGTCGGATTCGACGCATAACGCACTTCATAATTGGTTTTCATATCATTGTAATTTTGTTTTCTTTTTTATGGGCCACATCCATACGAAGTTCACACTCAGGTCCATGGGACTCGCCATAGAGAAATGGTCCGTGAGGTTCGTTCCGAAGACTCCCCCGAAGGCATATTCGAAGCGTGCCTCGATTTCATATACGCCTGCGCGAGCGGTAGGAAAAGAGACGCCGGTTCCGACAAGCAGTCCCCAATAGAAGGGATGGTCGATCACTTGATACTCCGTCTGTCCGAGACCGTTCACAAGTTTACCTTTGTTGCCTTCATCTTTGATGCAATAACCGATCTGAGGACCGAGGTTGAAGATCCATCGGCAGGTTCGGCTACCGAAATTCAGATGCATCAAGATCGGCAGGTCGATATAGTGCAAGTTCCGCTCGTAATGATCGCCTGCTTCGTTTTTCTCCGCCCATCCGCGATGCACATAGTTCAATTCCATCTGGAAGGCGCAGTATTTATGTCCGGCATAGCGGAAGGTGATTCCGCCGTTCCCGCCCAACACACAGGCATTGGTGATCGGCGTCATATTCGACACCGTAGGCCGGAACAGCACCGTACTCGCGGTCACTCCGCCATGCACACCGAGGTAAAACTCCCGTGCACGTAAACGGGGTTGGGCCATAACGGTCTGGGTGCCTACGGTAAACAGAAGTCCGATAACGATCAATATGTAACGACTTCTACGCATGCGTTTTGGTATCCTCCGTTGTCCATTTGTTGCCAGCGGATAGGAGATTGCAAACCGATATGTGCTTGTTTCCCGTTAATCCATCCTACGAGAGCCTGCATCAGGTCATAACCCAAGAGGTCATAACGCGGGATCTCAGAGACATGTTCGTCCGAGAAATAGGTCTTCCATAGTTCGTCATATTCCTCGAGAATCGCGTTGCTCGAGAAGAGCGAGGTATATACTGCCGGAACGCGCAGATCCTCTTTGGTCCAACTGAACTGACTGATGATACGGATCTGATAACCTTCTTCCTGCAGTTTGATGATATGCGGGATAGCCATACGCACCATCTGATAGCGATCGCTATGCAGCAAGATGATGTTCTCTTTTTCCGGATCAAGGGCATAGAACGCGGAATCCACCATCAGGTCGTGGAGCGCAAGAGCGGTGTAGGGAATGCCATGCACCCGCATCTGTTTGCGGAAAGTGCGCGAGAAGGCTGAGAGGTCTGCATCCCGCACCTCCACAGCGATACAATTCGCATCGCGCGTTTGGATCCATGCGCATAGACTGTCCGCTTCTTGCTGGTCTGTCGAGTTGAACTGCATCACATACGGATGGTGCTCCAGTTCCAAGTCATCGCTGAACGGCAGGAGTAAAGGCACCTGATGCGCAGCGCACCAACTCGCCATGCGTTCAATCTGAATGGGGTACACCAGACCCAACACACCCTGTACGCTGTCTAACTCCGTGCTGTCGCACAATGCAGCCACACGGCGTTCGCTACGTTCGCTGTCATAGACACGCAGGCGATAGAACGTGCTGTCGTTCTGCAGATCATGGATAGCCAACAAGGCCCCTTGGTAAAACTCCATCATTCGCTCCGCGTTGACGCTTCGTTTGGTTTGACGACTCTCAAAAGGCAAGAGGATCGCCAGTTCAACAACGCGGCGGGTGTCGAACAGGAGACTGTCCGTCATGAGCGAGTCCGCAACAAGACTGTCTACCGCAAGAGTATCGGCAAGAACAGGTGCTACCGTGTCTGTCTCTGCAACCTCCGGAACCACCACCGTCTCTGTCACGGTCGTCTCGATAACCTTCGCCTCGCTCTGCTTGATCACAGGCCGTTTGGTCGGAATCAGTATGATCTCATCGAAATGAAGTCCGCGTTCGCGCAACTGCGGATTCAGACGAATGATATCCGCCTGCGGTACATTGAAGTTCACGCCGATGCGGTACAGACCAATACTGCGTTCCACTTGATAGCGGTACACTTCTTCCCCGTTGATGGTGTCCAGCGGGTAGTTCAACATCTCCTGCGCCTTTGCCTGAATAAAGAGCAAAGAACAAAGAGCAAGGACTATAAATGCTTTACTTTTCATATCTACGTTTTCTAATAACAAACACTATGCCGCCGATGAGCGCCAGGATGGCCACAGGGCTGATGGTGCTTATCAGTTGTATCTTCATTCGCTCGTCATGAGCGCGTTTGTCGTTGAGCAGACGCAGGGCAACGCTTTTCTCGCGCAGCGCGATAAGTCCTTCGGCATCGGTGAGCCAAAGTACGGCATTGACTACCAGGTCGCGGTTGGAGAACTGCATGCCGCTATAGCGGTCGTAACCCATCGGCAGGGCTTGGTTCTTCTGCAGCTCATTGATCACGATGCTGCCGGAAGCGATGACCACCTGTCGCGTAGGCACACCGGTCTTGCGGATAGCTTCGTCGGTCTCCACTCCTTCGGGCACCATCCGGTGGGCATAGGCGCTGGCGAAAGCACCTTCGAGCGACACGGCTACCGGCACATATTGGTATTTGAACTCCGACATATCGGGATTCATATCGCTCAGGTTCACTTCTCCCGGCGTAGCGGTCACCCGACTGGCCGTACTGGTCGCCAACAAGATTCGTTTCTCAATACCGTCTTCTCCGCCTACCGCATCGATCGGGCTGACGAAGGTACTCATGACTTGTCCCATGTTTTTCGTGATTGGCGAACCTTGACTGGTCAGCAGCAAAGGCGCGTAGGTCCACGGCATGGGTTGGAAATTCGGGTGCTCTGCATCGGAGGACACGTTCACCGGTATGGGCAAACACTGGACATCCTGCACGAGGGCGGGGTTGATACGCACGCCATAGCGGAAAAGCAAGTCCGTGAGTCCGAGGTCTAAAGGAATGATCGGCGTGAAACCGTCTTTCTGCAAGATCTCTTCACTCAGTTGTACGCCGTTCAGCGCCCAAAGAACCGCTCCGCCGCGCATGATATACTGGTCGATGATAAAACGCTCCGCATCACTAAATGCCGTCTGCGGCGCCAGAATGAGAATCGCCTGATAACCGTCCAAGATGTGGGCGTCAATAGCTGATGGCTGAAGGCTGACTTCTGACGGCTGAATACTTCCTCTATCCACCTGGAAGTACTTACTCAGCGCCGACATGAGGTCATACGTATGCGCTTCGTCGGGTTCGCCGTGTCCCTCGAGGATCGCTACCCGCGGCGTCTCGGTCTGCGTCAGCAGATGAAGCGCTTCCATGAAAGCGAACTCCAACTGCTCGATGCTGGCGTTGAGGTTCTCTTCGCCGCTGAGGCCGCGGGTGTTCTTGAGCAGCGTCACCACCGCCCGCTTACCTTTGTACGTCATCAGCGCATACGGATAAACGGTCGTCTGCGCGGTCTTGCCGTTCTGCTCCCGCTCATGGATAATAATCGGTGACAGCCCGAGGGAATCTCCTTTCACCTTTAACCTTTCACCTTTCACCTTTACGACGTCGGCATAGACGTCGAGTTCCTCGATGGTCTCTTCGGTGGCTTTCTTAAGTCGGCGGAAACCTGCATTGAGGTCGCCGTCCAACAAAAGACTCACTTCGATAGGTGCATCGGTCGAACGGAGTAGGGTCTTGGAAGCCTCACTCAGACTATAGTGCTTGTCGTCCGTCATATCCCAACGAATGACAAAAGCATATGCCAGCACATTGGCCAGCACCACACAAACAAACACTATGGTGAGGTTCCTAACCCGCATTTCTCACTTCTCACAGCGAAGCGGTCTCGCTTCTCACTTCTTTATACTTTTCCACACTTCTTCGTCCACAACTACCGGATATTTCTCGCGGAGTTTCTTGATCCACTCTGCCTCCAGGAAGTCCTGATAGTCGGTCGTCACTTTGCCTTTCTCGTCGTCCCAGGTTGCCGGGGCTTTGAGTTTCTTACCTACGCAAACCACGTACGGCAGTTGCTCGTTGGGCGTAAACTCGGCTTTCTTCACTTTCAGACCAAACTTATCCACAGCAGCGTTCTTGCCTTGTTCCCAAAGACCGCGTTGCGCCTTCACATACGTCACGCTGTCTTGGTTGATACGGTGAGCGATATAACTCTTCACGGAATCCGGATCGGCACTCTTGATAATCGCCTGAGCAGCCTTCGCGCTGTTCTTGTCCTTGCACTGCAGCAACCAACCTTTGAAGCGCGGTGCGTCCCATTTATAGTTTTTCTTGTTGGCTGCGAAGAATTGCTCCAGACCGGCCGTGTCCTTGGCGGCTTTGTCCCAAACCTCACGCAGCGATACTTCGAACAGCAATATACCGTCGTGGTACTCCTGAACGAGGTTCTTCAGTTCCGGATATTTCTCCTCGAGGTGTGCGTCGGCGTATGCTTTCACATCTGCGTCGCTCATCTCTGCCGGCAGGTTATACTCGGCGCGGGTCTTGCGGATAAAACTCTTGTCGGCTTCTTGGGCACGCTCGTCGCGTTGTACTTGACGCTCCACCTGACTGCGGATCGAATCCAGCGGCTGGATGCTGCGTTCGCCTTCTTTGTATAAGATATGCCATCCGTACATCGTCTGGAACGGCTTACTGATCTGACCTACCTCGAGCGCAAAAGCCTGATCTTCGAAGGGCTTCACCATCATTCCTTTGCCGAACCAACCCAGGTCACCGCCGCGGGCACTGCTGCCGCGGTCGTCGGACTCTATCTTAGCAATCTCTGCGAAGTTCTCAGGAGTGACGATAGCGGCAATCGAGTCGATGAGCGCTTTCTTGGCGGCTACGACAGAGTCTTGTCCTTCGCCGCGCGGAGTCATCTTCATGATATGACTGGCCTTCACATCTTTATGGTCGCGCTCCTCTTCTACGAGTACGATATGCCATCCGTATTGGGTGCGGAAGGGGGCACTGATCTTACCTACCTCGGTGTTATAAACAGCCTCTTCCAGCGGATAGACATAGCGGAACGGCGTGATCCATCCTAACTCGCCACCGGTCTCCTGAACGGAAGGATCGGTACTTACCTCGCGTGCTACGACATCAAAGGCCTCTACCGGAAGACGTTTCTCGATGTTCTTCCATTTACCTTTCACTTTCTTTCTTTCGGTTTTCAATTGACCGATCGTCACGCGCTCGAATGCTTCGTTGATCTTCTGCAGTGCGCTGTCTGCCTGTTCCGGTGTAGCCGTAGCGGGACATTGGATGGCGATATGCGCAGCACGGCGGTCTTTGGCCATATGACGCCAACTCATCTCAATCAGACTGTCCATCGCTGCCTCGTCCTGCAGGTACTTCGGCGTAGCCTGTGCACGGTAACCTTTCAGCTCTTTCTTGAAAGCCTCGGTCGTGTCAATACCTTGTGCTTCGGCTTCTGCTACTTTGAGTTTGAAATTGATGAACATGTCCAGGTACTCGTCCATGGTCTTGGGATCGAGCGCACCTGCTTGGTTGTTTTTCTCATAGATGTAGAGGAACTCCTCTGCACTCACCGGTTTACCGTTGATGGTCATCAGCGGTTTGTCTGCAAAAGCCCCCATACTCAGGGCAGCCAATGCAATCGTAAAGAAACATTTTTTCATACTGTATATTTTAATTTTTTTAAGTAAGTTCGTACTGCTATTTTTAGTATGTCCATAACAATACATGTGCCTTTCAGCACAAATCGGCTGCAAAATTACAACTTTTTTTTGATATACGCAAGCGCGCGCACGTTTTTTTGTATTTTTTGCCTTTTTATTTGCATATATGCAATTTTTGTAGTAATTTTGCAACCGCAAAATTGATTCGTTATGGCAATTGAATTGGAAAAAGCATCCGTTCAGCGGGCTGCGGAATGGATACAACAGGCGCAACATATCGTCGTGCTTACCCATATGGCGCCTGATGGCGATGCGATGGGATCGGCGCTGGCGGTGTACAACTTTGTGAAGGACCGCTTCGCTGATGGTGCAAGGACTGTTACCGTCATCGTGCCGAATGAGTTTCCGACATTCTATCAATGGATGCCCGGGGCGAAGGAGATTCTGGTGTACGAGAAAAACAAAGAGAAATGTGACGCCGCGATAGCTGCGGCGGACCTGCTTATCTGCACGGACTTCAACGACCCAAAGCGTATCGGACCCGTTGGTGAGCGACTGCTTGCCCATACCTGCCCGAAGATCCTCATCGACCATCATCCGTATCCGGTGGATTTTGCCGACGAGACCTTCTCTTTCACCGAAGCCTGCTCGGCCTCAGAGATCGTATATCGATTCTTAACAACCATCAGTAATCAGCCGTCAGCCATCAGCACCGAAGTTGCTACCTGTATTTATACAGGTATGATGACCGACACCGGCAATTTCTCCTTCGCTTCCACGCGATGCGAGATATACGAGATCATAGCGGAGTTAGTGCGCGCCGGGGCGCAGAAAGATGCGATTTACAATGCCATCTATAACCAGCATTCCGAGAACCGCATGCGTCTCTGGGGCTATGCCTTGTATCGCAAAATGCGGATCTATCCGGAATACCACGTGGCGCTGATTACCTTGGATGCCGATGAACTGGATCGCTACCACCATCAGGTGGGCGACACCGAAGGTCTGGTGAACATGCCGCTGCAGATCGCGGATGTCTATTATTCCGTCTTTATTCGCGAAGAACGCGCCAAACCAGGCACACCGCATAGCCGTATCCGTCTCTCCTTCCGTTCGCAAGGGGACCGACCCGTAAACTGCTTTGCCAATGAGATTTTCCACGGCGGAGGACATGCCAATGCCGCCGGCGGAGAGCTGTTCGGAACCGTAGGACAAGCCGTGCGCCTCTTCGAGCGCAACATGCCAAAATACCTCCTAACAGTTTAACAATTTAACGGTTTAACAATTTAACGGCTTAACCCTCTCGCTTTGCGAGAGCCATCACTTCCTCAGCGATGCGACGCGCAGAGTCTTTCTGCGCGAGTTTCAGCACGTTGGTATGCAGGTTCTTCAGCCGTTTCTCATCTTTGATGAGCTCCAGCGACGTAGGAATGAGTTTCTCTGCCGCCTCGCTGTCCTTCACCAGCACCGCCGCATCCTTCCGAACGAGTGCCATAGCGTTATGCGTCTGATGGTCTTCGGCTACGTTGGGCGAAGGCACCAGGATAGCGGGTTTGCCGAGCAGACAGATCTCACTGATCGACGACGCACCTGCACGCGAGATAACTAGGTCCGCCTGCGCGTAGCGGTCGGGCATGTCGCTCAGGAAATCCAGACACTCGATATTTTTCGGACTACCTGCCGCTTCCCATGCTGCTTTGCAGGATTCAAAATATACCTTACCCGTCTGCCAAACCACATGGATGTCGCTGAAAGCTGATGGCTGATGGCTGATAGCTTCTTTCATCGCCTCATTGATCGTCCGGGCACCTAAGCTACCGCCGATTATAAGAAGAGTCCTTTCATCTTTCACTTTCTTCCTTTCACCTTGCAGAAGATTTTGCCTTACCGGATTTCCTGTAAGGATGATCTTATCGGCGGGGAAAAAGCGCTCCATGCCTTCGTAGGCCACACATATCTTTGCGGCTTTATTCCGAAGAATCTTATTGGTCACACCGGCGAAACCGTTTTGCTCCTGCAGCAGAATAGGAATACCCATCTTCGCTGCCGCCCACATCGCTGCACCGGAGGCATAGCCTCCGACACCAACCCCTACATCGGGTCGGAAGTCGCGAATGATCCGCTTCACTTGACGGATAGACTTCGCCAAATCAATGAGCACGGACACGTTCTTCCAAGGCTGCGAACGGTTAAAACCGCGTACAGGCAACCCGACAATCTCGTATCCGGCCTGCGGAACACGCTCCATCTCCATACGCCCGAGGGCGCCGATAAACAAGATCTGCGCGTCGGGATCCAACTCCTTCAGCGCGTTAGCGATGCTGACTGCGGGGAAAATATGTCCTCCGGTTCCCCCTCCGGATATCAAATACCGCATAGAATTATTCCAAAATCGGGTTCTACGATTAAAATCGGCTACAAAATTACAGAAAATTTTGCATATGTGCAAGAAAAGTAGTACTTTTGCATGAATTTTTACAAAAGCATATGAAAAAACACTTGTTCCTTTTTTGCCTCTCAGCCCTCGCGCTGACGGCATGCAATAAGGCGGCGCAACAAGAGCCGCAAGTTTCTGTCGGTCACTTGGATACCTACGCCGATTTCCCCTCGCAGTTCATCCAGGCCCGCACCGTTCGGGTGTGGACGCCTTCCGATTACAATCCCGCTAAGCGCTATGACGTGCTCTACATGCACGACGGCCAGATGTTGTTTGATGCAACCACTTCGTGGAATAGGCAGGAATGGGGTGTTGACGAAGCCATGGACTCGCTCCAAGCCCTCGGTCGTATCCGTCCGACTATTGTCGTCGGTATCGACAATACCGGCGAACGGATCGGCGAGTTCTGTCCCGACGATATCATCGAGTACCTGCCGGAAGGCACACCCGTCTATGCCGATTGGAAACCGCAAGGCAATGCCTACTTACGTTTCCTCATAGAGGAACTCAAACCCTTTATCGATAGCACCTATGCTGTCTTTCCCGACCGCGACCACACCTGGGTAATGGGTAGCAGCTGCGGCGGACTTATCTCGTCCTATGCCCTCTGTAAATACCCGGAAGTCTTCGCCGGAGCTGCTTGTCTCTCGACGCATTGTACGCTGGCATATCCGCGCCCTGACCAACCCTCCAAAGAAGTGATGGAAGCCTATCGCACTTACCTCCAAAATCATCTTCCCGCGCCCAACACAGCAAAGCTGTACATGGACCAGGGCGACCAGACCCTCGATGCCTTCTACGGCGAGGCACAAGCGGCCATCAACGAGATGCTGTTGACCGAAGGATGGGACTCCGACCACTTCGAGTACCGCTTCTTCCCGGGACATCAGCATTGCGAAGATGATTGGCAGGCTCGTTTGCCCCTTCCGTTGACGTTTTTACTCCAATAAATGCTTCAAAACCTGCCAAAATGGCAGAAAAATGGCGAAGGCACAATTTTTGTCTTGCATATGTCGGAAAAAAGTTGTACCTTTGCCCCGCATTTTGTGCGCAAAGGCACGAAGATTAGTTGTAAATACTTATACGAGATATGAATTTTATTGAGATTATTACCAAACTATTCGGTAACAAAGCGCAGAAAGATATGCGCGCCATCCAGCCTGTTGTCGAGCAGATTAAGGTGGAGTACGAGCGTATCGATGCGTTGACGAACGATGAACTGCGTGCACGTTCGCAGGCCCTCATGGACAAACTCCAAGCGGCTGTAGCCGACCGTAAGGCACGCATCGCTGAACTGAAAGCATCCATCGAGGCGACGCCTATTGAGAAGCGCGAGAAGATCTACAACGAGGTAGATAAGCTGGAGAAAGAGATCAAAGATGTGTATGAGAAAGTGCTGACGGAGATTCTGCCGGAAGCCTTTGCCATCGTCAAATCCACCGCCCGTCGTTTTGCTCAGAATGAGACCGTCGAGGTGACGGCTACCCAATTGGACCGCGACCTCGCGGCCGACAGCCGTTTTGACTTCGTGGAGATAGACGGCGACAAGGCGATCTATAAGAATCATTGGATGGCCGGCGGAAACGAGATCAAGTGGGATATGATCCATTATGACGTACAGCTCTTCGGTGGTGTGGTACTGCATCAAGGTAAGATCGCCGAGATGGCGACCGGTGAAGGTAAGACCCTCGTGGCAACCCTGCCGGTATACCTCAACGCCCTCACGCACGAAGGTGTACACGTAGTGACCGTCAACGACTACCTGGCCAAACGTGACTCGGAGTGGAACGGACCGATATACATGTTCCTCGGTCTCACCGTCGATTGTATCGATAAGCACAAACCCAATTCCGACGAGCGCCGCAAAGCGTACGCCTGCGATATCACCTTCGGAACGAATAACGAGTTCGGTTTCGACTATCTGCGTGATAACATGGCTACCTCGCCCCTTGACCTCGTGCAGCGCGGACATAACTTCGCGATTGTCGATGAGGTGGACTCCGTCTTGATCGATGATGCCCGTACGCCGTTGATCATTTCCGGCCCTGTGCCCCGCGGCGAGGACCAGATGTTTGATGAATACAAGGATCGCGTAGCGCAACTCGTACGTACGCAGACAACCCTTACCACCAAACTCCTCGCCGAAGCCAAAGCCAAAATGGGCTCGGCCGACGAGAAAGAACGCGAAGCAGGCGAATTGGCACTCTTCCGCTCCTTCAAGGGTATGCCGAAATCCAAGGCATTGATTAAGTTCCTGAGTGAACCCGGTATCAAGGTGCGTATGCAGAAGACCGAAGAGTTCTATCTTCAGGAGAACGAGAAGAACATGCATATCGCGACCGACGAACTCTATTTCGTCATTGACGAGAAGAACAAGTCCATCGAACTCACCGACAAAGGTATCGATGCCTTGACCGGTACTACCGATGACCCCAATTTCTTCGTCTTGCCCGATGTAGGCTCCGAGATGGCGGAACTGGAGAACGATACCGCCATTAGCGCCGATGAGAAGCAGCAGAAGAAAGACGATATCCTCACCAACTACAGCATCAAGTCCGAGCGCGTACACACCGTGCATCAGCTGCTCAAGGCTTACACGCTCTTCGAGAAAGACGTCGATTATATCATCGACAACGGCGAAGTGAAGATCGTCGATGAGCAGACCGGACGTGTGATGGAAGGTCGTCGCTGGTCCGACGGCTTGCATCAGGCGGTCGAAGCGAAGGAGAACGTCAAAGTTGAAGGCGCTACCCAGACCTTTGCAACAATCACGCTGCAGAACTACTTCCGTATGTACAACAAGCTCTCGGGTATGACCGGTACAGCCGAGACCGAGGCTGGGGAGTTCTGGAATATATACAAACTCGATGTAGTCGTTATCCCGACCAACAAACCTATTGCCCGCAACGATATGAACGACCGTATCTATCGCACCAAACGCGAGAAATACAATGCCGTCATTGATGAGATTCAGAATATGGTGGAGCATGGTCGACCGGTGCTTGTAGGTACAACTTCCGTCGAGATCTCCGAGCTCCTCAGTAAGATGCTTCGTCTGCGTCAGATACCGCATAACGTCCTCAACGCCAAGTTGCACCAGCAAGAGGCGCAAGTCGTTGCAGAGGCCGGTCGCGCAGGTGTCGTAACGATCGCAACGAACATGGCCGGTCGTGGTACGGATATCAAGTTGACGCCCGAAGTCAAAGAGGCCGGCGGTCTTGCCATCATTGGTACGGAGCGTCACGAATCCCGTCGTGTGGACCGCCAGTTACGCGGTCGTGCCGGTCGTCAAGGTGACCCGGGAAGTTCTGTCTTCTATGTCTCGCTCGAAGATGACTTGATGCGTATGTTCGGTTCCGACCGTATCGCCGGTGTCATGGACCGCATGGGCTTCCAGGAAGGCGAGATGATTGAGCACTCGATGATATCCTCGTCCATCGAACGCGCGCAGAAGAAAGTCGAAGAGAATAACTTCGGTATCCGTAAGCGCCTCATCGAGTACGATGATGTCATGAATCAGCAACGTAACCTCATCTACGCAAAGCGTAAACACGCCCTCATGGGTGAGCGTATCGGCGTGGATATCACCAATATGATCTATGAGACGGCAGAGAATATCTTCGCCGAGGCCCGTGCGATGAATGACTATGAGGGACTCAAATACGATGCGATGCAGACCTTCGCGATCGAACTCCCGTTTGATGAAGAAGAGTTCAACCGCGGACGTAAGAACGAACTGAGCGATCAGCTTGCTGAGGCAGCTCTCGAGAGCTTCAAGCGCCGCATGGACAAACTCATGCAGGTGGCTGATCCCGTTATCCAACAGGTCTATGAGACCAAGGGTCAGATGTACGAAAACATCCTCATTCCGATCACGGACGGCAAGCGCGTGTATAACATCGCCGTGAACCTCAAGGCGGCCGCTGAGACGCATTGCAAAGAAGTGGTCAAGGAGTTCGAGAAACGTATGCTGCTCTTCGTCATCGACGATGAATGGAAAGAGCACCTTCGCCAATTGGATGACCTCAAGCAGTCCGTTCAGAACGCGTCCTACGAGCAGAAAGACCCGCTGTTGATCTACAAACTCGAGTCGTTCAATATCTTCAAGGGCATGCTCGATAACTTCAACCGCCGTGCGATAGCGATCCTGCTGCGCGGACAGATCCATCAGCAGGAACCCGATCGCGTACAACAGGCGCAACAGCAACGCCGTCAGGACTATAGCCGTTATCGCACCCAGAAAGATGCAGTACAGCAGGCAGCTCAGGCTTCTGGCGCTGCGGCTGCGGCAGGTAGAGACACCCGCGAACAGGTGCATCAGGGACCGATCATCGCTGATAAGAAACCGCGTCCCAATGACCCGTGTCCCTGCGGAAGCGGTAAAAAGTATAAGCAGTGTCATGGCAAAATGGGCGCTGCAGGAGTCTAAGTTTTTAATCATCAATTTGAAATGTAAGATTCTCATAGGAATGTTGTTTTGCGCTGTCACGAATATGGCAGCGCAACAACTATATACGGACACCTTCCGGTTGAACGACCAGAAGATGACGGCGAACATGGACCGCCTCTTGCTCGATATGGTCGCGCAACAGAGCGCTCAACTCCATGCGGGCGACACGATCGACACCCTGACCATCGCCGAACGTATGGCACTCGACTCTATCGAACGGGAAGTGCGGGAGATAGACTCCCTGCGCGCGATGAACGCCGACCTCGTCATCAAGACCGTAGAGCAGATCCCTACCATCCAAGTGGAGAAATCCTGGATCAAAGATGAGGAAGAGGACCGCAACGACGTGCTTCGTTCGATACGCGACATGAAGACCCCCTGGCGGCGCGAGGCGACCGTCATGCTGCAGATCACCCAGAACTACGTCACGCCTAACTGGTACCAAGGTGGTTCGTCATCCTTTGCGGGACTCGCTATTCTCAAAGGATATATCAATTATATCACGGAACGCTTTACGTGGGAAAATACTGGCGAGTGGAGGGCGGGTTGTGCGACCATCTCGGCCGACAGTCTGCATAAGATGAATACCACGGATGACCTGCTTCGACTCTATTCCAAAGCCAACTACCGTATCGTGCCCAAACTCTTCGGCTCGCTCTCCGCAGAGATAGAGACGCGTCTGTTACCGACGTATAAGTCCAACTCCATGACGCTCAAAAGCGGACCCTTCTCGCCGCTTCGCTTCAACGCAGCACTCGGTTTGGACTACAAACCCGTTCCGGGCTTGAGCGTGTCCTTCTCGCCGCTGTCCTATAAAGTAATACATATTATGGATACCGCGCGCGTGATCGCGAAAGACTACGGTCTGGTAGCCGGCACGCAGACGCAACATAATATAGGTTCGTCTATCCGCCTGGAGTATACCTGGAAGCCTGTTCGTGAGTTCGCCATGGAGACGCGCTTCTTCATGTATACCAACTATCATTATGTGGAATTAGACCTCGAGGTGAACTGCGACTTCATCATCAATCGTTGGCTTTCCGCCCGACTGACGCTTCATCCGCGATACGACACCTCGGTCATTATGACGGGAGACACGCACGCCAAGATACAGTTCCGAGAACTGCTTTCAATAGGTTTCGCGCATAAGTTCCATTAAAGGGATTATCGGGTTAGAGGTTTTCCCCGCACAACTCGACGAGTTGTTGCCACCGAACATAGCCTTCGTGGCCGTATTTCCAGATATTGTATTTGATTTTGTCAAGACTCACCTCTTCGCCGAGGTGTGATTTGCTGTAGAATTTATCGGCGTAACAGATAATCTTTTCTTCCAAACTCTGCGGACAATAGTCGCGCTCCGGAATCGGTAACTCTTCGCGGTAAACCTGTTCCAACGTGATACCTGCACCCGTGTGGCGTTCGGCTACCAGTGCATGCTTTGGAAAACCCTCTTGCCGCAGTAACTCCGCACCTAAGAACCCGTGCTCGATATATTTATGTGGCCCGTTGCAATGGATCTTCGGAGCGTTGCAGAAGATGATTCCGATATCGTGCAACATCGCCGCTTCTTCCACAAATTGCCGGTCCACCAAACCCTGCGCCTCCCATTCCGGATGAGCATCAATGATCTTCAACGCACGGTCGGCCACCTGACGGCTATGCGTCACGAGAATTTCCCGTAACTCCGGCGAGTCCGCATAATATTTATCGATGAGCTTAATGTAATCCATTGAGGAAGGATTTGATATCCATGCGTTTCTTACCGGGGATTTGTAACTCGAGAATGGCTACGTTTTCTTCTTTACAGGGAACTACAAGCGCGCCTTTGTCGCTTATCGCGACTTCAAAAATTTTCACGTTCTCGAATACCTGTCCGTTGATTGTCAGATTTGCCCAAGCCGCAGGGTAGGGACTGAGTCCGCGAACGAAGTTATGTACCTCTTCGGCGGTCTTCTCGTCAAACTTGATCTCGCAGTCTTCTTTGAAGATCTTCGGCGCAGGCCGTAATTCCGCAATCTCGGGTTGAGGGGTCGTCGGAACTTCAATACCCTTGTTCTCGCAGTCGATAATCAAATCCACGGTGCGTGTCACCAAACTTGTTCCCATCGCCATCAATCTATCGTGCACGGATCCCACATTCTCGTTCTCGCCGATAGGAATCCGTTCTTGTAGAATCATATTACCCGTGTCGATCTCATGCTTGAGCATAAAGGTCGTCGCGCCTGTCTCTTTATCCCCGTTCATGACCGCCCAATTGATCGGCGCAGCGCCGCGGTACTGCGGTAATAGCGAGGCGTGCAGGTTGAATGTGCCTAGGCGCGGCATCGCCCATACGACCTCCGGCAACATACGGAAGGCCACCACGATCTGCAGATCCGCCTTGTAACTGCGCAACTCCTCGATAAACGCTTCGTCTTTCAACTTCTCGGGTTGCAACACCGGCAGACCCACTGACAGTGCGTATTTCTTTACGTCCGAATATTGCACCTGGTGTCCGCGGCCGGCCGGCTTATCCGGCATCGTCACGACTGCTACTACGTTATACCCGCCTTCTACAAGCGCCTGCAAACTCGCCACCGCAAACTCCGGTGTACCCAAATATACTATTCTAAGATCCTGCTTATTCATAATTTTTCTCTAAACTTTTCGGCTGTTTGTCCACCACCGGACTGAGCGGCCGTATAAACGCGCGAATGATAAGGAATAGTCCGAGCAAGATAAACGGCACACTGAGCCATTGACCCATATTCAACAGGTGGTCCGCTTCGAACGCCTCTTGGTCATTCTTGATAAACTCCAGACAGAAACGTGTCACGAACACGATCTCAAGGAATACCCCAAGCAGCAGTCCTTCGCGTCGCCGCGCATTGGTGTTAAGATACAAGGGCAGCGTCACCGCAAAAGCTACCAGGCAGTACAGCATCTCATAGAGTTGCGTAGGATGGCAAGGCACTGTCTGGCCGTCGCGTACGAAGATAAATCCCCACGGCAGGTCGGTCGGACCACCGTAGATCTCGCTGTTGAACAGGTTGCCCAGACGAATGAGCGCACCCGTGATACACACGCCTATACAAAGTCGGTCCAGGATCCAGAGCCAAGACGTACCAAACTGCGGATAACGGCTGAACTTGAATTTATTCAGTAAGATGGATGCAATGATCAGTCCTATTGCGCCGCCGTGACTGCTCAGACCGCCTTCCCAGATCTTGATGAGCCATAAGGGGTGCTCGATATACGGGTTGCGATATGCAAATTCCCAGCCGAAGAGGTGCCATGGTTCTCCGTACTGGTGCCATTCATAGAACCAACAATGCCCGACTCGCGCACCGATGATCACACCCGCTGCCATCCAGAAGAACAACTGGTCGGCCCATTCTGCGGGACAGTTCTCGCGCTTGTACATCCGCTCGTTGATCGCCCAGCAGACATACAACCCGATCGCCCATAACAGACCGTACCACCGTATCCCTCCGTCGCCGAAATGAATCAACACCGGATCTACATTCCAAACGATACTTAACAAATTAACCATTTAACCCTTTAACCTTTTAACGTGACGCAGTCACCTATTTCCCCCAATTCAACTTGTTACGAAGACTCTTCAGAAAACCGTTGTCGCCGATCTGTACCACTTTCGTGGTGTATGGTGCGCGCTCGATATGCAGACTTACGTCGGTACTGAGCGTCTGACTGCGACCGTCCACAGATACCATGAAACTGTCGTAGCGGCTGCTGACTTTGATGTCTAATTTCCATTCGTCCAGAATGATGATCGGACGAACGGTCAGGCTGTGCGGCGCGATTGGCGTGAGGATGATACCGCGGGACTGCGGAACCAGCAACGGACCGCCGATAGAGAGGTTATACGCCGTACTTCCTGTCGGTGTGGCGATGACCAAACCGTCGGAGTGATAGGTATGCAGCAACTCGCCGTTGATCTTCGTCTCGATGGTCAGCATGTTCGTCAGACCTTGCTTGAGAATGGCTATCTCATTGAGGGCGTTAGGCGATAAGATCAGTCCTTCGCGCTCAATACCGTCTTTGTCCAGCACGGAAAGATGCAGCAGACTGCGTTGCTCGATGGTATATTCACCGGCTACCAACTTCTGAAGAATCTCGTCCAAATCTTCTGTCTGCACTTCGGCCAAAAAACCCAAGTGTCCGCAGTTCACACCCAGGATGGGGATGTTCTTTTTCCCTACTGCGGCGGCTGTGGTAAGGAAGGTACCGTCTCCGCCGACCGACAGCGCGAAGTCGATGGGTTCACCGTACACGTTCTCCGGCTGTTTATCGCCGTCCCAGTTCTCAGGAAAACCCGGGTACTCACGCAGGTCTAACTCCTGCCGCAACTCCTGAGAAAGAAGCACATGTACGCCCTTCTCCGTCATAAAGTCCAATATCCGCCTCACTTCCCGCAAGGTCGTCGACTTCATCGCATTTCCAAAAATAGCAATAGTCATCTTTGCACAATTTGGGTGCAAAGGTACAGAAAAAAAATGACATATGCAAATTTTGCGCATTTTTTTCCTTTTCTTCTTTGCTTGTAGGACTCGCGGTGTAGGCGGATTACCGCTTCGTCGGCGCTCCATCCCCAATATCCTTTGCCGCGCCGTTGGTTCTGTCCTCGCTTCGCTCGAACTTTTCCTTCGCCCCTCGCGTCTCGGTTATCTATTCGTCTAGTAGTCTAGCCGTCTAGTTTACCTTCGCCCGCCCGCGAGCGGCTTATGTCTCATCTTGAGGACATTTTTTCATTTTTATTTGCATATATCAAAAAATATTTGTAATTTTGCACCGCTAAATCGTTTTGCCGTCGCTTACCGACGTAAAACAGAAGGACAAGCGCAAGTGTGCGCTATATAGAAAAAATAAGCGTTTGCTTTATTTGAGGATTCTTTCAAACTTGGACACTTTGAAACTTCATTCCGAGAATATTGCAGAATGCTCACGTTGATACGTGGGTTTTCTGTATATTGGATGAAGTGGGAGTCCAAGCCCGAAAGAACCAATAGCAGTTGGCTCACGTTTTTTTGTGTGCTTTACCTAACATATATCAACATATAAACTTTTAAATCACAACATTATGAAAAAACTATTTACTTTTTTGGCAGTTGCGCTGATGAGTGTTAGCGTGATTGCTTCGCCGGATGCAGAGAAGGCTGAGAGGGTAGATTTCTTTGTTAAATTCCCAGCAGAGAATGCTCCAGACGCAGTAGAGATTATCGGAACATTCGATGGTGGGGCTGGTACTGCTTTGACTTTGAATCCTTCAACCGACTACTTTGAGGCAACGTTCGAGGCTAAACCGTCAGATTGCTTCAAGTTCCGCAGCGCCGGTTCTTGGGAACAAGAGCTCGAAATCTACAACATGGGCTCATGGGTAAAGATCGGTGACCAACAACTTGTATTTGGTGAGCTCTGGGAGGATGCTGCAGAAGGCAAGAGCCTCGGTCTTGACTTCAGCGATCCGGAAGAGTATCGTTGGACTGAAAAGCCTGTGCTTATCGAAAGCGGTTATTGTGGCGATAACCTCACATGGGAACTAAGAAGTGACGGTGTGCTTTCTATTAGTGGTATAGGAGCAATGACGGATTGGCCTTTCTCTCTAGATGTTCCTTGGAATTCTTATCGTTCATCGATTACAGAAGTTTCTATAGGTAACAGCGTTACAAGCATTGGAAATAATGCTTTCTATCATTGTGATGGCTTGACTTCTATAGAGATTCCCAACAGCGTTACAAGCATTGGAAATAATGCTTTCTATCATTGTGATGGCTTGACTTCTATAGAGATTCCCAACAGCGTCACAAGCATTGGAAGTTCTGCTTTCTATGGTTGCTCCGGCTTAACCTCTGTTACTATTGGGAACAGCGTCACAAGTATGGGTGAGGATGCATTCGGCTATTGCTATGATTTGATCTCTGTGACCATCCTAAATGGCGTCACTTCCATTGGGAATTTGGCTTTCTCTGCTTGCTATAGTTTGGCTTCTATTAACATTCCCAACAGCGTTACAAGCATTGGATATGGTGCTTTCTCAGAATGCGAGAGTTTGACTTCTATAGAGATTCCCAACAGCGTTACAAGCATTGGGATTGAAGCTTTCTATGGTTGCAAGAGTTTGACATCTCCGGTTTATAATGCACACATTTTCGCGTATTTGCCTACTTCCTACTCTGGAGCATATACTGTTCCCGATGGCATTGAATCTATAGCCGGAGGTGCTTTTATGCGTTGCACAGGTTTGACTTCAATTGAAATTCCCAACAGCGTTACAAGCATTGGATATGGTGCTTTTTATGGTTGTACTGGCTTGACTTCTCCCGTCTATACTGCTCACTCGTTCGTATTTATGCCAACCGCCTACTCAGGTGCATACACTATACCCGATGGTATTGAGTATATAGGAGGAGTCGCTTTTGGTGATTGCCGTGATTTGACCTCAATTGAAATTCCTAATAGTGTCACAAGTATTGGTGAAGGTGCTTTTGTAAATTGTTTAGGTTTAAAATCGGTTACTATTCCCTCAAACGTCGCAAGCATTGGTAATGGTGCTTTTGCTCAGTGTGACAATCTAACTTCAATTATTAACCTTGCGGATAAGCCACAAATTTGTCCTGAATCCGATTTCGGCAACACGGATCCATTTGGTTACTATATTTACTATCGATGCACTCTCTACGTCCCCGCCGGTTCCATTAATCTCTACAAAGAGGCAAAATATTGGGAAGATTTTGAGACTATTTTACCTAATTCTGCCAAGAATACAGAAACTAAGGATATTCAAACAACGCCCACAGATAATTCAGTGGATGTAACATGGCCAGCGGTTGATGGCGCGTATACCTACGAACTCGTTATCAAAGACAAAGAAGGCAATATTGTTTGCACGCTTATCTTTAACGCGCAAGGCCAATTAACGAGCATAGCCTTCAACGCCCCTGCTCACAATGATGCTCCGCAGAAGACGCAAACAGCCGGCTTTGTCTTTACCGTTACTGGTCTAGAAACTGGAACAGAGTATGACTTGACCATCACTGCCAAGAACGAGAATGGCCTGGAAATAGACAAAAAGAATATTTCCTTCCATACCAGTTGGCCACAAGGCATAGAGGATATTTATATTAACTCTGACAAGTCTGTCAAAGTTCTTCACGATGGTCATATTTACATCCTCCGCGGCGATCACATCTACGACACCCAAGGAAAGATGATAAAATAATCTCCGTCCATTCCGTCCGAATTGTATTCGGACATCCCTCTATTTCAAGGATCAGGCCTACCACAGCTTGGTCCTTTTTTTATCCGCCTTTCTCCAATTAAAAGAAAGGGCATAAAAGAAAGTAACCAAAGAAAATTATAAAGAAAAATCCATGCGGGCTTTAATTATTCTTTCTAAAAATATTATTATTTTATTGATAAATAATAATTAAAAAGGTTTCCTTATAAAGCATTCCCCTCCTTCTCAGCCCCCCCGCTTTCCCATAAAACTAAATTTATTGCAATATTCTTAACTTTTTCTGTCCAAAAAATTGGAAATCCCGCAAAAAAGTTGTACCTTTGCACTCGATTTTAAAACACTCTCCATTTACCCATGATACATACCCAAAACACGGCAACGACACGGACTCGACACGGAATCGGGTCGGGGTTAAATGCAGGGTAAATAGGGGGAGAACCCTACTAAAACAACAACCAGTATGGCAAGAGTTAAACTAAACAAAAAGTACGAGCAATATACAGGCACACCTCCTCCCAACGGAAGTCGGCCTTATCTCACCAATCGTTATGGAGAGACCATAATGTCCCACTATCCTATGCACCGCGATCCGGACTCCCTTACGGCCAACCAAAAAGTGTCCAATGGAGAGTTCGCACAGGCTCGTCTCATCGCGGATGCCGAACTCAACGACCCCGTCAAACACGACGAATGGCTCCGTAAATGGCACGAAGCAACAACCGTCGGAGGCCAAAACTATAAGACGCTCCGCGGCTTTACCATCGCCCAAGTCCGTAAGCAACTGAATGCATAAATCTGCTTTTTTTGTATAAAAATATACAAACTCTTGCATATATGCAAAAAAAGCAGTACCTTTGCACCCGCAAAGGTTAAAAGACGATCATGACCAAACTAAGTGTAAACATTAACAAGGTAGCTACGCTCCGCAATGCTCGCGGAGGAAATATGCCTGATGTACAGCGTTTTGCGGTGGATTGCGAGTTATTCGGAGCGCAGGGAATTACGGTTCATCCGCGTCCGGACGAGCGTCATATCCGTAAGGAAGATGTGTATCAACTCAAGTCGATGGTGACGACGGAGCTGAACGTGGAGGGAAACCCGACGGAGGAGTTCCTGGCGCTGGTGACGGATATTCGTCCGACGCAGGTGACCTTGGTGCCCGATGACCCGAATCAGCTGACGTCCAACCACGGATGGGACACCCGCCGTAACCTCAATTTCCTGAAGGGCGTAGTGAACCAGCTGCATGCCTATCGTATGCGCGTGAGCATCTTCGTTGATCCAGATCCGGAGATGGTGGAGTACGCTTTGCGTACGGGTGCTGATCGCGTGGAACTCTATACGGGGCCGTATGCGGAGCTATTCGAGTCCGATCCCAAGAAGGCGATCGAGAGGTATCGTCCGGCGGCGGAGAAAGCGCATGAGTTGGGTCTGGGTATGAACGCAGGACATGACCTGAACCTCAAGAACCTCAAGCCGTTCATCAAGGCTTTCCCCTGGACCGCAGAAGTAAGTATCGGTCATGCCATCGTATGCGACGCCCTCTATCTCGGTATCCAAGAAACTATCCAAGAATACTTGGACTTGCTCAAATAAATCGTAAATGGTAAATGAATAAATCGTAAATATCTTTATGTTATTTCAAATTGACACAACAGCTTTCATAGAAGAGCTGATCACCCCGGCGGAAGAGCCGATTCAGGAGTCTATTAACTTATGGGAAATGGCGCAGTACGGCGGTTGGATCATGATCATCCTGGCTATATTGCTGGCTGCCGCATGTTATATCTTCATTGCCCGTCTGGTAGTTATCAAGCAGGCTACGCGCGAGGACAAGTCGTTCATGGATCGCATCCGCGATTATATCCATGACGGTAAGATCGACTCGGCGCTGAACCTCTGCAAGCAGACCGACACCCCGTCGGCACATATGATCGAGAAAGGTATCACCCGTATCGGTCGTCCGATGCAGGATGTGCAGGTAGCGGTAGAGAACGTCGGCAACCTCGAGGTAGGCAAACTGGAGAAAGGCCTCGTCATCATGGCTACCATCGCCGGCGGCGCTCCGATGCTCGGTTTCCTCGGTACGGTGCTCGGTATGGTGCAGACGTTCTATAACATGGCGCAGACCTCCGGCGGCATGATCGAGATGAGTGCCCTCTCTACGGGTATGTACCAGGCGATGGTAACCACCATCGGCGGTTTGATCGTAGGTATCCTGGCGATGTTTGCATACAACTATCTCGTGGCACGTATCGACCGCGTCGTTCGTCTGCTCGAAAGCCGCACGCTGGAGTTTATGGACCTGCTCAATGAGCCTGCATAGGCGGTGTAATGTGTAAAGTGTAAGGTGTATGAGTTTAAAGAGACGCAATAGGGTAGAAGCGACTTTCGCGATGAGTTCGATGACGGACCTGGTGTTCCTGTTACTCCTGTTCTTCGTCATGGCTTCCACGATGTCGTCCCCCAATGATATCAAGATCAACCTGCCGACCTCGCGGGCACAGAAAGTGTCGCGGCCGCAGGTAGCGAAAGTGTCCATCGACAACCTCGGAAACTATTTCGTGGCCTTGGGCAAGGACAAACCCGTCCAGGTTGCGCCGGAGAGCCTGGAGGCATACCTCAGTACGATCCAGGCTTCGGATACCACGATGTATATCGCGCTGCATGCTGATGAAGATGTGGCGTATAAAGAAGTGGTACGCGTGCTCGATATCGCGAATGAGCATAAGATGAAACTCGTCGTAGCAACGAAGAGGGATTAGTGGTTCATGACAAAGAAACAAGAACGACATATCATCGCTTCGGTAGGTACGATTCTTTTCCTACTGCTGGTATTCCTTATCCTATGGTTCTGTTACCTGACGGCGGTAGCGCCGGAGCAGGCAGACGGTATCGAAGTGGAGTTTGCCGAGATAGAGGAGTTGGAAGAACCGGCAGAAGCTTCTGCGTCAGCGTATGCAGAGACACCTTCTGAGGCTGCACCTGCCGCACCCGCTTCTCCTGCGCCGGCGGTAGCCACTGATCCCAAACCCGCTTCGCCTCCGGAGTTGATCCTGTCCGAAGAAGAGACCTTAGCTCTTGAGCGTGCACGCAAGGAGAAAGAGGAACGCGAGGCAGCAGAGCGGGCGCGTAAGAAGAAAGAAGCGGAGGCTATCGCCAAAGCCAATGCGATGGGCAATCTCTTCGGCAAAACCGATGGCACGAGTGTCGGAGGTGGGGATACGAAGGGAGAAGGACAGAAGGGCAACCCCGTAGGACACGGCTCGAGTGGAGGTAACTCTTGGTCCCTCGCCGGTCGGGGCATCAAAGGTACCTTACCGGCTCCGGCCAATACCTTTAATCAGGAAGGTAAAGTGGTGGTGCAAATTCGCGTGAATGCTGCCGGACAAGTCATCAGCACGACGATTACCGGTGGTGACGTATCGGACAAACAAACCCAACAACTCGCACTCGATGCAGCCCGCAAGGCTAAGTTCACCGAGGGCGATCATGATCAGATCGGAACAATTACCTATATATTCAAGTTAAATTAAAAATTTAACATTTTAGATTTTAGATTTAAGATTTAAGATTTATGAATTATTTGTTTTTAGACAACGGTTTCGAAGAAATCGAAGCAATCACGACAATTGACTTACTCCGCCGCGCGAATATCGCGTTGACGACTGTCTCTATCACCGGTAATCCGATGGTGCTGGGTGCGCATAACATCGCGGTGGAGGCCGATGGACTCATCGAGCGTATCGACTTCTCGGATGCAGAGATGTTGATCCTTCCCGGTGGACAGACGAAGTTAGGCGACTGTTCCGCACTATGCGAGTTATTGATCGACCATAACAAAGCCGACAAACTCATCGCTGCGATATGCGCCGCACCGGCCGTACTCGGAAAACTCGGTATTCTGCAGGGCAAACAAGCTACCTGCTATCCCGGTTTCCAGGATGCGTTAGGCGAGAGTTACGTAGGTGGTTTGGTAGTAGAATCGAAGAATATCATCACCGCGAAAGGACCGGGACTGAGTTCCGACTTCGCCTTCTGTATCATCGAGCGTTTAGTCGGCAGCGAAGCGGCTGATGCAGTCTACGATGCGGCTCAATACTGATGAATTGTCATTGATGACGGTAAGAATCTTCCCCTGCGGTACTTCGGTATTTGCAGGGGTTTCTTTTTGCGCGCGTATACGTGCACGTACCTTATTTATATTTTCCGGCGTCGCCTTATGATTATAGTCCCGCGCGATCGTCCGGGCGATACGAACCACTTCCGGCGCAGTAACCACAACGATCTTGTCGCAAAGTTGATCGAGCCCCGACTCGAAGAGAATAGCGGATTCGATGAATAAAGGAGTGCGTGAATGAGGGAGTGAGTGAATGAGAGAGAGAATATCTTCTTTTACCGCAGGGTGAACGATCGCATTGAGCTTCTCTAACAGTTCCGGCTCTTCAAAGACCCGCTTCGCGACATAGGCGGTGTTATAAAAACGGATTAGAGGGTTAAGGGTTAAGGGATTTTGGGGAAAGGCTTCTTCGCCCAATAACTCAATAATCGCCGCTTGTATGTCTTTATTCTCTGAAATGATACGTTTGGCCTCGCGGTCACAATCATAGACGGCAAACCCGCGTTGAGCGAGTGCCTGTGCGATAAAACTCTTACCGCTGCCTATACCACCTGTGAGGCCAATAACACGCTGCATAGATAACTTGCTCCGGTTCTAAACCGGTTAGAATTGGAAGTATATAAACGGTTGCATCTCTGCGGAGACGAATTGGTAGATGACGATGATGGCAAGGCATACAACGATTACCATCAGCCACAGCGGCATCGCCGAGAACGCCAAGCGATAGCGGCGTTTCCAATTAGTAGGCAACCAGTGAATGACCATGCCGGCGATAAACATCGCTACTACCCAACGGAACTCCCAAAGGAAAGGAAGGATGACGGCATTCGTCCATGCGCCGCCAATCTGGTTCACCATATTCTTCGCCGTCTCCCATGCTACCTCATTGGCGGTCGCCGGATCGAGGTTACTGCTGGAGCGGAAGAACAGACGGGTGAAGGTGATAAACGTAAAGGTCTGCAGTACCGCCCAAGCCGTACCTAAAGCCTTCGTGAACTTCGTGTCCGCTCCTTCGCAAAGGAAATAGATATACCGCACGGCCGTCACGACCCAAATAATCGCCGCCCACACGGCAAAGAGTCGCCAAACAGGCAGGTTCGTCATATAGTCGGCGATACAAAGACCGCCCGTTAGAAGCGTCATGGTCGCAAAGCGGATATGCCAGTTCATCTCCCGCCATATCTTCTCCACGATCATACCGATACCGTTGATACCGCCCCAGATGATAAAGTTCCAACTCGCGCCGTGCCATAGACCGCCGAGTACCTGCGTGATGAACGAGTTTAAATTCGCGTAAACGAGTTTACGCTGATTGCTGATTGCTGATTTCTGATTGCTGATTTGGATCTTATTCCAAATCGCTACCGCTACGATGAACACGCCGAAAGGTATCAATATCCACCACCAACCTGTGAGGGCGGCAGAGACGAGGGCGATAAGCGTCCACCAGAAATAGGTACCAAACCCGATCTTGCGGTTTCCGCCCAGCGGGATATACAGATAGGTCTTGAGCCATCGTCCCAGCGACATGTGCCAACGCCGCCAGAACTCCTGCGGGCTCTGCGATTTATACGGCGAGTTGAAGTTCATCGGCAGATAGAAACCCATCAGCATCGCTACGCCGATGGCGATATCCGTGTAACCCGAGAAGTCGGCATAGACCTGCAGCGAGTACGCAAAGAGCGCAAACAGGTTCTCAAAACCCGAGAACAGCAGCGGATTGTCGAACACGCGGTCGATGAGGTTGACGGCCAAGTAATCCGACATGATGATCTTCTTCGCCAAACCGTTGATGATCCAGAAGACTGCGATACCGAAGGCCCGTCGGCTGAGGTGGAAGGGTTTGTATAACTGCGGCACAAACTCTTCGGCACGCACGATCGGACCTGCCACCAACTGCGGGAAGAAGCTTACGTAGAATCCGAAGTCGAGTATGTTCTTCACGGGTTGTATCCTTCCGCGGAAGACGTCCGCCGTATAGGAGATAACCTGGAAGATATAAAACGAGATTCCTACCGGCAGTACAATCGTATCGACGCTGAACCGCCCTGCTTCCGAGAATCCGTTCCCCACATAGGCGAAGATATCGAATACCCGAAAACCCGTGCCGAACAGGTCGTTGATCATGTTCGTGAAGAAATATGCGTACTTGAAATAGGCTAACAATCCCAGGTCAATCGCTACCGACAGACATACCCAGAATTTATTTTTCGACTTATATGCCTGCGCGGCAATGAGCCATTCTGAGAGCGTGATAAAGGCGAGTATCAGCAGGAATAGTCCGCTCGTCTTATAATAGAAGAACCAACTGACGAACAACAGATAGACGTTGCGAAGGTGCAGCTTCCTGTTGCCGAGTCGATTCGGCACTGCTTCCATGATCAACGCAAAGAGCGCATACACCAGTGCGAAGAACGCCCAGAAATAAAACTGGGTGAACAGCAGCGGCGACTCCGCGTCAAATCCTAATATGTTATGCAAGAAGTTCACTTTTCACCTTTCACTTTTCACCTTTCACCTTCCAAGATCCATTCTGCAACTGCTTTTCCTGCCTTTCTGGCACCGCTACGCGTGAAGTGTACTCCGTCGCTTCCGGCCAGACCCACTTCTTGCCAGCACGTCATACTGCCTTTGCCGCCCATCCAGGAGTACAGACTGAAATAGGCGATATGTTCTTCCATAGCCATCTTGCGCAGCAGACGGTCCATGTACGGCACCATCGGATAGGTCTGCCATTCGCCGTCTATCTGCGTGAGCATGTCGCTCGGTCCGATAAACAAGATAGAAGCTTCCGGAGCACACTCTTGGAGATAACGTACTTGTTCGCGCAGGCCTTTGACAATACCGGATATCGTGCCCGGATTCCGATTCGACGGAATCGCATTGCCGCCAAACTGCATGATGATCAACCGGACATTCTGTTCGCGGTAGAAGCGGGTCAACTGCTCTTTGTCCATCTTCGTGAACACGAGTCCGAGACATCCGCGCATAGGGATGTTATCCACGATGACGCCTGTGCTGCTCTGTTGCGAGAGGGCGTATACATCTCCGCGACCGCTCAGTTGTACCGTGTCGCCGGAAAGGGTATATTGAATCGCGCTATCGGCGAAGATCTTCCATTCGGAATACCGTTCACCCTTGGTCTGCGGCGTACAGATCGCCGTGACGGCTTCGCTACCCTTCACCAACTCATCGTCCATTACCGACATCTGCCCCATCGGACCATACAATCCGTCGGTGCGTTGGTTTCGCTTGAATCCGTATACAAAATAGCGTTGTGGCCCTTGTGCCGGCGTGATAAACCGCCCGCCCATTCGTAATTGTTGCTTGACGGTGAGAGACGGAATCGTCTGCACAAGCGGCATCAAACCTACACCTGCACCACCGTAACGCGTCTGTAAGGCTTCACGTATCTGTTGTGTCATACGGTCCTCTTCTATCTGACTGTCGCCGTAGTGCAGTACTCGCACCATACGAGTATCGCTCTCAGCAAGCGCGGCATAGAAAGATGCCAGGAAGATGCGGCTGTCGGTTGTAGAATCCACCGCTACCTTCGGGATCACGGGTTGAGGCGCAGCAGGCATCGTATCTGCCACCAGACTGTCCGGCGCTACCGGAAACTCCTCCGGGATATCTTCGGCGATTTCGGGGGACTCAGAGTATTCGGAATACTCGGAATACTCAGAATTCTCGGAATTTTCTCCGAAGACTTCCGCTAAGGTTGGCCATCTCAGCTCCTTCTCTCCCCACGTAATCCGCCCCGGGAGCACCATACACAGTACTCCCAGACAAACCATCACACAGACGATGAAAATCAAAACTTTATACGGCCGCATCCCTTTCACCTTTCACCTTTCACTTTTCACTTTTCACTTTTCACTTCTTCCACAGCGCTCTACTGAAGAGCAGTAGAACGGTGAATATCTCGAGACGACCGATGAGCATGATGAAGGTCGCTACCCATTTAGCTGCGGCCGGTAGAGCAGCGTAACATCCGCTCGAGCCCCATTGTCCGATCGACACGCCGACATTACCGATCATCGACACGGCGATACCCAAGGCTTCATCAAAACCGATACCGCAGCCGCAGAACCACAGCGTCGCCAACATGATGATGACGATATAGAAGAACATGAATGCCACCACATTACTGGTCGTCTGCTCGCGCAGCGTCTGGCCGTTGAAACGCACCGGAATGACGGCATTCGGATGGATACGGCGTTTGATCTCCGCCAAAGCAGCCTTGGCGAAGATACCGATGCGCACCCATTTCATACCTCCGGACGTCGAACCCGATGCACCGCCGGTGAACATCATGAAGAAGACCAGTACCCAGAGGACAGACGGCCATATCATATAGTCGGCGGCCACAAAGCCCGTACTGGTGATCATCGCGATAGAGGTGAAGAATCCGATACGGATGCTTGACCACATGCCCGAATAGATGAACAAACCGATCGCAAGCACCAGACCTCCTGCCAGACACGCACCTACGTACCAGTGCGTCTCTTCGTCGCGCAGTACCCGCTCCGGCTTGCCGCGGAACAGATAGATGAGTTGCGTGAAGTTAATACCCGAGAGCAACATGAAGAGCATGATGATCCATTGGATAGCGGGACTGTACCCGATGACGCTGTCGTTATGTGTAGCAAAACCTCCGGTAGAGATCGTCGCCATCGAATGGCATATCGCATCGAAACGACCCATGCCGAATAGCCATAGCAGCAGTCCTTCGGCGATGGTCAAACCGATATAGGTCAACCACATATGCTTCGCCGTGTCGGCGATACGCGGACTGAGTTTCTCATAACTCACGCCCGTCACCTCGGCGCTATAGAGCTGCATGCCGCCCAGACCGAACATCGGTAGTATGGCCACACTCAGCACGATGATACCCATACCTCCGATCCACTGCGTCAGCGCGCGCCATAAGAGCACGGAGTGCGTCTGTGCAGCCACATCGGTGAAGAGGGTGGAACCCGTAGTAGTGAATCCCGCCATCGTCTCATACCACGCATCGGTGATAGTAGGCAGCGCACCGCTCAACCAGTACGGCAGCATGCCGAAGAGCGAATACACCAGCCAAACGGCCGCTACGATCACGTAGCCTTCACGTTCACCCACATGCTTCTCCGCCTTACGCCCTGCGCCTAATAACCACCAGCAGTTGATCCATGTGATCACACTCGATACCAACCATGCGCCCAGATCCGCTTCGTGGTACCACCACGCGACGAAGGTCGGGACGAGCATGAAGATCGCCTCGAGCAGCGTCAGCACACCCATCGTCTTAAATACTATGCGCCAGTTGAATGTTCGTGTCATTTAAAGAAACGCTCTAAGGTTCGTATTACGTGGCTCTTGCAGAACACAACCACCAGGTCGCCGGCAATCACTTGGGTGTCGCCGTTCACGAGAATGCCTTCGCCGGCACGAACGATACCTCCTATGTTCGCCTCTTCCGGCAGGTTCAGGTGTTTCACCAGACGGCGGGTAATGATGCTGCCTTCCTTGGCGTAGAACTCCACAATCTCCGCGTCCGCACTCGTCAGGTTATGCACGCCGCGCACACTCGCATCGAGCAACATCTGATAGATATAGCTGGCGGCGATGGTTTTCTTATTAAGCACCGTACCGATATCCAAGCCTTCTGCCATCGGGATATAATCGAGATTCTCCACCTCGGCAATCGTCTTACGTACGCCAAAACGCTTCGCCGCCAAGCATGCGAAGATATTCGCTTCGCTGCTCTCTGTTACGGCTACAAAAGCGTCTGCATCTTGGATACCTTCTTCTTTGAGCACATCCATGTCCGA
>LXOW01045550.1_pt1 | contig 128513 bp, 119 predicted proteins | sample 1368591 | NCBI WGS metagenome assembly LXOW01 (sample SAMN04884650, study PRJNA319009) | bovine gut metagenome | isolation source: Cow rumen | host: Bos taurus | place: Italy: Legnaro (PD) | collected 2014-07-09
ATCCATAATCTGTTATTATCGCTAATCGTTTTCCAGCTTATTTCGTATATTGCCAGAAAAACAACTTATGACAGAAGGTGTACAACAAACTACTATTACAGCGGCTTTAGAAGGGTTTTTGAACCACTGCCGCTTTGAAAGAAAGCTGGACGAGAAAACAATCAAGGCTTATCGTTTTGACATAGAACAGTTTACTGCTGATTTGGGAACTGATGCCAGGTTGTGTGATTTTACACGGGATTACCTGAAACGGTGGATAGTGTCGTTGTCGAGTTATCGCTATAAAACAATTAAAAGAAAGATTGCATCCGTCAATGCTTTAATGAATTATTTGGAAATGGAATGGGAAGTGTTCAACAATCCGTTGCGAAGCTTACACATTCGATTAAAGCCGCCCGTAAGGTTGCCGGTAGTAATGACGAAGGAAGAAATGCAGCGAATCATGGGAAGGCTCGATGTAGAGATGCATACTGTCAAGAATGACACTCAACGTTTTTTTGCCATTCGCAACAAAGCGATTATAGAACTGTTGTTTGGCACAGGGATGAGAATCGGAGAGTTGTGCGGTCTTAGGAATCAGGATGTGGATCTTTGTCGGGGACAAGTGCGAATCATTGGAAAAGGGAACAAGGAAAGGATCATTGACATCTGTTTGCCCGTGATTATGCAGTCGTTAGAGCAATGGGTGGAAGTGCGCAAAACATCGGATTGTCCTGAAGACGGTTTCTTTACCAGCCGAATCGGGCGAAAACTTGGCCCTCAGACGGTAAGGTTGTTGGTTCATCGGCTAACAAATGATTGCAAGATAGATAAGCATGTTACACCGCATACTTTCCGACACACGTTTGCCACTCTTCTTCTTGAAGAAAACGTTGACATTGCCTCTATTCAGCATATATTGGGCCACAGCTCTATCGCGACGACACAGATTTATCTTCATGTCAATCCGTGCAGACAACGTGAGATATTGACCCACCATCATCCTCGAAGTAAGATGTGATTATTCAAGATAATGATGCCGACTTTTATTAGTCTATTTTATAAAACAAACTTTTTGGGATTGGTATGTAAAAAAGATATAGTCACCCGCAAAGTCCCGACTTTTTCGAGTTGGGGCTTTGCGGTAAAATGAAGATGTGCCTATTCTCGACACATCCTCATAAAATGATTCAGTTCCTTTCAGGCCTCACATTATCGAAAATGAACTTGACGGCCTCTTCTGCACGGCTGCAAGCGCAAACAAAAAGGTGTTTGTCGTTTCTCAAAGCCTCTAACCAGTTTTGCAGATAGGCGGCGGAGTTTTTCACGGTGAAATCGCTTTCGATACCCAAACGACCAAGGCAATAGGCTGCACCCATTTCGGCCACAAGTTCTTCTTTACTGTAGCTTTCACTTCCAAATGGGTCGTGGTCGTCCTTCTTGAAGCGGTTCAAGCGGTTTTCTACGCCTGTGCTATGTGTGGTCTCGTGGAATAAGGTAGAATAATATTCCGCCTCGTTTTCAAATTGACCCATCAAAGGGCAAACCACCTCATCAGTCGAAGGTCTGAAATATGCCTTGTTGCTTACGCAGATATTCAGTTTAATGCCTTCTCGGTTGTAATAGTTCTTAATTACTTCCTCGGCTGCCTCAACGGGGTTGACATCTTCTTTGACTTCGGGCTGGGTGTTCGGGTACTTTCTTTTGATGCCCGTGCATTGTGACACCTCGAAAACATAGTAATAACGTAAAATAGGGTAGGGGCTTTTGACTATCTTTTCCGTTCCGTCCTCTTGGATTTCCTTCTTCTCTGGGAAAGTCCAGAAAGTAATGAAATGACCTTTTGCACCAGGCTTGACGCTGCCACCTTCGGCAAGGGCTTGTTTGAAAGTCAGATATTCGCCCGTTGGCCATTCTCCATCATCGAGGGCAATAAGCAAGTTATTCAAAAATGAATATTCTTTGCCAGTGGTATGACTTACGGCCAAATGGGTTTTCCCCCTCGACCAGCACATTTTCCACGGGATTTGACCTTGCTCCATAAGGGCGCAAATCTTGTTGTTGATGATTTCGTAGACATCAGTCTTGATTGTTGGATGGTTTGTACTCATAACTCAAATATTTATAGGTTAGTAACTTTGTTTGTTTGCACTACAAAGATAAGCAAAATATTTGAATTAGCAATACAAAAAAGCGAAAAAATATCACTTTTTCCAACTTTTTTTCATTTGTATAAGGATAGAAAAATCGTTTTCCCTACTGTTAAGTGGTCAAAATTAAGCTACATAATAAGTGTAGTTAATAAACAGAGATAGGCTGGCCTAAACCAAAGCGTTATCAGTTATGTAAAAGAAATGAAATAAGAGCCCGAATAAATATTTTTAAACCATTTTTGGTCAAACACTTTCTTTAATCCAGAGTTTTTTATCTGTAATTTGAGGAATAGGAAAGGTGTCACCAACAATTACAAAAGTTTGACGCAAATAGTCTCCTAATCGGATAGCCATACTATTACTCCATTTTTTACCTATACCTTTTACTCGGTCTTCACTGTCAGCTGGATACATATCAATGGTAAAATGCCAATAGTTCAACTTCGTAGGATCGTGATTTATGTAAGCCTCCCCAATAGCATCTGCAATACATAAGTTTGAGTTGTTGGGGTCTCGTTTCAGACGAATCCATTCTTCTTGACAGAACATGTCAATATTCCGCACTTTAGAGATTTCTTCCGATTTTTTCTTAAAGGCATCATAATCACTTTTTTTGGCAAAAGAACGAGAATATTTTATCGGCCATTGATGAATATCTGTAAGAGACCAACCCACAACAATAATTTTCTCTATATATCTATAATTATCATCTACGAGCAATCCCTCGGATATTTCAACGTCTTCTTCCCATGTCTTTTCACCTTCATTTTTAGGCAGAAAATGAAAATGTTTCGGAAGGAAAAATACTCCCAACAAACTGCACGACAAATTAGGTACTCGCTTATAAGGTAATGCCTCTAAACGGATTTGAGGTAAATCTTCACCAAGTGAAAAATCCATAAGATCTTTCTCTTCTCCCTCTAATAAATGCCCAACCAAAGCATCCTTACACTGGTTTGCAATGTCCGAAGCCTTTATGCCTTTTTTCCATCCAAGGCTTGGCAGTATTTCTCGTGGATATTGGTGTGGTATCATTCTACCTGTTTGCTAAGGTTAGACTCCACCTCATTAATATAATGTGAGAGCAACCCAATATTAGCGTTATCTGTCACCAACAATTTTCTATTGTGATATAAATTAAATGCAACGAAATCATCGTCCATTGTTTCCAAAGGTTTGGAAATAGATAACACTACATTATCAGGTAAACGATAGGCCACATTAAGAACTTCACTATGAAGGTCACAATCTACCGTCACCTTTTTTATATTAATATTCCCTATGCCTTCAACAATAAAATTCATCACTGGTTCTAACTTTTTTGCATTAGAATTATGTGACACCAGTTCGGAAAAGGATTGTTTAGTCATATACGCGCTTGTCTTATTATGATTTGCAAAAATCTCAATCCCATCAGGAATAAGGGATCCAGAAACATTATCTTTTGCTGTTAAAGTAATAATCTTGTCTGGAACATCTTCGATTTGAGAGTAATATTGATTCTCTTGACCAAAAGACACAACTGTTGTAAATGTAAATAATGCAATGCAAATACCCGAACGCAATGTCTCCCATAATTGATCATTATGGAGAATATCTCTAACAATATAAGTAGGTTTTTTCATCCTTGTTACTTCATCTTTTCAATAATCTCATCTTTGACACACCAATGGAATGCATCAAATAAGATTTTGTTATATTTCTCAATTCTATCCATTATTTCGGACCGATCAAACATTCCGTTTTTCGACTCCACCGAAATGACCAATGTCAATTTATCATCTTTGTCAATAGCATCCGACTTCTTAATACCAAAAACTGCAGTAAAACCAGTACCTGTATCCTCATCATCTTTCGACCAGGTTTTTTCAATACTATTAAGTGCTTTGTATGAATTAATACTAGTTGGTATGAGCTGCATCAAATCTTTGCAAAACACTTCATCCATAAATTTCCGAACATTATAATCTGCTGTACTGCTTTTAAAATACAGAGCACTATATTTCCGAACAATTAACCGACTTACTCCAGAAACATGTATCAATTCAAGATAGAGAGGAAGGATTTCCCAATATTCTTTCGCCGTATCAAACGATGAGTACACAGGAGTACATATTTTCGCTTCTGCACTTTCTGAGGTAAATTTAAATTCTATATTATAGTCTTCTGAAAAAATATTGATTCTTTGTTTTTCTAAGAACATTTCTATGTCAACATCCGCACCTGAAAATTGGTCAAAAAAATCCTGAAACAGTTCTTTCTTTATCTGTGACAATTCTGCTTTGGGAAATTCAACAACAACTCTCACATCCTTAAGAAAAGTCTTGTTGTAAAGACGATGTTCTATCGGTTTAAATGGATAATCCATATTCTGCTTATAGGTTATTTCATTCTATTACAACACTATACAAATTTTCCTTTATAATTTGACTGCAAAATTACATAATTATTTTCAATTGACAAACAACAATTTCAATAGAATTATCTCCCGCAGGCTCAATTAATACGTGTAAAAACAATTGAAACCTGTTGTCAGAATTAGCAAAAGTGCAAAGAAAACAAATTAAAAGAACAAGAAATCGCATATATGGTTGTTTTTTCAGTAGTTTTATGATTAAAATGCTTTTTCTGAGGTCTGATGTGTATTTGTGTTGTGCAAACGGTCGCGACTTTGCCGTTTGCTTCCTTGTGGCCGTGCCTCTACTACTGACGGAACGCAGTAATTGAGACACAGCTACAATACATTTTATGGGGGATGGAACGGTTACAGTCCCAATTACTTGTAACCGGGACCGTAATGGTTTCAACCCCCTTCCTGATGTTCAGGTGTTGTATTAAAGTGACACGACTGTCTGTACTTGCTGTCGTGCCTGGTGTTGCCGGACAGCGGATTCACCGCTGTCCGGCCATCGGATAGAAATAGAAAAAGTGAGGCGACCGATTGGCCGCCCCTCAGTTAGTCGTACTGGTAATTCATAAGTTTGTCAGGGATAGCCCCTGCATTGCAGGCATCCGAAAAAGCCTCATCGATGGAGTCCCATTCGCCATCAATGGAGCGGGTTTCAATTCTCTGCTTGTCAAAGAAGCCTGGGCGGACATTGACTTCTACGCAAAAAGTAACTCGGATAATCATGGCCAATAGGTTTTTAGTTGAACAATTCAGTTTGTACAGGGACGGACAATCCCATGATTTCATGCAGTTTTAGCAACCGCTTTTCATAGTTGCCGTTTCTTTTGGCATTTTCAATATAGTCTGGATTCCATCTATTGAGAGAGTTCTCAATATACTGCAACCATTGTTGGGGAACGATTGAAGGATTTTCAAAGGCGAAAATTGCCCAATCGCAATCTTCCTCAAAATAATAATGGCCATTTTCGTAAGTAGCCACTTGTTTGGCTTCTGTGGATAGAAAGTTTTTGGCAACGTATTTATCAACGATAATACCGCCGTGGCTTGCAGTGCAGACATCAACAACACCATCGGCCAAACGATGTGAAGTTTGGATTTCTCCCCAAATTGTTTCCATAGAATTAGGTATTAAATAGGTTAGTAACTTTGTTTGCATGACAAATATACGAATAATAATTGAAATAGCAATACAGAAAAGCAAAAAATTTAGATTATTATGAAAATTTTTTGATACGTTTCCCCTATGGTTGAATGGAGTTTCCTTCTTGTGTCCTATGGATTGTTTATAATTGTCACCTGATGCTGGGTTTATCAGGTGCAGGTATCAATGGCCAGCGGCAAGATGGCCTTAACAAAAAAATCCGCTCCGTGCCCCGAAACGATCTTGGTAGTTACTACAACAAAGCTCGAATTTTCACTCCATGTAGCTTGTGTAGTGGACCGAAAATTTCGGGTGAATGATGTCGGTAAGCTGCCATGTTCGTGTAGGGGATGGACGGCTGAAAGGCTCTGGAATATGGGCTTGCAGCCGGACAAGGTTTCGGGTGGAAGACTGTTGGAGGAAGATGACGGCATCTCCATCGTAGCCTGTCGTAGAATGGTGTGCAGGCGGATTGCTACATCTGTCTGGAACCATTGCGAGAGTTCGTAAGAAGTACGATAGAAGGACATTTACGAAGTTAGTCCGGATAGCGCGTTCCGTAAGGACTCGCCCAAATAATAATTATAGAAAACGATAGGGAAAAGGGGTTAATTCTTTAAGTCGCAAAATACATATTGTTTGTCGTTCTTGATGGATTCTGCCTTGATATGAGGACAATTCCAATGAATTGACCTTATGCTTCCGTAGTCATATCGTTTCATCATATCGCCTAATAGACCTATAAAGTCGCATAAGTTTGTGAAAAGGCCCTCGTTGAGTGAACTTAAAGGAGAGTTGTTTTTATATCTTTGATCGATGATATGTTTGATAGCATATTTTAGATTGCGGTTGTTTTTTATAAGGTCTTGAAATGAAGTATATTGAAAGATATACCTGTAGTCATAGTAAATGGTTGGGTCAGGTAGTTTGTTTATGTAATCTTGTAATAACTTTGAGAACACTTTTTCCAGAAAAATGTGTTTGAAGCAATGGTCACATTCTGCAAGGATTAAGACTCGATATTTGGATTTAAGGATGTTGTAGAAATCCTTTTTGTCGCGGTTAATGCAATTATCCCCGTAGGGGAAATTGAGGTAGTGTTTGGTATCGGGATCGGTAGAATTGAGAAGGAAATCCTGAAGCTGGTCTTTTGATTCTATTGATTTGGGGATTTCAGCCTCAATGCAATTGATGTTAAGCTCCTTGATTTGTGCTATTTTGTCATTCGAGCATTTGTGAGTGACAGCGATTTCGATCCAGAGTCTTAATCCATCATTGGTGATGCCTACTATGTCAGGTTGAAGGTTGTTAACATCGTTTCTTTGCTCTATTTCAACGTTGGTAAAGGAAATGAGTTTTGCGGGAAAATCGAAAGATTTTTCCTCGTAAGGATTATCAACAAAAAGACAACCGTCATGGTTATAATAGGAAGGTAAGGCGAATGATTTATGATGTTCAATAATTTGCTTGCACCAGATATGAAGAAGGGATTCTCTATACCCGCCACAGTCAATGCCGGAGGCATGAGCAAAGTGATGTTGACGGTTCAGAGCATTTCCTGCGTTCTTTGCAACCATCTTTTGGTGACAAGAAGGACAGAAGCAATTGCAGGCAAAGCCAGTCGGAACGTCATCGATAAAGACAAGCTCATTGTTGGAGTTATAGGCATGTTGGCAAATCATAGGTAATAAAAAAGAAAAAGGTGGCTGTCGAGTGCAAACAAAGTTACTACCTTAATACCATGAGTTGTCAAGAGAATCAAGGGAGTGTGACAACCACCTTATATTATATACACCTTATTAATATATATCCCTTATTGATATGCGGGCTGCAAAGTTAGGGAAAAAAGCATAAGAAAGCAATCTTAAAGTAAAAAAAGGCAAAAATGGGTTTCATTTTTAATGGCATAGCGAAACTATGACTATTTGCCTTTCAAGTCCACTTTTAGGTATCTGAGGTATCGGTAAAGTGTCGCTTTGCTGCCAATATGGAGTGTCGAGCAGATTTCATCGACCGTATAAGTAATGTCAGGATCGAGGTAAAGTTTCTTGGCGGCCTTGGCTTTTTTGATGGCATCGGGGGAGAGGCCAGGCTTGCGACCACCGATGTTTCCCTTCTCCCGAGCAGCCTGCAATCCGGCTTTGGTTCTTTCGATAATCAGGTTGCGTTCCAGTTCGGCAAAGGCACCGTTGATTTGGAGGAAGAACTTGCCGAGTGAAGTAGTGGTATCTATTGATTCTGTGATAGAAACGAAGTTAACCTCTTTCGATTTCAGGGTCTCTACAATATTGATAAGATGTCTGAGACTACGGGCGATACGGTCCAGTTTCCAGACGATGACTGTATCACCGGCACGGACATATTCAAGCAGGCTGTCAAGCTCAGGTCTGTACTTGACGGCAGACTGTTTTTCCATGAAAATCTTATCGACCCCATACTTGTTGAGGGCATTAATTTGTAGATCGATGTTTTGGTTCGTCGAACTAACACGAGCATATCCTACATTCATAGCCTATAGTTTTATAAACTCATCAAAAGTGAAACTATCAAGGGACAAAGGTTTTTACTTTGCAAAAGTACAGAAAATCCGTGGACAAATTTTAGTTTCATTAATCGGTCGTTTTGTGAAACTATAAAATTCAATAAAAATGAGCAAATTTTTTCTTATCGTATCCATCATCTATGTGACATACTACGCAGCAAACATCATCTATGATGGTTTCCTGAAGAAAACCCATGTGGAGGAAAACAACGAAGGTGATGAATTTGTCATCGAAGGTGACGAACAGCCCAAGAAAATCACTGTCGAAGATATCTCCTATGACGGCAGTTTTTCCGAAAACGGTTCTGTTGGAGGACGGGAAATCGAGTTGAGTGTTGAAGAAACCAACATCATCAATGGCACCATTGAGGATCAAGGCATTTCCGTGAACAGTTTCCTATCCGAAATAGGCAAACAACTCTCTGGCGAAAGCAAACAGATGTTCGCTGGGGTCAATTTTTAACTCATTTATTAATTCAAACTTCAAACAAATGAAACTTACAAAAAAGTTGGCTGCCAAGGCAGCGCGTTTCGCGAGAAACAAAAGAATGCGAGCCATCCTCGCCATCGGCGCAGGTTATGGCATGTTGAACAGCGTCATGGCTCAGAACCCTGGTGCTGGTGTTACTGGTTTGACCACCGCTGAAACCAGTCTCCGCACGTATGTGGATCCTGTGTGTAACATCGTCATGGTTATTGGCGGTATCGTCGGCCTTGTCGGTGCCATTAGGGTCTTCTCAAAGTGGCAGAACGGCGACCAGGATGTCACCAAGAGCCTCATGGCCTGGTTGGGTTCTTGCGTCTTCCTTGTGGTTGGCGCACTGGTAGTGAAGGCATTTTTCGGTCTCGGCTAATGGCTTCAGAACCTATCTACAATGTTTACAAGGGGTTGCAAAGACCCCTTGTATTCAAAGCCTTCAAGGGTAAATACATCTATTGGGGCATCGGAATCCTTGTGGGGTCTTTGGTTCTCGGCATCATCATAGTGGTGACTGTATCGATGTTGGTCGGTGCCGTTGTGTTTATCGGGGGTATGGTTGGTGGTTTGTTTTACATCGCCACAAAACAGAAAAAGGGACTACACAGTAAAGACAAAAGTAAAGGAATATACATCATAACTAACTGTAAAATAGCAAAGTTCGATAGAACATAAACGATATGAAAGACAAAAAAAGGCGATTTCAAACCCCAATCATCGGAATTGAGACCCTTGATGACATTTCAATTATGTACAATTTAATCGGTGACTACTCGGTTGTCATCAAATGTGAGAACCCGGTCATAGAATACGCTGCCGATGTAGAGGCATACTACAACTTCCACGAATTGTTCGTGAACATCATCAAGATGCTGGGAAAGGATTACTGCATCCAAAAGCAGGACATTTTCAGCAAGAAAAGGTATGAAATCGATAACAAGGAAACTGACTTTCTGTCTTATAGCTATTTCAACCACTTTATCGGAAGGACCTACACCGATGTCGAAACCTATCTTGTCATCACAAACGAACTGCCGAAAGGCAGAATGTTTGCCTACGACAAAAAGAAATTCGACATTTTCCTGAAGAACGTGGTCAAGGTCTTGGACTTGTTACACAACAAGAAGCTGAAGGCAAGATTGCTTGACGAAAGGGAAATAGACGACTATTTAAGAAAGTATCTCACCCTTAACTTCAAAGATGAAGTCACCAAACTCAACAATTTCAATGTAAAAGATGAGTTCATCAAAGTCGGCCAAAAGACCATACAAAGTATTTCATTGGTGGATATTGACGAAATCAATTTCCCACCTACAATCAGGCCGTTCAAAAATGTGGCCATTGGCAAGGGCTATCCTGTCGACATCATGGCTTTCTTGAACGAAGTGCCCAACACTGATACCATCATATATAACCAAGTCATCACCATTCCTGACCAATCGGCCGAATTGGCCAAGCTTGAAGCGAAAAAGAAAAGGCACAGCTCCATGCCCGACCCTGCCAACCAAATGAGTGTTGACGACATTGACAATGTGATGAAGGACATTGCCAGAGACGGCCAATATCTTGTTTACACCAATTACAATGTCATCATCATGAGTGATAGCGAAACCGATTTGAGCAAAGCGGTCAACTTCATCGAGGGTTCCATGTTCGACAATGGCATCATCACCTCAAAACAATGCTACAACCAACTTGAACTGTTTACCTGTTCCACACCTGGGAATTCGACCACCTTCAAGGATTACGACAAATTCCTGACCACCTCTGACACGGCAGTATGCCTATTGTATAAGGAGCGGCCACAAAGGACAGAAAAAAGTCCATTCTTGACATACTTCACTGACAGGCGGGGATTGCCCATCGGAATAGATGTGTCAGGTAAGGAAGGCGAAGAGAAGCTTACCAATAACAGTAATTTTTTCGTTCTCGGTCCATCCGGATCCGGCAAATCTTTCTATGTGAACTCAAAGGTACGGCAATGGGTATTGGCCGATACTGATATTGTGTTGGTCGATACCGGTCATAGTTATATCGGTTTGTGCAACTATTATCACGGTAAATATATCACTTATACCGAAGAGAACCCTATCACGATGAATCCTTTCCGTATCACGAAAGAGGAGTTTAACGAGGAAAAAATTGACTTCCTCAAATCTTTAATCATCATGCTTTGGAAAGGCTCTGATGGAGAAGTGAATCAGGTGGAAGATACCCTGATGACCAATATTGTCACCTTATATTATAATACCTATTGGAATCCTCAAAACGTCGCGCTTTCAGACAATGAGAAAGACAACATCCGAAACACAATGACCAAAAAATGGGAGGGTGAAGAAAAACACCCTGCCAACTTGCAAACGAGAGAGGATCTTGAAAAGGCAATCGATTATGAAATCTACAACACCGAAAGAGACCGAAAGGAAAACCATCTTGTGGTAGAAAGCCTTAGTTTCAACAGTTTCTTTGAGTTTGCATTGAAAGCCATTCAGCAATCCGTCGAAAAGGATAGGATTCAGTTCAATATTGATGACTTCCGTTTTGTGTTGAACAAATTCTATAAGGGCGGCAAGTATGAGAAAATCCTGAATGATGAATTTGACAGCACTTTGTTTGAGGAGAAATTTATCGTCTTTGAAATTGACTCCATCAAGGAAAACAAGGTGCTTTTCCCCATTGTAACACTTATCATTATGGATGTCTTTTTGCAGAAAATGAGGTTGAAGAGAAACCGAAAGGCTTTGATTATTGAAGAGGCTTGGAAAGCCATTGCTTCACCAACAATGGCCAACTACATCCTGTATCTCTACAAAACCGTCCGCAAATTTTGGGGTATGGCCATGGTGGTGACTCAGGAACTCGAAGATATTATCTCCAATGCTACGGTGAAGAACTCCATCATCAACAATTCCGATATAGTTTGCCTTTTGGACCAAACCAAATTTAGGGATAACTATGAGGAAATTGCAGACCTTCTTTCGTTGAACGAAGTCGAACAAAAGAAAATCTTCACCATCAACAAGTTACCTAATAAAGATGGAAGAAGCCGTTTCAACGAGGTCTATATCAAAAGGGGTTCTGAAGGCCAGGTGTATGGTGTTGAAGTGTCACCTTATGAATACTTTACTTTCACCACTGAAAGGATTGAAAAGGATGCCATGTCATTTTACCAAATGGTCTATGGTGACTATCGCAAGTCGCTCGAAACATTCATTGCCGATATGAGACTGTCAAAAATAGGACAGGGCGAATGGGTAAGATTGGTGTTTGAAACCTTAAAGAATCTTCCAAAGAACTTGTTCAAGGAACTTGAACATGAATATCCTGATTCTTTATACCCCTATATCAAGAAAGTACAAACCAATAAAAACTAATACTATGAAAAACACCTTATTAATAATAGTAATACTACTGAGCTTCTCTATGAAGCTGCAAGCGCAGGTTAGAGAGGCAGAAGAGGTTGTAGACTATGCTGCCATTGAAGCCGATGTGGTGTATCACGAAGAACAATACGGCTATATCACTGAAATGAAAGAATCAGAATATAAGATGATGAATCTACAAGACAGTGTTAAGGCAAAAGTCGAAAAAATAGCAGCCATCCAAACGGAAATCTACAGAGGATTAACCGAAGTCAACACCGCCATTCAGAACGCACATTCTTTAGTGTATGCCTGGAACATCATTACCAGAATAACAGATGACGTGATTGCCATCGACACTTTGGTTGTCGGTCATCCTGAACTCATTCTGATTGCCAACAGAACCGAAGCGGCCTTGATAGATAGGCTAGTCGGATTGAAAGATTACCTGGTTTTGTCCATCACGGGAGGCAGGGTAAACTTAATGAATGGAGTGCAAAGAACTTCATTAATCAATCATGTGCTTACCGAATTATATATTATACAAGGAATGGTTTACACCATACGACATCAGATGACTATGGCCTTAAAACAAGGCTGGTTGAAAGAAATGATAAGAGAGTATTTCCCCATGGTAGATTACTATCACCGGCAAAACACTCAATTAGCCCAAAGAATCATCAACAACTTCCATTTTTAGAACACATGAAAAAAGCACTACTTATATTACTATTTGTGTTTGTGGGTAAATTCGAGATATACGCACAACGGGAGGTGGTAGATTCATCCTATATCTATCAAATCCAAAGTCATTACCATGTTGGTGCTTGGGAACATCATCCTGAGTGGTGGTACAATCTATGGTATAGAAGGTATCAAAGAGACTATAACAACAACGCCACACAATGGATTCCTTTGGACATGTTCGAGTCCTTTAAAGCAAACTATAAGGAAAAGGAAAAGACCAGCACAGATACAATAGCCAGCAAAAAGACAGACATCTTTTTGGATCAAATGGTCGATGTAGCATACCTCATGGAATACAACACACTCGACACATTGAAACGAACATGCAGGTATGCCATTGACATATATAGGTACAGCGGTGCGCCCGATTGCGAATACAATAGTGCCATTCTTGATGACAGGTATAAAACCCTAATCAGCGACATTCACACATTAAACCTATCGACCGCCGAATCAGCCGAAAAAAGAGAAGCATACCAAAAAACAGAAAAGGATTTTGTAAAGCTAATCGCGGTGGTTCAAAAGCTTATTAGAGCAAACGAAATAATCAACAGACACAATAACTAAAACCTAATTGCCATGTACGAATTTATAGACAATTCTATGCTGTATCTGATCGAAGGCCTAGGTAATACCATCAGTGAACTATTTGGCTCCTTCATCGGAATCTCAACAGTCCTTGCCGGAACTTTTGCCCTTATCTTTCTCGGCATTGAGAGCTACAAAATGATGATGGGCGAAACAGAGCTAAAGGTCAATACCATTCTGAGACCTTTCCTAATCGGTTTGGTCATTATGTTATGGGTTCCTTTCTTGGGTGTAATAGACGCACCTTGCAACGCCTTGACACAAGCGGGCAAGGAAATCTTTGAAAACCAAATCCAAACCGTCAATCAGTTGCAAAGAACCAGGGCAGCTGTAGCTGACAGTATCACCATGAAAATCGTTAAACAATCGGCAGAGTCCGAAGAAGCTGAAGCATTATCGACAGACGAAGAGGTTCATAGGCTTGGTATTCGTCTTGATGGCATAGTAGATAAAATCCAGAATTTGGGCATATACGTAGTCGGTAAAATCAGGCAAATACTTTTCAATGTCTTTGAAACAATTATCATAACCCTCTGGCAAGCCATAGTTTACCTAATCATGTTTTTAGGCATGATTTTCTTTAAGTCTGTACTTGCCATAACTGGACCGCTTGCTTTTGCATTCAGCCTATTACCAAGTTGGAGAGACGCATGGAGTTCATGGTTGTCTAAGTATATCACGGTCAGTTTGTACGGATTTATCGCATACATCGACTTGGCCGTAAGTATGGCCATTATCCAGTATGGTATTGAGGATGATATTGACGTACTTACACAGGCCAACCTCGAAGATGAGGCTTTTACATTGCTTACTTGTTTCGCCTCTGGTTTCCATAACAACTTTATCCCCGCATTGATTGTAAGTGCAATCAGCTTGCTTTTGATACCAAAAGTAGCAGAATGGATAATTCCGTCATCAGGCACTTCACAAGCAGCTTCCAGCAGCAAACGTAATGTGGCAGCTGGGGTAAAAGCGGTTGCAGCAGCTATTGCATAACATTTCAATTTGAATAGTTATGATGATTAAAAACCTAGAAAACAAAATCAAACTTGCCGGAATTGTTTCCATCGGAAGCTTTCTGGTAAGCCTAATCATAGTTGGCATGGTGTTGTCATACGCCCATAAGTCTGCAATGATTGAAAGAAAGAAAATCTACATCCTTGACGGTGCTACGCCATTGACGGCTTCACAATCAGATGTAGAGTTGAATCTTGAAATCGAAGCCAAGGCGCATATCGAGTTATTTCACCAGCTATTCTTCACCTTGCCGCCTGATGACAAGTACATGCACAGAAACATTGAAAAGGCAATGTACTTGGCTGATGAATCGGCATTGAAACAATACAACACTTTGAACGAACAAGGATTCTACAGCTCCATCTTGTCAAGTTCCGCCATTCTTACCATTATGACAGATTCCATTGTCATTGACAATGAAACACAAGGCTTTACTTACTATGGAGTGCAAAGAATCGAAAGACCTACTTCCATCCTGAAAAGACAACTTATCACTTCGGGATATTTCCAAACAAGTATGCGTTCGGACAACAACCCACACGGATTGATTATCACCAAGTGGCGCACCGAACTGAACAGAGATCTTGAATACACAGTCAAAAAAACCATCTAATCATGAGAATCAAAGATAAAATCCAAGAAAGAATTGACAAAATCGGCGAAAGCCATAAAATCGCCGACAAAGCAAAGTCAATGTCAAACTGGCTCGTTGACTGGGCATCCAACAACAGGAAGAAATTGTTTGTAATTACAATTTCATTTCTCTTTTGCTCAGTAGTTGTATCGGTCATCTTCACGGTAACAAGCATAAGCAAATCCAAAGCAGCAAGAGAAACTATCTCCATTGTACACGACAGCTTACGCCATGAAAGAAACCAAAAGACAACCGAAATACGCTCAAAAGTCCTTGATTATCAAACGCTCCGTGAATATGAAAAGGAAATTGAAACTTTAATGAACAAAGAAACCTTAACAGCACAAGATAGTCTGCGTGTTTATGAATTGTACAACATCCTAATAGAACAAGGCACTTATGAATAAGATTAACTTTCTTCAAAAGAAATATGTGCTGCCTCTCATTGCACTACCGTTCCTGATTTTCATAGCCTATATGATAAATCAATTCAAACCAACGAGGGAGCCTTCTAACTTAGTCGAGGTGGAAGAACTTAATGCACAACTACAGGATCCTACTTCGTCACCGGCTTCTTCTAATAGCACCGCTGGCGGCAAATTGGAAGCACTCAAAAATCGTTTGAAAAGAGAAGGTGATTTTACGGGTATTCAAAATGTTGAAACCGAGGTCATTCAGGATGAAATGGTTCAAAATTCATCTTCTCTTTATACTACAGAGGAAATGCGTGCCATCGATAGCATCAACCAGGTAAATGCTATCAGAGCTGAAGAATTAAGGCAAGGCATTGACAGATACAGAAGTCAGGACTTCACAAAAGAAGGTCCAGCAATCACACAGGCACCACCTGTAACAAATGACCCGTTCGTACAACCAAACCCAGATGGTGAACAATTATCACCAGAGGAAATCCAAAGAAGGAAAATCGAGGATCAAATGAGAAGACTCGATTCCATCACTGAAGCAAGGTCTATCAAGATTGGCCAAAATGCCAGAAAAGAGGTTGAAGAAACAACGGTGGAAATGATAGAAAACCCTGAACAACAGACCAATAGGTATCAAGAACAAATCGCAGAAGTGAAACGGTCAAAAGAGGTAAGCAATGCTTATTTCAATACCATCGGTAACTATGATTACAACCTTGGTATTTCTGCAATTCTTGATGAAGGTCTGAAAGTCGTACAAGGTTCAAGGGTACGTATCCGACTTCTTGAAGAAGCAACAATCGGAGAATTTAAAATACAACCTGGAGAATATCTATATGGCATCGTCAGTGGCTTTACGGCTCAAAGAGTATTAATCAATATAACCTCTATTATGTTAAATGGCACCCCTACCAAGGTCAATCTGAGTGTCTATGACATTGATGGTATGGAGGGGTTTTACATTCCCGAATCGGCTTTCAGAGATTATACCAAAGAAGCTGGTAGTAAAGCTTCTAACCAGAACATAACCGTTAATGCCGGAGGTACTGGAGTAACGCAATTTACTTATAAGCTGCTTCAAGACTTGTATCAATCAAGTACACAAGCCATCAGCAAGAACATTCGCCAAAATAAGGCCAAACTGAAATATGCCACACAGATCTATTTGGTCAACAAAGACGAACAATAATCAAACTAAATAACAATGAAAAAGTATTTCATAACCGCACTACTGGCCATCGTTACGATTAACCTGATGGCTCAAAATCAGAATCAACCTGTCATCCTCAGGCAAGAACAGGATGATATGGAAGAACTCAAAGTAATGTACATCAACAAGGATGTTTCAATGCATTTCATTGCTTTGGAAGAAATCTCCTATGTTGACATTTCTAACAACAAGATTGTCGGCGACATTCCTGTTGGCAACGTACTACGCCTTAAACCCGTCGAGGAAGGAGCAAACGGCATTGTGACTATTGTCACTGAAAGCTACTTTGTCCAATACATGTTGGTTTACACAGACGAGCTGGATAAAGTCTATACCAGGCACAACATCCAATATTCCGAATTGCGAAGCCTCATGGATCCAGAAAAAGTACTGACCAAAGCCGACATGTACGACTATGCCGATAAGATGTTCGTGCAGAAAAAACGGTACTATGATGTTTCAACAACTGCAAAAAGGTTAAAAGTCACACTGAATAATATCTATACCGTCGACAAGTATTTTTTTATCGACTTATCCCTGAAGAATAGGTCCAACATTCAATTTGACATTGACCAAATCCGCTTCAAAGTGGAAGACAAGAGGATGACCAAGGCAACCAATCTTCAAAGTGTTGAAATCAAACCTATTATCACCTACTTAGGTGACAATTCCTTCAAGAGAAACTATCGTAATATCTTCGTCTTTGAGAAATTCACTTTTCCCGAAGACAAGGTATTTACCATTGAGATTTCGGAGAAACAAATCTCTGGCAGAACCATCATTCTCCGTATCAGTTATGCCGATGTACTGAAAGCCGACAATTTTATAATTGAATGACTATGAAAAAAATACTACTAACTTTTGTGACTATTTTTTCCCTCACAATCATTGTACAAGCTGGAGAGGGTGGCATCATGCTCAATCCTCAATTTGGAGCATTTTACCAAAAAGGCTTTAATGGCGTTCTGGAACTGGAATTTGAAAGCAGATACTTCCATTCTTGGACTGTGTACTTGGATTTCTGCAATACTTTCAGGTATTGCGAAAACGACCATACGTTCTTTTGTGAAGAAACCTTCTGGGATTATCAAACTGCTGCTATTGGCGTGGCTTACAAGCACGAACTTGTACGGTGGCGTAACGCAAATCTTAAAGCAAGGTTAGGCTTTGATTTAGGGGCTGATTATTGCAAAAAAGACGACTATACTTTCTACATGAGTGTCGAAGTCGGCTTTGAATTATCCTACACTTTAAAAAACAGGGTTCAATTATGCCTGATACAAAAGAATGACTTTTGTTTTTTGACAAGAGACCACTTTAAGAATGGCCTCCTTGTCGGCATCAAGATCCCATTAAACTAACCAGTAACCAAAACGGAAAGGAAAAACCATGAATACAAAGAATCTACTATTCATGACTTTAATAATACTATTGGCCACAGGATGTACTAAACACACCATTGTGGCTGACAGAACATTAAAAGTCGGCAATATATATTGTTCTGATGGCTCAGTAATCGATCCGGAGACATACAAAATGGAGGGCCATAATAATGCTGCTGGCGTTATTTTCTGGGTCAATGATACCCTTGACACTGAAGATAAGGCATATATCGTAAGCCTCTGTGATGCAAAGAAAAACATTTGGTGTGATTCGTTGGTATCAACAGGAGTATCTACATCCATCGATCAGTATGATGGTGCGGCCAATACCGCCATGCTACAAACATTTGAGGTTAGAACTGGCGCAAAAGCTCCAGCAATGGAAATGGCGGTGAATTTCAGCGAAGGAATTGTCAATTGGCATTTGCCCTCAGTAAAGGAACTAATGGAAATATACTACAATAAAGCCGTGATTACAGATGCATTACGAGCTTGTGATGGAGAAGGCTTCGATAAGGTTTGGTATTGGTCTTCAACAGAAGATAATTCAGGCGAACAAAGCAAGCACTTTAATGCCTATATCGTGTCCATAAAAGAAGGGCGGATTCAGGCATCACATAAGTTTGAAAGCTACTATGTAAGACCAGTGAAAGCAATAAAATAACAAACCATAAAAGAAAGGAGGAATGAAACAAAATCAGTATTTTTGTCTTGTAAGACTTGAAAACAGAGGTTGTCAGCTTACAAGGAACAAATAGACAACTTCGGCAACGCCAGTGGCTTATAGATGGCACAAATAACTAAGTATTAACGCTAAATTTGAATTAAAATGAAAATCAAAAATTTGTTTTTAGCCCTGGTTATTGGTACCCTCGCCTTTGCGTCCTGCAAGAAGCAAGAGGCCGATATCCAACCTCAGCACGGCGACAGAACTCCTATCGCCATGCGTGATGCGTCCGGCAACATCGTCAGCACCGTCAGTATTGACGAAATCCAAGCGCGTTTCAATCAGACCGCAGAAAGAGGTGATGAAAACATCGTCATCGAATCCTACAGAATCACCGAACCAACTGCTGATCATCCTTACTTTCTTACCATCGACTATATCGATGCCAACGAGGAAAAGGCTTACAGTGTTGCCTTTATTGGTGAGTATGTAGAGGAAATCATGAACTACTACTACATGACCAATGACATGAAGACTGGTAACTTCTCGGTGCAAACTAGAAAGGCCAACCAAAGTAAGGCTTTGGTTACTTTCACAAACGGCGAAGTTGAAGTCAACGACAACCCGACTCCAGATATGTTGCCGCCTTCATGGTGTGTACGTTGTGAAAAGCAATTCTGCCAACAAGGTACTTGTGCTCCAACAGGCGGTCATGGCGATTATTACTGCTCTGACTGCGTTTCAACGGCTCCAGAAGGACATCAACCAATCTGCAATGCCTCTTACTATAACCCAAATGGATTATGGGGAATCCTCTGGCGTATGATTGCTTCCATCTGATGACTCGATAACTGCGGAAGGGGTGGCTGTTTGTCGCCCCTTCCTTCTTGGACTTGACTTAATCATAATAATTCTAATACTATGCAAACAATTAAAATGTTTCTATTAAACATCGTATTGGTTTTGGCCATAAATAACTTGCAGGCACAAAAGCTAGCACCCATGTTGGACTATTGCAACCTGTCCAAAAACACGGCTGAAAAGAACCAAATAACCGTGAAACAAATCCGACAAGTCAGAGGAACCAACACGGATTTCGTTTGCGAATACTTTACCATAGTATGCAACTATAACAAGAAAGACCCCTATTTCTGTGTGATTGATTCTGCCTTTATGAATATCGTTAAAGTGTCAAAAAACGATTATGTCAGTGTCAACAATAGAACACATGAATTGGCCAACTACGACAAAAAGAGTGAACAATACCAAGTTTATAGGTATGATACGGAGAATAAGATTTATTCCTTGAACTATTATCAGTATCCTATCTCCAAACTGACACCTTATGAACCTATCAAGATTACAAGCAGGACTGATTTAACCATAAGATACACGCCGTGTATTTTGTTCGTGGCAGAGGAAACAAACGACTACTTCGATAATAGAGGCAAAACGAAATTGGGGACCATGTACTACAAGAAATCCATCTATATCAACAAAACATCAGGAAATATAGACAGCTTGATATACCAACGCACCTTTAGTGACGGCAGAGAATACATTAACAAGGAGTATATCACTGATATTACAAACTTTGATTTCAATACTTTGTCAAGCCAATTAAACTTTGACAATTCAAAGTATAGCGATTATTCAAGACACAATGCAGATAATCCACCGTTCAGTACGAAAACATCCAATAATAAGGAGATCAATTCAACCATATTGAACTATCCCATCATTAACCTGCAAGGTCAGGTAACAAAGTTGGCCGATATGAAAGGCTGGGTGCTGCTTGACTTCTGGCAATTTGGTTGTAGGTCTTGTTTCGCTCAGTTCAAGCAATTTGCACATGAAAGAGACTCCATTGGCAACACCATCCTTGAAAAAGAAGGTGTGCAGATATTAAGTATTCACCCCTATTCAGACAACATGGAAATGATTAGCCAAATCGGAGAAAAATACCATGTTTCCAAATACCTAAATTCAGCCAAGGGTCTGAATGGCCAACTTGAAATGTATAGTTATCCCACCTATTATCTGATTTCACCTGATAAAAAGGTTGCCCTTAAAACTAACCATCTTGGCGATTACTCTGAAATACTAACCATCATCAAAAACAACAAATAATCCATACCATGAAAAAAAGTATTATCACATTATTATTTGCGGCAGTTTTCATGACTAGCTGCAACTCCAATAGTAACACTCAAACCAAAACGGTCAACAATGAAAGAACCGTATCTGGTGAAGGTCCTATAATCTCTTTTGTTGAAACCAAAGCGGAACTGGATACCATCACCACCACAGAGGGCACACAATGTACCTTCTATTACACAAACACAGGCGACCAACCTCTTTTACTATCGTCTGCAATATCTTCATGCGGTTGTGTCAAGATTGATTGGTCGAAGGATCCTTTGATGCCTGGCCTATCAGACTCTATCACAATTTCCGTGAAAACACAACAACTTGGCAATCTGATGAAGGCCGTAGTCATTAAAAGCAATGCAACCAATGAGCCCATCGTAACACTCCGTATGTTTGGATTCGTAATCGACAATAAACAAAACACAATAGTCCAAAATATACCCAACCATGAAAAGAACCATTAAAATCATCTTTGTGTTGGCCACAATTGCTATCGCATTTGTTGGATGCCATCCAACAAATCATAATACAATATCCCAATCAAAACCTGCCAAATACGAAGTCACTTCGGCGGAAGGTACACCTGTCAAAGTCAATATTACTTACATTGGCCGTATCAATCAACTTGGTGAATACACTAGCACAGATCCACAAGCCTATACCGTTGAAACCGTTACCCCTTGGGAATATACTCTGATGACCTGTAAAGATTTTACCTATTCACTAATCGTTGAAAACATCGATACGGTTAATGTCAACCTCATTGGCAAAGTGGTAATAAATGATGTAACCGTTGCTGAACAATCCGGAGAAAAAATCATTCTCAAATACGAAGAATGAACCTGATTGGCTATGGAAGAATCAAGAGAATTGAAGAAACTATATACCATGATGCAATTCGTGGTGTATTTCCTGGTATGCCTCGAAGTATTGATGTTTGTGAGGTTTCCTTTCTCGCAAAACCTTGATATTTTCTTGAACACATTCAGAAAATTGGTGTTCTATCGAGAAATGCTTTACAGCAAATTCCTTATACTTGCAATGCTGATTTCAACCTCAGTCGGGACCAGGGCAAAAAAAGACATCAATTTCAAAGCTGGTAAACAAGTGGTAGTGCCTCTTGTCTTCGGGTTGCTTCTATTCTTTGGTTCTATCTATATCTACAATCTCTCCGTAAGTGCCTGGTTTGAGATGTGGGAAAACATTGTCTATATTCTTGCCTCATTCGGAGGTGCCATTATGACCAATGTCGCACTTGACAACATATCCAAATACATCAAATCAAATTTGCTGAAGGACAAATTCAACACCGAAAACGAGTCTTTCGAGCAAACGACCAAGAAAGTAGAGAACAAATATTCCGTCAATATCCCAATGAAATTCCACAACAACGGAAAGACACATAAAGGCTGGATCAACATTGTCAATCCGTTCAGAGGCACTTTACTGATGGGTACGCCTGGTTCTGGTAAGTCTTTTTCAGTGGTCAATTCCTACATCCGACAACATGCGGCTAAAGGTTTCTCAATGGTCGTCTATGACTTCAAGTTCCCGGACCTTGCTAAGATAACTTACTATCAGTATCAGTTTAACAAAAAGAAGGGTATCCTGAATAACAAGTACAAGTTTAATGTAATCAACTTTTCTGATATTGAATACAGCAAGCGTATCAATCCATTGAAGAGGGAATACATCGAGATTTTGGCTGATGCCACGGAAACCAGTGAGGCCCTCTATGAAAGCCTTCAAAAAGGCGACAAACAGGGAGGTAACGCGGAGTTTTTCAAAACATCCGCTGTCAACTTTCTTGCAGCTTGTATCTACTTTTTCAGCCGATACGACAATGGTAAGTATTCAGACTTGCCTCATGTACTGTCATTCATCAACCAACCCTACCAAGACATCTTCCAAACCCTATTCTCCAATCCAGAACTTGAGTCATTATTAAGTCCTTTCAAGACTGCCTTTGACAACCAGGCTTTCGACCAGCTGGAAGGTCAGATAGGTAGTCTGAAAGTGCAGATTTCAAGACTTGCTACTAAGGAATCCTATTGGGTTTTTTCAGGTGATGACTTCAATCTGAAGGTCAGCGACCCGAATGACCCTAGCTATCTTATCATAGCCAACAATCCCAAAACTCAGGCGATGAATAGTGCCCTTAACGCACTTATCATCAACCGTCTTACCCGCCTTGTCAATACCAAAGGCAATTTACCTACCTCCATCATCGTTGATGAAGCTCCGACTTTATATTTCTATCAAATCGCTAATCTGCTATCTACCGCACGAAGCAATAAGGTATCTGTGCTTTTAGGTTTGCAGGAAATCCCACAGCTCGAAGAACAATATGGTAAAGCTACTGCCAAAACTGTTACTTCCGTCATTGGTAATGTTATTTCGGGTTCTGCAAGAGCGAAAGAAACACTGGAATGGCTGCAAATCATTTTTGGCAAAGTGAAGCAAAAGAGAGAAGGCCTTACCATAAACGAAAACAAAACATCATTGAATATCAATGAGAATATGGATTATCTCATTCCTGCATCCAAAATTGCAACATTACCAGCTGGTAGCCTGGTCGGTCAAATTGCACTTGATTTTGGTCAAGGTGATGATTTTCCAACTACTATGTATAATTGCGCAACCAACCTCGATCTTAAATCCATCGAGGCGGAAGAAAAAAAGTATGTGGACTTACCTAAATTTTATAATTTTGGCACGGCGGAGGAACGCGAAAAAGTTCTTACCGCAAACTTCTTCAAGATTAATGAAGAAGTAAAGCAAATTGTAAAAAAGCACTGGTAATGTACACAATAACAAAAGAAGAATTAGGCAATAGATTAAAGAAAGTAAGGCTTTTCCTTTCCATCACACAGACGGAGCTCAAAGACAACATTGGCTGTAGCCAAGTGGCTATCTCCAGAATGGAATCGGGGCAAGGTATGGCATACGAGTTGTTTATCAAAACCCTATGTTTCTATTCCCAATACATATATATTGATTCACTTTTTCAAGAAAAATTCCAAATTGTTTCCATAGACGGCATTGATGGCGAAAAGGGCATTCTCAAATCCAATGTCAACACCATGGCAAAAGGTATGATTAATGAAGCGATATCCAATTACCAAAAATCAATTTCGGAACTTTCTAATGAAATCTCTGAAACTTTTAATAAAGGGATGCAACAAATCAATGAAGAACTATCAGAAAAGATAGAAAAATCATCAAACCTGCTTTCTTCGGACTAATCCGGCAACTCAGATAATTTCAAATCAACATACCCAATCAACGCTGCCACAAAAGTCAAAAACGGTTCAGGATTAATGTATTTCCCCTGCTGTTTAAGTGCAAAATGCAAGTGTTCACCTGTTGACATTCCAGTATTACCTGACAAACCAACTATCTGGCCTGCATTCACATAATCGCCTTTGTCAACATAGCTTTTTCTCAAATGACAATAGATAGACTGGTAACTGCCATGTTCTACAACAACATAGTTACCTGAACGTCGATTGGAACTTACTCGTATTATCTTGCCCGGCATCACCGAATACACATAACTACTATCAGCTTTCAAATCTATTCCTTGGTGCGCCCTTAGTATTCTTTCAATAGGATGAATCCTATCACCATATCTTGAAGTAACAACGCAAGTGTCCAATGGCAAAGCTACAAGCTGCCTAAAAGTGAACAATTCATCCTCATTATAGGCAACAGCTTTCCCCGATATTGGAGGCACCCCTACCCTCTCGTTGGCTACAACTTTTGCTGACTTGCCTATAGGTTCAATGTCTTCATCTGGCATTGCGATGGCCACACTGTCTATTACTATATCGTTCACGCTTTCGTACAAACAAGGACCATATAAAGGCTGTACGATGACAGGTGTTCCCTCGTTTTTTTTAGACATGATAGTATTAAACTGACCATAAGAATTTATGCAAAAAACGAAAATAACGCACAAAAAATTCAATTTTTTATTCATCATATTTATATAGTTTGTATATTTGTCGCAAAATTATATATATTCTGAATATGATTGAACAATTTTTCAAAGAAAATGAAATCCCTTATCAAGAATTTGCCAAGCTGGGCTATACAAGGGAAATGATAAGAGAGCTTTCAAGAAAGAATCTGGAACAGCTTCTGTCTGGTCGGAGAACTTCGTTGTTACCCATCAATCATATTGAAGGCCATGACCGAGAATTTGACATCAAGGCTAAATTCAGCCTCAAACGAAATAGCGATGGTTCTGTTTCTTTGATGATACATCCGGTAAGGGAAAGCATTGAAAATGACATCAAACTTTCCGCCTACGAACTTAATAAAGTGAAAGAAGGCCATGTTATCCTCAAAAAGATAGAAGGTGAGAAATACATGGTGCAGCTTGACAAAGAGAACAACGAACTATTGAAAGTCAAAGCCAAAGATATTATGATACCTCACAATATTGGCGACATCGAATTGAGCAGCACCCAAAGGGAACATTTGAAAAAGGGCAATCCTATCTTGCTAGAAGATACCAATTACAAGATTGCCGTAAGCATTGACCTTAATTCAAGAAGTGGCCTAAAAGCCCAGAACCTCAATGATATGACTTTGGCCGAGAAGATAGCTTTCGACAGAGTCAATCCTGGCATTATCGGCTACCTCCAAACGGACGAAAACCGTAACGAGTATATGCAAGTTCAAAGACAAAATGAAAGCCATTCTGAAGGCCAAAGAATGAAATTCAACCAAGGATGAAAGAGCAAGAAATACCATATAAGCAACTTGAAGCATTGGGGTTAGATACAAGAAACCTAACCCAAGAAGATATTTCAAGATTGCTTCGTAACGAAAAGACAGAAGTCCGCGCTTTTTCCATTGAATATACCAAGGACAGAGAGGACTTCCTGAAAAACGAGAATATCAAGTACAATATCCGCGAAGATGGCGGCAAAAAGAAACTTGAATTTGAGGGCCGTATTGCCATTGAAGCCAACTACTACGCACAAAACACGCCTGAGACTATAGAATTACTCAAAAAGGCAAATATCCAATACGAACAGGCTCCTGAAAACGAAAAACTTCTCAAACTGAAAGATGCCTTATTAGTATTAGCCGTGCTTGACAACCCTTTGATTGGTGCCGCTATTTCAATTTACTATTTGGCCAAAGTCATACCCAAACGCCTTGAAGTAAAGAATGATATGGGGTTGTCACGCAGTGAAATCAAACAGTTGAAAAATGGCGAAACCATACAACATAAAAACGAAAGAAATGAAATTGTCCTTATGCAATTTGACAAGGCCACCAATAGCATATCTTCCGTCAAGCAAACACAAATCAACCCGCCTGATGAAATATTGGGGCAAAAACTCACACCACAAGACAAAATCCACATCTTAATGGGCGAAACTGTCCAACTCAAAAACGGCATACAAATCCAGTTGAACTTGCTCAGATCGAATGGTATTGAATACAAGGATTCCAAGGGCAAGGAAATCTCCTTTGATGTTGCCAAACAAACAGCAGCACAACAGAATGACCAGTCTATACACAACAACAAGCATCAAGTGAAATTATAATCTCAAAAATACCAATCATGACTACATTTGAAGAATACAAAGCGAAAGTTTCCATTGCACAAGTAGCAGAAGCTATTGGATTTGAGTTTGACAAGTCCAAAGGCAAAACACAACCGACTTACACCAGAACTGATGCAAATGGTAACAAAGAGCAGATTGTCATACGGAATCCCAATGACAATTCCACACAACACTACTTTGACCGAAATTATAAAGGCGGTGATGTCATCAACTTCATCAAAGAACATCTTAATGAATTTGCCCAATTCACCGGTAATTCAAATAATGACTATGTAAAAATCAATATGGTTTTGAGCCACTTTGCAGACATTCCTTATTCACCAAAGATTGAGACTGTGCAAAAAGCGCAGGAACACAAAGAACTGGATAGAAGCCGATATGTCGAGGTAGCACCAACAACCAGCAACCTCATGTACCTGACCAGAGAAAGGGCTTTGGATCCAGCTACCGTTGAAAAGTTTCTTCCTCACATCACCCTGTTACAGGATACCGCCAGTAAGGGCAATTTCACCAATGTCGCTTTCCCATACCGCAAGCCAGGTAGCGAAGAAGTCACCAACTACGAAATCCGAAACCACGGCTTCAAAGGTATGGCTGCAGGTGGTGACAAGGAAAATTCTTCGTGGATTGCTACCAATGCCGAAAACAAAGCGACCGTTAAAAATGTCATCTTCTTTGAATCGGCCATTGATGCCATGAGTTTCTACGAACTCAAAAAAGGATACTATAAACTCGCCGATACGGCATTTGTTTCTGTCGGTGGATATGTATCACCCAACCAAATCAAAAACGTCCTCAACGAGTTCCCAAATGCCCGTGTCAGCACTGCATACGACAAGGATGTCAACGGTCACCTGTATGATGTCCTTACATACGCGGTGGCCATAGGTAAAGATATCCGTGTCACGAAGGATGACAACACCTTCAATTTCAAGTGGGACAACAAGAGCATCAAAATTCCACAAGAAGAGCTTACTTTGAACAGGTTCAAGGATGAATCTGGCTTGAAACACCGTTTTGGAACCGTTTTCAAAGCAGCCGGTGAAGCCAAGGATTTCAACGAACAGCTCCAACATGTCCGTGCAGAACAAAAGGAACAATCACAAAGCAAAGGAATTAAAGTATGAGAAAAAGTATTTGTTTAATTGTGTTTTCTCTACTGTTTTTGGGCTTACACGCACAAAACAGAGATTTGATAGTTATTGACCCCGCCCATGTAGCTGCCATTGCAGCAGCGTCAGAATTGGACAAAGAAGCCTATGAAGACATACGTGAAAATGAGGATCAGACAAACCAACTACTCATTGTGACCAATCTTGTAAACGAACAAATCAAAGCCATAGAAGACACAACTTTAAACTATATGAAAAGAGTGCAATCCGTATTAAGGCAAGTATATACCCTTGAAACGATTGTACAAAAGACAGTAAGAATTGGTGATAACATTGTTGAGATAGCTGAATTGGCATACGGTGATCCTGAGCTATCATTTGTAGCATTGCAGATGTCAAACAGTTTTTCAGATGAATTACGGTCATTGACTTCCTATATATCTGATATAGCATTGGGAGAAGGTTCCAGCAACTTATTAAACAACTACGAAAGACTCAAAATCATTAACCATGTTGACACAAAGCTGAATAAACTTGAAGGTGTCTCTTTGCAGATGCTTTATCGAATGAAATATGCCAAACGCCATGGTGTTCTTCAAACCCTTTTCCCCGTACTTTTTGCATACGAAAGAAGAAACCAACAACTAGCGGAACAAATAGTAAACAACTTCCATTTCTAATACAATCATCATTAAATACTAAATATCATGTCAGAAGAACAATCACAAGAACAAAAGAAGAACCCTGCGGTTACTTACCTCGGGCCTTGCCCCATCTGTGGCAAAGGACAAATTGCGGAAGGCAATGTCGTTTATAGGTGCAACTACATTAAAAACCTTAAGGACGACAAATGCGACTTTCACATATTCAAGACCTATAATGGTGCTGAAATCACACCTGAACATGTTAAACAACTTCTCGAAAACGGTAAGACAGAAATCATCGAATTCACCTCCCAAGCGGGCAATAAATTCAATGGCTATCTCACCATTGAGGGTAAAGAGGTGAAGATGGAGTTCGCCAACGGCTTAGAAAACTTGCCACAACTCGAAACACCTTGCCCCATTTGCGGCGAACCAGTCTATATCTTCAACACAGGCTACGGCTGCAAAAACATTCACGAAACGGACGAGAATGGAGAAAAAAAGTGTAATCTTTGGATCAGTAAAACCATCGCTGGTCGTACCATCAAAGAAAAAGAAGCAGAACAACTTCTTCTTGAAAAGAAAACAAGCTTCCTTGACGGCTTCAGAAACAACCAAGGTAATCTATTTTCTACCCGCCTTGTCCTTGATAACGAAGGTAACATCCATTTCGATTCTACCGTGTGTAAATGCCCTAAATGCGGCGGTGATGTCAAAATCGGCAATAAGTCCTATAATTGCTCCAACTGGAAAACAACCGGCTGCACATTCAATATCTGGCGTGAAATCGCTTACCGAAAAATTACACCAGAAGAGGTTCAACAGCTATGCGAAGAAAAAGCTACAAAAATCCTTGAAGGCTTCAAAAACAAGGATAAATCCAAAACCTTCTCAGGTCAACTCATACTTTCAGACGATTTCGTTGTCAAAATCCTCTGATTCATTTTCACAGACAAAAGAACCCTAAATTTTCCGAAAATGAATCTACAAACATTGACACAGAAAGTCAGTAATACCACACATATAGGTAAAGGAGATGTTCAATTAATTATGAATAAAGCATTTTCAATCCTAGCAAACAATGCTAAGAAGCAAACAACTCTGACCATTCCAAAATGTGGTACTTCGCCAGAATTTAATTTACTCATTCGAAGAGTCTAATACTTTATCAAAATGAAAATAATCAACTTCTTATTTGCCTCTATCATTATCTTTAGCATTTGTGCTACTTCATGTTCAACCCCAAAGACTTCCATCCTGACCGCACAACCCTCCACTAAAGATTCCCTTATGGTCCAGATCTGCACGGACTATATTCCTACTTCCATTGTAGGTGAAGGTGGCAACCTTGCCAAATACGAAAAAGCCAAAAGAGATTACGCCAAAAACCTTGACCGTGCCAAAAGGCTTGAAGATATTGATGGAATCCAAATCAAGCGTATTCCGCGAGAAAACGACTCCATTTGCGACTTTATGGCTGAGATGGACGACATCCTATTTGCATATGACAGTTTCGAACTGACCCCGAAGGCAATTGAAATAATCGACAACCTGTCAAGCGTGATTATCGACATCCCAACACGAGTAGAGGTAGTAGGCCACACCGACTACTATGGTACTGATGAATACAATCTCAACTTGTCAAAAATGCGTGCAATGGCTGTCGGCAATCGGTTACGCGACAATGGTATCACCAATATTACTGAAATTGGCAAGGGAGAATCCGAGCCCGTTGCCACAAACCATACAGCTGAAGGTCGCAAGAAAAACCGTCGCGTGGAAATCAAGATGTTCACCGAAGAATGATCATACGGAGCAGGGAGCTTTTACTTTTTCTTTAGGTTTTTACATACAATCCAATTCATTTTCAATAAATAACAACTACATTTTCTCAAAAAAGACTATCTAGCTCCCTCTCCATTTTCCAAACTATCAAGCAATGGAGATTAATGGATTCAAACAACCAGAGTTGGTGACTCTTCTTGACAAGCATTTCGATGGAGAATCATCAAGATATGATATAACTCCAAGCAAGAACTATTTAACAGCAATGCAGTTGAATCGTTCTGAAACGAAGAACCTCAATTATGAGGAACTACGACCTAAAAAAATATATGCTCTGAAATTCACCACAACAGATATTCAAGCTGGAATACAAGAAATAAGTTACAGCCTTTTCCTTGATAGGAAAATGGCAGAAACATATTACTACCAGAATACACCAAAAGATAACCTGGTTCTTAATCACCAAGTCCAACATGGGATAATAATAAGTGGTGATATAAATAACGATTTATTGGCCAGGCTCCAGATGGCACCAAAGGACTTCAATTCTATGCTTGTTGTTTCTACTATGCAAGCCGACAGCTTCACAAACACACAAAAACAACAGATAGAACAGGCTTCAAAAATCGCTGAAAAGGTTTTTAATGAAATTCCCCTGAAAAACGAATATGCATTCAACACTTTACCCAGAGGCGCACAACAAGACCTTTACAAATACTACGAACTGACCCATAAGCAGAACCCAAAAATCATCCACACTGATGCGTGGGCCATTCAAGACAAAAAAGAAGCAATAAAAGCAAACGAACCATACGTTTATGTCGGACTCATCCATAGTAAAGATGGATCCACACCGTCCATTGCCTACACCAACGAACGCGAATACCTCAATGCCATCGAACAAGGATTGAAAAACAATCCTCAAAACATTGGTTATGAAACCCTCTCCCAAAACCCTCAACTTCACAAACAAGTCGATGATCTTGTCTATAAGTTTTATGGTTTAAGTAATCCTAATCCCATTGAATACTATACACAACAAGGAAGAACGCCTTTGAACTTATACGATTCCAACCACCATGAAATCTCCATTATGGATCTCGCCAAACAAATGGGCTTTACCTATCAAGGTAAAACAACATCTGGCGATACCGTCATGCAACAAGATTTCCATCCTATCGAAAATGGCCAAAAACAAACAGCCATCATTAGCCTTGAAATAAGAAACGCAGAAAGCCCTTTGATCAACACCGTTACAGTAAATTACTCCTATCTTGATGAAAAAAACAATCCCATCGCACGAGACACCGACTTTCATCTTTCTTTCAATGACTTTGTAGCCCTTACCAAATCCCTTAACTCAGAAGAAATACTGAAAGCCATGGAAAACGAGAAGGAAACAATAAGACAAATAGAAAGATTAGAAACTATTGGAACCATCCTTTATAAAGATACCAACGAAAAAATCAACTATACAGACGCTGATAAATTCCTCCTCGCACTTCATGACGCACTCGATACCCAACCTCATAACATCAAATACGAAACTCTGTCAAAAGACCCCGAAATCCGTCAAAAAGTCGATGAAATGATCTATGGGTTTTTCAACATGGAACCACCAAAACAGAAGACATCAAACGACCAACCACAATACAATGTAGAGACCCAACCTATAGAGTCTTTCCGTTATGAGACTTCTTCTGTTTATCACAAAGATAATCTTCTCTATGGACTTCAGGATAAATTCAAACTTGACACTGACACTGTAGCCAAATTTGCTACCTTTATGGAAGCTGCACATCCTATCAACAAAAACCACAACGATAATAGCGCAGACATAGTCGTTTTCCCTTATGTCAAAGTAGATAACGAATACAACCTAAAAGGACACATCCAATCCACCATGAGCAGCCAAAGAGAGCCGCTTGGCGAAAAACTCACTGACCATACCAACGTCCCAATCGGCTACGAACGTTACACCAATGACCAAACCATTCCTGTCACCCCATATACTACCACTGCATCAATCAACGGTGGTATCTGGATGGCCACAGAAGCCCAATCTCCTAAATCGGTGAAAGATGTTTTCATGTTCAATTCCGCAATTGACGCAATGAGTTTCTATGAAATACATAGAAATTCCATAAACTTGAAAAATACTGCGTTGGTTTCAGTTGGAAACCTTGCCCGGGAAAACCAAATCTACGGCCTGGTTGAAAGATTTCCTGAAGCCCAACTTCATGCGGCATTTCAGAATACTTTACTGGGCCAACTCTCTACAATCACAGCAGCTTCTATGGCCAGTATAGGTCCTGTCAAATTCAAGACAAACGAATCAAAACATACGATTGAGTTTACCACCTATTACGACAAGTTCTCTCTACCCATTAATGACATCAACCTTCAAAACTTCAAGGAACACGCCCATGTCAAAGACAAAAGCATTCTTTATGATTTGAATAAGGATTTGAAAATACATTATCCACTTGGCCGCACTTACAACGAAGATCTGGTACAATCAAAACAATTAGAAAAACAAGAACAGGGCCAAAAAATGAAAATTTAACCCATTTAAGACGTTCCCATAAGTTCCGTTCATCGAACTATGGCATCCCCTCCCCTATCCAATCTTTCTCATTACACTTCCAAACAGTAAATAATTGCTGTATAATGCATAAAAGGAAGTCATTATCTAACATAAGGGAAAACGATTTTTCTGTCATCATTTAGACAACAAAAAAAGTTGAAAAAATGATGATTTTTTTGTTTTTTGTATTGCTAATTCAAATCTTTTTCGTATTTTTGTAGTGCAAACAAACAAAGTTACTACCTAATACCAATAGAAGATGGACATTGTTCAAATTCTCGTTAATGCCAATGCGCATGTAAAGAAAGACATTATAGTACCTATCAAGGTCGATGCCAGTAAAATAAGGCGTAATGTGGTGACATTGCGTTTTGACAATGGTGACTATTGCGACTTCAATACCACATCTTTTCACGATACAACCAGGTATATTAGCACCTACGAAAATGTTTATGCCAAAGATGCTTTCATGGAACAACTTAAAGAGGGCAAAATCACCATCAAAGATGAAAATGGTTGTATTATTGACCTCTCCGACACACTAAAGAAAGGGATATAAAATGAAAGATTGTTTCACCACATTAGAGCAATCAGCCAAACTGATTGAACTTGGTCTTGACATCTGTACCGCCGATGGTTACCGTAATGGTAAAAATCCAACCATCGCACGTACTATCAAAGACCATGGTTTTAATGCCTTGTTGAAAAGGAAAAAAGCCACAAAGGATAAACTCTACCCCTGCTGGTCAGCATTGCGACTTATTGAACTCATGCCGCCAGTTGTCCAAGGCTTTATCAGCGATTATCGCTTGGTGGTTAATCGTGATGGAGTTTGGTACGAGGCTATACAAAAGAAGCCAGGATATAACCATTTCATTTACGATGGTGAGGGGGATGACATTATTGCAAAATTGGTTGATGTCATCGAAATGCTTAAAAAGAACAATGATTTCCAGAATGAATGAACCATGATAAGGTAAAAACAGATTTGTCACACACAAAGCCTGGGCATGGTTCAAAAGAAACAAAACTGATAACAATTATTACTAAAACAATAACAAACAATATGAAACAAACACAATTAACTGTATTTGATTGGGTCGTTTTTGACGGCTTTACCACGGATGGTGTAGGTGAACCCATCCAAGCACAAATCAAAGAATTGGGTGAGATTATTTCATGCCAAAGAGGTGATGAAGTCTTTTTGCGCAAAATTGATGACCTTTTTCCTATAGTTGTCATTGATGATGACCTGATTCGGAATGGTTTCAAATTCAGACAAGTTACCAACCTTCTGAAAGATTTCAGCCTTGAAAAAAGGACAAAAACCGAAGGCGAAGCGGAAGAAGTCACCACGGTCAGTATCAGGATGCAAGATGACGATACGACATCCTACGATATCTGTATCGAGAAGCATCTCGAATGGGATCCAGGTCAAAGGAAGAATATCTTGCACTTTGAACGATGGGGTTTGTTGTATGTGAACAAACTACAACACTACCTTCGTGAAGCCGGATTTGAAGAATTAGCCAATAACTTTAAAATGGAGGATTAATCCTATGCAACCATCCGAAATAAAAGCCCCACCCCTACCCTATTCAAAAGTTCAAGCCTTTTTTCTGGATAGATTCCTTAAAAAAATCACACATAAAAGGTTGTTTGGAACACAAGAAAAGCTCCTTATTTGTCCCCGAAAGTTTTCCAAAAAACAATGGGCGACACTGATAGCCGCCCACCTTCTTTTGCCTCAATTTTGTTTCGACAAAAGAACCCTTATCTCTTATAAATAAGTCTGTTTCGTAAAACGACCGATTTATTGTACATTGATTTTTTGCTCCAGCATTTGCTCCAATTCCACCTTGTTTTGTATCACCCATTGACGACAAATCAAAGAGACCAAACCTGCAGCAGGAACTCTTTTTTTCGCTTTCAGCATGGCGAAAATATCATATAGTTCCGTATCAACCATTATTGGCCGTCTTTCGATTTCTAGTCCTCTATGTTGTTTGGCATCAAGGATCATATTCTCTAATTCTGTTCCACTAACAAGGGTTTGTTGGGGCTGCTTCTCCTTTTTAATTGGTTTACTTTCTTCTTTTGGCACTTCTTGAACCTGTACTTCTTCTTTAGGCTCTTCCACTTTCGTCCTCAACATTTTACTAATCTGTGAAATCGAGGTGGGTGTGCCATCTTCATTCTTTTTTGGCTTCAAATTTGACATCGCAAAAATACATTTTTAGATTGAACAAATAATATCAAAAAACGAACAAATTTTTCACATCACTGAATACCAGCGTTTTCTATGATACAATCATAAGCCTTAGACACCACTTCTATAGCCTTTTTCTCAATATCAATGGTATAAAGCCTCTGCATAATGACTCTTGAAGGTATCTCATCGGTAATCATTCCGTACTCTTTCAAGATTTCTTTCACCTGTTCTTTGGTCTCATATTTGACCGAACTTTCGATGTTATTCGGTAAGAAAAAAATCTTGGCTTTGATTTTGTAATACTCCATAATCTTGATGAAAAGAGCTGTGGAGTCCATGGTCAATCTGTCATATCTGAATGGCACAATTACCACATCAGCATTTTGCAGGATGGTGATTAAAGCCTCATCATCTACCCTACCAGGTAAATCTATCAGCAAATGACCATCATTGATTTCTTTGAAATCTGCTATGGTCTTTGCGACATCATTCATTTCAGCATCAATCACTTCATACAGTGGTTTGTTGTCGAAATTTTCAAGATCCTGATTCCTTCTGTCAACAATAGATTTCTGAAAGTCGACATCGAGAACGACACAGTTTTTGCCTTTGTAGGCGAGGTAATTTGCAAACTGAATGCAATTCGTGGTTTTTCCACAACCTCCTTTTTGGTTTCCAAATACAATTATCATTTTCAATATATTTTAGAATTGTCCTTATCTATGTTTTATATCTTTTTCTTCCTTCTTCTTCGTTTGTCATCACTACCGCCACCGCCACCATCAACAGTCAACATTCCAAACACGGAATCCATAACAACTTTAGCTATTTCTAACGCTGCATTTTGTCCTCCAGCTGCTACTGATGTGGTATAAGCACTTGTGTTAGTAAGTCTCTGGTTTAACTTATAATCATTGACTCCATAAACTTCCATCGTATCGTAATCAACCACAAAATAAAGGTTATTGTTTTTGTAGACTTTGATTTGGTCAGAGACATTATCATCAAATGTGCCATAGCTTGCATAAGCTTTGGCAAGATTCAAATAGTAGTCCTCAACATCACTGGTTCTATTTGGATCAATAGTCAAGTGCTCAACCCTGACTTGGAACAACCGACTGATAAACTTTGCTTCCTGTGCATTGGTCACATGAAATTTCCTGGCCTCTCTCAACATGGTATTGTATTTCAGCCTGTTGAAGTCATATCCCATCTTAAACAATTGTTCCTTTCCAGCAAACACATTTCCATCTGAGTCAATTACAAATCCATATTTATTCAGGACTTGCTTCAATTCATTTAGTGTATAGTTTGGATTGTTTTGAATATCATCCTGAGCAATAAAATCACGAATGACTTCTTTTGCTGTTCTTATTTGGTTCTGCTTTTCATTGGGTTCTAACAGATCTTTCAAATTCATCAACTCACTACCTTTGTAAACTGCCTTGTTTTTGTGGTCAATTACAGTATAACCGTATGGCGTATCATGGCCATCTTTTGTATGGAACACCATATCAATCCCAAACTTGCTTTTCATTATCTGGGTAACCTGGCTGTACCCTCCCCCACCCTTATATTTATGCAATAAGGCTATAAGCTGCTTTTTTGCAACTTTATCCTTTTCAATAGCCCTATTGCGCAAAATTATATCGTTGATTTTATTAGTGGAAATGGTTTTTTGAATCTCTCCTCCTTTAATGATGTTAAGCATACCATCCTTTTCAATGACCGTCCAATCAGCACGTTCAAACAACAATTTGAACTGAGCCATGGTAGAGAAATTGTAAGCCGACAACTTTTTCAGGTCCTTATCTGCTTGCTGTGAGAAATCCAGACCGAGGATTTCATTCAATGCCTTTTGAGATCTGAGACGTTCAAAACTATCAGAAATCTTCTTGCCATTCTCATCAATCCGGATTGAAACAATATGCACATGATTGTTGGCGGTGTCAGAATGACCATAAATGATATAGGGCTGCTTGCCATATCCCATCTTTTCAATCCATTGCTCCCCTATTTTGGTTAATTGGTCGAAATCATGTTCTCTCTTTTTCGTTGAAATGGTTGCATGGAATTGCGGATTTTTGACATTGGTATTTGTCATCGCGTATGCTTTGAAATACTTTTTGAAGACAGCTTTGGACGGGTTATCCTCCAATCCACCAAAGTTCTTAGCTACAAGCAATTCACTTTGACCTCTTTCATCTTTCTTCTCGTTGTATTCAACGGCATTGAAAGTAGTGGACGATGACAATATCTTTGCAATCATACTTGATATTCAAATCACGCTGCAAAGATAAACAAATATTCATATAGCGAATAATTATGAATAAAATAATTTCTTATTTTGAATATTTGTCTAAATGAATAAATATAGTTATAAGTAAAACTATATTTGTATTTTTATAACTTATAATATAATATGTATATAGATAATAATATCTAATTTTATATATTTGTATATTTATATATATATAAAAATATAATAAAAGAAAACGCAAAGGACTATCTGATGATTTTCTTTTCCAACGATTCAATGGATCTCTCGCAATGAATAAGTTCTCCCAGCTTTTCATTCATCTCTTGGACAACTGCTTCAGATAGTTTACCACTATTGATGCAGATGTTTGCATAGTGAGTCAACTGATTGATATTATTACCAATCTTCTGCATTTCATGAATTTGTGCCTTGTACTCTTTCAAAAATTCGACAGCATTGATGGTAGCCTTCTCCCCACCAAATAGTTTTGCTCTGATGTAACCTGATACTGTTCTGCCAGATTCAGATGCCAACTGATGAAGAAGCTTCTTCTCCTCAGCCGTCATCCTGAAATTGTATTGCGTTTTGTTTTCTGTGCCCATTTATATGATGTTTAAAAATCTGAGTCGCGAAGATTTTTCTTCTCAAAGCCTTCGAGGATTTGAGCAAGTTGGTTTTTGTTTGTATATACAAAAACACATCTTGCAATTAAAACCCCCACAGCAAAAATACAACTTTTTGCACAACCATCAATCAGTGTTTGAAAAAAATCTCATCCGTCCTGGACTACTTATTAAAATCTAAAAATATAGAAATATAATAATATATAAATGTATATTCTAATAATATATAGATGTATATTTTTATATTTTTAAATACAAAGAATGTATATTTTAATAAATCTATAAATATATAATTATTTATATATATAATTATATAATATCATATTTATATTTTAGTATAAATATATAAAGTAATAAGAAAAGAAAATATAAATATATAAATTATAAAATGTATAAATTAATAAACATATAAATATATATCGAAATACAGGAACGACATCAGGGAAAAAGATTTGGAAGTTGTAGGCGTTGTCCCTATCTTTGTCGCCGAAATAGTAGTGTAATGGAGTCGTTTTTGTTTATCATTATACTGATTGCATTTATTGCCTTCCTTATCTTTCGTCCATCATTAGCCAATAGGAAAGGTAAAAGAGGCGAAAATGCTGCTGCCTGGTATCTTCACCGGTTGCCATCAGAATATGTGGTGTATTCAAACATCATGCTACCGACAAACTACGGAACTACACAAATTGACCATCTTGTAGTTTCACCGTATGGCGCATTTGTGATTGAGGTAAAAAACATGCAAGGTATCATCAGTGGACATGAGAACTCGGAAAGTTGGACGCAAAACATCTATGGCCACAAATACGAAATGAGAAACCCAGTAAAGCAGAATATGGCACATATTATAGCGTTGAAATCTGTGTTCAAGGGTTTGATGAAAATGCCTATTGTCTCGATTGTGGCCTTCGGACATGAAGCGAGATTGAACGTGAGTGTGGATAATTCGGCCATCGTTTACATTAGCCAGCTTACCCAAGTCATCAAACAGCATGAGGTGGTGTATATAGATAGGGGAGAGGTATCAAAATATTGTGCAGCCATCGAAGCTGCCAACATTCAGGATGATGATACTCGAAAGGCTCATGTAAGCAATGTTAGTAGTTATGTTCGTGATAGAGAAATTGCGATTGCAAATGGCCATTGTCCACAATGTGATGGAGACCTTGTTTTGCGGGAAGGAAAATATGGTCAGTTTTATGGATGTTCAAATTATCCTCATTGCAGGTTCACTCACAAGCCTTGAAGCCTTGTACTGCTTGAAATGTTCCCTATTTGTCCCCATCATGTTTTTGTTCCGAATAACATTTATTATGTTAAGTGGCGGAAAAATTTAAAGAAAAAAGGAAAATTTAGGGAGCATTTGTGGATTTTGAAGCGACAAATAAGGAGCTTTTTATTCTCCGTATTTGTCCCCGCTTCAATTTAAGGCATTTTTTGCCCCTTATATGTCTTTTCCCTAATGTTGGGGGTGGGAGATGGAATAAAAGACCTTTTTGTTGGTGGGAAAATAAAATAAAAGACCGATTGAAAAGTTGAAAGTCAATTAATTAATAGTAGTAGATATTAGTAAAGGCCAAAATTGACTATTTTTCTAATTGATTTACAATAATTTAGAGGATTGCATTGGGGACAGATTAGGAGCATTTTAGAGACAGTTTCGGAGCATTTTGGGGACACTTTGGTGACATTTGAGGGACATATTGGGAGCATTTTACGCCTCTTGGAGACAGATAGGGAGGTTGTGGGGCGTTGGGGACAGATTGGGAGGATTTGGGGGACAGATTGGGAGGATTTGGGGGACAAGTTGGGAATGTTCAGGAGACATTTGGGGAGTATTTCGGGGACAGATTGGGAGTTTTTATGTGCGTTGGGGACAAATAGGGAGGATTTTTTGACCTCAAAACCCCTGCTATTTTCTTGGTATAACAACATAAAATTAAGGCTTTTATGATAACAAGGTGACAGATAAGGAACATTTTTTTGAGAAAGAAGTCGAAACTTTATCGGTTCAACGGATAGGGACAGATTGGGAGCATTTCGGAGACAGATTGGGAGCATTTTGCAGCAAACAAAAAACGGGTGAGATTGAGAATTATAATCACACCCGTTTTGAAATTGTCTGATTTTCATTGACTAAAGTCGAGGATCCAAATAGGTTATCAAAGATTTCATTAGATATTCTTTCTTGTTGATTATCTCATCAGCATGTTCTTGGAGATAGATAAACAAATCCATCAGCTTTTCTGTTGCTTTTTCAACGTTGTAAAGCGTTAGCAAGGGCAGTATCTTGTTGAAATCGGCATCTCCAATTTGAAAATGCGTAAACATGAGGGTTTTCATATTCTGCACATGGGAATTAAAATACTTCTCTTCCTCTACTGTCATGGCATTCCTAAAGATCTTAAAGTCAATCCTACGAGGTTGTTTCTCACCGTCGACAAAGACAGGTTTATATTCAAACCAACAATTTGCATTTTTCTCCAGATTCTCTTGTGTCGGTTTCAAGATCCTGCGGTTGAAGTCCTTAAACTCCTTGTATTTGCTTCCGATACAAAGCCATTCTCTCAAATCCTCCATTTTCATGGACCAGCCACCCTTGGCCAACCATGAGCAACACATGTAATAGAATTTGATGTTATAAGGACTATCAAGCGCAAACACGACCTCTTTAAGAAACTTGGTAAAGCCTCCTTGAACATTCAAGAATTTCTCTGCAATATCCTTATCAATGTTGAATACAACGCTTTTCTGATACTTCTCAGGGATGGTAACATCCATTAAATGAGTGTATTTTGTTGCGTTCTTGCCAGCATAGGGGCTATCCACCTTGAACTGCACCGAAATCTTAGAGAAGGTTTCCAATGCTGAACGGAGTTCTGCGTAGTGATTGGACTTGACACCAAAATTCTTCATTGGCACGGCTATGGTAATCTTACCAAACCTGTCAATGTCATTTTGGAAAAGTTCAAGTTGTGCGCTGTTATGATGGTTGATGTTGCCATTAATGGCCTCTTGCATTGCCTCCATCACAATAACGAGAATACGCATTTGGATGACATTATAATCAGCCATCATGTTAGTGACATTATTGGATTGCTTAATCCAGGTTTTGACTGAATCATCATCCAATACCAAATCTGTCTGTTGTTTTTTGCGCACAACAACGCTTTTGCTTACAGGTTTATTCATAGCCATAATATTCAGCGTCATACTGCCATTTGTTAGACTTAGTTGTACCACAAACGACAGAGAACATAAATACCAACATTACATGGATAATCTTCCAGATTACCTTTACAATTCCCAACACCATCTTTAACAATCCTCTCAAAATATTTGTTACAGCGTTCATCATAGTAGTTATTTAGTAGGTAAATAGTTTATTAAGGCAATTCTCTTGTAACCAGGCTGCATCTGATTTAAACAAGATAAAAGCGAGTGAGCCCATTGGAGCGTCAGGATCATTCTGGTACTTGCGCTCATAAGGCCTATTCGTCCGGATGATGGCCATTCGTACATTATGTACAGCATCATCGTCCAACTTGGAAAGATACCGTTTTATTCCTTCCAGTTCTTCTGGTGACACAACATATTTCATCATCCTCACCAATTCCATCCGGCCATTGCGTTTCATTCTATTATTTATCTCATATTGCAACATAAATCATTGAATTATTTGCAAATATACAAATTATTCTGATTTCCATTCCTCTTCACAAAATTCTTGCAGCACTTTATCAAGTCGTAGCAATTGCGAATCGGTCAAATTTCTGATACATCTTATTGCCAATTTTTGGCCAACTATCGTGCGATAATCTTTAGTTCTCTCTTTGTTATTGGTTTCCGTTCCGAAAGCTAGGCACAAGTTCTTGAAAGCCTCGAAAAACTCGTCCTTGCCTTCATCGGTTGTGATATACTTCACCGCAATGGGTGCTGTCTTTTCCAACATGGGCTGTGGTGAGGATGCGTATTGTCTGAGCTTGGCTTCAACAAGGCTCTCGTATGTCACATTATCCTTTCTGGTAGTGGATTTAATGTAATCAATCGTTTCTTGAGGGAACCTGAAACATATATGCTTGCGCTCATGTCGCATCCAACCAGCCAACTTGTAATTATTCTTGCCTTTTTGCGCTAGAACTTCTTCGAGAAATACAGACACGTTCTTGCCTGATTGCTTGGCATAGCCCTTTATCTCATCGATCAAATCAGTACCCAACGCAATAGAAATCCTAACTTTGTCTTCTTTTTTCCTTCCTCTTGTTTCCATGCAATTATACTTTAGGCTGCAAATATACGAAGATTATTAAAAACAACAATACAAAAAAGTAAATAATTCATATTTCTTGGATTCAACTCACGCCTGCGACCGTTCTTTCCCCTTGGTTAATATTGGTTATCCAGAGATTGTTCAGGCTTCAATCGGTGTAAGGCCGTCGATGTGTTTGGATTTACCGACAATGGCATACGCGAGGACGACACCGCGTTTTGTAAGATCCAGGGCTGCAGCTGCTGTCGTTCCTGTTGAAATGCAGTTATCAACAATCATAATCCGGCCTTCAGGAAGTTCTTCGGTGAGATAGAGGCCGAGATAGTCCTTTTGTACATTACCACCGTTTTTCTTGATGTCATAGAAAGTCTCACGGACGGCACCCCGCATTATATCACAGACCTTGGCACCTGTCAGGCCAGCGATTTGTTCTGCAAGATCCTTGGTATATGTGGCTACACCGGAATGGCCTGGCATCGGTATCAGGATGACATTAGGAGAAACGAACTTTGACATTTCGGCGGCGGCTCTTGAAATGCTTTTGGGATTGCCGTTTTTCATTCCGTGAGCGATACTGTTTCTTCCATGGCTGTAGTATTCACCAGTGGTAATGTAATTGTACTTCATAGGGCTAAAGATTTGAGGGTTAGACAAATTTTTTGCCCCTTCAAAGGGTTAAGACTGATTAAGTGCAAGAACCTTCCAAAAAAATACGCTCAATGGAGGAAGATTTTTTTGAAAGCACCCATAGGGCCTGGTCTTGCTTCGTATCAGGATTAGACCCTTAACTTTGCAAAGAAATTTGAGTAAACAGTAGGGTAGGGGACTTTCTGGTGTTTGGATGTCTCCTTGGATAAGTCGGAAAACCTTTGTTTTGTTTCCAATAAGATGTTGTCGGCCGGTGTCATTCACTGGCCGACCGATAGGCAAATCAGCCTGGGCAAAAACCAAGGAAGGCGACCACATGGCCGCCATCCTCACAAACAAATACTAAACTATGAAATACCCTATTTCTTAGCTGGCCAATGCCAATGACTGTTGGCTTTGGTTCTTGGCAGATTTGCGATACCTTTTTTCCTTCTTGGTGGTATTGCTCATGGTGGGCAAACTCCATCCGCGCACCTTGGCCACGGTTTGGTTGAACTTGTACCAAACTTCCTCATCGAGAAATTCAAGATGCATAGTGCCTTTCTTGAAGCATTTAATCCTGAAAAAGCCCCAGTTATACCATTGGCCAAACCATAACTGGTTTTCTATGTTGTAAAAATAATTGTTTTTCATAAACTCATCGTAATTATAACCCATGAGATTACAAAGAGCCTTGGTAATATCATAAAGCCCTTCATTGTTATCAATTCTAACGCCTCCACGCCAACCTATTCTGCACATATAAGGGATTATGAACTTTTTGTTAACCATGTAATTGCTGTTAGTTTTCCATTTCTCGCCCGCTGTGGAGTTTTCGGATGAAAAACTACATATTTTATCAAAAGCATCACAAAGTGCCTGCTGGAAGAAATTATCCCTATTCATGATGATAATCTCCACCATCTTATAGATGTTTTTCATGGTAAATGGGATGTTCTGTTGAAGTTCGACAAAACTATTGATGTTGGCCATTACCTTTGACGTGATGAACTTCTCGATATTAAACTTTCTGAAAATCCATCGCCAAGCATCCTTTTGGACTTGTTTCTTGAACCTTTCACGGGTAATACTTTCGGCATTGTGGCCTTTTGCTCCAAATTGGACACTCTTCGCGCCAATGCCGTCCAGTAAACCGTTGATGGTTTTTGAGGCCTCCATCACCGAATCAAACTGCCTGACAGCTTCAACATAGCGATTGACGCAGTCGCGCACGAAGTTATAAGGCATAAGACCATATGCCGCATATTCCGGATCATCGGCTTCCTCGGTGAAATAGTCCTCAAACTCTATCTCATCGATCTTTGGCTTGTAAAGTCTTAGAACGCTGACACAGACATTCGTCTGCCGTTCATCTGAATCCGCAAACACCTTGCCCAAATACTCGCTACCTCCATAGTTCTCCACCAGCTCGTTAATCCTCTGTTTGTCCTTGTCATCATAATAGCCATACTCCAAAATGTTACTGTTGGCCAATGACACGATTTCGCAGCCGCCTGGGGCAATCTCCCAAGCGTGAAGGATATGCTTTCGGATGGTGGAGAAAGGCGGATTCATCACAATCATATCGATGTGGGAAATCTCCTCAGCTTTCAGTTTGAGGAAATCAGCTCCGACAACTTGACTTTTCTCGGCCAAAACGGTACGGAGATCATCGTTGATTTCACAAGTGAGGACTTCTTTTGCACCCATTTTCAGGCAATAGTCCACAATATTGCCCGTACCGGCTGACGGTTCAAGTATGATTTTGTCTTTGACATCGGACACTTTAAGCATGTCAATGATAACCTTTTCGGGTGTCGGGTAAAAATCCCGATTGAAAATATTCTGATAGTTGGTACTCATAACTCTAAAATTTTAGTTGTTTACATTAAACTTGACGGTTTAATTACGTGCCTTTAATCCTCCATCAAAAAGGATGTTCAAGGTGCCACTGGAAGAAATATATTCCAGACGTTCTTGCCCATCTTATAATCTCACTAATTGCCTTCTGCAAAGGGGTGTTCCTGCGGTATGATTCGTCTTTTCGGCAAAAGACGGAGCAATCACCGTTTCTTTTTAAGTGGAAGGAATAACCGTTGCTGGTCACATTGTAGACATCCACTCTTTTCCTATTATCTTTTTCCATAGCATTAAGAATTAAATGGTTAGTAACTTTGTTTGTTTGCATTACAAAGATACAAAATAATTCCAAAATAGCAATACAAAAAGGCGAAAATTTACACTTTTTTTGAACTTTTTTTGTTGCCTCATGGGGGACAGGAAAATCGTTTCCCCTGCTGTTGATCAAAGTAATTCTTTCTATGGTCTGCTGTTTCCTTATTCTGTGCAAATGGCTGTGACCTTTCCGTTTGCTTTTCTGATGTCAAAGCATTCCGTCCGCCTCCGGCATTACGCCCGTCCGTCAATGCAGCATCCCGAAACGATAACGCGAGGGAAAAGGTGGCCGGATCGTCTCGGAATACTGCATAGGATGGGGGATGACGGTAAGGCTGGGACAGAATGCTTCTGCGTTTGGGGCGTGCTGCCGCCCTCTTGTGCACAAGTGAGCGGGAACACGCCCTTCAGCTTGTGTCATGGGCACAGGGTTGGTTTCCGCCATAGTGACCGTGGAGCCATGGCCGAAACTAACCCCGTGCCCTTCCTGATGTCCTGCCGATTCTTTTTTTGTCACTTCACCCCAACTTGGTGAAGTGCCTGATGTTGCCGGACAGCGGTGGATCCGCTGGACGGCCACCGTATTGAAAAAGAGAGGCGACCAGTTGGCCACCTCTCTTTGGTACTGTTTCATCAGTCTGTTGTCTCGTAATAATAGGTCAGGTCATCACCTGTCAGATTATTGACACACCAGGCATCCATTTTCTCGTATAGTTCGAGATACAGTTCCAACAATGGTGCATTGTGTTGGTGTTCCCAACACTTCCAGTTCAATGCCATGGTAAACTCAGTGATATAAACCACGTTGTTTTTCCATTCTTTGAACGCAATATTAAAGGTCTCACGGATGCCTTTTTCTCCAAAAAGTTCAGCCAATGAAAAATCCGTGTAGAATGTAGTTTTCGGCTTGTAGCCAGTAACTTCCTCAATTCTCCAATTTTTGAGGGTTTTAGGCATAGGTAGTGTGTTGTCCATGGCATTTCAGTTTTTAAGTTCGGGAATAGCTTCGATAAGGGATTGGATTTGTCCAGCAGAAACAATTTCGGAAATCTCCAGTTCCGACACTTGGCCAAACTCGTTGTCTTCGGCCTCGCAGGTGATTACCCCTTTCTCGACGGAAAGAGAACGGATTTTCATGTCGGTCGGTCCACAATCAAGGAAAGCCGCAACAATGGGAGCGGAAATGTCCGTGCGGAAATCTCCGTTTTCATTGACCCACGAGAATTTTCCGCCATGGGCTTCAATGACGGTTTTCAAATAATCATAAGCCGTTTCTTTGAGGGCGTTTTCGATTTTCCAAAAATCAACTATACATTTCATAGCATTTAGGTATTAAATAGTTAGTACTTTGTTTGCACTACAAATATACGAAAAAGTTTTGAAATAGCAATACAAAAATAGAAAAATTACATATTTTTTGAGGTATTTTGATACCTTCCCCTATGGTTGATGGAGAATCTTTCTTGTGTCCTATGGTATGTTTAAGGCGGTCACCTGATGCCTCGTTTATCAGGTGAGAATGTTGATGGCCACCGGCATGATGGCCCGAACAAAGAAATCCGCTCCGTGCCCCGAAAGGGTCTTGATGGTTACTGCGGACAATACCTCGGATTATCTGTCCATACAGCCTGCGAAATGGACCGAAAATCTGGAGATTTGTTGCAAGCAATCCACCATGTCCATGAAGGGGATGTCCGACTGCAAGGCTCCTGTTTTGCCATGCAGTCGGACAAGGTTTCGGCGGAAGACTGTTGGAGGAAGATGGCAGCTCACCATCGGAGCTTGTCGGAGGGTGGTGCGCTGACGGATTGCTACATCTGTCTGGAGCCCATCGATGGGGGTATCAGAAGAATCTAATCAGAAATGAATAATAGGGTAGGGGACATTGAGTTTTGGGCAAAATTCTGTTTCATGAGGTTTCAATCCTCAATAAAAACATCTACATCATGCGTAAGCCAATCGGGATGGCTGTTGGCCAAAGTCAGTTCAAAGTCATCATCTGGACGGGAAACGGCGTTGTAAAACACAATATCATCTCTTCGATTGGCAATAACACGAAAAGCCCTCGATTCAGGATCATCAATGAAATGGAACACTCCACCGTTATCAATAGTACCCAGTTTGACTTGTTTCATTTCAATTCGATTTTGTCTTTAACGCCTTCTTCTTCACTATATACACCTTCTATTTCCTTGTGAAAGATTTCGGACTGCCAAGGCTCGACTATTTTTCCACCTGGGGCTTGCCATGTTTCAGCTTTGACAAATATATCATTGGCCGTTTTTTCATCAGCTGCCGCAATGATATATATTCTCCTGTTACCATAGTTAAACAAGAATGTCTTCAGTTTCATTTTTACCCTTTCTCTTTCTGATTTTGTTTGACTTCACAAAAGTACAAAAAGCTTTTGAAATGACAATACGTTAATCGAAATAACGCATATTTTGCGTTGATGTTCCTGTCAGCAATTCCAAGCTGCCATAGTTCACTTTCAAAATAGCTTTCATGGAAGGGGAAAGGGTGCCAGCCATGGATGGCCAGCACCCCATTGAACGAAACCGTTACTTTGCTACAGTGTCAATAACAAAGAAATCATCAATCCAGATTTCAGTGTTGGAATGGCGTTGGACTTTGTCATCTGTCCATTCGTTGATATGCAAACTTCCATCAATAGCAATTTGCAATCCTTTCTTGACTTTGTTTTCCACACGTTCAGCCACATTGCCCCATGCAACAATGCTGATCCATTGTGTTGTGTTCACCCATTCTCCCTCGGCGTTCTTGTAGTTTTCAGGAACGGCAAGATTGAAACGAGCCACTTTCTTGTTGTTGTTCAGGTTCTTTACTTCTGGGTCTGCACCAGGACGGCCAACCATCATGACCGAATTTCTTATTGTACTCATAGTAATAAGTTTTTAATTGGTTAGTAACTTTGTTTGTTGTTTGCACTACAAAGATACAAAATAATTCTGAAATAACAATACAAAAAATCGGAAAAATTACACTTTATTTGAACTTTTTTAATTGTTTGAGCAAGGAAAACGTTCCCCCTATTGTTATTGAAAAACCTCTTTCTAAGGTCTTATGTATTGTATTTATATCGTGCAAACGGTCGCGACTTTTTGCCGTTTGCCTTTCTGATGTCGAAGCATTCCGTCCGCCTCCGGCATCTTTCCCGTCCGTCAATGCAGCATTGCCGAAACGATGACGCGAGGGAAAAGGGGATTGCTCGTCTCGGTATTACTGCATAGGACGGGGGATGACGGTAAGGTTGGGACAGAATGCTTCTGCGTTTGGGGCGTGTCGCCGCCCTCTTGTGCGCAAGTGAGCGGCAACATGCCCTTCAGCTTGTGTTATGGGCACAGGGTTGGTTTCCGCCATAGTGACCGTGGAGCCATGGCCGAAACTAACCCCGTGCCCCTCCTGATGTCCTGCCGATTCTTTTGGTTGTCACTTCACCCCGACTTGGTGAAGTGCTTGCGTTGCCGGACAGCGGTGGATCCGCTGGACGGCCACCAGATTGAAAAAGGGGAGATGACCCCATTGGCCACCTCCCTTCAGTCCACAACGTCAAGCTGCCTGAGCCATCAGGATTGATGAAGCTTTCGCCTTGGCTATTAGTCTAATATTAGACTTTACCAGTTTATCAATGTTCTTCTTATCCTTGGGAACTGAGTTCTGAATGCCTCTGTTTTGGACGATTTTCATATCATCCAAATCAAACTCGATGGTAGAGACACGATTCCCTTTCTTGTCGCGTACCGAAAAGATAAGGCTCTTTGCCTCCTTGTAGTATTCATTGGTGAAGACGCAATGGTGCATCGCCTCACCCTCTCTGTAAAAGTCGGCCACTGACTGCAAAGGGGTAACAATATAGACATCATTTTCAATCACGATACCAAGGAAAGCCTTCATTCTTTCGTAATAATTTGGCTCTTCCGATTGGATTTCCTCTTTCTGTTTGAGGAAACGCTGTTTCTTGCGGAAGTCCTCAACTTTATGACGCCATCTGTCGTGTGCCATGGAAAGGTTTTCGGGGCAGACATAGGCAGCATTATGGGTGTCCTTTGCCAACTCTCGGAGATTGGAAACCATGTCTTTCCAAAGGCCGACATCTTCAATATGATAGTGGTTTCTCATACAGATTTTGACCTCAGTCCAATACTCTGAAAGTTTGTCATGCAGTTTGGCAAACTCAAAGAAACCAGATTTCCAAAGGGTTTCAACATGATTGTCAGTAAGGATAAGTTGTTGCAGTTCCACCACATCAACAACACCGTGGTCGTTGCCGTCATAGCCATTGCGTTGCAGTTCGGGCAATACGCTTGCGGTGTGTGAAAGATAATAGCCAATATCGTACTTGTCAACGTAGTAGTAGGTTGAAATATGCTTCGTGTAAGGTCTTGTTTTCAATTCGCTATCGTAGTTCCACGCGTCCCGATAATAAGACATAGGGCGGAAACTCTTTGCCCTCACTACCAATTTTCCCAAGGGATTGACCCATCTTTGCATAACCTCGTGGACTTGCATAGAAACTGCTTTGCCTTGCTTACAGACCTTTTGCACATAGAAATAGCGGTTGACCTGCCAACCTTGAAACCGCATGGAATAGAGGAAACAACGGATTTCCTTAAAGGTGCGTTTCTTGCTTTCCTCCACATTGAGGGTCTTGCCGCAAATAGGGCAAACCGCCTTGCCTTTGGTTGGGTTGCCGTCAAAGCTGCTTCCACATTCCATACAGACAATTTTCTTACCCGAATGATACCCCAAACAAGGAAACAATCTTGTGTTGATAAGCCTATCAATCGTTTTGTGGTAAGGCAAAAATGTCGCCTTATAATCCACTTCCTTTTGAATTTTGGTCAAGCCACTCATATCACATTCCTCCAAACAAGTCAAGTTGTGGTTGTTCCGTTGCTGTAGTGGTGGCAGTCACCGGCTTGACCTTAGGCTTTCTTGCCTCGTCCAGTTTGCGCCTTGCTTCTTCTGTGGCTTTCTCAATGGCTCTCTGTCTTGCTTGTTCGTGGATTTCAGCCATTTCTTCCTCGGATAGCACCACTTTGTCAAAACATACTATCCTGCTTCTGTCCAAGTCAATTTCGGGCATTTCTTTGATGGTAATGTCCTTTTCATCATAATAGTGAACGGCCATACCGAAGACTTCATCATCATCGAAGCCGCAGCATCCGCTTTCATAGACTTGTGAACAAATGTACTTGAAGCACTCGTCCAAGTTCTTTTCGGGGTTGTTGTACTTTGCGCCAAATTCGGGTTCTTCGGCGACTCTCTTTTCGAGATAGGACTGAATTTTCGCCTTGAAAAATTCAGATGATTTCGTGAATGTATCCATAGTAGTAACTTTGTTTGTTTGCACTACAAAGATACAAAATAATTCCGAAATAGCAATACAAAAAAAGCGAAAAATATTGTATATTCTTGAATCGTTTCCCCTATGGTTTTGGGTTGGGTTTTCTTAGGAGCTTATGTTATTTGAGCAAGATCTATCCTTTCTTAGATTTGTTGTATGCTTTGCCATTAGTTTTATAGCATCGTATCAATAAAAGGTAACAAAGAGGATTCATGATGTGCTATGAAATAAAAAATCGAAAACACCATGCAATTTCCATGTGCATTTGGACGTTGAATAAGCGTTATTAGGACTAATAACTGGGTAGAAAGTATTACAAGCTATGAGATGAGTTGTTTAAAGTAATCTGTTTTTGAGCAAAAGCCTCCGAAAGCTTTGGCTACCCCAACGGCGACAGGGGGTGGGTTGAAGTGACGGGGGCTTTTTTATTATTCAAAAATTGGTCACTGTGTTAAGTTGATAATACTGATTTTTTGATGAAATTTTGTAAATATTTGACAAAAAATATGAATAATTTGAAAATAATTGTTTATCTTTGCAGCAAAATTGTTTAAATTTGACATTATCATGATTTTAAGAGCTATCGTAAGAAACTTGTATTCTTTCAAAGACGAAACTGAGATTAGTTTTGTGGCAGGAAAAAGCACGACACATTGTGAACATGTAAGCCGTGCGGAAAAAAGAGATGATATTTCAGTACTAAAGGCTGGTATTATTTATGGAGCCAATGCATCAGGAAAAAGCAATATCATCAAAGCGGTTTCGGTGATACAAAAAATCGCTTTGGGTAGTGTGCCCAAAAAAAATATAGAGCCTTTCAAACTAACCGCTCTCAAGAACAATACCTCAAAAATCGAGGTTGAGTTTAAAGCAGGCAAACGTTTTTATGCATACGGGGTGGAGTTTACAATTAAAGGTATAGTGGAAGAATGGCTGTATGATATAAATAGTCGCACGGAAAAAGAAGTATTTAGCAGAAGGGTTGGGCCTGAAGGTAATGATTTTTCCTTTGGAACCATTGTTGGAAATGATGAAATACAACAATTGGTGAGATTTATCAGCCAAAGCACTCCGATAACTGATAGTTTTCTATCGGAATATGTAAAACGTAACGGAAAAGGACTAACTGCAATCAACAATGCATACCGATGGATGAAAGAGGACCTGAAGATTATTTTCCCAGAATCAAGATATGAAGGCATTTCCATCCGTGCGGAAAAAGACAAGGATTTTGCTTTAGCCACAAAGTCGCTTCTGGAATATTTTAATACGGGAATAGTTGATATAAGAAGAGTAAAGGTAAACAAGGAAGATATAGAATTGCCGAAGGAAATTGTAAACAGTCTTCTGACAGAAGCGGAAAACGATAAGGCTATTGTCGTGGCATCACCTTCTGATTCTTCAACTTACTTTTTTGAGACAGATGAAAATGGCATTACGAATATTTATAAGCAAAGTGCAATCCATAGGATGAAAAATGGAGGGGAAGTTCCTTTTGAAATGGACGAAGAGTCGGATGGATCAATCAGGTTGCTTGATTTCATTCCCATGCTTATCGACTTGAAACTAAATTCGTCGGTCTATCTTATTGATGAGATAGATCGTAGTATGCATCCCATGCTTTCGCAAAAGCTTTTGGAGTATTATTTCGCTTTTCTCGACAAAGAACGAGATACGCAATTGATTTGCACGACACATGAATCTAACTTATTGGATTTAAATATGATTCGTGCCGATGAGGTTTGGTTTGTAGAAAAGGGACAAGATGGTGCTTCGCATTTGACTTCACTTGCAGAATATAAACCAAGAGAGGATGTACGAAAAGGTTACTTACAAGGTCGTTACGGAGCTATCCCATTTTTCGCATCAATAAACAGTTTAAAATGGTAAGAAGATATGAGACAGCGTAGAGATTTTGAACGACCAGAAGGACAAAAATCAGCTCGGTTGATTGTCATTGCTGCTGAAGGACGCAAAACAGAGAACATCTATTTTGAGGCCATGAAAGCCTCCCTGTGTTCTACAAATGTGCACGTTGTAGTATTACCTAGGGAAGACAATAATTCAAGTCCGGAAAACGTGCTTGAACAGATAAGGATTTTTATGGCAGAGTACAGCATTAAAGAAGATGACCAGCTGTGGGTCGTGATTGACAGAGATAGGTGGGAAACAAAGATGTTGTCTTCGGTGGCGCGAGAATGCGTGAAAAACGATAACTTGTATTTTTGTGTGAGTAATCCTTGTTTTGAATTATGGCTACTGCTTCATTTGGAAGACGTGACGAGTTATGACGAACAAACAATGAATGCGCTCGCAGCAAACAAGAAAAACTCAAAGCGGGGTAAGACCTGGTTAAAGAAACGAATTAAAGCTTTGACTGGAAATTACAACGAAGCGGATTATGACCCCAATGAGTTCCTACCAAGCGTTGACTCTGCAATTGAAAGAGCGGTCCGGTTAGACGTGAAACCTATGGACAGATGGCCTCAAACTGTTGGAACCAGGGTCTATTTGCTAGCAAGAAGTATAATGAATAAATAAATAAATAAAATATGTGGTCGGATAAAGAAACATCAAAAGACCTTTTGGGTTATACTGTTCACGCAGAGTTGCTGAAAGGTGTTGTTACAAGCGACAAAAATCTTCCTATTACTGTAGGGTTATATGGTGATTGGGGCTCGGGAAAATCGAGTATTCTCAAAATATTAGAGGAAGATTTGAAGAAAGATGAAAACACGGTTGTTGTGTATTTTGATGGATGGTCATTTGAGAGTTTCGATGACGCAAAAATGGCTTTAATCCAGGGTATAGTTGAAGCCTTGGAAAAGGAAGAGAAATTTTGGGCAAAAGTTGGAGAGAAAATAGACGATCTGAAAACGGCTTTTAAAAATCTTAGAAAGTCCATCAATTGGATGCGTGTATTGAAGGTTACAGCCTCAACGGCTATACCTATTGCGACTGCGGCTGCCACGGGAGGTGCATCGCTAATTATTCCGTTACTTTTGAAAGCATTTGATGAAAACAGAGGTGGTCTTGAGGACTTGTTGACGGGAGAAAAGGCGGAGAAGTTTTTAAAGGACACTCTCCATGCTGACGAAGATGGAAAGAAGTATGAAGCGGTAAGGGAGTTTAGAAAAGATTTCGAGGAATTAATAAAAAAGAGCAAACAGGGAAGAATTGTAGTATTAATTGACGACCTTGACAGATGTTTGCCTCGACACATTATTGAAAATCTTGAAGCCATCAAATTATTTTTAAATGTTCCAAAAACAGCTTTTGTGATAGCAGCAGACAGGTTTATCGTGTCGAATGCCATCAAGAATGAGTACAAAGAGATAATTGCGGCTGCATCAGAGGACAGACCAAACCTGGGCGACTCATATATGGAGAAGTTTATCCAATTGCCATATAACATACCAGCACTCAGTCCAAAGGAGGTTGAAACATACGTGACTTTGTTATTCTGTCAGTCACTCTTGGATGAAAAGGTATTCGACAAAATCAGGTTGGATTTCGCTAGGTTTATAAGTGCGAACAAGTTTGACATCTATGGCTGGAACAATATCAAGGATGTGCTCAAATCAGAGTCTATTCCTGCCGACTTGGGTGAAACTATAGGGTTCGTATCGCGATTCGCAACAATCATAGGAACATCTTTGAAGTGGAATCCGAGACTGATAAAGAGGTTTTTGAATGCGTTCGAAATACGCTCTAATTTGCTAGTTCAATCAGGTATAAAAGACAACAAATCTCGTTTTGCCCTGCTAAAACTGATGCTTATAGAGCAAAAGCATCTTGAACAATTCAGACAACTCAATGCATGGGTGATGAATAGTAAGGGTGTCCCAAAGGAACTTGTCTCTATTGAGGCATTCGCGGAGGATAACACAAAAGATATTAGTGGATACCAAGACTGGAAGAGTCAAGATTTGTTGAAGTTGGTATCCGCAGACCCGAAATTCAGTACGGTAAGCTTGAAAGAATTGTTCTGGGTTTCAAGGGATAATATTGTAAATGAGATGAGTGGATTGTCGTTGGTTTCGTCACGCGTCAAGACTGTTTTTTCGAATGCTTACGAAGCAGCTACTGACAAAATAAGAGAGAACATATGCGGAAAAGAAGTAAAAGGTTTGTCGGAAACCGACATAGAAGATTTTTATGACTTGCTTGATTCAAAACTTTTGATGGCGGCAAGCGACAAAAATGCGTTCAGTGTGTATTATTTCTGTATAATGAAAGATGTTCCGAGGGCATATAATCGTCTGCTTGACATCCTATCAAGAATTGATGCCAAACAGATTTCTTTTGCGCTTGTCAATAAAATCGAAGACATTTTGAATCGTTATGGTAATGACAAGAAATTGTTAGATATACTGAAAGCAAATGAAAAGCTAATGCGAGCAATAGAGGACAACAAAAAAATGACAAAATAATATGGGCACATCACACAGACATACTCCCACGGTTGCTGGCGAGCCTAACTGGGGCAACTCATCAAAGGCTGTCACAAGCATTGCGGGGGATGAAAAGAAATCGGATGAGTTGGAAGAGAATCCTCCTGCGGGATTATCCTCAACGCAAATTGCGAAAAGACAGCAGCAGCTGAATAGCCGCATAAGAACAAATTATCATCGTGCAGTTAGAAATCTTGTCAGGGCAGCAGGTGGTCGAGAAAAAGTGAGCACAGGAGTCTCTAAGGCAGTTGGGCATGCTGGTGTTGCTTTAATAGGAGGCTTCGTGTCTGCTATAAACGAGGTTGTGAGCAATGGACTTACAGAATGGTTGCGGAGGAAAGGCGTTTCATTGTCAGGGAAAAGCTGCCGCGATATTCTCAACCTTATCAAATCCTATATAGAAATAGGAATAACAGGACTAGACAATACCGCAGCCAATGAAGCTTTAGAATGTGTCCTTGATGAAATGGGGGGAAAGATAGGTGACGATGTTAATGCTTTTGATAAAGCAATGGGTGCTATCATGGCTTCGGATGAAATTAAAAACATGCTTGACATGTTTTTCGGGATGTATATTTTCAGCCATCTCTCCCAAGATTTTCAGGAAAAACTTGAATATGAAAAGGGCATGAAGGTGGCGAATGAGACAATGGAAGAAATAAAGGAGTTGATTATGGATGACATCAGAAGGAACTATGGTGGTCGCGATGCGTCGACAGTAGATTGGAGTTCAGCTGATGGACAAGGATTCATTCAAAAGGAATTTGATCGTATACTATATATCTTGTCGGGAAATGAAGATTAAAGTCACAAAATACAGTATTGACCGAAGGTCAAAAAAAGACATTAGATTAAACATAGGAATTAGTATTGATGTGTCAGCCGGGAAAAAGCTTGACACTTCAGCAGCCATACAATTGAATCCTATTGCATATTTAGCGGGCAAAGCGCCAGATTTGTCATTTGACATGCTCTATCTATCTGCAATCGTATATGCAATTGACAGAGCTGTTGATCGTGGTTTGTATTCAATTGATGGATGGTCGCGAGAATTTGATGTGGATATTGTGCTTCCTAATTATGCCCAATTCCTGCCTCTTGAAGGTGATATTAATACAATGCTGTCGTTTCTTACTGGGGATTATTGGAATTGCCATTTTATTGGTTCTAAAGTGGTTAAGTATCCTAAATACAAGGATTGTGATTTCTTTGATGGTGTAACACAAGTGAACCTGTTTTCTGGAGGCATGGATTCACTGATAGGTGCAATTGATTACATGACCATCCATTCGGAAGGCAAATTGTTTTTGGCATCACATTATGACAGTTATATGCATGGGCCACAGGCAGACCAAAACGAATTGAAGAAGCTGTTTAGTAGCAAGTATAAAAACCAATTCTGCGCTTTACCTGCTGTAATGATTACGCCGGAACAATCGAATGAACTGTCCTGTAGGTCACGTTCTTTGATGTTTCTTTCTATTGCATTGATTGTCGCCTCGTATGCAAAATGTGATGTGGTTGTACCTGAAAACGGGTCTGTGTCATTAAACTACCCTCTTTCACCGTCACGGCGGGCTTCGTGTAGCACTCGGACAACACATCCTGTTTTCTTGAATCAATTTAGAGATATTATTAAAGCGTTAGGAATAGCTGTTGGAATAAGCAATCCTTATGAGAAACTGACCAAGGGGGAAATGGTTCAAAATTGTGCAGACAAAGATTATCTTATTCGGATTGTTGCTGAGTCAAATTCTTGTGGTAAGCGCGGAATGCACCAGTATATGTATGACAACCGCAACGCATCGCATTGTGGACATTGTATGCCATGTATGTATAGGAAAGCGGCCATGATTGGCGAGGTAGATGGTACCAGTTATGGGAACCGATTCATTACTCTTTATAACATGAAAGGAGCAAAAGTGGCGGAAGATTTTTTTGCGATGCTAGAGTTTTTGAAAAAGGGTTTGACAAGAGAGCAGATTAAACGGGAGTTGACAATTGGTGGCATGGGCGGATTTGATGATTTAGATGACTATGTTGATTTGGTTGTTAGGACAAGAACAGAATTGTCTGCAATGATAATAGAAGACAACGATCCAACTATATTACGATACATGAATTGGAAAAAATGATAGATGTGCATTGCCATTTTGATATGATGCCCAATCCAGAGGCGTATGTCCGACAGAAGGAAGAAATGGGGGATGTTGTAATTGGGATGACCAATCTCCCGTCGCATTTTCAGATGGGACAGCCATACATAATGCATTATAAACACATCAGGTTGGGGTTGGGATTTCATCCTTTGTTGGCGGCTGAGAATAAGAATGAGTTGCCTTTATTCAAACGCATGGTTGATGAGACTTCCTATATTGGTGAGATTGGGTTGGACTTTTCAAGAGAAGGTTATGCATCAAAAGAAGAGCAAATAACAGTTTTGAAAGAGATTCTGACAACACTTAGAGGAAAGAGGAAAATTGTAAGTGTTCATTCGCGTAGGGCGGAAAAAGAATTGCTGGGGTTATTGAGAGAATTTAATATTGAAAATGTCATATTTCATTGGTATAGTGGATCGGTAAGTTTGATTCCGGCGATTCTTGAACGAGGCTATTATTTTTCTATTAATGAGGCGATGACACTATCCCATTCGGGAAAGAGTATTATTGAAAAAATACCGCGAGGCCGCATTTTAATGGAAACTGATGCGCCTTATAATCGTCATTGTAATATTCAGAAAGCCATGGCGAGTATGCAGATTTCAGAAATTGAAATAAACAGAAATTTCAACTCATTGATAAGTCGTTTGGGATAGCATATTGAAAAGTGTGATGATAATGAATAATAATTTTCATTGCTGTTGACGAGCTTTATGGCTTCTGTTTTTTTTGAATGAGTTTGATGGATTTTGATTAATTTTATCATTTTAATACAATTGTTATACCATGCCTATGATAAATCACAATCGGCAACCCAAAATCATCAAAGTGTTTCTAGCCTCATCAGAGGAATTAGAGAACGACCGCAATGCATTTGGTAATTTTGTAAGACGTTTAGATGATATTTATGAAAAACGGGGAACGCGTATCAAACTGTTTGAATGGGAAGATTATGATGCTGCATACAACGATAAACGGAAGCAGGATGAATACAATGAGAAAGCACGTATAAGCGACCTTTTTCTTGCATTGTTTTACAAAAAAGCTGGCAAGTTTACAATCGAAGAGTTTAATGTGGCAATAGGAGAGTTCCGTCACACTGGAATAAAGCCAAAAACCTACATCTATTGTCGCGATTTACAGGAAGGAGAAAATGAAACAGAAGATTTGCAAAAGTTCAAAAAGTATCTTTCTGAAGAACTCGGCTACTATTGGATTCGATATAATAACAAGGATTCTATGCAATTGCATTTTATTATGCAGCTTCAAATTAATGACAATAGTCGGTTGGACAATATTAATGTCGAAAATGGGGATGTTGTGTTTGAAGGCGCAGTTATTGCTCATATAAATAATTTGCACTTTGTTGCCTATAACAAGGACTATCAGCAAAAGAATATAGAACTACTTGAGCTGCAATCAATGATAGAAAAAGCTTGGCTGCGTACAAAAAAATACCCTGATGATGATGATTTGAAGTGCGAATATCAGCAGCTTAAAGACAAAGAGAACAAACTGAAGGCGGAATTGACGCAACATCAGAATCTTTTGCTTAATACAGCTAAACGTATTGCCACGTTGCAAGGAGAGGCAGTAACAGATCGCTTGAAGCATGCGATTGAGGCTTTTGAGAGAGGCGATATTAAAGAGGCCAATACCATCCTTGATGAAGCTGAAAAAGATGGAGATTATCGTTTCGCCATTTTTGATAGAAAAGAGGAACTCCGAGAAAAAGAAATATGCAACATCCATATAGACATAAGAAGCTTATTGATGCAAACAACGACTATTATGGCTGACGTTGATATTCCAATACAACTTAGAGTTGACAAAACAAATGAACTATATAAAAAAGCAGATTATCGTGCATCACGGACGGGTTACGAAAAAGAAAAGCACTTCGATTTATTGTCCAATTATGCCAATTTTTTATATGTGTATGGGCTTTATTCAAAAGCCGAGACTGTATATATGCGACTAATACTATTTGCTGAAGAGTTGTATGGAACTGAAAATGAAATTACCATTACAACCTATAATAACATGGGTAAAGTTTACAGAGAAATGGCTAATTATTCTAAAGCTTTGGAGTGTTATTTTAAAGCGCAAGAAGTACTTGAAATAAATCCTGAAAAGGCTGATTCTTTAAACGCTATCACATATAGAAATATAGGGTTGGTATATTTTGATTGTGGCAATTATTCCAAAGCGCTGGAAAACTATTTAAAAGCAGTGAAAATACAAGAAAATGTATTTGGTGTCAATCACATTGAAACGGCGTCTTCATATAATAATATTGGCTCCGTTTATAGAGAACAAGGTGACGGCACCAAGGCTTTAGAGTTTTACAGAAAAGCATTGGAAATACGTGAAAAGTTTCTCAGCAAAGACTCACCCGTATTATCCAATACATTCAACAACATTGGTTGTACATATTATAATTTAGAAGATTATTCTAAATCGGAGGAATATCATCTCAAAGCATTAGAAATACGGGAAAAGAGTCTTGGTATGTACCACCCCTATACAGGTCAAACATACAACAATCTTGGTACTGTTTATTGGAGGCAGAAAGCCTATTCTAAGGCATTGACTTTTTTCAAAAAAGCTTTAGCAATACAAGAAAAGGCTCTTGGTACATTTAACCCTTTTGTCGCTATTGATTACAATAATATTGGAATGGTGTATCGAGAACAAGGTGATTGCTCCAAGGCATTAGAATTCTTTATCAAAGCATTAGAAATAGAAGAATGTGTTCATGGGTTAAATCACAATAATACTGCTATTATCAACAATAATATCGGCAAAACATATTATTGTTTGAAAGAATATGAGAGTTCTCTGGAATACTTTACCAAAGCACTAAATATTTGCAAAAAGAATCCCGAGCTATTGCATCTTGATACACTAAAAATTCAAGAATGGATTGCTAAGGTAAAAACAGCCATGGAGTAAAGTAGCTAGTCAAAATATTTGTGAATGGAGTGTTGAAGAACAAATGATATAAATTATTTCATATTGATTTTGAGCAACTAATAAAACCTCAATGTGCAAACAAATAAAATCTTCTATCATCGGCATTCCCCGAATTGAAAGATGAACACGTAATGTTGAGTGCCAACATCATGACCAACATCCAATACTTGTTCAAGATGGTCGTAATTATGAGAAAGAGGGCAAAGAGAAATAAAAAGGGGATGCCGCATACTCAAGAGCCATTCCTGAACATGTTGCTGTTCTTTTCAGGAATAAGTGGTTGGAAATAGCAAAATACTTAACTGATATGGAAAAAGAAAAACTCATAAAAGCCATCCAACAGAAAGGATTAAGCAATAGCCTAATCTCACTTTATTACAATATAGGAAGAGCGTTGCCTTTTAGGGCTCAGAGATTTCCGGACGGAAGAGTGTCGAATTGGTATTTTTCTCAGTATGTTGAGGTTCATGAGGTGAAACCAGGAGGGAAAGGCGGCAGGTATGGTACCGCTTTTGGATTCTATTTTAGAAATGGGAAGAGAGCGAATGCAAGGGAAGACAGCGAGACAAGCTGGTGTAAGATTGATGACACAACTCCACAAGAGATACCTTGTGCGGCTTGTGGGTCATGGGTGTTGTTGGACATACTTGGAGAACCAACGGTTGAACCTGTCAAAGTTTATGGCCTAAATGATGTCCTGGAAAAGGGAAAGCATGGGGGAGAGTTGTTGATCGATGTTATTCATAGCGATTGGGGTTGGGTAAAATGGGCGAATGATCATTCCTCACATTTTTTCTTTGATGTTGATGAAGTCATTGAGGAACATAAAAAGGACATAAGGATCCTACTACCTGATGATGTTCTTACTTTTGGGAAATACAAAGGAGAAACCATAAGACAGATAGCGGACAAGGATATACGCTATTTGATGTGGCTGGCTGAAAATAGCGAGGACTTCATTATTAGTTTTGAAGGATTAAACATATAAACATACATCGTTAGTTTGCGCGAGATATTGTTCGCGTTTATGGAAGATATCGGATAAAACTAGGACTTAAATCAATGCTTCTGAAAAGAGGCGGGAGCCCCTTGGAGAAGTGGTTTCAGTTGTTGTGTTTCAGGTCTTTCTCGTGATCACAGAGAAACTCCAAGGGGTCAATATCGGCGGTTTCCTTCATTCTTTCTTTTATGAACTCATAAGATGATGGTGCTAGGTTCAATTTGATGTTTTGAAAAATAGGAAGTTCTTTTAGCTTGTCTTGGTATTGTTTATACTTGTCCGTTCTAGGTGTGAGCGCAAAATACAATGCACTCGCAAAAACATCTGCGAGTTGAATACCAAACTTTTCATAAGATTTTACTATTCCCATATTACCAACAGGAAGAGGATATACATGCTTTTGTTTTCCATATCCAACTTCTGTTTCAGTAACCTTTATATCCCTAAGGCTTTCTAAAAACGCTTTATTTGCATAGAAAGGCTCTGAAGAATCAAATAAAACATCATCCTTGTCCCCAGTCTTTTTATACCATTCTTGAATTGAAATAGAAAACAATGGTATGGTTAGATCCATATGGAATTTGTTGTTAGACAAAGCTTCTTTGATATATTCTATTGTTGGCGGTATTTCAGATAGCATATCAAAAAAACCATCTTTAGTACTCTCATCAAGCCTGAGTTTGTCTGTCACTCTATAAAAATCTGCTATTGATTCAATCGAAGGATCTCTTACCATTTTGACAAAATTGCCTTCAAATTCGGCAATCAAAGGTTTGTTTGGATGCAACTCTGCAAAGTAATACAAGCCATTGGCCAAGACAAGATTCTTTGCTCCTTCATACAGATTAACACCTTTATTGTAATAATAAGTCTCCACTAATATGTTTACAATGTTTGCGTACACACAGTAACGTTTTAAAGCGAAAGAAAGCAACACATGGTTCGCGTCCATAAACGGATGTGCAAAGACTTGCTCGAGCATCAGTCTTCCTTTGGGGTTTGTGTACATACTTGAAAAATGGAGTTCTTTACCCCATCCTTCATAGTTGATGTCTTTTTTCATCTTTTCAACTTCGTTATCAGTCAATTTGATAGAAGCCAATGTAAAATATGGATGATTTGGATTGGTCAAATCTGGGCCAGTGTACCCTGCTTCGTCAAAATATAACATGCTGTTTTTTTTGTTTCTATGAAGTTTTGAGGCTTCAAAGATAGAGAAATAATACGATTGGGAGGCGTAGCGATTAGCTGGGGTTGACTTTTGAATAAAAATTAGTGGTTTCAATTGTAGCCTTCTAGAGTTAAACAATACAGAATTTTCTAATTAAGAGAAAAAAGTAGACAAAAATGGAGATTTTTAGGATAAAACACTTGCGTTTTATGAGATTTTCGTATTTTTGCAAGGTTGAATTAAAAATTTTGCCTTCAATCGCAATTGATTTGAGGGGTGATTCTGTTTATATTTGTATAGATAATATTATATTAGACATAATGAGTAGATACGAAGAACAAAAAAGAGAGTTTGAGCAAAAACATCCTTTAAATGGAATTGATGCCAGAATTAAGCATATCCAAAAACTAGTTGTATTTAATGGGTTGATTAAGCAACTGGTGAAATGGAAGGAAGAAACGGAAGGACAACGAGAAGATGATATTTTGAAAGATTTATCTTTTATTCCTTTAATGAAATGCTTATACTTTGTTTGCCTGCTTTCCATACACGAGACATCAAAAAAAGTAGATACCTTGTTTGACCTTTTTGATTTCACGGCATATCCAAAAGGATGGGTAGATGAAGAATGTTATTACTCAATTAATGAGCTTGAAGATTATCATATTAAGACCGATGTGGATGGGAAAGAATATATAGCAAAAAGAGAAGAAAAGGCACTTTATTTAGACGATGGAAGTAATAATCTTTACATAGGTAATATTCCTCTATACATACAAGAATTGGGAAAAGCTGTCAAGGATCTAAAAGAGGCTTTATTTCTTCCTGGTTTTAAAGACAGGGAAGGACTTGTTGAATTGTCTCATGATGAATTATGGGAAAATGCATATTCAAAACCAAATAGTAGAATGGATATTAGTAATTGGGAGAAAGTGTTCGAAATGGCAAAAAACTTTAGAATGTCTGTCGCTGCTTGATTTTAAACGCAAATGTAGCAGCTATACTTTCTTTGTATAAGAATGTTTAAACATTCCAATTATCCAATTATTTATGGCTGAAAATAATAATACTATTAAAACGCATATAGATAATGCTATCAACCTTTGGAAAGGCATTGTTAGTTTTGATTACAATATTTATGTTGAATTTTTAGAGGGCCTATTAAAAAGTCATTATAGGTTTTACAATATTGAAAACATTGATCTTGACGAATTGCTTATTTGTGCAATTGAGAAAAGACCTTATAATTATGTTAATGACAATCCTCCTCCTTGTTTTCCTTTTGTTTTTGACCATGACAAGTCTATTCATGAAAATTTAAAAGCTTGGTGTAATAAAATAGAGAGAATAAATAGGATAAACAATGACGTGATGTCACTATCTGATATTTCGTCAGAAACAGGGAAAAAACTATGGGAAACATTAAAAGTAGATGATGGTTTCATTAAAGATACTTCTGTAATTAATTTATTCAGCAATTTTCACAATAAGAAGACAAGAGAGTTTTATCAACACATTATAAAATCCATACTTAAAGCTGAATATTTGTTTTTACAGGATTATTCTCAAAAACTCGAAGATGCAATCTCTAGTCTTGCCCCAGATTTTAAGGATGATAATGTTAAAACCGAAACACAGTCATTGCTCCGACCTCAAAAAATAGAAAACATAAATAAACCTTGTTTTGTTAAGGACTTCATCATCATAGCACTGCAATTACAAGACATGTGCTGGAGGATAAAAAACGCTATTGGGAAGGAAAACAAAAGAAGATTAGATATTAACTATTCGCTTGATGAATTTGTTGAAAGAATTATACGATTGGCAAGGTTTAATGAAGATTTCTCTTCTGCTGAAAAAGATGTGCTTTATCTCAATTACACAAAATCCGTCATTGAGATGACAACCATTGATCACATTCATAAAGCCACTGCTGACAACATCGGGAAACTAATCCTATTATGGCAAAGAATTAAAGATAGGGGTTTGGATATAGATATGCCTACTTTAAACATGGTAAAAGTGAAAACCGCAGCGATGATACAAAAGGCGTTATTTCAAATAGGAGATGATGAAGAGGAGAGGGAATTGCTTAAATTAAATAATGCCAGTTTTTTCTATTCTATAGGAGGCGTGAATGAAGAGCGATTGAAGTCTGAAATTGAAAGATCTAATGAGTTGATGAGAAAAAATTACAATCCCATCATCAAAAATAAGATTGAGAATAAATATAAGAAAGTTTTGATAGATGAGTTCGAACGAATGCCATCTGAAGAGTCACCAGTTGATATTGAGACGTATAATAAATGGATTTGTAAAGGCCAAAATAACTATATTGAATTTTCTGGCATAATAGAAAAGATGCACAGTATTCAAAATGACAGCCAAAAGAAAAATAAAGGACAAGATATGCAAGAGGTGATAAATGATATCGATTTGTTTTTCAATCAAAGGACTTGTGATTGTTTTTTGCCACATTTTTTCTTTCGCGTGCTGAATTTCATCAAAATAGGTATTGATAATAACGAGAATAGGGGCGACGATCAGATTCAAAACAAAGCAAGAATAAGCATAGCATTATTGAATCTGATGAAAAAGATATTAAAATCTTTGAGAGATTACATCTCGTGTTTTGAGAGACGAATGCCTGCTGTTTTCAGGCCCTATTTTCAGCATAGTTTTTATGAATATGATAAGGAGTCTAATGAACTCCGATATTGCGAGAAAATAAATGCTAATTCTTATGATTGTAAAGATTACGAAAACAAATTCTTTTTTGCATCTTATTATTGCGACCCTTTCAGTGTCGATCGATTGAAAGAAGCATATGAATACTATACATTGTTGTATCATTCGTATTCTTCAAATTTTGCATTAGAAGTAAAAATCACCGAAGTTCAAATGAACGCAAACATCAAAAAACAGGAGGAGGACATAAAAAACACTCAACGTTCCTCTTTGCAGACTTTAGGTTTGTTTACAGGATTCTTAGCGTTTATTGTTACTTCAATTGGAACTTTCAGAGTGGCCAATAATATTGAAGAATACATTATTTATAGTCTTACATACACATTGGCTATTGCGTTATTTGCTTTCCTTATTTCGGACAGTAATGTGATTTTAACCTATAAATCTGATAATAAAAAGGGGTATTTAAGCCATCTATGGGAAACTATTATCAGTAATGGAAAGACGTTATTATTTGGTATTATATTCGTTTTTTTGTTATTGTTTGCTGTCTGTTATTTTTATTTTCATGGTTTTTCATCCACACAAGATACTACAGAGACAAATAGTAGGGTTTCTGTCACTATTGATAATTCAAATACACCAAGTACTATGCTTAACTTGAAAGACATGAATCAGAACGATACTTTGAAAGCAACTGCAAATATTTCTGATAATGCTGAGATTGCGAATGGGGCAGATTCTGTTGATGACAATAATAATACCGATAGTGTTCCTTGATCATCAGTTATTCTGTATATAATTAGTTCTGTCCACAATCGCATTGCTTACGCTCCTAATATGTTAGCCTATTATGAGTTTTCCAAAGCTGTAGCTTTATTGGAAAAATGAACAACTTGTCGTTTGGTAATCCTTATACATATATTGCTGATGCTTGTTGGAATTGGCATATTGTAGGATGACGAGTTCCCCGGATTCCATTAAAGAGGTAAGTAAAAATAGATTTTCTTGCTTTTTTTGAGTTCGTTCCTCAAATTTCGGTTCAGCCCACCAAACGAAAGCAATCGTTGACATCGGATGCGGGGCAACAGGGACAATGCATTGGTTCCATGCCATGACATGGAGCTCCTTAAACGATAAAGCCAGGGAGTTATTGATTCCAAACACAACGCAACTTATCAGCTTCCTCGTTTAGTTTCTGAGGGTTCTGTTTGGCGAGTTTTTGCAGATTGAGAAGCTTCCATTGGACGGAGGGATAGTCCTTGAAGTACTTAAACTCGTAACCTTCCCATCGGGGTTGTCCCGACTCAAAACTTACAAGGAAATCCCTGTCTGCTTCAGTTATTATGGCTTTCACATCATCAATCAATTTGGAGCGGGTTGCTTCAAATTCATCGTATGTGAATGGGATGTCGGTCATTCCATCAAATTGGTTGGCCATTGCCTCGCGTTGGTCAATGAGGCTTGGTGCCAATGATTCATGTATCGGCCTGTCGCTGCCAAGCAAACAAAAGATCAAGCCTTCGCGGCAATCCCTTAATGGCAAGTCCATATATTTCACATCAAACAAATCACGTGGATGCTGGCGCGACAGGGCAGCTGCAATTTTTCCACCATACAGAAGTGTTAGCGGTACAATCTTAGCCTCGCAATAGAGGGAAAACTCGTTTTGCGCCTTATCACTCAAAGGCAAGGTAAGTACGTCACCGCCAACGATACCTCTCTTTGTTTGGTTAACCTCAACCTTCACTTGCCGACCTTGATATTCACACAGCAACTTGCAGGTGTCAAATTTTGGCACTATATGCATCCCTTTGAATGCCCGTTTTGCCTTCTCGCAAATGGATTTCAAATGCAGATTGATGTCGGCAATGCTTGTGGCCCGGTCTGCCAACGGTATATAGGTTAAGTCTATGTCCACGGAATACCGTGGCAGATTTTTCAGAAACAGGTTGATGGCTGAACCGCCATGAACAGCGAACACACCTTCATCCATTATAATAGGAATGAGGCGAAGCAGCAACTCCACTTTCTGCGCGTAGATACGCCTGTTTAAATTGTTCTCATTCATATTCGGCAAGTTCTTTTGGAATGGTCATGTTATACTTACTTATGTATTTTCCTGTTGGCGAAATCATCAGCCTTGAAGTTCCAAGGCTTACACGATCAGAATCCAGTGCCTTGTACCAAGGATGGTTGGCTTTCTCGGCCATGTAGAGAAAGAGCCTTTTGACTTTCAGCGAAGTGCATGACTCCAATAAAGTCTGTACTAGTTTTGGACGGAGTGTTGTAAGGCCTTCCATGATATAATAGACATCGAGCAATGAAGAAGCGGACTCAGGCAAGTACAAACACTCCAATATGGCACGCTCGGGCGATGACACTAATAAGTCGAATTGTTCGATGGTCATGGATTCGACACCCAACAAACCCTCGCCGAGGAAGGATGTGGTCATGTACTTCACCGACATGTCCCAATCGCCGTTCACTATCCACGAGGGCAGCTTGTTTTTCCTGTCGGTAAAAAGATATGCCTTGGGTTTTCCTATCGGCAGATAATGTGCATAGCCGCGCAGTTGCAAAGCCGTGAAGGCTCCAACGATGCAATGCTTGTCGAGTTGGGTGTTGTAGGAAGATATAATTGCCATGAGAGACGGTGTAGCACCTTTCATTTTATACACCCCCTTTGTTATCCGGGTAAGCCAACCGCTTTTCATGTAGGCATACTGGCCTTGGGCATTCAACCCATGTTCGGAGAGCCATGAACCGAGCAAGACCGAATCGTGGGGAACCAACTCCATTATTTGCTGTATTTTTGATGCCATCTTCGCAATTTTTATGAATTTGGAAGAAAATTTCATGCAAAAATACATCAATTTTGCTAAATCGCAATGTCTTTGACACATTTTTTGAGTTCCCTTGCTGAAATTTTTCTCTGATATTCGCATTTTTTATGAATTGTAGGATAAATTTAGTGTAAAACAATAATTCTTGCTAAGCATAGCAGATTTTAACTACTTTTGCAGAAATGTTGAAAGTTGAATTTGGGATGAAAATACATATACCTTTCACCGGTATTTGGATAGCGGTGGTATTGTTGGCTTTGATGGTGGCTTGCGACCCACCGAAAGGGAAGGTGGTGGAGCCGATGGAGAAACCGTTACCTGAGTTGGCTGCCATTGATAGCCTCATGTGGCGGCAGCCAGATAGTGCTTTTGTGGTGCTGAAACAGTTTGCGGCAAGCCCCAAGGCCGACAGCCTCGATGTGTTTAATGGGCATTACTGCCAACTGTTGATTTCGGAATTGCTTTATAAAAACTATTATGGCCAAAGCAACCGAGAAGGGTTGTTACATGCGGTGGATTATTTTGATTCGTTGACGGCAAACACACACACTGTGCCACAACAAAATCGAAATGTGTTTTTAGATGCTCGTGTGCATTATATTAATGGTGTGGGCTTTTATGAAAAAGGGGATGTTGTGCAAGCCTGTTCAGAATATCTGAAAGCATTGGAGTTAATGGAAGGGTATTTTGAGGAAAAAGCACTAATTAGCAAAAGGGCTCAGTTTATGGCGAATACCTATAATCGTATGGGAGACCTGTTTTCAGAGCAGTTCATGATGGAATCTGCCATCACTTGTTATGAGAACGCACTTGTCTATTGTAAAATAGAGCCCACATCGCCTATTGGTTTCTCCAATATATTATATAGGATAGGTAAGCAATATAACAAGGTAGATGATATTGAAAAAGCGAGACAATATTATGAACAGGCATTAGAAAATATTACCAATACTGATAATTCGGTCTATAGAGATATTGTTTCAAGTAAGGCTTTGTGTGACTACTTGTCTGGTTCGGGAATTGAGCAACCATTAAAAGCAATAAGAAGTATTGTTAGCAAAATAGATACTGAAAATGAACAATTAAATCGTTCTTTGACCATTGGTGGTATTTTCTTTTATGAGGGTGTTTATGATTCCGCTCTATTTTATTTGGAACCCGTGTTCAATAATAATGAGGATATTGGGTTGCGAATACAAGCAGCAGGTTATTTGCGTTATATTTATGACAGCATTGGAGACATTGAACAATCTAATGTTTATACGCGATTTTTGACAAATCAGATAAAATCAGATGGAGAGAACAAGACTTTGGTCTCGAAACTTGAAGACATGTTTAAAGAATACATGAACCGAAAACAAGAAAAAGGAGCAGAAGAAGCACGTGAGAAATCCATAAGGAAAACGGTTGAGATAATTGTACCCATTGCTATTATCCTTGCATTGGCTGTTTTCATTGTGGTGAAACTGAGAAGCAAACAACTATTGAAAAAGCAACAAGAAGAAGCAGATAGAATACTTGGAGAAACAGAGCAAGAGCATGAGAAGGAATTGAGGTTATGGCAGGCCGAGGCTGACAAGACTTTGGAAGAAACAAAGAAAAAATATGAGGAAGAGCTGAGACAACTGAAAGCGGATACCGAACAACAGTTGGAAGAGGTGGAAAGGAAGCACCAACAATGGATGGCAAAGACAAAAGAACGACATGAGGAAGAATTGAGAGCACAAAAAGACCAGTCGGAAAAGGAGATAGAGAAGACCAAGAAGCGACATGAGGAAGAGTTGGAAACAGAGCGGTTGGCCTACCAGAAGGAACAAGAAGCATTGCGAGAGAACCTACAACAGCGTGAAGCACAGGTAAGTGCATTGGAAAAGGTATTGGAACAACAAAGCGAAGAGGCGGTGAAACAACGTGCGGCTTTCCTGGATGAAGAAATATGCCAAAGTATCTTGGATTTGTTACATGGCAAACATATTACCTCCCGCGATACTTCCTTCCAACATGGCATCGGTCTCAAAGAAGAGGAATTCAAACAACTCAAAGATGCCGTGGAAAGACATTATAAGGGTTTTGACAATATGCTGTTGAGCCAATGCCCGAATTTGAAACAGAGTGAACTTACGCTATGCCACCTGCATCTGTTGGGATTGAATGAGGGAGAGATAGGTGCATTGAAAGACCGGACGTATTCGGCCATCAAGAAGCAGAATGAGAACCTTCAAGAAAAGATTGAGGTGGAGGAAAGCTTATCTGAGTATGTTTTGAAGATAGCGGAAGGGCTGTGCGGTCCCAAAAATGTCAATCAAAAAGAAGAGGAAAATATGCCTTTGACACAGATAATGGATGGTTTTGAGGGTCAAACGGAAGGAATTTCACAAAAAAGTACATTGAAAAGTACATTGAAAGATACATTGAAAGGTACACAGAAAACAATCGTTGAAATCATCATCAGTAATCCCAATGTTACCATTCCGGAAGTTGCCAGGCAATTAGACTTAAACCCGCGTGGAATTGCCAAACATTTCAAAGTGCTTCAAGATAAGGGTGTTATCCGTCGTGTTGGACCTGATAAGGGTGGACATTGGGAAGTGATTAGATAATTTTGGCACCTTGTTAAAAAGAAAGTGACTCTATCCGACCCCGCCTACAGAGCGGGGTTTTTGGTTGTATTTTGTCTGTTCTGGTCGGAAATGTTGGAAAATTTTTGGAAAACTCTGGCTGTCGTCCTATTTGGTTGTTTTGTAACTTGTTGATTATCAGCTACCCCCCCCCCTGATATTAAAAGATTCCAACATTTCTCCAGCGTGGTTTTGTGATTTATGTTTTTGCGATACTCTACTTTTGCCGCCGAAAGCTTAAGCAAAAAATATCAACTTTAAAATCACAAAACTATGTACAAATTAAAAGAAATGATTCTGATGCTCTGCTTCATCCTTTCAGGAGCATTGTGCTACGCCCACGGCGAGGCCAGAATGGAAAAGAAAGGAGATGGATTACCATTCGCTATAGATTTAATCGAAAAAACGGGAGTAAGCGGTTCGGATAGGAGTACTTCTATCCTTCCAAGTATTAATGGTCATGTTCTTACCGTGGTATTTAATGAGAATCTTGGGCAAGTCTCTGTTGAGGTTGCCACAATTGCAGGCGCTTCAGTGCAGTGCCTTTCGGTGCTTACACCAAACGGTTTGCAGGTTTACATCCCTAATGCAGGGAATTACATTGTCACTTTTACGCTCTCCAATGGGGATGTGTATGCTGGTGAATTTACAGTAACGGATTAATCTGAGAAAAACTATTATGCTATGAAAGGGAAAAACAAATTCATCAGGTGATGCCTCCAGTGAGAGGCAAAACGTAAAAAGGTGCTGAAAAAGAAATTGCATTTGTGGAAGATTGCGGAACTTTTGAAGCACCCATAGTAATGAGACCTAAGAACAGAGGACTAATATCCTTGGTGTATTAAAAGAATAATACGATTATTAAAACAATAAAACTTAATACAATATGAAATTGCTAGACAAACTAAAGAAAAGAATTCTTGTGTTTTTGCTACTAATAGTAGTGGGAGCAGTTAAAGCTCAATCATTCACATATCAAACGGGACAACAATGGAATATTTTGGTTGAGCCTGTAGAGCCTTCCCTTTCCCGCTTTACTATGATTTTCCATACTGAAAGTTTGAACCTCACACAAGACACTATGACTTATGGAAATATGGAGTATTGTGTATTGTATGCTGATATTCAAGATATTGAGTATGCGAGAATTGGCCTATTTAGGGAAGAGAGAGGAAAAGTGTTTTATAGGGAAATGGATAGTAAAAACTCCGAAATTGGAGATGAGTTTTTGCTTTACGATTGGAACCTCTCGGTAGGAGATACGGTATTTGTACAACAAGGAGACGAACAAACGGGATTGGTGTTAGATGCTGTATATGATACAATATTTAATGGCGAAAGCCATCGAGTATTTTCCCTTACTTATAAGAGTGATCCGACTTTGACTGAAAAATGGATTGAGGGGATTGGAAGTGAACTTGGATTTCCCTATAGTGGCACCAGACTCCATCCTATCAATCCTTTGAATTATGACATGACTACCGGATTGCTTTGCTATTACAAAGATGGAAATTTGTCATGGCAAAATCCAGAATGTGACACATGTGTGATTGACTATTGGAACTTGGATGAAGAAGAGACTCTTCCATTGATAGTTTATCCAAATCCTACTCGAAGTAAAATAAATATTTGCTTAGCTAAACAAGGCAAATCTCATCTTGAAGTATTTGACTCTATGGGTAGACGAATATTTGAAAGTTTCGAGACGGGAGAAAAGTGTGTTGTAGATCTTAGCCTTTATCCGAGAGGCTTATACTATGTAAAAATACAAAACGAAACAACAACTCAGAATAAATCAATAATTAAATTTTAAAGCTATGAAACGTCTTTTTTTATTAATCATTTTGACAATTAGCGGCATTTTTGTCGCGAAAGCGCAAGTGGAATATTCTTGCACTACAGGGATGGAAAACACAGATGCTATTCCTTTCCCACCATCGTTATCCAATGGTACTTGTCAACCCATGCCTAACGGTCTATGGGAACAGTACAAAGACATGAATCAGTATATCCCAGACATGGATGCCACAAAGCCACTCCATGTTCCACCTATCAAAACGATTAGGGTGAATATCAATGTCATCCAAAAAGATGATGGAACAGGCAATTTTGAAGACAACGAAATAACTCGTGAAAGACTAAGGACTGTTTTCGGTTATATCAATGATTTTTACAGCCATCGAGCACCTTCAGATCCAATAAGTTGGGTTACTGAACTTCCAAACCATGATTCAAGAATTAGATTTTCAATTGGAGAATATGGCGAAGAAAGGATTTACTTCTATCAGAACACCAATTGGTGGAATACTAGTAACGTTTCTTATGTTCAATCATATATCTCGACTAATTATCCAGAGAGATTAGAAAACTTGAATGTGTATGTGTTTAAACAAGATAGTTATAATCATGCATCAGCCTCGCCATATAGTTGGAATGATTTTTCAAGTAATCAACATGTTAAAGCATATTATTGGATTCCAGCAGCAGATTGGGGTGTATCAATGTTATTGGCTCATGAGTTTGCTCATTCTTTGGGCCTACTCCATACATATAATGGTGGAGGTGCCTCTGCAATCTGTGACCAAAGCGATCCGGAATTTCTGAAGGATGTATTTTTAGTTTCTTTGCCTGATGTTTCTAATTGTCCTCATATTTGTGATAATAGTGCAAATCCATACGAAACCAATGGGGATAGAATTACCAACAATATTGTTGGTGGTAGTAAAGAAGAAGTGTATATTAGCCCCATGCAAGCTGGACAGATGCATAGGGCCTTATCATTGACTTCGGTAAGAAAATATGTTACAAGTGAAAAATCAGAAACCCCATTGGTTATTACAAATGAGCAAGTTTGGGATTTTGATATGAAATTATATCAAGATTTGATTATTGAGGATGGTGCCATATTAAAATTGACATGTCATCTGGTTATGCATCCAGATGCAAGGATTATTGTCAAGCCAGGTGGTAGGCTGATTATTGATGGTGCGACAATTGGAACGGATTTGTTTGAAAATCGGCTTTGGCAGGGTATTGAAGTATGGGGCAATAGGAACACTCATCAGTATGCTGTCAATGGGAGCTATGGACAAGGCTATGTGGAATTGAAGAATGGAGCTACCATCGAGAATGCTGTTTGTGCATTGAACCTTTGGCGACCTGACCATTGGAGTAATACTGGAGGTATTGTACATGCAACCAATGCTGTGTTCCGAAACAACCACCGAAGTGTACATGCATTGTACTACAAAAACTATTATCCAACCAATTTGAGAGAGACTGACTACAACGCTACATTTAATAGATGCCAATTCATTGTAAATGAGAACTATTTAGGTGATGAAGACCATATTTTCCATAAACATGTAGATCTATCGCACGTGAGAGGTTTCAAATTCTATGCTTGCGATTTTTCTGTTTCGGCTCCATCAAGCAACATTTCCTATTGGACCAGTGGTATTGCAGGTAATGAGGCAGGATTCCTTGTTAAAGGTGTCTGCGACAGTTATCAGATTCCTTGTTCCAACTATGATCAGTGCACATTTACAGGTTTCTTTACTGCCATCAATGCTGTAAGTGATGGCTCAAAAAGCGCTCCTGCTATTACTGTGAGGCAAACCTCATTCGACAATAATGACTTTGGTATTTATATGCGAAAACTCAGTAATGCTTCGATTTTATTCAGCGATTTTGATGTGAAACGACAGGACAATTGGCTTTGCGGTGCTGGCATTTTCTCCGAAAACACATACAACTTCTCAATTGAGGAGAATGAATTTAAAAAGGATAATACATTCAATGGTAATAGCATTGGTGTTTATATTAAGAACTCGGATTTAAAGAACACCATTTACAATAACTTGTTTATGAACCTTTATTGTGGTAATCTTGCAGTAGGTAAGAACATGGAAGGAATTGGATCCGAACACCTTGGCCTTGAATATATTTGCAATACTAATATTGGTAATAATATTGATTTCTATGTGTTAAAGGAGCCCAATGTCTATTCAGGAATCCAAATAAATCAAGGAAGTGCTTTGGCTGCCGCAAGAAATACATTTAGTGAAAATGGCTATCATTTCTACAATGGAGGAGATTTTATAGTTAGTTATTACTATTATAATGTGGCAGGGTTCGAAAATGAAAGACCTCTTTATTTCAATTCAGACAAGTTTTTCCCCATACCAACAGATCAGACAAATGGATGTCCTTCTCATTACAGCGGCACTGCCGTCGACACGGTTGTGATTTCGCCAGAAAGAAGGCAGCAACTTGAACAGGAATACTATGAAGCATACAATACTTATCATAGCTTGAAAAACATATATGAGCAACATGTGGATGGTGGAAATACCCAGAACGAGTTGAATGACATTACCACTGCAACACCGTCTGACATGTGGGCACTTCGGGCACAATTGTTGAACCATTCTCCTTTCCTTTCCGGTAAAGTTCTGGAGACTTCGGCAGACCATCCTAATGTGTTGCCAGAACCTGTCTTGTTTGAGATTCTCATTTCCAACCCAGACGAGTTGAAGAAAGATTCGCTGATGAATTATCTCGAAAATAAAGACAACCCTCTTCCACAGGATAAAATAAATATGCTTCGACAGATTGCTAATGGTACCACAGCCAAAACGGTAATGCAAACCCAAATGGCAGCCAGCAAGAGGGATTTCAGCCGTGCTGCTGGAGAAATCATCCGAAGCCTTGTTAATGATACCATTTTTAACGTAGCTGAATATCGAGAGTGGTTAACCAACATGGAGGATATTAATGCAGACCATGAAATCATTGCAACCTATGTGGATGAAGGTGATTTTACCACGGCTTTAGCCCTGGCTGACATGCTTCCGAGTCTGTATGGACTGACAGGCACTGACCTTGCCGAACATCAAGATTATAAGGATTTATTGATGCTCTATCGTGAATGGTACAATGATGGTCGTAATGCTATGCAGATGAACAACACGGAAAGAGCTATAGTAGAACATATTGCTGACTATGGTACGGGTTATCCTCAAATCATGGCACAAGCTCTCTTGGCGGAATTGGATTGGGAGAGTTATGCTGAGAACCCGTTTGCTTGTGTCACGTTGACTCTGCCAGAAGGAGGACAAGGAAGGGGATACTCTTTTACTCCAGAAGATCTAGGTAAGGCCATGGGTATGGATGTCAGTATCAAGCCTAATCCAGCCACCACTTGGACAGCTGTGGATTACACGTTGCCTGCTAAAATGGCCCAAGCCACCATTCGTGTTACCAATGCTCTTGGCGTTACGGTGATGACGGCTGAACTGAATGGCAATCAAGGGCAAAAAGTGCTTGATTTGCGTGACTTGGCAGATGGTGTTTATGTGTACACCATTAGCTGTGGTGAATATGTACAGACTGGTAAGTTAGTTATTGCAAAGTGATAGTTTAACCATCTAAGAGGGAGTTTTTCAAGAGACTCCCTCTTAGTCATAAAGAGTAGCATAATGAAAAACAAGTTTATCATATTACTGTTCTTATTTGGGTCTGCAATACCTATAATTAACGCCCAAGTGCGTTTCGACTGGCAATGGGGCTATGGCAGCATGGGCGATGATGAGCCCTATTTCATCCTCAAAACCGATGAAGGTTACTTCGTCGGTGGCAACATTGATAATGATGGAGGTTTTAATGTTGAATGTGAACATAATGGTTACCGAAACGGTTGGCTTATCAAACTGAATGAAGCCGGGGAATTGGTTGACCAATCGTGCGTGGATATGGGCATTTTGAGCCAGATTTCTCAATCTAGGACAAATCCAAACCATTACTTTTTATGTGGAACGGATCCTGTTGGTAACGAATCGAACGCTTGTGTCATTAAGATGGACGAACAGATGAATGTACTATGGAAGCGCGTCTATGGAAATCCAGCGTACACTTCTTGGTATACCCCAAGAGTTACGGCGACCAGTGACGGAGGCTGCATTTGTGGCCATACGGTGGCATGGGATGGTGGCGACATCAGCCATCATTATGGTTCATGGGATGCCTGGATTTTCAAGTTGGACAGCCTCGGCAACCTGCAATGGGAGGTTACCTTGGGGACGGAAGACAATGAATTGGTCAGCAAAATCAAGGAAATGGAAGACGGCACTTATACAGTATTGATTAATGGTGCCCCGCAACAATTCGGTTCGCTGTATAGTTGCCACCAGTATCCAACTATTATTTTCGGCGTGGTGGCCAAATTAGATGCTGAAGGCAATTTGTTGGATAACCGATGCTACGGCGGCTATACCCAAAATGATTCTTTTGCCGATTTCATTATGCTTGAAGACGGCTATCTCTATGTTGGCAGTGCGGCTTCAAACGATGGCGATCTTGAAGGTGCTGGTTATCATTTGGGCTATAACCAAGGAAATCCCAACTATGGTCGTAGCTGCGATGCCTGGCTCATGAAGACTGATTTTGACGGTAATGTAATATGGAGCAAATGTTATGGTGGCACTCTTAATGATGCTGCGTGTAAAGTTTTCCTGAACGAAGACGGCGGCTTTACGGTCACTGGTTGGTCGGAATCGAGGAATGGAGATGTGCAAAGTGCCCTGCAGCTGTATGAAGAACCTGAAGGCCCTTGGGGGGCTCGAAAGCCTTGGATTTTCAGGACGGATGCCAAAGGTTATCTATTGTGGGAGCGGGTGATGGGTGCCAATGTACCTTCGGCTCAACTTTATAGTGATGCCGTGCAAGTCAGCGACAAGGAGTTTGTCTTTCTTTGCCAGGATGCCTTGTACCCGCCGCCCTATCCCTACGGCGACATCAACTGCCCAAATGTGGTGGTGGGTTCGCAGGACAACTACTGGGTTTTCCATCTTACCGACATTTTTGACTATGACGGTGTTGAGGAACAGGAAGGATGGAATGGAGATGGTGTTGGGGTTTATCCTAATCCGAGTAAGGACTTGGTGCGTATATATGGTGTTGAGGCTACGGAAGTGCAAGTTTATAATGTCCTTGGGCAGGTGGTAAAGAAGATGCGAGGGACAAATGAAATTGGTGTAACGGATTTGATGGAAGGCATTTATCTGTTACGGATTACGGACAAGAAAGGCATTGACTATACGGAACGTATTATCATAACAAGATAAATCATGAAAGGAATATTCTTGATGGTCGTGAAAGAGCTGCGATATCTGTTGCTGGATAAGGGAGTATGCACCCGAGACTATAGCGATGGAGCCCTCTGTAAACCAAGAGGGATTTGGTGGCTCGGGAGGAATAAGTTCATTCGATTTGTGGCCTCTGTCGTTTTTAAAGCTATAAGCGGCAGTTTCGGCAAGGGTGGCGTTTCATCCGCCTTGCAGGAGGCCCGATAGGGTAGGCAAAAGAGGATAGCTTAGGTTACGCCAAATAAGAATTTTTTTATTAATCATACATAAAATGTAAAATATGGATTCAATTAAATTGACAAAGCTCCAAAAAAAGGAGATGAAAAATTTGATAGGAGGAGAACCACCTAAGTGTTCGTGTACATGTGATTGCGTTTGTCACGCATGTGAAGTCGGCGATACAATTGGACAGGTCGCTGGTGCAAATCAAGCTGGTAATATTTCACTTGGTACAATTTCGAGTTTTGATTCTGCTTCTACAAAATCAGAGTCTTCTGCACCTGTAAATCCAGGAGCTCCACAAGGGTAATTTGTTGAGGGTGTGTCTAAATGAATAAAAGTATTAATAATTGATTATTCGACATACTAATTGGCTACTAAAGCAGCTGTACGAATCAAGCAATATTTAGAAAATTATCATTTATATTTTGGCACACCCTCGTTTTAATTTTATTATATATAATCACACAATGAAAAATAATAGACCAATAATTGTATTGCTATTCATTGCTTTGTCTATGCAACTTTTCGCTCAAGAGCGAGTTGATACACAAAACACAATTCGGCATCCTATGTTGGTGGATACTTCTTCTTTGATATTCAAAGATGTCTATCAATTTTGGTGCGACTATAAACAAGCACAGATTGATGAATTTTTCATGCAAAATAGGCCTCATCCATTGAGAACGGCTGATTTTTGGACTAAAGAAGAGTTGGTCGAAAATCCGAACCCCGACATGTTGCTATTGAGCATCTATCCTCCTTTCGCATTTATGAATGAGGAGTTCTTGGGGGTTTCAATGCGCAATGATACTTTGTATGAACTGCAAACCGTGTTCTATGGCCATTATCCTGTTGAAAACACTTTTGAAGGTGTATTTACTGTGCCTATAGTCAAGACAAAGGAAGGTTACAAACTCTACAACAAGTTGACTCTCAATATGCGAAAGTATAAAACCTATCAAATTGGCTGGCTGACTTTTTATTATCCTTATACCTACCCATTTGACGAGGAAAAAGCGAAAGAATCATTTAACAGAGCAAACAAAGTGGCTAAAGAATTGGGTATTGTAGAAGTTACCCCGATAAAATATTTCTTATATGAGAACCAAACTGAGTTACTGCACGGTATGGGTGTTGACGGCAGTATCATCGACTTCAATTTATCGAACAACATCATCCATTACGGCCATTCACTTTGGCAAAACCGAAAGGTCGATTTTACGCAGGGAGGCGAAGGCATTATTCATGAGCTATTGCATGTATTTATCTATGATTTGCGAAAAAATAACAATGGCCATCGGTTTGACGAAGGTGTTTGCTGTTACTTCGGCGACAATGTAAATTTTACGACAAATGAATATCAACTTGGGCGTCTGAAAAAGTTTCTAAACGACAATCCGCAGATTGATCTCTCTGTTAACCTGGCTCAGGGTTATAAGGATGCCAATGGGCATTTTACTAGCGATTCGACAGCTTCTGTAGATGGCTTGTTGTATGGCTATGGTGACTCTTATTCAAACCATCTTTATAACATTCAAGTAGTGATTTGCGAGATGCTATACAAAAAAGGCGGAATGGAACTGGTCAAGAGGATGCTGATTGAAATGAAACAAAATGAAGACGAATACATGATGATTTATAAGTTGTTGGGAATCAATCGTGAACTAGTGAACAAATCTATTAGGATGTATTTATATAAAAACTATTGAATATGAGATATACTATTGCAAAGACAAGAACAGGAAATGAATATCTGTTTAGTTTCTCTCAAAAGAGAATATCAGTTTGCCCGCCAATTGTAAAAGCATTGTTGAAAAACGAATCAGATATTAACAGACTGATGAAAGACAATGGGTGTTTGGAAATCGATGGAAAAAGGTACTCCACTGATGAGGTGAACTACTATTTAAGAAAAATAGATTTTTTGAAAAACAACCATTATTATGATGATGTGACTCCTGATGATACTTTTTCTTTTCAATTTGATGAAAAGATTATAAAAGAACAGTTTTCCCATGCGGATACTATTTTGTTCGAGGTGACTGAGAAGTGTAATCTGAGATGCTTATATTGTGTTTATGGTCAGTATTATTCCGTTCAGGATGATAGACAATTTGATAATTTGGAAGATGTTACCGCTAATTCCGTTTTAGACTTTTTTATACCTTTATGGGAAAAGCAACGAAACAAGATATATAAGAACATCACTATTGGTTTTTACGGTGGAGAACCTTTATTGAATTTTTCAATGATAGCCACAATTGTGGATAGATTAGATTCTTTTGCTGAAAAGACAGGAGTTGGATTTCAATATATTATTACAACAAATGGTGTTTTGATAGACAGATATATAGATTTTTTATACAAACATAAATTTCGCATTACAATCAGTCTTGATGGCGATGAAGAACATGATCAATATAGGGTTTTCCCCAATGGTCGGCCTTCTTATCATATAGTAGTACATAATATTCTGCAAATAAAAGATTTATATCCAGAGTATTATGATAGTCATATTATATTTAATTCTGTTCTTCATGACAAAAATGATGAAGTAGAGGTTACGGATTATATGATTAATCGGTTAGGAAAGAAACCTATTGTATCAGAGGCCAAGCCAATGGATAAAACGGATTCGTCAAAATTTGTTTATGCACCAAAGAATAATGTTGCAGGAATAGAAGGTGTTCTTGATATTAAAAAGTTCCTTCACCATAGCATTGCGAATTCACTGCTTCATTTTATTACTGCATATGGTCGAGATGTAAAGACTGATTGTGGCTTTTTCCAATACTATGATCTTAATAGTATTCAAAGACATCCGACAGGTGTATGTGTACCTTTTTCAAAAAAGGTTTTTATAACAGCACATGGGAAAATATTACCGTGTGAACGAATCAATTTTAAACACACATTGGGAGCTGTGACTAATGGAAAAATAATTATTGACTATAGTAGTATCGCAGATTCTTATAACAATCATTTCTTACGATGTAAAGAATTATGTTCGCATTGTTTCAACTTTTTTCATTGTCAGCTTTGTTTGTTTAACGATGTGATACAATCAGACGAGACTTATAGATGCCATAGTTTTCAGAATGAAAGACAACATGGACAATATATTGGTTATTATTGGTCCTTTTTTGAACAATCACCTTTTGTTTATTATGAAATACTAAATAATTTGAGTTATGAATAATTCCTATTTTTATCTAGAGCCATACGCATATATTGATTGCGATGACGAAAAAGCAATTGTTTATGATACGCTTTCTGGGCAATCGTTATGTTTGGCACTATCTGACAAACATTTATATGCATTTGTGAATGAACTGAAAAATAGTTTGAGTAAATCTGTTATCTTTGATAAAACATTCCCTGATAGTGTTGTATGCTTTGTAAAACAATGCAGAGATTTGTTTATGGGAGATATTTGGGAAGGCCCTCAACCTTTTATAGCTCCATTCAAGCCAAAGTATATGAATACAGTAGATGTATTAAAAAAGAACGAAGATCTTGTTTATAAAGTGATAGGTATGGTTTCACATTTAGTAATTATGCAAGAGGGGAAAAAACAAGACAAAAATATTGTTGGAATAGAAAACCCAATAAATCAATTTCTTTTTCCTTTATGCAATTTTGGTGGGAAAATTGAACTTTCTCTTTTTTGTGGACAAATGTCGAAGATTTATTTTGATAAGCTAAAAACAGTTTCTATTTTAGGCGATTTTGAAGACGATTTATTGCAATCTATATATAAAGACTATCCCGGTGTTGATTATTGTTTCTACTACCAATTTGAACAATTTGATACTGAATGGTTCTTGTTGCATACGAATTATATTAAAAGAAAACATGTTTTAATATGGGTGAATCCACAAGTTCAACCTATTATGATAAACGAAACCAAAGAGAAATTGAGACACAATGGAGTGCCTTGTAGTTTTCTTTCGGCTGTTTGCAATGAAAATGATTTAATGAATGTTGCTGACGGAGTTGTTTCTGTACCATTTTACAATAAAACAAATATAGGTCTTTTCAAAAAAAATGTGTTTCTTACTGAACGGGATATACTTTCACAAAAAATCACAGAAGAAGATATCCTAAATAACATGATGATTAATTCCAATTTTTTTGGTGAGTTGTATTTTATGCCCGACAATAGAGTGTATGCCAATCCAAATACTGATTCTTTAGGGTGTTTTGGTGATGATTGGCATGATATTCTTTATAATCTTTTGGATTCGTGTTGGTTCAAAACAAGAGATATGAAACCCTGCTCAAATTGCGCTTTTCAATATCTCTGTCCTCCACCATCCAATTATGAAATTGTCATTGGTAAACCCAATCTTTGCACAGTCAAACCATAATACTATGTATTCTTTCCCCTTCTTCCTTCAACACGACGTAATGGATTGCGGCCCAGCTTGCCTACGCATGGTGGCGCAATACTATGGACGGCATTATACCTTGGAGAGCCTGAGGCAGAAGTGTCATATCAGTCGTGAGGGGGTAAGTCTGTTGGGTATCAGTGAGGCGGCGGAGAGCATAGGATTCAAGACCATCGGCGTTCATATTGGTTTTGAGCAATTGAAAGAAGATTTGCCGTTGCCCTGCATCGTGCATTGGAAGCAGAGGCATTTTGTGGTTGTGTATAAAATCAGGAAAGGCTTTGTTTATGTGGCTGACCCAGCACACGGCTTAGTGAAGTTTCGCACAAAAGAGTTTCTGAATGGCTGGATCAGCAAAAAAGGAGATGATGGAGACGAAGGCATCGCCTTGCTCCTTGAACCTCAACCGGAATTCTATGCCGCAGAGGGAGAGAAGCCTGACAAGGCCAAACTGTCGTTTATCCTGCAATATCTGAAACCCTACAAGAAACTGATCTTCCAGCTTTTCTTGGGGATGCTGTTCGGCACTTTGCTCCAGCTCATTTTTCCTTTCTTTACCCAAAGCATTGTGGACTATGGCATAGGAAACAGCAACCTTGGTTTCGTCACGCTTATCCTAGTGGCCCAGCTTACGCTTTATGCTGCCCAAACAGCAGTGGAGTTTATACGCTCATGGATATTGCTTCACATCAGCACACGAATCAATATCAGCATCATTTCAGATTTCCTTATCAAGCTGATGAAGTTACCCATAGGCTTCTTCGATACAAAGAAGATTGGCGACTTGATGCAGCGTATTGGTGACCATCGGCGCATTGAGTCGTTTCTTACTTCCTCTACGCTCAACACGTTGTTTTCCTTTGTCACTTTCCTTGTGTTTGCCGGAGTGTTGGCCTTTTATAGTCCCAAGCTGCTTCTGGTGTTTCTGATAGGTAGTGCTCTATATGTGCTATGGGTTATGGTATTCTTGAAATACCGTCGCGAATTGGACTACAAGCGTTTTGCACAGGCCTCGGCAGAACAGAGCAACTTGATTCAGATGATTACGGGAATGCAGGAAATCAAACTTAACAACTGTGAGAAGCAGAAACGATGGGAATGGGAAGGCATACAGGCCAAGTTATTTAAGGTAAGTATCAAAGGGTTGAGTCTAAGCCAATGGCAACAAAGTGGGGCTTTTTTCATCAATGAGACGAAGAACATACTGATTTCCTTCCTTTCGGCACGAGCTGTCATCCAAGGCGACATGACGCTTGGCATGATGATGGCCGTGCAGACCATCGTTGGCCAGTTGAACTCGCCCATCGGGCAGATGATTAGCTTCATACAAAGTGCCCAGGATGCCAAAATCAGCCTTGAACGCTTGGGGGAAATCCACAACAAGGAAGACGAAACTCAAGACGGTGACAACAAAGTGAATATTTTCCCCGAAGATAAGAGCTTAGAGGTACAGGATCTGACTTTCCATTATGACCCTCTACAAGATGCCGTACTCAAAGGGATGAACCTCACCATCCCAGAAGGTAAAGTGACAGCTGTGGTTGGAATGAGTGGCAGCGGCAAGACTACTTTGGTCAAGCTGTTGTTGGGGTTTTATCCGCCCAATAAGGGCAGCATCCGTGTGGGTGGTGTCAATCTGAAAAATGTTGACCCAAAGGCATGGCGTGCCCGTTGTGGCACGGTGATGCAGGACGGCTTCATCTTTTCGGACAGCATTGCCAAAAACATTGCCGTTGGAGAAGAGCATATCGACGAACAGCGGTTGCTTCATGCCGCACATGTGGCCAACATTCAAGAAATGATAGAAAACCTGCCTTTAGGATACAATACAAAGATAGGTCAGGAAGGCAACGGCATTTCTCAGGGACAGCGGCAGCGCATCCTGATAGCAAGGGCAGTGTACAAGAATCCCGACTATATCTTTTTGGATGAAGCCACCAATGCCTTGGATGCCAACAACGAGCGTGTCATCATGGACAACTTACAGGCTTTCTTCAAAGGGCGCACGGTGGTTGTGGTGGCCCATCGACTGAGCACGGTGAAAAACGCTGACCAGATTGTGGTGATTAACCATGGAAAAATAACGGAAACGGGAACCCATGAGACGCTGACCGCACAACGAGGCGAGTATTACGAATTAGTGAAAAACCAACTGGAACTGGGAGGATAAGTATGGAGAAAGGTAAGGACAACGACGAAGCAAAAGGCTTAGAGCTTCATAGTGAACCCGTGCAGGAGATTATGGGAAGACCTCCTGGCTGGCTGGTACGCAGTGGGATTGCCGTAATTGTGACGGTGGTTGCGTTGCTCGTGGTGGGAAGCCGATTCGTGAAATACCCGGAGATTCTTCCAGCGGAAATCACCATCAACGCTAACAACCTTCCGGCACAAGTGAAAGCCCGCAGTTCGGGAAGAATCGACACCGTTTTTGTGCGAGACGGATTGCGTGTTAGAGAAAGAAGCCCATTAGCCTTGATTGAGAACGCTGCCGATTATAGGGATGTGGTGTTGCTGAAAAAACAGTTGGCAAATACAAAGCGGGATTCGGTTTGGCATATTGACCAGGATTTGCGTCTTGGCAGCATTCAGGAGAGTTATCTGAGTTTTGTCCAAGCTGCAAATGACTTCCGCTTTTTTTTAGAAAAAGACTATGCGGGCGTTTTGATTGCTTCCAAGAAAGAACAAATCAAGGTTATGGAAGAGAACTTACGGAATCAGCGGGAAAGATTGCGTATCAGTACAGAACAACTTGCCATTGCACATGACAGGTTTGTAATAGATTCGGTTTTATTCTCGGAAAAAGCCATCGCCAAGGTGACTTATCAGGAAAGTAGGAAGACATACATGCAACAACAGATGTCGCACCAAAGCCTATTAAGCGAGGCTGACAACCTGAGACTTAGTTTGTTGCAAGCCAAACAGACTGTGACGGAACTGGAGCAGGGGCAATCGGAGCAGCGGCATAGTTATTATATGCGCCTTTGTGTCGCCCGAGACCAGTTGGAGGCGCAGATTACGCAATGGGAAAAGAATTATCTGCTTGTCAGTCCGACAAATGGGGTGGTAGCTATTACAAAGTATTGGCAAAAGAACCAAAATATTACAGCAGGGGAAACGATGATGACAGTAGTACCCAATGGGGCATCGTCATATTCCGGTAAACTCTATCTTTCGCAACATGGAGCGGGAAAAGTGAAAGAGGGCCAAAAGGTGGACATCAAGCTTGACGATTATCCGTATATGGAGTTCGGCTTTATTCAGGTGACTTTGTCCAGCATATCGATGCTGCCCTATAATGATGAAACAAGGGGAAATGTTTATGTGTTGGAAGTGAGTCTGCCCGATAGTCTTGTTACACAATACGGCACGCATATTCCCTATCGTCCGGAAATGACTGGTGTTGCCGAGATCATCACCGATGACTTGTCAGTATCGGATAGGCTGTTGAATCCCATCAGGACGGTTTTGAGACGGTGAAGAAAAAGATTAAAAAGTTGATATTTAAATACTAACAAAAACAAATAAGAGAATCAAAAATGAATAGAAAAACAATGCTTTTTACAATGATGATGGCTGCGGCCATCGTATTGTTGGCTGGATGCCATGAAGGAAACCGCAAAGGACGTTCCTCACAAAAGAAGAATGAAACCAACACGTCCGTTTCCATCGACACATCAACACCCGATGTAGAGTTTAAGGAGCAAACTCCAAAAATGGAGGTGTTGCATCCAGACAGTTTGATAGGCTCCTGGCAATGGCTCCACACCTATTGTTCCATCGGTAACCTGTCTTGTAAGGTGCATTGGTGCATGGTGCTTCGTTTTGAGCGTGGAAACAAACTCAGTGTGGACTTCAATGGAAAGACAATTGTGGAAGGGGCAAAGTACACATTGAAGAAAGCGGAAGAAAACCCCTACGGCGAATATCTGATAACGGTTCCTGAAGAAGTGCGTAAGGTGGTTTTCGAGAATGTGGGCGACTTGCCCGAGGCCATACTGAACGGCTATGTCAGCTTCAGTACCCTCAATAAAGGGTATGAGATGAAATGCCTTGTCATTACGGATACTGAAGGCACCGGACGAAAGGACCTTCATCAAAGTTCGACGTTTCGCAGGGTGGACGAGGAACATCCAGCGAGGCCTCTCCGATGGTGGAGTGAAGGGGATTATGAAGGGAGGAGATAAGACAGGTTTAGGTTGATGAATAAATATTGTACATTTGCAATGCGTATTTGTTGAGAGAATGATATGAACAAGTGCTTGAATGTCATAGGTATAGTATTGGCGCTACTGCTTTTTCCCTATTGTAGTGGAGAGAGGGCACAACGGCCAGAAGGACAGGGGAGTAGTGCTCATGCAGCATTAGCTGGGATTGACTCACTGATGTGGCGGCAACCTGACAGTGCTTTTGTGTTGCTGCAAGGGTTCGTTGTTGGTCCAGAAGTGAAAACTCTTGACACTTTTGATTGGCACTATTGCCAGGTGCTGATTTCAGAATTGTTGTATAAGAATTACAAACAACAAAGCAACAGGAATGATTTGCTACGAGCGGTGGATTTTTTTGATTCGCTGACGAGTGGTAACACTGGTGCATATACGCGCAGTGTTACTTTACGGAAGAGCTATGTTTTTTTGGATGCACGGGCACATTATATTAATGGTGTGGGATTTTATGAGCAAGGAGATGTAGTACAGGCTTGTTCAGAGTACCTGAAAGCATTGGAGGGGATGGAAGGATATTTTGAAGAGAAGGCATTGACTGGTAAAAGGGCTCAGTTTATGGCGAATACCTATAATCGTATGGGAGATCTATTTTCGGAGCAGTTTATGATGGAATCTGCCATCACTTGCTATGAGAACGCACTTGTCTATTGTAAAATAGAACCTACGTCGCCTATTGGCGTTTCCAACATTCTATATCGAATAGGTAAGCAATATGACAAGATGAATGAGATAGATAAAGCCAGACAGTATTTTGGGCAAGCTTTAGAATATATGCCAAATACAGATAATTTAGTATACAGAGACATTGTGTCAAGTAAAGCTGTTACTGATTATCAATATGGGGTTAAAAGTGACCAGCTTTTGGACGAGCTTAGACAAGTTATTGTGTCTGCTGAGAATGAAACCGAACGATTAAATCGGTTTTTGACCATTGGGTCTATTTTCTATGAAGACGGAATCTATGATTCAGCTCTATACTATTTAATTCCAGTATATGAGAACATCAATGACAGATTATCTCGGATTCAAGCTGCATTATATTTGCGTAATGTTTACGATAGTATTGGAAAAATTGGGAATGCCGATGTTTATGTGCGTTTTTTGGCTGATCATAAGAAATCCGAAGGAGAGAACAAGGCTTTAGTCTCAAAGCTTGAAGACCTATTCAAGGCATACATGAACCAAAAACAAAAGAAAGAAGCTGAGAAAGCGAGAGAAAAGTCCATCAGAAAAACCATTGAAATCGTTGTGTGCTTCACTACCTTATTTGTATTGGCCATCCTTGTTTTAGCGAAACAAAAAAGCAAGCAACTGCTAAGGAAACAGCAAGAAGAAACCGACAGGGTGCTTGAAGAAACGGAGCAAGAACACGAAAAAGAATTGAGGCTATGGCAAGCCGAGGCTGACAAGACTTTGGAAGAAACTGAGAAGAAGCACGAGAAGGAATTGGAAAACGAGCGGTTGGCCTATCAGAAGAAACAGGAGGCTTTGCAGCAGAACCTACAGGAAAAAGAAGCGCATGTGAATGTATTGGAAAAAGCCTTGATTCAGCAACGCGATGAGGCGGAGCAGCGGCGTATGGCTTTCTTGAAAGAACCAATATGCGAGGCTATTCTCGACAAGGCGAAAAGCAAACAAATCACTACTCGTGATATCGCACACGAGCTTGGTATTGCCCTCAAAGACGAGGAATTGGAACGGCTCGGAGAGGCTGTGGCAAAGCACTATGACGGTTTTGACCATGTGCTATTGAGCCAATGCCCGAATTTAAAACATGGGTATTTGGCACTGTGCCATCTGCATCTATTGGGATTGAGTGAAAGTGAAATCGCGGCACTTAAAAACGTATCATATTCGGCCATCAGGAAGCAGAACGAGAGCCTACAGGAGAAGTTGGGGGTGGACGAAAATATATCTGCGTATGTTTTGAGGATAGCTGAAGGATTGTGTGAACCCCAAAATGTTGAACAAGAAAACCAGATAGATATGGATTTACAGCGAACAACGGAAGAAAACTCAGGCCAACCCATGGAAATGGAGCAAGAAAGTTCGTTGAAAAGTTCGTTGAAAAGTTCGCAGAAGATTCTGGAGCTCATTTCTGTATCACCCAGTATCACGATTTCAGAAATTGCCGACCGTCTCGGCATGACAACAAGAGGTGTTGACAAAAATATCAAAAGGCTGAAAGAACATGGGGTTATCCGTCGTGTTGGACCTGATAAGGGTGGACATTGGGAAGTGATTGAATCATTGTAATTGCTTGGTTCAAAGTGTAGATTTGACCTTCCTATCAACTCGTTTTAGCCTCTTTTGACGGCCTCTCTACAACAGAAAAGACAATGAACTGATGGACAAAAGTTGGAAATTCTTAACAGCCAACCTTTGGGGTAAAATCGTAACTTGTTGATTATCAGCTACCCCCCCCCCTAAATACTAAATTATTCCAACTTTTCTCCAGCACCGGCTTGCATTAATCATTAGATTTTACTATACTTTTGCCATCGTAACCGTTAAACGACGATACGATGAAAAAAGTAACAACATTGGTTCTGATGCTCTGCTTCATTCTTTCGGGAGCATTGTGCTATGCCAATGGCGCAGCCAGAACAGAAAACGAAAAAAGAGAAGGAATACCCATCGAAGTAAAAGAGTGTACAGGTGTAAGTGGTTCTGATAGGAGCAATTCAATCATTCCCACACTTGATGGCCATGTTCTTACTGTGGTATTTAATGAGAATCTTGGGCAAGTCTCGGTGGAAGTTGCCACATCCGCAGGTGCTTCGGTGCAATGTCTCTCAGTGCTTACGCCGAATGGCTTGCAGGTCTACATCCCTAATGCAGGTACTTACATTGTCACCTTCACGCTCTCCAATGGAGATGTGTATGCTGGTGAATTTACCGTAACAGATTAATGAATGAAAACCTTAAAAGTTATGAAGGAGAAAAACAAATTCATTGTATGTAGCCTCCTCTGTGAGGCTAAAAAAAAGGTGCTTACAGAGACCATGCAGTTGTGGAAGATCGCTAATCTTTGAAGCACCCAAAGCAAAACCAGATGACCTAAGAACAGAGGGCGAATACCCTTGGTGTATCAATCCCGTTTTGCGTGGCAAAGATAGCATTTCTTCGCGAGACGGGTGGAAAAAGAAAAGAAACCGATTTAATAACAATAGTATCAACAAATTAAAAACTCGTAAAATGAAGAAAGTTTTACTAAGTGTGGCTATCATTGCCGCCATGTTGGGAGTGATGATGAGCTCCTGCAAGAAAGAAGAGAGCGCACAAATGAAGAATGGTGTTGCTCAGAAGGAACAAAGTATGTTGCCCACAGAGCAGAGAATACTTAATTTTCTCGCAGACTATAAAGCAATGAAACAAGGTGCAAAAACTGATGGTGAGGCAATTACTCCAGAACAGCTACGATACCTGTGTGAGACCACAGTAAACTACTGCTATGGTTTTACACAAGACCCGTTGACCGACGTGCGCATGGATACCATACATGTGGCCATGCCTAAGACGGATTTTACAGGCAATATCGCCTATATTGATCAATTGGCTACTTATGGTGAAATTGTAACAGCTATACGCGAAACCTACAAATCCATCAACATGGATAACAAGGCTCTTAAGTTTGTTATGATGAGTCTTGACAAAAATTCTAAAGATGGTGACATCACTATTGTAATGAACACTGGGAGAAATACTGATGGAATTGATCCGCAAGGACCTTTCAATGTTGATGAGTGCTATCTATGGGGTATTATGGGTAATCTCGAATCAACCAATACAGCCGTTTGGCAAGAATATTTAAAAGTACTTGATTATGATTACCAAATGATGTATTACTACACTCCTTGTCCCACATGTACTACATGGATTGATAGCATTTCTGATACAACATACTATGGCTATTTAGAGAACAATGATTCACTATTTTATGCTACTGGATTAACACTGGAAGAAGTCCTCAATTACCAGCTGTGTTATGATGATTTGAATAGAGAATACTTTTATATAGTTAAACGAGGCCATTGGGGGCAACCTACAAACTTATATAACATAGACTGGTATTACTATACAAATGTGTTTTCTGATGGTGCTCCCACAGGCCATGATTTGTACTCAATTTGGCATTTTTTTAAAGTTTTCCGCTGCATACGTCATTGGAGACACGGTGATACCCCATATCCTATTTCAATTGATGAGGAGCAAGAACAATAATTGAATAATTACAGCAAGAGAACGGCTTTAAGCCGTCTCTTGCTCTATTCTTGTTGATCATGAGGAATATAATTCTGATTATTGCGTGGTTATTCTTGCAAATGCCTTTTTGTTTGCATGCGCAGGAACCCCAAAGATTCTTTGAACGTCATTACATTGATGACCTCATTTTCATGAATGAGAACGACCTGCTTGTTCTTGGAGCCGACGAAGCGGCGGATGTCGCCCTTTACAAAGTGGATAAAAACGGAGAACTTATCAATATGGTTGTTCTTCCGAGCATTCAGGACAATAACAGTTTGAGACATTTGGCGCGTTACGGTGACGGGTCGGTCGGCCTTTTCGTTACGAAGTATTCTAACGACACAATTCATCTTCAAAAAATGACCGTCCATGAAGATTTGTCCGTGGACACTATGAATTTCAATTGGGTAGGTTATGATTTCTACAGATTCCTTGCCGGAGGTGAACAATGGGTTGAGGATGCTTTGGGCAATTATTATTACTCCTATTATGTCGATACTCTATGGACAAGCGGCCATCATGGATTAAGGATATTGAAGTTTGATGGTAACGGTGAGTTGCTGACCGAAAGGCTTCTTGACGATCCTGTGCCTTCTTCAAGCGGCTGCTATATGTTCCCGACGCCCGACATGATGGGGTGCCGACTTGTTTTGGCGGCAAATCAGTTTTACAATTGCTATACCTTGGATGGCGACCTCAACACCGTGGCTATCAAGGAGAATATAGACCAGATGTCGTATCCCGTGAAGTGCGGCGAGGAAGCCTGTTTCCGCATGAATCCCTACAATGGGAGAACCTATACCATCAACGGACAAATGGAGTTGATGCCCGACCCCAATAACCCAAGTGGCTCTCCGATTGTTGTGCATAACCAGGATGTCTTAATGGGCATGTTTGATGCTGAAAATTTTGAGCAATTGGCCTACACTTGGGGTATTACTTCAGACCTTCATTGTGTTATTGGAAAACCAAACTCCATTGACTTTGGCGAAAATGGCGATATATATATGGCAAGTGGAATGGACAAACCGCAAAACTGGTTCTTCTCCAAAAGTCTTTATATTGTCCATTTGGACGAAGATCTGAACAAACTTCAAGAGATTTATTATAATGAAGACAATGCCGAACTGATGTATTTTGGCGGTTTGCGCGTTGGCTCCAATGGCGATGTCTTGGTCAATTGTCAGGTTAGAAAGTCAAATATGACCAGTGCAACAGGTGCTATCTTTAGAGTGCCCAAGGAAGCCTTTGACGGCATCGAGGAGGCGCATGATGCTGGATTTGCTGTGGCGGTGGCTTATCCTAATCCTGGAAAAGATGTGCTGAATATCCGCACGGCCTTGCAGAACGCTCACGTGGAAGTGTATGACATGAACGGGAGACTCATCCACTGCCAAGCCATCACGGAGAATGTGACGGCGATTGATGCCGGAGGATGGGTTTCTGGAACATATATTTGGAAGGTTTATACGGGCGGCCATTCGACCCTTCGACAAACTCAGGGTTCAGAGACTTTGGCGGAAACGGGGAAGTGGATTAAGGAGTAATCCCTGCTTTTCTTTCAGATGGAAGAAGTGAATAAGAACAAAGATGTCTCTTGGATTAAACACAAGAAAACAAATTAATTGATTTACAAACAAACTAAAAGTAAAAGGAGAATCTAAAATGAAAAGATTTACGAAAACTTTGGTTGCGGCAATATTGGTTGTTGCAACAGGTGCAGTCATCATGGTAGGCTGCAAGAAAGAAGAGAACGCACAAATGAAGGATGGTGTTGCTCAGACGGAACAAAACATGTCACCAAGTGAGCAAAAGATAATCGACTTTATGGATGCCTACTCTTCCATGAAACAAGGTGCAAAAGTGGAAGGTGATGCGGTAAGTCCCGAGGATGCCCGATGGTATTGGGAAAGTGTCCTGAACTACCGACATAGTTTCACACAAAGTTACCTTGTCGACATGAGACGTGATACCGTCCGCTTGACTATGCCTAAAACAAATGCGGAAGGCAACATCTCTTATGCCGACCTGTTGACCACATACGGCGACATTGTCGATGCCGTGCGTGAGGCTTATGTGTCCATCGACATGGATGATAAGACCCTGCAATTCGTCTCCATGAGCATCAAAGGTAACGTGAGCAAAGACGATGACGCTGAAGTGGTGGTTTTGGTGAACACGGGGCGGAACAACGGTGGAAATAACAATAGCAGTTACAACAATGACGTATGGTATGGACGTCCTTTCGCTGCAGGAGATAACTGGATTTGCGGATTCAACCAAGGGAGTTGTGACGGTACAATCCTAAATAGTGACGCTCCAAAACAAATTACAACCCAAGGCTCTATTTATGACATGAGACACTCGATGGAGTACAATCCTTGTCCAGATTGCTACACCTATATATTGAATCCTAGAATAGTCGATTCCATCTTTGGAACCCCTTATACTGACTCCATCTTTTATGCTGAACATCTAACGCTGGAGGAAGCAATGTCTTATTGCATTGAATGGAATGACATGAATAAATACTATGCTAAGATGATGACATTCTCGCACTACCCAGGGATGGTTATCAATCCGTATAATGTTGATTGGTACTATCGCGTTGAAACACTTGAGATATTAGAAGCGGAAAATGGTGTAGCATACAAAGTTCTTCATAGGATAAACAAATGGAATTGCATCCGCGAATGGAGACACCATGGCATGACTCCAGTTCCAATCGATGACCCGCAGGTTTGAAAACATGCCAATTAAAGCAAAAGGGATTAAACCACGCAAAATCCCTTTTGCTTTCAATCTTTTCTATTATGAGAAAGTGTTTGATTATAGCAGTTCTATTGTTTACAACGACTGTCATCTGTTTAGATGCCCAAGAACTTCAACCAATCATTGAAAACGAGAGTTGTGGATTGTACGAACCCGTCTTCCAAAACGCTACAGGCAACGAACTACTCATGCGGTTTATTGAAACTCCTGGCACTTGTGGGTCAATTCTTAAAATTGATGATGAAGGACATTATATTGACACACTGTATTTTTGGCCGAAAGAAAAAATAAATGAAGTAGTATGGGTTCATTCTTTTGACAGGAACGACCAAGGGGAACCATGTGTGTTTTTCCTGACCTATAAGAACGACTCATCTTGTCTGCATCTCTCGACCATTCATGACGACTTTTCGGTCAGCCGCAAAGAATATGGGAAATGGGAATCTCCGAACTATTGGGAGCCATACGACTCCTATGCTTCCACAAATGCGGTGTTGAACAAGGACGGGAGCGTCGTTTTATCTTTCCCGCTTGAGAACCCGTTTTTCTATCCTCTTTCGCTGCGCGTCATGAGATTCGATGGTTTTGGCAATATTTGTGCGGAAACGACACTCGAAAGTCCGCATTGCCACCGTCCTTTCATGCTGTCATCATTAGACTCTGTGGGGTGCAGGGTGATTATGCGATGCCCTGAGTCAACCTCTGATGTCATTTACGATTGCTTTCTTTTGGACGCCGATTTGAACGTCATTGCGCAGCAACATAACATCGACAATCTTGCCTATCCCGTGTTGAGTTGTTACTATCCAGCCAACTTGCGTTATAATCCCATCACGGGCAAAGCCTATTCCATCAACACCTTTTCCATCCCTGCGATGAATGGTAATCCAGCCATTTATGAAGACATATTCATGAGCGCTTTCGACGAGGGCTTTAATCAAATCAACTATGCATGGGGCATTCATGACGACGAAAGAAGTTTTGCTGCTCAATATATAAATGGATCAATAGGTTTTGGCACTGAAGGCGATGTGTATATGATAGGTACGATGGATCCATTAAACGATGGAGCTCTTGGCAAAAACCTCTACATAGTTCAATTTGATGAGAACCTGAACAAATTGGGCGAAATATACTATCAATTTGAAAACGAATCTGTCGGAAGGATACCTCTTGGTATCTGTTGCAACGGAAAAGACTGTGTGTTTTGCTTGGATAATATCAGTTTGAATCCAGTTATGGGATGGCATGCTGTTTTCAAGCTGCCAAAGGAGTCTTTTGATAACATTGAGGAAGCTCACACCCAAGGTTTTGCTGTAGCTACGGCTTATCCTAATCCGGGGAAGGATGTGCTGAATATCAAGACGGGATTGCGGGATGCTTGGGTGGAGGTGTATGATGTGAATGGGAGGCTGGTGCATAGACAGGATATTACGGAGAATGTGACGGGGATTGATGCTGGAGGATGGGCTGAAGGGGTTTATGTTTGGAAGGTGTACACTACTAATGGCGGCTTTTCGACGGGTTCAGGGTCCTTGGCGGAAACAGGGAAGTGGATAAAGGAGTGAGAAATTGAACGAACATCATATTCGTGTTTTTGTGTTACCTAAATAAGTTGTAGAATAATAAAGGATATGTTTTATAAGATGATAAGAGAGAAAACAGATGAATAATAAAACCTATAATTATACAAATCAGTTTAATCATTAAACAGTTAGTACTATGAAAAAATTAATTACTATCATGATGATGTTGGGGACTATGATGTTTGCCATAGTCGCCCAAGCGCAAGTGACCTATACGGCCACTTTTAGTGCCGAAGATTTGGCACTTGAATCGGTTTCCGCAGCAGATGGAAACACTTACACCAAAGTAACCCTGTCGGGAATCTATGGTACAATTCCAGAAGAAGGTGAGCCTTCTCTTCCAACACGACAAGTCAATCTTATGCTGCCTTTCGGTCAGACTGTTGACACCATTGTTTTAACCAATGTAGTTACAACTTCTTTCAATGTGGCGAATCATGTATTTCCTGCGCAAACACAAAGTGAGGGGAATGAACCTTTCTGTTCGCCAAAAGGAAGTATCTACAACTCCAATGCAGCTTATCCAGTTTTGCCAGTAAAAGTTAGTGGGCAAGGGTATTTTGCTCTTAACAACAACATTTTGACCTTAGATGTTTGTCCGTTTGAATACCATCCTTTGACAAAACAACTTACGTTGATTACATCCATGACCATCACAGTGTTCCTCAAAAATGGTTATTTGGGTGGTGTCCAGCAAGTTAGCCGTTTAGCAAAAAATCAAGAATTGTATAACAACCTGCTTCTATCCGTTGTTGACAATCCTCAACAAATCAATTCGTATGCGATACCTTCCACCACAATCACGGAATTCGGTGTAAATGCCAGTGGGCTACCTGTGTATGAATATGTCATTATCACACCAACAGCTTTTGCTGATGCTTTCCATGATCTTGTTAATTGGAAAAGAATGAAAGGGATAAATGCTGGAATTGTTACAATGGAAACAATCTCTTCTACCTATCAAGGTGATTGTATTTACCCGATTCATCCAATTTATGATGAAGCTGGTAAAGTGCGCCAATATCTTTATGAATCTGCACCTCTTGGTACTACATGGGTGTTAGTGGCTGGTGACAATGTTGGATCCAATGCGATGCCATATAGGGAAGCGACATCTTCACAAATACCGACGGACTTGTATTATTCTGACTTGACAGGTGATTGGTATATTAGCAATAGTGTATATGGAGGTTCTAACATCAGCAAATGGCCGGATGTATTCGTTGGGCGCCTCATGTGTTCTTCAACCCAAGATATTGAAAACTGGATTGGCAAGTTGCTGATTTATGAGCAAAATCCAGGTTTAGGAGATCCAAACTATCTGAAAAACTCCCTTTGTATTCAAGCGGATTATCGTCAAAATGAGTATACAGCCCAAAACTTTATGAATAGGGTTCCCCAATACGATTTTGATTTGATAGAAGAATATCCTTCTGGATTAGACCAGAATCCAACATATCCCTACGGGCATGAGGTTATTAATCAAATGAACCAAAAACGTTATGGTTTGGTGAATATATTCTGTCATGGTGGAACCGGACAGTACGAAAGTGGTGTAACAGTATTGGGAAAAGGAAATAATGCAGTGCAACTTAGTAAACTTGAAGCAGAGGATGCTTATGATTATCCCGGTAATGAAGAATTAGGGAATGGTTTAGACAACTTGACCAACTATAGCAAACCTTTTATCATCTTCACACTCAGTTGTAAAGTGAATCCTTTTGATATTACAAAATCAACTTATGGTAAGCGAAATATGGGGGAAAGCTTTACTGTTGGAGGCAACTATGGCGGTGTCGCATTTTTAGGGAATACGCGAGATAATGGAGGTTCATATTATCAAAACTTTGGGGACCTTCTTGGTTCTGCAGAGAACAATCCTTATTTAGCCCATTTAGGTGTATGGGAAGGGATGTCCAAATATTACTATAATTATGGCAACATGTATATGCATAATTTAATTGGAGATCCTGATTGCCAAATTTGGACGAAAGTCCCAAATAGATTAGTGATTGAAACCGAACCGCATGAATTAGATGTAGAAGTTAGTAGAAGCGTCGATGTTCGTGTTAAAGGGTTTGATAATGTTGACCCTAATCAGGTTTGTTGTGTCACTTTGTTCAGTGAACATGACGTCTACAAGGTTAAGGATGTTCCTGTCAATGGTTTAAGTGAAATTAGTGTGACTTTTGACAGTGTCTTCGCTATGACACCACATCATATTACTGCTACTGCAACTTGTTATAATCATATTCCAGCACAATGTTACATACCGGTTAATGATACATGCTCATTTAATGTGTGGGGAACTGAGGAATGGACAAATGACTTTACTACTCCTTGTGATATTATAGTTAATCCAGGAGCAAAGCTTACGGTAAAATGTAATATTGGTTTTAATACAATTAATAAAGTAAAGGTTTTGCCAGGAGGCAAATTGATAATGGATGGAGGCAGTCTATATTGTGCCGTTCCAGATCATCAATGGCAAGGCGTAAGAGTTCTTGGTACAGGAAGTGGGAGTTGGCAAGGAATGAGTCAGGGACAATATACCCAAGGCTATTTTAAAATGACAAACAATGCCGAAATCAGAAACGCTCGTGTTGCTGTTGATCTTTGGGATGGTATTCATTTCAATACAACAGGTGGTATTGTCGAAGCAAAGAATGCCCATTTCCTTAACAATGGAATGGCCATTCGTGCATTGTATTTCCAAAACACAAATCCTATCACAAAACACATTCATGACTATAATGCTCGTTTTTATAATTGCAGTTTCTCCAATAATCAAGATTATCCAATCGCTGGAGATGTTTTCCATCATCATGTTGTTTTGGCGAGAGTTAAAGGCGTAAAATTTTATGGATGTGGATTTTTCAAACCGAATTACATCAATGACCTTACCGCAGAAGATAACGCTGCAATTTTTGCATTTGATGCTGGTTTCATAGTGGATCGGTATTGTAGTAACCAACAAATCCTTCCCTGTCCTGATGAAGATTATGTTTTAAGTGGTTTCGGAGGCTTTAATATGGGTGTCAACGCCATATATGACGGATTTAGCACAAGTACTTTTACTATAAAAAACACAAGGTTTTCTGTCAATGACTATGGCGTTCGAACTTTATTGGACGCTTATCCAACCATTCTATTCTCGAATTTTCAAATAGATGGAAACAATGATTGTGCAATAGGTGTGTATTTGGATCGTACATCTAATTTCACCATTGAGAACAATGAGTTTACAAGAGGCCCCAAAGAGGCTAACACACGTTTTGGTACAGTGGTTCTGAATTCAGAAAATTGGAATCAGATATACCTAAATAATTTCCATGAATTGACTTGCGCCAATTATTCAGACGGAAGAAATCGAGAAATATTATCTGCGTTTAGGAGCAGTGGTTTGGAATATCAATGTAATTATAACAATTACAATAACTTTGATTTTTTCATTCCCTATGATATCATAAACTTGGATTATGGAATCCAAGAACATCAAGGTTCATCAACAAAGGCCGCAGGTAATAGATTCAGCGATGCTGAATACCAATTCTACAATGGCTCAAACAATCCCATAAGGTATTATCAATATGAAGGGGATAATGATCAAGTGTTGTCTCGTTATTATAATGTCATACCTTATTCGGCTCCGGAAAATGAGTGTCAACCCCATTACAATAATGGTGGAAATGTGCCTGTTTTGCCCAATGTGGATAGACAACAGAGAGAAAACGATTATTATAATGCCTATTCAAATTACAATGGCATCAAAACCATTTATGACAGTTATATTGACGGAGGGAGTACTGGAAACGAATTGCAAAACATCGCTTCTGCCACACCAGATGATATGTGGGCACTTAGAGCTAAATTACTCGGGGATTCACCATATTTAACCGATACAACTATGAGAGCAGCGTCAGAACGCAAAGATGTATTGACCGAATCCGTGTTGTTCGAGATTCTTTCGGCCAATCCTGAAGAGTTAGGTAGAGGGTCTTTGATTAATGATTTGGAAAGCAATTCAACTCTGCCTGAATATATGATTAATTTATTACGAGCAATAGCTACGAACAATACAACTTCAAGGAGCGTGTTGGAATCCCAAATGTTTGCCTATAAGCGCGATTATACACTTGCAGCAAGTGATATTGTCCGTAGTATTTTGAACGATTCAATAGCAAATCCTACGGCATTAAGGGAGTGGCTTGGTAATATGGAGGATATTCAATCTGACCGCCAAATTATAGCTTCATATATGGAGGAAGGAAACGATGAGGCTGCTTTTGCACTAGCCAACATGTTACCATCATTGTATGATTTGACTGGTGATGCCTTGACGGAACACAATGGGTATATGCAACTCCTTGTTTTACACGATACGCTTAATAATCAGGATAGAACCGTATTTGAGCTTACCGAACAAGAAACAGCTTTGGTGAACAATTTGGCATCTAATGGTGTAGGTGTTGCGAAAGATATGGCCCAGAGCATTCTGGAGGCTAATGGAAGAGTATCAAACATCCAATGTCCTCAGATTATCACACATGAAAACAGAGGAGGATTCAAAAATGGAAGTCAAACCATTCAACAACAGATCAATGGTGTATTAGGACTTTCTGTTTCGGCCAATCCGAACCCTGCCACTACTTGGACTGCTATTGACTATGCATTGCCAGACGGTGCCGTCAAAGCCACTCTGACACTGACAAACACTTTGGGAGTTGCTGTTCAAACAGTAGAACTGAATGGGAAACAAGGTCAGCGGGTATTGGATTTGCGTGACTTAGCCAATGGTGTTTATTTTTATTCCGTAAGATGTGGTTCACTCTTACAAACGGGTAAATTAGTTATTGCAAAATAAGAATGATAATTGGGAAGGGCGAATGCCCTTCCCATAATTGAAGCAAAAATGAAAAAACTTATGAATAAAACTTTGCTATTGCTGGTTCTGTTGGCTTTCAATGATTTATGCTATTCTCAAATCCGTATCGACAAGCAGCAATGTTTTGGGGGATATGGCGACGACATAGCCTATTCAATAGTTGAAGAGGAGGATTTCTTCTTGGTTGCTGGCCTGATGGAACCTTCTTCCATTGGAACAGGACATATACAATGCGATGGGAACCACCAACGGACTTGGGTGGCAAAAATCAGTAAAGACAATTATGAATTCATGGAAGGTTGGTGCTTCGATATCATGAGCCTGTTCGTGAAGATTTTCAAGGATGAAAACGCTGATGGCGAGTACTTTTTGGTAGGCCAATGGGATTGCTATGGGGCAAGGAATCTTACAACCATTAAGATTGATTCCAATGGTAATGAGTTGTGGCGCGTTTGCTTTGGCAATGAGTATGGACATTTATATGAAGGCGGTCGCTTGTACACCAGCGACGGCGGCATTATCAATTCCGGAGATTACGACATGGAGGGTGGCGATGTCGGCCACATCTTTGGCGGCTACGATGGTTGGCTCATCAAGCATGACCGAAACGGCAACTTGGAATGGGAACTGACCTTAGGCTCACAAGCCCTTTATGAAAGCGTTCTCACTGTCCAACAGGCCTCGGACGGGGGCTATTATGTGTGTATGCAAAACGAATCCTATGGGGAAGGGAACATACGTTGTCCAGAAATATTGTCTAATGCCACCTTGGTAAAGTTGAGCCAGGCGGGCGAAATAGAGTGGCATGAGTGCTACGGATGCGCGAACACGGCCCCAGAAAGGCAGGAGAATAGTGGTTTTATTGATGTCGTCGAATTGAATGACGGGTATCTGTTTGGAGGTCAGGCCAATTGCAACAGCGGTGACTTGGAAGGTAGCGGATGGCACTATGGCACGTTGAACAACACTCCCAACGGTCCATACACTTCTGACATTTGGCTTTGGAAAGTGGACAATAACCGCAATATCATTTGGAGTAAGTGTTACGGAGGCTCTGACAATGATTTCTTGCTGAAAACATTTCAAACAGAAGATGGAGGTTTTATCGTTTTCGGAAACACCTATTCCAGAAACGGCGACGTGGCAAGTGCCAGTCATATCAATTTGGACGAATGGAATGTGGGCGTGGGGTGGATATTCCGAATCGATGCCAACGGAAATCTGTTGTGGGAACGCTGCTTGGGCTCGGCTGGAGGTGCTGGCTCAACCAGTATCACGGATGTCATCAAACATAACGACAGGGAATATACCGTTCTTGGGAATTTGATCTGCCCTCCGAGCGGTTCAAGCGGTGACGTGAACTGCACAAACTGCGCACAATTGAGCAATCCCGAGTTTCCACACCATTTGAAGGATTATTGGTTGTTCCACATTACGGATACCGTGGACTATAGTACGATAAGCGTTCCTGAAATGCCAATACAGCAAGAGGCTTTGGCGGAAATCTATCCCAATCCTACGAACAACACGGTTTGCGTGGTGCTGCCCAACGAGACCGAGGCCACGGAAATGGAACTCGTCAACATGAGCGGCCAAGTGGTAGCGGCAAAGACCTTCAGCGGCAAAAGCAGTTGGATAGAGATGGGCGACTTGCCCAGAGGAATGTACATGTTAAGAATCCGCAATGCGGAAATATGCCTCACACGGAAGGTGTTGAGGGAATGAATCGTCGCTTCGTGCCATTGCAAACGAAGTGTGGCAATTCTGGAAGGCTGGACTACTTCGTTCCTCGCAGTGACGCAAAGCGCAGAAAACCAGTACAACAATTCTTAAACACTATAATTATGAAGAAATTATCAATTATCCTTGCCGCGATGCTTGTTTGCGGAGTGATGCAAGCCCAGCTTGTGGAAGGCTGGTTGGAAATGCCGACGGGCGTTACCGAGAACCTTTTTGGCGTGGCCTGTCTTGACAAAAACGAGGTGGTTGCCTGTGGCGAAAACGGCAAAATCCTGAAAACCATTGACGGCGGCGAGACATGGACAGTCAGGTTTGAAAAAGAAGGCTACGACATGATTCATGTGGCCTTTGCCGACGCTCAGGTGGGCTATGCCTGCGGCGATTCCTGCTGGTGGAACAGCGACAACCACAAAGGCGTTATCGTGAAAACCACCGATGGCGGCGAGACCTGGCAGGAACTCCCCAACACGGAGTTCGTGCATTTGCAATGGCCTGATTGGATTCGTCCCAGCGATTTTTGTGTGGTGGATGAAGAAACCTATTATCTCTTTACTAAAGATGCCGTCCTATGGCGAACCACGGACGGAGGACAGAGTTTCACCTCAATCCCGTTTGAGTTTGAAATGGTGAACCATTGTGAATTGTTTTTTGAGGATGAGACAGGATACCTTGTTGTGATTGATAACGGAATACATATCCATAAAACGACCGATTCGGGACTGACTTGGAGCGAAGTCGTTACTAATGGTGCGTATTTCGGTTATTCGGTTGTTACGCATTTCTTTGACAAGAACCATGTGGAAATGTATGGCTATTTCAGTGAAGGCACCCAAAATTTGCTTGTGACGGAAGACGGTTTTGAAACAGTTTCCTATTTGAACGTTGAGTGCCCAATTATGGATTATTACGGTATGTGGAATGTGAGCCATAGCAAATACACGTCAGACACTTATGGGTGCATTCTAATTGGCATGACTTTGACGAAAGGTTCGACAGACACGAACCCATACATTATGAAGGATGGCTGGGAGCACTGCGAATGGGTCAAACAAGGCATTCCGGATTGTGAAAACAACGGTATGGTGCAATGCCGGGATTTGTATGCGGTTGATGGCGTGGACACGGTTTTCTACATTGCCGCTGAAAACGGATTCGTTTACAAGTCGGCGATGATCCCTGTCAATGGCGTTGAAGAAAAAGCTTTGCAGATCAATGTCTATCCTAATCCGGCAAAAGATAGGGTAATTGTTGAAGGTATTGAAGCGGCCGAGGTGGGGGTTTATAATAGCCTTGGGCAACTGATAAAGATGATGCGAGGCACGAATGAAATTAACGTATCAGATATGCAGGAAGATGTTTATCTGCTACGAATTATAGATTCAGAAGGTTCTTTACATACAACTAGGTTTACTGTAATAAGATAAGGTATGAGACGAATAAGAACAATTCTATTTTTTGTAACAGTAGTGGTAGCCATAGCCGTCCTGTTGTTGACGGGATGCCAAGAAGGAAATAAAAGGCACTCTGCACAGAAGGAGCCTGAATTTCATATTCCCACCCCCATTGACACATCAAAAATGGACGAGGAGTTTTACAGACGGATGCGAGAGTTTGAGGCTTTGCATCCGGATACACCACTGGATAGGTGAACTCTCAATAAGTTCTTTACATTGTGCAACTGGAATTCCTCTATTTTTGCACTTGCTATTTGAACCTGTTGTTGGATAAGTAAAAAGAAAAAAGTATTGAAAAGTATTATAAACTAAATAAAAGACGAAGAATATGGATAATTATCAATACCATTTGGCCTTTAATGGTAAGTTCACAAATGAAACCTACATCGAGTATTTCAATCCCAATTATTTGGACAAAGATCAAGGAGATGCAAAGGGGAAAGCGTCTTCTGATAAGACTTGTACAGATGCTCTTTCTAACCTTAAGGAAGCCTTGAATAGTAAAGGTGTATCCGAAAAGGAATGCGAGAAGACAATTCGGGAATTACGCGATATGCTATGCGATGTTCCATGCGAACCTAATTGTAATTCTTCTGGAAGCCAGAAAGAGAGTGAAAATTTTTATTTTCTTGAGGAGTATCAAAAATCTATTACCATAATAAAAGAGATAATAAGTGATTGGCCGTGCCCTTCAAAAAACACTGATCCATGCCAAAGGATGAAATGCCAATGGGACAATCTATCGGTTAACAATCGAATTCTTTTCCATGGACAACGAGGCAGTGGAAAAACATCAGTCACCATGTCGGTGGCAAGATCATTGGAGGGGCATGGTGTCGGATGTGCTACATTCAAGGTTCTACCTATTATTAATCCATGTTATTTTGATAACGATACCAACATCCTCAAGACGATTATCTCGAACATGTTCGAGATGGCAAAATGCATTATTAGAAGAGAGGAAAATGACAGTCAGCGAAACGACCATGAGGAATTGCTCAAACAGTTTGAAGAAGTTTATCGCCTGTTAGGATGCATAGAATCACCCAACAAAGAGAAGCATACGCTTGAGACTCTAAATGAAATCAGCAAAGCATCAGGCATGAGAGAGGCTATGCAAAAGTTGGTTGATAAATTCATTCAGATATTGCCTTGTAAGGCAAAATATTTAGTGCTGGTGATTGATGACGTGGATATGAGTGTGGCCTACGCTGCAACCATGTTGGAACAGATTAACAAGTTTCTTGAACTTGACAATCTTATTATTCTAATATCGGCCAACTTGGATCAGCTTTACAACGAAATGCGAGAGCATTATAGTAAAGCCTTTGAAAAGACACTGGGAGACGAGAACCAATCTCCCTCCATTGACGTGGAGGATTTGTCCTCGAAATACCTGTTGAAATTATTCCCCGCCTCACGACGCATTAATGTGGAACGTCCCGTGTCCAAATTACTTCAGACAGAATTGATTATCAATGATGAGAATAAGGGAGGTTTGCAAAAGGCGGTTCTGTCGCTTATTTGGGACAAGACCAGACTTCTTTACATTCCCAAAGATGCTGAAAACACACTGCATCCTGTTATTCCTACCAACCTGAGGGAATTAGCCCAGTTGATTAATCTGTTGCAAGGCATGGAAGAAGTTGAAACAGGGCTGGATGAGAACAAGCAAATGTTGTTTGCAGACAAGAGGGCATACGAGAATTGCCAAAGAAACATTAATACATTCAAGAATTATTTTCTCAATATTTGGGTGCCTACGCACCTTTCTGTCGACGAGGAGCAGGTGTTCTTAAACATCCCATCGGATATTACAGAAATCAACAAGCATCTTATCAATTCCATTAATGTAATTGGTACCAAAAACAAAAAACGTCTCATGTCTCGTGAAGTTGGCCTTGACATGATTGTGCGCAATGCGGAAGACGTGAATATTGACCGCGATATCTATACTATGGTGAGTCCCAATGATCCTCGCTTCGTCAAAGCCAATAAGATTTCTGACATTTTCAACAGACCATCTAACTACTCGTACGGAGACTTGCTGTTGATGATCGACAAATATGAGACTTATTTTGAATCGGAGGAAAACCGCAGGTTCTCCAATGCCATCAAAATCTACTATTCTATCTTGCTTTTTGAAACGATGTTTTTTAAAAGTAATAATGTGAAATATGATAAAACTGAATTTAAAACTGTTAAAGCAAAGGATGAGGATGTTATCCCAATACAAAGGCTGATAGGCGGTACAGTATATTACCCTAATTACTTTGAGATTATCACCAGTAAGTATTTTACTCAAAAAGGGCCCTCGTTTGATGCCAAGCGAGCGTTTTATCATAAGTTGTTAGCAGGAAAAAAAGATCTTGTTGGATGTGGATATCCGTTTTTTACTGTATTGTATTATGGTGATATACGTCCTGATAGATCCGAAACGAAACACATTTATGATACTACATACGATAGTAACGCTGATGTCAATGGAACAAAATATGTTACATTTGATATCTTATCTCTTATGAGCAATATGCTTAATCCATGGCATACTATATACAGAAGCGATAACCAGACAGAATTGTCAAAATGGGAGGTGCCTATTAATGATTGGAAAGAGTATTGTACATGCAAGGATGGCAGTTATACAACTCCAAATTCTATTTTGCCGTTCTATTCAGTAGACGCGATGTTATTGATATTAAAAAAGCAATTTAGTGATGTAGCTATCATGAAAAATGATAGGTTTTATAGGACTCTTGAAGAAAACAAAAGAATCATAGAAGGAGTAAGGGATATCTTATATGATCAAAACAATTGTTTTAAAATGGATACTGAAAAAGAGGTTAAGGTCAAAGTGGATTATGTCGAAGTGGATTATGGGGATCGATATTGGGATGTCAACTATAAACTTGTTGCATATATAAAGAAGATAGAAAAACAAGTTGATCCTTTAGGGTTACATAATGTTGATTATGAAATAAGAGTCGATATTGACAGAATTGATGGTGCTTCGTATGAAATTATTGTTGATAAAGGCCTTAACCCAATTATTAAACCTCTTCGCAAGTCGGAGAGTATACTTACGAGTGTTAGCATTCATTCAGTGTGTGCAATTATTAAGAATATTCAAAAGATTATTATCCCACTGATGGAATGCTATTCGGCTTTGACAAGTGGTTGTACTGATAATCGGCAAGATCCAATTTCAGAAAGAGTGTACTTGTCGGACAAGTTTAGAGACCGCTGCATTGCCGTAATTCTATCAAATTATAAAGGGGGAGAGAAAGATAGAAATGCTTTAATCAAAGGATTGAAAAAGTATAATACTGTTTCGGAGATGTACAAGTATCTTGTTGATCAGCTTTGGGAAAATGCGGCGACCGAGATTTTGATTCGTCGAGAGATTCAAAAAGGAATCCGTCATAAAGAAAGAGTGTTCTGCTATTATAATAATTTGCTATCTCTGTTGACCAAAGCTCATTTTGTTAGCGAAACGCAATGTAATGTTTATAAAAGTCTGTTTAATAAAGCTCGAGAGCTATTTATCACGGACAGTAATAATGATTCATTATGACCCCTCCCAAACAACCTAAGTATTCATTCCTGATAGACTCACTTAACTTGAGTCCCGATGCTTTTTTTGACCGTATGAAAGATAAGTACGATCAAAAAAGTTTCGATGAATGGGGAAAAATGATGGAGAAATCCATAAAGGACTTGACCGAATTAAGCGTCAAGGCTCGTGATTTGCGTCACTTTAATGATGAGATGGTAAAATCTTGGAGCGAATACGTGACCGAACAGGAATGGAAAATTCCAGAATCAGACAACAAATCCATTTTCAACTTCGTAAAGAATTTTGCCAAAGACTGCTTGCGGGTTCAGAATGGAGAAGTCTATTTTCAAATTGAGCGGTTGGACGATTGGCAGCCAGTCTCTTTCGGCTGTGGAGAGGACTTGTTTGTTGCGGCGTTGTTGGCTGACATAAATCATGATTCTGGTTATGAGCCAAGAGACTTCCAATGGAATTACATTCTGCAATCAGATTTCTTTCTCCTAAACAATCTTATAAGCCAGCACAAGATTGTTGAGAACCATTATCATTTGGGCGGGTCGGCTCCTTATGTTGATTTGTCATGGATTTACTTGATGAACAAGCCTTTTGGTCAAAACGAACGTTGGGAAAGATTCAAGAACAAGTCGGAGGAATCGATGTATCTTGAATCACACAGTTTGCGAGAGAGCCATCAGAGTGATATGGAGAACCTTGTAAAAGCGGCTGCCTACTTGCGAGTGAAACTCTTTGAATGTTGTGTATTGGGAAACGAGAATGTTATCAGACAAAATGCCATTGACGATATTGACAGATTGCTTAAAGGTGTTGGAGTATTGCAGGAGGATGAGCTTCAGCCTAAGATTGAAACTTATCGTTACAGAAGTAGTTGTGTTAGATTTGGCACCAAGGTTGACTATGCTATAAGGGGATTTCGTGTTTTTGAGGATGAGAAGAACAACTATGTTTCGGGGGAACGGTATCTCAATTATTGTTGTTTACGATATATATTTGGCCGTCCTAATAGTTCGTTCGTTCAGGTGTTGTACTATCTGTACCTTCTTATTCGGCATCATTTCAATAAAGAATTCATACAAGCGAACAATAAGACGGGTTTCCAGAATTTCAAAGAATACAATGATAGGAAATCTGAACTGATAAAGGGAACATCCTATGAAAGGATGGCGGTTAATATTGCTATACAAGGGAATATCAGAGAGAACTATTTGGAGCAGCTTGAAGTAAGGATTAAACCAGAAGATGGTTCTGACAAGTTAAGAATAAGCATCAATCAGAATGATAGAAATGCTTATTTCCGTTCATCCCGTATCATGCGACTTGATCGGATTTTTCCTAATGGGTTTGCGGAAAGAGGCCCAAGGAAATATGGTGATGGAACAGAGAACTTTTTCTATGTCTTACATTTTATCAAGAAAAGAGAACCGTCGTGGTTTTCAAAAGACAAAGATTGCATTGAAATAAATAACAAGGCGTATGGCAAAGGAAAGTTTTCTGTAGTTCGCCAATGTAGAGAATTTGACCAAAGGGAATCTTTTAGGAAGCAAGCTGAAACGCTTAAAGAAATGCGAGATCACAACGACGAGGTATGCAAACGAATTTTTGGGATAGATGCGGCAAGTAACGAAGTGAACTTCCGTCCTGAGAATTTTGGCACCGTTTTCCGCTATCTTTCTTCGTCGAAGATTAGACAAGATGCGCCATGGAAACGTAAGATTCCAGATTTGCGAAAGACATATCACGTGGGGGAGGATTTTTATGATGTGGTTGATGGATTGAGAGCCATTGATGAGGCAATACTATTTCTTGAATTGTCTCAAGGAGATAGGATAGGCCATGGCGTTGCTTTAGGTATTGACGTTGAAAAATGGTACAAAAGGCATTCTACCATATCTCTTCCTAAACAGAACCTTCTTGACAACATAGCATGGATGAGCTATATGATACATGAATTCAAAATAGACGTTCCTGCCTACTATAGTGATAGTTTGAAGATTCTTTTTGACAAATTGTATGTTGAAATATATGAAGAAGGTGCACCTGGATTGTTGGCCTATATGGAAGCCTGGAAGTTACGGGGTGATGATCCTCAATGTTATTCCAGCATCATTCCGAACAAGGACCATCTAAAGGGATTTTCTGCCTGGGACAAAGCATGTATTCGTGACAAAAAACTATATCGAGAAATTATCAAAAACCAAGGATCGTTAGAGAGAGCAAACCCGAGAAACGATAAAAGCAATACTAATAGAGAGGTTGATTGGGTGTACAAAATATACCATAGATACCATTTTGATGAAGAATTGAAAAGACGAGCGGCGGAACAAATGGAGTATGTGTTTGACGAAGAGTATATAGCAATAGTCAAGCAACTACAGCTAAAGATGCGTTCTTATGTCACCGAAAAAGGCATTGCAATAGAAAGTTGCCCCTCGTCTAATTTCTTAATCAGTAATCTTGACACGTTTGATGAAATTCCGACATTCCAACTGTTTCCGCTTAGGGAATCACATAATCCATTCAGACGTTTGAATGTATGTGTTAATACCGATGACCAAGGTGTGTTTTACACTTCGTTGGTGAAAGAATACACCTTGCTGATGGCAACCAAGTGGAAAGAATTGGAAGATGACGATATGCGAGAACATTCAGATGACAAGATACTCATTTGGATAAAAAGGTTGATAGAGAACAGCAAGCAGTTATGCTTCCGAACGGGTGATGTTAAAGATTATGGTATTCGCAGTGACAACAATTTGTTTGAAACTCGTAGCAAGAAGCCTCTTGATGACCGTTATGTGTTACCGAGTGTCAAATTATGAATCAATACACTAGTTCTGTAAATAATGAATTGAAGAGTTTAAGAAGTGTGATGTATGGAATGCTGTATAATTGAAAAACTATAATTGTCAAAAGTGAGATGATTTGTAGGCATAAATGGAAAATGCATTAAAATAGGAAAGAATTATGGAAGGCAAAGACATAAGAGCGATACTTCGGAAACCAATTGAATGGTATTATGACACATGGGAGATTTCCAAGCGGGCTTTCTTAGTGTGCATGGCTAATGAAATATACACCGTGGGCGACCTTCTTCGCGCCCATCACAATAATGTTTTGCCGAAGCTGCGTAATTGTGGAAAAAAGACTATTAAGGAACTGGAAGTGGTACTTGCTCAGCTCGGTCCAAACGGACAGACATACGCCCTTCAGCTCATAAACAAACTGGACAAGTACGAAGATTTGTCGGAAGCACCGAAGAATCTCATTGTATCGGCTTATCACAAACCGTTGTTTGAATTCTCCATGGATTGCATAGACCTGTTTTATGCCACTTTCAATGACCCTCGTTCGTTTTATTCCTTCTTCTGTCTCGACCAGAAAAACCTGGCAGAAAGGTTCAACAACCTTGATAGTTGGGAGTTGAAGCACTATTGCTATCAGCTGCTTTCGGGAATCCACTCTTCGTTTTGGAAAGAACAGCTGGCCGACACGTTCACATACGAATTGGTTGTCATTGCGCGGACCATATTATGGTTCTGTGATGAACAATTTGCAGAAGAGATTGAAGCCTCGGATGAGACTCTGAAGGTCAGGAAACGCCTCCTTTTGGCTGATTTTGCCGAAAGCGTAGATAAGCTATCAAAGCAATCGAAACGCATTCAGGAATGGTTCATACCTACCTATCTGAAGGCGGTCGCAATGTTTCTGCTTCCCGAAGAGCAAGTGGCAGGACTTTTGCCTCAAATATGGCTTCATAGAGCGCCACACGGCGAGATATTCCGTTTTTTGGCCGATTTGAACGATGTGCTGTTTCGGTATGAAAACCTTGACGGGGACGAAATCAGTAAAACCCTCATCGCGACAAAGTATCCTTATCTGACGGAGGAACAAATCGGTTTTGTTATCGATTTTTTCAACCAATACGAGCATTTTCCGATGTTCTACCTTTTGAGGGAGTACCTGGCCAAGTCGGATAAAAGGTTGGATAAGGTTTTTGCGATGGCGACGGGCATTTGCGGTGGAAGTCCTATGAACATGGCCGAAATTGGAGAGAAGATAGAATGCACCAGGGAACGTGTCAGGCAACTGATGGAGAAGGCACCGAAAGACTTGTTTGAGGACATGAACTGGTCGTATTACCAGTTTGACAGCACCCTTGTTATTGCTGAAGTCGATGATTTGTATTTGAATGTCGTTGACCACGAGAAAGTGAATATCTCATTCGAGTCGTTCGCCCGGGTTTGTATCGAGGGGTTCCCGTTGAAAGCGATAAAGGAGAACGACATGCGTTTTCTTGTCAACAGACGATTGAGCGGGCAAATCATCAATAGAATCTGCGGAGAAGTCAACAAGCAAAACAAGCGGATAAGGTCGGGAATTGATTTCATACAGCTTGAAAACTTATTGAAAGATATTCCCGACGACAAGAAGGATGATTACAGGCAAGCCCTGCCTGTCATCATCACCAAGGCATACAGATTGGTCGTTGACGAAAATGGGAACATCGTTCTGCCGCCCAATGGGGTTGATGTCATCTATGAGTTGAGTGAAATCCTGCGCGACAAAGAGAGGCCGATGAGTTTGAGGGAATTGTATGCAGCACTGATCCAGAGATGTCCAGAGGTTGGGCATAAAAGCTTTGAACATGTCAGGGCAAAAGTGTTGCAGTCGGAGGCCTTAAAGCCCATCGGGAAGTCATCGATGTACACCTTGGCCGAATGGACCCATGTGTATCGAGGGAGCATCCGTGACCTAGTGGCCGACATTTTGAAGAAATCCAAGACCCCTTTGCATATTGATGAAATCATGAAGAAAGTGTTGCCGGCCTATCCTTATACCAACAAGAGTAGTGTCACGTCGAGTTTGGGAAGCGACAAGGAGCGGTTTGTTTTGTTGGGAGATGGGTATTATGGGTTGAGGAAGAAGAAGTATCGAGAAGGGCGATAGAGGTTGGAGATTCCTTCATTCTTTATTTTTTATCAAATAAATTTTTTGATGTAATTTTGCTTGGTTTTTATATGACGAAGTAATGAACAATTGGTTGAAGATAGTAATTGCGCTTGCTGGTTTGTTGCTTGTTTCTGTATGCTGTGGAGAAAAAACACGGCAGATGGAAGGGCAGGGGAGTAGTGCTCATGCGGCATTGGCAGAGATTGACTCGCTGATGTGGCGGCAGGCTGACAGTGCTTTTGTTTTGCTACAGGAGTTTGTTGTTGGTCCTGATGCGAAAGAACTTGATACTTTTGACGGGCACTATTGCCAGGTGCTGATTTCCGAGTTGCTATATAAAAATGACTGTGAGCAAACTAACAGAGAGGATTTGTTGCTTGCAGTTAGTTATTTTGATTCGTTGCGTGCAGATGCGCACGGTGTATCTTTACAAGAAAGGAATGTGTTTTTAGATGCGAGGGCGCATTATATCAATGGTGTTGGATATTATGAGCGAGGAGATGTGGTGCAAGCTTGTGAGGAATACCTGAAAGCTTTGGAAGTGATGGAGGAACACTTTGAGGAGAAAGAACTAGTAGGGAAAAAGGCTCAGTTTATGACCTATATCTATAACCGTCTTGGGGATATGTTTGAGAAACAATTGTTGGCCGAACCTGCCATCACGTGCTATAAACAAGCATTGTTTTACTGCCGACGGGAGCCAACTTCCATTTATGGAATACCGGTTTTACTATATAATTTGGGAATACAATATGACGTTGATAACCAAAAAGATAGTGCGGCATTCTATTATGATGAAGCATTGGAGAACATGCCTGATTTTGACAATCTCCATTATAGAGACCTTATGGCGAATAAAACTATATTTGCCTATTATAATATGCACTATAGCTCTGATTCTGTCATAAAGAATTTAAAACACTTAGTTGCGCTTTCGGCAGATGAAGAGGAAAAAACAACTAGAATATTGACTCTCGGCAATATATTATTTGAAGATAAGCAGTATGATTCTTCACGGGTGTATTTAGAAACCATATTTGAACAACAAGAAGATAATAATACATTCAAACTCATGGCTGCGGAGAATTTGAGTAACATATATCAAATGAAAGGCGATTCCATAAAAGCCCAAAAATACGCTTCGTTTCTCGTTGGCTTTACGATGTCTGAAATTGAAAAGAAAACAGATGCTTCAAAGCTTAACGAAATGTTTAAAGACTACTTGTCAAAAAAGCAGGCTGAAAAAACTCGGAAAAAGGCTGTAAAAAGAACCTTGGAAGTTTTCATTCCTATAGTTGTTGTGGTTGCTTTAGTTATCTTCTTTGTTACAAAACATAGAAATAAGAAACTTCTGAAGGAGCAACAAGAGGAAGCAGACAGGATGCTTGGAGAAACAGAACAGCAACATAGGGAGGAACTGAGACTGAGACAGGCCGAAGCAGAAAAATTGCTGGAAGATAAAGAAAAACATCATCAACAGGAGATAGAGGCAAAAGAGGCTTTGGCAAAAAAGGAATTGGAAGAAAGAGATAAGCAGCACGCTAAAGTCCTTGATGCCGAGCGACAGACCCACCGCATGGAGCAAGCAGCCATATCTGGCCGTCTGAAACGAAGCAACCAGGAAATGCGCGAACTGAAAAACCAAATCAAACAATTGGATGATTTGGCTGCAAAAACCGAAGTTGCAGCATCTTTTGATGAAGAACCTATATGCCGTCTCATTATGGATCGGGTGAATGAAGGGCAGTTCAAATCGAAAATTGATTATATCATCTATAAGGATTCTGCTTTGGACAAACAACAATTGTTAGACCTGCGTTTGGCGGTCGACCGTCATTTCGGACAATTTACCGTTCGTCTCAAAAAGGCCTATCCAGGACTTACCAATAGCGACCTTGACTATTGTTGCCTTTATCTTTTGGGACTGACCGATGCCGATATTGCTGCCTTGATGCAGCGCACCTACAATACCGTTTTTCATCGCAATGGTAAAATGCGTAAGATATTTGGCAGTGAGAATCCACTTCCCGTCACCTTGATGGGTATGGCCAAGGATTCTTCATTCATTTGATTAATAAGACGTTAGTCAAAAACTCTAACCAATTCTAACCAACATGTTCTTGCAGGGGTTTTAGAGCCCCGGTACTTTTGCATCGTGATTTTAAACCTAATACACGATGAAAAAAGTAACAAAATTTGTTCTGATGCTCTGCTTATCCCTTTCAGGAGCATTGTGCTACGCCCACGGCGCGGCCAGAACGGAAAACATGAAAGGGGAAGGAGCCATTCTGATAAAAACGACAGCTCAACATGGAGGTACTGATAAGAGCGGAAGCATTGTGCCTTCCATTTATGATCATGTGCTCTCCGTAGTTTTTAATGACAATCTTGGGCAAGTTACTGTTGAAGTTTCTACGACTTTAGGTGCTCAGGTAGATTGTCTTTCTGTACTTACGCCGAATGGCTTGCAGGTCTACATCCCTAATGCAGGGAATTACATTGTCACCTTTACACTTTCCAATGGGGATGAGTATTATGGTGAATTTACGATAACGGATTAAAACAAAATCTAACCTTTAAAACTTATTGTTATGAAAAGAGTTATAATCTTATCCTTTTGTCTTCTAATGACAGTGGCTGTGCATTCGCAATCATGGCAAGCGAGTGCCGACTCCTTGATGGTCAATCATATGGCTGCTAATTATATTGGTTATGTTGACATTTTTGCCTTTCCTGATATGTTAACCTCTACAGACACCATTGTTTTGGCAGACGGAACTGTTATACAAGTACCTTATTCCAATTGTTATGGATATTTTATAGATATTCAACCATTAGCCAACTGGTCACATCCATGTAAATATTGTTTTATTGATTCGTCCATGAATTATATCATGATTCCTGCAGATATGCCGCCCATAAATGATAATCTCAATGGGTTGTCGTTTTGCCCTCGTTCAATGCCTAATCCAACACATGTTGATTCTGATACAACCTTTGTTAGAAACTGTAAATCTTCAGACACAAGTCATAAATGGGCAGTTCTAATTTGTGCCAATGGTTCTGAAACGCGGTTTTGGTTCGATTTGTCAAGCGTTTATACTGTACTCACCAATATTTATGGTTTTCAAGAGAGAACTCCTTGGGAAGGTAACAATGACCGTCGGGTTATTGTTACAGCTCCTGATGATATCAAAAACCGTTTTAAGGACGATTTATTTAGCTCAGATTTGAATGGAAATGGGCACGACCCAGATGCCGATGGAATCGGTGATTTCTTTAATTGGTTTGATGGGACAGCACATACATATCATTCCAAAGAAAATATCCGAAATATTTTCAGGTGTTTTGCTGGAGATGTCCAGTGCCCTCTAGAATACATCACAGAAGAAGGCCTGCGTGAATTGACGGAAGAGGACCAGTTGTTTATTTATATTACTGGTCATGGAAAACAAGATAGGTTAGGAACCTATTTTCCCGTTAAAGAACATTTTGGTGGAACTACAAAAGTTTATGATTATGAGCTTGTTGATTGGTTGAGAGGCATTAAATGTTCACAAATGACTCTTGTGATGCAAAACTGCCATTCGGGAGGTTTTATTGAAGAATTTATGAATGATATTTCCAATCCAGATTGTCTTTGCAAAAACCGAGTGGGACAATCTGCGGCCTCGACAGCTGGAATTTCTTATGCGGAAAACTATGGTGTATATGTTGAATCAAATCGTGCACTGGGCGATGATCCTTATGCTGATGAATTTACATACTATTGGACATCAGCCGCTTTAGGTTATTATCCTTTTTATAAGACAAAAGATCACAATGGTAATCAAATAATTGATAAAGGACCTTGGACGCCAAATGACCGAATTATTGGTAGTGGACACATGAATTGGAGAGATTATTTTGGTAATTATGAATCAATGCATCCGCACACACAATATGACGTAGATCCTGACACTGATAGTGATGGAGTATTGTCTTTATATGAAATGTTTGAGTTTGCTAATAATTTGGATACTTGGTCAAGACAGGGTTATTATTATCCAGACCATAATGATACTTTGGGTCAACAGTTTGATCCAGGATATGAACCCGAGTTTCCCCAGCAGCAATATGAGAGTTCTTTTACAAAAGAAGCCGCTACCTTGGCTGGTTACGAAGGACAGATAGATGGAATCATCAATTCGGGTTCGACTGTACAACCATATCGCTTATGCGGCGACATTTGGGTAAGTTCGGATTCAGAGCTAACTATGTGGGATGAAGTGCAGGCTCCAGAAAATGTAAGAATCTACGTCAAGCCTTCTGGAAAACTGATTTTGGACGGTGCAATACTTACCAATCTGCCCGAGGAACAGAGACCAATGTGGAAGGGTGTTCAGGTTTGGGGAAACAGAGACAAGCATCAATTTAAAGAAAACGGAGAGTATTGGCAAGGCTTTTTGGAGATGAAAAATGGAGCAACGATACGAAACGCTGTCATAGGCATTGATGTATGGAACCCAAATGACGACAAATCGAGTGGCGGCATCGTGAAAGCATCGGACGCCCATTTCAATAATAATACTACTGCAGTGTGTTTTCATCCTTATGAAAACCAATTTGAACACCCGCACCAGCAGGGAAACATGGTAATCAGAGACAATGTTTCTTATTTCAAGAACTGTGAATTCTCTATTGATGAGAAATACATCGGGCCAAACCTGTTTGAGATGCATGCCAACTTGTTTAGAGTGCGTGGTGTGGGTTTCTACGGTTGTAGGTTTAGTTACGATGACAATGCATATTCTAGCCTTTGGCCTATTGGGCTTCATGCCTGGGACGCGGGTTTCAAACTGGGCGGGGTATGCACATCAGGTAGCCAATTTTATCCATGTCAGCAGTTTGACAACTCTTCTTTTGACGGGTTCTACAAAGCCGTAGTCTCAGTCAATGACGGTTCAGTTGGAATACGTCCGATGACCGTGAAGAACACGGACTTCACCAATAACAGTTTTGGAGTATTTGCGGTAAGGTCGGGTTACCCTCTCATACTCAACTCCACGTTCAGCATTGGCAAGGATAACAACCAATGTGCAGCGGGCATTTTTGCCGAACAAACGCCTGCTTTTATCATAGAACAGGACACTTTCGGTATAGCTCCACAACATCCTTTTGAGAACTTTGGTGTCGTAATCAAGAACTCGAAATCGCAGAATCAGATATACAAGAATACGTTCAAGGGTTTGTATTGTGCGAACCTGTCAATTGGGAGAAACAACACATGGATGATGCCAAGGAATACAACTGACGCAAAGTCCGATATTCTTGGGCTGGAATACCGTTGCAATGAGAACACGGATAACTTGTGCGATTTTTATGTGCTTGGCGGTAATAGTTATTACAAATTAGGCATACAAACAAACCAAGGAGCGTTGAATGTACCTGCCAATAATACGTTCAGTGAATATAGCAGATACCAATTCATCAACCATGGCAATAATGGCATCAACTACTATTATGATCCCAACCTCACTAATGGCACTCCAAATATCAATAGCATTTACGGCGTAACATTAAAAACAACGATGGACTCCATCGGTTGTCCTTCACATTACACTTTCGGAGGAATCAGTTACAATGACACCTTGACCCCTGTCCTTTCCGTAGCACAGAGATTACAACGTGAGACGGACTATTACGAGGCTTATTCAGCTTACAACGCCATCAAAACAGTTTATGACGGCATGATTAATGGAGGTGACACCGAAGAAGAAATTGCAGACATTAGTTCCGCAACACCTTCAGACATGTGGCAGCTTCGTTCCCAGTTGCTTGGCCATTCTCCATATCTCACCAATGAAGTGCTTATCAGTATGCTTGGCCGCGATGATGTGTTTCCACAATCCGTATATTTTGAGATTCTTGCCTCAAACCCAGATGAATTGAAAAACGATACGCTATTCAATTATCTTCAAAACATGGACAATCCTTTACCTGAGTATATGATTGGTTTATTGCGCCAAATGGCCGACGGAGTTACAGCCAGAACCGCAATGGAATCGCAGATGGCACACTATAGCCAAAGATACCGTCAGGCTGCAAGCGACATGATTCGTAGCATCCTTTGCGATAGCATTATCGACAAAACATCATTGGTTGGATGGCTAGGAAACATGAGGGACTTAGAATCAGACCGCGAAATTGTTAGCATCTATTTGGAGGAGGGCAATTATACCGATGCATTTGCATTGGCCAACATGTTACCTACCTTATACGGCCTCTCCAGTGACGATCTTACTGAACACAATGATTATTTGGCGCTGTTGAATCTTTATAGTGTGTTAAACGCTGATAAGCGCAATACTATGCAACTTGACAGTACGGAACGGGCATCAGTAGAGTATATAGCAGAATTTGGAACAGGCACTCCACAGGCCATGGCAAAATCAATCATGATGGGAGCCTATGGTTACCGGTACAATGATTGCCCAGGTGAATTGGATTTGGATTATCCAATAAATGGACGAGGAAATGTTGTCACCTCCTCCATTTCGGATGCAGACCTTAACAAGGCCATGGGCTTTTCCATAGCCGTATCGCCCAATCCAGCCAACACATGGATTGCAGTTGACTATACGCTACCTGCGGGAGCGACCAAAGCGCAAATGAGAATTGTCAACGCTCTCGGAATGACTGTTGCCACATACGATCTTCAGGGCAAGGAAACACAGAAAGTGCTTGACTTGCGTGACCTGGCTTCTGGCGTTTATACTTATACAGTGTTTTGTGGGAAATATTCACAAAATGGGAAATTGGTTATTGTTAAATAAGTGAATTCGTTTATCTCTGCCGTTGAACATGTCAACGGCAGAGATAAACGAATATAAACATAATTATAATATGAAAAAGGCAGTTATTGTTTTAGTAATAATGGTCAGCTTTGCGATGCAAGCCTTGGCCTATGATTTCCAGTCTGGAAATCTGTTGTACACAATTATCAGTACCGACCCTCCTTGTGTATGTCTTGACGGTCACATCGACGGGCAAGCCGCACAAGGCGAACTCGTCATTCCTGCATCGGTGGAGCATCAAGGTGTAAATTATGAGGTGAAATCCATCAAAAAAGAAGCATTTTGGAATTGTAGCGGTTTAACAGGAGAACTTGTTTTACCTGAATCAATAACCGAGATTGGTGAGATGGCTTTTGGTCGTTGCACTGGGTTTGTTGGAGAACTCCATCTGCCACATTCGTTGACCAAAGTCAAGTATGGAGCTTTTTTCGAGTGCAGCGGATTCACGGGAACGCTTACCATTCCNNTTGGTGCTTTTATGGGTTGCTCAGGTTTCAACCGTTTGGTACTTCCAGAGTCTTTGAAGGTTATCGGGGTGGCATGTTTTGCCGATTGTACTAACTTGGCAGGCCAACTTGTATTGCCCGAAGGCTTGGAAAAAATCAAATATGGTGCCTTTGCTAATTGTGGCGGTTTTATGGGTGAACTTGTCATTCCAGATTCTGTGACGGAAATTGGCCTTACCGATAATGATTATTATCTATATGACTATGGAACTTTTATGAATTGCACGGGATTTACTAGATTGGTGCTTTCTGAGTCGTTAAGGATTGTTGGAATCTCAAGTTTTTCGGGTTGGAATCAGCAAGCTGGGGCACTCGTGATACCTGATAGTGTGAAAACGATTGCCCAAAACGCATTTTTTGAGAGCAGAGGCTTTACTGGCGCTTTGGAGTTAGGCAAATCCGTACAATTCATTGAAAATTCTGCGTTTTGTGGATGTAGTGGCTTAACAGGAACATTGACAATTCCGGAGTCAGTAAGGGAAATCGATTTCCTTGCTTTTGCGGATTGCTCGGGTATAGAGAGCGTTATTCTTCCTGCTCGATATGTTTTTGAGAATGAATCCGACCAAGGTTACGGTGTCTTTAAAGGTTGCACGAGCCTTAAGGATATTGTGATTCCCGATGGTTGGGAAAAAACAGGAAGAGAGACTTTTACCGGTTGTTCCAATTTGGTTTCCGTTGTTCTTCCTGATGGACTGAAATATATTAATTCCGATTGTTTCAAAGACTGCATCAATCTTTCAGAAATCAATATGCCCAACGGGGTGATTAGTATAGGTAGTCAAGCTTTTTCTCATTGCGAGAGACTTGCCGAATTCGTTTTTCCCGAAAGCTTAGCGGAAATTGGAGCAGGAGCCTTCTCACATTGTACGAGTCTTACGGGCGATTTGGTTATTCCAGACTTTGTGGAGAGGATTCCGATTTACACCTTTGATTCTTGCATCGGTTACAACAATCTTGTCATTGGTGAATCAGTGAATTGGATTGCTGAGTCAGCTTTTGATAATACACAATTCGAGAAAATGATAATCAAGGCGACCACTCCACCAGAATTGAAACGCATGATGACTCCGAATGCATGGCATTTCCCTGTTGACATCCCCATCATCGTTCCATGCGGTACTCTTGATGCCTACCAAAACGCCGAAGGATGGAGCGAATTTACCAATATGCATGAGAGTTTAACCGTAATTTTATCGGTGGTTTCAGCCGATGAAACTGCGGGAACGGTCAGGGTTTTAAAAGAGGCTACTTGTGAGGATAAAATGGTGCAAGTGGAGGCTATTCCCAATGAAGGCTGTTCGTTCTTGTATTGGGAAGTCAACGGCAATCAGGTTTCAACGGTGAATCCATATAGCTTTGAGCTTGAAGAGGACATTGAACTTGTTGCGCATTTTTCGGGAGTAGGATTGGAGGAAATAGAAGGGAGCGTTTCTGTCTATCCTAACCCTGCCAAGGAAAAGGTGACAATAGATGGCATTGAGGCTGCCGAAGTGCAGGTTTATAATGGTCTTGGGCAGTTGGTGAGGATCGTGCATGGCACGAATGAGATCAGCGTGGCAGGTTTGCTAACAGGTGTATATCTGATGCGTATTATAGATGTAAATGGGATTTTCCATACGGAACGTGTGACTGTGATAAAGTAAGAAATGAAAAGAATCCCGAACATAATCATCCATGCAGCAGTGGCGGCTTTGGCCGCCCTGCTGCTGACAGGATGCCAAGAAGGGCATCGTAAGGAACTTTCTCTGCCGCCTTCAAATGAACAAAGAGAACAGACCGAAGTTAAAGCAGACAGCTTGAAAGAAGACTCCATGAAAGCCTTCTACGAGCGGATGCGACGGTGGGATGCACTGCATGGCGGAATGCGCCAAAGAGAAAGCGACAAATGAAAACGATACTTATCAATAATTTAGCCAAAAGAAGATATGAATAGAATTGTTTGAGTCTCTTCAGGCCATGAGAGCCGTGCTTGGAGAGAGAAAACTTGCGGCAATGAGAGATGAAATGCTCTTAAATTCAAATAATTACAACTTCACCTATTCATTCTCTGTTGAAAACAGGTATTATGGTGAGTTTACAATAACAAATCAACTTTTATACATTAAACACCAATTTACTAATACATTAAAACAATATCATCATGACAACAAAAAGATTTTCCCTGTTTGCCATCGTTATGGCAGCATTCGTCCTCTTATTGGGATGCAAGAAAGAAAAGCCGATAGAAAACTATGCATACAAAGACATCAAAGCAAGTTCTATCACAGAAAATGACAGTATTCCATCAATCATATATGGCATTGACATCGATTTGCCAATAAACAAACAAGATGTGTCGAAACTATTATTAAAACCAGATGATCCTGATGGAGAAAAAATCAATTACCAATTGTACTATTTATCGCTTTCAATCCAAGAACTAGTAAAATCCAGCATATTTAATCGCGATGTTATTGAAATAGCCAAATCAAGTTGCAATCAAACAGCCGATTTAAATGAGTTATTCCTTTTTCATCCTGAATATAAAAATATAATCGACAAAAAACTTGAAGATTACCATACATCTTTTCAAGAAATATTTGATAATATGACCCGTATTTGTCCTGAAAGAAAAACTTTTGAAAAATACAAACCCGTCATTTTTATCCCCAATCTTGATAATATTGATATTAACAAACAACCTATATTTTCACCTAATATCGAAGTTGACTGTACAGAAGATGAGGCAATTGAAGATTGTATTGTAGCTTGGTACTATAACGAATATGGTGAAAAGGTAGAAGTGATGCTAAGTGAACAGAATAGTCTTGAATTAACCAATCCTTTGTTTTTACTAGATAATGGTGAATTGTATCCAAAACCTAGCCCAAGAATGAACGACAAAAACAATGATCAATATGAAGATAATAAAGCCATTAGTACCACGACTAGTTATTATATCAAAGAATTCAATTTGTATCATTATTTTGAAACAATTGGAAAACCAGAATTTACGATTGTTGCATATAGAATAGACCATAATATCAATCCTAATGAAATTTATAGGATGTATTATGGCGGTAATGAAGTTGATGGGCATTCTAAGATACTTAGAAAAGTCGACAGAAATGAAATATGCACACAAGTCGAACACTGGTGTTACCTTTTCCCTAAATGTACATCTGAAACTCAAAACATTATTGTATTTAACACATATGAAAGAGATTGGAATCGAAGCGAAAAAAGGCTAGGTCACTTATCTGGCGGAGATAATAATACCAATCATATTTATTTGAATGGCAGAATGCAATATGATAGTGATTGGTATGGCATTAATCCTAACAACTTTGCCTGGTCTGATTCATTTGATCAAGAGTATGTCTATAATCATTGGGCAAAATGGTATTATTTTACAAATTCTTGTATGAGAGCATGGAGGGTAGATATTTAAAACTTAGTACAATCTTGTGTCTGTACTTTTTGTTTTTATCTACTTTCTCGTTCTCCCAACAAGCTGTAACACTTAACTTCAACACCTCCACTCTTCGCGAAGGTCTTGTGATTGGTTATGCAAAAACATTTGGAGATAATCATAAAGTAGAGTTAGGTTTAAGATATCAAATCAATAATAAAGCAATGCCAGACGATCAGGAGCACATTTATTATAAAAGAATATATGCAACGAGTGGAATACAACACTTTGGAATACAATTTGGCTATAGTTGGTTCTTTGCGCCCAATCTTGTTCACTTGAATCCCTTTTTGTTCTATGATTGTCAATTGGCGTATTCAACAACACGAAATCATGGCTATGGGTGGACTTATTACTATGATGAAGGATCGTTGATTCCGATAGAAGAATATACAGTTAGTTTCGGGCCATTTCATTGGATACAAAACACCATAGGAATCGGTTGTGAAGTAGATATTTGGAAGTCTTATTATCTTTTTGAAAAGATTGGATTTAATTCAACCTTGATCATTGGAAATGATGAAAAATTAGTTCCCGATCCTTTTCAATCCTTTTCTTGGGGTGTCAATGAATTTGGTTATTTAGTATGTTTTGGAATAGGTCGTAGATTTTAATCCCTTAGGTCATCCTTTTCGTACATTTACCACGCCAAACCGTCTATGGTTTTAGAATAAAAAAATAAGGGAAATCAAAGACATGACAACGGTAACTGCCTGTAGGGCTGCCATATGTGGCAGCTCTACAGTTTAAATGCAGTTTTAAAAGTTGTAGTTTTATGGGCAGAAACGGCATGGGTACTGATTAAAGAATGAATTTGGATGATAAAGACATAAAGACAATATTTAGTACGCCTATGATACACGTTGTTTTTCTCACGACTTACTAATAAAGTTCTCATACATTATTCAAAATGCATCAATTTATTAAAGGTTAGAGCGTTTTAGTAATCCAAATGCTTATTGACCCGTAGTAGAGTAGCGTTTAGGAAAACGTTTTAATGGAATACAACGCGATTCACCATATAATTATAACGCACTTGTCAAATATTATAATGCGCTAGAGATGAAAGTCAATACATATACTTAATTTTGCGATTCATCAAATAAATAAAATGAATGTAATACAATTCATATTGGCCACAAATTAATGAGATACTAATAAAACCAGTAAAAGAATCATAAGATGAATAGAAGAACAATACTTTTTACAATGGTGGTGGCTACGGCCATCATACTACTGGCGGGATGTCAAGAAGGAAGCCATCCTTCGGCTCGGTTGAAGAATCATGATGGACTTCCCCTAACCCCCTCTCAGAGGGGGAAAGGGGAGAGGATTGAAGCCAAGCCAGACAGCTTGAAAGAAGACTCCATGAAAACATTCTATAAGCTAATTCCTCGAAAAGAAAGGATACGTGGTGGGATGGGACGGAGTGAAAGCGACAAATGAAAATGATACTTTTATCACGGTCACATATAGGATTTTTTATGGCCGAATGGGTGAACGAATTTTGGCCGAATGGGTGAACGAATTTTGGCCGAATGGGTGAATATGAAAAATAATCGTATCTTTGCACTGCAATTCAAACTGAAATAGTATGGATAAAACATACAAGAAAAGAATAGCTGACAGGCTGTTACAGCGTAAGTTAGCAGGTAAAGGGGCAGTGCTTATCGAAGGTGCTAAGTGGTGCGGAAAGACTACTACGGCAGAGCAGATAGCCAAGAGTGTGAAATATATGACGGAAACTGGCATGGTTGACCAAAACATCAAACTGGCATCGCTGAATCCAAAGCTGCTGTTGAAAGGAGAGTTTCCACGGCTTATCGACGAATGGCAAATTGCCCCTCAACTTTGGGACAGCATTCGTTTTGAATCAGACCACGGTCCGTTGGGTCAGTTTATTCTAACAGGCTCTGCAGTTCCAGCTGATATGAGTAAAGTGGTTCACTCAGGAACAGGACGCATTGGGTGGCTCAGAATGAGGCCTATGAGTTTGTGGGAGTCACAGGAATCGACGGGTGAGGTATCGCTTGCTGAATTGTTCGAGTCACCTGAACAGATTGGCACTATCAACAATATTGACATTGAACAGTTAGCTTTTCTAACCTGTCGCGGAGGATGGCCATTGGCGGTGGATATGGAAAATGAGATAGCTTTAGACCAGGCATTTGACTATGTGGAGGCGGTTGAGAAACGTGATATCTCAAAGGTGGACGGAGTGGAGCGTGACCCCGTAAGGGTACACCGTCTTTTGCGCTCGTTGGCGCGGAACCAAGGTAGCCAAGCATCGTGCGGTACCATTAGGGCAGACTTGATTGCGAATGAGTCAGACGCTTTGTCGGAGGATACCATCGCATCGTATATCAAGGCTTTGAAAGAAATTTTTGTGGTGGAGGATAGCGAGGCATGGAATCCAAACTTGCGTAGCAAGACCGCGATACGGACGAGCGACACGCGGTATTATACCGATCCCTCGATTGCCACAGCTGCATTGGGCATAGGCCCGCACGACTTGGTGAACGACTTGAACACATTTGGGTTGATGTTTGAAACGCTGGCCGTGCGTGACCTCCGAGCCTATGCCGAGGCTCTCAACGGCAAGGTGTACCATTTCAGGGACAAGAACGGGCTGGAATGCGACGCGGTGGTACATTTGAGGGATGGACGTTATGGCCTGGTTGAGATAAAACTGGGCGGCGACGAACTCATAAAAGAAGGCGCGGCATCATTGATAGATCTTGCCGGCAAGATTGACACGGATAAGATGAAAGAGCCATCGTTCATGATGGTACTAGTAGGCATAGGAACGTATGCCTACCGCCGTGAGGACGGAGTGTTTGTCGTGCCCATAGGGTGCTTGAAAGATTAGATATATCTTTACTTTGTTAACAATAAAACTTTATTCTATGTACTATGCGAGAGTTATTCGGGTGCTCATAACATCACCGTCAGATATTGATAAAACAATAATAGGCAATATTATCGATTATATTGACCGTTGGAATAGGCTAAATTCTGTGTCTAGAAAAATAGTGCTTAGACCTTTACGTTGGGAAAGAGATGTCTATTCGGACTTGAACGGAAAAGAATCCCAGCAAACAATTAATAAACAAATAGTGAAAGCTTCTGATATTCTCATTGGGGTGTTTTGGACAAGGATAGGAACACCTACTCAAAAATATGTCAGCGGTAGCGTAGAAGAGATAGAACGGCACGTGAGCGATGGTAAGCCAGCAATGCTTTATTTTTTGAATGATAACATTCCAGTTGGCAAGCTTGACAAAGAAGAAGATTCGCGTCAGTATAGAAAACTACTAAGTGTCAAAAATGATTGGAGGGTTCGAGGGCTTTATAAAGAGATCTCTATTAAAAACATACATGCTGTGTTTGATGACTTGTCATTGATGATGAACAATGATGATCGCATAAAGCGACTGCTTGGAGGTGATGTTTTTCACGTAGATGTAGTTTCTGAAGATTCACATCGTTTTGAGTACAATTTTCTTCCTACCAATGATGGTAGGCGTGTATGGTATCGTCAAAGTATTCATTTGTGGGTTGAAAAGTCGCCAAACAGTGCCATCCCAGATAAGGTTTTTCTCTGCTATTCAGAATCAGAATCGGTAAGAGCTGGTGTCCGAGGTATGATAGTTCAGTGTGCCACACGAGATGAGGAAACCGGGTTTCAAGTGTTCATTCCTCAACCTGGAAGCAAAGACATGTGGCTATATTGTCGTATTGTGAATAAACGAGGAAGTGACTGGGAGCGTTTAGGTGTAACCCCTATTCGATATTTCTAATGATTATTTCGGTAATTCTCAATACTTTTAATAATTCAAACACAATCCTGCGATGTTTGAATAGTGTCATAAATCAAACATTCAAGAGTTTTGAATGCGTTGTGGTGGATGATTGTTCTACAGATGATACTGTCAAGAAAGTTGTTCAGGTAATAGAAAAGGATTCTCGGTTTTCCCTATTCAAGAATAATAAAAATTGGGGTTGTTCATTATCGCGCAAGGCTGGATTTCATCGGTCAACAGGGGATTATTTGCTTTTTATAGATGGTGATGATTGGTTGGAGAATGACTGTCTGACAAGATTATTCAATAAAGCTAAAACAGAGTCTGCTGATATTGTCTTTTGTGATTATTACGAAGAACGAGAAGAAGAGGCGAAACTAATGCCACAGAATATCGATCTCAAAAATAAAAATCAAATAGTTGCTGCAATGGCCTCATACGACCCGTATCTTGTCAGTAGTTTATGGAACAAATTGATAAGAAGAGATGTCATTGCAAAAGTTGATTTTCCCCAAGAACGTTATGGTGAGGACATGTATATATCTTTACAACTTGTTTATTATTCGTATAAATATGCTTATGTGAATTATCCCCTTTATCATTATTGGGTTGACAATATAGTTTCGTTAAGCAATAATAAAAGAAAAGATCAGATGCGTCGTCTTGCTATGTATGACATTTGCCAAAAGATATTACGATTCCTTTCCACTTATTATCCTACAAATGAACCTTTTGAGCCATTATTAAGTATACGTGTCTGCAAAACCGCCTTGCGGATTTTTGAGGATTCGGATTTACGAAGTCGAAGGGATGCGCTAATGCTTTATCCTCCTGCTTTTCGTTACCTATTTAGAAGAGAAGTAAATGTGTGTTTGAAGACAAAAATACAATTTTTACTATATCTTGTAAAGTGCAAATTAATTAGTAAAAAAAATAATCAGATCAATTATGGATATTGAATATTTGAAACTCATCAAAATTGACCACGACAACAATAACGTGTCGTAAGAGCTTTTGAATTGTAATAGAATTGATGGAATTGTAAAATTTGTAAATTTGCGGCATAAAACAAAGGAAGCCTTTATGAACGAAAACACTATAAAAGAGGCATTGAAGAAGGGAGAAAGGGTAACGCTGGAGTGCAAGAAAGCAATGGCAGAAGTCCCAAAATCGCTTTGGGAGACCTACTCCGCATTTGCAAATACCATAGGCGGTTTGATTCTGCTCGGTGTGGACGAGCATCGGAAAGAAACAGACTTGGCCAAGCGTTATGAGATTGTCGGCGTGATGGATGCACAAAAGATCCTGACAGATTTTTGGAACACCATCAATAGCGACAAGGTGAATGCGAATATCCTTGCCGATAGTGACGTGGAGGTGGTTAATATGGATGGCAAACAGATTGTCTGCATCCACGTGCCTATGGCCGACTGGAGGTCGAAGCCTATCTACATCAATGGCAACGTGTATAAGGGGACATTCAGGCGCAACCATGAGGGCGACTATCATTGCACTGAGCGTCAAGTAAAAGCGATGATTCGCGACTCGTTTGAGGATGGCAACGACGGTTTGTTGATTGAACACTATGGCATGAATGACATAGACCTGGACACGCTGCACCGTTACCGCACATTGTTTCAATACAGGAATGAAGGCCATGTGTGGAACGAGATAGATGACAAGTCGTTTTTGAAAAACTTAGGCGGATATGTGGTTGTAAGAGAATCGGGAAAAGAGTGTCTTACAATGGCAGGGCTGCTGATGTTTGGCAAAGGGTTGTCGATACGGGAGCGTTTCGACAATTTCCGTATGGACTATATTGATTTCTGCAACCTCATCGGCGAGGAGCGGTACAGTGACAGACTGACCTATGATGGCCGTTGGGAAAACAACCTATATCAGTTTTTCAGCAGAGTGATACCCAAGGTGACTTTCGATCTTCCCAGGCCTTTCCGCATGGAAGGCATCCAACGGGTTGATGATACGCCTCAGCACAAAGCGGTTCGTGAAGCCTTCACAAACGCCATAATCCATTCCGACTTTATCATGGAATCGGGGATTCTGCGCATAGAGAAACACGATGACAAACTAGTGTTTCGCAACCCGGGGCTTTTGAGATTGCCTATTGAACAGATTTACGAGGGTGGTGTTTCCTTTGCTCGAAACCCCAAAATCCAGAATATGCTTCGCATGGTGGGCTATGGCGAAAACCTCGGTTCGGGTTTTCCACTCATCTTAGATGCCTGGAAACAAGCAGGCTGGGAGAAGCCGGAACTGAAGAACAGGATTGATGTGGATGTAGTGGAATTGGTGTTGCCTGTGCCTTCAACCAAGACGGTGACAACAGCAGATGAGTTGTCTAAAGGGTTGCCTGATGGCTTGACCGATGGGTTGCCTAAAGGGTTGTCTAAAAGGTTGTCTGATGAGTTGTCTAAAGGGTTGTCTGAAACTGCCGTTAAAATCCTGAAATTGATATACTTGGATAATTATATCAGCAGAGAAACATTAGCGGAAAAAACTGGCATTTCTGTTACTTCGGTACAGAATCATGTCAACAAATTGAAGTCCATGGGCATACTTAAACGTATAGGCTCTGCCAAAAGTGGGCATTGGGAGGTTGTGAAATGATAGATTTTTAATTGTTTAATTAGCGATAATAACAGATTATGGAT
>LXOW01259063.1_pt1 | contig 123348 bp, 99 predicted proteins | sample 1368591 | NCBI WGS metagenome assembly LXOW01 (sample SAMN04884650, study PRJNA319009) | bovine gut metagenome | isolation source: Cow rumen | host: Bos taurus | place: Italy: Legnaro (PD) | collected 2014-07-09
TTTGCCTTATCAAGAATCAAATTTACCGAGGAACATAAACAACTCATAATTGTATATGACTATCCCGCAGGTTCGCACCTGCGGGATAGTTTGTAATTTGCAATATTAAAAATCCAACGGCGGATTGAGTATCAATTTTTCTCCGTCGAACCCCCACACCGGGAGCATTTTGCTTGGTCCGTATTCGTTTGACAGATCAAACATATCGCAAAGCACCAGATATGAAACGTACTTTTTTGCATCTTTTTTTGAATGGGCGAGTACTAACTTGCTGATTCCGTAATTCTGAACCACGCAGCTGCATGCCCACCTCGGCTGCCCGTCTTTATTGTATCCAAGCCTGTCAGGTCCTGAAATCTCATATTTCGGGAACGAACAGCTTTCATGCTCCGCAAGTTCTTTCAAGGTACTTACTGAATTCTCCACATTAAATTGCGGAGGCCGGTACTGTGATTTTTCGTAATCAATGATAAACTGTTCAAGCGGAAGAACCTTTGATATGATTGTACCCATAATGTCCTGATCCCACTTGACTTGAACGGCATATGCTCCTATGATTGCCTCTAATAGATCGGCTTTTATTTTTTCCTGTTTTTCAACCTCGTTATCAATGTCCGACTTCCCGACAATGAGATACTGAGCGACATCCCAGTCATCGATGATTTCTGCAAGTGTATGATTGCTAACGATTTTGCTTTTAAGTGCCGTAAAATCCTTCTCGTGCGCCCGAAAAGTGTAAATACTTTCATCCTCGTCGGAATGAATCGTTCCATAATGGTCGTAAAGCTGACGTACAATGTGATATCCGAGTATCGTGTCACCTATGTACTCAAGGTTTTCGTTACTACCGCCGCCATAGCGTTTAGCGTAAGAACTCCGTGTGAATGCCTGTTCAATCAGATACTGCTTGAGCATACGCCCCGTTTTTTCTTGAAGTATTGTGCTTAGCGCCCTTAGCTCACGGCTAAGGAGTGGCTTGCTTGTTTTCATTGTTGCCTCCGATTAATCGTATTTGTTTCTGGCAACAAAAAATGACCTGTTCTGATGGCGGACAGTAGTTTGGCGCACAAATAAAGCCCGGTCATTAAGGTCAAAATCATTCAAAATAGTATTTATAAGGCTTTTCGCTTGACTGTCCACTTGCATAAACAGGACAAACGATACGCATTACTCAAGTACTTCGAGTGACTTTTGTTTACCAGAACAAATATATTATAGCAAATAAACACTTAAAAATCAAGCAATTCAGAAAAAAGCCCCTCAGATATGCAGGGCTTCGACCTCTGCCCGCGTCTGTGTTGAGAAGATTTCGTGCTGATCGGGACACTCTTCTTGAGCCCCGCAGAAATCTTCTCTTTTTTGACAAAAACTTGACAATTCGTTTATGATACGATATATGCAAATAAAAAAGATTGCTATTACAAACATTTTTGTTGTCTGTTTTACGCAATTATGATATAATCTTTATATAGACAATTCAACAAACAAGAAATAACCGCGAAAAGCTATTCGCTATTTTCACAAGAGGTATGACAATGAAAAAACTCATCAACACCATCCTCTGCTGCCTTCTGGCTGCAGTAATACTCGCCTCCGCCGCGTGCGGCGGAAGCAAGCCGGACGAAACGACGCCGGCGGAACAGACGACCGCGACGCCGGCGGCGACGACCGGTGAAACGGCAACTACCGAAGCCGCGCCGACGTCAACGCCCGACGCCGAAATCACGACGGTCTTTCCGCCGGTACCGGAGTTCACGACAGCCGACGTCACCGAGCAAACTGCTCCCGTCACGTCGCCCGAAACGGCTCCCGAGACGACGCCGGAAACGGTACCTGAAACGGCTCCCGAAACGACGCCGGAAACAACGCCCGATACGACTCCCGAGACGACGTCCGGGCAGGACAATCCGGCTGATCCGTCCGAGAAGCAGGCGTACTACGACGCTCTCTTCAGAGGTCAGGACTTCGTAGAGAAGAACGGCGCCGGATTCGCTTACGAGATTACCGCGTCCGAGGGCATGTCCGCCGTCGGAATCAAGACCGAAAGCGGAAACGTTATGTCGTCTGTCTTCTACACGCCTGATACCGGCTACGCAAAATATCTGATCGGCGGAGAGTCCTACGTCGAGACCCGCATGAAGCTCGAGGGCGCCGATCCCGTAAACGCTTTGTACAAGACGACCGGCACCGGAAACGAAACCACCGAATACGATCTTTTCATCGCTCCCGAAGATATTCAGGATATTATCGCCGACCGCTCGACCCTCACTGAAGTGAAATACGCGAGCACCGGACTGCTTGAAAAGGCGTCGTTCGGTTTTTCGGCGAACTGCGACTTCGTGCTCGTAACCTTCATAGAGACGCTGACGCCCGATGAATCCGAAGAAACGACTGCCGTTAGCGAAGAAACGACCGCCGCCGGCGAACAGAGCGCCGAAGAGTTCGTCGAAGTCACGATAACCTTCCTCTTCAACGCCGATAACGGCAAATTCCTCGGCATCAGAACCGAGGAGGACGGTCTCATGGACGTGCTGTTTATCGACGGACTCACGGTTTCTCTCCCGGATATCGCGCTCACCGAGGCGACCGAGGACGAGGTCACGGCCGTTCTGCTCTCTATTCTGTTCGCGGCAATGGGCGATATGTCCTGACGGCGCATAAGCAAAATCCTTTTCAACCGTTTGCAATCACTCAAAGAAAGGAAAACCGCCATGATCAAACGACTCTCTTCTCTCATTCTTGCCTGCCTGTTTGTCATTTTTCCTTTCGCGTCCTGCGCAAAAAAGGAGACGCCCGAAACCTGCGTCGTAAACTACCGCGGATGCAACGAATGGAACGGCCGGACAATCGGAAGCGAGTCTTTTGAATTCTTAGAAAGCGCCGCGACCGGATACTACGGAAGATCCACCAAGCAGAAAGGCACCGCGGTCCGAATCACGCTCACCGACGAAAAGACCGGCGAGTCGCGCTGCATCTGTCTCGACCCGCTCTGCTCCCACGACGTCGCGTCGGGTTGCCCGGCGGCAACGAGGTATCCGGTCAGCAATTACTACGTCGTCGGAGACGTCCTGTTTTACCTCTGCCAGGGCCACACCTGGCACGGCAACGGCCTGGGGCCGTCAAGCGGCACGTCAGCCGGAGATCTGCACAGCGAACTGAGGTTTTACAATCTCTCCACCGGCGTCTACGGAACCGTTTTCGAGGCGGACGACAGCCAGACCCGTCACGCGCTCGTCGGCGACAGATACGTCTTTTACGTGATTCCCGACGTCGAGGACGGCAAAATCGTTTACAAATTCGAAAGATTCGATTTCCTGGAGGGAACCCGTCTTACCTGCGGGGTTTTCGAAAAGGAATACGTCGTAACCTTTATGACCGACGCCCGGGTGTATATCGCGAGCTCCTCCATCTCAGTGCACGATCCGGCCGATCTCGAGTATCTCTCGTTCGATTACGAAGGCGGAGACCGCCGCGAAGAGTCTTACGTTTTATGCGGACTTACGATGTCGCAGGGAACTACTCTGGTTTGCCGCAAATACGCTCCTTTCCCCGGAGGCGTCAGTCTGCTTGAGACGCCTTATTACTATTTTTACAATCTTACCACGCGCGAATACCGCGAATTTCCCGAAAACGAACCGGCAAATTTAATGGGCTACCGCGAGACAGACGGCAGATATTATTATCTCTCGAGCGAGAGATCCGATCTGCTCTGGAGTGCAAACCCCTATATGCGCTCGGTCGAACTCGGAATGACTTACGAGGAGTTCGTCAAGAGCGACGAGATGCGCCGGATGTACGAGGAGCGCGACGAGTATCTCTTCAACAGAAAAACCTATTTGAAGAGCTGCGACGCGTCGGGCGGCGACGTCAGGACGCACTTTGAATTCCCCGAGGGGACCTTCTTCTGCCCGCCTACGGGACTTACGTACGACAACGAGCGCATTCCCCTCAGCCGGAGCGGGTACGTGTCCGCGGACGGACTCTGGATTCTCACCGAGTCGATCAAGCTTGGCGAAAACGACCGCTGGGTAACGACCGAGGTCAGAATAAACCTTGAGACCGGCGAGATTGAAGAACTCGGATCGCCCGATCCCGGACTCCCGTTCTGACGGCTTTCCGGCAAAAACACCGCAATTCAATCACCGAAAGGGTTATGAAAATGAACGAGAAAACAATGTTCGCCTATCTGATCCACCTGAGCGCCAACATGTGGGGCGATCCCGATTCGGGCAAAAGAACGCGCTTTGCGCCCTACTATCCCGAGCTTCCGACCTCCGACGAAGTCTGGAAGACGACCGTCGATTTTCTTCCATCGCAGGGGTTCAACACACTGCTGATCGACGTCGGCGACGGAATTCAGTATGAGTCGCACCCCGAGATTTCGACGCCCGGCGCATGGTCGAAGGACAAGCTCAAAGCCGAGCTCGACCGTCTGCGCTCGATAGGCATCACGCCGCTGCCTAAGCTGAACTTCTCCTGCTGCCACGACATATGGCTCGGCGAATACGAGAGAATGATCTCGACGAAAAAGTATTACGAAGTAGTCAAGGACCTCATCACCGAAGTATCAGAACTCTTCGGCAGACCCGAGTATTTCCATCTCGGAATGGACGAGGAGACCTACGATCATCAGAGAAATCTGAAGTTCAAGGTCATCCGTGGATTCGAGCTCTGGTGGCACGATCTCTACTATATGTACGATATTTGCGAGAAGCTCGGCGCGCGTCCCTGGATCTGGGGCGACACGATCTGGAGAAACAAGGAGGATTTCCTTAAGAATATGCCGAAATCCGCTCTGATCTCCAACTGGTTCTACGGCACCTTCAACTACAGGCCGGACGGATCGTCCGACGAGGTGAGAGTCGATTCCTACCGCGTGCTCGCCGAGAACGGATACGATCAGGTTCCGACATGCTCGACCTGGTCGAACTGGCACAACCCGATGGAAACGCTCGAGTATTTCAGAGACTGCATTCCCGAAGAACACACCGTCGGATTCATGACGGCTCCCTGGCATATGACGACCGAGTACGCGAAATACGCGCTGCTCAACGACGCTCAGCGGTTCGGAGACGCGAAGAAGCTGGTACTCGGGTGAGCTTCGCACCCTCCGGGCGCGAAGCGTCGAGATACGGCTCATAGTTTCGCGCAGAAGCTCGAAACTATGAGCCGTTCGATATATACCGCTATGCGGTATTCGATATCGGGGTGTTAAAAAAGTCCATCTTTTTTAACATCCCGGCAGAATCGGCGGTCGGGATGCCGCCGATTCTGCGCGAGAATTGCGTTTTTTGCCACTCTTTAGTTCGATTTTCGCTAAAAAACGGGCAAAAACGTCGCGGTCTCGCGACGAGCAATTTCTCGACGGCTCGTTAAAAAACCGCGAAGCGAGTTTTTTAACAGCCTCGCGATACGTCCGGCTGCGCCGGACGAGGAAGAGACAACAAAAGAAAACCTGCGCGGACAGCCTAACGTTTGTTATGCTGTCCGCGCAGGTTTGTTTGTGCGGCAGAGCGCCGCAATTCAGTAATTATCTCTGCTTGTTAATCGCCTGTGCGCGTGTCTGATTTCGGGTCGTAGGTATTATCACTTACCACGTGCAAATCATTGATATCAAGAGTGAATGACCATTGAGAACCTTCATTGTCTGAAAAGCCAGAAAAGAATTCTTTCAGTTCTTCCGGAGAATTGCTGTACGAGATATAAAACGTCATGCTTTTGTTAAATCTATAATACCCATCATCGCCGAACTTGATATGCGTGCCGTTACTGTCTGTTATCGACACAGGCGGCTCGGCTGTGTCATCGCTACTCCAGTCTGAGACTCCCTGAGTATAAGATCCTATTGAAATGGAAAACCAGGCATCTGCTGAATTCTCAACGATAAAAGCCACTTCAAACCGGTTTTCCGCGCTGTTGTTTGTTACCACGTAACTAATACTATCGGTTACTTTCTCAGTGCACCCAAGCGGCAAAGACCGCTGCTGGCCCCTCCCGCCGAAGCAAGACGAGGCCATCAACAAAATGCAAGCGATAAGCAGTAGGAAAAAACAGCTGCGTTTCATTGGAAAATCCTCCAAAGGCATTTGCGTAGCAAGGGACTTGATAATTGTGAATGAAATCATTTAGTCCGCTGTCATTTTATCATCTCCGCGATAATTTGTCAATAGTTTTAGTTCAAGAGCAGAACGAGGTTATTAGTGCGCATCGTTCCTTGCGGGCCGAACCCTTCCGCTCACGCGAAACGGATCGGCCCCTACGGGTGGTTTTCAATATTCGGAGTTGCAGTTACCAAATGAACAAAAACATGAAGAACTCGATGAGGTGCAACTTCGCCCCTCATGAATTGCGTGCTTCGCCCGCATGAATTGCCGCTGACGCGGCGTGAATTGCCCCTTCGGCGCATGAATAGACCGGCGCGTACGTCGCAACAATTGTTACGACGTACGCGCCGGTCATTATTAATGATTCATTCTTCAGTCTTCAGTATTCATTTTTTTATTTCACCGGCGAGGTCTTCTCTTTCCGTATGACGTCGTGCGCGCCGCCTTCGACGATGCTCGTCGAAGAAACAAGCGTCAGAACCGCTTTTTCGTGCAGTTCTTCAATCGAAAGCGCGCCGCAGTTGCACATCGTCGATTTCACTTTTGAAAGCGACAGCGCGACGTTGTCCTTGAGAGATCCTGCGTAAGGAACGTAGGAATCGACGCCTTCTTCGAACGAAAGCTTGCGGTCGCCGCCGAGATCGTATCTCTGCCAGTTGCGGGCGCGCGACGATCCCTCGCCCCAGTATTCCTTGTAATAGGTGCCGCCTATCGAAACCTTCTCGGAGGGGCTTTCGTCAAATCTCGCGAAATATCTGCCGAGCATTACGAAATCGGCTCCCATCGCGAGCGCCAGCGTGATATGGTGATCGTAAACGATTCCGCCGTCCGAGCAGACAGGCACGTAGACGCCCGTCTCTTCGAAATATCTGTCTCTCTCGGCGCAGACGTCGATAAGGGCGGTCGCCTGTCCGCGGCCTATTCCCTTCGTCTCGCGGGTGATGCAGATCGATCCGCCTCCGATACCGACCTTGATGAAATCTGCTCCTGCTTCGGCAAGGAATCTGAATCCGGCCGCGTCGACGACGTTTCCGGCTCCGACTTTGACAGAGTCTCCGTAGTTTTCCCTGATCCAGGCGAGAGTTCTCTTCTGCCACTCGGAGAAGCCCTCGGAGGAATCGATGCATAGCGCGTCTGCTCCGGCCTCGAGCAGCGCCGGAACGCGCTCGGCGTAGTCGCGGGTGTTGATACCTGCGCCTACCATATAGCGTTTATGCTCGTCGAGCAGTTCGGCGGGGTTCTCCTTGTGCATATCGTAGTCCTTGCGGAATACGAGATATCGGAGTTTACCTTCGCCGTCGATGATCGGCAGCTGATTGATTTTGTTTTCCCAGATTATGTCGTTCGCGACCTTAAGAGAGGTTCCCTCGGGCGCCCAGACAAGTTTTTCAAAGGGCGTCATGAAGGTGCAGACCTTCGTGTCGGGCGACATGCGGCTTACTCTGTAATCCCTGTCGGTGACAAGTCCGAGCAGCTTGCCGCCGCTTGTGCCGTCGTCGGTGACGGCGACGGTCGAGTGGCCGGTGCGGCGCTTGAGCTCGATCACGTCCGCAAGCGTCGAGTCGGGACGGATGTTCGAGTCGCTTGTGACAAATCCCGCCTTGTAATCCTTGACGCGCTTGACCATCGCGGCTTCGTCTGCGACAGACTGCGAACCGTAGATGAAGGAGAGACCGCCTTCTCGTGCCAGAGCCACGGCCATCTTATCGTCGGATACCGACTGCATAATCGCCGAAAGCATCGGAATATTGAGCGATATCGCCGGTTCTTCGCCCTTTCTGAACTTCACGAGAGGCGTCCGGAGGGACACGTTCGCCGGCACGCACTCTGACGAGGAGTAACCCGGAATCAGCAGATACTCGTTAAAAGTATGAGACGGATCGTTGACGTACTTTGCCATTTTTTCTTCCTTTCACGTTTCGGTTAATATGTGCGACGGGCGCCGCGCCCGCGGCGGGACGCGCGGCAGCCGTTCAGAACAGTCCGGTTATTTTGCCGTCTTCGGTGACGTCGATCCGCTCGGCGGCGGGCGACGCGGGAAGTCCGGGCATCGTCATAATGTCTCCGGTGAGAGCTACGATGAATCCTGCTCCGGCGCTGACCTTGACGTTGCGTACGGTGACGGTGAAATCTTCGGGCGCGCCGATCTTCGCTGGATCGTCGGAGAAGCTGTACTGCGTCTTTGCAATGCAGACGGGCAGTCCGGAAAAGCCGAGATCTTCAAGCCGCTTTACGGCAGCGGCGGCGGCTGAGGTAAACGCGACGCCCGAACCGCGGTAGACGCGTTTGACGACCGCCTCGATTTTGCCGGCTATCGGCAGATCGAGCGGGTAGGCGAAGTCGAACTTGTTTTCACCCGACTCGCAGAGGCGCACGACCTCGCTCGCGAGATCGATTCCTCCGGCTCCGCCGTTCTCCCAGACGGTGGAGAGGCAGACGTTGACGCCGGCCTCGCGGCATTTGTCGATGACGAGAGAAATCTCGGCGTCGGTGTCGGCCGGGAAGCGGTTGACTGCGACCGTGCAGGGCAGTCCCCAGACGTCCTTGACGTTTGATATATGTCTATAGAGATTAGGTAATCCGCGTCCGAGCGCTTCGAGGTCCTCGCTGCCGAGGGACTTTTTATCGAGTCCGCCGTGCATCTTGAGAGCGCGGACGGTCGCGACGACGACGACTGCGTCGGGACGGAGTCCGGCGGCGCGGCATTTGATATCGAGGAATTTCTCGGCTCCGAGATCGGCTCCGAATCCTGCCTCGGTTACGGTATAATCTGCGAGCCGCATTGCGGTTTTTGTCGCGATTACCGAGTTGCATCCGTGTGCGATGTTGGCGAACGGTCCGCCGTGCACGAGGGCAGGCGTTCCTTCGAGCGTCTGAACGAGATTCGGTTTGATCGCGTCGCGCAGCAGCGCCGTCATCGCGCCCGCCGCCTTGAGGTCGGCAGCCGTTACTGGACGGTCGTCGTAGGTGTAAGCGACGATTATTCTCGACAGGCGCTCCTTGAGATCGGACAGCGACGAGGAAAGGCAGAATACTGCCATTATCTCGGACGCGACGGTGATGTCGTATCCGTCCTCGCGCGGCACGCCGTTGACGCGGCCGCCGAGACCGTCGACGATATTGCGCAGCTGTCTGTCGTTCATATCGACGCAGCGGCGCCAGACGATCTTGCGCGGATCGATTCCGAGCCTGTTTCCCTGATGGATATGATTGTCGAGCATCGCGGCGAGCAGGTTGCAGGCCGCGCCTATCGCGTGAAAGTCTCCGGTGAAGTGCAGATTGATGTCCTCCATCGGAACGACCTGAGCGTATCCGCCGCCGGCGGCGCCGCCCTTGATTCCGAAGACCGGTCCGAGCGAGGGCTCGCGGAGCGCGACGACGGTCTTTTTGCCGAGCCGGCGCAGAGCGTCGGCGAGACCTATCGTCGTCGTGGTCTTCCCTTCACCGGCGGGAGTCGGCGTTATCGCGGTCACAAGAATGAGCTTCGCGCCCGGACGGGCGGGTCCCGACGAGAGCGAAAGATCGATTTTCGCCTTCGATTTGCCGTAGGGTTCGACGAGCGACGCGTCAATACCCGCTTCTGCTGCGACGTCGTAAATCGGCCGCATACGGCAGCTTTGCGCTATTTCGATATCCGAGAGAGTGTGCATAGCAATTCCCCGATCGTTGTTTGATATTATTAATAATATATTTTATCATACAAGCAAATATTAGTCAAGAAAAAAGAAACGGCGGAGGCAGGAATCAGTATGCGGCGGAAACATCGAATTATTCAAACACTGCTGCAGTTGTATGCGAGATACGCAGCTTCGCTCTATTAGCTGGAACATTTGTTAATATTTTATTAAGTTTTTATTAAAAATGTGTTGACAATTGTTCGGGAATGATGTATAATATTCCATGGTCTTCGGACCCCGAGGGAACACCCAAAACGGTGGCGGTTGCCTCCTTCCTAAAGGAAGGGGTGAAAAATGATTTCCTCCTTCCGAGAAATTGAAAGGAGGTGATGCCTGTGACGTTGTATTATGCGATGCTCACGGCATCGTTGCTTATGTACATAAGCCTCTCCGAAGTGATCGATCTGGCAATGCTTATCGTTGCATTGATTACACTCGTAGTGTATTGTGGACGCAAGAAATAAAAAACTAACCGCCCGAGCTTCCAAATCCGGCGGTTAGTTTTTAACTGACAGGAAGGAGGTGACCGTCGCCGGTGCTCCCTTGGTTATTATTATACACTAAGACGGAGAAATTGTCAACAATTCTCCGCTTTTTATTTCGTGTAACTCTTATCGTCACGCGGAGCGGGACACTTCACTTGCCGCGCAGAGGCCAACTTCACTCGCGCGAAGCGCGAACTTCATTTGCGGCGCAGCCGCAAACTTCACTGCTTCGCGGCGGAGCCGCGAAGCCTACGTTGCCAGAAACGCCCTCAGCTTCTCCGACTTCGGGGATCCGAACACTTCTTCCGGACTTCCCTCTTCCTCTATCACGCCGTCGGCGAAGAAGATTATTCTGTCTGCGGCGTTGCGCGCGAACTCCATCTCGTGCGTGACGATTATCATCGTGCGGCCGCTGTCGCGCAGAGCGCGTATGACGCCGAGCACTTCTCCCGTCAGTTCGGGATCGAGGGCAGAGGTCGGCTCGTCAAAGCAGAGTATCTCGGGATCGAGCATCAGCGCCCGTGCAATCGCCACGCGCTGCTGCTGCCCTCCCGACAGTTGCGACGGGTAGCTTTCCGCCTTGTCGGAAAGGCCGACCTTTTCAAGCAGCGCCTTCGCCTTTTCTTCGATCGCCCTGCGGTTCTCAGCCGTCTTCTCCGACGTCAGCGACGGCGCCAGCGTCAGATTGCGCATAACCGTATATTGCGGAAACAGATTGAATGCCTGAAAGACAAGACCGATTTTTCTGCCGCCGCTTTTTTTCTTTTTTTCCTGCGGCGCCGACGAGTCGAATATCACCTCGTCTCCTACAGTTATCCGGCCGCTGTCTGCCTGTTCGAGCGAATTGAGACAGCGCAGCATCGTCGTTTTGCCTCCGCCGGACTTTCCTATAACCGCGAGAACCTCGCCTTTTTCGAGCGTGAAGCTTACGTCGCGCAGAACACGGACGTCCCCGAAAGATTTGTTCAGTTTTTCTACCGTTAAGAGTGGCATTGAGATTTCCTTTCAGGCCGGCGCTCAGTTGAAATAGGAGTACTTCTTCTCGATTTTACCGAAAACGAACGTCAGGAGTCCCGAGAACGCGAGGAAATAGGCGCCGGTGAAGAAGAGCGGCCAGATTATTCCCTTCGCCTTTATGTACTCCTGCCCTTTGAAGATTATCTCGTAAACGGCGATCATCCTCGCGAGAGACGTGTCCTTGACGAGCGTGATTATCTCGTTTGACATCGGCGGTATGATCCGCTTGACGACCTGCATCGAGATTACGCGGAAAAAGGTCTGAGTCTTTGTAAGACCGAGCACGGCACCCGCCTCGTACTGTCCCGGGGCGATGCTCTCGATGCCTCCGCGGTAGATCTCGGCAAAATAGCAGGCGTAATTGATTATGAACGCGACCGCCGACGCCGCCATTCTGCCCGAGCTGTCGCCCCCCCAGAGCGCGAAACCGAAGATCAGTCCCGGCCCGTAGAAGATGATTATCAGCTGCAGCATAAGCGGCGTGCCGCGGATTATCCAGATGAGGCCGCGGATCAGGAGTCTCAGCGGCGCAAAACGGCTCTTCGCGCCGAAACATATTATAAGCCCGAGCGGGATCGCCCCGGCCAGAGTCAGTAGAAATAACTCTAAATTCCGGAGAAATCCCGCGCAAAGCGTTAAGAATACTTCAGACATTTGTAAGCGGAGCGATTATCCGGCCAGCGTATCGGTTACCTTGTACTTGGCGGCGATCTGCGCGGTCTTGCCGGTCGCGGTCGCGGATTTGAAGAAGTCGTTCAGGGCCGAAACAAGATCCGATCCCTTGCGGAAACCGACGCCGTACTGCTCGTCGTTGAGCTTGAGCGTCCACGTAAGATCGGGGTAGCTTGTTCCCTCGCCGATCATCGCGCCCGCCATAAGCAGGTCGATGACGCAGGCGTCCGACGTGCCCGATTCGACTTCAAGCAGCGCCGCCGACTGTGTTTCGAGCTGAACCGGCGTGATTCCGAGTTCGGTCAATACCTCTTCTCCCGCCGAACCTTTTTCAACGGCGAACCTCAGCGATTTGATCGATTCGACCGTCTTGTACTGCTCTGCCACAGCGCTCTTTACGACGACGACCTGCGAGTTGTTCATGTAGGGGTTCGAGGTGTCCATCGCGGCTTTGACGCCGTCGGTCAGCGTCATACCGTTCCAGACGCAGTCGATCGTTTTGTTGTTGAGCTCGGTGACCTTGCTGTCCCATTCGATGACGACGAACTCGGCCTTGACGCCGAGAGAGGCGGCGAAGGCCTCGGCCATTTCGGCGTCGAAGCCGATCCACTTGCCGTTCTCTTCGTAATCGAGAGGCGCGAAGTCTGTGATTCCGACTACAAGTTTACCCTTCTTTTTGACCGAATCGACGTCGCTCCCCGACGAGCAGGACGAAAGCACCAGGCAGGCGGCGATCATCAGCGCCGCGAGGACGGCCGATATGCTCTTCTTCAGAATCGCGTATTTCTTTTTCATGATTTTTCTCCTTTTCGGGCGCCTCCTTGGACGCCGCTTCGTTGATTTGCTAATATTATACTTCATCGTGCTAAATTTGTAAAGTGGTAAATCGCTATTTTTTTGACTTTTTTCACTTTTTTTGAAAAAAAGTTTGGAAAAAGCGGAAAAACCCGAAAAACAGAGGAAGTGCTGAGGGGATATTGAAAAAGACGTCCGGATGTGATAAAATATTGCATACGAATATATATCATAATTCTATGATTATCTCAGAGGCTTCCAGATATGTTCGGTAAAACAAGATCAGCTGCAATTATTTCGGCATTTGTTCTGGCTCTGACGGCAGCAGCTCTCTGCTTTACGGCGGGCGCCGCCGCAGACGGATACAAACGCAAGGACGGAATCGCGGCAAAGATTGAATCGGTAACGTCCGGGGAGGACGGTTCGGTATCTGTTTCGGTAGGAATAGTCAACGAAAGCTGCGCCTACGCGAGCGACTTCAAACTGACTCTCTCGCTTCCAGACGGACTCGAAGCCGCCGCCGCTCAGACTACCCTCTCGCTCAAAGAGGGCGAGTCGGGCGGTTTCGGGACGCAGGTTTCGATAAAACCCGAAACCGAGCCCGTGGCCGAGCCCGCGCCTGCGAAGGGCTGCGGCTCCTTTGCATCGTCCGCGTCGGCAGCCGTCGCGGCCTGCTCCGCAGCCTTCGCTCTTTCGCGCGGCAAAAAACGCGGGAAAATCTGCATAGCGTTCGCCGCCCTCTTTGTTATCGCTGCCGCCGCGCTTCCGTCGGGCGCCGCCGTCACGCACAGACAGCTGACGCTGCCGGGAACGCTTGAACTCGACGGCACGGAATACTCGTTCGAGGTGGTAATCGAATACGATTACGCTTTTGAAGAGACGAAAGGAGAGGCGACGACCGGCATGAAGGAATTCGGAATAACATACTACTGGGGCCCGCACGGCGCTCAGGCGATCGACGAAAGCTTCTGGCAGGCGATCGCCGAGTGCGGATTCACGACCGTCCCGCTTGAAAACAACTCCACCGAGAACAACAAGATCGCTCTCGGATATATGAAGAAATACGGCCTGCGCTGCTCCTCCGTCTGGGATACGAGAATCTGGCAGATCGTCGAAGCCGCGACGCTGCCCTCCGACGAGCAGGTTGACGCCGCTGTGCGCGAGGTCGTCGCCGATTACGCCGAATTTGACATAATCGACGGATGGTGGCTCTCAGACGAGCCGTCGACGGCGAAGTTCCCGGTGCTCGGCAAACTCGTCGCCGCCTTCCGCAAATACGCTCCCGACACCGAATGCATGATAAATCTCTTCCCGAACTACGCGAAGGCGTCGACGCAGCTTGCCGCCGCGAGTTACGAAAGCTATCTCGAGCGTTTCTGCGAAGAAGTCAATCCCGGATTCATTTCATACGATCACTACCATTTCCTGAGCGGAGATTCGACAAGGCGCGGCTTCTATCAGAATTTTGAGCAGGTAAGAAACGCGGCGCAAAAGAATAATATCGATTATATGTCGATTATCCTTCTCACAAAGCACAACAGCTACGCCGATCTGACGCGAGGTCAGATTCTGCTCGAGGTGAACACGGCGCTCGCCTACGGCTGCAAACGCATATCCTACTTTACGTTTATTCTCGATCCCGACCTGCTCGCCGATAAATGGGACAACGCCTGCATGAGCTGGACGGGAGAAAAGTATCCTCATTATTATGAAGTTCAGAAGATCAACGCCGGGATACTGCCCCTCGGACGCGAACTCTACGGGAAGAAATCGACAGCCGTCTTCCATATCGTCCGCGGCAATCCCGAAACCGACTGTACTGCCTACAAGGGATACGGAGATCTCGGAGAGGTCGAAGGGATCTCATTTGTCGCCGGTTTCTTCGACGACGGAAGCTTCATGATCACCAACCGCAAATACGCAGAAGGCGAATACGGTCTCAACTCGCTCACCTTCATCGACGTCACGTCGGGGCTTGAATTCTTCGACGTAACCGACTCGTCCTGGAAGCCCTATACCGAGCGCGACGCCGAAGGCAGATACGTCTGGAACTGCGGCGCGGGCGAAGGAATGCTCTTCAGAGTGAAATAATTCAATACCGGAGATAAAAAGATGTCAGAATTCATAATCGATCACGACTATCACATCCACTCTCAGCTCTCGAGCTGCTCGGCCGATCCCGAACAGAACCCCGAACGCATACTAAAATACGCCGTAGATAACGGTTTCAAATCGCTCTGCCTTACCGACCACTTCTGGGACGAAGCCGTCCCCGGCGCCTCCCGCTGGTACGCGCCGCAGAATCTTCCTCATATAAAAGAAGCCCTCCCGCTGCCTCAGGCGGAAGGAGTAAAGTTCATGTTCGGCTGCGAAACGGATATGGATAAGTTCTTTACGATAGGCATCAGCGACAAGACCGCAGAGGAGATGGACTTCATCATCGTCCCGACGACGCATCTGCATATGAGCGGTTTTACGCTCGACGCGTCGATAGGCGACGGAACCGACGAAAACGCGATAAAGATCAGAACCGATCTATACGTCGAACGCTTCCGCCGTCTGCTCGAAGCCGATCTTCCCTTCAGAAAGGTCGGAATCGCGCACCTCTCCTGCGGACTCGTCTGCAAGAACCCTCCGGGAAGCATCCTCAAGGTTCTCGCCGGTATTCCCGACGAAACCTTCCGCGAACTCTTTGAGAAAACCGCAAAGCTCGGCATGGGCGTCGAACTCAACCTCAACCCGAAGCTCTTCGAGGGAGAGGACAAAGAGCAGCAGTTCAGACCCTACCGGATCGCGAAGGAATGCGGCTGCAAGTTCTATTTCGGCAGCGACGCGCATCATCCCGCCGCCCTCGACGGCGCGATGGCGAAATTCACCGCCATCCGCGACTATCTCGGACTCGAAGAGAGCGACAAGTTCGTTCCGTCCACCCTCTGATTGCCTGCCGGAGGCGTAAAAACGTCACACGTGTTAACATTTGTCAAGAAGCACGCCGTACTGATAATCGCCGCGTGCGCCGCTGCGGTCAGCTGCTTCTTCGTTCCGCCCGACAAAACATATCTCGGGTATTTCGATTACAAAACGCTCGCCTGCCTCTTTATGACGCTGGCGACCGTATGCGGGCTGCGCAACGTCAGATTCTTCACGATACTCGCGAGAAAGATTGTGAATCTCGCCGGAAACCTGCGTTCGCTCGCGCTGCTCCTCGTATATATGACCTTTATCGGCTCGATGCTGATCGCCAACGATATGGCGCTTATCACCTTCCTGCCGGTCGGTTACTACGCCCTCTCGGTCTCGGGCAGGGAGAGCCGCAGCGCCTATATATTCATTCTTCAAAATATATCTGCCAACCTCGGAGGCATGCTGACGCCCTTCGGAAATCCGCAGAATCTCTATATCTATTCGCATTACGGAATACCGACCGGAGAGTTCACGCTGATTATGCTTCCCTGCTTTCTGCTCGCGGTCGTGATGCTGACGGTTCTCTGCCTGATTCTGCCGAAGGAAAAACTCTCGCTGACCGAGGACTACCCGGTGAAGCTGGCTCCGGGAAGAACGACGATACTGCTCGTCCTCTTCTCCCTCTCCGTCGCCTGCGTATTCAGGATTATCGACTGGCGGATTGCCGCCGCGTTGATACTCGTCGCGATACTTATCGTCGACAGACGCGCGCTGCTCGCCTTCGACTGGCCGCTGCTCCTGACCTTCGTTATGTTCTTCATCTTCGCGGGCAACATCTCGCGGATTGACGCCGTAAAGGATTTCATGAGTTCGCTTCTCTCTGGCGGCGTGCTGCTTCCGTCGATCGCCTCCTGCCAGGTGATAAGCAACGTGCCGACGGCGCTTTTGCTTTCGCAGTTCACCGACAACTACCGCGAGCTGCTCCTCGGAGTCAATATCGGAGGCACCGGCACGCTGATATCGTCGCTCGCGAGTCTTATAACCTTCAGCGAATTCCGCACGCTCTACCCGGGGCAGACAAAAAAGTATCTCAAGCTTTTCTGCCTTCTCAATCTTCTCTTCCTCGCGGTGCTCGGAGGATTCGCATATCTTCTGATCAAACTCTTTCCCTGAAAGGACGCCAATATGAAAAGTTTTCTCGCCCTGAAGCCGAACGACTCAAAGAAAAGCTTTCTGACCGAAGACAATATGCGCGCGCTGCGCTCTCACGGACCCGTCGTCGACCCGACGGACGGCGGCGAGCTTTCGGTCGACCGCATACGCGAAACGATAGGCGACTCCGAGGTGTATTTCACCTGCTGGGGTTCGCCCCGCCTCAGCGCCGAGATACTCGACGCCGCGCCGAACCTGAAGCTGCTGACGCATCTCTGCGGCACAGTCGTGCCCTTCGTATCCGACGAGATGTGGGACCGAGGAATCAGAGTAATCTCCGGCAATGATTTCTTCGCCGAATCTGTTGCCGAGGGAACCATCGGATATATTCTCTCGTCGCAGCGCGACATCCCGGGTTACAGCCGCAAGCTCAAGGAGCAGGGCCTCTGGAAGGCCGACGGCCCATTCAATCAGGGACTTCTCGGCAAAAGGATAGGAATCGTCAGCTACGGCGCCGTCGCGAGGCACCTCGTGCGGATGCTGCAGCCATTCAGACCCGAGATTTATCTGTACGACATCCGGCCGCTTCCGGCGGAGGATATCGAGAAATATAATATTCGCCAGGTATCGCTCGAAGAGATCTTTTCTGAGTGCGAGATAATCTCCCTTCACACTCCGCTCAACGAGCAGACAAGGCATCTCGTAGGCAAACCGCTGCTCGATCTGATAAAGCCCGACGCGCTCTTCGTCAACACCTCTCGCGGCGCCGTCGTCGATCAGGCCGCTCTCGAAGAGGCGCTGGCAACCGGCAGATTCAAGGCGTTTCTCGACGTATACGAAAAGGAGCCGCCGCTGCCCGAATGTCCGCTCTACCGGCTGCCGAACGTCACGATGATGCCGCATATGGCCGGCCCGACGTACGATATGAGAAAATATATCGCATCGAAGCTCATCGCCGAAAGCGCGGGATTCATCGACGCCTCTGATCCGCTGCCGCATGAGATAACGCGGGAAGTAGCCAACCAGATGACGAGGAAGTAAGAAGAACAACAAATCCAGCGCCTGAAAAACCGAGAAGCGGTTTTTCAGGCGCTGGATTTGTTTATCTGTTATCAACCATTCGGAAATACTTTCCTGTAGTAACCCTGATCGAGGATGTATTTCGAATACTTGTACATATCGGTCACCAGCTGGCTGTGGTAGGTAATATAGCCCGACGCCTTGAGTGCGGCCTGGTCGACGGTGACGCCATCGAACGGATAAAATTTTTTGTCCTTGTTGCTGTAGAAACCGTAGTCGCAGAGCCAGTTGTAGTTCGAGGCGATCGAGCCCGAGTTGGACATATTGAGAATCGCGAATCCCTCTTTGGTCGAGAGGATGTCCTGACCGATGATCAGACGCGAATCGTAATCGAGTCCGAAGAGGTTGAGCACCGTCGGAAGGATATCGGGAGCCGAACAAACCTTGCTGACGTGCACCGGATTCTCCATCGACGGGCACCAGATGATAAGCGGAGCGCGGTAGAGATTGTAGTTGCCGAATATTCCGTCGGCGGGGATCCCGTAAAGCTGGGAGAGCGCTTCCACGTTCTTCGTGTCGTCTCCGCAAATGTCGTAGGGATAATGGTCGGGAGCCATCACGAAGACGGTGTTTTCAAGCTGTCCCTTGGCCTCGAGCTCCTCGATCAGCCGCGAAACCATCAGTTCGACCTCGTATTCGGCCGCGCAGTAGGAGAGCGCGTATTCGTTGGTATAAGGAAGTCCGGCCGACATTACGTCAACCTTGTGCTTCCTCGCCTGGTAGTTTCCTCCGAAGGTCTGGTTCGGGTGACCCGAAACCGTCATATAATAGATGTGGAAGGGGTTGCCGCCAGCCTCTGGGATATAGGATACCGTCAGGTTCGCCAACTCGAGGTCGGACATCGGCCAGGCGTACAGCACTTCGACGTCCCAGCCTCCGGTTCCCTTGAGGCGGTTGTTGACTTTATTCTTTGTATCGTATCCGTGCCACGTATATCCGAAATTCGGATGAGACAAGTTTCTGTCGTAATAGTTGTAGCTCCAGTCGTGGAAGCCGAGGCAGGTGTATCCTTTGCTCTTCAGCATATTGCCGAGAGCGAACGGCTGGTAGGTGTTCGCGCTTTTCCGAAGGCAGCTGGCATCGTTGTAGAAATCACCGGTTATGCAGGCGTATTCGCCGGTAGCCGTCGAACCGCCCCACATCGAGCAGAAATAGTTCTCGAAGACGAATCCCTCGTTCTTCATCTTCCAAAGCGTCGGCGTGAACTTCTCGCTTATCGCCGCGGGCGCCCAGGCCTCGACGGTCATAACTATGAGATTCTTTCCCTCAAAAAGACCGGTATATTCGTTCCTGAGAGTGGGCTCGCGGGATGAGAACCAGACGTGGGCGTTCTTTTCCGCCGTCGTTGAAGCATTTGCAATGAGCGCGTCGAAGTCGATGTCAAGCACGTTGGGGCTGGTATCGAGAGGACGCGGCGGCTCCGCGGTAGTCACCGGATCGGTCGGCGCGGGCGTCTGCTCGCCGGTAGAGCTTCCGGTCCCGGTTCCGGGACTGACAGCCGAAGTCCCGCCTTCGGTCGTCGGCGAAGGTCCCTCGGTGGTCTGGCGTTTAGTCGTTCCGAAGAGCTGATCGATATCGAAAGTGGTGGATTCCCCGCCGGTCGTGAGTTCTTCTACGTCGTCGGCACGGATACCGAGCGCGTTTTTGACCGAATTCTGCGTGTCGAGCCGGAAGGCGGTGATCAGACCGAAGCGGGAGACCGATTCCGAAACGTCGAAATTGTCGCGGTAGTGATAAAGACTGCCGTCAATACCCGAATCCAGCCCGATGAACATCCGGGCGCCGAGGAAAAGCAGAAGCGCGAGCGCGAGTCCGGCCGCCTTTGTTACCCACTTCATGGTAGGAACGCGGAACTTTCTTCTGCCGAATATCGCGAAAAGCACGACGGGAATTATCAGAAGAAGGATAACGAAGGCGCGGTTCCAGATAGCTTTGAGGGTTTCGCGCCAGAACTGGTATATCTGTCCTCCGACGCTGAGCGTTCCCCAGTTGAGGAAAGTCTTGAAGAATTTTACGTATACGATCTGAACTCCGAAGAGAAGCGTATGCGCTCCGAGGACGCAGAGGGTTACTATATAGTTGACAAGCGGCGTAAACAGCGAACAGATAACCGACCAGAAAAGGCCGGCCGACGCGGCGAAAAAGACCATAAAGGCAAAGGGCCCCCATGAAATCGCGCCGTATGCGCTGAATCTGAGAAGCGTCTCAAAATAGATGAAGACGACCGGGAAGAAAAGAAGAAAAGCGACGTTTCTGAAATTGATCTCGTCTCTGTCCTTGTCTTTCGGCCTGCGCCTGCGCGCCCTTTTGCGGTCTGTCTCGGGAGCCGGAGCGGAAGCGGGCTGCTGCCTGCCTGCGCCCGGGCCTTCGAATTTCTTGGTGTTGCTGTTCTGATCCATTTTTTCAGTTGTTGTGGAAGAGTTTCTTCGTCTGGTATATCGGTTCGGTAGTCAGCGTGACTCCGATTTTCTTGAGCAGATTCTCGTCGACGGGCGAGAGAATTACGGTTGAGTGCGCGTCGCATCCGCGTAGCTTAGAGAGCTGATCGATCGCGCGCTCTGCCTCGGGCGAGGATACGGCGCAGACCGACAGGGCGATCAGCACCTCGTCCGTGTGCAGACGCGGATTGTGGTTGCCGAGGTGTTCGATCTTCAGGTGCTGTATAGGAGCGATTACGTTCGGTGAGATCAGGTGCAGACTGTCGTCGATTCCGGCGAGCGCCTTGAGCGCGTTGACGAGCATCGCCGACGTCGCGCCGAGGAGCGAGGAGGTCTTGCCGGTGACGATCCTGCCGTCGGGCAGCTGGATTGCTGCCGCCGGCGCGCCGGTTTCCTTCTCCTTGGCGAGAGCGGCGCCTATGACCGGACGGTCGGCGGCGGTAATACCCGCCTGATTCATCTGCAGTTCGTGCTTATAAATTACTTCCTTCGGAAGCGTGCCGCGCTTGACCTGGCATTTGGCGTCGTAATAGCGCCTGATTATCTCCATGCAGGCGGCGTGTCTTACGACCTCGTCGTCGGTGATGCAGAAACCGACGCGGTTGACGCCCATGTCTGTCGGAGACTTGTAGGGGCATTCGCCGTAAATCTTTTTGAATATTGCCGAAAGCACCGGGAATATCTCGACGTCGCGGTTGTAATTGACCGTCGTCTTGCCGTAGGCTTCGAGATGGAAGGGGTCGATCATATTGACGTCGGCAAGGTCGGTCGTGGCCGCCTCGTAGGCGATATTGACGGGGTGGCGCAGCGGCAGGTTCCAGATCGGGAAGGTCTCGAATTTCGCGTATCCGGCGCGGATGCCGCGGCGGCTCTCGTTGTAAACCTGCGAAAGGCAGACGGCCATCTTTCCGCTGCCGGGACCGGGAGCGGTGACGACGACGAGCGGGCGTTCGGTCTTTATGTACTCGTTCCGTCCGTAACCTTCGTCCGAAACGATTTCGTCTACGTTATAGGGATATCCGGGTATCGCGTAGTGCTTGTAGACCGGTATTCCCTGCTCTTCGAGCTTCTTCTTGAAATTGCGGGCGGCCGGCTGCGACTGGTAGAAGGTGATGCAGACGCTGCCGACGTAGAGTCCGAAGTGGCGGAAGACGTCGATCAGGCGGAGCACGTCGGCGTCGTAGGTGATGCCGATATCGCTTCTCTTCTTGTTTTTTTCAATGTCGTTCGCGTTGATTACGACGACTATCTCGGCCTGTTCTTTGAGTTCGAGCAGCATTCTGAGTTTACTGTCGGGCTGGAAGCCGGGAAGAACGCGCGACGCGTGGTGGTCGTCGTAGAGTTTTCCGCCGAATTCGAGGTAGAGTTTTCCGCCGAATTCCGAAATTCTTTGTCTGATGTGTTCCGACTGTTCTTTAAGATACAGATCGTTGTCAAATCCGGTCATAACCGCACTCCGTAATATCCAAAATCATAATAATTATACCACAAATCAGCCGGGACTTCAATAAAAAAGCAGAGGAAAAGGAGAATTCGGATATTTTTTTATTTTTATTTTTCTTATTTATTAATTTAAGCTTGACAAACACACGTCTTTGGTATATAATAAACCGTTCAAAAAAGGAAAGACGAGGAGGAAACTCAGTTTTTACCATGGATCTCACTGTTTTCATCGTCATCGGAGCAGCCGTCGCCGCGCTTGCGTATGCGGCCTACAGCTTCTTCCGCGTGAAGAGAATGAGCGAGGGCACCGAAAGGATGCAGGAAATCGCAAGCGCAATCCGCATCGGAGCTTCCGCGTTCATCAACTACGAGCTCAAGCTCATCGCCGCCGTGGCCGTTGCGGTCGCCGCGGTTATCGCCCTGCTCGTATCCTGGCAGGCGGCCGTCGCCTTCATCATTGGCGCCGTAATGAGCGAATCAGCCGGATATATCGGCATGAAGATCGCGACCTACGCCAACGTCCGCGTCACCAACGAGGCGAGAACGACGAAGTCTCTCGGCAAGACTCTGAAAGTCGCCTTCCGCGGCGGATCGGTCATGGGACTCTGCGTCGCCGGCTTTGCGCTGCTCGGCGTATTCATCGTCTATCTCGTATTCGGAATCGGAATGCATCAGCTCGACGACATCGTTGAGCTCGCCGAGGAAGCCGCGCACTCGAACAGCCTGCTTCACCTGATAGTTCCGGGATACGACCTTAAGACCACCTTCACAATGACGATTTCGGGCTACGCTCTCGGATGCTCGATCATAGCGATGTTCAACCGCGTAGGAGGCGGCATCTACACCAAAGCGGCCGATATGGGCGCCGACCTCGTCGGAAAGACCGAGGCGCACATTCCCGAAGACGATCCCCGCAACCCCGCGACGATCGCCGACAACGTAGGCGACAACGTCGGAGACGTTGCCGGACTCGGCTCCGACCTGCTCGAGAGTTACGTCAGCGCGATCCTCTCCTCGGCAATCCTTGCCGCCGAGCTTTTCTCGAAGCACGTTTTCAAGGATCCCGAACTTCTCCGTGCGATGCTCTATTTCCCGATCGTCTTCGCGGCTCTCGGACTCTGCGGCTGCGTGATCGGCGTCGCTTCGCTTCTCATCCGCAAGAAGCTCTCGAACGATCCTCATAAGGAACTCAACATAGCCACCTGGATTTCTGCCGCTCTCGCGATTGCCGGAGCCTTCGGACTCTCTTACTTCTTCTTCGGAAAAGGCGGATTCGGCAACCCGATTCCGGGACTTGACGTTACCCCCTTCAAAACCGTTGAATTCAAGCTCGGCTGGTCGTCTCCCGCCGTCGCCGCGACTCTCGGAATCGTAGCGGGAATCGTAATCGGCATTATCGCCGAGTACTACACGAGCTACGACTATAATCCGACCCGCAAGATATCTCATGCGTCGGTCGACGGCCCGGCTCTCACGATAACGCACGGCCTCGCACTCGGTATGAGATCCTGTATGTATCCCTGCGTCATTCTCGGCGCCGCTATCTTCGGATCCTATTCGATCGCCGGAATGTACGGCGTGGCGATTGCCGCTCTCGGAATGCTTTCATTCGTCGCGACGACAGTTTCTGTCGACACCTACGGACCGATCTCGGACAACGCCGGCGGCATCGCCGAAATGAGCTTCCTCGAATCCGACGTCAGAAAGATCACCGACAAGCTCGACAGCGTCGGCAATACGACCGCCGCCATCGGAAAAGGCTTCGCGATCGGCTCTGCCGCTCTCGCAACCCTCTCGATGATGTCCTCCTACCTCTTCGCGACGTCCGCGCCGGTTGAGGATATCACCAAGGGCGCTCTCGACTCGATCGCTCTCAACATAATCAACCCGCTGACTCTGGCGGGCGCTCTCATCGGAGCCGCTCTTCCCTTCATGTTCTCGGGCATGCTCATCGACGCCGTCGCCAAGGCTGCCGAAAGAATGGTCGAAGAAGTCAGACGCCAGTTCAGAGAAATCGCCGGACTGCTTGAAGGCAAGGTGCTTCCCGACTACAAGACCTGCATTGAGATTTCATCGCAGGGCGCTCTCCGCGAGATGCGCGTACCGGCCGTCATAGCCATCGCCTTCCCCGTCGTATTCGGATTCCTCTTCGGAGCCGAAATGGTCGCCGGAATACTGATTGGCGCGACGATCTCCGCCATCATGCTCGCGATCTTCACCGGCAACGCCGGCGGAGCCTGGGACAACGCCAAGAAGTTCATTGAGACCGGAGCCGTCAAAGGCCACGGCAAGGGCAGCCCGGCGCACGACGCCGCCGTCGTAGGCGACACCGTCGGCGACCCGCTCAAGGACACCGTCGGCCCGTCCCTCGACATTCTCATCAAGATCATGTCGGTCGTATCTCTGGTCACCGTCGTCGTGTTCAGCAGATTCAACCTGCTCGATCTCATAATGAAACTCTTCTGAGCCGCTTTATTAAAAAGCAGCCCGGAACAAGCCGAAACAATACGGGGCTGTTCGCCGGGAAACCGGATGGCGGCCCCGTTTCAACAGAAAAACAGACGCTAAACAGAGGTATTAACCAATGAAAAGACTGATTGCGCTTATCGCCGCAGCACTGCTCGCCCTTACGCCGGCAATTGTCTGCTTCCCGGCATCGGCTGAAAACAACATTTACGAGACAGCCAGAGACGGAGACCTGCTCTACACCGTCAATTTCAACGGCGACGAGAATTTCAAACCCGAATATACAAAAGGGTCTATGAAGATGACGGTCGATCCGGTCGACCCGACTGTCGCCACCTTCGAGAATCTCGAAAACGCCAAGCAGGCCTGGTGGGGAGGCACGATAGACTTCCTGCCTCTCAACTCCGAAACCCTTTACACCGTATACTGGACGGTGACGAGAGAGAAAAACGTAGCTATCGGCTACTATCCCGACGAGTATTTCGGAGTATACGGCTACCAGGACAAAATCAAGCTTATGGAGACGTCTCGTTCGCTCTTTGGCCACGACTACTCCACATTCGCGAACAAGGGCATCAACGTCAACGCGACGATTCAGTCCTACGCGCTCGAGGTGAACGGAGTTAACGGCACGCTTGCTCTCTACGTCCTCGACGAGACGCTCGGCAACTACGTCCTCTTCGACGAAACCGAACAGGAGTATGAGATTTTCGAGTTTACGACAGATCATCTCGGCATATATTTCTACGTCTACTATGCAAATCACGTCAGCACAATCAGCGACTGCCACGTGAACAAGGGGCTGGCCTTCGGAACCGTCAAGCCGAAGATAACCGAGCCCGAGACGACCGCGGCCGTCACAACAGCCGAAATCACGACCGCAGAGGTTACGACTGCCGAACAGACGACCGAAGAAATCGCAACAGCCGAAATCACCACGGCCGGCGCTCCGGAAACTTCCGCCGCCCCTCAGACGCAAAAGTCCGGATGCGGATCATTCGCGTCCGCCGCGTTTCTCCTTCCCGCCATGTGTTTTGCCTGCGTTTTCGTTAAGCGCAGAAATAATTGACGATCCCGCAGTTAATGATAGAAAATTCACCCGGGCGCGGAAAATCCTGATTTTTTCGCGTCCGGGTGTGCTTTTTATGCTTTTTCGAGAGTTATGAGCGGTTTTTTATTAAAAAATCCGTTGACAAACGCCGATCCGGGTGCTATAATATACGCATCCCCGGACAGGAGACAGAAAATGAAAAAGCTCGCTTCCGCTCTTTCTTCCTTTTATTATCGCTTTTACTTTTACGCCGACGCAGAGAAGTAAAAGTGATTTGTGACGCCTGAACGGAAACAAGAAATCATAAACTTGTATTAATCCGTGCGGACCGCAAGTCCGCGCGGTATTTGTTTTTTAAGGAGAAACCAAATGAAAACCAAGCTCACCTCCATTATCCTGGCGGCATTAATGCTGCTCACCGCCCTCACTCTCGGGTCCTGCGGGAAGAAGGAAGGATATGTCGTAGGCATCTGCCAGTTCGCGCCGCACGAGGCGCTCGACGCCGCCACGAAGGGCTTCAAGGACGCTCTCGTCGCCGCCCTCGGCGACAAAGTGACCTTTGACGAACAGAACGCAGCCGGCGAGCCCGCCGTCGCCGTCACTCAGATCAATTCCTTCGTTTCGAAGAAATACGACCTGATCCTCGCGAACGCGACGCCCGTCCTTCAGGCCGCATACAACGCAACGAATACCATCCCGATCCTCGGAACCTCGGTCACCGAGTACGGAAGCGCTCTGCAGATCGAGAACTTCAACGGAACCTGCGGAAACAACGTTTCTGGAACTTCCGACCTCGCTCCGCTCGACCAGCAGGCGGCGATGATTAAGGAATGGTTCCCCGAGGCGAAAAAGGCCGGACTTCTCTACTGCTCGGCAGAGGCCAACTCGGATTATCAGGTCAAAGCGGTCAGCCGGTACCTGCGCGATCTCGGAATCGAGCCGGTGCTTTACAGCTTCTCCGACTCCAACGACATTGCCGCCGTCACGACGAAGGCATGCTCGGAGGTCGACGTGCTCTACATCCCGACCGACAACACTGCCGCCAACTGCGTTGAGACGATAGGCAACATAGTAAAGACCGCCGGAAAGCCCGTCATCGCGGGAGAAGCCGGAATCTGCAAGGGATGCGGCATCGCCACTCTCTCGATCGACTACTACGCTCTCGGATACAAGACGGGCGAAATGGCCGCGAAGATCCTCAAGGGCGAAGCCGACGTCACGAAGATGCCGATCGAATACGTAACGGCGACGAAGCTCTACTCTGTCGAACGCTGCACGGAGCTCGGCCTCACCGTTCCCGAAGGATACAGCCCGCTGAACTGACGGCTCAACGTTTTCTCAAATGATTGATTTATTGAACTCGCTCCCCGGGGCCCTCGCGCAGGGCCTCGTCTGGGGAGTAATGGCGATTGGCGTCTTTCTGACTTACAAGATTCTCGGAATTGCCGATCTGACCGTCGACGGAAGCATCTGCACCGGCGCCGCCGTCTGCACGATGATGATAATCGGCGGNNGGGAACCGCCGCGGGGATACTCACCGGACTGCTTCACATACTGCTCGGCATACCCGATATTCTCAGCGGCATACTGACGCAGATGGCGCTCTGGTCGATCAACCTCAAGATACTCGGCAAGGCGAACCAGGCGCTGCCGGCGAGATCCTTCTCCGTGATGCTCTCGCAGCTTGACAACGTCCGCTCGATCATCGTCCTCGCCGTACTCTCCGCGATTATCATCGGCGTGCTCTATCTCTTCTTCGGAACAGAACTCGGCAGCGCGATACGCGCGACCGGAAACAATCCAGTGATGAGCCGCGCACAGGGAATCAACACCGGCGTCATGAGCATAATCGGCCTGGCGCTGAGCAACGGAATCGTCGCTCTCTCGGGCGCTCTGCTCTGCCAGTATCAGGGATATACCGACATCAATATGGGGCGCGGAGCCGTCGTCATAGGCCTCGCCGCCGTCGTCATCGGCACCGCAGTCACAAAGAAGATCGGATCGAATTTCGCCCTGAAGCTCTCGGGCGTTGCATTCGGAGCCGTTATCTACTACACCGTTTACCAGGTTATCATTTTTGCCGGATTCGACACCGATTTTCTCAAGATGTTCTCGGCGATCGTCGTCGCCTGCTTCCTCGGAATACCCTACGTTTCAAAGAAAATCAAACATATGAAGGGGAGGAAGAAGGATGCTTGAACTTCGCAACGTCGTAAAGATATTCAACCGCGGGACGATTGACGAAAAGCTCGCGCTCGACCACCTCTCCCTCACGATTGCCGACGGCGAGTTCGTCTCGGTCATAGGCGGAAACGGAGCCGGAAAATCGACGATGCTCAACGCCGTCAGCGGCAGCAAGCTGCCCGATTCGGGAAAAGTGCTGCTCGACGGACGCGACATAACCGATCTTCCCGAGCACAAACGCGCCGTCTGGCTCGGCAGAGTCTACCAGGACCCGATGATGGGCACGGCCGCCGGCATGCAGATCGAGGAGAACCTCGCTCTCGCGCTGAGGCGCGGCAAACGCCGCACTCTCGCGCCCGGAATCAGAAAAAGCGAACGCGCGCTCTTCAGAGAGAAGCTCGCAGAGCTCGGACTCGGACTCGAGGACCGGCTGACGGCTCGCGTCGGTACGCTTTCGGGCGGTCAGAGACAGGCGCTGACGCTCCTTATGGCGACGATTTCGCGGCCGGATATGCTGTTGCTCGACGAACATACTGCTGCGCTCGATCCGAAGACCGCCGAGCGCGTCATGACGCTGACCGAGAAAATGGTAAGAGAGCAGAAACTGACGACTCTTATGATCACGCACAATATGAAGGACGCCATAAAATACGGCGACCGGCTGATCATGCTCCACGCCGGAAGGATAATCCTCGACATCTCGGGCGAGGAGAAGAAGGCGCTGACGGTCGAGGAGCTGCTGCGCAGCTTCAACCGCGCCAGCGGTGAGGAATTCGCGGCGGACAGAGCGGTACTGTCCTGATGGCATCGCGGCCTGTGGCCGCGACGCCGCATGAATTGCCGCCGCGCGGCATGAATTGCGCCTGCGGCGCATGAATTGCAACCCTGTTGCATGAATTGCCGCTGGCGCGGCATGAATTGCGCTGCGGCGCATGAATTGCAACCCTGTTGCATGAATTGCCGCTGCGCGGCATGAATTGCGCCTGCGGCGCATGAATTGCAACCCTGTTGCATGAATTGCCGCTGCGCGGCATGAATTGCGCCTGCGGCGCATGAATAAACGACGCATAAAGTGCAACAAACGTTGCGCAGTATGCGTCGTTTATATTATTCGTTGTATTGTACACTGAAATATGATATAATATTCTTATGAAACGTGCATATTTTGCCGGCGGGTGCTTCTGGTGCATGACGCCGGTATTCAGGGCAAGAGGCGCGGCGTCGGTCCGCAGCGGATATTCGGGAGGCGACGAGGCGTCGCCTTCCTACGAGGACGTCAAAGCGCAGCGGACGGGACACCGCGAAACCGTCGAGGTCGTATACGATCAGGGCGTACTTACCTACTCCGTCCTGCTCGATATCTTTTTCGCAAATATCGACCCGTTCGACGGAGAAGGTCAGTTCATCGACCGCGGAGCGTCCTATTCTCCGGCGGTCTTTTACCAAACCGAAGAAGAAAGAACGATGGCTCTCGCGAAAATCGGAGAGATCGAGCGCGAATCGGGCAAATGCGTCGAAGTCGCCCTGCTGCCATTCAGAAATTTCTGGCCTGCGGAAGATTATCACCAGGATTACGATCTTAAAAACCCCGAAGCTTTTGCAGAGGAATTGAAAATCAGCGGCCGGCTGAAAAAGAACTCATAACTTGCCGCGGCAGCGGCAATCATAACTCGCGCGGAGCGCGATCATAACGAGGCTGTTAAAAAACTCGCTTCGCGGTTTTTTAACGAGCCGTCGAGAAATTGCTCGTCGCGAGACCGCGACGTTTTTGCCTGTTTTTCAGCGAAAATTGAGCAAAAAAGCGGCAAAAAACGCAATTCTCGCGCAGAATCGGCGGCATCCCGACCGCCGATTCTGCCGGGGCGTTAAAAAAGTCGGACTTTTTTAACACCCCGTCATAACTCATAACTATAAAAATTCAGGAGCCCCGAAAATGTCAGAAACTAAAAAAATCGATCTCAATTTCTTCCCCGGATGGGTCAGAAAGGCAATAACCTTCACCATAGACGACGGCAACGTCCCTCTCGACCGCAAGTTTATGAATTACGTAAAGCCGGCAGGAATCACCGGCACTTTCAATCTGCGCACGCCGCTGAATCCCGATCTCGACGCCGACGCCTACCGTGCGCTCTACCGCGGATATGAGATAGCCAACCACTGCCGCTATCACGCCTACGCCTTCGCCGACGGCAAGGAGTACGCGATGCGCGACGAGCTCTTCGACAGAGCGACGGCCGACACAGCATTCGTTTATAAGACGCCCGAGGAAGGCATCTACCGGATAATGACATACAACTGGACCTATATCGCCGACGACCGCCGCTATCTCGAATGCGTCGACAAATGCAAGGACGAGCTTGAAGAGATATTCGGCAAAGGAAAAATCCGCGGTTACGTCTGGCCCTGCGGAAAGCAGGACAACGCCAAGGTCTTTGCGGAACTTAAGACGCGCGGCTATCAATCGATAAGAAGGACCGGCTGCACGAAGGGCGACGACGGTTTCAATCTTCCCGCAGACCGCGACGAATGGAGCTACACCGCCAACTACACCTGCATGACCGAAACGGCCGAGGCGTTTGAAAAGCTGCCCGACGACGGCCGGCTCAAATGGTACTGCTTCGGCGTGCATTCGCACGATTTCGAGAACGCCGGAAGATGGGACGTGCTCGAAGATTTCTGCCTGAAGTACGGCAACCGGCCCGAGGACTTCTGGTACGCGACGGTCGGTCAGATAATGGACTACGAAGACGCCGTGAAGGCGGTCCGCGTATCTTCCGGAGAAATATTCAATCCGTCGGAGATTGCCCTCTGCTGCACCGTCGACGGAAAGCGGCTCACTCTCGCTCCGGGCGAGACGGTTTCTCTCACAAAAATCATTTCTTAATTTTTTTGTGTGTTTCTAACGTTCCGCGGAGCGGAACTCATAACTTGCCGCGTCAGCGGCAATCATAACTCATAACTCATAACTAATAACTCATAACTTGCGGCTATTGCCGCAAACTTCACTTGCCTTTAATACGGCAAACTTACTATTATTTTTGCAGTGGCCTCATCCGGCCTTCGCCGACATTAAAAACGTCGGCGACTGCCCGCCTTCAAGTTTGAAGCGACGCGGAGCGGCGATTCAATACTTTGCCCTGGAGAAGGCAAACGCAATCGGTCGCTCCGGATGAGAAAGCCGGTTCCAAGTGCGCATCGATTCTTTTGCGGGCAGAACCCTTCCGCTACGCGAAACGGATCGGTCCCTACGGGAGGGCTTCAATATTCCGACTTGCTTTTTACAAACACACATAAAAAACCGAAAAAACTTCTTTTTTTTGCAAACCCCGCGCAACCTTGAGAGACTTTTTGCTACTTATATGACGGGAGACCAGACCGGAGAGGAAAAATGCCTAAAACCGACAAGGAAAAGCAAATAAGAGATTCTGAGATACTTGATATGTTTTTCAGCCGGGACCAGAAGGCCGTCGATTCGGTAGCCGACCGGTACGGAAAGCTTTTCAGGCGCATCGCCTTCAATATCACACGCGACGATATGACGGCGGACGAGGTGCTCAACGACACCTATCTCGCACTCTGGAACAGCATACCGCCCGAGCGGCCGGGCGATCTTGCGGCATACGGCTCGGCCGTGGCGAGAAACATCGCCGTCGGGAGAGTGCGCCGCGAACGCGCCGCCAAAAGGCCTCAGACGGTCTGCGAACTCGACGAGGCGCTGCCCGCGATCGATCCGGATCCGGCGCCCGACGACGGACGGCTGACCGCGCTGCTCGAAAAATTCCTCCGCGGACTCGATTCCCGCTCCCGCGTGCTCTTCGTCATCCGGTATTTCGAGGAGGATTCGCTCGAATCCGCTGCCGAACGCACCGGAACGACGGTCTCCGCCGTCAAATCAAATCTCCACAGAACGCGCGAAAAGCTGCGCAGATTTCTCGAAAGAGAGGGCTATTCGATATGAGTAACGAAAAGAAAAACGGAGGCGACCGCCTGTCCGACGCGATCGGCGGCCTGTCGCAGAAAACAGTCTCGGAAGCGGCGTCCTATACCCCCGAGAAGGGCAAAAAAATCCGCGGGCGCAGAACGCTCGCGCTGATTCTTTCTGCCGTACTGGTATTCACCGCAATACCGTTCGGCGGCATACTTATTGCAAACCGCATGAAAAGAAACACCTTCCCCGATCCCGAACCGATCTATTTCACCGGCGGAAAATACGTCGGCGGCAGCGCCGATCTGCCCGACGAGCTCAGTTCGGTCAGCATAACGGCCGACGGCACAGACAGCCGCGTGATACCGATCGACGGCTCGTTTATCATCGAGACGGCCGGAGCGATCGAAACCGAAACGCTCGCCGGGTATCTTACGATGACTCCGACCGTCGCGACCTCGGTCACGAAGCTCTCGGACAACAAATTCAAGGTCAGCCCCGCCTCGGGCTCGCTCGAACCCGGACAGATATACCGGATCACCCTCGGCGATCCCGAAAACCCGGCCGCGTCCTACGCATTCCAGACCGAAAACGAGATGACGGTCAAATCGATGTTCCCGGCCGATCTTGCGCTCAACGTTCCGCGTGACACCGGCATCGAGGTCACCTTCTCTGATTCGGTCGTGCTTGACGGAAAGACCGACCCGTTCACAGTTTCTCCGGCGGTCAAGGGAGAGTTTTCGCTCTATCCCGACGGCAGAACCGTCCTCTTCCTTCCCTCCTCCCCGCTCGACTACGACACGGTCTACACCGTGACCGTTTCGCATGGCGTCGCCGGACGCTCCGGCAAGACCTTCGAGGGCGAGCGCACCGCGAAATTCAGAACGGCGACGAAGGAATACGAAAAATCGCAGAACTCCTCGTCGTCCGACTTTCTCTATTTCGGATTAAACCTAAGCCGCGAATACATCTTCTCACCAGGATGGTCTGCCGGACTTGACTTCAGCGTTTATGCTCCACAAGGTAAGAACGTCAGCGTCTCCTGCGACCTTTACGCCTTCGCCTCTGTCGCGCAGGCGGCAGAGATGGCGGCCGAGAGCGAGCGGCACGCCGGAGACAACGGCGGCAACAGCTTCGACGTATCGAAACTGACAAAGACGGGCAGCTTCAAGGCGACCGGCTCGTCGTCGACGCGCAAATACAGTCTCGATTTCGGAAGCGGACTGCCCGAGGGAGTATATCTCGCCCGAATCACAGCTTCGAGCGGCACCAAAACCGTGGTAGAAACGGTATTTATTCAGATTTCCGATCTTCGTCCCTACACGGTTTCATCCGACGGATCGACCTGGTTCTGGCTCAACAGTACGGACAGCGGCAGAGTCGCGGGCGCGAAGGTCAGCGCCTTCGTGTTCGACAGATACGACGGCTGGAACGCCGAAATTGACGGCAAAACGGTATCCTCGAAGATAGATTCGAACGGCCTGTGCAAAATCGAAAACGGCGGACGCAATTCGGCGATAATCTACGCCGAAGCCGGCGGCGACGCCGTGATCGCCTTCGCGTCAGTCGCGAAAACCGACGCGAACGACTACTATATGAGCTATATCTTCACCGACAGGGAGGTCTATTTCTCCGACGACACGGTGAACTTCAGCGGATTTATCGCGAACTCCTTCGGAGGGGATATTCCCGATCATCTCTACCTCTCGACCGGACTTTCCTCGGTCAAAGAGCGGGTTGAGGTCGATGAAAGCGGATTCTTTAAGGGCAGCTTCTCCTACAAGAAGACCGGCTCCGGATACTTCTCAATCCGCCTCTGCGACGGCGAAGGAAGAACAGTCGTTTCGAAAGGATTCCGGGTTACCGAGGAAGAAAAGCCGCAGTACACGGCGTCGGTCAGCTTTGACAAACTCTTCTACCGCAGAAACGAAAAGATCAAGGTCACGGTAAAAGCCTCCTTCTTCGACGGAACCCCGGCCGACGGCCTCGAATTCACCTGCACCCTGCGATATTTCGGTGATTCCGCCCGAACGGTAAAGACAGACAAAAACGGCGAGGCGACTCTTACCTACACTCCGAGACGCCTGAACGGAGACCGAGAGGTCTACGGCACCGATCCCGTCCATCTCTCCTTCTACGCCGAACTGACCGGATTCGAGACGCAGACGCTGCGGACTTCCGCGTCGGTGCTGTATTTCCACTCAGACTATGTTGTCGGAACCTCGCAGACCGATACCGACGCGGTTATGACGCTCAACGCGAGAGACACCTCGTCGATAAAGAGCGCTGCAGATCTGTCCTGGCCCGCATTCCCGGACAACACCGTCGGAAAAGCCCTGTCGTTGAAGAAGGCGCTCTCCTGGACGCTGATCAAGACGGTCATCACGAAGACCGAGTACAAGGAATACAACACCTATACCAAGAGAAACGAGACCTATTACAGATATAACAGCAACGATTATACCGTTGAGTCGGGAAATGCGTCCTTTGAGAACGGAAAAGCGTCCTTCCCGCTCAAAACCGTCGAAGGATTTAACGGATATTACACTTACCGGATCAGCTTCTACGACGATACGAGCGAAAACAGATTCTCGTACGGTCTCAACGGAACCGCCGGACGCAGATATGATTATTCCTACACCGACTGGGAGGATCCGCTGAGAATCACACTGAACGCCGAAACCTATTCTCTCGCGGACAAAGTTGAAGCCGGATTCGAATCGGCGTACGGCGTCGACAAGGCGCTCTTCGTCGTCGGAGGATACGGCGTCGAGCATATCGGCTGCTCGGACAAAATCTCCTTCACTTTCGTAAGCGACATGATCGCGCGCGGAAACATCAGCGCCGTGATTTTCGACGCGGACAGCGGCAATTATACAAGGGTTGAAAAACGGCTCGTGTTCGATACCGACGCCGCCGCGCTCACGCCCGAAATCATCACCTCGGCCGACAAATACAAACCCGGAGAACAGGCGACGGTAACGGTTAAAGTTCCCGGAGCGGCCGGCGGCTTTGCGGTGCTCAGCGTCGTAGACGAGGCCTGCTTCGCTCTCGGAGACCGGGAAATCAATCCTCTCAGCTTCTTCTCGTCGTCGGCGGCGCCGGGTACGGGGAGCTACCGGTATTACGATTATCTCGGCTATTATTACAGTCTTTCCTACTATGCGGATTCATGGTACGGATCCGGTAATTCCGCACCGCAGATCATCTTCAACGTAAGATTCGCGACGTCTCTCGCCGCAGAGGCGTCGGAAGGCTCCAGATACGCGAAAAACGGAATGGCCGTTCCAACCGATTATGCCCTCGAAAAAGCAACTGCCGACGCGGCGGCCGAGGCGCCCGAAGCCGAAGGCCCGGGCGACAGCTGGTACGTCAGAAAATATTTCGCCGACAATCCCGAATACCGCGTCGTCGAGCTCGGAGCCGACGGCTGCGGAACGCTCGTCTTCACCGTTCCCGACAATATCACGACCTGGAGAATAACCGCTCTCGCGGTTTCGGGTACTGACGGAGAGATCGGAAAGATCAGAACCGGAGCCGGCGTGTCCGACGTCGTCTGCACGCAGCCCTTCTTCATCAATCTCGGAATCTGCGACAAATATATCGTCGGAGACACGATATCGCTCAGCGCGCGCGCCTACGGCACCGAGGCCTCGGGAACGGTTAAATACACCGCCGTCCTGTCCGACGCTCTCGGAAACAAAATCGCCGAGAAGACCGGATCCTCGCAGCCGACCGACCGCTGCTGGCTGAAATTCGACCTTGACGTGCCCGGCCGCTACCGCGTCACCGTTTACGGCGAATGCGGAGGCAACCGCGACGCGCTCACCGCCGAATTCGATCTCGTCACGACGGCTGTCGCCGCCGATATCTCGAAGACGCTGACAATCGGACAGATCGGGCTGATCGATCCGGTTTACTATCCGGTACGGCTCGTATTCTCCAACCGCACCGAATCCTACAACTTCTACGAGAGAATCGTTTCCTACCTCTCTTACAGCCGCAGAAGCGGAAGAACCGACGAGAGCGCCGCGCGCCTCGTCGCCTCGATGGCGGCCGAAAAGCTCTACGGGCTCGACCGTGCCGAAACCGAAGAGGAAATGCTCCGCCTGATCGAGGACAGCTTCTCTGCCATGGACGGACAGTTCAGACTCTTCACATATTCGGAAGCCGATTCGGGACTTACAGCGTCGATCCTCTCTCTCGGACTGCCTTTCAGCTCGAACGTCAGGACGCGCGCCGCGGCCATGGCTTCGTCGGCAGTTGCGTCGAAGAATCAGGAGTCGCCCGAGAAGCTCTGCGAGAATCTCTGCATTCTCGCCGCACTCGACGAGCCGGTGCTCGACACCCTCTACGCCGTAGCGTCGACTGCCGGAAAATTCTCCGACGAAGCGAAGCTGCGCCTCGCGCTCGCATTCGCTCTCTGCGGCGACTGGCCGGCCGCACACGACGTCTATTCGCAGGTCAAAGACGCAATCGGAACCGAGGACAAAGAGTACGGAACGCTCCGCTTCGGACAGTCCGACCGCGACACTAACGTAACTCTTACCTCGCTGGCACTTATGTGCGCTGCGAGAGTCGCGCGCGACGACGCCGCGAAGATCGCGCTCTGGCTCGCCGAAAACCAACTCGACAGCGTTTCCGACCGGCTCGCGCTTGCGTCATACCTGAAATTCTTCCTGCCCGCCGAAAAGGCCGAACCTATCGAGTTCACCTACTCGGTCGGAGCCGGAACCGAAAAGGTAACGCTCGAATCGGGACGCTCCTTCACCCTCTCGCTCTCGGCGCCCGAACTCGCGGCGTTTGAGACGAGTCTGCCCGACGACTTCAAGGTAGGAGTCAGCTACCGCGGCAGCGCAGAAGAGGCGATGGCGGGCGCTGAGACGTATGACAACGGACGCGTGACGATCACCAAGAAGATGTATCAGAACAGCCGCGGAAATTGCGTGGTTGAACTGAATATCAGCGGAACGTCGACCCGCATCAGCGAATATTTCGAACTCTACGACCTGATTCCCTCGGGCGCGAGATTCCTTTCGATCGATTCGAGAGGGTACGGATACAACAGGACCTACGCGCAGAACGGCGGAAGGGTTTACACGTCCGCGTATCTTTGGAACCGCTCGGGCCAGAATATGGTCGGCGGAGTCAGCGTATACAATGATATCAACTCAAAAAAGAAGGGCGTGTATATGACCGAATGCCCCGAGTATTCCTTCTCGGTGACGGTATCATACGTGATCCGCGGCGCCGTCGACGGACAGTTCATCGCCGAGAGCGCATTCCTCAAGAACTCCGGAACCGGAGTGTTCAGCGTGTCTGAAAGGACGACGGTAGACATCCGCGAGAACGGAGAGTGGAGCTTTAGGAATTAAGGCGCGCGAAGCGCGCTCGAGATGCGCGCGGTGCGCGCTCGATATACGGTGCAGAGTTTCGTGTCTGCGGACCGAAACTCTGCACCGTTCGATATATACCGCTTTGCGGTATGCGATATATGCCGCATTCGCGGCATGCGATATGTCCGGCTGTGCCGGACGAGAAGGAGCGCCTCCGGCGCATGAAAAGACGCATACAGTGTAATAAACGTTACGCTGTATGCGTTATTTGATACCGTAGGGGAGGACCTTTTCATTTCGCTTTGCGAAATGTCGTCCTCCCGCTTAAAACGATACCCGCTTGCAAAAATAGTAACCTCCAGTAGGGGCCGAAGCCCTTTTGCGCAGCGAAAGGGTTCGGCCCGTTTCATTATTAATTCTTCAGTCTTAAGTCTTCAGTATTCATTAACGTTATTTTTTGCAATCGGAATCCGGCGCGACCGTAGGGGCGCCTCAGCGGGCGCCCGCCCCGAGGGGTAGGCAGGAACGATTTCAAAGATTGAGGATTGTACTGATATACGTCAGTTTAACGTCATAAAGACGATTCCGTGTTTGTTATCGATTATGCGCACCTGCGGGGCGGGCGCCCGCTGAGGCGCCCCTACGGTGTTAGTGGTCGAATAGGTAAGAAAGCCTTTTCCGGGTGCGTATCGTTCACGGCGGGCCGAATCCTTCCGCTATGCGAAAGGGCTTCGGCCCCTACAGGCGGTTTCCAATATTGCAGGAACAAAGACAATTCGATTAGCAAATGAATTGCGCCTGCGCCGCATGAATTGCAACTGCGTTGCATGAATTGCCGCTGCGGCGCATAGGCTCGCGCGGCGGCGCGAGCGCGATATACGGCGCTGCGCGCCGTGCGATATATGCCGCTTTGCGGCATGCGATATGCGGCGCTGCGCGCCGCGCGATATGTCCGGCAAAGCCGGACGACACGCAAAACTTCGTACGGGACGTAAAATGTTTACGCCCCGTACGAAGTTTTGTTACTTGACGTCGCAGGAGAAAAGATGAACCTCCTCGCTCCCCCAGGTCTTATTGAATCTCACAGTCAGCTTTCTCGCTGAAATACCGAGCGGCAGTCTGAAGAGCGAATTGTGATAGTCGCTGAAAACAGCCACCGGCTTTCCGTCCGCCTCGATTTCGAAATCGCGGACGAGCGTATTCGCAACCTTCATCGGCTCGAAATCGAGCCCTCTCATAGCACGCTGCGCGAAGACGCGCATTTTTTTGTTCCGCGACACAGATTCGCGTGAGAAATCGGGATCGAATACTATTCTCAGTTCGGTCAGCGCCTTCTCCTCGCCGAAATCGAAGGTGATCTCTCCTCCGACAGGAAGGACGGCATAGTTTCTGTTGAACTCGGCGTCTGGCCTCTCGATACCGTTGAAGAGCAGTTCGCGCTCTCCTTCGGGTATGTTCAGCGAAGCCTCGCGCGACAGCGCGGGAATCTCCCTTACCTTGCCCGGAATGAAGCAGCCCTGATCGAGCAGTTTCGCCTGAAGCTCGCCGATATATTTCTTATAAACGCCATGAGGCGTTACGTTCTTTTTCACGCAGATCGCGGCGGCGTTTCCGGCAGCCTGACCGATAAGCGAGCAGGTCGCCATGACGCGCGTCGACGAAAGCGCGGCGTGCGTCACAGAGATATTTCTTCCGGCGAAGAAGAGATTCTTCACGTCGCGGCCGTAGAGCACGCGGTAGGGTATGCCGTAGGGAGACGGCGCCGGATAGAGTATGGACGGCGGGAAGGAATACTCGTAGGACTTGAATCCCGCGGGGTTGTGGTCGTCCATCGGCCAGCCGCCGTAGGCGATCACATCATCGAACTTTCCTCCGGCTTCGACGTCCTGCTCTGTCATCACGTACTCGCCGATATACCGGCGGGACTCGCGTTTGCCCGGCAGGAATCCGACCCATTCGAGCTCCCAGTTGTCCGCCTTGTGGTCGGCGCGGTTCTTTACGTGATCCCAGATGCCGTAGGCGATCCGGAGCAGCTCGTCCCGCATCTCCTCGGCGTCGTGAATGCTGTCGCGGTCTCCGCCCATCTCAATCCACCAGAAGTTCGTCTCGCTCGTTCCGAGCTTATGCGGGCGGCTCATCGACGTCGCAACTTTTATAGTCTGATCCGAAATGCTCTTCGATCCGTCTGCGACAGGCGTGCGGACGCAGGCAAAATTGAAGTCCTCGTCCTTTTCATATACGTAAGCCCAGTCGGGCGGCGTGAACTTTACGGGGTGATCGGTCTCTCTCGCCTGAAGCAGGCAAGACATTCCCATCGTCTTTTCGTCGCTCTCTTCTCTGCCCATCGCCTCGCCGTACTCGCTCTTCGCCTCGCGGCCGACTCTGAAGCGGGCGCCCGAAAGCGTCGCGAGAACCGAGTCTCCCGAGCAGTCGGCGAAATACTTCGCGTAAACGGTGTGCCAGGTGTAGGTCGTGAGCTGCCAGCCGGTGACGCTCTTTATGACGTATCCGTCGGGCGTCTTTTCGGCGTCGCAGTCGCAGCAGGAGCAGTTGAGCAGGAGTTCGATATTCTTCTCTTTTTTGACCTTCTCCCACATTACGCCGTCCCAGACCGAATAACAGAGTTCGGGATTGCGGTAGATGTTTTCCTCCTCAAGCTCGGAGATGATGCCGGTCTCGCGGTTTTCCTTGCCCTTGGCGCCGCGGACCCACATTCTGATCTCACTCGAAGCGTTTCCGCCGAGCATCGGCCTGTCCTGCATAAGGACGACCTTTATACCCTGTCTGGCCGCGGCGACGGCCGCGCAGAGTCCGGTAAGTCCTCCTCCGACTATGCAGAGGTCAGTTTTGTGCTCTTTGCGGGCCATCGCCCCGCATTTTACCGTTTTTTCCATCATAATCACCTTTTTATGCCTTTCCGGCGCTTCCGAGAATGCCGATGCGTCCGGCGACAAGCCGGCTGACCGCCTCCATGGCGGGCTTTCCGAATTTCTTCGGGTCGAACATATCCGGGTCTGCTCCGAGCGTCTCCCGGACGGCCGCTGTATAGGCCTGTCGCAGTTCGGTCGCGAAATTGACTTTGCATATTCCGCGCGACACGCAGTCGCGCACTGCTTCGTCGGACAGCCCCGACGCGCCGTGAAGAACCAGCGGAATCAGGAGATTCTCCTGCTCGAGAGCTCTACGAATCTGCGAAAGCCGCTCCGTATCGAGCGCCGGCGTTCCGTGATAGACGCCGTGTGCCGTCCCTATCGCGACGGCGAGAGACGAGATTCCCGTTTCTTCTACAAAAGCGCAGGCCTCGTCGGGATCGGTGTAGATATCCTCTTTTACCGAAAGAGAATCCTCCTTTCCGCCGACTCGTCCGAGTTCGGCCTCGACCGGAATCCCTCTCTGCCGGCAAAAGGCGGTTACAGCAGCAACCTGTGCGATATTTTCGGCAAGCGGGAAGCGGCTTCCGTCCATCATCACCGACGAATACCCCGCCGCGGCCGCGGCAAAGCAGAGCTCGCGGCTGTCGCCGTGGTCGAGATGAACCGCCACAGGGACCGATACCGTCTCGGCGGCCGCCCTGCCGATTGCGGCAAAGACGCCGGCCGACGCGTATTTTACCGTAGACGGCGTCGTCTGGAGAATGACGGGAGCGTCGAGCTCGTCCGCCGCCCTGACGATCGCGAGGGCCATCTCCATGTTTTCGAAATTGAAGGCGCCGACTGCGTACGCTCCGCGCATCGCGTCCTTCAGCATTTTTTCAGTGCTGACGTGCATTTTCCGTCCTTAATTACCCCACTTGTCGGAAGTGTAGATTTTCGCTATAAATTTTGAAATATCGGTATTGTCGACCTTGTCCTTCGAGAGGAATTCGTCGACGCCCGGGCCCATTCCGTAAACCGGAACGTCGGAATTTGTATGCGACGTCACGGTAAATCCGTATTTGCCGTTAGAGCCGAGAGTTATGCCTCCGGTCTCGTGGTCGGCGGTGATCAGCAGCACGGTATCCGGATGAACGGCCGTAAAAGCGATCGCGTAGTTGGCGACGTTGTTAATACGCTTGACCGCTTTGAAAACCGTCGCAAACTCGTTGTTGTGCGCGCCTTTGTCGGTATAGGCCTCCTCGATCATCGTGAAGAAACTGCCGCCGTTGGCGCTGATCAGCTTCAGCGACTCTTTCGTTTTGTCGAGCAGCTTGTCGCCGGCCGAGCCCTCGCAGAAGTCGATCTGCCGGTTCGCGATGAGCGCGTCGATATCGCTCTGTATCTCTTCGGTGGCCTTGCGGCTGAGATTGTGCGCTAGGAAGACTGCCGGAGTGGCCCCGGTTATAACGTCGGTCGTCAGGATCGAAACTCTGGCTCCTGCGGCGAGCGCGATATCGCGGATGCTCTTTTTGTCCTTTCCGGTCCTGTCCTTGGCGATATAACCGTTGACCGTCTTGACGCCGCACGCCAGGGCGGTCCCGGCCGCCGCGCTGTCGGTGTAGGATGCGCTTCCGGCCGTTACCGAATACGAATATGTGGTGCACCAGGTCCACTTCAGCAGATCTCCGCCGAATTTATCGATTATTCCCTCGGCGTAGGCCGACTCTATGTGGTTTCTGCCCATTCCGTCGCCGATAAGAAGGATGGCGCTGCGGGCTTCTCTTTCGGTCGGAGCCGTCGGCTGAGCCGAAGCGAGGGCCGGAACCGGAAGGTTCTTTTCAAGGCAGTCGGCGATGAAGGCGCCGGCGGCAGATCCCGAGAAATATCCGTTTCCGAGCAGGACAACCTTGCCCTTGTCGGCGCCGAGGATATATTTTCCCTCGGCGTCGCCGAGAACCGCGGCCGCGGCGGCCGACGCGCTCCGGTTTGTCTTTCCGATAAGGAGCTCGAATTCGGTTTCGGGTTCGCTGTCCTCAAAAACCCCCGGCTGAATACCGGTGAGCGAGCCGAGCGCTTCGCTGAAGCAGAGCGCCGAGTAGTATGTGAGAACGTCGTTTTTCTCGGCTCCGGCGGGATAGATCACCCGGAATGACGAAAGCGGCTCGCCTCCGACCGTCGGGTCGTTGACTTTGTAATCATACCTGACGATTACGTCGATATTGCCGGGCAGAGCGATCCGGCCCTTTGACGGCGTAACGTAGTTGTCGATGAAATACTTTACGGCTCTGTCGGTCGCCTCTTCACATCCGCCGGTGATGACGATTCTGCCGTTGGCGGATGTGATGATGAAGTCCATTTCGCGGATTCTGGCTCTCGCCGCCGCGGTTTCGCTCCGCGCCACGGCGCCGACCAGTATCTCCCTGTCTTCCTGGAGAAGCGGTTTGAGCGTCTCATGAGTCCAGTCGTCGGATATCGTCACGGTTGCGCCGTCGAGCTTTTCGCTGAGCAGCGCACGCAGTTCGATGGCGCGCTGAACCGTCGCCGACGAACTGTCGGCCTTCTCGGGGCGTATAACGGTATAAGAGCACTGACCGTCTTCACCGATGACGATGTCTTCAACCGCGGGCGCGGCCGGCTCGGACGTCGCTTCGGCGGTCGTCGTTTCGGGCGTCGGGACGGGCTCTCCGCCGCAGGCGCAGAGCTGGCAGGCGGCGAGGATCAAAGCGAGGATGAGCGATAAAAGTTTCAAGCCGTTCTTCATTTGCAAAAAGACTCCGTTCCCTCCTTCCGTTTCCGCGGCAGGAGAGTTGTTGTTTTCGGAATGATTATATCATATTTTGAGTCCGGTGTCAATTGCAAAGAACATTCCTCATTCCGAATTTGATTCACGGATTCTTTCTTATTGACAATCGGGCGCTTAATATGATAAAATTATACGATACATAAAAGCCTTTAACGGAGGCCCGGAGCGAATGGACGATATCTATCTTTCAACCGAATCGCTGTCGAAGCACTACCGAGGAGTCGCGGCGAACGACAATATAACGGTTCGGATTCCCCGCGGAAGAATCACCGGATTCATCGGCAGAAACGGCAGCGGAAAAACGACAATGATAAGACTGCTGACCGGACTTGCCGTCCCGACGTCGGGCAAGATCTGTTTCAGCGACGCGGACGCAGCCCTGCACACCGGCGCGATTGTCGAAAATCCCGCTTTCTTCGGCGGTATGACGGCGCGGGAAAACGTCGTGTACGAAGCGAAGCTCTGCGGCGTCGATCCGCGGAAGGCAGACGAATTTCTCCGCACAGCCGGACTCGACCCCGAAAACCGGCGCAAAGTGAAGAACTACTCTCTCGGCATGAAGCAGCGCCTCGGAATCGCGATCGCTCTCGTCAACGACCCCGAATTTCTGATTCTCGACGAGCCGACGAACGGCCTCGATCCGCAGGGCATGATTGAAATGCGCGACTTTCTGCACGCGCTCTCGCGGGAAAAGGGAGTGACGATACTCGTCTCGTCTCACCTTCTCGGCGAACTCGAACGGATCGCAGACAGATATATCTTCATCGACTCGGGCAAGATAGTCGAGCAAATCGATTCGTCGGAAGTCGAAAGCAGAATGGCGCAGCGCTTCGTCGTCGAAATCGCGTCGGATCCCGCCGCCGCAAAGGAACTGCTCGACGCCTGCGTCGCGGAGGGCGCCGCAGCCTTCCTCTCTGCAGAAGAAGGGACTTTCACGCTGTCGGGCATAAAGGATTACAACCGCCTGATTTCGGTCCTCGGAAAACTCGACGTCCGCGAGATGCGCACCGAAGCGTCGAGCCTTGAGAAGTATTATCTCGAAAGGGTTGGTGAATGATGAAAAAACTGTTATCCGCCGACCTCTACGCGCTGCGCCGCGGAAAACTCTTCTGGATTCTCCTCGCCGGCGCCGCCGTTTTCGGATTTCTGCTTCCCGGAACCTATCTTCTCATGTTCAAAATGATGGATCTTCTGACCGAGCAGACGGGCGATCTCTTCAAAACCGAGGAACTCGCGTCTCTGAACGGAGTTATGAACATGCTGAAAAACATGATGAACTCCGACGCAGTCCTGCTCTCGGCCATTCCCTTCTCAAGCGGTTACGGTCTCTTCTTAACCGGCGCCGTCGCCTTTTTCACGTCAAGGCAGTTCTCAGCGGGTATTATCAGAAACAAGATTATCGCCGGCCACGGCCGAGCCGCCGTCTTCTTCTCGACGTTTCTGTCGTCGCTGGCGCTGTCGCTCCCGGCTGTCATAGTCAACTTAGCGGCGACGGCCGGCGCGTCGGTTCTGATGTACGGCAAATTTCAGACGTTCGGCGCCGCTGAACTCGCGAGGGTCTTCGCCGTCACCGTAATGATTTACGTAGTCTACACGGCGGTTCCGCTATGCTCCGCCTTCACCTTCAAAAGCGTCCCTCTCACAATAATTCTGTCCGTCGTGATGCCGATTGCGCTCGGCTCGCTGCTCTCGTTCGCCTCAGCCGCGGCGGCCTCGATGCCGAAACTCATCATGTACTTTCTGTGCGTATTCCCGAGTTTTCAGGCAACCGCTCTTTCCTATATCGGAAACGACAACGCCTTCTTCATTACGGCCGTCGTCGCCGACGCCGTGATCACCGCTGCGGCCCTTCTCGGATTCTGCCGGATTTTCAAACGCGGCGACGTTAAATAAGCAATTAAACACTCAAAGGATAAAAAAAGATGAAAAGAACGACAAAAATCACGCTTGTCGCTATTCTGCTCGCGCTTATGCTCCTCCTCGCGGCCGGATGTCAGAAGAACGGCACGCCCGAGGTCACGACCGTCGAAACGGAAGAGGTCACGACCGAAGCTCCGGCCGCTCCTTCGACAGTCCTTATGGAAGACGGCGTCTCCAAAGTAAAGATAGTCCGCTCGGACGAACTCGACGCGGGCGACCTTCAGATAACCCTCGCGCGCAACATACTCAACGCGCTTGAGGAGTTCGGCGATGCGACCGGCGCGCTTGTCACCGACTGGACCAAGGACGGCACGCACGACGACGACGCGCTCGAGATTCTCGTCGGCTCGACCAACTACAAACAGACGGCAGAAGTTGCGTCCGAACTGGCTTACAACGCCTACTCTGTAAAACTCGTCGGCAACAAGATCGTCGTATTCGGTTACACCGACGACGGCGTCTCGGCCGCAGCGAGGGATCTGATCCGTCTGATCAAGAGAAGCGGCGACAAGGAAACGCACCGCGTAGAGCTGAAGAACGAAGATATCTCCTTCACCGGCACGAACGTATCGATGCTTGCCGATATCCCGCACTACGACGGCGGCTCGCTGCCGATACTCTACGATCCGGGCGACGACTGCGAAGAACTGATCGTTCCGGGCACCGATATCGACGGACTCAACGCCTACGTCGCAAAGATGAAGGCGGCGGGCTTTGTTGAAAGGGCAACAAACTCAATAGGAGACAACGCCTTCTACACTCTCTCCAACGGCGAACTCACCGTCAACGCCGGTTACTATCATTACGAGAAATCGGCGAGAATAATCGTCGAGGCATACGACGAAGATGATCTGAAGGCACTCGGCGACGGGACCGGCGAGAAGGTCACGACCGCGCAGATATCGATGCTCGGACTTGCCTATACCGATTCGACCGGAGCCGAAAAATCGAACGGACTTTCGATCGTCATGCGTCTTGAGGACGGCAGATTCATCGTCGTCGACGGCGGATTCAACCGCGTAAAGCAGAGCACTCTGCTGATTGACACTATAAAGGCGCAGTCGGCCGATTACCGCGACAAGACCGGAATGAGAATCGCAATGTGGATAACGACGCACGCGCACGGCGACCACATGGGAATGATCTCCAACCAGTATTCGGCAATAAAGAACGCCGGCATCGTCGTCGAGAACTTCGTCGTCAACTTTATGTCGGATACCGAGAGAGAAAGAGCGATAAACTATCACCTGTCGACGGGTTCGACCCACTGGTCTGCGAACGAAGGCAGCGCCTGGACGAAGGTCTACAACGCGGCGGACTATCTCGGCTCGAATATCGTCGTCGCGCACGTCGGACAGGTCTGGAGATTCTTAGGGCTTGACGTGGACGTTCTCTATACGATTGAAAGCCACGGCCCGAAGATGGCAACGGCTCTCAACACGACGTCGCTGATTATGAAATTCACCTTCACCGACACGGCGACCGGAAAGAAGACCACCTACCTCAGCACCGGCGACGCCACCGGCGACGGATTCGACATCACGCAGAGAACCTTCGGCAGCTACCTCAAGTGCGATATGCTTCAGATGGCGCACCACGGCGGCACGACCTGGGGCAACGATTCGGGCACGATCAAGGCGTACAAGCTGGTATCTCCCTCGACTCTCGTCTGGCCCTGCGGAGACGCCTACTGGCCGACGTCCGCAGCCAAATCCTACAACGTCGGAGTCCAGAACGTCAACACTAATCCGAACTACAAAGAGACTTACGTCGCCGGCGTCGAAGGCGCCGTGACCGTCTTCCCGCTGCCTTATACGGTTGGTACGGGGGTAAAGACGCTGCCTTAAGCTTCGTCCCCTCCGGGGGCGAAGCAGTGAAATTCGCAGCGAATGCCGCAAGTAAAGGATGTACTGATTAATTCGCGTGCGTAGATTGGCGAGAGCATTTATTGTCTGTTTTTGCAAAGAAATCGCAGCAATACAGGGGGTATTGCAAGATTTTGACGCAGAAACAGGCGGAAAATGAGCCGCCAAGATGCGTGCGTCGAATTAATCAGTACATCCTTACGTCCGTGCTCCGCGCGAGTGAAGTTTGCCGCCGACGGCGGCAAGTGAAGTATCCGGCTCCGCCGGAAGAAAAAAGTGACACGATTATACAACAGCGCATAGAGTGTAACAAACGTTGCTCTCTATGCGCTGTTTGAAAGGCCGAGGCAGCACCCTGATAACAATTAAGCGCTGAGGTTAATTCAATTACCGATATCGACATCAAAGACGAAGAACTTGCTCTTGTCCGGAGGGAACACGGTTCACCCGAAGAGTACAACGGAAAGATCATAGTTGCGCTTACAGAGGACGGGAACACGCTCAAGCGTCTCTTATGGGAAAACGGCAGGCCCCGCCTTCATCCCGAAAACGGAAGATACAAGGATATATACCCCGAACATCTTGAAATGCAGGGCGTGGCGGTGAAGGTGATAACGAAAGTGGAGTAATTATGGTTTTTCTCTTTTTTTGTCTAGGAGACGTTTATTTCAAGTAAGATCATTGGTATCAGTCGAGGAGTGATGAGTTATTGATGGGCCAAAAATGTCCTTTTGACGATAGTTTTTGTTGCTTTCCTCAAAAACGCTGTAAAAAAACTCATGCCAAGATCGCCGTTTAATAAGTGCGCTTTAATGAAATGATTATTAGTGATTATTCGTTGTTGAGTTTGTTAATTGAAATCAGACCAATAGTTTTTGTAACTATTTCTGAGGATTGGCGTCAACTCGATAATCATATTTATCAGTTTCTACATTTAAAACGATCCCGTTAATGGATACTGTATTATCGTCCAACCATTCGATTTTTACTGTTTTTTCATGGTAATTCCAGTAAATGTTCCTTGTCTTTCCTTCTGAATCAGTGATTGAGCATCTAATTGCATAGTCCACGGTGGCTCCGCCATCACACAAGAAAGCATTAACAGTATACTTCCCGCTTGGAGAAATTGAAGAATCGATCAAACTACCCTGTGGCAGGTTATTGATATCTCCAAATACAGAATTACAGGAATTACACATGATTATCAAAAATAATAACAAGCAAATAAGTTTTTTCATGTTCGTTTTTACCATTGATAAACACACTTCCTATAAAAAATTCTCCATAATGATCTACCTATTGTTATGCAAAATGTATCACGTGGATCATCAAAAAATGAATACCAGTATCTCCAAGAGGATGTTTTGCTAACTATTTGGTAGAATCCAGCTCCGGCGCACATTGTTGACCAAGAAAATAAAACCGACGCAACAAATCCAAAATGAATATTACCAATATCTTGTAGTTGAATTCTAATTCCTAGAANNGATGATAATTTCCAATGATTTTGGTTTTTAAAATCCCATGCTCCTCCAGTTTTTACGAGTTTATAAAATGTCATTAGAATAAGGCCTTGTCCAACCAAACCCAAATAAGAAAGAGAACGAGCATAATAGAAGATAAATTCTGCATCTACAATCATATAATAAAANNTATCTATTGCCTTAGATCCAGTATTATCAATCATTTTCAAACTGTTATTTTCACAATATGAAAATGAATTGAAAGACAAAACAGAATTTGAAGATCCAAGATAATCCGTGCTGTCAGAGGAAATGAATCTGCCGATCACCGAATCGTAATATCTGCTCTGCAGATAGTAGAACCCGGATTCGTTATCGTAGTAATAACCTTTGTAACGAATGGGATTGACGGTAACGCCTACGTCATTGTAATACATGGTTGTTCCTGTCGGTATTCCCCATGCATCGTAGGTGTATTCGGCAAGTCTGGTCCCGTTTTCGTCAAACAGCAGTTTTATAACTCCAAAATTGTCTTTTCCGTAATAGTAAGAACTGCTCTGTCCGGATGCGGGAATGTATGTGAACCCAGCGATCTCTCCGCTTTTGTAGATGAATTTAAGACTGTAGTTCTGATGAACCTCGGCAATCAGATCGGAGCCGTCCCAGATGTATTCGGCAGTATCCCCCGATTGTATTTTCCTGGTCCTCAGTCCGTTGGAATCATATTTGTATGAGACCGTTCCCGCCGTTCCCGTAAAGGTCGCAGAATCAAGCGTTTTACCGGTCCAGCTCAGCGAAGAGGCATTCCTCCAGTTGATAGGATTCTTTCCGGAATCATAGCTGATCGACTGTCCGCAGTATGAGGTCAGCAGATCCTTCCACTGAGAGTCGCCGTATGAGTATTGCTTTGTGACGTGAGTCCCGGACGGAGTTCCGAGGGTGTAAGAGTATTCATCCTTTGTCAGGATGTTTCCGTTGCCGTCATAAGAATACAGGTATGTCTTTCCGCTATAGGCGTTGTCTTCGCGGATCAGCTGATTAAGATCATCATACGAGAAAGTCTGCTTCGCTACCCCGCCTTCGCTTATCGACGTCAGATTTCCGCGTGCGTCGTAAGTGTAAGCAAACGATACGTCGGACGCGTTAACGTTGGAAAAAGACTCTCCGCTGACAAGATATGAGGAATAATTGCCGGCCGAGGCATAAGTGAACGATTTTTCATAAACGTTTCCCGCCGCAACTGCATTAACCTCAGCGGCAAAAGCAGTTATCCTGTCATACGCGTCATAAGTTTCGTGTGTGTTCAAATCGAATTCGGCTTTTTTCTCGGTTATTTCGACTCCTGAAGAGTCATAAAGCCTTTTATCGGCAATAAAACCCTGAGTATCTGTAAAGCAGACTTCGGTTCTTCCGCTTTGCAGATCATAAGAGAGCATTTGATTACCCGTGTTATCATAAAACCACAGGTAACAGATGTTTCCGCTTATTTTCTTTTCTGTAAGATTGCCGTATTCATCGAAGGTGTAACCGACGGTTGACCCGTCCGGATATGTTACTGTTGTAAGGACGCCTGCGGTATCATAGGTATAGGAAACCAGTCCGGTGCTTGAATTAATCCCGGAGGTTCCGACTTTCACGGCAAGGAGATTCCCTTTTGCGTCGTAAACATAATAATATGTCTCAGAGTAGTTCCCGCTCCCGCTGTGTGTGACACTTGATACAAGTCCGTAAGAATACGAATAAGTGTTTGTCTGCCCGCTGCTGGAGGCGGAACTCAGGTTACCGCCGGAATAGGTGTAAACGGTATCGATAAATGATGATGATTCTTTCTTAACACGCTGCTTTGTTATTTGACCGTATCCGTCATATTCATAACGTGTTTCGCAGCCGTTTTCATCTATATGTTTGGTTATAAAGCCGTTGGTATCATAGATTACCGATGTGAAAAACAGATCCCCGGAATTGCCTGCGCTGTCTGCTCCGACGTAACTGATCTCTGTAGACGTAATATTTCCGGAATTGTCATACGTGTGTCTGTAAGCGAAATTGCCGTTCAATTCGGTTTCAGTGTTAATGACGGCACCGTACGGTATCGCTCCTGATCCCTTCTGAATGCCGGACCAGCCGGACGACGTTCCCGAATAATAGACTTTAAGGCCTCCGGTATTTGAAAAAGCACCTTCTTCGATCGAGATTACCGAATCATAAATGCCTACTGCTGAAAGTGACGTGCAGTTGTAAAAAGAATAGTTCCTTATCGTCTCAAGACTCTCCGGAAGCGTTATCCGCTTTAGAGACGTGCAGCCTTTGAAAGTGTTGACGGGAATGACAGTGATTTTGTTTCCAAGCGTTACGTCGCTCAGGGAAGTGCAGCCTTCAAATATGCATGTCTGAAGTTCTGTTACCGAATCGGGAATATAAATCGATTCAAGAGAAGAACACCCGTAAAACGCATACTGTTTGATTGCAGTAACGGTATCCGGAATATTGACGTATTTCAAAGAGTGACAGTTGTGAAAGCAGCTTGCGGGTATATTTGTAATTTCGGCGTTTATTGTAACGCTTTCAAGTGAGGTGCAACCTCCGAAAACTGCCGTGTCCATTTCCGTGACGGTTTCCGGAATTGTTACCGATGTAATATTCTGGTTCTCAAAAAATGCAGAGTTTGTTATCCTTGTTACTTTATCTCCCGCAGGGCTTGTTTCGGGAATAACGATGTCAAACACATTACAATTGACAATCCCGTTAAGCTTGCAGGTGCCATCGTTGTTTGAGACAAATGACAGTCCAGCGCTGTAATTTATGCTCTCAGTTTCAGGTAACGGCTCAGCATAGGAAATGAGGATGTTCGATACGTCCACTCCGTCTTCATTGTCGTTGTAAAACCAAATTTCCATAGATGTTGGAGTATGATTACCATCCTGATCGCTCAGTTCGTCCCGGATGTCCAGTATTGTCGAAACATATTGCAACCCCTGACACGCTGCATCGAATTCGATATTATAAAATGCAAAATCGTTGCCGACTTCGTCGTAGAACGTCACTTCCGCGTAGGTATATGAGTCAATCTCAGATTCGCAGTCGATGTAGCATGAAAACAAATAAACGTTGTTTCCCAGTGCCTCAAGATCGCTTCCCGAAATCGTTAGTGAAGTCAGACTTTCGCTCTCATAATCGAGATGGAATCCGGTTGTTATGCTGTGTGGGGAATTGGACGAAGTACTCCACGGAATTCCGTACGGGGTTACAGTATTTCCCGTTTCAAGCTGAAAGCCGCGGAAAACAGCTGAATTGCAGGTCGCCTGAGCGGACAGTGTGTATGTTCCGCTGGTAGCGGCAGTAAACGGGACTGTAATTCTGACGTATCCGGAAAGATCGCTGCTCCCTGAAAGTGTTCCGGAAGCTGCCGCTGTGCCTGAGCCTGTAACAGAAAGCGTCGCTGTGTATAATGTGTTGCCGGATACCAGTGTGCCGGCATCCACAAATCCGGAGAAAACGTAATCGCCCGCGGAAAGATATACGGAGCGCGATCCAGAACCGCCTAGCCCTACGCTTCCGAGAAGATTGCCGCTCCCGTTGTTTAGCACCGAACCTGCATTGCTTCCAAAATATGACGCGTTATATACGGTGCTTTCGGTAAGGTCGGTTTCAAGGATGTTTACAAGTTCATTGCGTCTGCTGTAAAGATATGATGTCTTTCTGTCTTTCTGCGTGCTTGAATATGCTATTCTTCTTCCGGAACGATCAACTGACACGGTATCAATGGTTGTCTGTCCGGATGAAGATACATGATAGTAAGAGAGTCCTGTCAGCTTTCCTGAAGAGTTTACAGTAAGGGCACAGCCGTAATAAGCGGAGCAGTCGTAAACATTGATGCCGTTTGAGCTGTGTGTGTACTGAACCGTTCTTCCCTGGGGATCGGAAACGGACGTCAGTTTACCTCCGGAATAACCGAAAGAAATACTGTTCATGGTTGCGGTGGAAGAACCGGTAGCTACTATTCCGAAAGAGACCGACGTGAGGTAACCTCCGGAATAATTAAAGGATACAAGCGTTTTACTGTCCAGTGTAACAGAGGAAAGCTTTCCCGATGAATAAACGTAATCATATGTCTTTTTACCGGCAGTTATGCTTTGAATAAGCCCGGTTGAAGAAAATGAATAGGTACTGTCATACAGATGAAGTTCGGCGGTACCGTCCTGATTCCGGACGGCGTAAGCGTTGAGACTGCTGTTTTCAAATCTGTCTTTTTCGGCATTGTACAGGAAATAATATTCGGTTCCGGTTTCATCGACATACAGATATCTTTCCCCGTTTTCAAACTTGAAAAGCTGTACAAACGAGGGCTTGACGCCGGTACCGAATTTTCCGAGAGAAGCCGATGAAAGACCGTAGGTGTCGAAGAACTCGCCGCTCATAGCGGTGTTGATGACAGTTTTGGATTCTATCGGGAATTCTGCAAGGGTAAGAACAGGAATACCGTTTGTAATTACCGTATTGCCGTACAGTACGTTGTTATAGATGTTTATGCTTCCGCCGACGGACTGGGTATAAAACTCGCTTGAACTGTTCACCCCATAAGCGTCGGTATATGAGTATTTGAAATAAGGCTTGTTACTGGCGCGGTTAAACGATCCGATAGTTTTGTACCCCGAATCATTTCCGTGTTCAAAAGCGTATGTTGATTTAAGATAAACCCCTTTGGAGGGAGAACCTATTCCTTCAGACCAATCTCTTGCCAGCTCGGTAATGTCAAATGAATACCAGTTGGAAGTATCATAAACGTTTCCATTCCCGTAAAAAATGTACTGCTTGTCCAGAAGCTTTCCGTCGAGATTCTGCACCGATGACCAGGACAGACCGCCTGCTTCTGTCCAGTAAGTGCCGGTGTACTCGCGACATTCAATCGCAATCGACTGCGATTCACACATCAGATCGCGGATGCACAGCTCTGCCGAAACGATATTTTTTCCGGAAAGGTTAAGTCCGGGGAATCTGAAAAAGCATCGGTGGATTCCTCCGGAGCTGTTTTTGCCGGCGAAGAGGAACGTTGCGTTACCGGAATATGTGATAGTACTGCAGACCGAAATATCTTCAATTCCGTTTGTGCTGGTTGCGTATGATACTTCAATAGTCGGATCTATCACGACAGGGTATGCGGTTTCAGAAGATCTAAGATAAGCGTCATCGGCGCTGACTGTCACGGAATAGAGAGCGTCCTTTTCCAGGCATTCAACATCAAGATTACCGAAAGAATTGTTCCTGTTATCTGCGGTGAAAATGATTATTCTTCCGATTTGTGCTTTTACCGTCCCGTCAGAGTCGGTAAGGAACCAGTCTCCGTTGTTCTCGGTGAGGGAGAGACCGCCGGTATAAAGAAGGAACCTGAAAGAATTCGTTCCTGTGTATTCTTCAAGGACTATGTTTTCCTTGAAACCGTTGTACGTAAGAGAGTATTCAAGAGCGGTTTTTTCTCCGATATCAAAAGAAGCGGTTTTCTTATCTGACGAAAGCCTTGCGAAAGAATCCGCTGCATCGGCATATACGAGCTTTATGGAAGTGCTGCCGTAATCAAGCTTTACGCCGTCTGCAAGTGAAGATGGAACCGAAGTAACAACGTCGTTAGCTTCGGAGACAAAACAGGTTTTGCCTTCGCTGGATTCTTCCTTGAATGAGAGGGATTTGTCTTTAATGCTTCCGTCAATATCCACATATTTGACGGGATAGTCATAAACGATACATTCTTTAGTCCCGTCAGATTTTCCGAAGACAAGGGAGTAAAGATCAGGATCTTCATTCGGAAGGCGGATTGCATCGGCATCGGAAGTCTGCGGACTGTTTGGTGTGATCCCGTTTTTCTCCGCCGCAAACACTCCAAGCGGCAGGGAAAAGGCAATCATAAGGAGTGCAAGAATTACCGAAAGGCCTTTGATTCCAATGTTGAAGCGCTTCATGAATAACCTCTTTCGTAAGTAAAAAATGTGAAAATGAATAAAAGGTAATAACCGAATATAATTATACAATTACTAGCGTTTTTTGTCAACTCTTTTAAAAACCGATTTCTTTCGCGCTGCGAAAAGGATATGAATCAACTGGATGATAATAATATCAAACACACAAAAATATGAAGAACCAAATAATTTTCCTCCTTCCGAGTAGTCGAAAGGAGGTGATGCCTGTGATATTGTATAATGCGATGCCGCAGGCATCGTTGCTTATGTACATAAGCCTCTCCGACCTGATCGATATGGCGATGTTATTCGTCGCGTTGATTTCGCTCGTAGTGTATTGTGGACGCAAGAAATAAAAAACTAACCGCCCGAAGACTTCCAAATCCGGCGGTTAGTTTCTAATTGTCGGAGGGAGGCAACCGTCGCCGGTGTTCCCTTGGTTATTATTATACACCACAAAAATGCGATTGTCAACAATTATTAATTATTCATTATTCATTCTTCAGTTTTCAGTATTCATTACCGCGCGTGCTTCAGCAAGCGCGGCTTTGCAGGCTTCCGGGTTCCCCGCGAGCACCGACGACGCCTTCAGGGGCGATATCTTTCCGTTCTCCATCGTCCGGATTACGCCGCCTGCCTCCTCGATCAGCAGTATCCCGGCGGCTATGTCCCAGGGCTGCAGGATAAACTCGAAGAAGACGTCGTACCTGCCGCAGGCGACGTAGGCGAGATCGAGCGCCGCAGAGCCCGACCGCCTTATATCGGCCGAGATCATAAACATCCGCCTGAGCATATCGAAGGTAACGTCGGCAAGCGTGTCCTTGTAGTAGGGGCAGGTCCCGAAAACCGTCAGCATCGATTCGCGTCCGCGCGAAGACACTCTGATTCTTCTGCCGTTGAGATAGCTCCCCTTCCCCTTCGCCGCGCAAAAGGTCTCGTCGCGGTAGGGGTCGTAGATGACGCCGAAGACCGTCTCTCCGCCGCGGACCGCGGCCAGCGATATCGCGGAAACTCCGAGACCGTGCATAAAATTCGTCGTCCCGTCTATCGGGTCCAGAACGAAAACAATGCCCGAATAATCCTCTCCGTCGTTGTTCTTCTCCTCGGCGAGAAAGGAGGCGTCCGGAAAGAGCTTCTTCGTTTCGCTGATCACGTAATTCTGAACGGCAACGTCGTAATCGGTCACGAAATTCGCCGAGCCCTGTTTCGAGTGAACGTGGCTCTCCGAGCCGGGCTCGCGCGCGTCGAGCATCATTCTTCCGGCTTTTCTGATAACCGGAAACAATACTTCATATCCGTCGAAGTTAATCACGATTTTATCCTCCTTCTGCTTTAATCAATCCTACAAGTCTTTTTTCAAATCCCGCGCCCGGCGTAACGTTCGCCTCGCGCAGCGCTGCAAGCGCGGCTCCGGCAATCTGAGGCGCGAGGGCGAAATCGAACTCTGCGGGAATTCCCGCTGCTGCGACCGCGCCGAGAAAGGCGACTCTGAAAACGTCCTCTTTGAAGAGTCCTCCGCTGCAGACGCAGGCGAACCCGTCTCCGAGCCTCGCATGCGCGGCAGCAAGAAGCTCCGCGACGCCCGCCGCGCTTCTTCTCACGACCATACGGGCGACAGCATCGCCGTCCGCCGCTGCTTTGATCACCCGGGGCGCAAACGCGGCGATGAAGGGCTTCCCTCCGTCGTATATCGCAGCCGTCTTTTCCTCCGGACGTCCTCCGAGATATTCGGCGGCAGCAGCGTACAGAGAGGTCTGCGGGCCCCTTCCGTCGGCGGCGCGCAGCGCCGCCTCGAGCCCGGCCCTGCCGAGCGCGTATCCGCCGCCGCAGTCGCCGTCGATCAGCCAGCCCCAGCCGCCGATCCTGTGCAGATTATCTCCCTGCCTGACAAAGCAAACGCTTCCTGTGCCGCATATCAGCGCGGCTCCGTCGCCTTTGAGGCGAGACAGCAGATTGAAGACGTCCGTCCTGACTACGACCCGGGCGCCCGGGAACGAGGCTTCCAGGGCCTTCTCAAGCGCCCTCTCGTGAGTCGTAGCTCCGGACAGGCCGCAATATATCAGCCCGGCGTCTTCTGCTCCGACTGCAGCAAGGACGCCGGTCAGAACTTCGCACGACGCATTCTCTCCGATATCGTTAGGATTGGACGGTCCTCCCGACGCCGAGCGCAGCACCCTGCCGCTCTCGTCGTACAGGATCGCGCGCGTGCCGCTGCCTCCTCCGTCGACCGCCGCGAAAAGGCGCTCGCCTGTCACGGAAGCTCCTCGAAGGCCACGACTTCGCGGCTGGTTTCCGTTTCGCCGAAGCCGAGTCCGACGCTGTCGTATTCCGCCTCTCCGACCTGGTTGTCGTAAGGATCCCGTCTCATAAACTCCTTCCGGGGTTCAAAAGGACTCATAAACTCGGTACAGTTGATCTGCCTGCAGCAGTCGATATTTCCGAAATAGTGATTCCAGGCCTCTGTGTCGCCCCGGCGCCATGCGCTTCCGCCGAAGGAGAGATCGGCGTACATCCAGCCCCAGGGCTCGACGTAGAACTGCGCCCAGTCGTGCGAACCGACGTGCCAGGGCGTGACGTAGCAGCCCGACTGCCATCTCGCGGGAACTCCCATCGCGCGGCAGAGCGTGATGAAGAGCAGCGCCTGCACGCCGCAGTCGCCGCGACGGTTCAGGATGGCGTATTCGGGTATATTGTCGATAAGCAGATAGTGCCTCATATACGAATAGACTACGTTTTTCGTCACGTAATCGTACGCGCGGCGGGCGAGCAGGAGCGGATTCTTCTCATTCCCCGCTATTTCGACCGCGGTCATCCTGACCAGCGGCGTAAATCTGATATGCGGATACTCCTCGCGCGTGTATTCCCTCGCGCCGCCCGGCTTCGCGAAGGGCGGATATGGATCGACGTAAGGCATTTTAAGAGTGTATGAGTAATCAATTCCGAAAACGTCGCCCGGCGTATATATCGCTTCGGTGAAAGCAGTTCTATGAGGAGCGTCGGATATTCTGAACCTGTGAGTCGAGCAGTCGAGCCGGACGTCTGTCTGCTCCGCCGTCTCGCAGGGATAGGGCAGATGGACTCTGATCTTCCGGCCGTTGCGCTGCGCTGAGCGGCAGACCTCAAGCTTGAAGGATACGGCGATTCTCGCCGCTCTGTATCCCTTTTCGCGCATGATAATCATGCCGCGGCGGCGGCACTCGGCCTCGGCGGGATCGTTTGCCGAAGGCGACGAGCATTTCATAATATTGTCGGCCGCGGCGTTCGAATAGCAGGGTTTGCCGTCCTTCAGAATATAGTCTGCGTAGCCGTCGCCTATCAGCCGGTCGAGAATTTCGCCGGTGCATTCGGGCCATTCCTCCCTGACTTCGGCAAGGAGCTCTTCGCGTCCTACGTTATAATTCCGCTGCATCTCTCGCGCGATGACCGCCTCTATCTGCAGACGCTTCGACAGCGCGGCGGGCATCGGCCGCCCCGCGTATCTTCTCAGCGCCTCGATTTCTCCGGCAAAATCGCCCGAGTATTTGTAATGCTTGATTTCATCCGGCAGTTCGGCGGCGAGAAAGATAAAATCCCCCTCGTCGAACCTCGGCATTCCGCGTCCGTATTCGGCCATGTCTTACTCCTCCCCGCCGGAGGCCTCTCCGGCAATCTTCAAAAGCTGTTTTTCGAGCGCCCGGCAGTCGGGCTTTATAAGAAAATCAAAGAAAAGCAGCAGCGCCGACGCGAAGAAAAATCCCGCCGGTATCATCGTTCGGGGCTGGTCGAGAGCAACCATATTGTATATTGCCCAGCCCATAAACGCACAGGCGAGAAGGGCGATCACGATAAAGCTTACGGTGAACACCGGCGATCTTTTCGCCCGGTAAGCGACCTCCAGCCGGCCGTCGTCTCCGACTCCGAGGACTTTCCCCGTAATCGAGGCGTGATATTCGTTTTTGTCCCCTGCTCCGTTGCGCCTGCGGCAGAATGCGAAATTGCCCTCCGCGTCGATGCTTCCCGCATAGTCGGAGCCGAGACCGGCGTCGCCTATTCCCGTATTGACCAGAGACGCGTAGGCTGCGGCGAAACTCCCGGGCGTCGCGTTTTCGATTTTGATAACGTTTGCTTTTTCAGACATCTTCTCGGATTTCCTTCCATGATCCGTCCGCGGTATTCACGCGATCGCGGCAGAATAACAGGTTTTCTTTTTTATGGCAGTCGCTTGAAAAAATGAATTTCGCTCCTTGCTCCGCGAGGTAATTTCTGACGCTCTCCGAGGGATAGGGAGTCGTTCTGTATCCGCGCGATATCGCGCCGGTGTTTATCTCAAACGGCGCTCCCGTCGCAAGCAGCGCGTCAGCCGCGCGGCGTCTTGCGCAGGCCAGGCGCGGATCGTTCGTATCGAACAGAACGCAATCCTCGTTGAACTTTTCTATGAGATCGAAGTGGCCGATAATCGTCGCATGCGTTACGTCAACGACAGATTCCAGCTCCTCGTAGTAAAGACATGCAAGAGATATGATATCCCCGCCGAAAAACCTCTCCGCGGCGTCCTTCAGCACCGGGGCGCTCTTGTCCACCGGAACGTATTCGTCGCCAATCCGGAAATAGTGAACAGAGCCGATTACGTAATCGAACTCTCTCTCCGGCCTTCCCGAAAAGAGATCCTGCTCGACGCCGCAGAGGACTTCTATCCGTCCCGAATACTCATCCTTAAGGCCGGCGATTTCGGCGGCGTATTCGTCCGCAGCGCCGGGCTTCATGCAGTAGCGCGGATCAAAAGCGGTATAACTGTGGTCGGAGAAACCGATCGCCGACGCGCCGCGCGACAGCGCCTCCTCGACGTATTCCCGCGGGGTATTTCTGCCGTCAGACCAGGTTGTGTGAACGTGCAGATCGTAAAGTCCCCGGGGTTCGGAGAAAATCATTTGCCCGCGTCCTCCGGTTTGCCTTCGCCGGGCGTCTCTTCTTTACCGAGGCGTTCGATTGCCGCCGCGTATCCGCCCGAGCCGTAGTTGAGACAGCGGCTGATACGGCTGATCGTCGCGGTCGAAAGGCCGAGCTTCGCGCAGATGGTCTGGTAGTTGGCGCCGTCGAGAAGCATTGACGCCCCTTCGAGCCGCTGCGCCATATCCTTTATTTCCTTTATCGTGCAGAGATCGTCGAAAAACGCGTAGCACTCCTCGAGCGAGCCGAGGCCGAGTATCGCGCGGAAGAGTCTGTCGGTCGATTCGGACTGATATTTGTACATCTGAATAATCCTCCGGGGCGCCTTTTCCGACGTCCGGTTATACTTTACCACTTTTACGCGCTAAAGTCAACACTTTTATAAAAAAATACGAAAAAAGGCCGCAAGAACGACTTGCGGACCTTTTTTCCGTCTCAGCATCAGACGGAACTGTATTACCTTTTTCCGGAAAACCCGGAAGGGTTTCAGGCCATCCCGTTGAGGGCTTTCGTGAACTGGCTCTTCTTGCGGGCGGCGGCGTTTTTGTGGATGATTCCGCGAGCTGCGGCCTGGTCGACTCTCTTGACCGCTTCGGTGTAAGCGGCGGTCGCGGCTGCCTTGTCGCCCGAAGCGACGGCGGCGTTGAACTTCTTGATGACCGTCTTCAGCTTCGTGTTAGCGATTTTGTTGACGAGAGTCTTCTTCTTTATGACAAGAATACGCTTTTTTGCGGACTTGATGTTTGCCAACTCTGTTTCCTCCGTTCAAAAATAGGTAAAACCGGGTATTGCGTCTGAGAGGTCGCGCACCCCGCCTTTTACAACCATAATATGATACCACATTTTCGCGTCAAATGCAAGATTTTTTTTGATATTTTTCTTCATTCGGGTGAAATTCTGCATGAAATGCGGATTTCCGGGGCGTCCGGAAGGCGGTTTCACCGCCGAATGCCGTCATTTCTTCATCCCTGCAATCGCGTCGGGGTCGGGCGTGACGTAGGCGGTGCGCTGAGAACGGTAGGTGACGAATCCCGGTCTCGCTCCTCCCGGCTTCTTTACGAATCTTACCTCCGTATAGTCTACGGGCACCTTGGTCCCGCCGCGGGCGTCCGAATTGTACGCGGCGATCTGTGCCGCCTGCGTCAGATCCGCGTCGGGGACTTCAGCACCGCCTGAGCGGAGTATCACGTGCGACCCGGGCACGCCTTTCGCGTGAAACCAGACGTCGTCGGGGAACGCCGCGCGGAAGGTCAGCTCGTCGTTCTGCAGGTTGTTCCGTCCGCAGAGAACGGTAAATCCGCCGTCCGTCAGATATTCGGCGGGCGGGTTCTTGCTTCTCGCGCGCCTCGGCAGCGTACTCTTTTTCGGCAGATACCCTCCGGCGTCAAGTTCGTCCCTGATATCCGACAGATCCCCCGACGTCTCGGCTCTCGAGAGCGCCTCGCGTACGCTTGAGAGATATTCAAGCTCGATCTTGGCAGACTCGGTCTGTTTTGCGAGCTCCACCTTTCTGTGCTTGAGTTTGTTGTACTTTTTCCACATATTCCGGGCGGCGTCCGAGGGAGAAAAGCGCGGGTCGAGCGCTATTCTTCTTTCGGCGAAACCGCCGTCGGGCAGAGGCGAGGAATAGTCGGTGAGCACCGCCTCGCGGTCGCCTTTTTTGAGCTTCCAGAGATTGGCGGTGATCAGTTCGGCGTCGGCTCTGAGCGCGTCGGAAAGCTCGCATTCGGCGAGTTCCCTGCCCTGAATATCAAGCTTTTTCGTAATCCTTGTTATCGCCGCGCTAACCGTCCGCTTCAGATCTGCCGCGCGCTGCGAGACGAACGCCGCCCTGTCGCGCTCGGCGTAGAAGATATCGAGCGCCTCTCCGGGCGTTGAGCATGCTTTCGATGACGCAGGTCCGTATTGAGTAAGCGGTATAAAGGAATACTCGACAGGTCTGCCGTCCGCGTACGCGACCGACGGCTCGCCCTCTCCGCTTTTTGCGATCTCCATAACCGAAAGGAAGGCGCTTCCGATCAGGCCGCGGCCCTCGCCGCAGGTCGTACCGACGCTACCCGTAGCGCGGTAGACGATCTCGCGCGCCACCGCAGGACATACGCCGAAATAGGCGCCGTTTATATACGCGGCGGCCGTCTTATCCGGCGGCGCCGAGGCGATTCCCTCTTCGAATCCTTCGAAAGTCTCCTCTGTCGGATCCTTTCGTCCCTCCTGAGCAGGAGGAAGCTCGTAGGTCATGCCCGGGAGCACCTGTCTCAGTCTCGACGTCGTAAAATCGACGGTCCGGAGAGCGCCGAGTATCCTTCCCTCTCCGCCGGCAAAGATCAGATTGCTGTTTCTGCCGCAGATTTCGCAGATAAGCTGCTTTTCGCAGTCGTATCCGAGCTCGTCCCGCGCGGCGAAAACGAAACGCGAAACGCGCTCGAAGCCTTCCTGAACTACGCCGGATAAAATCGACCCCTGCAGATGCTTGCGCAGCAGCATGCAGAATGCCGGCGGGACCGGCGGATTGTCGGCGGCGAGTGACGTCGCCGACACCCTGCTGTCTCCGGTCCCGCAGCGCATCATTATTCTGTACTGTCCGTTTTTCGAGCGCATAACGAGATCGATCTCGTCGGCCCGAGGCTGGAATATCTTCTCTACGCGAGCGCCGGTGCAGACAGATCTTATCTCCCGCAGAGAAGCCCTGAGAAAACCGGAATCGAACGCCATAACGCGTCAGTTCGCGCCGAACATGAGTTTGTCGACGTCGTCGAGAGAGTCGAAAGCGTAGTCGGGCTTTTCGGCGTCCGTGGCGCGCTCGACGTCCTCTCTCGTCGTCTCGCCCGAATAAACGAGGACGGACGTGACGCCGTGCTTCTTACCGAGAGCGATGTCGGTGTAGAGGCGGTCGCCGAAAATGCACATACGGCTGAGCGGCACGCCCGTCGCCTCGCCGATCATCTCGACGGTTTCGCGGTAGGGCTTGCCGAAATAGGTCGGAACCTTGCCCGTGGACGCGGTTACGAATGCGGCGATGGCTCCGCTGTCGGGAATGAAGCCGGTCTCGGTCGGGCAGTTGAAGTCGGGGTGAGTGGAGAGATATTCGGCTCCTCCGCGAATGAGGCGGCAGGCGCAGTCCATCTTGTGATAGGTCATCGAAGTGTCAAAGCTTGTGATGACTATGTCCGCCTTCTCCTCTTCGCCGGTCAGCATATTGATTCCCGCAGCGCGGAAGCTCTCTACGAGTTCGTCGGTGCCGACGAGATAGACGCTCTTCCCCGCTCTGTGGCGGCGGAGAAACTCTATCGTTACGTCGCCCGAGGTCATTATCTCGCCGTCGCTCGGCGAGAATCCGAGGCGGNNGAACTCGGTCGTGTGAGAGGCGTTGTTCGTGAAGAAGAGAACCCGCCTGCCCGAAGCGCGCAGATTGTTTATGAATCTGATCGCGAAGGGGAAAACGTTGGTTCCGAGGTAGATGGTTCCGTCCATATCGAAAATATAGAGATCCTTTTCGAGCAGTACGGAAGTATCGGGATTTTTGAACGACATGTCGTTGCCTTCTTTCAAAACAGTGTGTGGTATAATTATACCACCGTATTGATTTTTTTGCAAGTAAATGATATAATATTATTCCCCGAGCGCCCGTGCGCTCTTTCCGCCGCGCGTTTTTGAAAAAGGAGGCCGAACTGATGAACCGCCGCAAAGATCCCGCCGCCGGCAGTCCGCGCCGGAGGCGTCTCCGGATTATCAGGCGAATGCTCGCCGCGCTGCTCGTCATATTTCTTCTGTCCGCGGCTTTCGTTATTATCGCCGACGCGGCGGTCAGAAAGAGAACGGCGCCCTCGATAATTACCGCCGACTCCGCCTCTGAATTCGGCGATGCCGACTGCATACTCGTCCTCGGATGTTTCGTCAGGGAGGACGGGGTGCCGAGCGACCTTCTGAGAGCCCGGATAAACAGGGGACTCGATCTATACAAATCCGGCGCCGCGCCGAAGCTCCTCATGAGCGGAGACCACGGGACGAAAGACTACAACGAGGTCGGAACGATGAAGCGCGAAGCCGTCGAAGCCGGGGTCCCATCCTCCGACGTTTTCATGGACCACGCCGGATTTTCGACCTACGACAGCATATACCGGGCGCGGGACGTTTTCGGCGTCCGGAAGATGATAATTGTGAGCCAGGGCTACCATCTCTACCGCGCGCTCTACATCGCCGAAAAACTCGGAATAGAGGCCGTGGGCGTAGCCGCCGATGGCGACGGATGGGGCGGAAGCGGGTACCGCGAGTCCCGCGAGATCCTCGCGAGAGCAAAAGATTTTGTAAAACTCATATTCAAACCGAAGCCGGTCTATCTCGGAGAAATGATACCGATCTCCGGAGACGGAGACCTGACCGACGACTGAGAAGGTAACGAACGATGTCAGAAAAGAAAAGCCGCGAATGCGGAAAAACCGTAATAGGAATTGACGTCGGAGGAAGCACGACGAAAATCGTCGGCTTTTCGCCCGACGGAGGACTGATTTCGCCGATGATAGTCAAGGCGAACGATCCGGTCACGAGCGCCTACGGCGCCTTCGGTAAGTTCACGGTTGAAAACCGCCTGAAAATCGGAGATATCGGCAGAGTGATGATGACGGGTGTCGGTTCGGCTTTCATAACCGAGCCTATCTATTCGCTCGTCTGCACGAGAGTGTCCGAGTTCGACAGCATCGGCACAGGAGGGCTCTATCTTTCCGGCCTCAAAGAGGCGATAGTGGTCAGCATGGGCACCGGCACCGCGATCATCCACGCTAAGAAGACAGAATCGGGTCCGGTATGCGAGTATCTCGGCGGCACCGGCGTCGGCGGAGGAACTATAAGCGGCCTTGCGAAGAAGATGCTCGGGATCGACAGCGCGCGGCATCTCGAGCAGATCTGCCCCGGAGGAGACCTCTCGAAGGTTGACCTTCGCGTCAAGGACATCTCGAATCCGGCGCTCTTCACCGGAATCAATTCCGAACTGACCGCGTCGAACTTCGGTGGCCTCTCCGACCTCGCCTCGAGACACGACGTCGCGCTCGGCATATTCAATCTCGTAGCTGAAACGATCGCGATGATGTCGATATTCGCGTCGCGCAGCTTCGGCATATCCGACATAGTACTTACCGGAAACCTGACTACGATGGAGCCGGTGAGAAACGTTTTCGGCGACCTGTCGGACGATTTTCACGTAAGGTTCGTCATACCCGAAAAGTCGCAGTTCGGCACCGTCATCGGCGCCGCGCTGCAGTGATCGATGCGCGGATAGATCGTAATCTCCGTTAATTTCTGTAGAAAGGAACCGGTAAATGTTATTCCTGATAGACGACGGAAAAATACCCGGCACGGTTCTCGACCGCGGCGCGGCTGACGGCGAATACGGCATCGGCTTTCTGCAGAAGATTTTCTTCGTGTCGGACGGCATAATGCTCTCGGGAATCCGCGAGATAACCGGAATCGACGGAACGACTCTCCAGAACTGGACAAAGCGCGGCTGGGTCGAAAACCCGCACAACAGAAAATACGGAATCGACCAGCTCGCGAGAATTCTCCTGATAAATATGTTGCGCGACTCGATGCGGATGGACAGGATAGCGTCGCTCTTTGCCTATCTGAACGGACGCGTCCGCGACAGCGAGGAAAAGGTTATAAAGGACTCAGAACTATACGATCTTGTCTGCCGTGCGGCAGAGCGTCTGTCGTCGGCGGATCAGGCGAGCCCCGACGCGCTCCGGCGCGTCTGCGCCGACGTTGCAGCGGGTTTCGAGGAACGCAGCGCAGGTTCCGGGCGGCGGCTGAAGAAGGTGCTTGAAGTGATTCTGACTGCCTACGCCGCGGGAACGCTGAAGCGCCGCGCAGATACGCTTACGGAAGAAACAATATAAGCTGTGCGTGCGCGGCTAAATGAATAATGAATACTGAAAAATGAATAATGAACCGTATCTTTTTTATAAAAAGTATTGAAAATCGCGCGTATTTTTGATACAATATTATGCGGTAACTGCGGTACGTAAGTGCACCCGGCTTTTTTCGCCGTCCGTTGTCAGAAGCAGCGGGCGGATTTGCGCTTTTTTGCCGGCGTGCGGCATAGACCTCCGTTCCGGAATTTTTTCGTAAAGGAATTTTGTACGGAATGAACAAAGAAAAGCTTATTGAGCTGCGCTCGATATCCAAGTCATTCGACGGCGAGCCGGTTCTCAAATCGATCGACCTCACCATCCACAAGAAAGAGTTCGTCACTCTTCTCGGTCCTTCGGGCTGCGGAAAAACGACGACTCTGCGCATCATAGCCGGCTTCGTGACGCCCGACGAGGGAGAAGTCCTCTTCGACGGCAGGAAAATCAACGACCTGCCTCCATACAAGCGGAACGTCAACACCGTCTTCCAGCGCTACGCCCTCTTCCCGCATCTCAACGTCTATGAAAACGTCGCATTCGGTCTGCGTCTCTCGGGCACGCCCGACGACGAGATAAAGAAGCGCGTCGGAGAGATGCTCGCTCTGGTCAACCTGCGCGGCTTTGAAAAGAGAAAGACAGACAGTCTTTCGGGCGGCCAGCAGCAGCGCGTCGCGATCGCGAGAGCGCTTATCAACCGTCCCGAAGTCCTTCTTCTCGACGAACCGCTCGGCGCCCTCGACCTCAAGCTCCGCAAGGACATGCAGGTCGAACTCAAGAGAATGCAGCGTCAGACCGGCATCACGTTTATTTACGTAACGCACGACCAGGAGGAAGCCCTCTCGATGTCTGACACCGTCGTCGTAATGGCGAACGGCGAGATACAGCAGATAGGCACTCCCGAAAAGATCTACAACGAGCCGGTCAACGCCTTCGTCGCCGACTTTATCGGCGAATCGAACATCGTCAACGGCACGATGATCGAGGACTACAAGGTCTCCTTCGCCGGCCAGACTTTCGCCTGCGAGGACGCAGGATTCGCTCCAAACGAGCCGGTCGACGTAGTCGTACGCCCCGAGGACATCGACATCGTCCCGGTCGAAAACGCGATGCTCACCGGAAAAGTGACTCAGGTCACCTTCAAGGGCGATTACTACGAGATCATCGTCGACATCGACAATTTCAAGTGGATGATCGAAACGACCGACCGCGTCAGCGCCGGCGACACGATCGGAATCTCGATAGACCCCTATGAGATTCAGGTAATGAAGAAGTCCGAGTTCTCGGGCATGTTCGGCGACTATTCCACTTTCAGCGAAGAGATCGAACACCTGTCCGATCCTACTGCGGAGGCCGAGGAATGACCGGCGCCCCGAGCGCGAGACGGTCGGCCGCGGCGTCGCCGCACGTCGTCTGGTCTGTTCTTTTCATCATCGCGCCGCTCATTTTCGTGGCGGTTTACGCATGCCGCGGAGCAGACGGAAGCTTCTCTTTTGAGAACTTCTTAGCTCTCGGAGACTACGCAGACGCCTTCGGCAGATCGGCTGCTTACTCTTTGATCGCCACCGTCATCTGCCTGCTTATCGGCTACCCGCTCGCCTACGCGATCTCAACCGCGTCTCCGAAAGCCCAGCGGATTCTTATCATGATGGTCATGCTCCCGATGTGGATCAACTTCCTCATCAGGACCTACGCCATAATGAAGCTGCTCGAAGACACCGGCTTCATCAACACGATCCTGCAGAAGATATTCGGCGAGGATTTCGCCCTGCATATGATCAACACGCCGGGCGCCGTCATATTCGGCATGGTCTACGACTATCTGCCCTATATGGTGCTTCCGATTTACACCGTGCTCTCGAAGATCGATCCGAAGCTCGGCGAGGCGGCGGCCGACCTCGGCTGCAACCGCATAAAGACGCTCTTCCGGGTCACTCTTCCCCTCTCGGTTTCGGGAATCGTCTCGGGCGTCACGATGGTCTTCGTCCCCTCGATCAGCACCTTCTATATCTCGCAGAAGCTCGGCGGAGGCCAGTATCTGCTGATAGGCGACGCGATCGAGACCGCCTTCTCGGGTCCGACTACCTACAGCATCGGAGCAGCGATGTCATTCGTTCTGATGATCATCGTCATCCTTTCGACCGCCGTCATGAACCTCTTTGACAGGGATTCGGAGAAAGGAGGCGTCGTGATATGAAAAAGAACGGAAAGCGCGGCATCTCCTTCCCGTCCGGACTCTATACCGGAATAATCTATTTCCTGCTCTATCTGCCGATAGCCGTCATGATACTCTTCTCCTTCAACGAGTCGAAGAGTATGACGAACTTCACCGGCTTCTCGCTCAGATGGTACCGCGAGCTCTTCTCGAGCGGCAAGGCGTTCGAGGCGCTCAAATACTCGCTTATCATCGCCGTCCTCTCGGCGCTGATCTCGACCGTGATCGGCACGCTCGCCGCCTACGGAATCCACTATATGCGCAACCGCGCTCTGAAGCGCGCCGTCACCTCGGTCACGAATATCCCGATGATGAACCCGGATATCGTAACGGGTATTTCGATGTTGCTTCTCTTCGCCTTCACGCAGACGCTGTTCGGCCTCAATCACTCGATTCTCGGCTTCGGCACGCTGCTGATAGCGCATATAACCTTCAACCTGCCGTACGTCATACTCTCGGTGCTGCCGAAACTCAAGCAGATGGACCCGAGTCTGACCGAAGCGGCGCTCGACCTCGGCTGCAAGCCGGCCCGCGCCTTCTTCAAGGTTGAACTGCCCTCGATACTCCCGGGCATTCTCTCGGGCGCCGTGATGGCATTCACCCTCTCGCTCGACGATTTCGTTATCTCGAATTTCACGATAGGCAACTCATTCCAGACCCTCCCGATCCTCATCTATTCGATGACGAAGAGAGAGGTCACGCCCGATATGAACGCGATCTGCTCGATCGTATTCGTCGTGATATTCGTGCTTCTGCTCGTCTCTAACATTTTCAACGGCGAAGGACGCGAGCGCGGACGCCTCGCAGAAGCGGTCAGACGCCACAAGAAGGGCGTGACGATTGCCCTCGCGTCGATCCTCGCGGTAATAACCGTGGTATCGGTAGTTCTCTTCCTGCTCGTTCCGCCTCCGGTTGAGAAGACGCTGAACGTTTACAACTGGGGAGAGTACATCTCCGACGGCTCGGACGACAGCATGGACGTCATAGAGGAGTTCGAAAACTGGTATCTCGAAGAGTACGGAGAGAAGGTCAAGGTCAACTATACGACCTATTCGTCCAACGAAGACCTCTACAACAAGCTCTCGAGCGGCGCCGCCGAGTACGACGTCATTATCCCCTCCGACTATATGATCGCAAAGCTGCGCGAAGAGGATATGCTCGAAAAGCTCGACTATTCTCTGCTCACCAACTATTCAAACGTCCGCGACGAGTTCAAGGGACTCTTCTACGATCCCGAGGACGCCTATTCGGTCCCCTACTCCTACGGAGTCATCGGAATCATCTACAACACCTCGAAGGTCGCCGAAGAGGACGTCACCGGCTGGGAGCTGATGAGCAACCCGGAATACAAGGGAAAACTGCTCCAGATCAACAATCCGCGCGACGCCTTCGGAATCGCGATGTACGAGCTCGGAATCGACGTAAACACGACGAACAAGGCGCAGTGGGACGCCGCGTTCGGACTGCTCGCCGATCAGAAGCCGCTCGTCCAGTCCTACGTTATGGACGAGATATACAACAAGATGGAAAGCGGCGAGGCCTACATTTCGGCCTACTACGCCGGCGACTTCCTCTTTATGTACGAGAACAACGACGAGCTCGGCTTCTATCAGCCCGAAGAGACGAACTACTTCATCGACGCGATGTGCATCCCGAAGAACCCGGCGCGCGACGAGGACACCTACCGGCTCGCCAATATCTTCATCAACTATATGATTTCGGAAGAGGCGGCCGTGGCGAACGCAGAAATGATCTGCTACGCGAGCCCCAACCGCGCCGTCGTTGAGAACGAAGAATATATCGCCTATATGTCCGAGGTCCACGAGGACGCGATGAGCATACTCTATCCGGAAGGCGAAGACTTCAAGGCGAAATACGAGAAGTACTGCTACAAAATGCTCGATCCCGAGACGAACAGGTATATGAACTCTCTCTGGAGCCAGCTCAAGATAACGAGCGACGAAGAGGATACCGACCCGACCGGAGTTATCGCGATCGTCCTTGTCGCCGTCATGGCAGCGGGAGGAATATTCCTGTTTGTGAGGAAGAAGCGGCGGGAGAAGTTTTACGCGTAAACGCGTAGATGCGCGCTGCGCGTGCTCGAGATGCACGCTGCGCGTGCTCGAGATGCACGCTGCGCGTGCTCGATATACGGCTCAGAGTTTCGTGCAGATTGCATGAAACTCTGAGCCGTTCGATATATACCGCTGACGCGGTATGCGATATGCGCCTCTGCGAGGCGCGAGAGACTTCGCGCCGCCGGCGCGAAGAGAGTTATGATTGCCGCGTTCGCGGCAAGTTATGATTTCGCTTCGCGAAAGTGATGATTGCGGCTGTCGCCGCAAGTTATGAGTCCCGCTCCGCGGGACGTTAAAAGAGACACCAGCAAATACGGCGCGCAGAGCGTAATAATCATTACGTTCTGCGCGCCGTTTCATTATTAATTCTTCAATCTTCAGTCTGAGGGTTTTCAAGCAGCCAATCGATCAGATTCAGAGATTTTATACCTTCAAAAGACGTTTCCAATCCCCGGTCGAGCGACAGAATTATCTTCTCATTATTATCACGAATCTTTCGAAGCGGGGCAAGTTCTCTCTGTCTGACTTCCTCTCCGAGCATGGATTCCGTCACCTGAATATACATTTTGCCGTCGGTCGTCGTCGCGACAAAATCAATTTCCCTGTCGTCGATTTTTCCGACGGCAACGTCGTACCCTCTGCGCAGCAGCTCCAGGAACACTATGTTTTCAAGAACGTGTCCTGTGTCCCGATTTCTGAAACCGAGCAGATAATTTCTCATTCCGACGTCAACGATAAAGTACTTGCCCAGCGTTTTCAGATAATCCTTGCCTTTAATATCGAATCGCTTGATTTCATAAAAAACGTAAGATTCAAGAAGCGCTTCAACGTAAGCCTGAACGGTATGGTTGCTCGGAACGCCTTTTCTTTTTTTGCCCTCAAGCAGTCCCTCACTGACAAGGGTGTTAGTTATTGATGAGACGGATACACTGCTCCCGATATTGTCTGCAAGAAACAGTATTATTTTGCGAAGCAAAACAGGATCGGTTATCTGTCTCCGCCCTCTGCGCTTCTCGCGTTCGAGAATATCTCTGACAACGACTGACGAATATATTCCGTCAATCAACGCAAGGGCTTTCACCTGGTTAAGTCCGACGTCGGCAATTCCCGGAAAACCGCCGAAGCGAAGATACGCGTCGAATACTTCGCGCGGTTCGTATGCATCGTTTTCTTTGTCGTGGATGCGTTTTCTTTTTCCGCCTAGCGCGCTTGGAGTTTCACGCACCTCAAACCCGTGAAAGTATAGAAACTCCTTAAATGAAAGCGGCAGCATCCGTATTTCGACACTGCGTCCGGACAGATACGTTGAGTATTCGGAAGAGAGCAGATACGAGTTGGAGCCGGTGATATAAATATCGCAGTCAAAATCAACGCGGAAAGCGTTTACCGCGTCTTCCCACGCAGGTATTCTCTGCGGCTCGTCAAAAAACAGATACATACGCTTGCCGGGTATGACTTTTTCTTTCACATAACTGTAGAAGTCCTTTGACGTCATATCCTTAAAGTCAAATGACTCAAAGTTCATCTTGACTATCCGGTCATCGGAAACTCCGTCTCTGCGCAAACGCTCCGCCATCAAGTCAAGAACTGACGATTTCCCGCAGCGTCTTATTCCGGTTACCACCTTGACCGGATCCGTATCTTTGAAGGCTGCAACTTTATTCAGATACAAATCCCGATTTTTTAATTCGTCTATTCTTTTCACGGCAAAACCCTCCTGTCGACAATATTATAGCAAATACTTTTGAAAATGTCAAGTTTTTGCAATTGATTGCCAAAACTTCTGAAAAAAAATAAGTTTTAGCTATAGATTGCCAAAACTTTTGTTTATCATGCGCCGCAGCGCAACTCATGCCGCGCAGGGACACGAGAGACTTCGCGCCGCCGGCGCGAAGCAGTGAAGTTTGCGGCGTACCGCCGCAAGTTAAGTTCGCGTTTCGCGCGAGTGAAGTTTGCCGCTGACGCGGCAAGTGAAGTACCCGGCTGCGCCGGAATGATAATAGTAACAACAACAAATACGGCGCGCAGAGCGTAATAATCATTACGTTCTGCGCGCCGTTTCATTATTAATTCTTCAGTCTTAAGTCTTCAGTATTCATTATCCGCGCGGAGCGCGGAATTTCGCACTTTGAAGTAAAACTCAAATCACTTTTATCTTTTCGTTTTCCCCTCGATAAACGCTCTCCGTCGTGTACAGCGCCTCGATTTCCCCGAGCAGCGGGCTTTCCTTCGCGGCGTTCTCGCAGTGCGAAACGTAAACGTATATCTTTCTCGCGCCGAGTTCCTTCAGCTTGCGCGCGGCGGTCAGGAGCGTCTTTCCGCTGGCGCAGATGTCATCGACCATCAGGATATCGCGTCCCTTCAGAGTCTCGTCCCAGCCGCAGATTTCGAAGCTCTCGATGACGCGGGTCTCCTTGTTGCGCACCTTCATTCCGTAAACGAAGGGCTTATCGGTCATTTCGGAATAGCGCTTGACGGCTCCCTCGTCGGGGTAGAACATCACAGCATTGTCTCCGATAATCTCCAATACCCGTTCGATATTTTCCTTCGGGCTGATGATGCGCACGCGGTCGATCAGCGCCTCGCAGACAGTCGAGTGCGGGTCGAGCACGAAGACGCTCGAAAAGTTAAGCCTGTTGATTATATCGGCGAAATATTTCAGCGAGAAGACGTCCTTTTCGCGGTGCGCTCTGTCCTTGCGCGCGTAAGGCACGTAGGGCATATACAGGTCGACGTCTGACGCGCACTTCGAGCGCAGATGCGACGCAAGGAACCAGAGTACGACGATCTCCTCGTTGTTGTCGAAGAGCCAGTCTATCCTGTTCTTCCGGCCCGGCAGCGGCACCGACGGATCTATCTTGATATCCAGCGTACCGTCGCCGAAATACTTCGGTTCGACGGGCGTCCCGTTGAGTCTGATCATACGGGCAGTCCTTTCTTCGCTCTCGCCTGCGCCTTGAGACGGTTCTCGGTATTGAGAATACGCTTGCGCAGTCTGATGGTCTTCGGAGTCACCTCGATAAGCTCGTCGTCGGCGATGAACTCGATCGCCTCCTCAAGCGAGAAGATGACGGGCGGAGTCAGGAGCAGCTTTTCGTCGGCGCCGGTCGAGCGGACCGCCGTAAGATGCTTTTCCTTGCAGGGATTGAGGGTTATATCCTCGGCCTTCGGGCATTCGCCGACGACCTGTCCCTCGTAAACCGGGACGCCTACGGTGACGAACATCCGTCCTCTGTCCTGGCAGTTGTAAAGTCCGTAGGAGGTCGTGATTCCCTCCTCGCTCGCGACGAGCGATCCGGTGAAGCGGGTCTGAACTTCGCCCTTGTACGGCTCGAACGAGTCGAATATCGTGTTCAGTATGCCCTCGCCGCGGGTATCGGTCATAAACTTCGATCTGTAGCCGATGAGGCATCTCGTCGGAATCCGGTACTCAAGCCGCGTGCGCGAGCCGTGGCTGCCCATCTCGACGAGCTCGCCGCGTCTCTGACCGAGCTTCTCGATAACGGCGCCGACGTATTCCTGCGGGACGTCGATCGTAACGCGTTCTACGGGTTCGCACTTTACTCCGTCGATCTCCTTGAAGATGACTCTCGGGGTCGAGCAGCAGACTTCGTATCCCTCTCGTCTCATATTCTCGATGAGTATCGAAAGGTGCATCTCGCCGCGTCCCGAAACGAGGAAGTTGTCGGTCGTGTCGCCGTCGCGGACTCTCAGGGATACGTCTTTGAGAAGCTCGCGGTAGAGGCGGTCGCGGATCTGTCTTGAGGTGACGTATTTCCCCTCTCTGCCCGCAAACGGGCTGTCGTTGACCGAAAAAGTCATTTCGAGAGTGGGTTCGCTCACCTTTACGAACTCAAGCGGCTCGGGGTTGGACAGGCAGGTGATAGTGTCGCCGATGTTGATGTCGCCGGCTCCCGAGAAGGCGATTATGTCGCCCATACGGGCCGTTTCGACCTGTATGCGCTGCAGTCCGTCTATCTGGTAAATCGATACAACCTTCGCCCTTCTCGGCGCCTTGTCCGAGTGGAAGTTGGTGATCATGATATCCTGGTTCTGGCGGACTGTTCCGCGCTCAATCCGGCCGATGCCGATGCGTCCGACGTAGTCGTTGTAGTCGATGCTCGAGACGAGCATCTGGAAATCGCCCTCGTCGTCCCCTTCGGGTGCCGGAATGTAGTTGAGTATCGTATCGAAAAGCGGTTTGAGATCGACGCCGGGTTCGTCGGGCGAGAGCGAGGCCGTGCCGGCGCGTCCCGAGCAGAAGAGCATCGGGCTGTCGAGCTGTTCGTCGGTCGCGTTGAGGTCGATCAGAAGTTCGAGAACTTCGTCGATGACCTCGTATATTCTCGCGTCGGGCTTGTCGATTTTGTTGATGACGACGATAATCGGGTGGTTCAGCTCGAGCGCGCGCTGGAGGACGAACCTCGTCTGCGGCATCGGTCCCTCGGCTGCGTCGACGAGCAGAAGAACGCCGTTGACCATCTTGAGGACGCGCTCGACCTCGCCTCCGAAATCGGCGTGACCGGGGGTGTCGACGATGTTGATCTTCGTGTCCTTATAGTGAACGGCGGTATTCTTGGCGAGGATGGTTATTCCGCGCTCCCTCTCGATGTCGCCCGAGTCCATAACGCAGGTGACGGTCTCCTGGTTTTCTCTGAAAATTCCGCCCTGTTTGAGCATTTCGTCGACGAGAGTCGTCTTGCCGTGGTCGACGTGAGCGATTATCGCGACGTTTCTTAAATCATTTCTGACGATATGCATGGATTTATCTCCTTGGTTTTCAAAAACACCTGAATATTATATCATAAAATCGTAAAAAATACAAGTATTGACAACGAATCCTTTTTATAGTAAAATACCGCATAATAAGTATTATCCTCAAGGAGACAGCGGAAATGATACAGGCAAAAATAATATCCTCTCTCGAAAAAGTGTTTTACGACTCTCCGGTCAGCGGATTTGCCGCTCACCGCGGCGCGTACGCCTACCTGAACTCTGAAATTTCGCTCCAGATTGCAGCGTCGGGCGGCGGACAGGATCACCACCGTCAGTTCGTTTCGATAGTCCCGGGCGGCGTCCCCGCGGAATGCGTGAAAATGCGCCGCGTCGACTGCCTGCCGTCGACAATGCCGGTCTACCCCGGAAAATACGACGCAGGGTTTCTGAGAACCGCGCCGGGGCTCTATCCCGANNGCTCTATCCCGACCTTCTCGCCGAACCGGGCATGGGAGGGCTCTTCCCCGTCTTTTCCGGACTTACGACGTCTGTCTGGGTGGATATCGATCTCTCAAAGGCGCCCGAAAAATGGCGCAAAGGCGGAAAGGCAAACCTGACCTTCACCGTCAACGCCGACGGCGAAAGCGTCGTGCTGCCCTTCGAACTCATACTCATTCCCGAGCGTCTCCCCGAGCAGAAAATCAAGGTCACGCAGTGGTTCCACACCGACTGCCTCAGCGAGTGGTACCGGGTCCCGGTCTTCTCTGAGGAGTACTGGCGCGTGACCGAAAACTTCATGCGCTCGGCGGCGGAAAACGGCATTAACACGATACTGACTCCGACCTTCACGCCGCCCCTCGACACGCACGTCGGAGGGGAGCGCACGACGGTCCAGCTCGTCGACGTAAAACTCGGTGCAAACGGCAGATATTATTACGGTTTTTCGAAACTCGACCGCTGGGTAAAAACGGCAAAAAAAGCGGGTATAAAATACTTTGAAATCGCTCATCTCTTCACGCAGTGGGGAGCGGCTCACGCCCCGAAAGTGATGGCGGAAACGCCCGACGGATACCGCCGGATTTTCGGCTGGGAAACCGACGCCTGCGGGAAAGAATATACGAAATTCCTGCGCGGATATCTGAAGGCGCTGATCGCGCATATGAAGGAGCTCGGAGAGGACAAAAACTGCCTCTTCCACATATCCGACGAGCCGAACGCCGCGCAGCTCGAACAGTATATGAAGAGCCGCAATTCGGTCATAGACCTGCTCGAGGGCTATACGGTAATGGACGCCCTCTCGAACGTCGACTTCTATCTGTCGGGAGCCGTAACCACGCCTATCCCTTCGAACAATCGCATCGAACCCTTCATCGAGCAGTTCGAAAAGGAGGGCCGCGTCGGACTCTGGACCTACTACTGCTGCGGACAGAGCATCGGAGTCAGCAACCGTTTCTTCGCGATGCCGGGCGCCCGCACGCGGTTCATCGGCTGCCAGTTCTACAAATACCGCATTGCAGGTTTTCTCCAGTGGGGCTTCAATTTCTGGAACAATCAGGGCTCGTACGATCCCGTCAACCCCTTCACAGACACGACGGGAAGCGGCTTTGTGCCGTCGGGCGACACGACGTCGGTCTACCCGGGGCCGGGAGGCGAATGCCTTGAATCGATCAGAATCAGACATTTCAGGCAGGGACTCGAAGACCTCCGCGCGCTCGAACTCTGCGAATCGGCGTACGGAAGAGAAAGAACGCTCGCCGAGCTTGAAGACGAAGCCGGAAACATAGTATTCTCAAAATGCGTCTGCGAGAGCGCGCAGATGGAGAGAATCCGCGCCCGGATCGACCGTCTCAACGCCGAAACGGCCGCAAAACGCCGCGGAAACAAAGATTTCCTTGACAACGAGCTCGAAATATAATATAATATTAAGTTGTTATTATAATTTTATTTGCCCGGGCCTCGTTCCGGGCGGACAAGCGGTGGAAAGATGCTGCAGTCAGAATGCCTGAACCCGGCGCCCGGATGCGTTTCGGGAAACAACCGAATAATTCTTGAAAAGTTCTGCGCGGCACGGAAAAACGGCGACGGCGGCAGGTCGGGCGGAACCTCGATTTTCGAGCTGCTCAAGCGCATATCGGCGCCGAAGGAGCAGACTCCGGCCGGGGTGGAGTGGATAATCGCCGGACTCGGCAATCCCGGGAAGGAGTACACCTTCACCCGCCACAACACCGGTTTTCTCTGCCTCGGATACGTCGCCGAACTGCTCGGCGTGAAAATCGACCGCGAAAAGTTCCGCGCGCTGACCGCAAGAGCGGTGATCGACGGACATCCGGTGCTCTTTCTCTGCCCTCTCACCTATATGAACCTGTCTGGCGAATCGGTCAGGGAGGCCGCAGAGTTCTACCGCGTCCCGCCCGAAAAGACGCTCGTGATACTCGACGATATAAATCTCGAACACGGCCGGCTGCGCTTCCGCACAGGAGGCAGCGCCGGCGGCCACAACGGCTTAAAAAACATAATCTACCAGTTGAATTCCGACGCCTTTCCGCGCCTGCGGATCGGAGTCGGCGGAAAGCCCGACAACGGGATCGAACTCGTCGACTGGGTCCTTTCGCGTTTCACCGACGCCGAACTCGAAGCGCTCAGGACCGCATTTGACAAAGTTAACGAAGCCCTGCCCGCGATAGTCGGGGGCAGAACCGAGGAGGCGCAGCGAATCTGCAACTCGCGCAATGGCTGAATACACTTACTCGAAAAACATCGTCGCCGAGGCGCTGAGAAACGACGGCGAATACCGCCAGCTCAGAGAGACGGTTGCGAGACTGACGAGAGGCAAACCGCTCCCCGTCGTCGCGAACGGACTCTGCGACGGCGCCGCCCTGACCCTCGCGGCCGCAATATGCAAAGACCTGCCGGACACCCGGCCGGTCCTTTTGCTGTGCCGTGACGAGAACGAGTGCGACAGATGGGCGCGCTCACTCGGAGAGCTCGGCGTTTCTGCGTCTGTCTTCAGACAGAGAGATCTGAACTTCGCCAACCGGACGCCCTCGCGCGAATTCGAAAGAGACCGCATACGCATTTTGCGCTCTCTTTTGTCGCAGGACGACGTGCCCGACGCCATGATAACGACGCCGGGCGCGGCGCTCGGAATGACGACGCCGCCCGACGTCCTAAAGAACGGCAGCTTTACCGTACGCAAAGGGGATATTCTTTCGCCGGCGGAGCTTTCTCACAGACTGACATCTGCCGCCTTCTCGCGAGGAGACGTAGCCGACGCGCCCGGGAGATTTGCGTCGCGCGGAGGAATAATCGATTTCTGCCTCTGCGGCGATCCCGACCCGTCCGCGGCGCCCGAAAGCGACGCGGCGCGCGGAGTTTTCGCCGTGAGAATCGAGTTTTTCGGCGACGAAGTGGACAGAATATCCCGCTACGACACTATCTCTCAGCGGACCGTCGGGCAGCTCGACTCGGTAGACGTGATACCTCAGCGCGAGGTCATCCCGACGGCCGACGACGTAAAGAAAATCGAATCTGAAATAAAGAAACTGCTTCCGGCCGCCTCGGGCTCGGTCAAAGAGGAGCTTGAAAGCGAGCTCTCCTCTCTCGCGTCCTCCGGAACGGACATTCAGTTTGCGGACAAATATATTTCTGCGATATACGAAAAACCCGCCTGCCTTTTCGATTATCTCGTCGGCTCGCGGCTCGCCGTCGTGCGCGATTCACGCGCAGTCGCCGACAGTCTAGCGGCATTTGACGAACTCTCGCGCGCCGAAGCGGGGAGAATGATCGAAGAGCACGAAATCCCGGGCAGATTCGCCTCATTCTCGCTGCCGCCCGAAAGGATGGATCAGTTCCTTGGCGGACGCGTGACGATATACGCCGACATACTCGGCGGATTCGGTTCGGGAATGCGGCTCGGCGGGCTTTTCGGCTTCTCCACGAAGCACGCCGTTACCGCGACCGGCAGCGACAAACTGCTGCTCGACGACGTAACGTCCTATTCCTCGCTCGGCTACAGGGTGATCCTCGAAACTCAGGGCACGGAAGAGGCGTGCAGACTCGAAAAACTCCTTTCGGAAAAGGAGTTTGTCTGCCGCCGCACCGAATCGGCCGACGGCTCGGATCTGCCCTTCTCTCTGCTGCCGCCCGGCGGCGTCGCGATACTTCCCTCCTCTCCGGTGCCGCCCTTCGAACTCGTTTCGTCGCGCGTCGCCGTGCTCTCTCCCGCGCCCCGCGAAAGAACGCGCCAGCGGAAGCAGAGCGGGACGCCGAAGAGCGCGCAGAAGCGCATTCTCTCCTTCTCCGAGCTCCGTCCGGGCGACTACGTCGTCCACGAAGCGCACGGTATAGGCCGCTTCCTCGGAATCGCCGCGATGACCGTCGCCGGAGTGACGAAGGACTACGTTCAGATACAGTACGCGGGCAGCGACCGGCTCTATCTGCCTGCCGACCGGCTCGAAAGAATTTCAAAATATATCGGAGCGCACGCCGACGACGGCAACGTCAAACTCTCGAGATTCGGTTCTGCAGAATGGGGCAAGACGAAATCGAGGACAAAATCGGCTCTTCGCGACATGGCGAAGGAGCTGATCTCTCTCTACGCCGAGAGACAGCGCCGCCAGGGATTCGCATTCAGCGCAGACGACGCGCTCCAGGCCGAATTCGAAGAGAAGTTCGAGTTCGAGGACACCGACGCGCAGGCCGAGGCGTCCGAAGAAATCAAGGCGGATATGATGCGCGCCATGCCGATGGACCGGCTGCTCTGCGGAGACGTCGGCTACGGCAAGACGGAGGTCGCGCTGCGCGCCGCCTTCAAGGCGATTCTCGACCGCAAGCAGGTCGCCTTCCTCGTACCGACGACGATTCTCGCCTTCCAGCATTTCCAGACGGCGTCGAGCCGGATGAGAGATTTCCCGGTCAACGTCGAAATGATCTCGAGGTTCCGCACGCCGCAGGAGCAGAAGAAAATAATCGCCTCTCTCGCAAAGGGAGATATAGACCTGATAATCGGGACGCACAGACTTCTCTCGAAGGACGTCGAGTTCCGCGACCTCGGCCTTCTGATCGTCGACGAGGAACAGCGCTTCGGCGTCGCGCAGAAGGAAAAGATCAAGCAGCGTTCGCGCAATATCGACGTGCTCTCGCTCAGCGCGACGCCTATCCCCCGCACGATGAATATGGCGATGACCGGAATACGCGACATATCGGTGCTCGACGAAGCGCCGGGCACGCGTCTTCCGGTGCAGACATACGTTCTCGAGCACAGCGACGCGCTCGTCTACGAGGCGATAAGAAAGGAACTCCGCCGCGGTGGACAGGTCTTCTATCTCTACAACGTGATTGATTCGATCGACAGCGTCGCCGCCGGAATCAGAGAAGCGATTCCCGAAGCGAACGTCGTCACGGCTCACGGAAAGATGGAGAAAGACCGCCTCGAAGAGATCTGGCGGGATATGACGACCGGCGACATCGACGTCCTCGTCTGCACGACGATAATCGAATCGGGAGTCGACGTGCCTAACGCAAACACGCTGATAGTACGCAACGCGCACAGGCTCGGACTCTCTCAGCTTCACCAGCTGCGCGGACGCGTCGGGCGCTCGCCACGCCGCGCCTACGCCTATTTCACCTATCCGCGCGACTATGCGCTGAGCGAAATATCCGAGCGCCGTCTCGAAGCGATACGCGAATATACCGAATTCGGAGCCGGATTCAGGATCGCGATGAGAGACCTCGAACTGCGCGGAGCCGGAAACCTCCTCGGAGCCGAGCAGTCGGGCAGAATCGACGCAGTCGGTTACGACATGTACGTAAAACTGCTCTCCGAAGCCGTGCTCGAGGAGAAGGGCGAGGCGCCGGCGCCGCAGCCCGAATGCACAGTGTCGGTGAGCGAGGACGCATTCCTTCCCGAGAGCTACATTCCCTCCTCCGCGCAGAGGATGGCGATATACAAGCGGATGGCGAACGTCCGGAACGAAGAGGACGCGCTCGACGTCGCCGAGGAAATGACCGACAGATACGGGGAGATTCCCGATCCCGCGGCCGCCCTTCTCGACGTCGCGCTGATACACGCGCTGGCAGTCAGCGCCGGAATCACCGCGATAAGGCAGGACGGACGGAGCGTCAGGATCGTTCAGAAGAGTCCGGATCTTTCTGTCTGGTCGGCAATGCAGATCAAAGGAGGACGCATCCGGCTTCTGCTCTCCCCGACGCCCTTCGTTTCGGTTTCGCTGAGAGATGGCGAGACGGCGACCGGCATAATCCTCCCGCTTCTGAAAAAATACCTCTCGCTCCTGAAAAATACCAAAGCGTAAATATGGACAAAAACTCAAGAATATAGTATAATATAGTGATATGCTTTTTTATCGGAGTCGAAATATGAAAAACATCCTGAAAAGAGCGCTCTGCGCCCTGCTTTGTCTCTTTCTGATACTGCCGCTGTCCGCGCTTTCCGGATGCTCGGGAACCGGCGACGTTATGATCAAGGTCGGAAAATCCGAGATAACCGAGAACATGTTCGTCTTCTGGCTGTCAAGGTACAAAGCGCAGTTCATCTACGCCTACGGCGCCTCGGTCAAGGAGACCTACGGCGTATCGACGATCGACGCCTTCCTCGCCCTGAAGGACGAGAGCGGCCGGACCTACGACGAAATAATGACCGAATATCTTTACGAAAACACGATCACCTATCTCATCGCCGACTATCTGTTCGACAAATTCGGACTGTCGCTGACCGACGATGAGAAAAAGGAGATTTCCGACACCGTCGACGGACTCCGCGAAGAACTGGCGTCGGGCAGCAAATCAGAGTTCAACGCGCTGCTCGCAGGATACGGCTTCAACACGAAGACGCTCGAAGCCTGCTACACGCTCGAAAAGAAGACCGAAAAACTTCAGAACTACCTGTTCTCCTCCGGAGGGCCCTGCGCTATCACAACGGATGACGTCGACGCCTGGTACCGCGCCAACTACCAGCGGATGGAGCAGATCTGCATATTTATCAACTCGAAGCCCGACACGGCCGACGACGGCAGCTTCATAACCGACAGCGACGGACACGTCGTCTACAGAGATATGTCGGCGGCCGAAACGACGGCTGCCCGCGAGCGGGTCTCCGAGGCGATGGCAAAACTCTCGGCCGGGATCGATTTCGCGACCGTCGCGGCCGAATATAACGAAAACACGGCGTCCGAAGGATACGCGAACGGCATATATCTCTGCCGCGACACGGTTTACGACGCCGGCAACGACACCTCGAAGATTTACGACGCGCTCAAAGAAATGAAGGACAGTGAAATCCGCTCCGTCGAACTCTCCGACACGATCCACATCATAAGAAAGCTGGCGCTCGACGACAACGCCTGGGAATCCCCGCAGAACGCCGATTTCTTCTCCTTCTACGATTCCGCGGCCGGCGGATACGTCGGACTCGCGACATATATCCGCACGCCTCTCTTCCTCGAATACGTCGAGAACGAGAGAAAGGCGCTCGCCGGAGAGATCAAAACCTACGACGAGGTGCGGCAGCGCCACAGCATAGCGAGCGTTACTGCCAATTACATTTTCTAAGTAATGAAACCGGATCCCCGCGGGTGCGGGAATCCTGACCGGAGGTATATTTGAAAGAAACTGTCAGACTGCGCTCGGGAGCCGAAATTGTTCAGACGAACTCCCGTGAGGCGCAGACAAAAAACTACTTGGACAGAGCTACCCTTCGAATGCTGCATCTGACGCCGTCGGGACTGCCTGTGGCCTATTCACAGCTCAACGACGGAAGCATCAAGCTCTGGTTCGATCCCGAAAAGGTGACCGAAGACGATCCCGAGCGCTGGTTCGCGCCCGATCGCAGGAAGGAAACGATTACTCTTCCGAGCGGAAGCGTGATCGAAAGGATGACGGTCAAGAACGCCGCGGCGCTCGGCTATTATCCGAAAGAAAGAATCGAGGCGCTGCATCTCGAACTCTTTGAGGAACCCGTAGCATTTACAAGACGCCAGAGCGACAAGTCGATCGTCTACTTCTACGACAGACAGACGACCGTCCGCAAGCCGCTGATGTGCGCCCGCTGCGGTAAGTTTCCGAGATTCCGCAGAAAGATGTGCAAGGCCTGCTACGAGGAGGACCTCGCTCAGCGCCGCGCCGAAGGGGACGCTCACCGCAACGCCTACTATGGAATGTCGCGCAGCCGCGTGCTCTTCTTCGATCTCGAACTGACCGGATTTTACGATCACGACGAGATACTGTCGGTCAGCATCTACGACGCCAACGCCAACAAGATCATGGACACTCTCGTCCGTCCGACTCACACGAAAAAGTGGAAGAGGACCGAGAAGATTCACGGAATCACGCCCGAGATGGTCGCCGGAGAGCGCACGCTCGCCGAGATCACGCCCGAGATCAAGAGAATCTTCGCCGGGGCAGATATCATCATCGCCTACGGCGTGTCCACCGACTACAGCCACATCAAGAACATCTACGCCACAGAGGCTGAACGGCTCGAACTCAAGAACAAGGTGCGCGACTGCGCCGCGGAATTCGTAAGATACATCCACGAACACCGCCCCGACGTCGTTCACGCGAGTCTGACCGACGCCATGGCCTGTTTCGACATAGAATGGGACGGAGTCGCTCACACTTCGATTGCAGACACAATCGGCTGCATGAAGGTCTGGGAGAAACTCTTCCCTAACTACTACGCCGACTGAACCGGAGGAAATCCGAATGTCAATATTCAATTTCGGACGCAAAACAGCGAAAAGATCGAACGTATACGTCCCCGAAAACGCCCGTGATGAAACTCAGGCGGCAGCGCCGGAAGGCGAAAAAAATGACGAATTCGTCAAACTCATAACCGCGATGGACAACTCTGAGGAGGCGGTCATCGAAAGCATTCTCCGCTCCGCGGGTATTCCCTACGTCATCCGCGAAGCGAGCTCCGAAGGATACGTCCGCGTGATCATGGGCTTCAACGTATACGGGAGCGATTTCTACGTTCCCGCAAGTCTGCTCGACGACGCGGCAGCTCTGCTCGTCCCCGAAGAGGCGGAAGAGGTTGAGCCGGAGGACGGCGAAGAAGACGACGCCGGAAACGACGATGAAAACGGCGACGCGGAAGACGCGGACGAACCCGACGCCGGGACCGAAGAATGAACGGCAGCGCAGTTTATCTCTGCAAATACGGAGAGATAGTCCTGAAGGGCGCGAACCGCGCGTCCTTCGAAGCCATGCTCGTAAAAGAGCTGAAATTCCGCCTCGGCCACGTCGGGCGCTTCGACGTCTCGCGCGGCCAGAGCATAATATACGTAAAACCCTCTGATCCCGGAACCGATCAGGATACGCTCGCCGCGGCCGAAAACGTTCTGTTTTCGACCTTCGGAATCAACGCGGTCTGCCGCGCCGTCAGAACCGACGCAGAGCTTGAATCGATAAGGCGGACGGCCGTTTCGGGACTTTCGTCCGAACTTGAAAAGGCGAAAACCTTCAAGGTGGAGACCAAACGCGCCGACAAGCGCTTCCCGGTCAGATCGGCCGAAATGAGCGCTCTGCTCGGCGGAGACATACTCTCCGCCTACCCGCATCTGAAAGTCGACGTCCACAATCCAGACGTCACAGTCAAATGCGATATCCGCGACGAGGGCGCCTATCTCAGCGCCGGACAGCGGCGCGCCGCGGGCGGAATGCCCGTCGCGTCGAACGGCAGGGCGCTGCTTCTGCTGTCGGGCGGAATCGATTCGCCGGTCGCCGGCTGGATGGCGGCGAAACGCGGACTCAAACTCGAAGCAGTCTATTTCGAGGCGTCCCCCTACACGTCAGAACTCGCGAAGGACAAGGTGCGGTCGCTGGCGTCCGTCATAGCCGGATGGTCGGGCACAATTTCACTTCACGTCGTTTCGCTGACAGAGATCGAGGAGAGCATCTCGCGCACCTGCCGCGAGGAGTATTTCACGCTTATTTTGCGGCGCTTTATGATGAAGATCGCAACGAAAATCGCCACGGACGCCGGATGCGGCGGACTTGTCACCGGAGACTCGCTCGGACAGGTCGCGTCTCAGACGCTCGAAGCGCTCGCGGTGTCAGACGACGCGGCGGGACTTCCGGTCATACGTCCCTGCATCGGGCTCGACAAAGAGGAGATAATCTCCCGCGCCCGGATGATAGGAAGCTTCGACACGTCGATCCTTCCCTACGAGGACTGCTGCACCGTCTTTACGCCCCGTCACCCGAAGACGAGGCCGCAGGTTCAGGCGGTACGCGACGAGGAGAGCAAACTCGAAATTGAAAAACTGATTGCGGCGGCTCTCGCAACCGATACCGTCGAAAAGATAAGATACAACGTTCCGCAGAACGCGGCAAAAGAGTATTGAGGAAAGGATTTCCGTCAATGGCAAAAGGAAAGAAAGCGTCCGGATCGGCCGGAAAACGCACAAGAATCGTTATCAGCATAATCTATATCATCGCCGGAGCCGCGTCGCTCATCCCCCGGATCGGACACCTCGCGGGGCTCGGCATTTACGACCTTATCGGTCTCGCCGGCGCCGCGCTGATGCTCGTCACCGGAATCATCGGGCTGTTCGAAATAAAAAAGCCCGCCTGCCGTATTCTCGGCATAATACTCTTCTGCCTCTTTGCGGTTCCGCTTGTGCTGAAAATAATAAACGGCGGCGATCTCGACACGCTGCTTCTTATCGAAGCGCTGATCTCCTGGCTCTTTGTAACCGTCGTCTGATTCATCCAAAGGAGTCTTGAAATGACTGAACAGGAAACGAAAAAATTCTACTCTTCTCTCGCGAAAACCGACGGCGTCCTCAGAGCGCTCTTCGTTTCGCACGACGAGAAGATTACAAAATCAGACTGCTTTATATTCGTCCTGAACAGGCAGGTCCTGCTCAACGACGCCGGAATGACCGGCTGCACCGACGCGCTCGACAGACTGGTTAAAATCAGAGAGCAGGTCAATCCCGCGGGAAAACTCGGAATCACCTGGATCCTCTCGCATTTCCACGTGGACCACGTGGCATCCGCGATAGAGACGCTGATTCCCGACGAAAGATTCTCGTTTGACGAGATTTATCTGCCGCCGCTTTCGAAGCTCGATCCGAAATACGAGGGCAACGGCGACACGAAATACCGCGACAAACTTGCCGACGCAATAGCGAAATACCAGCCTCAGGCGAAGGTCCACCATATTCCCTTCTACACCGAATGGGCCTACCCCTATCATTTCGATCTCGCAGGCGCAAAGCTGACGATCTTCCCGCCCGAGAGAGACTGGTCGACGCCCGACTGCATCGATATCATCGAGAACGGCTACTTCGGAGGCGCGCCCGGACCCGCGAAGGTCGCGACCTGCGTCGTCAACGCCTCCTCTCTCTGGTTCAAGCTCTCATACGCCGGAAAGACGGTCGTCATGACCGGCGACAGCATGAAACGCGAAGCTTCGATCCCGAACGAGAACTTCGACCTGATGATGGAGGTCTGGAGCCGCAAGTTCCACAACCCCGACCTTTTCAAGTGGCCGCATCACGGAATGGCGAGGGACAATGCGGTCGACAAAATCGCCGCCATCTGCCCGAAGCATATTCTCACGTCCACGATGATCGAGACCGCTTCTGCCGTCACCGCAGAAAGATACCCCGGATTCTTCGCAAAGACGCAGTTCCACAACTGCGCGAAATCCGACGTTTATATGTCGATAGAGCCGAACGGGGATATGAATTTTTATGAAAACTGAATTCCGCAGGCCCGAAATTCTCGCTCCGGCGGGAAGCCGCGGAAAACTTGAGGCGGCGCTCCGTTTCGGAGCAGACGCCGTATATCTCGCCGGCGAGCGCTTCGGAATGAGGCAGGCGTCGGAGAATTTCACGGCGGGCGGCATCGCCGAAGCGGCGGAACTCGTCCACTGCTCGGGAGCGAAGATCTATCTGACGCTCAACACGCTTCCGCACACCGGTGAGTACAAAGATCTCGAAGAATTCCTCGGGCAGATCCGGGACGTGAAAATCGACGGATTCATCGTCGCCGACCTCGGAGTGATCACGCTTCTTCGCGACTTAAGACCAGACGCGAGAATCCACGTTTCGACGCAGGCAAGCGTCTGCAGCGTCCGCTCGGCTCTTGCCTGGGCAAATCTCGGGGCGTCGCGGCTCGTGCTGGCGCGCGAACTGACGCTTGGCGAAATAAAGGAAATCAGGGACGCGCTGCCCGAAAGCGTTGAACTCGAGGCATTCGTACACGGCTCGATGTGCGTATCCTACAGCGGAAGATGCCTGCTTTCGAATATGCTCACCTCGCGCGACGCCAACCGCGGGCAGTGCTCGCAGCCCTGCCGCTGGAACTACACGCTGATCGAGGAGAAAAGGCCGGACGAACGGATTCCGATCGAGGAAACGCCTCTCGGGACCTTTATCATGTCGTCAAAGGACCTCTGTCTCATCGACAATATCGGTCAGCTCGCCGCGGCCGGAGTTTATTCCTTCAAAATCGAAGGACGAGTAAAATCGGAATACTACGCGGCGGTCGTGACGAACGCATATAAGATCGCGTCGCTCGGACTCGAAAAATTCGTAGAGTCCGGCGGCGACCCGGCTGAGTTCAAGCCCGATCCCTCGCTGAGACGCGAACTCGAATCGGTCTCTCACAGGGAATACTGCACCGGATTCGCGTTCGACGCGCCGGGAAGTACCGCTCAGACGGTTACAAAAGGCGGCTACGTGAGAGATAAATCCTTCCTCGCGGTTGCGCTGAGGGGCGCCGCGGCGGGAGAGCCCGCGCTGTTTATGCAGAAAAACAAGATATCAACCGGCGACCGGGCAGAACTTCTGACTCCGGGTAAAACAGGACTTCCCTTCACCGCCGGAACTCTCCTTACAGAAGACGGTGAAATTATCGACTCGGCGCCGCATCCCGGCATGCGCTTTCTCACCGCGCTGCCTTACGACGTGCGCGAGGGAGACGTTATAAGAGAGGGCGGCTGACGCCGCATTGAGGCAAAAATGCCTGCCGAAAAGCTGAAAATACCATATCCCGTTATAGTCGAGGGAAAATACGACCGACTCGCCCTGAACTCTGTGATGGAGGGAACGATCATAACGACCGACGGCTTCGGGATATTCAAAAACAAAGAAAAACGCGCGCTCTTACGAGCGCTTGCGGAGAAAACTCCGCTCATAATACTCACAGATCCCGACGGAGCCGGAGGCGTGATCAGGTCCTGCCTGCAGAGCACGCTGCCCCGCGGGCGCGCATACGTGCTGCACGCGCCGCGCGTTGCCGGAGTCGAAAAGCGCAAATCCGCCCCTTCGGCCGAGGGGATCCTCGGCGTCGAGGGAACCGACAGGGACGTGCTTCGCACGCTGCTCGAGCCATTCTCGACGGGAGAGCCGCTGCGCAGGTGCGAAATCACGGCTACGATGCTGATGGAAGCAGGTCTCACCGGCGGCAAAGGCGCGCAGGAAGCGCGCGACAGATTCGGCGCGAAGCACGGACTTCCGCCCGGAATGAACGCGAAGGCGTTCGCCGCCGCGCTCGGTTTTCTGATGACGCGCGAGGAATTCGAACGGGAGGCCGCGGGCCTCACGGAGGATGAAAAATGATAAGATCAATGCTTATAGTCAACCCGGTGTCGGGCACGCTCGCGGCGAGAGAATCTCTCTTTTCAATCGTCGACGAGATGACGCGCAAGGGCGTCGTTCCGACGGTCGTCATGACGAGAAAACCCGGACACGCGCGCAAACTCGCCTCATCGGCCGCGGGAGCCGGATTTGACAACGTCGTATGCGTCGGAGGAGACGGCACGCTCAACGAAGTGATTGCCGGACTGCTCTCGTCGGGCTCTTCCCTGCCTGTCGGCTATATTCCGACGGGAAGCACGAACGATTTCGCCGGAGGTCTCGGGCTTCCGCTCGAACCGGCCGCGGCTGCCCGCGACGCCGCACGCGCGGCGAAAGAGGGCCGGGTTATGCCGATAGACATCGGAAAATTCGGAAGCAGCCGCTATTTCACCTACATCGCCTCGTTCGGAGCGTTTACGCACTCTTCCTACAGCGCGCCGCAGCAGGTGAAGAATCTGCTCGGGCATCTCGCCTACGTTCTCGAGGGAATCAAGGATTTCTTCCAGATTACGACGATTCACGTCGTCTGCAAGGCGAACGGCGTCCGCCGCGAGGGAGATTACGTTTTCGGAGGAATCTGCAACACATATTCGGTCGGCGGAATCGTGAAGCTCGGCGCCGACAAGGTCGATATGAACGACGGACTTTTCGAGGTCGTGCTCGTAAAAGCGCCGAAAACGATGGCCGAATTCAACGACATCGTGACGTCGGTCATGTCGTCGAGGCTCGATTCGGATATGATCGATTTCTTCAGGGCGTCCGAACTCGAGATCACGCTGCCCGAGGGAACTGCCTGGACGCTCGACGGCGAACAGGCGATAGCCGGAGGCAAAACGGTTATTACAAATCTGCGGAGCGCGCTGCCGCTTCTGCACGCCGCCCGGAAGGCAAAGCGCAAATGAACGGACGGCTCACCGACACCATCGCGGCGGTTTCGACGCCGCGAGGCAAGGGCGGCGTCGCGCTGATCAGAATATCCGGCCCCGACGCCGGAAGAATCTGCGAACTGATATTCGCACCGAAAGGTAAGATATCTCCGGTTTCCGCGCCCCGCCGCGCCGTTTTCGGAAGCGTAATCTACCCCGGAGGTTCCGACCGCGCCGGTGAGGAAGCCGACACCGGAATCTGCGTCTTTTACGACGGCCCGCGCTCCTTCACCGGAGAGGACACCGCCGAGATCTGCTGTCACGGAGGAGTTCTCGTGACGCGGGACGTGCTCGGAGCCGCGCTTGCGGCCGGTGCGAGACAGGCGGAAGCCGGAGAGTTCACAAGGCGCGCGTTTGCAGCCGGAAAGATCTCGCTTCCCGAAGCCGAGTCGCTCGGTCTGCTGCTCGACGCCGGAACCGACGAACAGCTGAAGCTCTCGCGTTCGGGTCTGTCGGGCACGCTGACTTTCGAATGCACGAGACTTCGCGAAGAAATAACCTTTCTTCTCGCCGATCTATACGCGAGGATCGATTTTCCCGAAGAGGATCTCGGATCGCTGAGCGACGAAGAGCTGAGAGGACGGATAGAAGGACTCAGAAACTCGGCCGCCGCCCTGCGCGGAACCTACAAACGGGGCAAAGCCGTCGTTTCGGGAGTTACGACCGCAATCTGCGGCCGGACGAACGTCGGAAAAAGCTCGCTTTACAACCGACTGACCGGATCCGACGACGCGATCGTCACCGATATTGCCGGAACGACGCGCGACGTGCTTACGTCGACGGTGTCCTTCGGAGGCGTCACGCTCATCCTGTCTGACACAGCCGGCATACGCGACGCCGACGAAGCCGTCGAGAAAATAGGCGTTGAACGCGCCCTCAAACGCGCCCGCGAGGCCGAACTCCGCTTCTTCCTGATTGAATCATGCTCGGTTCCGTCGGCCGAAGAGGAGGAACTCGCGAAGACGCTGCTCTCCTGCCCCGGAGACACGATAGCGGTGCTCACAAAGAGCGATCTCGGAGGCGCGCGACCCGAAGCCGAGGCGCTCGCACGAAGATTCCCGAACTTCTGCCGTATTTCCGCGGCGGACGGCCGGGGGCTCGACGAGCTCGAACGGACGGTATCGTCGCTCTACCCCGACGGAGGCGTGGATTTTTCGCACGACCCGGTAATCTCGACCGCGAGGCAGTACGAGGCGGTCGACCGCTGCGCGTCGGCTCTCGAAGATGCGGTCATGGCTCTGCGCGACGGTTTCTCTCACGACGTGCTGTCGGTCTGTCTCGAGGACGCCGCCGGAGCTCTCTCCGAGCTCGACGGACGCGGACAGGGCGCAGTCAGCGCAGACGTAATCGAGAGAATCTTCTCGGTATTCTGCGTCGGGAAATAACGCTCCCGACTCACAAAATCGCACAAACATCAATAAACATTATCAATTATTTATCCGCATCGCGGATTACGGAGGCCAGCTTTGACTGAACAGATCATCGAAATTCTGAAAGACATCAATCCCGACATCGACTACGAAAACGAAACTTCTCTCATAGACGACGGACTGCTCGACTCGTTCGACATCGTTTCTCTCGTCGGAGAGCTCAACGACACCTTCGACATCACGATCACCGTCGTCGATCTCATACCCGAAAACTTCAACTCGGCGGCGGCGATTGCCGCGCTCGTCGAGCGTCTTCAGTGCGAATAATATTCCGCCCGCAACAATAAAGCCAAATGACTTTCATCTCGGTTGAGTTCGCGATCTTTTTCGCGGTTTCGGTTCTCGTATACTATCTCCTGCCGCACAGATTCCGCGCGGCATGGCTGACGCTTTCGAGCATCGTCTTCTATCTTTTCTCGGGTCCCCTCAGCGCCGTCTATATTCTCTCGACGTCGCTCGTGACCTTTTTCTGCGCGCTCGGCGCCGGAAAAACGAGAGAGGAGTTCTACTCGAAATCGAAGGAACTGAAAAAGACTCTTCCGGAAGAGGAATTTGCGCGGCTCCAGAAAAAGACTGCCGCAAAGAAGCGCTTCTTCACCGCTCTGCCGCTGACGCTGAATCTCGGGATACTCGTCGTACTTCTCTATCTCAATTTTATTCTCGAAAACGTTTATAAGATTGCCGGCGCGCAGTTCACGGCGCTGAATCTGCTCGTGCCTCTCGGGCTCTCTTTCTACACCTTCGCGGCGGTCGGATATACGATCGACGTCAGCCGCGGAAAGTATCCGCCCGAACGCAACCCGATCAACTTCCTGCTCTTTATGACCTATTTCCCGCACGTCACGAACGGACCGATCCCGAGATACGAGAAAATCGCGCCCGAATTCGCAAAGGAGCGCAAATTTGATTACGATACCTTTACCGACGGACTTCGTCTCTGCCTCTGGGGCGTTTTCAAGCAGCTCGTCGTTGCCGGAACGGTATCTCCCTACGTCAGCCGTCTGGTCAGGGACGGCGCGTCCCTCGGCGGCGCCGGAATCTGGTTCGGAATGATTCTCTGGGGCGTCGAGCTCTACGCCTCCTTCTCGGGCAGCATCGATTTCGTCCGAGGCCTCTCCGAATGCTACGGAATCCCACTCGGAGAGAACTTCAAGCGGCCCTATTTTGCCGTCAGTCTGACCGATTACTGGAACCGCTGGCACATCACCCTCTCCGACTGGCTGAAAGACTACGTCTTCTATCCGATGGCGCTTTCGGGCAGATTCGCGAGATTTTCAAAGTTCCTCAAGAAGAAATTCGGCAAGTTCGTCGCAAAGACGTTGCCGGTAGGACTTCTTTCGCTCTTCCTCTTCACGCTTGTCGGCGTATGGCACGGCGCCAACTGGGGAGAAATCCTCTTCGGCGTTTTCAACGGCGTCGTCATTATGATATCGACGTTCCTTGAGCCGGTCTTCCTCAAAATCCGCCCGAAGCTCGGAATGGACAAACCCGGATTCTGGCGCGTTTTCCGCTCGGTGAGAACGTTTGTGATAATCACTCTGACGCGAGTCGTTTCGAAGGCTCCGTCCGTCGGAGCTGCGACCGGCTGGTATTTCAGGATGTTCTTCTCTCCGGGATTTGCGAAATTCGGAGAATATATCGCCTCCGAGGGGGAAATCGGGAAACTCTTCCTTTCGCTTCTTCCCGCGATTATCGGCGTTGCGGCGCTCTTTACCGTTTCGCTGATTGAGGAGAAAAAGGACGACTGCGGAGCCGTCCGCGCCGCGCTGAAGGAAAGGCACGTGCTGCGCGTACTGCTCGAAGTGCTCCTTCTGACCGCCGTCATAATAATGGGATCATACGGAATCGGATACGACGCCTCAAACTTCGTCTATCCGCCCCGTCCGTAAAACCGAACGATGATTAAGAACGATATTATCAGGGCGCTCGATGAAAACGCCCGCCTCACACCCGAAAAGACCGCTTTTACAGAAGCCGGCGGGCGCTCTTTGTCCTGGAAGGAACTGCGCGACGCCGCATTTTCGGTCGCCTCGGCTCTGATAAAGGACGGCCGCGATTCTTCGCTGCCCGTCGCGGTGACGGTCGGACGGGATCTGTCGGGCGTCGTCTCGATACTCGGCTGCGTCGCCGCCGGACGCTGGTACGTACCGGTCGACGGCGAACTTCCCGCCGACAGAATACGCACGCTGATCGACGTCGCCGATCCCGAAATAATCGTTACCGAGTCCGCGGACCTCGATTTCGGCGGCAGGAAGGTGATCTTCCCGTCTAAAATCGAAGCAGACCCGAATTCGGTTCTCCCCGAACGCGATCCCGATCTTCCGATGTTCGGAATATTCACCTCGGGCTCGACCGGCACGCCGAAGCTCGTCGTCAAATCGGCCTCGGCTATGATATCCTTCATCCGCACATACGTCAAAGAATTCGGATTCGGCCGCGACGAGGTTTTCGGCAACCAGATCCCCTTCTATTTCGACGCCTCGACAAAGGATCTCTTTTCAACGGTGATGCTCGGTGCGACCTGCGTCGTCATCCCGCAGAAGCATTTCTCATTCCCGGTCGGACTCATCGGAATACTCAATGATTATAAGGTTTCATCGATTGTCTGGGTGCCGTCGGCGCTATCGATCGCCGCGCGTTTCAACGTTTTCGCGGCCGCGAAGCCCGAAAGCGTGAAGAAAATACTCTTCGTCGGCGAACGGATGCCGGTGAAGTACCTCAACGCCTGGATGGAAGCCCTGCCCGACGCCGAATTCGTAAATCTCTACGGCTCGACCGAGGTGGCGGGAAACTCCTGCTTCTACCGCGTTCCGCGCGGTCTCCCCGACGACGCTTCTCTGCCGATAGGCCGTCCGTTCGAGGGCATACGCGTCTTTCTGTCCGACGGTTCGGATAGCGACGCCGACGAAGGCGAGATAGCCGTCGCCGGTCCCTGGCTCGCCGAAGGATATTGGCGCGACGCCGAAAAAACGGCGTCGGTCTTCCGCGAAACGACGATCGGAGACTTTACCGGCCGCGTCTATTTCAGCGGAGATTACGGACGGCGGAATCCCGACGGAACGCTCGTCTGCGTATCGCGCAAGGACAGCCAGATAAAGCACATGGGACACCGGATCGAACTCGGCGAGATCGAAATCTCAGCGTCGGCTCTTCCCTACGTCCGCGAGGCCTGCTGCGTATACGACGGCGACGCCGAAAAAATCATACTTTTCTTCTCCTGTGCACAGGATGAAGATTATGCAAAAAAAATCCGGGCCGATCTATCCCGCGCGCTGCCGAAGTATATGATTCCGCATATCTTCCGCGCGTCGGACGAGCTGCCTCACAACCGCAACGGAAAAATCGACCGCAAGACCCTGGCCGCACAGGCCGCCGACGCCTCGCGGCGCAAATAATAACAAGATGTCCACTTCAAGCTACACGCCGGCCGAACTCTTCCCCGGAAGCGAAAGATACCGCCTTCTGATGCGAAGGCCGGGTCTTGCACGCCTCCGCGAAGCGCCGGGCGGACACACAGTCTGGCTCTGGACCGACGACCCCGACGACTTCGCATTCGGCGGCAACAAGGTCAGGTTTTACGAATATCTGATACCCGAAATACTGAAAGCGAAGCCGGACGTGCTGCTCAGCTGCGGCAGTCTCTGGTCGAACCATATCCGCGTCAGCGCCGCCGTCGCGTCGCTGCTCGGACTCGAATGTCATCTGCTGATAACCGCCGACGACCCCGGCGAGGAATTCTTTAAGAAGAACCCGAAAAGCAACGTTGCCATGGCACGCGATCTCGGCGCGACTCTGCGCTTCGGAGGGAGCTTCGCGGCGCTGCTCAAACTCGGAGAGTACGAAAAGGAACTCAAGGAATCGGGCAAAAAGGTCTATACCGTGCCGAACGCGGGGCACACGCCATACGCCGTGCGCGCCTACGCGTCGGTCGTTACAGAAGCGCTGATGGCGATGGACGGCTACTCGGCAAGACCGTCGAGAGTCTTCCTGCCGGTCGCGAGCGGAACGACGCTGTCGGGCGTACTGACCGGCTGCGAGATTCTGAAAGGTATGAGCGTCGACGTCCCGCCTGTAACCGCCTTCGCGGTCGGCAACAACCCGCGCAGGGCGCAGGCCGGAGTGCGCTCGCTCATAGCGGAAGCCGCGTCGGTTATCGGCGGCATGCCCGAATTCTCTGCCCTGCCCGACGTCCGCGACTGCGGCAAGAACGATTACGGAAAGCCCGACGCCGAACTGCTCGCGCTGCGCGAATCGGTGCAAAAAAACGACGGCATCACGCTCGACCCGACTTACAATATCAACGCATTTTACGGAATGATCAAATACCTCGAAGAGCACCGCGGAATCGAGGACGTTCTCTATCTCTGCACCGGAGGAAACGTAGAAACGATACAATGAACAGAAAGATCGCCAACGCAATGACCGCATTTATTATATGTCTCTGTCTGCTCGCTTCCTCGTTGATCTTCGCGGCAGCCGGTACGAAAAACGCAGACCCCGTGACCGAGGCCGACTTTATTGCGGCCGGATGGCCGGCCGATTACGCCTCGCGCCTCGCCGCGCTCAAGGCGAAGCACCCGGCCTGGACTTTCGATAAACTCGACGTCACCGGGCTTTCGGACGGCAAATACACCTGGGACTACGTGATGCGTATGGAATGCGACGAGGAGGCAAGGCGCAATCTTGTCCAGTCTACCGACAAATACGTTCCGCTGCGCGACTTCCGCGACGCGAACCTCTACGACTCGGGCTGGTACAAGGCGTCGAAATATACCGTTTCATACTTTATGGACTCGCGCAATTTCATCGACGACGAGCAGATATTCCAGTTTGCAGACCTCGGCTGGTCCGAAAACGTCACAGTCGATATGGTGAAAACCGTCCTGCGCGGAACCTTTATGGAAAACGCGTATCTCGACGGCGAGTATTCCGACACGACGTACGCAGACTTCTTTATGTACGCCGGACAGCGCACCGGAACTAACCCCGTCTATCTCGCGGTTCTCGTCCGCAGCGAACAGGGCACGGCGGGAACGAGNNCCGCCTCTGGTACTACTACTCAAACGGCATCACCGGAAGCGAAAACGGCAAACTGATCAACGCGCCGACGTCGGGCTGGACCGAAGAGGCGCTTAAAAAGTACAACGGATATTACAACTATTTCAATATGGGCGCGGCCGGCACCGGCTATTTCCAGATTTACAAGGGCGGCGCCGAGGAAGCGATGAAGGGCTCGCCCGAATTCGCCGGGGAATGGGGCGGCAACCCCGCCTGGAACACCCGCTGGAAGGCGATACTCGGCGGCGCGCTGAGGGCGACCTCGAAATACGTAGGCGACTACCAGAACACCTTCTATCTGCAGAAATTCAACGTCGACCCGCGCTCCTCGCGTAACTTCTGGGGGCAGTACATGCAGAGCATTTTCGGCTCCTACGGACGCGCGTCGTCAATGTACAAATCATACAGCGAGGGCGGCGTACTGGATATGCCCTACCGCTTCCTGATTCCCGTCTTTTCGGGGATGCCCGAAAAGGTATGCGCCTATCCCGACGGGACCGAACTCGCCGATCCGAAGCCTATTAATTCGACAAACGTAGAATCGTACGAATTTCTCGATCTGAACAAGATTCAGAGCCGCTACGCAAAAAGCTCCTTCCCCTCCGAAAAGATCAGCTGGCGCTGCCTCGTGGCTCAGAACGGCAACGCGATTCCTCTCGGAAAAATCGATCTTTCAAAGTATTCCTCGGTCGTGATCGAGTTCTCGGTAGCGGAGAAATTCGACTCCTTCGCCGGAAACAAAAAGGCGCTTCTCGGGCTTGTCAGCGACCCGTCCTGCGCGGCGGACGACACCGGGAACGCGGCCTTCATCGCCGGAGGCAGACTCGCAGACGGCGTCGCGGGAGGATTTCTATACAGGCGGAACGTGACCGTAGACCTCTCGAAGGTCGCGCGTTCGGGCGAGGTTTATCTCACCGGATTTCTTGCCGAAGGTCAGAAATATATAATCCACAATATCGTCTTTATAACCAAAAAAGGATACGAGGCTCCCGAGGCCGAGTCCTACGTTCCTGCGGATACGGCTGAAATCGAAAGCTCCGGAGAGGACGAAACCGCGGAGGCGCCCGAAACCGCTGACGAAGTCACGTCTGCCGCTCCGAAGTCCGGATGCGGCGCGGCTGCCGGCGGATGCGCTCTCGCCGCAGCGGCTGCGGTCTGCGCCGTCGTAAAAAAGAAGAAGGAGGGAGAAAGATGAGCGAAAACGCGTATGAGAGAATAAAAAGTCTGCGCGAGCAGCTTACCTACCACTCGAGAAAATATTACGTAGAGGACTCCCCCGAAATATCCGATTACGAATACGACATGCTCTTCCGCGAGCTTCAGGATCTTGAAGCCGCACATCCCGAGTATTACGATCCCGCGTCTCCGACGCTCAGAGTCGGCGGAGCCGCGCTCGACAGATTCGAGAAGGTGACGCACGAGGCGAGGATGGACTCGCTCTCAGACGTCTTCTCCTTCGAAGAGCTTGAGGATTTCCTCCGCAGAGTTCACTCGCAGCTTCCCGGCGCGGCCTTCTCGGTCGAACCGAAAATCGACGGACTCTCGGTCGCGCTGAAATACGAAAACGGACTTCTCGTTCAGGCGGCGACGCGCGGCGACGGAGCGGTCGGCGAGGACGTCACGGCGAACGCGCGGACCATCCGCTCACTGCCGCTGCGGCTTCCCCTCCCTCTTACGCTGACGGTCAGAGGCGAAGTTTATATGCCGAGAAAGGTATTCGAGTCGATTAACGAAAAGCGCGAAGCCGAGGGCAAACCGCTTATGGCGAACCCCCGCAACGCGGCGGCCGGGTCGCTCCGGCAGCTCGATTCGAAGCTCGCGGCCGAAAGACGCCTTTCGGTATTCATATTCAACCTGCAGACCGGCTCGCCATACGAGGACGGGCACGCCCCCGCCTCGCACACCGAGGCGCTCGACCGGCTCGAGTCTCTCGGGTTCCCGGTAATAAAGGAAAGGCGCCTGCTCTCGGATCACGCGCAGATAAAAAAGCGCGTTGAAGAGCTTGGACTTATGCGGGACGAGCTCGCCTACGACATAGACGGCGCCGTGATAAAACTCGATTCGCTCGAAGGCAGAACGGTCGTCGGCTATGGAACGGCAACGCCGAAATGGGCTGCCGCCTACAAATATCCGCCCGAAGAAAAGGACACGAAACTGCTCGATATAACGATAGCCGTCGGAAGAACCGGCGTGCTGACGCCTGCCGCAGTGCTCGAACCGGTTCGTCTCGCCGGAACGACAGTCTCCCGCGCCACCCTGCACAACCTCGATTTCATCAGAGAAAGAGGAATAATGATCGGCGACGTGGTCAGGGTGAGAAAAGCCGGGGAAATCATACCCGAAATTCTCTGCGCCCTGCCCGAAAAGCGCACAGGAGACGAAAGACCCTTCGCAATGCCCGACAGATGTCCCGTATGCGGAGAGCCGGTTTTCAGGGACGTAGACGCGACCGGGACAGAGGGCGCCGCCTACCGCTGCTCTAACGCCGCCTGTCCGGCTCAGCTGTCGCGCTCACTTGAACACTTCGCGTCAAAAGGCGCAATGAATATTGAAGGTCTCGGCCCGCAGATGGTGGAAGCGCTGCTTGCTGCCCGACTCGTTAAGGATGCCGCGGATCTCTACTCGCTGACGAAGGAACAGCTCATACCTCTCGACAGGATGGCCGAAGCGTCGGCCACGAAACTCGTAGCAGCGATTGACAGATCCCGCGCCGCGGGACTTGAGCGCCTGCTCTACGCGCTCGGCATACTCAATATCGGGGAGGTCGCCGCGGCCGAGCTCGCCTCATACTGCGGGACGCTCGAAAAATGTATGAACGTCACTCGCGACGAGCTTCTCGCCCTCCCCGATTTCGGCGAGGTTACCGCCGGGTGCGTAGTTGAATTCTTCTCTCTCGAACACAACCGGCTCCTCTGCGATAGACTGATTGCGGCCGGACTTGTCACAGAAGCGGTATCGAAACCAGCAGACGACGGACTCGCCGTACTGACGTTCGTTTTGACCGGCACGCTTCCGTCGATGTCGAGAAGCGAAGCCGAGGCGATGATAAAATCGCACGGCGGAAAATGCTCGGGCTCGGTATCGAAGAAAACCTCCTTTGTCGTCGCGGGATCCGACGCCGGATCAAAACTTGCGAAGGCAGTCGAACTCGGCGTTAAAGTAATCTCCGAGGATGATCTCGTGAAGATGTGCGGAGGCGCTCAATGAGCGGCGAGCGAGAACGGAATGCCGTCGAAAAAGGGACGCTCTACGTCGTCGCGACGCCTATAGGCAATATGTCGGACGTTTCGGAGCGCGCCGTGAAGGTGCTCTCTGAAGTCGATTTCGTCGCCGCAGAGGACACGCGTACGTCGGGAATGCTTCTGAGCCGGCTCGGGATCAAACGCCCGATGACCGCTTACCACGAGCACAACCGCGCATCTGCCGGTCCCGCTATAATCGAGCGGATCCTCTCGGGAGAGAGCTGCGCGATCGTCACCGACGCCGGAACCCCGGCCGTATCAGACCCCGGCGAAGACCTCGTCAAACTCGCCGCAGACGCCGGAATAACCGTGCGTCCGGTACCCGGGTGCTGCGCCGCGATAAGCGCGCTCAGCGTCTCGGCTCTTCCTTCAAGACACTTTTATTTCGAGGGATTTCTTCCCTTCAAAGGAAAAGAACGCCGCGACAGGATCGCATACGTTGCTTCTCTTCCCGACACGGTGATAATATACGAAGCTCCGCACAGACTCGAAAAAACGCTCGATGAGCTCTGCTCCGCATTCGGAGAAGACAGACGTGTTTCGGTATGCCGCGAGCTTACAAAGCTCAACGAGGAGATCCTGAGGGGCACTCTCGGCTCCGTCTGCGACTGCTACGCAGCAAGCGAACCTCGCGGAGAGTTCGTACTCGTGATCGAAGGCGCCGGACAGAAAAACGCGGCCGATACGGCAGCCGACGCGACGCCCGCCGAACTTGTCGAAAAGCACATCGCCGAAGGGATGACCGAAAAGGACGCCATCAAGGCGGCCGCCGCAGAGCTCGGACTTCCGAAAAGCGAAGTCTACGCCGCGGTAAAAATCAAATGACAATACACAATCCGAAAGGACGATTGGAATAATGAAAAAACTCAAATGCTGCGTTATAGGCGCGACCGGAATGGTCGGCCAGCGGCTGCTCACGCTGCTCGACGGCCACCCCTATTTCGAAGTGACCGTACTCGCCGCCTCGTCGAGATCTGCCGGCAAGACCTACGCCGAGGCGCTCGGCGGAAGGTGGAAGCTGCGCGAGCCGATGCCCGCCGCATTCGCCGATATGGTCATATACGACGCCGCCTACCCCGAAAAAATCGCTCCTCTCTGCGACTTCACCTTCTGCGCCGTCAATATGCCGAAGGCTGAGGTTCTCGCGATGGAGGAGGCCTACGCGAAATGCGAAATTCCCGTCGTATCGAACAACTCGGCCAACCGCTGGACCCCCGACGTGCCGATGCTGATGCCCGAAATCAATCCGGAGCATCTCGAAGTCATCAACGCGCAGCGCCGCCGCCTCGGGACAAAGCGCGGCTTTATCGCGGTCAAACCGAACTGCTCGATACAGTCATACGTGCCGATGCTGACGCCCCTCCTGAAATTCGGTCTGAAGAACGTCGTCGCGACGACCTACCAGGCGATATCCGGCGCCGGAAAGACCTTCGCCGAATGGCCCGAAATGGTCGACAACGTAATCCCCTATATCGGCGGCGAAGAGGAAAAGAGCGAGCAGGAACCTCTGAAAATCTGGGGACANNCCTCATCACGACGCAGTGCATCCGCGTGCCGGTAACCGACGGACACACCGCCGCGGTATTTATGAGCTTTGAAAACAAGCCCTCGAAAGAGGAAATACTCGCCGAGTGGAATGCCTTTGAAGGACTTCCGCAGAAGCTGAAACTGCCGCACGCCCCCGTAAAATTCATCACCTATTTCGAAGAAGACAACCGTCCGCAGTGCTTCACAGACCGCGAAATCTACGGCGGAATGGGCATCACGGCAGGAAGATTGCGTCCCGATACGCTCTTCGACTACAAATTCGTCGGACTATCGCACAACACGCTGCGCGGCGCGGCGGGCGGATCGGTCCTCAACGCCGAACTGCTTTACAGACTCGGATATCTCGACTGATACCGACAAACGGAGGAAGAAATGAACGGATTCAAGGAAGCCGTAAAACAGGGCCGGATCATAATGGCTGCTCACCGCGGCGACAAGGACTGCCGCCCCGAAAACACGATGCCCGCGTTCAGACACGCGATAGAGCTCGGCGCGGACGGAATCGAAACCGACATACACCAGACGAAGGACGGCGTTCTCGTGATGATGCACGACCACACCGTCGACCGCACGACCGACGGTCAGGGCCGAGTCTGCGACATGACGCTCGAAGAGATCAGAACGCTTGACGCCGGAATCAAAAAAGGCCCCGAGTACAAGGGGACGAAGGTGCCGACCTTTGAAGAGTTTCTCGATCTCGTCGAACCGGTCGAAGGCCTTCTGCTCAATCTCGAACTGAAGGACTATCCTTCGGTCGAGGGCGACATCTGCTATTCGACGGCCGACAAGGTAATCGAGGCGGTAGAGCGGCGGGGGCTTTCCGACCGCGTGATGATCAACTGCTTCTCCTGGAAGGTGCTCGACTACGTGGCAACCAAATACGGCGACAAATACCCGCTGCACGGCTTTTGGCCCGATTTCCTCATGCAGAAGCCCGAAAAGGACATGTACCCCTATCTGACCTACGTCTGCCTCTTCAACTGCGTATTGAAGGACGGCAAGGCCGACTGGTCGCCGCGCAAGGAGAACGAGTTCTGCCCCGAAGAGGATTACGCATATCTGAAATCGGTCGGCTGCGAGCCCTGCGTCTGCTTCCCGTCCGACACGCCCGAACTGATGCGCGAAGCACTCCGCCGCGGAGTAACGATGTTCACCTGCAACAATCCCGAAAAAGCAATAAAGATTCTGAAAGAAATCGGCGCGAGATAACGCCGCTTCGATAAAACAATAAGGAGAAAAACTATGGTAAATCAGCCTCAGATCGAAGAAAAAGAAGAAAACCTCTGGGCGGGTATAGCCGGAGCATTCCTCTTCTCCCTCGCGGGAGCCGCCGTCTGGATTCTGCTCAGTATGATAGGATTCATCGCCGCCATCTCCGGCGCGATTGGCGTCATCTGCGCGATTCAGGGATACAGGATATTCGGCAAAAAACTGACCAAACGCGGCGTTATCATTTCAGCCGTAATCGCTCTGATTGTTCTCGTGATCGCCTGGTACGGATGCTTCGCCTGGGATTACTGGAAAGCAGCCGCCGAGTGGTTTGAAAACGGCGAGATTGAAGCAAAACCGACCTTCGGCCAGTGCTTCTCGACGGCATATCTGCTTCTCGAAGACCCGGATATCGCAAGATCATACCTTCTGAACCTCGGACTCGGACTTCTCTTCGCGGTAATCGGAGCCGCAAGATACGTCATCGTTGCCTTTAAGAGCGCCGGCAACGACGGCACGGTCCCTCCCGCCGGCGTGGTTACTACGATCCCGCAGCCGAAAGACGACAGCGAGACGCCGAAATCGGGCGAATACGAAAACAAGAACGACAAAGAGTAAATTACTGCAAACAAAAACAGACTGACGGGCGACCGTCAGTCTGTTTTTGTTTGGTTATTCAGATCTCAAAAAGGTCCTTCGGAGATTGCGTGAAGTCGTACGCGCCGTCTTCGAGTATCACGACCATATCCTCTATCCTGCAGCCGTATTTTCCCGCGAGATAGATGCCCGGCTCGACTGTGACGACCTGTCCGGGGATCAGTTTCTTCCCGAGCGGCGCGCGGGGCGAGAGGTTCGGAGCTTCGTGTATGTAAAGCCCGACTCCGTGGCCGAGCCCGTGGCCGAAGCATCCGGCGTATCCCGCGTCGTTTATGATCTTATCGGCGATCATATGCATCTTTCGGCATCCGCTGCCCGGACCGATGACGTCGAGCACCGCTTTCTGCGCCTCGTAAACGGTATTGTAAAGGCGTCTGATTTCGGCGTCGGCTTTCCCGATAACGACCGTTCTCGTCATATCCGAGCAGTATCCGTCGACGTTCGCGCCGAAGTCCATAGTAAGGAATCCCTTCTCGAGTTTCACGTCTCTCGGTACTCCGTGAGGCATCGAAGAGGCGGTGCCCGATACGGCGATCGTGTCGAAGGCGGCGCGTTCGGCGCCGTGCGCTCTCATGAAGAATTCGATCTCGAGGGCGACCTGCTTTTCTGTCATATCCGGCTTTATCCATTCGAGCATATGCGTGAACGCCGCGTCGGTTATCGCCTGCGCACGCTTCATCGTCTCTATCTCTTCCGCGTCCTTGAACTCGCGCTGGCCGTCGAGCAGCGCAGACGCGCCGCCGGTTACTTCGCAGCCGGCGAATACTTCGCGGAAGCGTTCCTCTCCCGCCATAGAAAGAGTCGCTTCCTCAAGGGCGATTTTTTTCGCGCCCGTCGCTTTCAGGATTTCGTAGGCGGCCTCGGCCATTCTGACCGAGGGCATAACGATTTCAAATTCCTCGGCGGCGCGCGAGGCCCTCGCGGCTTCGATATATCTGAAATCGGTAAGAAGTACGGCGCGTTCAGCCGTCACGACGGCAAGTCCGTCGGTATAGGGGAATCCGGTCAGCCAGCGCTGATTTACCTCGCTGGAGACGACTATCGCGTCAAATCCGCTCTTTTCGAGCGCTTTTCTCGTTCTTGAAAGATGTGACATTTCTGCTCCTTTATTTACCGCCGAGAGCGGCAAGGTATGATTTTTTCATTGTAAGCGCGTCGGCGTCCTGAGTTCCCGCCGATTCGCAGATGATCCTCGGCGACAGTCCGTCAGCGGCTATCACGCGTCCGAGCGGCCCGAAATCGGGCCCCCAGCCGGCCGTATCTCCGTCGAAAGTCAGATGGCGCTTTTCGCCCGAGTCGGTATATTCTATATGCGAAAAATGACAGTGCAGCGTTTCCGCATACTTTGCGCCGAGTACGCTTGAGATTCTGTCGAAGACCGCTCTGTACGCGCTTTCGTCGGGGAAGACGCCTCCGCATTCGCGGGCGTTCAGATGGCCGAAATCGACGACCGGACAGAAAACGGGATCGATTTTGCAGAGCGTAAGCACCTCTTCAAGCGTGCCGAGCTGATTCTTTTTCCCCATCGTCTCAAGTCCGAGACGAACTCCGCGCGGATCGACCTTTTCGAGCGTGCGCCGCAGGGTGTCCGCGGCAAGCTCCAACGCCTCTTCGCGGGTTATCTTCGCGGCGGAACCTGTGTGAATAACTATCGTGTCGGCTCCGAGCGCGACGGCAGCGTCTACAGACGCCGAAATGTAGTCGATGCTTTTCAGTCTCTTCTCGGGTTCGGTACCCGAAAGAGAGATAAAATAGGGCGTGTGCAGCGACATCGCGATACCGAGCTTCGCGGCTTCCTGTCCGATAGCTCTCAGCGCGCCCTGAGTCGCGTGAAGGCCGTTCCCCGCCTGATATTCGAAGGCGTCAAGGCCGATTTCCGCCGCCATTCTTATCGCGTCGGCCGAGCCCTTGGCTCCCGCCGCCTTCGCGGCGTCGGAGGTTCCGGCAGGTCCGAACAGCGCTCCCTGTTTCTTTTCAAATTGACTCATTTATCCTTTTCCGCCTTTTCTCTTTTTGCTTCGCGCCTGCGGTAGGCCCTCATCGGGCCGCGCTCAAGCAGCCGCTTGAATCTGAAAAACAAAGTCTTTTTGTCCTTTATCGGCGGCACCTTGACGGCGCGTAAGCCCGCCCTGTGAGCCATCAGGACGTCGGTAAAAATCTGGTCGCCTATTACGAGCGTTTCTTCTTTCCGCGTTCCAAGGGCGCCGAGAGCGGCCCTGACGGCCTTTCTTGACGGCTTGGAACAGTTCGAAAACGCCGGGAGTCCGAGCGAGCGGTTGAAAAGCTCCACACGTTCTTTATCGTTGTTTGAAACGAGCGCGGCTCGTATGCCGGCGTCCGAAAGCCGGGCGAACCAGGAAACAAGTTCCGGCCCCGGCTCGGCCTGCTCGTAGGGGGCGAGCGTGTTGTCGATATCCAGAATTACGCCTCTCACCCCCTGTCCGGATAGAAATCCGGGAGTGATCTCGAGGCAGGAATCGAATACGAAATCGGGTATCAGTATTCTCATATCCACGCTTGCAGTCCGGACGCGATAAGAAGCTGTCCGGCATAATAGCAAATCAGGCAAACGGTCCCGACCGCTTTTCTTTTTTTCTTTGAAAACATGTTGACTGCGAGCAGAATATCGCTCGCGAGAAAGAGCACGGCTCCGGGCGCGATCGGCATAAACCTCGGGTCGCGGGTGACGGTCGCCGTTATTACGGCGCAACAGGCCATGAACGACAGTACAAACGCGTATACCGCAATCGCATAGCGTTTCTTCCCTGTGATACCGAGGGAAAGGCAGAGAGAAAGGGTGATTGCCGCGGCAATGAGAACACCCGCCGCGGCCGCCGCGGGAGCGGCCCCGGGATAAGCCGAGAGGAATCCTGCGACGTAAAAAAGATGACCCGCAGCGAAAGCGGCTCCTCCGAACATAAAGAGCCGCGGCTTTTTTCCCGACATTTCAAGAAGCACGTCGCCCGCCGCGCCGAGAGCGAGTCCCGCGAGTATCAGCAGTGTGAAAGCGTCGGTCTTTCCCGCCCGGATTATCAGCTGCCACACAAGCGCCGTCAGCCCGTAAAGAAAGAAGAAAATCGAAGCAAGCGCTTTGCGCGAAACAGCTTTACGGGGATCCTTCCCGAATATGTAAATAAGAGCGAAAACGACCGAGGCGGCCAGAAGGATCAGTTTGATGAATAATGCCGCACCGATACCCGCGATCCAGGCGGAAATCAGCGCGATAATTGCGTTTTTTTCCATAGAAACTGTCCTTCCCGGCGGCGCCCCGGGCGCCGCGAAGCGTCGCGGACGGTTTCGGATGACAAGATGATGTCATCAGTCACCGTCCGCGGAACCGTATTGCGTTTTCTGATCTTATCTTTTTACTTGGTTACTACAGCGGATCCGACCGTGTAAGGCATCGGGAAGACGGTGATCTGTCCCTCGTCTCCCGCGACCAGCGTTTCCTTATAGTTCGGGTTGGTATCTGTTTTGACCAGAACCGCGTTGTAGCTCTTCGTCACGTAGCTCGGATAGGCGTGAGATCCCTGAGGCCAGAGGACTGTCGGAGGAGTCGCAAGGCGGTAGGCCTGCATAGTTCCCTCTTCGGTGCCCCAGGTCGTATAACCGTGGTGAGCGACCTGGACGATGTCGGACTTCAGGTAGTTTCCGAAGTATCTCGCGGTGGCGAGGAAGGCGGGGCCTGTAGCGTCGCCGGTGCTGAGATAGACCGTCTGCTGCTTCGTCTCGGGATCGGTGAAAGTCATCTTCATGATCAGGGACGTCGTATTGAAAGCCTGAGCGAGCGTCGGTCCGTAGTTCTCGATCGTGTAGAGCGTTTCAAGCGTCATATCGGCAAGATAGTAGATATGACCGACGTGCGTCACGACGATGTCGGCGCCGAGAGCCGAGGCGGCCGAGTAGACCTTCGACCACTGCGCTCCCTCTCCGCTTGACCAGTTGGAGGAGTTGTTCGAGAGGTAATAGTTGATCGATTTGTTTCTTTCATCGTCAGACATGAAGTTGACGATAAAGCGCTCAACCGTAATATTATTCGATTTCAGCGACGCATACTGTCCGACAAGGCAGCCCGAGTGGTCGCCGTGCGCGTGAGTGATGATCCAGCCGGCAATCTTGATGCCGCCCGTCTTCGCTACGTAGTCGGCCGACTGCGCCTTCAGCTGTGCAATCAGCAGACTCATATCCTTTGCGCGGTTGAATCCGCCGTCGATTACGATGAAGCGTCCGTCGGCGAGCCTGATGAGAATGCTCATACCGTTGCTGGCGTAGGTTCCGTCCGATTTCTGGTACTCAAGTCCGATCATCGTGATCTGCGACTTCGTGACGACCGTGTATTTGTTGTCGGCCTCGGAGCCGAAGAGAGTCGTCTTGTCGTAGGGCTCGATTATGATTCTGACTTTCTTGTCGTAATCGTAGTAGCCGACGTTGACGGTGTACTTGTCGGAATAGAGGGTTGCGAACTTGTTCGAATTGACCTCGCGCGACGTATGCTCGGTATAACCGGAGTTTTTGAGCTCGGCTACGTAGTTGTCGTACGCCTCGGCGGTCGTCTTGATTATCGTAATCTCGTCGCAGCTGTCGCCCGGATCGTACCAGGAATCATATGTGCCTCCGGCGAACGCAGGCAGCGAAGAAATCGTCGCGTTCTTCGTTCCGCTGATTTCCACGTCCTCGGCCTTGACAGAAAGCGATTTGAGCTCGTCTCCGGTGACGAGAGAAGTCAGTTTGGTGATCAGCGAATTGGCCGCGGCGGACATCGCGTTATCGGTAAATCCGACGACGACTATCTTCTTGCCTACGACCTTTACGGCGTAGTCTCCGAAGCGCAGACTCTCGCTGACGGTCGCGGTTTCCTGATAATTTGTAACGCCTACGAGAATCTCGACGGTTTCGGTATCGTGCGTTCCGTCCTTCGACCAGTCGGTCTCGAGAGTCACGCGCGTGTCGTTCACGCAGTATGATTCGAGGCGCGTGCGGATGTTCATGGCCGCTTTGACGTCGGCGTCGGCGGCTGCAGATTTGTCGGGTCTGATTACCTTGAACTGCGGCTGACCGTCCTTGATCAGTTCAAGCGTTCCGTCCCATTCCTTCTCGGGCTCGGTGACCTCGGCGGTCGTACCGGCCTGCTCGTCGGTGGTGACTTCCGGCTCTTTGTCTTTGTCGCATCCGGAAAAGATGACCAGAAGAACCATGAGAGCCGCTAAAAGCAGAATCAGAGTCTTTTTCATATTGTTCACTCCGTCGTCGGGCGCGCCTCTTCCCTCTTTGCGGAAGTCCGGCGCTGCCCTTGTATTATTTTTGTATAGATTATTATATCATAAACGCGGAAGGATTTCAATATTTTCCGCGCAAAGAAACCCTCCGCGGAAGGAATTCACGAAAAAAACACACATTGAGAGACGCGTCAGACGATCTCCGTAAGGGGTAAAAAGTGAGTTTAAGGGGGCCGATTTTGCATTTTTAACAAAAAATGTCCCCTTAACTTGAAAAATGTACCCTTATGTGGTATAATATGGATGCTTCAGGAGGTGCAAAATGGAATTTGAAATCAGAAGCGATTTGTACAAGCGCGAAAAATATCTTGAGAAAATCCGCGGATTCTACCACGAGTGTGAAATAATCAAGGTGCTCAGCGGCGTCAGAAGGTGCGGAAAATCGTCCATCATGAATCTGATTGCCACTGAACTGATTGAAAGCGGAGTAAGCAGAAACAACATACTCTATTTCAATCTCGACAAAAAGCCTTATGAGAAAATCACAACTGCGGATGAGTTGGACAGCATCATAGAACAGAACAGCGGAGTTGCAGGAAAAAAATACCTGTTTATAGATGAAATCCAGAATGTAGACGGTTTTGAGACCGTCGTCAACGCGTGGCGCGAGGAAGGCGATTTTTCCATTTTCATTACCGGTTCCAACTCCTACCTTCTGTCGGGCGATCTCGTCACAAAACTGACCGGCCGCTATATCGAATTCAACATTCTCCCTTTGTCTTTTGACGAGTATCTGGCGTTCAAACAGTTTATGGGAATCAGAATATCGGGCGACAATCTGGAAGAACTGCGCAACTACGTTTTCGAAGGCGGGTTCCCGTATGCTCTCCGGCTCATGTCGATAAACGACAAAAGAAAATACGTTCAGAATCTTATCGACGAGATTTATGAAAAAGATATAAGGCGCCGAGTCAGAATCAGAAACAGGGCTGCGTTCGACGCGGTCATGAGATACGTCGTAAACAATTTCGGTTCTACGACAAGTCTCCGGAACATTGCCGACGACCTGACATCTTCGGGCGATAATATCAAAAGATCCACCGTAGAGCGATATATCAACGCGCTTGTCAGCGCGAAGATTCTCATGCCGTGTGAAAGATTCGATATGAAATCGAGGAGATCGCTGTCCGGGGAGAAAAAATACTATCTGTCGGACCTTTCTTTCTATTATGCGCTGAACACAGACAACCGGATAAATTTCGGACCGGTTCTTGAAAACGTGGTATACACCTACGCGGCAGGCCTCGACTATTCGATAAGCGTCGGCAGGATCGGAAAACTCGAATGCGATTTCATCCTTCGGGACAACTGGATGAATTATTCCTACGTTCAGGTTGCATATACAATCCTCGCGGGCAGGGAAACCGAAGACAGAGAATACCGGGCGCTCGAGAGCATTTCCGGAGACAATTATCCGAAATACCTCCTTACGACCGACTCGCTCCTGCAGCGGCGGAACGGCATTATCCATGCCAATCTGATGGAGTTTATAAAAAGCGGAAGACGTTTCTGAACCGAAACCCGGATTTTCAAGCGATTTTCTGTTGACACCCCGAAAAATATAGTGTAAAATATATTTGTTTATTTATTTATTCACGAAACGGAGGACACGCGGGTGAAAAAATCTCTTCTGCGCTTGGTATCAATCCTTTGCGCGTTAACTCTCATACTGCCGCTCGCGGTCTTCACTCCCCTGCCGGCGAGGGCGGTTACGATACCGACGCACGCATCCGCCTGGGCTCGCGTCAGCACGATATTCGAGGAGGCGCTCGACTTCGACCAGGCGCGCAGCGGCGGAAAGCGGATGACCAACTTCACCGGACTCTGCTCGCACTACGTCCATCTCCAGCTGATGATTCTCGGCGTCAACACGAGTTATATCGGCGTTAACGGAAAGGACGCATACGACAGATACAAGAACCTGAGCTACTCGACGGGCGGCATGAAGATTCACGCCTATCCTGCGACGTCCAAATCGATTTCGGGCGCGCTCAGGGCGATCGCGTCGGTCTGCGGCACCGCTACCAACATTATGCTCGGCTTCCAGTCGACAATGACTGCGAGCGGTAAAAAGTACGGACACGCCATGCTGATCCACGCGCTGATCGACGGGTACGTCTACTACACCGACAATTTTGCCGAGAGAATCGGAAACACCTATTACGAACAGGGCGATCCGATCAAATGCACGATCGCCGAGTTCGAGGCCTTCTACGGCAGGCCGACCGTCTTCACCTACGAGGGAATGATCTGGTTCGAGAACGAGCAGCTGACCGCCGCCGTGAACTCAGGTCAGCCGGGAAGCAATCCCGGAGTGGACGAACCGGACGAACCGGGCGGCCAGACGCCGCAGACGGACCCCTACGCCCCGGGCGTATATGAAGTCGACTATTCGGGCGGACTCCGCATCCGCGCCGAGTCGAACACCTCCTGCGCGACTCTCGACATAATCCCGAACGGATATACCGTCTACGCGACGGAAATCGAAAACGGGTTCGGGAGAGTTTTCTGCAACTACCAGGGCAAGCGCAGCTACGGCTGGGTATATCTCGGACTGACGAGAAGAATCTCCGCGCTGCCCGCCGTCTGCGCGGACACTTACGACAAATCGGGCAATATCGTTTCGCGCGAATGGTTCGACTCGCTTGAAACGGCGGTCGCCGATTCTGCGCAGACCGCAACCCTTATGCTCTTCTCCGACTGCGCCGTCTCGTCGACAATCGAAATCGGACCGGGGCGCGAACTTCGCCTCGGCGGGTACAAGCTCTCCACTTCAGGCGGCGGCAAGCTGATGATCCGCGGCGGAAAGGCGACGTCGAACGAAGCGTCGACATTTATCGAGAGAGACCCGTTCGTTCAGAAAAGCAGTATTCCGGGCGGCTTCTCATACGAATGCCCGTATACGATAACGCTCAAAGGCACGAGCGTCGTGATGGACAACAACCCCGAGATCATTTTCAGGGCAGAAACAGATTTTTCTTCGGGCAGCGTCGATTACGTGCTTGAATGCGTGGGATTCAACGGCGGCGACGGCTCCTTCGCGGGCAGCGCGAGCGGCGGCAGCGTTTATTACAGGACGACGGGAATTCCGGTCAAACTCCTCGCCGGCAGCTTCACGGCGCGCGCCGTTATAAGAGCGAAAAGCGATCCCGACTACTATATCTCAAGCGACGACGTCTCCTACTGCCCCGCGGAAAATCTCGGCGGCTACTACTCGAAGGATCAGGGGTTCGACCGGCTCATCGTGTCTCTCCTGAATTACGCGACTGCTGCGCAGACGCTCTTCGATCCGCAGTCGGCAATCTCGTCTCCCGCAAACAGATATCTGCCGCAGTCGGCGAGAATCTCTGCGTTTGTCCCCGAGCAGGCGGTAAAAGCGCTTGACGCCCCTATGGTACCGGCCACAGGCAGCGTCGGATTCTCCTCCTACGCTCTCGACTTCTCAACCGGCGGACGGCTCTCGATAATGATCAAGGCGGATTCGTCAACGGCAGACACGAGGATGCTCGTGTTCTCGTATTCGGATCTCGAGCGTCTGAAAGCCGAACATCCGGGCGTGCCCGAGTCGCAGCTTCTGACCGAAGACTACTGCGCCACCGTCCTGTCGCACGACGGCGACGGAAGGTTCAGGTTCAGCGGATTTACCGCCAAGCAGTACGCCGACACCTTCTACTTCCGGATCGTCAAAGGAACCGGCTCAGGACGAATCTACTCCGCCGTCGACTCCTACAGCGTGACGAAGTATTGCGAAAGAATGATCAACGACGGCATCACCGACGGAACCGACGACCTATGCCGCGCGATCTGCGAATACTCCGCCGCGGCGAGGGATTATTTCGGATATACGGTGAACGGCAATTAGATAATTAAATGTTAAAAATGAATAATTAAAAATGGCGCATAGAGCATAATGATTATTATACTCTATGCGTCATTTTTCGGCGAATTATTCATTTTGAATTTTTAATTCCTCCATCACTGCGACTTCCATCTCCGAATACATATACAGCGACCCGAGAATGATCACCGGCAGCGATTTCTCCCTTGCGAACTTCGCCGCCTTCCTTACCGCCTCGCGGTAGCTTCCGCACGCTTCGGAGGCAACGCCCGACTCTCTGTAGCATGCCGCGAGAGACGCGGCGTCGAGCGCCCGGGGACCGGGAGGCGTCACGCAGAAGACTCTCTTCGCCTGCGCGCCTATCATCCGCGTGCAGCTCCTGTAGTCCTTGTCCGCAAGCATTCCGTTAATGAAGACCGCTCTGCCGCCGAAATACCGCGTCACGCTTTCAAGCGCGACAGACACGCCTTCGGGATTGTGTCCTCCGTCGTATATCACGACCGGATTCCGGTTCAGAAGTTCGAACCTTGCCGGCCAGGCGACGTTCTGCAAACCCCGCCGCAGGGCGCGGGCTCCCGTCTTCAGTCCTCTCTCGGAGAGAATACGCGCGGCGGAAATGACGTTTTTCACGTTCTTCAGCTGGTATTCTCCGAGCAGCGAAAGCGAGAGGCCCTTCATCCTGCCGGAATCGAAAACGGTTCCGTCGAGCGAAAAGACCGGATTCGAGATCTTCGCGTCGGGGAGTCTCAGTTCGCTTCCCCGCTCCGCCGCAACCTTTGCGATAACGGCTCCGGCCGCCTCGTCGTCGCCGCACCAGAGTACCGGCACGCCCGGCTTTATGATTCCCGCCTTTTCTGCGGCGATTTTTTCGACCGTATCGCCGAGAATCGCCGTATGATCGAGGGATATTCCGGTAATAACCGAAAGAATCGGAGACGAAATCACGTTCGTAGCGTCGAGACGTCCGCCCATTCCTACTTCGAGCACTACCGGGTCTGCGCCGACGCGTGAAAACCAGAGCATCGCCGCGGCGGTGATAAGTTCGAATTCCGTCGGCCGGTCGTCCATCTGTTCGACGACGGGCTTGATTTCGCTGAGAAGCCCTGCGAGTTCTTCGTCTCCTATCGGCTCGCCGCAGAAGCGCATACGCTCGTTGAATCTGACGATATAGGGAGAAGTAAACAGTCCGGATTTGTATCCCGCTGCTCGAAGGATCGCGTCCGTCATCGCGCAAAACGATCCCTTCCCGTTGGTCCCGGTTACGTGAATGAAACGCAACTTCTCGTGCGGATTTCCGAGGTGCGATAGGAGTTCTTCGACTCTCTCAAGCCCCGGCCTCGTCCCGCCGAAGAAGCCGCAGTGTACGAATTCAAGAGCTTCTTCGTAATTCATTTTCCCGGGTCCTCTTTTCTTTTGCCCGGCAGATTATCCGTAATATCCGCAAGGTGCGACGTAATCTCTGAATTTGACAGAAGAAGTCTGATAAAGAAGAATTCTGCGGTTCCGACGACAGCGGAAATCCCGAGTCCTATGAATATGCCGTAAACCGGCATACCGAAATACATAATCTTTCCGATCGATTTGATCGCGACCTGGCCGATAAGATGCGCCGACGCGACCGACAGCGCGAGCTTAAGCGAGAACGGAACTCGCGCACGCCTGAAGACAAGCGGAACAAGTCCCGAAAGAAGACCGACGGTCGCGGCGCCGATGGTTATTACGAAGTTCACGGCGGGATTTGTAGAGAGCAGGCAGGAGACGACGTCTGCCCCGGCGCCTACGGCGGCCCCCCAGAGCGGGCCGAAAAGGAAACCGGCTATAATTACAGGGAAGTTTTCAAACGTCACCCTGTAATAGACGCCGATGGTAAACCAGTTCTTGCAGATAATGCCGATAACGACGCTCAGCGACATCAGCATGGCGCAAAGCGTTATTTTTCTTACCGTACGGGATCCGTTTGACGCTGTTCTCATGGCACTTCTCCGGGCTTTCCGAAAAATAATATATAATATTATACTCTCGCAATCGTATAATGTCAATCTTTTTCAAAACAGTTGATAAAAAGTCCCAGATGTGATAAAATATAATACAATAATAAAATCCGCTTTGCGCGGCGAAAGGAACTCCCTATGTACAGTGAAAACGCCGTCTGGATGGCTTCTGCATCCGAAAAAAGACTATATCTCCTTCCCTCGATGGCAAACCGCCACGGGCTCATCGCCGGAGCCACCGGTACCGGCAAGACGATAACGATGAAGGTCATGGCCGAATCATTTTCGGACATGGGCGTTCCGGTATTCTTCAGCGACGTTAAAGGCGATCTCTCGGGAATGTGCGTACCCGGTACCGACACCGAGGATATGCGGCGCCGCATCGAACGATTCGGCATCGAAAACTTCACCTACAAAAAATACCCCGTAAGATTCTGGGACATCTTCGGCGAACGCGGCACCCCGGTGCGCGTGACCGTCTCTCAGATGGGGCCTGTTCTGCTGTCCCGTCTATTCGGTCTTACCGACGTACAGAGCGGCGTGCTCAACATCGTCTTCAGAATCGCAGACGACAGCGGACTGCTCCTTATCGATCTCAAGGACCTGCGTGCCATGCTGACCTTCGTCGGCGAGAACCGCGCCGAGTTCACAGTAACCTACGGCAACATCTCGACCGCCAGCATCGGAGCGATCCAGCGCGCCCTCCTCGCATTTGAAGACGAGGGCGGCGCCGACGTCTTCGGCGAGCCGGCGCTCGACATCAGGGACTGGATGAGAACCGATACCGACGGACGCGGATTTATCAACATACTCTCGTCGGTGAAGCTTATTCAGTCGCCGACCGTTTACGCCACCTTCCTGCTCTGGATGCTCTCCGAACTCTTCGAAAAGCTTCCCGAGATCGGCGATCCCGAAAAACCGCGCATGGTATTCTTCTTCGACGAGGCGCATATGCTCTTCAACGGAGCGCCGAAGGCCCTTGTCCAGAAGGTCGTACAGGTCGTAAAACTCATAAGATCCAAAGGCATCGGCGTATATTTCGTGACGCAGTCGCCCTCCGATATCCCCGACGAGGTTCTGGCTCAGCTTTCCAACAGAGTCCAGCACGGTCTGCGCGCCTACACGCCGACCGAACTCAAGGCGGTCAAGGCAGCCGCGAACGCATTCAGGGCGAACCCGGCTTTCAAGTCGGAAGACGCGCTGATGGAACTCGGCACCGGCGAGGCGCTCGTCAGCTTCCTCGAACCGAAGGGCGTGCCGGCGATCGTCGAAAACGCGAAGATTCTGCCTCCGCAGAGTCTGATGGGCCCGGCGCCCGACGACATCGTGTCGAGAATAATCGCCGCCGACGAATTCGAACTGAAATACCGCGAGGCGGTTGACCGCGAATCTGCTTATGAAAAAATCATGGCCGCGCGCGAACTTGCCGAGCAGGAAAAGGCGGCCGAGGCCGAGGAGCTCGAACGCGAGAAAGCCGAAAAAGCAGCCGCGAAATCGTCCGCAAAATCAACGACCAAAAAGAAACAGTCAGCCGTCAGCAAGACGGTCCAGAAGGCGACGACGAGCGCCGCAAGCTCGGTTTCGAGATCGCTATCGACCTCTCTCGTGAATACGCTGACCGGCGGCAAGGCGACCAGCGGAAAGACGATCGCGAAACGCGCCGCAACGTCGGCTCTGAGCTCGGTGCTGCGCTCGGGAACCACGTCGATAATCCGCGGTCTCTTCGGAAACAAGAAATAAGATGAACGATATCCGGAACAGGCCGGTAACGGCCGAGGACTACGAGGAGCCGGCCTGCCTTCTCAAGATGGGCGACTGCAAAATCGGCGACCGCATACCGGTTGACAGGATTATTGCGCGCCTTGATTCTCTGCTCGACAGAGAGGATACGGCTGCAGCCGAAAAGCATCTGAAATACTGGCTCGACGAGGCAACACAAAACGGCGACAAAGCGGGTGAAGCGACCGTCGCTCAAGAAATCGCGGGACTTTTGCGCCGTTCGGGCAGAGCCGCCGCCGCGGTTGAATACGCACTGCGCGCCGTCGACGCGATAAACGCCGCAGGGCTCGCCGGAAGCGTTTCGGAGGCGACGGCATGCCTCAACGCCGGAACGGTGTTCAGAGCAGCCGGAAGAAACGAAGAATCGGTCGCCTATTTCGACCGCGCAATTCCGGCATACCGGACGCTCCCCGAACACGATTCCCGCCGCGCAGGTCTGTGCAACAACCGCGCTCTCGCTCTCTCCTCGCTCGATCGCCTTGACGAGGCGGAAAAGTCGTTCCGCGAGGCGCTCGATATTCTCCTCCCCGACGAGTTTCCGGGAGAACGCGCCGTTACATATCTGAACCTTGCAGATCTATATGAAAAACGCGACGGTCCGGAGGACGAATCGGGGCTGATATCCGGATGCCTCGACGCTGCGGAGTCCGAACTTGCACATCTTGTATCCGACGACGGAAACGCCGCCTTCATACTTGAAAAATGCGCTCCCGTTTTTGGCTACTACGGCCGGATAGGAGCCGAGCGCGACTGCTCCGAAAGAGCGCGCGATATACGCGATCGTCTGAAAAAATGAACGGCCTTGCTCTTTCAAGGAAATATTACGAAGAATACGGCCGCCAGACTCTCGAAGAGCGCTTTCCGGATATCCTTCCGGTGATCGCCCTCGGGCTCTGCGGAAGCGGTTCCGAGTGCTTCGGGTACGACGACGATATCTCGCGCGACCATGATTTCGAGCCGGGATTCTGCATATTCCTGCCTGATGAAAACGTCGTCGACAGACAGACGGCCTTCCGTCTCGAGCGCGCCTATTCTTCTCTTCCCGACGAGTTTCTCGGCTTCCGCCGCGAAAAAATCTCTCCCGCCGGAGGCAGCCGACGCGGAGTCATCCGCGCAGCCGATTTCTTCGGAAGCCGCACCGGAACTCCCGACGGCAGACTTACGGCAGCCGGTTTCCTCTCGGTTCCCGAGCATTTTCTCGCCGAGGCGGTAAACGGAGAGATATGGCGTGACGACTGCGGAATCATGACCGACGTCCGCGAGCGTCTCAATTATTATCCCGAGGACGCGCGTCTCAAACGGCTCGCGGGGAATCTCTTTATGGCGTCGCAATCGGGGCAGTATAATTTTACAAGATGCCTTGAGCGAGGCGAGTCGGCCGCTGCCGGAATCTCCGCCGCGAAATTCGCGCTCTATTCTGCCGCAGTCTGTCATCTGCTGCGCAAAAAATATATGCCCTATTACAAATGGGCCTTCCGCTCGCTCCGCGAACTCGGACTTCCGGGCAACGCGCCGCGACTCATCGAGCAGATCGCTTCGGGAGAACTGTCGGGGTCACCTGACCTTCAGAAGGCGATAGACGCCGTCTGTTCGGGCATATGCGGACTGATCGCAGACGAAGGTCTGTCTCAGGCCGGAACGCCCGAAAAGTGCGCCTTTGATATCAACGACCTTGTCGGCGACAACTCTCTCAGAAACGCAAATATCCTGTACGGCGTCAGCTGACGCCGAGCAAGGGAGAACCAAAATGGAAAAGAAAAAGAACGTAATCGTAATACTCACCGACGACCAGCGAGCGGGTACAATCCACGCGCTCGGAAACGACGTCATCAAAACGCCGAATATGGACGCGCTCTGCGAACGCGGAACCGCCTTCACGCGCGCTCACATAACCGGCGGCACCGTCAGCGCAGTCTGCATGCCGAGCCGCGCGATGATCAATACCGGGAGAACTTTATTCCACATTCAGGGCGAAGGCCAGGCGATCCCCGAGGAGCACCTGACGATAGCCGAATGCTTCAGAGCCGCCGGATATCACACGCACGGAATCGGCAAGTGGCACAACGGTCCCGAGGCCTATGCGCGCGGGTTTGAGAGCGGCGACGACATCTTTTTCGGAGGAATGTGGGACCACTGGAACGTGCCCGTCTGCGATTTCGACAAAGAGGGGAAATACGATCATTTCGTAAAATTCACTCCGAATTTCAACTCGAACAACTACTCTCCGTCGATCCGCGCCGACCGCATAAACGCCGGCGTACACTCGACCGATCTCTTCTCGCGCGACGCTGTAAAGTTTATCGAAAACTATAACGAGGACAGGCCGTTTTACGTATATCTGTCCTTCCTCGCGCCGCACGATCCACGCACGATGCCAGAGGAATTCAAGGCGATATACAACCCCGACGACGTACCGCTGCCCGGGAACTACTCGCCGATGCCTGTCGTCAACTGCGGCTGGTCGGCTGACGGTAGAGACGAGAACGTCGAGGAGTATCCGAGGCGTCCCGAAAGAATAAAGAAACACCTCGCCGACTACTATTCAATGATCACGCATATCGACGCGCGTATCGGAGAGATCGTCGAAGCGCTCAGGAAGAAGAATCTGCTCGACGATACGATAATCGTTCTCATGGGCGACAACGGACTTGCCGTCGGCAGTCACGGACTCATGGGCAAGCAGAATATTTACGAGCACAGCGTATCGGTACCGCTGATTATCGCGGGCCCCGGCGTGCCGTCGGGAATACGCGACGAAAGACTTTGCTGTCTTATCGACGTCTATCCGACGCTCTGCTCTCTCTGCGGAATCGATATTCCGTCTTCGGTCGAGGGACGGGACCTCTCGCCACTATTCCGCGACGGCGAGGCGTCTGTCAGACAGGACCTGTACTTTGCCTTCCAGGGCCGCATACGCGGCGTCAGCGACGGCAGATACAAGCTGATCGAGTACCGCACCGAGGATCTGAAACTGACGCAGCTATTCGATCTGCAGAACGATCCCGAGGAGAGATTCAATCAGTTCGATATGCACGGGTACGAAGAGATCACCGCGCGCCTGCGCAAGCGGCTTCTCGAATACCGCGTAAGCACCGGCGACGAAGAGAGCAAGTACGGAAAGATCTTCTGGCAGGCCTTCGACAACTACGAAAAGGCAGTTGTTCCGAACCCCGGAAAACCGTCGGGAAAGAATATCGAAAAGAGCCTGGCGTTGAAGACGAACTGAGCTTCGCGCGGATGCGCGAAGCAGCGAAGTTTGCCGTCTGCTACGGCAAGTTAAGTTTGCTCGCGGCACTCGCAAGTGAAGTTTGCCGCTGACGCGGCAAGTGAAGCGCCTCGCTCCGCGAGACATTAAATATGACAAGTAAAAAATTAACGACGCATGCAGCGAATTGTTTTTACGCTGCGTGCGTCGTTTTTTAGTGAAAATCTCTGTACTCAATAATTGAAAAAGCACTCCGGAGAGTGCTTTTGTCAACTGCCTGCCGGCGGCGCTAACACATAACGCTTACCTTGAAAACGGCACTTGGACAGGTCTTACCTTTTGACTTGGTTATTATATCACAATAATTGTGAATTGTCAAGAAAAACAGTTCAATACTCCTCAAACCTCGAATCGACGCGCGAGATGTCGCTCATCGAGTAGCCGAGACGGCAAAGGCGCGCAACGGCGGCGCGGCGCGCTGCCTGTTCCTTCGGAAGGCCTCCGTCGCCGTAAAGTTTTTTTATAACTGCGGCGAGGCGGGGCTCGAAATCGGTTTGCGAGAGCATGTCCGACGCGGCGGAAATCGCTTCTTTCCCGAATCCGCGGTTTTTGAGGTGTGAGATAATCCTTGCGGGTCCCCAGCCGCGGCGCAGAAGAAGCTCGACCGCACGCTTCGCGTCGGACGGTTCGTCGACCGAACCCTCGGCGTCTATTCTCGATACTGCAAATTCCGCGGCTTCTTTGGCATAGCCTTTAGCCCTGAGTTTGCGCGTAAGGGCCGCAAGCGTATTGGACGAATAGGACAGAAGATTTCTTGCCGCTCTCAGCGCGCCGTACCTCGCGTTCGCCGTTTCAAGCGCCTCGCGGGACAGTCCCTCGGCGCCGTCCGCGACAATCAGATCGAAATCTTCCGCGAGAAGGAGATACTCCTCCTTCTTTCCGTCGTCGTTCGTTACCTCGACGAGCATGCCCTCGCCGCCGAATACGCAGCTCACGCCGGTCAGTTTCATTGTTACTTTACGCGTTCCGCTCAGACGCCGAGATCGATGTCGAGATCGTCGTCGAGTTCGAATTCATCCGTCTCTTCGGGCGCGGCTCCGCCGGCGTTCGCAAGCGCGGCGCGGACCTTCGCGTCGAGTTCGTCGAAGAGCTCGGAGCTTTCCTCGATTGCGCGGCGCGCGTTGTCTTTGCCCTGAGCGAGACGCTCGCCGTTGTAGGAGAACCATGATCCGCTCTTCTGGATTATTCCGAGCTCGATAGCAGCGTCGACAAGTTCTCCCGAGCGGCAGATTCCCTTGCCGTAAAGAATGTCGAATTCAGCAGTTCTGAAGGGCGGTGCGACCTTGTTCTTTACGACTTTACACTTTACGCGGTTGCCGTAAATATCGTTGCCGTTCTTGAGCTGCTCGGTCTTACGGATGTCGATTCGGACAGACGCAAAGAATTTGAGGGCGCGACCGCCCGTCGTGACCTCGGGATTGCCGTACATGACGCCGACCTTCTCGCGGAGCTGGTTGATGAATATGACGACGCAGTTTGATTTTGCAATGGCGGCCGAGAGCTTTCTCATCGCCTGCGACATCAGGCGCGCCTGTACTCCGACCATCGACGCGCCCATGTCGCCTTCGATTTCCTGACGCGGGACGAGAGCGGCGACCGAGTCGATAACGATTATATCGACAGCGCCCGATCTGACGAGCGACTCGGTGATGTCGAGCGCGTCCTCGCCGCAGTCGGGCTGCGAGACGAGCAGATTGTCTATATCGACGCCGAGCGCCTTGGCGTAAACCGGATCGAGCGCGTGCTCTGCGTCGATGAATGCGGCTTCCCCGCCCTTCTTCTGCACTTCGGCGATTACGTGGAGTGCGACGGTCGTTTTACCCGACGATTCCGGCCCGAATATCTCGGTGATTCTTCCGCGCGGAATACCGCCGATTCCGAGAGCCATATCGAGCAGCAGAGATCCGGTGGACACCGCCTGGACGGTCATTCTGCTGTTCTCTCCGAGACGCATTACGGCACCGGCGCCGAAATCCTTTTCGATCTGGTTGAGAGCCGTTTTGAGCGCCTTCTTGCGCGCCTCCTGCTCGGCCGACTGCGAGAGAGTTTCTTCGGGTTTAATATCTTTTTTCAACGTTTTATTTCCTTTCGATATAATTGCCGCGACCTGCACCATCCGCGCGGCTGTTTTCTGATTTTACACAATTATAGCATCTTTTTTCCGTTTTGTCAACCGTTTTTCTTGCGTTTCTTTCCGAAAACGGAAAAATTATTGAGACTTCGTGGATTATTTGTAAAAAAGGGCTCTTCATATTTTTGAGTGTTTAACGTTCCGCCGTGCGGAACTCATAACTTGCGCGAAGCGCAATCATAACTTGCCGCTCTTGCGGCAATCATAACAGCGCGGAACGCGGTCATAACTTGCGGCTATTGCCGTAAACTTCACTTGTCGTTAATACGGCAAACCAACTATTATTATTGCAGTGGCCTCATCCGGCCTTCGCCCCGCGGGGAAGGCAAGAAAAAGTGTTCGCTCCGGATGAGAAAGCCGGTTTTGTATTTGTTATCGTTAATGCGCACCCCTCGGGGCGGGAGGACGCATTTTGCTGCGCAAAACGTCAAGGTCCTCCCCTGCAGTTCAAGTAATCAAATCGATAAGAAATCCGGCTCCAAGTGCGTACAGATCGCTTGCGGGCCGAACCCGTACGCTTGCGCGAACGGGCTTCGGCCCCTACGGGCGGTTACCAATATTATCAGTTCAAATGGTTTACATTGAATGAATTGCGCTTTGCGCATGAATTGCCGCCGGGGCGGCGTGAATTGCGGCTGACGCCGCATGAATTGCGCCTGCGGCGCATGAACGGCGCGCGGATTGTAACGTCCGTAACAATCCGCGCGCCGAATTATTATTAATTATTCATTCTTCAGTCTTCAGTATTCATTTAGCTTTCAGCGCTCTCCTGACTGCGTTAAGCACGCCGTTCGACGCTTCGTCGACCGACTCTGCGCGGATGGTGCATCCCGCGGCGCGTCGGTGTCCGCCGCCTCCGAACGCGGAGCAAATCTCCGAGACGTCGGCGTTGCCGTTCGAGCGGAGCGACACCCTGAAAACGCCCGGCTTCTCTTCCCTGACGGCGATCGCGACCGCAACGCCGTCCACCGATCTTGCGACGTCTGTCAGCGCGTCGAGTTCCGACTGCTCCAGTCCCGCCGCACGTATCATCTCTGATGAAATCGCGCAGAGCGAGATTTTCCCGTCGTCGCTTACTTTCAGAAGATCGAGCGCAGTCTTCTCTGCGGCGATCCGCCCCGGAGTTTTGATTTCGAAGAGCCGCCTGTCGATCTCTGCGTGTTCGGGCACTTCGGATATCAGCTGCGCCGCGATGCGGTGAGTCGCGGGTGTAACGTTCGGGAATCTGAAGCATCCTGTGTCAGAACTGACCGCAGCGTATGCGGCGTATGCGGTCTCGTGAGATATCTCACTGATGACTCCGGTGCGGAGCCAGTTTTTGGCTATGCGCCAGACTATCTCGCCTGCGGCCGCGGCAGACGGATCGTTGTACCTGTCGCTGGCCGGGGTGGAAGATTCATGATGATCTATTCCGAGCAGCACTTCGTATTTTGTATCGAGTCCGCCGAACAGAGCGGGAGCTGCGACGTCGACCGAAACGGCGCGGCTGCCCGGTCCGAAGGGCTCTCCGTCGGCCGGAGGAAGTATATCCCCCTGCCCCGTCACGTCGAGAAAGGCGAGTCTCTCGGGCATCGGATCGGGGCAGACCACTCTCGCTTTGCAGCCCGCAGAGGCGAGAAGCGTCGCCAGAGCGAAACCCGAACCGACGCAGTCGCCGTCGGGACGCGCGTGAATTATCACGGCGAGCGGCCCCGAACGCGCGAGCGACAGAAGCGTCCTCGTCATACGGTCGAAGGGAATATCCGAATACCCCGAATCAGTCCTTCTCGTCATCGGTTCCGGCTCCGTCTTCGGGTATGATGTCTCTCAGTATCGACGAAATGTGAGCGCCGTTAGCCGCCGATTTGTCGCGCACGAAATGAAGCTCGGGTGTGATCCTCAGATTGAGTTCCTCAGCAAGTCTCTTGCGCATGAAGCCGGTGCAGGATTTAAGTCCGGCGGCGATTTCCTTTCCGTCGTCGTCCGACGGCGCGAGCGACGACCAGAAGACCTTTGCGTATTTGAGATCGCGCGACACGTCGGCGCCCGTGATGCTCACGAAGGCGCCAGCCACGCGCGGGTCCTTGACCTCTCTGACGATCTGCGCGAGAGTCCGCGCGGTCTCCTCGTTTATTCTTACCATTCTGTAGTTTGCCATTACGGATACCGGCCGGAAAACCGGCCTCCCTTTGCTGTTTTAATAGGTTATTATATCATATTTTGGTAAAAAAATCAATTTCACTTCCACTTCTCGACGTAAGTATCGATAAGTTTCTGTATTCCTTCCATGTCTGCCGCAGAGTTAAAGACGTCGGCAAAGTTCGAGTCTCCCGACGTGTAGTACTTGTTCAGATAGGCCGAATAGGCGATCGATCCGCTTCCGTATTTCAGACGCGTGCGCGCGGAATAATCCTGCCCGACGGCGCTCTTTCCGGTCACGGCGCAATAACATGTAAGCGCGGCGATATATCCGGCGAGCGGATTCGGGTGATGCGAATCGCCCGAGACGTTGTTGACGAAGGTGTTCTTGACGTATTTCAGCGTCGCCGTCTTGTTTTTCACGCGACCCGAGTAGAGATCGTAGCAGATATGTCCCCAGTCGGCGATTATCACGCCGAGATCTTTGAGCTCTCCGAGCTTTCCCGTCACCTTCGTGTGGCCCTTGTCGTAGCTGTAGGTGTGGCACATATAAACGAATTTCGTGTTTTCGCCGGTGAACCTCGCCATTACGTTTTTGACGTCGCTTACGAAATTCGAGTTGTTGTTGCCCGATTCGGACATGAAAACGTAATCGAACGAGGAAAGATCGAGTCCCTTCAGAAGGTCTCCTCCGACGCCGACGTCGCAGCCCTCGGTGCGGCAGCTGCCGGTGAAATCATAGAGGTGATGGTTTCCGTAGGTGCAATCGATTACCGTGACGTTGTCTCCGTTATCGCGGCAAATCTGCCAGAACCATCCGGTATCTGTTCCGCGGTAACCGCCCTTCGTGACGACGCCGCCGTAATAGATCATCGAGTTGCCAATAAATATTACTTTTTTGCCGTCGAGAACCGATTTCTCTTTAACCGGCGCGGCGGTGGTTGCGGCCGGCTCTCCGGTCGTTGCGGCAAACGCCGTCGTCGTGTCGGGAGTCGCGGACGTCGCATCACCCGAAGGCACGACGGGTTCGGTATCAGGGGACGTTCCCTCCCCTGTCTGCGCCGGCGCGACGGTATTTCCTGCGCATCCGAAGCATCCGAAAGTCATAAGCAGAGCCGCTGCCGCCGAGAGGATTCTCGCGCCGGCGCAGTACTTCTTTTCAAATTTTCTTCCCTTACCGCTCATCGGAAACGCTCCCTTCGGTCAGCTTCAGATATTCTTCGAAATACCTGTCGCCGAAAACCCGCAGCGACGGCGCGTCGAAATGCAGTATATCGTCGCGGCAGTTCAGGCCTTCGGCCGAAGCGACGCCGAACAGCGGGATTCTTTCCCCGACGCTGCGCAGCTTCGCGTTGAACTCGGGCACGGCCGCGTATTTCCCGCCTCTCCTCAGAAGATAGGTTCCGAGTTCCCCGGCGATCACCGGGACGGGTTCGATTCCGAGATCGGAGAAAAGATCGTTTATAAGCCGGACAAATCTTTCGGGGTAGTCTGCGACGCGCTCGGGGTGCGTCACGTCGGCCTCTCCCTGATGCCAGAGGACGCCTCGCAATGTCGATATCTTCATCGCCATCCGCGTCTGAAAGAGAGCGTTCTCGTAGAGAGGACCTCCCTTCTGCCAGGCGTTGAGCGATGTCCCGCCGTCTGCACAGGGTATGAGTCCGACGCAGCGGCCGGTGTGCTTCGCATATCTCATCGCAAACTGCGGAGCGAGACTTATTCCGGAACGGTGTTTGCCTGCGAATATACCGCGGTCGGGATTTACCGGCTCGCTCATCGGCTGCCAGCGGCAGTTGCGGAGCATCAGAAGAGAGGGATCGAGTATCGGCTCGACGCTGCCTATATCTCCTCTTCC